>Ga0182024_10000232_pt1 | contig 136991 bp, 132 predicted proteins | sample P32metaG_FD_120480 | JGI IMG/M metagenome (GOLD analysis project Ga0182024, IMG submission 120480) | Permafrost microbial communities from Stordalen Mire, Sweden - P3-2 metaG (Illumina Assembly) | ecosystem: Environmental > Terrestrial > Soil > Wetlands > Permafrost | place: Sweden: Stordalen... | reverse complement strand
GGTGTGAATTCGCAGGTACATACGGCGCCCTCCAAGAGCTCGACGATCCTGCGTTACGAGGCCACGGACGGCGAGCCGAAGGCGTGGTCGAAGCCGGCACCTAACCGGGCCGCCCGTCACGTCAACTCAATCAAACCCCGCGATCGTCGTGCCGCCATCGATCACCAAAGTCTGGCCGGTGACGAACGCGCCGGCGCGCGACGCCAAGAAGACCGCGGCGCCGGAGATATCCTCGACCTCGCCGAGCCGCCCGAGCGGATAGTGGGCCACCGCGGTGCGATAGACGTCGGGATTTTCATAGAGCGCCTTGGCGAAGTCGGTGCGCACGATCCCGGGCGCGATGCAGTTGACGCGCACGTTCTTCGGCCCCCACTCGACGGCGAGGTTGCGGGCGAGTTGCGAATCGGCGGCCTTCGAAAGTGCATAGGCGCCGAGGTAGCGCGTCCCTTGGAGGCCGGCGATCGAGGAAAGGATGATCGCAGCACCGCCGCCGTTCGTTGCCATCTGCGGTAGCACCATGTTGCACAACCACAAGTTGGAGCGCACGTTGGTCCCCATGATCTTGTCGAAGGCTTCGTCTGAGATGTTCTGCAGGGGCCCCATGTATGGATTGATCGCCGCATTGCAAACCAGAACGTCGATGCGGCCGTAACGCGCGAGCGTCGCATCGACGAGCGCCTGCAGCTGCTCCTTGTACCCGACGTTGCACGCGAATGCGAACGCATCGCCGCCGGCGGCAGCGATCTCGTCGCGCGCGCGTTCGCACGCATCGGCTTTGCGGCTCGAGACGACGACCTTCGCACCGTGCGCAGCGACGGCGCGCGCGATGCCGAATCCGATGCCGCGCGTCGAGCCGGTGACGAGCGCGACTTTGCCGCTGAGATCGAAGAGGTCGCCCGCGCTCATCGCGCTGCGAACGCCGGAGCTCGCTTTTCGAGAAATGCCCGCACGCCTTCGCCGAGATCGGGGCCCGATGCCGCTTCTTCTTGCAAGACCGCTTCCTCTTCGAGCCAGGCTTCGAAGTTCGGGAGGACGGCGCGATTAAAGGCGCGTTTGGTCAGCGCGAGTGCAACCGGGGACGTTCGCGCAAAACGCTCCGCGTACGCCTGCGTTTCTTCACCCAAACGGTCGCTCTGGACGACACTATTGACGAGGCCGAGCCGCTGCGCCTCGGATGCGCCGACCTTCTCGCTGCTCCATGCGAGTTCGAGCGCGCGCCCGAAGCCGGCGAGCAACGGCAACATGAAGCTGCCGCCGCCGTCGGGGATCAGACCGATCTTGGAAAACCCGAGCGTAAGCTCGGCATCGTCGGCGGCGATGCGCAGATCGCAAACCAGAGCGATCGAGAGACCGACGCCCGCGGCGATGCCGTTCAGCGAAGCGATGACCGGTTTTTCGATGCTGCGGATCAAGGTCGCGACGACGTTGTAGCCGCGGCGCAAGTGCTCGGCGACGGAGATCGGCGTCGCGTTGCTCTTCAAACGTACGAACGCCTCGAGATCCTGCCCGGCCGAGAACGCGCGACCGCTTCCGCGCAGCACGATGACGCGCGTCTGCTGATCGGTCTCCACCGCACGCAGCGCCGCGATCAGCTCCTCAGTGATCTCGTGGTTGAGGGCGTTCAGTTTCGCGGGGCGGTTGAAGGTTAGGGTCGTCACGCCCGACTCGTAGTCGCGCAGCACCAGCGGTTCGTTCATTTCGTCGCCTTCGGCGCGATCTCGCTTGACCGCTGCCGGCCGCCGCCGGAGCGGAAGGCGACACTTGCGGGCCGGTCACCCGGCGCCGGGGAACGTTCGCCGGAGCCTATGCGTTTTGGTACCATCTAGGCCCAGCCTAGCCGTCTTCCTGGAGCGGGCGCCCCTGAGAGCCCCTCGCCGGCTGCTCATCAGAGCGTTTCCGCCCAATTGAGCGCTCGCCCATCATCTGAGGAGTAGTTATGACCGCTTACAGAATTCTTCGCCGTCTGCTCGTCGTCGCGACGAGCATCTGCGCCGTCGTCTGGGTGAGCCACGGCGCCGCCCAGGCGGCGACCGGCATCATGAGTTGTCAGGGACGCGGCGCGATGGGCGCGTCGAAGTCGCCGACCGACCACATCGAGGTCAAGTCGTTCCAGTGGGGCGTCGGGCGCGGCATCTCGTCGCCGACCGGCGGCAGCGCCGATCGCGAGTCGAGCGCCCCGTCCGTTTCGGAGATCGTGATCACTAAGACCGTCGATTCGACCAGCCCCAGCTTCTTCAAAAACGCCGCCACGGCGCATACTGGCATTGGAACCTGCACGATCAACTTCGAAAAAGGCAGCGGGCCCAAGACTAAGGGTCAAGAGTACCTGTCGATCACGCTCACCAACGTGTTCGTCACCAAGGTCAGCTGGAGCGGGTCGGGCGGAGCCGATAATCCGACGGAATCGCTCACCTTGAATTTTGCGAAGATCGAATACAAGTACTATCCCCAAACCGGAGGAACCGCGCCCAACAGCTCGGTCCTGGAGAAGGTGAAGCCGACGCCGACGCCTTCCCCGAAGCCGAAGACGTAAGCGGCGAACTAGGCCAGCACGTCGCGATAGCGATCCCGCAGCTCGCGCTTGAGAAACTTTCCGACGCCCGTTCGCGGGATCGCGTCGACGAACACGACGCGGTCGGGGATTTGCCACTTGATGACGCGTTCGCCGATCCACGCGAGCAGCGACGCCTCTTCGAGCTGCTGACCCTCGCGTAACGCGACGATCGCGATCGGGCGCTCGACCCACTTCGGATGCGGCACGCCGATGACGGCCGCCTCGCGGACGGCCGGGTGCCCCATGATCGTATTCTCGAGGTCGACGCTCGAGATCCACTCGCCGCCCGATTTCACGAGATCCTTCGAGCGATCGACGAGGTGCATGAACCCGAACTCGTCGATCGTGCAGACGTCGCCCGTATGAAACCAACCGTCCTTGAAGACCGGTAGGTCTTCTGCGACGCGGTAGTACGACGCCGTTACCGCCGGACCGCGCACCCACAGGGCCCCCGCTGTCGCACCGTCTCGTGGAACGTCGTTGCCGTCGTCGTCAACGATTTTCCAGGCGACGAGCGGCGTAAAGCGGCCCTGCTTGAGCAGCGCCTCGCGCCGGCGTTCCGGGGATACGCCGAGCAACTCCGAGGTTAACGTCGAGCCGGTCCCGATCGGCGACATTTCGGTCATCCCCCAGGCATGCATCGTCGAGATTCCGCGCCGCAGCAGATCGTCGAAGAGCGAGGGCGGAACGGCGGAACCGCCGATGACCAGCGTCCGCAGCGACGGCAGGCGGAGATCGCGCCGTTCCAGCTCATCGCGCACCGCGAGCCAAACCGTCGGGACGCCGGCCGAGATCGTCACGCCTTCGCGTTCGACCAACTCGATGAGACTTTGCGGATCGAGCTTCGCTCCGGGAAAGACGAGCTTCGCGCCGATCATCGGGCATAAGAACGGCAAACCCCACGCATTGACGTGGAACATCGGGACGATCGGCAGGACGGCGTCGCGTTGCGTGACGCCGAGCCCGTCGGCGAGCCCCGCGGCAAGTGCGTGCAACACGGTCGAGCGGTGCGTGAAGACGACGCCCTTCGGATCGCCGGTCGTCGCCGACGTGTAGCACAGGATCGCGCCGCTCCGCTCGTCGAGTTCCGGCCATTCGAACGAGTCCGGCTGCGCGCCGATCAGCGCTTCATAGTCGCGCGCATTCGGCAACTCTGCAGCCGCCGTGCCCATCACGACGAACGGGCGGCCGAACTCAGGACGCAGCGCGAGCGCTCGCACCACGGCGCCCGTCAGCGACCCGTCCACGAAGACGGCCTTGTCGCCGGCGTGTTCGAACGCCCAGCAGACCTGCTCGGGGAACAGGCGGATGTTCGCCGTGTGGAGGACGGCGCCGATCATCGGGACCGCGTAATACAATTCGAGATGGCGATGCGTGCTCCAGCCAAACGACGCGACGCGATCGCCGGGCCGGATCCCCATCTCCACCAGCGCGTTCGCCAGCCGCGCGACGCGCTTGCCGAAATCTCCATAGGTATAGCGGAAGATCGACCCGTCGTCTTCGCGCGAGACGACCTCACGGCGCGCGTGATTGCGCTGCACGTGTTCGAAGATCCAGCGAATGGTCAGCGGAAGGTCCATCATCGTCCCGAGCATCGAATTCGAGGGCTCGAGACGTGGTGCGATTGACGTTTTCATAAGAGCCTCCCGTTGTCGTCGACGCCGAGGATGATCCGGCGAACGATCGCAAGCGGCGGATCGCCGTGCGCCAATAGTTCGTCGTGGAACGCCTGCAGCGTATACTTCGAACCCATCTTGGCTTTATAGTCATCGCGAAGTTTGAGGATCTCGAGCTTGCCGAGCGTATAGTAGCCGTAGAGCGGGTCCTGCGTCCCACGCAACGCTTCGCGCCGCGCCGGCGCTTCGGCGAGAAAAGCATTGTCCTCGAAGAATTTGGTCGCGTCCTCGACGCTCAGGTTCTGCGTGTGCTCGCGCAGTCCGACGAGGAATCGGCACTCGCGTTGCAACGCAAGTTGCAACTGGGAGAGGCGCACCCTCGGGTCTCCGCCGCCCCAGCCCTCGTCGACCATCATCTGCTCGTCGTAGTGCGCCCAGCCTTCCTCGAACGAGACGCTCGACTCCAGCCGGCGGATCATCGAGAGTTTCTCGTGTTTGTCGAGCACGAAGTTCACGTAGTGGCCCGGCATGACTTCGTGCAGGCTCACGATCGGAAACGCGTAATCGTTGAAGAACGCGAGGTGCTCGTCTTTTTCTTTGGCCGACCAACTCGGGTCGACGGGCGTCACGTTGTAATAGGCCTTGGTCGCGACTTTCTCGAGTGGTCCGGGCGCATCCATCGACGCGAAGCTCGTCTGGCGTTCGAACTCCGGCGTCGGAACGACTTCGACGTCGTTGTCGGGCGGCAAGGTGATGATGTTGTGAGCGATGACGAAACGCCGCAGCGCGACCAGACCGGCCGCTGCGCTCTTGAGCAAATTTTCAGCCGAGGGATGCTTCGCGCCGAGAGTAGCCGAGACGTCCGACGGCGATTTCGACGGATCGATCGCTTTCGCGGTCTCGACGAAGGCGGCGCGCGTCTGCGTCAGGGCATTTTCGCCGACCTGCTCGTACTGCGCAAGCGTGATCGGCGCGAGCTCCTGCAGATCGAGGAGTCGCTCGTACAGCTTCGACCCGATTGCATAGGTCCCGGCCGGATGCGCGAGCGGGCCGGCGGCCATCTCGGCTGCGTAGGCGCGCAGCGCGGCGACGGCAGCATCGTTCGACGCTCTGAATTGGCTTTGCAAGGCGGCGTCGTGAACGCCCGCGAGCGCCGGCGGGACCGTCGTCGCGAAGAAATTGACCGTCCCGCGCATGTTGAGGTCGGCGAGCTTCGCCGTCGTCGCGTCGACGGTCGTGATGTTCGGCTTCGCTTTCTCCAAGAGCGCGGGGATCAGCCGTTCGCGCGCGACGACCGATCGCATCCGCTCGCGCAGCGGTGCGAACTCTCGCGTCAACAGGCTGTAGATCGCGGCGGAGGCTTGACCCGTGTAGAAACTTGGATTGTGTCGCCACGTCTGCCGCTCTTGGAGATTGAGCAGGTCGCGCTCGAGCGTCCCTTCCATGATCCGGGCGTCGTACGAACCTTCGGCGCCATAGGTCGTCGGATCGATCGCATGCAGTTCGGCGAGCGTCCGTTTCAAGAACGCGATGCGAATCGTAAAACCGTCGGCCGACAGGTCGGGGAGAAGCGCATCGTAATCGTGCACGCCGACCTCCGTCGCCGCAATCGGGTTGAGCCGCCAGTTCTGCGCGAAGTAGCGCGTCGCGAGCGCATCGAGCCGCTGGTCGCCGATCGGGCTCTCCGGCGCGCCGCTCGCTCGCGGCGTGGCGCACAACAGCGCGGCCGTCGCCCCCAAAAGGAGCGCGATCGAACGCAGGGCGGAGGTGCGCCGGTTCAGTCGTCCGTCTCGTGGAGGTGCAAGTGCGTCCCGTCCTCGGCGTCGTCAAGGACCTCGCGCGCTTCGGCCAATACCGACGACGACAACTCCGGGGCGCCGCCGATGCTGCCGTCCTCGCCGAGGAACTCGGCTTCGCCCCAATCCTCCCACGTCTCGAGCGGCTCGCCGTCCACCTCGGCCGGGAAGCGCACGCAGAAGCCTTGTTCGAGATGAACGCCGGCGACCATCACCCGGGTGCCGCGTGGGAAATACGTCCCATCCTTCCAAAGCGTCCCGTACGTCGTCTGATAGTGTTGGCCAATCTTCAACGCTTCGATCTGTCCGGACTCCTCACCGTGCGGCCAAGGTCGTGGCCTACATTTATCCGTAACCCGTGTTGAAACATGCCTGACGAAAGCACGAAGCGCCGCTGGCAGGTCGCCGCTTCCGAGATCGTGATCGACACGCCGCACCTTCGCTTGCGCCGCGACGCGATCGTCCTGCCGAGCGGGGGTCGGATCGAGAATTACTTCGTGCGCGAGTCGCGCGGGTTCAGCGTTATCTTCGCGTTGACGCCGGACGAACGCGTCGTGCTCGTCCGGCAATACAAGCATGGCATCGGCCGCAGCGTCCTCGAGTTGCCGGCCGGCGCGATCGATCCCGGTGAAGCGCCGCTCGCCTGCGCGTCTCGCGAATTGGTCGAAGAAACTGGCTACGCAAGCGAAGCGCAGCTCGAACACGCCGCGACTTTTGCAGTCGATCCCACGAACTCCGACGCGCACTTCCATCTCTTCATCGCGCGCGACGCGCGGCCGATCGGCGCGCAAGAACTCGACGCCACCGAAGACATCGACGTGCAGCTCGCAACGTTCGACGAACTGCGGCGCTACGTTCGCGACGGAACGATCGAAGTCGGCTCTCACGTCGCGGCGATCTACTTCATCCTCGACCGCTTGGGGAAGTTGTAGGGAAGCAGCTCGCCGAGCGAACCCGAACGGTCGGGTGAGTCCGGCGAAGGCCTCATCCACCCGGAAACACTCGAAGTCTGCTTCGGGACGAAACCCGGAGCGTGCTCGGCGGTACATAGCGGCGCAAGGAGCTCAAAGGTCTGATGGCACTGTTCGCACGTTTGCCGGTCTTCGTCCGCCTGGTCCTAGTCGTCGCCGCCGGGTTGATGGCGCTGGTCCTCGCGGCCTTCCTCATCAAGATTCTGATCGTCGCCACGCTGCTCGCGGCAATTGGCCTCGGCGGCCTGTTCGTCTTCAACTTCGTTCGGGCGTTCTTCCGGATCAGGAGCGCCCGGCTCGTTCGCTAGCTAGGCGTGCTTCGCGAACGAGTCTTCCTTTAGAGAGTACGCGGCCCGATAGCGGACGGTCGTAGCGGTGCCCAACTGCCTCAAGCGCGTCGTCATCATTAGGTCGAGGTGCTGGGGAACCAGCCTGCCGGGATCGTAGTTCACGTCACCGTGGGCGGCTCCCGTGAAGCCCTCGGCGCCCGAGGAGCTGTACTCCTCATCGAAGGTCACCGCCTCGCTGTCGGGCGGCTTCATCGCGGTGACCCTAAACGTCGTCTTCGTCTTGAACTTGTCGCTGCTGCTCCCGACCTCCCAGGTATCGTTGACCGGGTGCGAAGCCGGACCGATGTAGCCTCGAGCGAGGAACGGCAAGAGCGCCACCTCCTCCTCGTCGAGCGGCTTTTGGTTTGCCAGGTACCCGAAGCTCCCGTCCAGGTGCAGCACGATTCGAGTCAGAGGAGCGACGCGATCCTGCCCGGTCTCCGAGACGTCGACCAGCAGGTCACCGTCCGGGTTCGCGGCGACGATGTCGCAAACGATCGACGACTGGTGCGTCTCGCCGCGCTTGGTCTCTACGGTCCCACCGCCCATCGGATCGGCGACGTCGCGGAGCCCTCCCGCCTGGCTGATGTACGTGATCTCCAACGCAAGATCGAATGCCAGATGGCGAAGTGGCGGCGCGGCCGTCTCTGCGTGTGCGCTCGATGCGCTCAAGACGAGCATGGCGGCGAGAAGTGACGACGCGAAGCGTTTCACGGGCGATCCCTCCAGGGACGACTACGCTGTCAGGCCCGCTTCTTCTTTCTTTATGATGCCCGCGCAAGCAACCGCTCAAGCGAAGCGACCAAGGCCTGTGGTGCTTCGTAGAGCGGAAAGTGTCCGCAATCGAGGAGATCGATTTCGGCGCCGGCGACGCCGTCGGCGATCGCCCGCATTTGAGCTTGATCGATCAGCGCATCACGCGCGCCGGCGACGACTCCGACCGGGAGCTGCATCTCCTCGAAAAGATCCGTCGAGTCAACACGTTCTGCCATCCCGCGCAACATCGCCGCCGCGCCGGCCGGGACGGTTTGCCGGACGAATGCCGTTATGCGCTCGACCAGTTCCGGTTGCTCGCGATAGATGCTGGGAGCGAAATATTTCGGTACGAACGCCCCGATGATCGGCTCCATCCCCTCGCGCTCCGCGCGACCGGCGAGGGCGCGGCGGTCGGCGGCTTGCTCGGTGCTATCGGCGCTCGCGCGGCTGCAGACCAGCCCCAAGCCGCTGCAGCGTTCGGCAAACATCCGAAAGAACGCGAAGGCGACGTATCCGCCGAGCGAATGCCCGACTAGCGCCGCGCGCTCGATATCGAGCGCATCGAGGATCTCGGCGACGTCGCCGGCGAGCTGCTCCATCAAGTAGGGTCCGGGCGTAGCGGTCGTCGTTCCGAGCCCGCGCAGATCGAAGCGGATGACCCGCGCACGCGATCTCAGAGCCGCCGCTTGCGCGTCCCACGTCTCCTTTGCGAGCGGAAAACCGTGCAGCAACACGACTGCCGGCCCGCGGCCTTCATCGCGAACATCGAACTCGGCACCATCGATCGTCAGCCGCATCGCGCTCCATTTCCACATCGTTCGTCCGGCTCATGTTGCGCGCATCACGGGGTGAAATTTGCAAAAATCGGCCAAGTGCGGTATAACAATGGGCAACAACCCTGACACTGCCGAACCGACCATCGATTTCGGCGGACGGTTCGCGGAAAGGTTACTACAACCAAGAATGGCAAGAAAGAAAGCACGTAAGAAGGCCGGCGCGAAGAAAACTCGCAAGGCCTCACGCAAGAAGGGCGCAGCGAAGAAAGTTCGCAAGGCACGCAAGAAGAAGTCTTCGCGCCGTAAAGCTAAGAAAGCCGCCGCCTAACTTCCCGAGTCCAGTGCAAGAGGCGAACCGCGAATCTCGCGGTTCGCTTCTTGTCTTTACGCTTTCTTTACGGCATTGCCAGCTCGCCGAAGGCGTCGAGCCCGTCGGCGTGGCTGATCCGGCGGCGCGGCATCGCGTAAGGCGCCGCGAGCGAACGCACCACGCCCGGATGCTCGGTGAATGCCGCCTCGATGCGAAGCTCCGCCAGCACGGAAAAGGTCGTCGCGTCGTACTTCCCCGCCGGATAGGCGTACGTCAGCGGCCGGAAGCCGCCCAAGTAACGGGCAAATGCGTCGACACAATGCTTGGCCTCGCGCATTTGGCCGCCGCGGTCCAGGGTCGAGAGATCGAGATGGAACGTCCCATGGCAAGCGATCTCCATCCCGGCCGCTTGCAGCTCGCGGATCTGGCGCCAGGTCAAATGACGCGGCGTTCCGATGAAGCCGCTCGAGATGTAAAACGTCGCGGTCGCGCCGTTCGCTCGCAACAGCGGGAGCGCGGTCGTCGCCGCATCGCTATATCCGTCATCGAAGGTCAGGACGACGCTGCGTTGCGGATGCTCGCCGTGCCGCAGCGCCGCTACCAATGCCGCCGCCGTGATCGTTCGAATCCCATGCGCATGCAGCCAACGAAGTTGCGACGAGAACATCTCCGGCGTGATGGTGAGGTCGTGCCCGACCGGATCGCGCGGGACGACCGCGTTGACCTTGTGATACATGAGAACCGGAACGCCCGCCCAGTCGGCTTGGGACGGCGACGCGAGCGGCGGAAAACCGAAAGCGAGCCCGAACGCGAGGATCGCCGCAGCGCGCTTCACGGCGTCCCCGCGATCACGACCGCGGAATTCCGAAAGGCGAGCGAGCCGGCTGCGCGCACCGGCGCCGCGCCGAGCGATCCCACGGCGTAGAGGGAGACGAGCTTGACCGGCGGATTCAGATCGGGCGGCAGTGCGATCTCGAGGCGGCGCCATCCGGTCCAATCGATCGTCTTCGCGAGCGTCAACGCCCGGCGCTCACCATAGCGGTTGACGAACGCGGCACGCAGTCCAACGCCGCTCCCGTCGCCGCGAACGTCGAGCGAGAACCCGAGCGGCGCGCCGGGAAGCGCGAACGATCCGTTCGCATACGCCGCGCGTGACGGGCCGCTGAAATCGTAGGCGAGTTCCATCTCGGAAGCGTTGGACGAAAACGAAACTCCGCCCGCCGCGCCGGCCGGATAGGTCGCGAATTGCCACGCGGCGAGCGGCGAGAAGAGCGCGAGCGCTTGCGAATGTGACCCGACGTGGACGACGAACGAGGCCGTGATGCCGCCGGCGCGCGCGCTGACGGTCGCGTCGTGCAGCGCCGCTCGGTAGGTTCCGTCGAGCGCGATCGCGCCGTCGCTCGCGCTCCAGCGAACCTCGCCGAGGTGGACCGGTTCGCCGTCGCGGTCGTAGCCGCGCGCATTCAGATGCGCAGTTCCCCCAGCGATTGGATTCGGCGTTTGCGCTTCGATCTCGAGTCGCGCAAGTTGCGCGATCGTGCGATAGGCAATCGTGGCCGTCAAGCCGCCGGCACGCTCTGCGACGACGGCCGAATGTCGACCCACTTCGCTCGACGCGCGAATCGGCGCGAGCTCGCCGCCCCGCAGGCGGTGCCCCGCATCGTCGACGATCGCCCCACGGAGCGGAACGAAGGCGCTCGGCAGCGCCTCGAATGTTTCGGGACGGACAACGAGGTGCGGATCCACTCCGAGCGGCGCATCGCTGAAGACGAACAGCCCGTCGGCGACCGGGCGTTCGACTCCGTCGCTCGGTGCGTTGAGGAGCGAGGCGCGATCGTCGCCGAGGACCCGCGCGACGAGCGTCGCCGAGCCGCCCGAATCGAACGCCATCCCGTCGCCCGCGCCTAATCCCAACAACAACGCCGCGAACTCCGGACGCGTGAGACCGATCGATTCCATCGGCTGGCGGCCGTCGACCGCGATCAAGAGCAGGCTTCCGTCCGGCGTGGTCGCGGCCCCGGAAACGGGGAAGCGACGATTCCGTTCTTCCGGCGCCGGCGCATTCGGATCGTCGTAGGCGCCCCCGTCGCGCACGAGCAATGGTCCGCCGCCGACGGCGGTCACGATGCCGTCGAGCGGAGGATCGAGCGCGCTCGAGATCGTGACCGTCGCGCCGAGCGCCGGTGGTTGCGCGAGCTTGAGGGCCGCCGGGCCCAAGCCGAGCATGAGGCCTTGCGGCGCGGGCAATGCGCCGCGCACCTCACCAATCGCGTCGACGCGATAGTCGCCGTCCAAGACGTTTGGATCGCCGAGCGGCGACAGTGCCGCGAGCAGCACTCCCGCGGCAGGCTTCACCACACCGTAGAGCGGCTCGAGCACCGTCGCGCCGCCTTGGGGCGGCCATTCGTCGACGCCGGTGAGTGGAATCTGCGACGTGCCGTACGTGACGGTGCCGCGAAAACGGAAATTCGCGAAGCGCACCGCTCGCTCGCGGCTCACCTCGAGCGCGACACGCGTCGAAGGCGTGCGCACGAGCGTCCCGCCGCGCACGACGATTCCAAGCGGTTGATTGGTTTGCCCGATGTCGAAGTAGTCGGCATTGACACCCGCAACGGCGCCGGTGCGCGACGCCATCGACGAAATCGTCTCACCCGCGGAGATCAGCCGGTCAGACGCGAGCGTCGCACCGAGGCGGACGGTCGGATCGCTCAGATCGACGCTCACGATCGAGAAGACGAGCGGACCGTTCGAGGTCGTCAATCGATACGTCGCGCGGCGCACGCCGGGCGCGACGAACGCGGTCTGTTCCACCGTCGTGAGTACGAGGGGAAACGGCGGCGGCGGAGCGAGGGTCGGTGGAAAGACGAACACCCAGGGAACCTTACCCGTTAGGGCGTCGGCCGAGCTTCGGGGAGCGGCGTCGTCGCGAGGCGCGGCGTCACGATCTCCGGCGGCGGCGCCGAACTATAGAGGAACAGTCCATCGGAGACCCAGCGCTCGTAACTCGAGTCGGAGGGCCGGTTGCGGACGCTGACGTTCTCATCGCCCGGCACGCGCGCAACCAGGGTCACCGAACCGCCGGAGTCGAGCGCCATTGCATCGGTGGCGCCGAGCCGCTGCAGCATCGCCGCAAATTCAGGGCGCGTCATCCCGATCGACGTCTCGGGATGCCGTCCGTCGACTGCGACCAGCAGCAGCATATCGTCGGGAAGACGCGCAAGGGCGATCACCGGCCAACGGACGTCGCGCTCGTCGGGCGCCGGAGCATGCCGATCTTCGTACCAGGCGCCGTCTTTCAAGAGCAACGGGCCGCCGCCGATCCCGGCAATCGCGCCGTCGGCCGGCGGATCGAGCGCATACGTGAGCGTGAGACGATCGCCGAGTCGCGGCGGCACGCCTTTCAGGCGCGGACCGAACGCGAGGCCGAAGGCGATCGGGATCGGCGCCGCCATCGCGACGACGCGATCGACGACGTAGTGTCCCGGCGCCTCAAGTTGGCGCAAGCCGACGAACGTGACCCCCGGCCACGCCGGAAGAATCTTTCCGAAACTCGGCGTTATGATCGTGACGTCGCCGGCCGGCCAATTGTTGAATTGCGTCACCGGGAACTCGCCGTGCGCGGTCCTGGCGATCCCGACCAGTCGAAACTCGTGAAACGCAACGCTCCCGTCGCGACGGATGATCGCCGCGTATCGATCGGTCGGGCCCCTGAGCAACTCGCCGGAACGGATGAGCATGCCCTGCGGCTGATACGTTCGGCCGATATCGAAGTAATCGCCGTTGACGCCGGCGACCGCGTGCGTTCGGACGCCCATCGCGGACGTTCGCTCGCCGCCGGAGTTGAGGTGATCCTCGGCGATCGCCGTGTCGAAACGCACGCTCGGATTACGCGGATCGACCATCAGCGCGTTGATCGCCAGCGGCCCGTTCTCGGTCGCGATCGAATACTGGGCGAACGAAATCCCGGGAGCGGTCGACTCGAGACGGAACGATTGCAGCTTCGGTTCGTTGATGACCGCGAACATCAGTTGTCCGAGCCTACGCAGATCGGGCGTCCCATCCGTGATCCAACCGAGACGAGAGCGCAGATCGCTGACCTCGCCGGTGAATTCGAATGGTACTCCGTCGAGCGTCGCCTGCAGTTTCGTGCTTCCGAGCGATCGTTCACCGAGTTGGAAATCACCGTGCAAATTTGCGATCCGGTGCGAGCCTGACGATTGCACGTCGAGATTCGCGCCATCGATGGTCGCCTTGAGGCGCAGCGGCGACGACGAGCCGTACGCGACGCTGACGTCCTCCAACCATCCCGCATCGACGTGCACCGGCGCATCCGAGGGAAGCGCGCCGGCGAGCGGTGCGAGCGGAACGGCCGGCGCATCCCAACGCGCGCTCAACCGACCGGCAGCGTCGAGATCGGCCGTGGCGGAGATCGGATAGCGTGCGACGCCGTCGGCGAGCGCGAGCGTGACGGCGTACGTCACGTCGCTGCCGCCGAGACGGACGTTTCCGTCAAGGCCGTCGAATTCGGCCGCCGGTTCGGGGACGGCCCCGCGCGCCACCGTCAACGTACCATCCCGAACGGTCGCGTCCAGCTCGCGGTCGCGGCGCAACCGCTGCAGACCGTCGAGCATAGCCCCGCGTTCGTCGCCGCGCCAACGATCGACCAGGAGCACAACCCGAGGCTGGTCGAGGGTGATCGCGGTGCGTTCGCCGCGCTGCACGACGTCGACGCGTGCGACATCGAGGCCGAGGGCGCCGCCGCGCGATAGGGCGTGCACGCCGGATAGGACCAGCGCGCCGTTGTCGTGGCGGACTCCGTCGATCGTCACGTCGTAGCCGGTCGCCGAACGGATCAGCGACGCATACGCGATCCGCTCGATCGCTTCGCGAAGCACGAAAGCGGCCGTCAGCACGACGACGAGGATGATGCCGGCGCCGATCGCTATTCGCCTGATGCTCAACAGCCGGGGATTCGCCGCGCCCCCCGTCGCAGCACCTCCTCGTGACCAAAAACGGCGCAATCGCGGCGCGCTCGATCATCGCCATGCTGCTGACGCTCGCCTTGCTTACCTTCGAGCGCGCAGGAGCCGCACCACCGCACACGGTGCGACCGCTGCCGCAGATCGCGCCCGCGGGGCGCATGCCGTATGTCGCCGTCCTCGTCTGGCATGACGTCGTTACGCCGAAAGAAGTCTGGTTCGACACGCCCGTCGACGTTTTTCACGCGCAACTCAAGTCGATCCGGCGCGGCGGCTTCAACGTCGTTACCCTCGCGAAACTCCGCGATCACCTCGAGCACGGCGCACCGCTTCCGAATAAATCTCTGGTCTTGACCTTCGACGACAACGGACACGGCATCTTCGAAAACGTCTACCCGCTTCTACAGCATTACGGCTTTCCCGCGACGCTGTTCGTGCACAGCAACTTCGTCGGAAAGACGACGACGAAACGGCACAACACCTGGGACCAGTTGCAGGCGATGGTACGCTCCGGCCTGATCGACGTTCAAAGCCTCACCGCCAACCATCCGCCCGACTTGCGTATCCTGAGCGACGCGGCCGTCGTTCACGAACTGCGCCTCTCGAAGTACTCGCTCGAACATCGGCTCGGCCGGCCCATCTACGCGCTCGTCTACCCCGAGGACAATTACGACGAGCGGCTCGCACGCCTTGCGGCGGCCAACGGTTACGAACTTGGCTTTACCGAAGATTGGGGGAACGCCGCTGATTCGGAAAGCCTGTTGCTGCTCCATCGGTACTCGATCTTGACGCGCTTCGATCAAGCCTTGGCCGACGTTGCGGCGAGCGCGCGATAAATGAGGGCTTCTACTTCCAGCAGTCGGCGATCGGCGTCACCGCGCCGCTGAGCCCGGCATGCCGCAATCCGTACATATCCTCGAGGGTCCGCAGGACGCGGTAGTGGTCGATCGACTCCGCGTAGCGACCCTGGCGTACCATCGGGCCGGCGAATATCGTCGGGATCGTATTGAACGGATCGTTTCCTTCGTCCCACGTCACGACGACGAGCGCGTCGTGGCTTTGCGCCCAATCGACGAGCCGGCCGAGATGGCTTGCGAACCAGGCGTCGCCTTCGGCGATCGTGCCGTCGTGCATGTCGTCTTGGAGGTCCGGGATGACGAACGCGACCGTCGGCAGCCGCTCGTACTTCGGCAAGCCGGAAAACGGGAGCTGCGCCGCCGGGGAAACGTTGTTGAACTCGGTCCACGGCGCGTGCTTTCGGGCGTAACGTCCGGCCCAACAAGCGTCCGACCCGGCCTGCGGCAAGCCCTCGGAGTACGACGCGAAGCTTAGTCCCGCCGCGTGCAGTTCCGTCGCCAGATTGGGTGCGCCGCGGGAAAAACCGACGGCCGGGCAGCTGTCCTGGTTCGTGTTGGTGAGCCCGGCGAAGAGCGCAAGGTAATTCGGAAGGCTCGGATGCGTGACCCCGTGCGAATTCGTGAAATACGCGCCCTCATGCAGCAGCCGGTTGAGATACGGCGCGTGCGCGTCGCGGTCGATCTGGAAACCGGATTTGTTCTCCTCGATCACGACGACGACGTGCGCCGGCCGCGGCAACGCGCTCGGGGCCGCGGCTGCGCTTTCGGCGGCCCAACCGGTCGCGATCAGGCAACCCGCGATGAGGGCGGCATGTAAAACGATTCGCAACATGGCGCGTATCATACCCTCCGCAACGCTGCGTCGCTCAGGTAGATCCAGATCGCGGCGGCAAGCGCGACCGCGCCGCCGGCGATCATGGCGCGCGGCAAGCCGATTACGGTCGCGACCGACCCGAGCAGCAGCGAGCCTGCGGGGACGGCGCCGAGCATGACCATCGAGAAGACCGAGATCGCGCGCCCACGCATGTCGTCCGGCGAGAGCGTTTGAAGCAAGACGTTCGAGCTCCCTGCGAAACTCAGGGTCGCCGCCCCGATCACGACCAAGACGCCGAGGGCGACCGCGTAGATGTGCACCAGGCCCAAGACGACCGTGCCGAGCGACATCACCGCGGCGCTTGCAAACCAGACCGCGGCGCGGCGGCGGCTCCCGACGATCGCGGTGACGAGCGACCCGGCGATCGCGCCGACGCCGGTCGCGGCGAGCAACGCACCGAGGCCGCGCGCGTCGACGAAGACGACGTGTGCGGCATATGCCGGCAAGAGTTGCTGGTACGGCCGCACCAAGAGACACGTGATCAACAGCAAGAGCACGACTTGCCGCAAAACGCTGTGGTTGAAGAGGAAACGCAGACCGGCCAAGATCGAGGCGAGCACGCCTTCGCGCTTCGTCGAACTCGGCGGCGACGGCGCCATGAAGATCAGCGCGCCGATGACGGCGAACGTCGCGATCGCATTCGCATAAAACGAGACCGCTTCGCCGACGGCGAGGATCAGAAGCCCGGCGATTGGGGGCCCGATCACGCTGGGACCGTTGAACGCGATCGAGTTCAGACCTATCGCGTTGCCGACGTATTCGCGCGGAACCAGGAGCGGAACCCAGCTTTGCCTGGCCGGCGCGTCGAAGGCCTGCGTCGTCGAGCGCAGCCCGGCGAGCACGAATATCTCCCAGAGTTGCAACGCATGAACGGTCGTCAGCAGCGCGAGGACGAGCGCGATCACGACCTGCGCCGAGTTCGTGATCAGTAAGACCCGACGTCTGGGGAAGCGATCGGCGACGAAGCCCGCGATCGGTGAGAGCAGCACGACTGGAACCGCCGACGACGCGCCTAGGATTCCGACGTAGAGCGAGGCGAGCGAGGCGGTCCCGGCCATCGCGACGACGACGTATCCGAGCGTCGTGATCTGCATCCACGTCCCCAAGTTGGAGATCAAAAGCCCGAACCACAACAAGCGAAAATCGTGAAAACGAAACGGCGCAAGGATCGTTGCACGCCGGCGCGGGACCCTGGTCTCGAGCGGGACGGCGGGGCGAAAGAGTTTCATGCGCCGGCTGCGCGTGCCGCCGCGACGATGACCGCGACCGTACCCTCGATGCCATAGCGCGACGTGTCGAGGATGAGATCGTAAAAGCGAGGATCGCCCCATGCGATCTTGTAGCGGTCCTTCGCCAGCCGGCGCCGTTCGAGGTCCGTCCGTTCGAGCTCGCGCGCGGCTTGATCACGCGTGAAGTGAAACGTCTCCATCAAGCGCTCGACACGCCAGACTCGCGGCCCCGTCAAGAAGACCCGTAACAAATTGGGGCGTCCTGTGAGGAAGGCGCTGGCAAGGCGCCCGAGGATCACGACATCGCCGGCGTCGGCCCGCTCGCAAATCGCGGCTTCGATCTCGCGACGCACGTCTTCGTCGAAATCGGCGCCGGCCCGCGGCGAGTCCGTCGAGATCAGCTCCGGCGTCGCCGCACCGAGGTTGGAGATCATCCGCTCCGATAGGCTCGGCTGCGATTGAACGCGCGCCTCGACCTCCTCGAGCGATGCGCCCAGCCGAGCAGCGACCGTCGCCGGAAGGTCGTCGGTCAGAAGTTCGTAGCCGAGCGCCGCAGCGGTCCCATATGCGACGGCGAGCCCAGCCGCCCCATATTCACGCGAGATGGTGACGATCACGATGACTGCGACCGTTCGCGCTCGCGTCGCTCGCATCCGGTGCGCCTCGGTCGCAGGTCCCCGGCGACGGCTTGAGAAGCGCACGTTCGGTGAACCGACGACGCCGTTCCACGTTACGCGCCATCGTCGCAAGCTTTGTTCCTCGCGACGCACGCATTGATCGCGTCACCGCGCTCGTCGAAGCGGCGATCGAAGGTCTCTCGCCGGAACGGCGCGCCGAGCTCGTCCTGTTCCTCGATCTGTTGACGGCGCCGGCATTGGTTGGTCCCTTGCGCGCCGCGCTGCTGCGCGCCCTCGCCGACGCGCCGGTCGCGAAATTGCGCGCCGGCTTTGCCGCGCTCAAACGCCTGTCGCTCTTCATCGCGTACGCCGAGAGCGAGCCTGATTCGCCGAACCCGACGTGGTCGCGCATCGGATATCCCGGGCCGCGCGACGACCGCGTCGTCGAGACACCGCTTGCGCTCGCCACCGGCCGCGACGGCGAGACGGTCGCTGCCGACGTCGTCGTCGTCGGGAGCGGGGCCGGCGGCGGCGTCGCGGCGGCTGAGTTCGCGCGCGCCGGCAAACGCGTCGTCGTGCTGGAAGCCGGCGGCGCGTACTTCGCGCAAGACTACACGCAGCGCGAGCAGTCGTTCGCCGATCTCTACCTCGACCGCGGGCTCGCCTCGAGCAAGGATCTGGGCGTCGTCGTACTGGCCGGCGCGACGCTCGGCGGCGGGACGAGCGTCAACTGGTGCACGGCGTTGCGACTCCCCGAACGAATCGAGCGCGAGTGGGAGATGGAATCTGGTCTCGGCTCGCTCGGCACCGATCTCGCGCCGCACTACGCGGCGCTCGAAACCGAACTCGGTTTGAACGCACTCGGGCGTCACAATCCGAACAATGCGGTGATCGTCGACGGCTGCGCAGCGCTCGGGCAGCACCATGCGACGCAACCGCGCAATGCGGCGGCCGACTGCGGCGACGGCTGCGGCTATTGCGGTTTCGGTTGCGCGTACGCGAAGAAGCGCTCGACCGTGCGCGTTTACCTGCCGAGCGTTCTCGGGGCCGGCGGCGCGATCTACGCCGGCGCGCGCGCCGAGCGCATCGTCTTCGAGGGAACGCACGCGGCCGGCGTCGAGGTTCGGCAAGCAACGGCGGACGGCGCGACGAGTGCTTTCGTCGTTCGCGCCCCGCTCGTGGTCGCCGCGGCCGGCGCGTTACGGACGCCGGGGCTCCTCGCGCGAAGCGGCGTTGCGCACGGCCTGCTCGGCCGCCGCCTGTTCCTCCATCCGGTCGCGTCGTGCTTTGCAGAGTTCGAGCATTCGATCGAAGCTTACCGTGGTCCAATGCAGACGGCGTTCTCGGATGCTTACAACTACCGCAACGGAAACTATGGCGCGAAGGTCGAGGTCGCGCCCGCGCATCCCGGCCTCGCCGCACTCGCCTTCCCTTGGCGCGATCGCGAGCACCACGCCCGCGCGATGGACAGCTCGTCGAAGGCCGCAACCTTGATCGCGCTGACGCGCGATCGCGACCCCGGACACATCGACCTCGACGGTGAGGCCGCAATCCACTACGCCGTCTCGCCGTTCGACGGCGAGCATCTCCTGGCGGGACTCGTCGGCCTCTTCGAGATCGCCTTCGCGGCGGGCGCGACGCGGGTAACGAGCCTGCACAACCGGCCGATCGCGATCGCGCGCAAGGCCTGGAGCGCTAACGCACGCGATCGGTTTGCCGAACGCGTGAGGAGCATCGGCGTCGCGCCGAATCGGCAGCCGCTCTTTTCGGCGCACCAGATGGGGACGGCGCCTCTCGGTGCCGACCCCGGCAGGTCCGTCGTCGATCGGCACGGTCGCGTGCGGAAATTCGAAGGTCTCCTCGTCGCCGACGCATCGCTCTTTCCGCAATCGAGCGGCGTCAATCCGATGCTGACGATCATGGCGCTCGCTCGCCACGTCGCGCTCGCAAATCTTTAGTGCCGATCATCCAGACGCGCGACCTGCGCAAAATCTTTCGCTCCGTAAGACGGCGAACTGGTGCGCTCGGCGCGCTCGCGACACTGTTCTCGCGAGACTACGTCGAGCGGGTCGCGGTAGAAGGCGTGACGATGTCGCTCGAAGCGGGCGAGTTGGTCGGGTACATCGGCCCCAACGGCGCCGGAAAATCGACGACGATCAAGATGCTGACGGGGATCCTGGTCCCAACGTCGGGCGAGATCGTCGTGGCCGGTTTGGTTCCGTACCGCGAGCGCAAGCGCAACGCGCGCAACATCGGTGTCGTTTTCGGTCAGCGCAGCCAGCTTTACTGGGACCTTCCGCTCGTCGAATCGTTCGAACTCCTGCGCGCGATCTACAACGTCCCGCGCGAGCGCTATCGCCGCAACCTCGCGGCGTTCGTCGAGTTGCTCGAGATGGACGATTTCCTCGCGACCCCGGTCCGCCAGCTTTCGCTCGGGCAGCGGATGCGCGGCGATTTCGCCGCCGCGCTGCTCCACGATCCGGCGATCGTCTACCTCGACGAACCCACGATCGGACTCGACGTCGTCGCGAAGGAAGCGATTCGGCAATTCATCGCGCGGATGAACGCCGAACGCGGAACGACGATCATCCTGACAACGCACGATCTCGCAGACGTCGAGCGGCTTTGCCGGCGCATCGTCATGATCGACGAAGGGCGGCTCGTCTACGACGGTGAGATCGAACGGCTCAAAGAACAATACGGGACGCATCGCACGCTGGTCGTCCAGTTGACCGAACCACAGGACATCGTCGTAGACGGCGCCGAGGTCGAATCACGTACCGCGAACGTCGTGCGCTTGCGTTTCGATCGGCGCACGATCAGCGCCGACCAACTGATCCGGCGGATCACCGAGAACTACAGCGTCACCGACGTCTCGATCGAAGAGCCCGAACTCGAGTCGATCATCCGCCGAATCTACGTCGAGGGGTACACGACGCAGCCCTCGCAAGCCGACCGAACGTGACGCTCGTCGAACTGACCGAGCCGTACGTCGAGTTCGCGCGCAAGGCATTCTCACGCGAAGCGACCTATCGCGTCGAGGTCCTGACCGGAATCGGATCGCTCGTCTTGCGCGTCTACTTGTTTCGCTCGCTCTGGACCGCATTGTACGCGCAGAACGCGGCGCCGGCCGGAATACCACTTCATTCCATGATCACCTATGCGACGGTCGCACTGTTGATGTCGCTCATCCTCGAGGTCGACGGGACACGAGCGATCCGCGACAAAGTGCGCGAGGGAACGATCGCGACGGATCTGATGAAGCCGATCAACCTGCCGCTCTACTTCTTCAGCGACGGCTTCGGAATGACGCTGTTTCACGCATTCACGATCGTGCCGTCGCTTTTGCTCGCACTCTTGCTCGTGCGGATCGACGTCCCGTCGCCGGAGACGCTTCTCGCGTTCGCGACGGCCTTCGTCCTCGGTTACCTCGTCAATTTCTTCCTGAATTTCTTGATGAACTCGGTCGCCTTCTGGACGCTCGAGACGTTCGCGGTCCAGTTGATGGTCCGCTGGGCTTCCGACCTCTTGAGCGGGCAGATTCTCCCGCTCGCCTTCTTCCCCGGCCTTCTCGGCGAGATCGTCCAGCGTTTGCCGTTTGCGGCGATTTACTCAACGCCGCTGCAGATCTACATCGGAACGCTGCCGCGCGCGGCATGGCCGGCGGCGTTCGGCGCCCAACTTCTGTGGCTCGGCGTCTTCGGCGCGTGTTCGTACGTCGTTTGGCGAATCGCCGCACAGCGCGTCGTCGTTCAAGGGGGCTAGTGGAAACAGCAGACCTCGTCGTCATCGGCAGCGGGCAGGGCGGCGTCCCGCTCGCGATCGACGTCGCACGCGAGGGTAAGCGTGTCGTCCTCTTCGAGCGCGGCGAACTCGGCGGCAGCTGCGTCAACTACGGCTGCACGCCATCGAAAGCGCTCCTCGCGTCGGCGCACAACGCCGGGCGCGCACGACTCGCCGCACCACTCGGCATCGCCGTCGACGTGCGCGTCGATCAGCGCGCCGTCATGGAGCGCGTCCGTAAGGTGCGCGCCGAGTGGAACGCCGGCATCGCTCCCAAACTTGAAAGAGCCGGTGTCGAGACCGTGCGCGCCGGCGCGGCCTTCAGCGGCGAGCGCAGCGTGCGGGGCGGCGGTCGCGAGTTCGCCGCGAAACGCGTCGTGATCGACACGGGGACGAGCGCGGCGCTCCCGCCGATCGAAGGCCTCGCGGGCGTCCCGTATATGACCAACGGTAACTTTTTCGATCAGACGCTCTTGCCCGACCGCCTGATCGTCGTCGGCGGCGGCTACATCGGCCTCGAACTCGGTCAAGGCGCGCGCCGCCTCGGCAGCACCGTGACGATCGTCCATCCGGGCGAGCGCCTCATGGACCGCGAGGAACCCGATGCGACCGACGCCGTCACCACAGGCCTCGTGCGCGACGGGGTCAGCCTCCGTCTTGGGACGCTGGCCAAAAGCGTGACCCACGATGGTCGCACGTTTCGCGTCGGGCTGTCGGACGGAACGACGCTCGAAGGCGATGGTTTGTTGATCGCGGCGGGCCGGACGCCGAACAGCGCCGACCTGAACGCGAGCGCCTCCGGCATCGAGCTCGAGCGCGGTTTTGTCAAGGTCGACGAACATCTGCAAACGTCATGCCGCGACGTCTACGCACTCGGGGATGTCGCCGGCCAACCGGCCTTCACGCACGTTTCGTGGGAAGACTATCGCCGTTTGAAATCGACGTTCGCGGGGAAGCCGCGGCGCCGCGACGATCGCGTCCTCTCGTACACCACGTTTACGGAGCCTCAGCTCGCGCGGACCGGATTTACCGAGGACGAGGCCAAGAAGCGCGGCATCGCTGCGCGTTCCGTCACGCTCCAGCTAGCGGACGTCGCGCGCGGCGCCGAGTGGGATCTAGAACTCGGTTTCTATCGACTCGTGATCGATTCGAGCAACGACAAGATCGTCGGCGCAACGATGGTCAGCTACGAAGCCGGCGAGTTGGTCCACGTGATCGGCTTTGCGATCGAACTCGGCGCGACGTGGCGCGATCTTGACGCGTTCGTCGGCATCCATCCGACATTCGGCGAGGGCCTTCCAAGTTTGGCGCGTCTCTTCGAAACCTCGTAGCCTTAGGGTTTCCCCCGGCTCGGCGCTACGGCGTTCCGCCGCCGCGGGCCGCGACGGCGCTTCGCAGCAACGCCGGCCGGCGTGAGGCCGAAGAGCGCGCGTAAGAACGCATCGTGCTTGTACGAGCGCGAGTCGCCGAACTTGACGACCACGAGATTCTCCGAAGGCGAGATGTAGAGTGCCTGACCGCCGGAGCCGCTCGCGTAGACGACGTCGGGATGGGACGCGAGCGGGCTCAACCAAAAACAAAGCCCGTAACGCGGGTTCGCCGTCGAACCCTCGAAGCAACGCTCGAGCGGACTGCGGCGCACGACGATCTTCTCTTTCCAGACGCCGCCCGCGGCGATCAAGCGCCCGAACTTCAACCACTCGCCCGCGGCGACGAACGCGCCGGTCGGCAATGGTTGCGTTCCGTCAGGAAGTTTGCGCCAGCTCGCGATCTTCAAACCGATCGGGTCGAGAATCCGCTCTTGCAGGTAGGCGTGCGGCGAGGGGCTGCGACGATGCAGCTTGCGCTGCAGCACCGCACCGAAGACCTGCAGCGGGATACCGCCGTAGGTGAACTTCGTCCCCGGCTCGACTTCGACCGGCGTGGCGAGCGCCTTCGCGAAGGTCGGGACTGCGCTGCCCAGGCCGCCGAAGCCGATGCCGCTCGTCAACTGCAAGAGGTGTCGCAAGGTGACGCGGGATTTGCGCGGATCATTCTGCCACTCGGGTACGGTGCGCGCGACCAGTTCGTCGAGGTCGAGCAAGCCGTCGTCCTCGGCGGCGACGGCGAGAACGCCCCAAAAACTTTTCGTTCCGCTGTAGAGCGCGTGCGGTTTGGGACGATCGTAGCCGGGGGCATAGCGCTCGAGCACGGTCTTGCCGCCGTGCGAGACGATCAGCGCGTGCAAGCCGTGTTTCTCGGCATAGGCCGCGGCGGCGTCGAGGTTCACGGCGTCACCAGTGGTTCGCGAGCGATCCGCGCGGCGATCCCGAGCAAAACGAGCCCACCGGCACGTTCGATCCAAAGCGAGGCCCGCTCGGCCGCGGCGCTACGCCGTAAACGGTCCGCGGCAAGCGAATAGCAGGTCAAGACCCCGAGCTCGATCGCGATCGAGGCGAGCGTCAGTATCCCGAGCTGCACGAGCAACGGGCGACGCGGATCGATGAACTGCGGCAGAATCGCTGCGAAGAACACGATCGCCTTCGGATTCGAAACCTGCGTGACGAAGCCGCTCGCAAGCGCACGGCGCTCCTCACCCGGTCGCAATGCAGCGGGATCGGGCGCCACGCCCCGGCGAGCCAGCAGCGCGCGCAAGCCGATGAACGCCAAATAGATGACCCCCGCCCACTTGACCAGCGTAAAGGCTTGGTACGAGGCCTGCAACAACGCGACGATCCCGAGCGCCGAGAGCACGAAGTAGAGCGTGTTCCCGGAGAGTATCCCGGTCGCGGCTGCAAGACCGCCGCGGACGCCGCGCCGTAGCGCGTACGATAACGTCAAGAGAACCGCGGGGCCCGGGATGAGGCAGAGCGTCAGTTCGAGCAGAACGAAGGCGCCGAGCGTCCCGAGACTCATGCTCGTGAACTTCGCTCAGACCGTGCCGCTTACTCCCACATCAATTCGTCGACGTAGCACCACTTCCAGGATTCGCCCGGTTCGAGCGAGGCGATGATCGGATGCTTCGTCGCATGGAAATGCTTGGTCGCATGCTTGTTTTTCGAGTCGTCGCAACACCCCACGTGGCCGCACTCGAGGCACACGCGCAAGTGAACCCAGACGTCGTGCATCCGTAAGCACTCTTCGCAGCCGTTGGTCTTCGGCGCGACGTCGCGAATGGTGTCGAGGTGGCGGCAGCCGGTCATCGGCCCGCCACGGCCTCGCCGAGCGGTGGTACGTCCCAGAGGACGACTTCAGCTTCGCCTTCGAGCGACAACTCGACGGGGCCGGTGATACGCAGCGCGTCTCCCGCACGTAACGTCTCGCCGCTCGCGCGCAACTCGCCGCCGGCGACGAACAAGAAACCGAGGCGACCGGCGCGCACCGCGAACGGAAGCACCGCGTTCTCCAGCCGCGCAACGTAGGCCGTCGCGTCTTGCCAGATCTTGATTTTCGACTCGATCCCGTTCTCGCCCGATGCAATCGGTAGCCAGCGGTTGCGCCGCTCGCCCACCGTGTAGTCGACTTGACCGTACTGCGGCTTCAGGCCGCGCGCGCGCGGGAGAACCCACATTTGCACCAGGTGCACGGGACTTTCGCTCGAGTGATTGTATTCCGAATGCGCGATGCCGGTGCCGGCGCTCACGTACTGAACCCCGCCTGCCCGCACGACACCGACGTTTCCCATGCTGTCTTTGTGTTCGAGTGCGCCGTCGAGAACGTACGTCAAGATCTCCATGTCGCGATGCGGGTGCGTTCCGAAACCTTGCCCCGGCGCGATCACGTCGTCGTTGAAGACGCGCAGCGCGCCCCAATTCAGATTCTGCGGATCGAGGTAATCGGCGAAGCTGAACGAGTGGTACGTCTTCAGCCAACCGTGGTCGGAGTAATAGCGCTCGCTCGCGCGCTGAATAACAAAGGCCGGGACGGTCTGCATCTCCATCATCCTCCATAACACCCAGCCGGTTTCGGGGGGTGCCTGACGTTCCAAAAGTCAAGGCCACCATCCTTTTAGGACGGGTTGCTTGACAAAAAGTCAAGTCTGCTTTACTATACCTATACATGAAAACCTGGCCACGTCACCGCGTTCGCTTCACGTTCTGGATGAGCATTTACGTGCTGACCGTCGTGATCTTCAGCTTCACGTTCAATGCCAACGCGGTCCCGCATTGGCTCGTCGTCCCGCTCGCGCTCGTTCCGATGATACCAGCCGTTCTCGCGGGTCTCGCGAGCGTTGACGGCTTCCGCGCCGGCGACGAATTGCAACGCAAGATTCAGAGTGAGGGAATCTTGTTCTCGTTCTTCATCACCGCAATCGTCACGTTTTCATACGGATTCCTCGAGACGTACGCGCACTTCCCGAAAATCTCGATGTTCTTCGTGTGGCCGCTGCTGGCGGTCGGCTGGTGCGTCGGTGCGGCAATCGCGACGCGACGCTACCGCTAGTCGCGTGAAAAATCTGCTGCGTGTCTTGCGGGCCGAACGCGGCTGGTCGCAAGCCGATCTCGGCGACAAGCTCGACGTCAGCCGGCAGACGATCAACGCGCTCGAGGTGGGCAAGTACGATCCGAGCCTTCCGCTCGCGTTCAAGATCGCGCGCCTCTTCGAGCGCAACATCGAAGACATCTTCATCGACCAAGACAAAGGATAACCACGTGCAGCGCTCGATCCGCACCGCCCTCGCTACCTTGCTCATCGTTCTTGCGGCGCCGCTCCTCACCGGTCCAGCACGCGCCGCCGACGTGACCCTTCACATCGACGCCGCGTACGTCACGAAGACCGGGAACGGGCCGCGCGCAGTCATCCTCATCCCGGGCCTCGCCTCGGGCGCCTACGTCTTCGACGCCATCGCGCCGTCGCTCGCCAAACGCTTCACCGTGTACACGATCACGTTCGCCGGCTTCGACGGCGAACCGCCGGTACAAGGGCCGTATCTCGACGCCTTCGCGAAGAGCCTCGTCGACCTCATTGCGCAGGAAGGCTTGCGCAAACCCGTCCTCGTCGGTCACAGCTTGGGAGGCTACCTCGCCGTCCGGCTTGCCGAGACGATCCCCGATCAAATCGGCGGCGTGGTCGCGGTCGACTCGCTCGCGCTCTTTCCGCCGCTGCGACCGGGCGATACGCTTGCCGAGCGGCGCACGGCGCTCATTCCGTTACGCGACCAGATGCTCGCGGCATCGGACGCGGCGTTCGACGCGCAGGCAAGAGCGACGACCGCGTCGATGGTGACCGATCCGAAAAACGTCGATTTTATTACGGCCCGCGAGATCAAAAGCGACCGCGCGACCTTCGTCGGCTCGTACGCCGAGATGTCGGTATCAGATCTGCATCCGCAATTGTCGAAGATCGTCGCGCCGGTGCTCGTTCTCGCCGCCACGCCGACCGAAGCGCAAGCCGACGGCTACCGCGCATTCTATCTGCAAGACTACGCCGGTACGCCGCGTCTCGACGTCATCGCGATCGCGCCCTCGAAGCACTTTATCATGTACGATCAACCGGAGCGGTTCGCAAGCGCGCTTGACGCGTTCCTTATGAAGGTTGCGCCGTGAGCGAGCGGGATGCGAGTTCGCCGCGGGATTCGAGCCACGACAGCAGGACGTGGTAATAGAGCATCCCGCGCTGATCGCCCAATATCTCGAGCGCCGCGTCGAGGACGACCGGGCCGCCGGCGAGCCGCGCCAAGCCGCGCGCTATCCCGGAGTCTTTCATCGGAAAAACGTCGAGGCGGCCGAGGCCACGCAGTAAGATGACGGTCGCCGTCCACGGGCCGATGCCTTTGATCTCCGTGAGCAGCGCGGCCGCTTCGGAACTCGGGCGCTCTTCGAGCATCCCCTCGCCGAGCGAACCTTCGAGCAGCGCGGCGGCGACGCGCCGGAGGGTCGTGTACTTTCCGGCGCTTAGGCCCGCGGTCCCGAGTGTCGTGTCGCTCGCATCCACGACGGCCTGCGGCGTCGGAAACACGAACAGCGTCTCATCCCGGCGCGCGATCGGCGTGCCGAGCGCTTCGATCACGCGACGCAGGATCGCCGCGGCCGCGAAGAGGCTGATCTGCTGGAAGACCACCGCGTTGACGCACGCTTCCCACAGCGTCGGGTAGCGCGGCGGCTTCACGCCGCGCATCCGTTTGGCGAGCGCACGAAGCCACGGTATCTTCGCGGCGCGGCGCTCGAAGCGCCGCAGATCGCGCTCGACGCCGAGCATGCGGGTGACGAGCGCGAGGGCGCGCTCGTCTTCGCCCGGTGGGGTCTCGAGCTCGAGGTCGAGCACGCCCGGTTCGTGCTGCCGAACCGTCACGATGGCCGGCGCGGAAAAACCGTCGAGGGCCCGCGAATAGGTTCCGTCGGCGAAAAGCCGGTCGACGACGTTGCTCGACAGGCGCCGCAAGACGTTCGCCGTCAGGTCGAGGCGGTAGGGTGCGACGACGGGGAGCCGGCGGCGGACGATGGAAGTCGCGCGCGGTGAGCTTAGCGGCATATCTTCAGTACTGGCGGATCAACCTGCTCACGATGATCGAATACCGTGCCAATTTTTTCCTGTGGTTCGGTTTCACCGTCGTCTATCACGCATCGGCGATCGCGGCGCTCTGGGTGACCCTCCACCAATTTCCTTCGATGAACGGCTGGGATTTCAAACAAATGGCCGTCCTTTACGGGCTGTGGATGCTCGGTCACGCGTTTCACAATACGTTCTTCTTTACCGTCGGCGACGTGCCGACGATGATCCGCGAAGGACGCTTCGATCGGTTCCTGGTGCGCCCGCTCGACCCGTTGTTTCAGGCGGTGACGGTGCCCCAGCAGATCTGGCCCGACGAGCTCATCTTGGCGTGCGTTTTCTTCGGATTCGTGACGGTCTATAGCGGGTTGCGCGTCGACCTGGTGTTCGTCGTCTTCGTCCCGCTCGTCATGGTCGGCGGAGCGCTGATCGACTTCGGAATCCAACTCGCGATCGCGACGCTCTCGTTTTGGGTGATCCGCATCGATACGTTGCGGTGGGTCGTGATGTCGCTCGAGCAAGATTTCACCCGGTATCCGATCTCGATCTACACGCGAGCGGTTCGCGTCGTCCTCGCCTTCGTGCTGCCGTTCGCGTTCATGAACTATTTCCCGGCGACGTTCTTGCTGCACAAACAGGACGGCGCGCTCGCACTCTCGCCCAACGTCGGGTTGCTGACGCCGCTCGTTGGCCTGGTCTGGCTCGCGCTCGCCTATGGATTTTGGCGTATCGGCCTCGACCACTACCAGGGGACCGGAAGCTGAGCCGGCTTCTCATCGGCCGGAAGGCCGCTGGGAGCATATGCACAGAAGTCCCCAGGCGATGCGGTTGCAGCGACTGCTCATAGCCCCTTTCGCCGCCGTCGTTGCCGCGGCGGGCGCCGCAGCGCCGCAAGAGCCGGCGCAATAATCCGCTTGGCCTGCACGGCGTGACCGATGCGATCGCGCTCGACCGGATACCAATCATCGTCGGCGTCACCGGACATCGCGACGTCGCCGAAAGCGACGAAGCGCCGTTGCGCGCGGCGTTCGCCGGCGTCTTAAACGAGCTCGCGAAGTCGCATCCGAAAACGACGCTGGTCGTCCTCTCCGGCCTCGCCGCCGGCGCCGACATCGTGGCCGCCGAGGAAGCCGCCGCGCTCGGCGTCCCGGTGATCGCCACGCTTCCGATGCCGGTCGAGACGTACGAGGCGGATTTCTCGGACGATGAGCGCGCGCGCTTTCGCTCGATGCTGTCACGCTGCTCCCGCGTGACGATCGTCTCGAACCCGACCGATCGCAAGGGCGGATACGTCGCGACAGGTCTCTTTCTCGTGCACTACAGCCACGTGCTCGTCGCCTTCTGGGACGGCCTTCCGGGTCGCGGCGAGGGCGGAACGGCCGAAGTCGTGCACACCAGGATGACCGGCGAAACGGCGCAACTCGAAGGCGTCGCCGACATCCCGTACTTGCCCGACGTCGGCCCCGTCTACCAGATCGTGACCCCGCGTTCGGGAGGCCCGCGTCCCGTCGATGTCTTCTCGCTGAAAAAGCATTATCCGGACCGCTTTGCAGGTGACGACTCGAGTGCTCAAGATTTCAATGCCGCGCTGGCACACCTCGATGTTTATAACGCCGACCTGATTCAGCGCAGCACTCCTCCCGGCGCCGCCGGCGAGCCGACGCTCGGGTCGCTGCGCGAGCGAACCGACGAGGCGGCGAACGGTCTCCAAAAACAGACGAATTTTTTCCTCGTGCTGCTCTACATCTTCCTGTTCCTCGGCGCGGCCGCGCAGATTGCAACGCATAACTTGGCGTTCAAATTATGCGCGATCGTCGTGACCCTGCTGCTCTATTTCGTGGCGCGCAGAAACGACTACGAGAACCGGTACCAAGACTACCGTTCGCTCGCTGAGGGACTGCGAGTCCAAGAAGCGTGGTATTGCGCCGGTCTGACCCGCAAGCTCGTCGATCTGTGCTACTTGCGGATGCAGCAGAGCGAGTTGCAGTGGATCCGGATGGCGCTCCGCTGCGCCTATTTGCTCTTTTGCGAAGATGCAGAATACGCCGAAGCGTGCCCGACCCACGCGACCTGCCGGGAATGGATCGACGGCCAGTGGAGCTTCTATAACACGAAACGCGTCGATCAGGCTCGGCGCCAGCATATCGTCACGACGATCAGCAACCTCACCCTGGCTGCCGGCATCGCCATCTTCGCGATCGCGAGCGGCGCCTCGCTCGTTAACGCGCGTTGGCCGTTCATTCCGCCACACTCGTGGCTGGTCGATCCGAACAGCCCGTTTGCACTAGCGCAATTCCTCACCGTTCCCCTGCCGCTGGCCGCGCTCGTCGGAACCCTGCTCTGGCAATATTCCGAAAAACGCAGTTACGCTTCCAACGCGCGGCGCTATCAGCGCATGTTCATCGTCTTCGATCGAGCCCGCCGGAAGCTGCAGGCGATCGGTGACGACCATACCGACAAAGCGCTGGCGGTGATCGACGATCTCGGCCAAGAGGCGTTGATCGAACACGGCGATTGGCTGCTGAGCCGCCGCGACCGTCCGCTTAGCTTGGCTCACGCGTAACGGAGACTCTGATGCCGACGACTTTTCGCGATAAGCTCGCTGCTCCGGGGCCGAAGAAATTGCTCGCGATCGACGGCGGCGGGATCCGTGGCCTGATCGCAATCGAGTTCTTGGCGCGAATCGAGGCGGTGCTGCGCGAGAGACTCGGCCGCGACGATCTCGTCCTCGCCGACTACTTCGATTACGTCGCCGGAACGAGCACGGGCGGCATCCTGGCGACGCTGATCGCCCTCGGCATGCCGGTCGAGCAGATGCGCGCGTTCTACGTCGACAAGGCACACGAGATGTTCGCTCCGGCGACGTTCTTGAAGCGCTTTCAGAACAGATACGTCGCGGCTCGTCTGGCCGGACTCATCCGCGAGGTCCTGGGCGACAGAACGCTCGGCAGCGAGGAGCTGCGCACGCTCGTGTTGCTCGTGATGCGCAACGCGACGACCGACTCGCCGTGGCCCGTCTCGAACAACCCGCGAGCCATGTACAACGACCGCTCGCTGAAAAATTGCAACCTCGACGTTCCACTTTGGCAGTTGGTCCGTGCGAGCACCGCGGCGCCGATCTATTTTCCGCCCGAAGAGATCGATTTCGGCGACGAACGGTTCATCTTCGTCGACGGCGCCGTCACGATGTACAACAACCCTGCGTTCCTGCTCTTCGCGATGGCGACGCTCGAACCGTATCGGCTGCAGTGGCCGGTCGGCGAGGAGAACCTCTTGCTCGTCTCCGTGGGGACGGGGCTCTCGCGCAAGTCCGACGCTAATCTAAAGGCGGGACAGATGAACATGCTCTATAATGCGGGCAGGATTCCGTCGGCCCTGATCTATTCGGCGCTCGTCGAGCAGGATAGACTCTGTCGCATCTTCGGGCGAATGCGCGCGGGCGGCCCGGCGATCATCGACTCGGAGATCGGCGATCTCGCCGTCCCACCGGCCGGCATCATCTCGCCGAAGCTCTTCACGTACATGCGCTATAACCTTTTGCTCTCGAACGCCGAACTTGCCTCGCTCGGCCTTCCCGACATCGCGGAGGGCGACGTCCAACCACTCGACCGCGTCGACAAGCTCGACGAATTACAACGGGTCGGCGGCGCCGCCGCAGCGCGGCTCGTCGACCGCAGCCACTTCGACGGATTCGGCTAGGCGCGCGCCTTCAATTCTTCCCAAAGCGCCGTAAGGTCCGCGGTCGCTTCGGCGAGCAGAATTTTGTTCAAGGCCTCATCGCTCGCTCGCTGCAGGATGGCGAGGTTGTTCAACGTCGTCTTCGGCATCCAGGGCTGCATCGCGATTGTCGCGACATGGTCGAGCGCGCGGCGAGTCATCTCGGCGTCGCCGCGTAGGACGGCGAGCTCGAGCGCGGTTGCCGCCAGCCAATAGTTCCGCGAGGTCAAGCCGCCCGCGCGCCGGATCGCGAACGCGACGGCCGGAGCTACCTGACCGAACTCGGCGAGCGCTTCCGGCGTCCCCGCGAGCGTCAGGAGGGTCGCGAGGTTGATGCCCGGATAATAGTCGCGCGGATCCGCGTCGAAGCCGCGCCGGTACAGCTCGATCGCCCGGCGCAAGGAACCGCGCGCGCGCGCTGCCTCTCCTCGCTCAACGGCCTCGAGATAATCGTCTTTGTAGACTCGCGCCAAGAGCGACGAGGTCTCCGGCGAATCTCCGTTGCGCTCGATCAATGCTTCGAGCATTCCGATCGCCCGGTCCCGGTCATCGGGCCGGCGGTCCGGCAACCGGAACCGGCGATTGAGCGCGAACGCCACCTGTTCTTCGGCCATCGGGACCCGCGATTTCAGCCACGACGGCAGACGCTCGCCGAGCACGATCATCTCGTCAAACGCTTCGACGTCGCGATAGCTCAGCAAGACATCGACGAACAATTCGGCGTTGGTTTGGTTGATCTCGCCGAGCTCGGCTTCGATCTGCCCGATGCGCTCCTTGCCCTCTTTACCCGCGCGGCTTGCCGCGGCCAAGCGCTCACGAACGGCGTTGAGATCGTGCGAGCGCTGCCGGAAGCTATCGGTCACGTCGTGCGGCAGCGGATATGGCCCGAGTGCCGGGATCAGTTGAAAGATCGGACTATCCTTGAAATCGTGCTCGCCGAGCGCGTGTTCGAGCCGCGGGACGAACGCCTCGATGAACGCCTGCGCCGCCTCGTCGGTCAATCTCCCCTCGGTCAGTTTGTACGGCACCGTCCGGATGCCGGCGATGTCGAAAGGCAACGGGGCGTCGTCTGCACCGATGATCACCGTGGATCGAGGGCAAGCCGCATGCCGCACGCCGAGCTCGTAATAGACGTTGGGATTAGGGATCGTGACGTCGACGACGCCGACCTCTGCCAAGAGGAGTCGCTCGAACATCGGGAGGTGGATGATTCCCCCGCTCCGCTCCTCGTCGGCCCGGATGTATTCCACGTCGAACTTCTGCAGCGCCGGCGCGATCGCGCGCTTGTAGATGTCGTTAAAATCGATCGTGTAACGCCGGTTTGCGTCCGGTTTTTCTCCGAACGGCATCGCGACGAAGACGAGCGGCTTGAGCGTTACCAGAAGCCGATGCGGGTCGGCGTAACGAAATCCCGCACCTTAACGAAGAAGGCCACGATCTTGGTCTTTGCGGCGTCGCCCTCGTCGGCTTTCAGCGTGTCGACGTCGCCATTGGCGGTCCAGGTGACGCGCAGCGTGCCTACGCCGGACATCACGATACTGTCCGGCCGCGAGACGCCCGAGTAAGTGAACCGAATGCTTTGGCCCGTCTGATCGGTGGCCACAGAGAGGCGTCCGACGTCATCCCAAGCCAGCGTGAAGTCGTCTCCTGCGTCGTCTGCTGCATGAATCAAATTCCCCTTGGGATCGTATTGGAAGCGTGAACGCGCCACCTTCGATCCGGTGGTTTGGGTATAGGCGACGACCTTCCCAATCACGTTGTCGTATTGATATTCGTCAGTCTCAGCCGGCGTTTGCGTCTTGATTACGTGCCCCAAGTCGTCGTACGTCAATTGCTCGACGACGCCGTCGCGTGTGACCGTTACGGCTTCGTCCTCAAGGTTATAAGCTGTGTCGGTCGTCTTGCCGTCGAGCGTAATGATCTGACGTGCCATGTGCCGGTTATGCGACGCGTCGTACGTGAAATAGTATTCTTTCTTCTCCGTCGTAACTTTCTTGCCGTCCGCGCTTGTTGCGGTCTGCGCGATCGAGTAGTGGTCTGCGCCGTCGTTCGTGAACGTGTAAACAGTGACGGTGCCGTCGGTCGCCTTGACGCGCGAGACCTGATAATCTTCGGCTACCGCACTGTAGGTGTACGAGATTTCTTCGAAGGTCTTGTTAGGATACTTGATCGCCGTCATGTTGAGATTTGCGTCGTACTCGTAGGTCGTCGGCTTTCCATCGACATTGAACACACGGGTCAGTTGTTGGCCGCTATATTCGTAGCGAACCGTGAGGTTACTAGCATCGGTGATCGACGCCACGTAGCCCGAATCATTGAACGTGAATACGTAGCGGTCGCCGAAGTTGTCCTCAATCTCGGTAAGGTGACCGTGCGAATCGTAGCGCAGTGAGATGAAGTTGTGATTGGTATCCCACTCGCGCAGCAGCCGGCCGGAGAGGTCGAAAACTTGGAACGTCGCGCCGGCTTGGAGCTGGTAACCTTCGGGGACGCGTGTGATCAGTTCGCTCGAGAATCGATCGCTATAGAACGTCGCACCGACCCCGAGATGCTTCGCGGCTACGAGCCCCAAGTCGCGAAATCTCCGCCATTCATCGACGTGGTTGGCGACGAGCCATCTGCGATACGATTGCAGTTCGGCATCGCTCCCGAACTGGCCGACCTTTTCGGCAGCCGCAACGATCTCGTCGACAACCGCATCGAGGGGCCGAAGTTGTTTGGGATCGGTCGGCTTGAAGATGTTTTCGGCGGCGCTTCCATATTCGTGGACGTCGACCGAGCCGTCGTCGCGAACCTCGAGGCGGACTTCAAAGTCAGATCCCCAGCCCTCGCCGAATATCCCGTTGGTGCTCGAGAACGAGTTGTAGAGTCGTTCGATCTTCAGCCCCAGGCCGCGCAGGGTCGCGAAATCAGCGGGAAAGCTCTCGTAGTAACCTCCATAATCGGAGACTGTGGCGGCCACAGGCGTCGCCCAGGCGAGCGGCAGCGCGACGCTGACGGCGGCGAGAAGCCCGGAGAATCTCGTCCGCATCAGCGGGTGCTCGCGAGCGGGCCTGCCAAGCCGAGGCGTTGTGCGAGCGAGCGCGCGTCCCCGGCGGTCGGCGGACGACCGATACGATAGAGCATCACGCTTTGTCCGTCGGCGGCAAGGAGGTCGAAATTCCCAAGCGCCCGCGGCGTTACGCTTCGCAACGAACGCGTCGGGAAGCTCAGCAGTCCCGTCCCGGAATCATCCCAAACTCCTACGCTGCCGTCCTCCGACGTAGCAACGATAAAGCGACCGTCGGTGTTGAAGCGCGCCGCCGTCAAGCGCTGCGTGTCGCCGCCGAACACTCCGAGCGACTGGCCGCGACTCGCCGACCACAAGCGCACCCTGCCGTCGGCTCCGACCGTCAGCGCGCGTTCGCCGTCGCCGCTGAACGCCGCGCTCGTCACGTCGCCGCCGCCACCGTAGAGGATCGCGAGCGCCGTCGCCCGTCCGCCCGAGACGTCCCAGAGCGTCGCACTCATGCGCGGCCCGAACGTCAGCATGCGACGACCGTCGGCGGTGAGCGCGGCGTCGGCGTACGAACTCACGCCATCGAGCGTCGCGAGCGGTGAGCCGTCCAGCCGCGCGATCGTCGAATGACCGGCCTCTTCCAAGACCACGACATCGTCGGCCGTAGCGAAGTGGACGCGCTGCGCCGCGTTCGCGGCAAAATCGATTCGTTTGGAATCGAGCGTGTCCAGCAATTCCGCACGGTTTCCTTGAATGGAGGCGACGTAGCGACCCGAGGGGCTGAGGCTGTAATCGCCGCTGAGCTCGAGCGAGCGCATCGCCCGGCCGTCGCCGGCGTCGGCGACGGACAGGAGCCAGTGCGCCGGCGTCTTGCCGGCACTCGAAGCCGCAGTCGCTCGAGTGAGCACGACGACGGCCCGGCCATCCGGAGTCAATCGCACCTGCGCGTCGCCGCCGGAGCTCGGCTGGAACGTTCGTTCCCAGAGCCGCTGCATCGTTGCGAGGTCCCAAATCCGCGTAAGCCCCCCGACGCTCCGCGTCAAGAGCCGCTTTCCCGCGGCGTCAATCTGGAAATCGACCACCACCGCGCCTTGGTCGAACCGAACTCCGGCCGGCACCGCCGCGCCTGTGACCCAAAGGTGCGTCGCGCCGTCCGCGCCCGCCGTGACCAGCAGGCCACCGTCGGTGGTGACGTCGGCGTCGAAGTAATCGCTATCCGTCCCCGCAAATTCACCGAGCAGACGAGCGCTCCGGACATTCCACATCGCAACGCTTCGATTGCTTCCAATGCCGAATATCCTACGATCGTGGTCGGCGAAGAGTGCGAGGCGCTCGGTGGCGGTTCCCGAGGGCCGCAGCGTCTCCGGCGGACTGCCCGGACGCCACAGAACGATCCCGCCTACGCTCGCGCCGGCGACGACGTCGCTCTCGCGTCCGAACGCAGCCGAACTCAAGGTGGTCGCGGAGCGCAGGGTCCGCAGGAGCCGCCCGGTCTTGCGATCCCAGACGCGAACGACGTTCGCTTGAACGGTCAGCGCGAGCGGCAGCCGTTCGTGCAGGTCGACTCGCGAAATCGCAGTCTGATCTCCGGTCGCAGCGATCGCGAGCGCGAACCGTTTTCCGCTCGCGACGTCCCAAAGAGCGGCGTCGTGCTTTCCCGCGATCAAGACCGCGGTTCCGTCGACCGAACTTCGCAGCGCGGCGACGGCTTCGCCGACGTGGAATTCCCGGACTTGCCGGCCGCTCGCCGAATCCCAAACGCGCACGACGTTGTCCGCACCCAGGCCGACGACGCGCGAGCCGTCGCCGCTGAAGCCGAGCCGGACGATCGCCGATCCCATCACCAAACGCGATCGTTCCAGACCGGTGTTGAGATCCCACAGTCGCGCCGCATTGTCGCCGAGAGCCGCGACGACGGCGAGGTTGCCGTATCGCTGTGCCGACAAGAGCGAAACCGGCGAGTTGAAACCGGCGAGGACGTGCAGCAGCGCACCGCTCTTGACGTCCCACACTTTGGCCGTTAAGTCGAACGACGACGTGACGACCCTCGCGCCGCCTTCGGCGAAGACGACCCGGTCGATGCGTTGCGTGTCCGCTTGGAAGGTAGCGCGAAGCGCTCCGAAGCGAGCGAACAGGTCCGAAACGGTCAGGTGCAGTGCCGAATCGTTCGGCGCGGCAAGGAACGCGGGCAGCAGATCGCCGGCGGCTTTCGTCGGCTCGTTGTTCATGGCGGCGCGCAGGCCTTGGCTCGTGCGATCCTGCCCGGCCATGCGCACCATCTCGGCTTGCTCGCCGGCGCTCGCCGCCAACTCATCGAGGCCCTGCCGCACGAGCGGGTTCGCGCGCAAATTACCGACGTTGACGTTCTTGAGGGCGGCGAGAACCTTGGCCGCGGTCTTGCGTGGTGCGTCGACGGCGCCGCGGATCGGCCAGAGATAGAGGCCCCCGTTTTCGGCGCCGAGGACGATGGCGGACCCATCGGGGGTGAACGTCGCTTTGCGAACGATCGATCCCGGCACCGAGACCGACGAGAGCAGATCACCGGTGTCTCGATCCCACAGCCGGGCGGTCCCGTCGATCGATGCCGTCAGCACGAACGCCCCGCCATCCGGCGAGAATGCGATCGACTCGATCTCGCCTTCATGTCCGGTCAACGTCGCGTGGAGCCGGCCGCTTTGGACGTCCCAGATCTTGCCGAGCAGATCGCCGCTCCCGGCCGATCCCAGCCACCGATCGTCGGGCGAGAACGCCAGCGTCGAGACGCGGCCTTGATGGGCTGAGAATTGCACGATCTTCTGCCCGGCAAACGAATGTTGCTCGATCGTGCCGTCGGCGAGCCCGAGCGCGTAAAAGAAGTGCGAGTTGGAGACGGCGCCCGAGGCGACGGAATTCCAATTGTTGTATTCGATGCCGCCGTTGATCCATGAAAACGTCGCGGCGCCCGTCGAGCTGGTTGCGAGGACGAAATGTCCGTTTCGGCTGAGTTGCAGGTCATCGATCTCGCGCTGCCAGCCCCACTGCTCGAAGAGCTTTCGCTTTCCGTCTTGCGACCACACCGACCAGCGATCGTGATCGGAATCGCCGCCGCCGGGCAGGTCGCTCGCTTGTGACGCGATGATGTCGCCGCTGCCGTCTCCCAGGAATGCCGCTTGCGTGTAGCGCTTGTTCGCGGCGGTCGTTGCGATCGTCGCGAGCGGAGCGACGCTCGACCCATCGGCAGACCACACCTTCACCGAAGGTCCGCCGGCCGTCACGATCCGTTTGCCGTCCGGGCTGAAATCCGCGCCGGTCACCCACGCCGTTAATTTAGGCGCATGCTGCAAGATTTTCTCGCGCGTCAACGCCGCGCCGAGTCGCCATACGACGGCGGTGCCGTCATGGCTCGCGGTGACGACGCGTCTCCCGCCGGGAGCGAACGCGATCGCGTCGATCGCGCCGCTCTGCGCAAAGTTCGCGCGAACGAGCGAACTCGGCGGATGCCAGAGGAAGACGTTCCCGTCGTTTCCGGCCGTCGCGAGCACGCCGTTCGAGGCGAAATCGGCGGCTGTGGCCTCGCCGCTATGCGCGCTCAGGCGCGCGAGAGCCTCACCGTTGACGCTCCAGAGGCTCAGCGAACCGTCGGCATATGTCGTTGCGACGATCGCGCCGCTCGGGCTGAAAGCGACCGCTAGTACCGCGGGCGGGCCGAGCGACGTCGTCTGGGCAGACGTCGACGTCGACGGAGCGAGGGTCGCGCGCGTTGCGCCGGTCGCGGCGTTCACGATGCGCGCCGTCCCGTCGTCGCCGCCGCTGACGAGGAACGAACCTGAGGCATCGAAGGCGACGGCGTTGACGGCACCGCGATGACCGTGTAGTTCGGAATGCTTGTGCGTCCCCGCATCGTAGAGAACGACCGTTCCGTCCGCGGCTCCCGCGGCGACGCGCAGGCCGGTCGGTGCGACGGCGAGATGCAAGAGCGGGCTCTTCGTGCTGATCTGGAAACCGTCGACGAGCTTGCCGGTCGCCGGATCCCAGAGCCAGATTTTCCCGTCGCTCGAAGCGGCAACGACGAAGCGATCGTCGGACGTGAACGCCGCCGCGTTCACGTTGGTCGCCCCCGCATCGAGCGTCTGCGTTGGAGCGCCGCCGGCGATTTTCCAGAGCTCGACCTTGCCGTCGGCCCCCGAGGTTGCGACGCTCGTCCCGGCGTGGTTGAAGGCGACGGAGTTGATCCGTTGCGGGTGTCCCTTCAAGACGATCGGCGCGCGCGCGGACGTCAGCGTGATCCCGCTGAGGTCGCGAATCTTCGCCGAACCGTCGCGACCGACCGTGGCGAGGTAGCGTCCTTTCGGATCGAAGGCGAGCGCGGTGATGAGATCACCCTGATCGCTGAAGACGTGAATCAGTCGCCCCGAGGCGTCCCACAACTTCGCCGAATCGTCGGCGCTCGCCGTCGCGATCCAACGGCGATTGGAATCGGGATCGAACTGCAGCGCGGTGATCAGCGCGTCGTGCGCGTGGAACGAGCCGGCGCGAATCGAGAGTTTATCGAGCGCCTGACCGAGGACGAGTCGCAGCGACGCGTTGTTCCGATCGTCGCCGTAGGCCGCGGCGAGCAAGACCGACGCGTCGTCGTTGTCGCCGCTGAGAAACGCTTCGCGCCCCGACTGCAGAAAGACTGCGGCGCGGCGCTTGACCGCTTCGGTCGTTGCGGCAGTGGCTCTCTTCGTCGCTGCGTTCGCCTGGTTCGTCGCCTGCTCGGCCTGCGCCAGCGCGACCGAGGTTCGCCTCTGCGCATCGACCGCTTGTTGTCGCGCGACCTCTGCCTGCTTGAGCGCCGCGACCGCGCTGAGACGTTCCCGCTCGGCGCGCTGGCTCGCGCTCTGCGCTTGTTTGAGCGCCGCGACCGCGCTGAGGCGTTCCCGCTCGGCAAGCTGGCTCGCGCTCTGCGCTTGTTGGAGGGCGACTTGCGTCTGCGCTTCGTCGGCAAGGGCTTTCTTCCAAGCGACGGCCGCAAAAGCGCCGACGCCGAGCGCGATGATCGCGATAATCGACATCGCGATCGCAGCGACGCGCGTTCGCGCGGTGAGGCGCTTGGCAGCTTCGGCCTGCATCGCGGCGATCGCCGCCTCGTGCTCGAGCTGCGCGCGTTTCGCCGCTTCATCCGCCTCGATCTTGCGGCGCTCTTCTTCACGCTCGCGGCGCTGCTGGTCTTGCTGGCGCTGACGGTCGGCTTCGAGCGCCGCCTTACTGTCGGTGAAAAGTTTTTCGACGCGTGAGAGCCCGCCGCCGTAACGCTCGGCCCAGGCCGCCGTGCGCGGGCGCGACTTCCACCACTTCCACCGCGCTTCAACCTGATCGAGCGGGAGCGTGACCGTTCCAGAGACCGGCGCTGCTTCGACGAGCGCGAACAGCGCACGATAGAAGCGACCGTCACGCTCCTCGGCGGCGAGCCAGCCGGTTTCGACTTGGCCGTCGCGGAGTTCGTGCGTCGCAGCGCTGATCCGGTTCCAGCGGCGCAAGAGCGCTTCGTGGACCACGTCGATGCGCGTATCCTCACGCAGCCGCGGGACCGTCGCGGGCGACGGAAGGATGAACGAGCAATCGTCGGCGCGGAAACGATCGAGAACTCGGCGCAGCTCTTCCTCGCCGATCCCGGTCTCGGCAAGGAGTTGCTTGAAGGACAGGGCGCGGCGCGTCGCGCGGCCTTCCTTATCGACCTCGCTCAGCGCGCGAAAGACTTGCTCGACGGCGGTTTCGAGGCCGGGTAACGACGCGAGCACTTCGTCGGCGTGCTGAGAGAGCGCGCCCGAGATCCCGCCGACGGCGCGGTAGTGGGCAAGCGTGAGATGCGGGGCGCTCACGGACGCACGTCGGCCGCAGCTCGGTCCCATATCCGCAGGAGGCAGTGCTGGAGCACCGGCAACTGATCGAGCTCGTCACTGACGTCGTTGAGCAACCGCTCGACCAGCGCCGGTTCGACCGTCGCGCCGGCCTTTTCAACCGGCTTGCGAATGACGTCTTCGCGCTGATCGCGCGTCAGCGACGGGACGAGAAACTGCGCGGCGCTGACCGCCTCGGGAAGGCCGTGGAAGCGCGCGCAGTCGCCGATGAAATCCGAGCGCATCGTGATCATCACATGCACCGAACGCGCGCGGTCGCGGCTGATTTCGAGGATGAGCTGAACGAACTGCGCCGCTTCGTCGCGCCACAGCGCGTCGTTCACGTGCTCGGACCCGGAGGCTGCGCTCGGCCCGGCAAAGCGGAAGAGTTCTTCGAACTGGTCGACGACGATCAGCAGCGAGGTCCCTTCGAGTCCGGGGATTTCGTCGAGCGCCTCCGATAGCCCGAAGCTCGACCGCTTCAGAGCATGGCTGATGCGATCGTGCCGAATCTCGCGATCTCCCTCATCGCCCGCGCCCGCGCTGGCGAGCTCGGTCAACGCATCCGCGAGCTCGGCGAGCGGCGCATCGCCGGGATGGAACGTCACGGAACGCCAATTTCGACCGCCCGCTTCTTCGGTTTCGTCTTGAATCAACGGCAGCAAGCCGGCGCGCACCAGTGACGACTTCCCGCTCCCCGAACTTCCGATGACCGCAATGAAACGGCTCAGATCGAGCAGGCGGTAGAGCGAGTAGACTTGGTCTTCGCGACCGAAGAAAAACTCGCGATCGTCGAAACCGAACGGCCGAAGCCCAGGGAAGGGCCGCTGGGCCGAGAGCTGCGGTCCGATGCTCACTGCGAGGCTACTGCGCGGCGAGGCCGGGGTCGTTCGACCGCGCGGCGCTGATGAGCGGGTCGAGGGACGCGGGCGTCGGTTTTTCTTCCCCGGTCAGGTCGAGGACGACGTCGATCTCGTTGCGCGGCGGCAACTCGACCAATACCGTCTTCCGCTGCCCCGGAGGCGGTCCGGCGACCAGCGCTCGGACGTCGAACTTCTTTTCGCGCCCGAGTTCGTGCCAGTTGCGGAACTCGGGAAATCTCGACCGCGCCCAAACCTCCGCGGCATTTGCCCAACAAACCACCACGGCGTTACATTCGCGCAGCTTCTCTCGGTGCCACGCCGTCAATTCCACGGGATCGCCTTCGAACGCGGGAAAGACCGGTTCGATCTTGCGCTCCTGCAGCGCCCTGCCGAATTGGAGCGCGTAGTCGGTATCCTCGGGCCGATGGTAGACGTAGACGCGCGCGTCCGAGTCGATCGTATCGAGAACTTCGGCAGGCGGCGCGTTTTGATTCAGATGCTGAACGACGAATTCAGAAAACTTGCTGATTTCACTGCCGTCGATTTTGTCGGTCGGGAGTTGGCTGTCGAATTTCGCGAGCACCGCGAGCGGATCGCGCTCGACGTCGCTCTGCGTGGTGCCGTCTTGCTCGACGACGACCTTAGGCGCCCACACGATGCGCCGAAACGTTTGCGACTTTGCATTTGCGACCGCTGAATCGTCGGCGACGCGTTTTGCCGCGCGCTCGAGTTGCAGTTTGACGATCGGCGCCGTATCCTCGGGCGCATACCCGCCCTTCTCGCCCAAAAGGTGGATCGACGCCTCGCTGCCGGCGAGTGCCGCGTCGACGAACGCCGTCGCCGAGGCGTCGGAGGGGATGTCGGCGCTCGGCTCGGGAGCGACCGCGTAGCCGCGTCCTTGCAATTCGTCGACGAGCCGCAGATACGCGGCGCGCATGTCGGCGGCGGGTTTCGCGAGATAGATCGTTCGCGCCGTAGAGGCCGCGCTCGGCTTCTTGTCGTTGCCGGCCGCCGCCGCATGTTTGTCGCCGGCCTGGTGTGCGCGGCCCCACAGGTCGCGCGCGAGCTCCTCGACCCGATCGTGATACTCTTCCTGCGGTTTGCCGCGCCGGAAAAACTCTTGCTCCTGTCCCGCCGCCTCCTCGCCGTCCCGGCGATAGAACGTGTACCCCTCCTGGCCTTGCAACAGCGCCGGGCGATCCTGCGGCTCGATCAGGTGTTTGGCGACGACGACGATCCGGCTCTTGACGCCCTGCTCGCCCTCCGCATGCCAGCGTTTCTCGAACAATTCGAGTTCGTGGCGGCACCATTCGCGCTCGACCCAATTTCTGGAGAGCACGACGAGCAGGAAGTCGGAAGCGGCGACTTCCTTTTGAAGGATCGGGTCGAACTGATCGCTCTGCTTGATGGCGCGCGTATCGCGCCACAACTCGGGAGCGGTTCCGCCGAGCAGCTGAAATTGGTATTTCAAGTGCTTGACGAGGACCGTTACAAACCCGTTGGCTTCATCCGAGTCCGGCGGAAATGGGAGATCATCTTTCCGCGCGTATGAAATGAAGATCTGAAACGCCATCGTAGGGAGAGCAGGTTCGCCGGGGAGCGATTCCATGCCCTGGCCGAAGCAAGCGGGCTCAGGCTCCTAAGGTTCGGTCGGGAGCGGTTTGAAGAGCGCGCCGGCCTCGTCCGGAGCCGGGGCGATGCCATCGGGCCGGAGGTGCCGGATCAACCAGTGCGCGATCGCCCTCAGCCGCAGGACGCGATTGCGCGGCTTCCCGGTCCGCGACAGGTTGTGGCCGTCGCCGGTGAACCGGACGAACTCGGTCTGCTTCTTCCCCAAGCGCCGCAGCAAACTGAAGAGCTGTTCGCCTTGGTCGACCGGACAGCGATAGTCGCGGTCGGAATGTTCGACTAAAAGCGGGACGTCAATCTCGTGGGCCCTTCGCATCGGCGACGCTTCAAAGAGCTTGCGGCCGCCGTCGGTCCACGGCGCATCGACCTCGCGCTCGAGAAACCAACCGAGATCTGCGGCGCCGACCTCGCTGACGAAGTCGTTGACGGCGCGCATCGAGACACCGGCCGCGAATCGCTTGCTATGGCCGAGCAACCAAGTGGTCATGAAACCACCGTACGACCCGCCGGCGAGACCGATTCGCGCCCTATCGATTGAACTCTCGGCTTCCGCCGCGTCGAGCAAGGTCAGCACGTCCGAGGCATCGATCCCGCCCCAGTCGCCCGTGATCGCATCGGCGTACCCGTGACCGTAACTTTGGCTGCCGCGCGGGTTCCCATATGCAACGCCGATTCCGTGCGCCGCCAGCATTTGAAACTCGAAGTAGAATGCAAACCCGTAGGCCATATGCGGGCCGCCGTGCACCTGAACGACGTACGGCGCATTGCGCGCACCGTCGGGATCGAGGACGAAGAGATCGAGGACGCAGCCGTCGGTCGTACGCGGCCGAATGCGGCGCGGCGAGCGAATCGTCCGTTCGGCGAGCCAGGCATTGCAGTCGGTGAGACGCTCCTCGTTGCCGTACGGATCGACGATGCCGATCTCACTCGGGACGAGCGGCTCGCTGTAGACGAAGGCGAGCGCGCCGTCGGGCGCGCGCGAAAACGCGTTGACGTCGCGCTCACCGCCGACCACGACTCGATGGCCGGAACCGTCGCGTGCGAATGCGGCGATCCCGCAGGCGCCGTCGCTGCAGAGCGGGACAAAGACCTCGACGTCGCCGGCCGACCAGACCGGCGGTTGCTGTGCGTAGACGCCGCGGACGTCGCAGACGATGAAATCGGTCACCGGCCGATCGACGACGGCCGAGAGCGAACGCGTCTCGCCGCCTGCCGCCGACACGATCAGCAGTTCGTTGTTGAAGCGTCCGCCGGGGTCGTCGCCGTGGCAGTGTCCGACGAACGCGATCTCGCGGCCGTCGTGCGAAAAGGACGGTAATTGCTTGGGACCGTCGCCGGCCGTCAACCTGACCTGCGGCGCGCCCGGGGCCGTCGGCCGCCCATCCGGGGCCGTCGCAACGACGAAGATGTCGCTGACGAACGAGTCTTCACGCGCGTCGATCTGCGCCGCGAACGCGATCTGCGATCCGTCCGGCGACCACGAAGGGCCGCCGCAGTCGAAATCGCCGTGCGTGAGCTGTTGCGGCTCGGCGCCGGCGAGATCGCAGACGAAGAGGTGCTTGCGGCGGCCGTCGAGCAAGCCTTCGTCGTCGCTCTTGAACGGCAGCGCGCGAATGTGGCGCGCGCCGCTCTTCTCATCGTGGAAGATGCGCGCCGAGCGTGGTTCGTGCGGCGCGACCGCGACGTAGGCGAGGCGGCGTGCATCGGGGGACCAAACGAGTGCCCCGATCGCATCGTACGCCGGCGTCAACGCGCGCGCTTCCCCGCCGTCGAGCGACATGACGTAGACTTTCTTCCCGTCGCCGCGATCGCCGACGAACGCGAGGCTCGTCCCGTCCGGCGCGACGCGCGGCGCGCGATCCTTCGTTCCGGCGGTGAACGATGAGGCCGGCGTCCCGACCCGTCCACGCCAAATCGCCGTCCGGACTTCATCGCCTTCCTCGTCGTGCGTCGAGACGACGAAGAATACGCTGCCGTCCGCGGCGCACTGTGGATCGCTCGGCAAGCTCAAGCGAAAGAGATCGGTTGGGACGAGCGGCGTCTTCTTCACGTGCCGAAGACGTCCGCGATCGCATCGAACAACGCCTGCCCCTCGCGCTGTTGGAACCCTTGGCTCTCGAGCAACCGCTCTTGCCTCGGATTGGTAACGAAGCCGACCTCGACCAAGATGGCCGGGACCCTCGCTTCGTTCGTCACGGCGAGATCGCGCGGCCGAAATTCCGACTCGCCGAGGCCGAGCGGTGCGAGGCGCGCCCGAACGGCATTGGCGAGCGCAACCGAGTTCGGCTTCAACCAGAAGACGCTCGTGCCGCCCTTGGTGCGATCGAGCGAACCGTCGGCGTGGATCGCGATGAACGCTGTCGCGCCGATCTTGTTCGCGAGCGCGGCCCGGCTGCGGTTGTCGAGCCGCCGGTCCGTGGCGACGCGGTAGGGATGGCGGTACGATCGCGTCAGCACGACGCGCGCGCCGGCAGCGCGCAACAGGCGTGCCAGATTTTCGCCGATCGCGAGCGTCACGGTCGTTTCGGCGACCCCGTCGGGACCGACGGCGCCGACGTTGAGCGGGCTGCCGTCGGGAAAACGCACGCCGTGACCCGGATCGACGACGAATAGCCTGCCCGCGAGCGAATGGTGCTCAGCCGCGCCGGGCATGGATGCCAACCCGGTGCGACCGCCGGCGAGGCAGGCAACCAAAAGTCCCAGCAGCATTCCAATACGAGTCATCCGCCGCCGCTTGCTGGCGAGGAGTCGCCGACTCCTCGTTCGTACACGCTCGACCCGTGAAACGCAGTGCCTTCGTCGCCGGCGCCGTCGCAGCCGTGCTCCCCGTCAACGCCGGCGCGCAGAATTTGCACGCCGTCGTCGGAGGGATCGCCGCATCCTCGAGCGGCATCGTCGGCGCGTACGCGCGGCGGCTCGGCTCGAACGCGGCGACGCTGGCCTTTAACTCCGAGATGCGATTCCCGACGGCCTCGGTCATCAAAGTGCTGATCTTGGCCTCGCTCTACCAAGCCTCCGAACGAGATCCGCAGTTGATGACGCGCCGTGTGCGCCTGCGCGCGAGCGACATGGTCGGCGGCTCGGAGTTTCTCGACTACGCGCGCCCCGGCGATGCGTACACGGTCCGCTATCTGGCCAAGGCGATGATCGTCGCGAGCGACAACACCGCCGCCAACGCCCTGATCACGCTCCTGGGTTTCGACCGCATCAACGCGACGGCGCGCCGCGCCAACCTCTTGCACACGCAACTGCACCGTCACTTCCTCGACTATACGGCGATCGTCAAGCACAGTGAAAATCTGACGACGCCACACGATATCGGAGCCCTTCTCTATCAGATCGAGCGCGGCTCGCACGAAGCGGTCCGCACCATCGCTTCGCCGCAATCATGTCGTGCGATGATCGGCCTGATGTACCAGCAAGAGGATCGCGACAAGATCGTGCGCGGACTACCGAAAGGGACGCCCGTCGCGAACAAGACGGGCGAGATCGACGGCACGCGCAACGACGTCGCGATCGTGGATCCGTACGGCGACTCGCCCTACGTGTTGACGGTCCTGACGAAAGGTCTCCACGACTACGGCGACGCCCTGACGGCGATCCGCCGCATCGCCCGCGCAGTCAACAGCGCAATCGCCGCGAGTTAGGGAGCCTCTGAGCCGGCGCTCGGCTCGATCTTCACCGACTGCATCGCGTCGCCGACGCGTATTTGATCGACAACGTCCTGCCCTTCGAGCACCTGACCGAAGACCGTGTACTGCTTGTCCAAGAAGCGCGCGTCGCCGAGGCAAATGTAGAACTGAGAACCCGCCGAGTTCGGATTGGCGGCTCGCGCCATCGCGACCGTCCCTTTGACGTGCGGGAGGTCGCTGAATTCCGCGTCGAGGTTGTAACCGGGGCCGCCGGTCCCGGTCCCCTGCGGACAGCCGCCTTGAATGACGAAACCCGGCTCGACGCGATGGAACGTCAAACCATCGTAGAAGCCGGCGCGCGCCAGCTTGATGAACGCGGCACTATGCTGGCGAGCTTCGCGCGGCCGGAAGCGAAAGACGATGTCGCCCTTTGGGGTCGTTATGCGAGCTTGGGCGCCTTCAGCCTCGAGGGCGAGCGCGTCGAGTTCGGCTCCGGTCGGGAGCGCATGGTTCGGCATCGACCGGCCCGTTGCGCAGGACCCGGCGGAAGACCTGTCCGCGGGCGAGGGCGGCGAGCTTCGCGGGACGGGTCAGCGCTTTGAAGCCGGCTTCGTCGCGGAGGGCGGCCCGGCGGCTCGGAACCTCCCACCAGGCGCGCAGTTCAAAAGGTAGACGGGAGCGCACGTAGCGCGACCCCCGGCCCCGGCGATGGGTCGCGAGCCGCGCGGCCAGGTCGGTCGTCCAGCCGGTATATAGCGACCCGTCGCGGCAGCCGATGACGTAGACATAGTGACGAGCCACGCTTGTTTAATCTCCGTGCGGCCGGGCATAAGTTCCTACTAAGTGCGATGAAACGCCCCGCAGCCGCAACCCTCATCCTTCGCCTGCCCCCGCGGCCGGAACTCTGCGCTATTGCGCGCGAGCGGATCCTCGCGTTCGCTCGGCCGCGCGGGATCGAGCAGCCGGACGTCGCGGCGATCGTGACGGCCGTCGGCGAAGCGCTGGCGAACGCGGTCGAGCACGCCGGCACCACCCAGCCGATCGAGATCGAGGTTCAGGCAGCTCCTGACCGGCTGGTCGCCATCGTACGCGACGCCGGGGTCGGGTTCGAGAGTCCGGCCCACGCCGTCGAGTTTCCCGACGCCGAAGCCGAACGTGGACGCGGGCTCGCGATCATGCGCCGGACGAGCGACATCTTCTCGGTCGCGGCGCTCCCCGGCGGCGGAACCGAAGTCACCATCGGCCGCTACTTGCGGCGCGACAAGCGGGAGCGACACCTCAGCGCCTAATAACAGAGGGATGGCCGCTCCGCTCAAGCACATGGAGATAGCACCGTATTACTGGTTCGACGGAGCGCTCTTGCGGCGCGAGAGCGTCAGCGTCGATCCTTTTGCCCACGGGCTTCATTACGGCTCGGGTGTCTTCGAGGGAATTCGCGCCTACGCGACGCCGCACGGCCCCGGCATCTTCCGGCTGCGCGAGCACATGGAACGCTTTCTGCGTTCGGCCGACGTCTACGATCTCAAGCTCGCGTACTCGCTCGACGAACTCTGCGAGGCGATCGTCGCGGCCGTCCGCGCCAACGAACTCGAATCGGCATATATCCGGCCGCTCGCCTTTTTCGGCGAAAAAACGATCTCGCTTGCGGCGAGTCGCGTTTGCCCGACCCACATTTTGATCGCGCTACGCGCGTTCGGCGAATACTTCGGCCCGGGACAAGACAAGGGAATCCGCGCGACGATTTCGCCCTGGCGAAAATTTTCGTCGAAAGCGCTCCCTTCAACGGTGAAGGGTTGCGGTCACTATGCAAATTCGGTCCTCGCGATGCAAGACGCCGTCGGACGCGGTTTTGACGAAGCGATCCTCCTTAACGACCGCGGTGAGGTCGCCGAGGGGACCGGCGAAAACGTCTTCATCGTCGAAAACGGGATCGTCCGAACCAACGATCGCTCCGCCGACGTGCTGCACGGCATCACCCGCGCGAGCGTCCTCGAACTGTGTGCCGACCTCGCGATACCGGTCGAGATCGGACCGATCGCGCTCGAAGCGCTCCTTGCAGCCGACGAGGCCTTCTTCACCGGGACCGCCGTCGAGGTAACGCCGATCGCCGCCCTCGACGACCACGTCTACTCAAGCGAACGTCCGATCACGACACGGCTTGCGGCGGCGTACCGGCGGGCCGTGAACGGCGACGACGAGCGTCATCGCGACTGGTTGACGTGGGTAGGCCCGGCAGCGAACGACAGCGCGGTTGCGTAGCGCGATGGCTCGTCGTTCGACGCTCGCATCGCTATTGTTTGCGCTGGGCGCGCTCGCGTTGTTACCGCTGCGCGGCGCGGCCGCCGGCGACGACGTGGCTCCGCTTGCGGTCGATCCGCAGATCGCCGCCGCCGTCTCGAAGGTTTCCGCCGACCACCTGCGCGCGATCGACACGCGTCTCGTCGCCTTCGGAACGCGGAACGGCTATTCGGAGACGCTGAACAACCCGCGCCGCGGCGTCTATGCGGCGCGCGATTGGCTCGCTACTCAGTTCCGCGAGATCGCGAAGTCGAGCGGCGGGCGCCTGACGGTCGACTACGACACCTTCGTGCAGCCCAAAGCTGATCGCATCGTGCGCGACGTCGGGATCTCGAGCGTCGTCGCGACGCTCAAGGGCGACGATCCGCAGCGCGGCATCGTCGTCGTCTCGAGCCATTTCGACGACTGCAACTCCAAGTGCACCGATCCGATTCTCGACGCGCCGGGCGCCGACGACAACGGCTCCGCGGTCTCGGCCGTGCTGGAGACCGCTCGCGCGTTGGCGCCGCTGCACTTTCCGGCGACCGTCGTGTTCATCTGCTTCGACGGTGAGGATTTGGGACTGTTGGGCTCGGCACACTATGCCAAGCTGCTCAAGGATCGCGGCGTCAAAGTCGAAGCCGACGTCAACAACGACATCGTCGGCGCTTCGCTCGGCCACGACGGCGTGGCAGTATCGCAAGACGTGCGTTTGTTCAGTGAGGCGCTCCCCACCGATGCGACCTTGCGCCGCGTCAACCAGATCGGCAGCGAAAACGACTCGCCGTCGCGCGAGCTGGCACGAACGCTCAAAGAGATCGGGGCGACGTACGTGCCGTCGATGCACGTGAACCTGATCTGGCGCACCGACCGCTTCTTACGCGGCGGCGATCAGCAATCGTTCACCGACCAGGGATTCGCCGGCACGCGCTACGTGGAGCAGCGCGAAAACTTCGATCACCAGCATCAGACGCTGCGCACCGAAAACGGCATCGAGTACGGCGATTTGCTGAAGTTTCTCGACTTCGATTACCTCGCGCGCGTCACGCAGCTCAACGTCGCCGACGTGGCGACCCTCGCGAGCGCGCCGCCGGCGCCCGACGCGAGCCTCTTGACCCGCGCGCTCGGCTACGACACGAGCCTGGAGTGGAAAGCGGCCCCGGGCGCGGCGTCCTACGAAATCGTCTGGCGCGCGACGTTCGAGCCGCTCTGGACGCACGCGCGGAACGTCGGCAACGTCACCGCCTTCACGTTCAAGGACCTCTCGAAAGACGACTGGATCTTCGGCGTTCGCGCCGTCGACTCGGCCGGGCACAAGAGCCCGGCCGCTTACCCGCAACCCGTCCGCTAGCGCGAAAAGGACCAGCGGCGACCGGTGCGTGGGGTTTTTCGTCACCCTGCTGAACGTCTAAGCTTCTTCTAAGAACGCCTCCCGGCGCGGAAGCGTTTTGAAGCTGGGTACAGCTCGAAAGGAGCAACACCACGTGAAACTCATTTCCTCAGTCCTCGCATCCCTCGCCATCATCCTAGGCCTTGCGGTTAACACCGCTCCGGCATCGGCGCAAGTCTACATCCGCGTCGGCCCGCCGGCTCCGGTCGTAGAACGCTACGGGCGCCCTCCTCACCGCGGCTACGTTTGGGTCGCTGGACACCAGCAATGGAACGGCCGTCGCTACGTTTGGGTCGCCGGCTCCTGGACCGCTCCGCGCCCCGGCCGAGCCTGGGTTGCCGGACATTACCGCCACGACCCACGAGGTTACGTCTGGGTCGCCGGCTACTGGCACTAATCGCTTAAGCGAAAACACGCCGACGCGAAAGGGGGCGGACGAATTTCGTCCGTCCCCTTCGCACGTCTTTAGATGCGTGACTGAGGGCTCGGGGCGGGCGGCGGACTCGGAATCGCCCGCTGCTCGCGCAACTCGCTGAGCGCATCGTCGAAAGCCGTGAGCGTGAGATCGATCTCGAGCGCGCCGTGCGCGGTCGAGAGGAACATCAGTTCGTTCGACGACGGTGCGAGCAGGATGCCGCGTTCGCGCATCGCGTGATAGTAGGCGGCAAACGCATCGCGATCGACGGCGGCGGCTTCGTCGTAGTTGCGAGGCGATGCGCCGGAGCGGAACTTGATGTCGACCATGCTCGCGTACTGCGTAACCGGATACGGCAGATCGTGCCGAGCGACTATCGAGCGCATTCCGTCGGCGAGCGTCCGCGCGTTCGCGTCGAGCGCGTCGTACATCCCGGGCGTCGCTTCGATCAGATCGAGGACGCGATGCCCCATGGCGACGCAAAACGGATTCCCCGAAAACGTGCCGCCGGTGAACGCCGGGCCGGCCGGAGCGAGGACGCTCATCACGTCCTTTCGGCCGCCGAACGCGGCGAGCGGGAAACCGCCGCCCATCGCCTTTCCGATCGCGGTGAGATCGGGCGCGTAGCCGAGAGCACCTTGCGCGCCGCCGAGCCCGACGCGTAACCACGTGATCACTTCGTCGAAGACGACGAGCGCGCCGTGGCGGCGCGCACGCGCGAAGACACCGTCGAGGAATCCCGGCTCCGGCAAGACGAGGCCCATGTTTCCGACGATCGGCTCGACCGCGATCGCGGCGAGTTGGCTTTCGCGCCCGGCGAGCTTCGCGTCGACGTCGGCGAGATCGTTGTAACGTGCGACGATCGTCTCGGCTCGCGTCGCCGGCGTGACTCCGCTCGGCACGCCGGCCGTCGTCGCAGCCGATGCGCCGGCGTCGTGCAGCGCGCCGTCGAAATGACCGTGATAATTCCCGGCAAAGCGCAGAACGAGCGGTCGTTCAGAGAACGCGCGGGCGACGCGCAGCGCGCTCATCATGGCTTCGGTTCCGGTGTTGACGAAACGCAGCCGTTGCATCGACGGAGCGTGCGTCGCGATGCGCTCAGCGAGTCGCAACTCTTCGTCGTGCGTCGAGCCGAAGACCGTGCCGCACTCGGCGAGCGCCCCCAGATCGCGAACGAGTTCGGGACAGGCGTGGCCGAAAAGCAGCGGCCCGTAGGCCATCACGTAGTCGACGTATGCGCGCCCGGCGCGATCGAAGGCGTAGGCGCCGCGCCCGCAGCTCTGCACGAACGGCGCGCCGCCGACCGCGACCCCGGCGCGGACCGGCGAACTCGCCCCACCGGCTAACATATCGCCGTGTGATTCCCCGCGATCATCCGCGCGCCACCCTCATGCGGCGAAAGCGTTTTGAAGTGTTGCGAGAGCAGCCAAAAGTACCCTGTCGGAAACCAAACCGAGCCGTTTCAGGAGCCGGCTCTTATCAAGCGCTCGAATCTGATCCAACAAGACGAGGCCGCGCTTTTTTTCGAAAACGACAGGAAGCCGGTAAGGCGCAGGTCTAGCTCCGGTGGTCATTGGCGCAACGATTACGGTGTGCAGATGATCGTGCATCTCACAGGGCGACACAATGAGGCATGGCCGAGCCTTCCTTATCTCGCTTCCCCTGGTGGGATCAAGGTTGACGAGCCATACTTCTCCCCGTTTTACCACTTGAGCTTAGCATCATCGTCGTTTGGAAACTCGGGCCATGTGAGCTTGTCGTCACCAGCATCCGCCAGTGCCTTCGAAGCCTCTGCCCATCCGGCACGCACCTGTTTCTTCGGCTTACGCAAAACGATCGAATCGCGCTCAACGGTCATTTCAACCTCACTTCCGGTCAGACCGACCTGCGCCAGGACCGGTTTTGGCAAAATGACCCCCTGCGAATTGCCGATTTTACGTATTGTCGCTCTCATGGTCTAACAATGGTATAACAGACGAATCGGCGCGTCAATGTGTCCCCGCCGACGTATGTGCCCCGCCTTCGATCAAATGCGCGAACTGCGGCCAGGCGTCGGCCAGCATGTGCAGCGCGACGGCCACGGCAAGCCCGATCACGACGTAGGTCGCAACCGATCGGAAAAAACTGTAGGGACGCGCCGGCGGCGAACCTTTCCCGGACATGGTCACCCTCGAAATCACCCCCCAGACCAATATTAGCGAACTGGTCGCGACCCTCCCGATCGCCCAAGACGTACTGCAAGGCTTCGGGCTCGGTTGCTCCGGATGCTCGGTCAACAAGTACGAAACGATCGAACAAGGCGCCAAGGCTCACGGGCTTCGCGCCGAGCCGATCATTGCGGCGTTGACGCAAGCGCGCCTCTCGGGCCGCGTCCCGACGATCATGAACGAGGACCGGCGCCCGCAAAAGCGTGCTCCCGGAGAGTTCACGCGCCGCGCGACGATCAAACATATCGTACCGATCATGTCGGGCAAAGGCGGCGTCGGGAAAACGCTCGTGACCGGAATGCTCGCCGTCGGCCTGCGGCGGATGAACAAGCGCGTCGGCATCCTCGACGCCGACATCACCGGGCCATCGGTTCCCCGGCTCTTCGGTTTGCGAAAGCCGCTCGTCGTCGAGAAGGATCCGAACGGCGTGCCCGATGCGAACGGGCAGACCCAACCGCTCTTCGTCCCGGCTGAATCACGTTCGGCGATCAAGGTCGTCAGTTCGAATCTGCTTACGCCCGAAGAAGACACTGCGATGATCTGGCGGGGACCGATCGTCGCCGGCGTGATCCGCCAGTTCTTCGAGCAGGCAATGTGGGGCGAGCTCGATTACCTGTTGCTCGATCTTCCGCCCGGGACGTCGGACGCGCCGCTCACCGTGCTGCAGTCGCTCTCGATCGATGGGGTCGTGCTCGTGACGATGCCGCAAAAGCTCGCGACGATGATCGTGCGCAAAGCCGCGAATCTGATCCACCAATTGAAGAAGCCGATCTTGGGCGTCGTCGAGAACATGTCGTACTTCGAAGCCCCGGACACGGGGAAGCGCTACGACATCTGGGGCCCTTCGGGCGCCGAACAGGTCGCCTCGCTCGCGAAGGCGCCGCTGCTCGCGCGACTTCCGCTCGATCCGAACCTGATGGCGCTCGCCGATTCAGGCCGGCTCGACGAACTCGACAGCCCGATCTGCGACGAACTCGCGCAAGCGCTCCTCGACGCGATGGCCGCCAAACCAAAGCCTCAAGAGACGATCTCGATTATTTAGCCGGCATTTACGGCCGGCCGTTCAACGAAGCTTGGTCGGAGCGAGGGGCGTCGAGGGCAAACACTCGTTCGCCGTCGAGCCAGGTTTCCAGCACGCGTGTCTCACTGAACGGCGCGCCGTCGAGCGGGTCGCGATCCAGCACGACAAAGTCGGCGGCATAGCCGGCCTTAATCGCGCCCGTCGTCGTCTCCGCGTGACCGAGCCGGGCCGCGTCGTATGTGTACATGGTCAGCACTTCGAACGGCGTCAGCCGCTCAGCGACATTGTAGTGCTCGCACGCTGCGGCCATGCCGCGCAGCGGCGAGAGCGCGCAGACCGGGCTGTCGTCGCCGCCGCATAACACCGCACCGGCGCGCAACGCCGAACCGAGCGCATTCATCGAGTGCGCGCGCTCGGTTCCGAGGCGCTGCTCGTACATTCCGCCGGGCGCACCCCAGGTCGCATCGAATTGGGGCTGCATCGAGAGATATATCCCGAGGCGCGCGGCGCGTGCGATTTGCTCCGGCGTTGCAACCTCGAAGTGCTCGATGAAGTGGCGGCAGCGCGGGCTCGGTTTTCCGCCGAGGACGCGCTCCCAGGCTGCCAGACACTGCTCGATCGCGCGATCGCCGATCGCGTGGACGCCGGCCGAGACGCCAAGTCTCTCGGATTCTTCGAAGAACTGGGTGACATCAGCATCGCTGAAGGTCAACTTCCCTTTGCCGGCGCGATCGGCGTACGGCGCATGAAGGGCAGCCGTTCCGCTCCCGAGCGAGCCGTCGAGGAAGATGTCGCCGCCGACGTACGGCAGGCCGAGCGATTCCGCCAGCGCCGAATCGCGCTCGCAGATCTTCGGATGCCACTTCGCCGGGCCGAGCCACTGTAAATCCGCGATCGCCGAGGCGTACGCCTCGCGCGAACCGAGCGCGCAGAGCTGAACGTGAAGATGAACGGCGCCGTTTGCGAGCGCGAGCGAGTGCGCTCGAACGTCGGCGTCGCGCCGTTGCTGCGGCAGAATGCGCGCCAGAAAGCGTTCTTGCGCCGTCCAGTTCGCGTCGAGGAAGAGCCGCCCGGTCGGCTCGCCGTCGGCGCCGAGCTCGATGCCGTCGAGCGATGGTTCGAGCCCAAGTTCCCCAAGCGTTCGCCGATTGACCAAAGACGAGTGGCCGTCGACGCGGACCAGCATCGCGAATCGATCGGGAAAGGCACGCTCGAGTGGCGCGGCATTCGCCACGCCATCGGGCCACGTCGCGTCGTCGTAATTCGAGGCATAGATCAGCCGCTCGTCGGGCAACGTCGCGACGCGCTCGGCGAAATCGCTTGCGTCGCGCACGTCGCGCAGATCGCGAGCGCCGACCGTGTAGCCGGTGTCGGTCAGATGAAGATGACAGTCAGCGAACGCCGGCACGACCGTCGCGCCGGCGAGGTCGACGACATCGACCGTTGCGCCGGCGCTCGCCGCATCGAGCGTGACGAAGCGCCCTCCGTCGATGACGAACCCGTCGCAGCGCCGGTACGAGCGCGCCACTGGGTCGAACGCATAGGCGCGGCAGTTGATGAAGCGCTTCACGGCGTACGTTTTCGGCGATGCGGCGTTTTCTCATCGGGCTCGCGGGCGGCTTCGGAGCGGGATACCTCGCGTTGCGCACGGTCCAAGCGGTGCGCGACCTCCGCGAGCCGGCCCCGGCTTTAGAACAAGACGCGAAGGCGTATGGCCGGTTGCGCCGGCGCCTGATGCTGGTCGGGATCGCGCGCTCGCTCGCCGAGCTCGCGTTCGTCGCGTATGGCCCGGGCGCGGCGCTCGCGCCGCGTGACGGGACCCCCGAGCCGCGCCCCAGGCGCGTCGCCTTGCTCGGCGCGGCGCTTGCCCTCTCAACCGTCCTCGATCTGCCTGCCGCCTACGTCGAAGGGCCTGTCGTCGAACGGCGCTTCGGCTTGAGCAAACAGACGCCGCGCGCCTGGGCGCTCGATCACCTCAAGGCGTTTGGCGTCAGCTTCGCGATCGGTCTCGTGCTGCTCGAAGCGCTGGCGACGACGATCGAGCGCTTTCCGCGCACCTGGCCCCTCCTCGCGACGGCGGCGACCTTCCCGCTGCTCGTCCTCGCGAACGTGGTCGCGCCGAACCTGATCATGCCGCTCTTCAACGAATTCAAACCACTCGAAGGCCCGCTCGAGCGCCGTTTGCGCGCGCTTGCCGCTCCGTACGGCGCGGACGACGCGGCGATCTTGCGCGTCGACATGAGCCGGCAGACCGAGAAAGCCAACGCCTACGTAACCGGCCTCTTCGGATCGAAGCGGATCGTCGTCGGCGATACGCTCCTCGAACATTTCGCCGAACCCGAGATCGAGTTCGTCGTGGCGCACGAGCTCGGGCACTTCGTCAGCCGCGACGTGTGGCGCGGCGTCGGGATCGGCACCGCAGCCGCCGCCGCGGTCTTCATCGGCGCGAAACTGATCGCCGAGCGGGGGCCGTCGCTCGCATCGGCGGCAGGACTCGGCCGGCTTTTCTTTGCGGCCTCACTCCTCGGGCTTGCGATCGGCCCGCCGATGGCCGCCTTCATGCGAACGCGCGAGGCAGCAGCCGATCGCTTCGCCCTGGCCGCGACGCGCGATGCGCAAGCCGGGATCGACGCCTTCGTTCGATTGCGCGCGCGCAACCTCGCCGAAGACGAGCAGCCGCGCTGGATGGAACTGCTCTTCTCTTCGCATCCGTCGTTGCGCAGCCGGATCGCGGACCTCGAACGCGCGCGAAGCGTCAGCTAGGCTCGGATTCGACGGCGTCCTCGGTCGGTGCATCCGAGGCGTCCTCGTTCGGTGCATCGGAAACGAACGGTTCGATCACGACGTCGAAGCCGGCCAAGAACGCCGCGGTTTCAGCCGCACCGAGCGCTCCGGTAAAATGGACGTTCGCTCGCCGCGGCAAGACGATCGGATCGATGTTTTCGAACGGCCCGACCAGGACGACGTTGCAGTCGCCTTCCGCTAGCCGCCGCACGATGTCGAAATCGATACGCTCGTCGATGACGCCGGCGTACCCGTAGATCGGCCGGGCGAGTTGCTCCAACACCGGATGCACGTGCGCGCGCCGGCTCAGTCGACGATTTCCATCCGTCAGGCGAGGACCTGCGAGGGACGCGTTCCGAGCCAGCTCGCGAGGTCGGTGTGGGCCGTCGCGCCGTCGCGCAGCTCACGGCGCAACTCACCGAACGTGCCGAACGCCTCGGCGAACGCATCGTGTTTGTGAATCGACTCGTAGTTGACTTGGGTCGCCGAAACGAACGTCTCATCGCCGAAGTCGGCGTAGACGTCGAGCGCGCGCGCCAGAATGCCACGGACGACGTCTTCGACGAAGCGCGGGTTGTCGTGCGCTTTGTTGACGATGAAGAACTCGTCGGGGCGCTTCAAGAGATCGTAGGTTTCGCTCGACATCGAGTTCTCGACGATCTCGACGAGCATCTCGGCCCGAACCTCACCCTCGCGCCCGTCGGCGACGCCGATCAAGATCGAACCGCGCCCGCGCTGATTGTGGGTCGCGACCGGCAACGCATCGAGGGCGCGGTTGGCGTCGGCTTCGCTGAAGCCCGCTTCGCGCAGCTCGCGAAACGAATGTTCGCGGATCATCCCCTGCGCACAAGGGCAGGCGGTCATCCCCTCGGCTTCGACGCCGACGACCTTGCGAATCCGCGAGCGGTCGGCATGCGCGATCCCGATCAGCGTATAGGTTTCCTGACTACGCTTTCCGCTGACCGGCGTCCAGCGCTCGAGCCCGAACGTCGCACGCAGGCGTACGTCGGCGCGCAACGCCCGTTGCGATTCGACGATCCGCCCCGCAATCGAACCGACGACGTCCTCGATGCGCCGCGCATCGTTATCGCGGGAGAGCACCTCAAGCGTCGCGTCTTCGAGCAACTCGGCGAACCGGGACATGTGAACGCCGGCTTTGTCGTGCGCGAGGTCGGCGACCATCGAGAACTCGCCGTCGAAGACCGTCTCGTTTCCGTCGAGGTTGAGCCGCACGACGCGCTTGATCCGCGAGACGCCGGCGCGATCGATCGAAAGCCGGATCTCCGGCGCTTGGTCTTGACGGTCGGCGAGAAAGTTCAACGACCGCGTCTTCCTCTCGATCCCCGTGCGATCGGTCGCCGCGGCGAGCGCGCCGACCGTCTTCTCCGTCTTCGGGTCGACGAGGTCCGGCGCGATCTCCGCGAGCGGGATCAGGTTGAAAGGACGATCCCGCAGATACGGATGCGGGACTTCGAAGCTCCCGAAATCGCGGCGCACGTCGTCGATGAACAAGATGTCGATGTCGATCGGACGCGCCGCGAGGTGCTGCGTCCGCTGCCGTCCGACCGCGGTCTCGACGTCGCGCAGGAAGCGTTCGAGTTCGAGCGGTTCCAATTCGGTAGCGACCTTCACCGCGACGTTCAGAAATGCGGGGCCCGTCGCGCCGGCGAGCGGGGGCGTCTCGTAGTAAGCCGACACGGCCTCGATGCGGCAACGGGCGCGCAGCTTCTGCAGCGTCTGCAGAATGTTGCCCTGCCGGTCGCCGAGGTTGGACCCCAGGCCGAGGTAGACGGTGCTAATCGTTCCCGATCGCAGTCGGATTGAGCGCGCGCGCGACCCGGTTGTGAATGTCCTCGAGGTGGGCCTGCGTCGTGACGTCGGCCCGCCCCGAATGTAGGTTCTGCACGAGCCGATCGTTGAGCTTACGCAACTCGAAGCGCGCGAGCGGCGCCGTGTCGCCCGGGAACCCGATTATCTCGAGCAGGCTGCTCGGCGCGAGCGAGATCGCGATGAGATAACTCGTGTAGCGGCGCTGCAATCCACGGTGCAGGGCGTCGATCGACGTCGTGCCGGGGCGCAGATCATCCCAGACCGAGGCTTGCATCCAGCCGAAGAGGTCGGCGAGCGACATCGTTCCGTTGGGATCGCTCACGCGCAAGCGTTCGTCTTCGATCCGGCTCATCGTATCCGGTGAAAACAGCGTGTACATCACGGAGTCTTGCAAGTTCGCGACGTACGTCTCGACCGGGAAATCAGGCCGCGTCCGACCGTCGTCCAGCCCGCGATGCGAATAATTATTCGCACCGAGATCGGCGAGTAGGAGCGGTGGGAAGCGCATCGCCTTGCTCGAGAAGATATGCTCGGAGAGCGTCTCAAAGGCTTGACGCTGATCCGCCCGCGAGATCGGCCGAAACGGCGCGACGCCGCCCGGTTGCCCGCGATGCGAACGCGAGGTCGCCAGTCCGCCGATGTATTTGGTCGCGAGCAACGCCGCGCGCTGGTACTGGCGCATCATCGAAAGAAATGCCCCGCGCTCGTCCGCGTACGGTTCGTCGCTGCGCGGATAGACCGCATCGAGCCGCGCAACCAGATCGTCGACCACTTGGAACTGGTTCTGATAGAACGCAAACGGATCGCTCGAAAGCAGGTAGGTGGCAACGTGCGGGTCGACCCCGCGTGGGCCGCTCGCATCTTCGTCGGTCGCATACGCGAGTTCAGGACGGGTGCTCTCATCGGCGATCCGCTTGAGTTGCGCCGTTTCGTCGGAGGGTTTGCTGACATTGGGGAACCGCTGATAGCCGTAGCGGATCGCCCATTGGTCGTACGGACCCAGCACCAATTGGAAGAAATCGCCCTGCGGCTTCCCCGGCGGTGAGAGGTTGAGCGGCGTGTAGTGCATGACCGAATTCACCAGGCCGTGAGCATCGGTGAACTTCTTGTCGTGCAATTCGGCGAGCGGGTAGATCGCGGCCGCAAAGTTGTGGCGCAGCCCGAAGTTGTGGCCCGCTTCGTGCAAGACGACCGATTGGAGATAGTCTTCCGCGTATTTCTCGGTCGCCGGCGCCGAGGCGCCCGCGGCGCGCAACGCGATCGTACCGACTGCGGCGAACTCCGCCGACTCGCGCGCAAAGTGGTCGCACATCGAGGGATCGTCGCAGTATTCCGCGGCATCCCGCTCGGGGGCCGCTTGTAGCGGCGCGGTCGTCGCGAGCCGCGTCGGAACGACCTGGTCGACGAATCCGCGCTTGACGGCGCGCATGTTCTCGCCGTCGATCACAATCGAGACGCGCAGGATTTCACCGGTGCGCGGGTCCGCGACGTGCGGGCCGTACGCGCTGAAGCCCGGGCGGTCGCTCGTGATCCAGCGAACGGTGGAATACCGCACGTCGTCGGGATCCCAACTCGGATCGTTCGGCTGGTCGCGAACTTCGATCGCATTGGGAATTCCGATCTTCGCGAAAGCCGTATTCCACTCGAGCAAAGCGCGGCGAAGCGCCGGCTTATATTGCGCCGGAATCTCGTTGGTCAAATAGTAGACGATAGGCCCGTTGTTGAAATTCCAGCGATCGATGTAGCGGATGAACGGCGTGGTCGCGCTGTCGTCCGAGAACTCTTTTTGCGCGGTGATGAAATACCCGACCCGATCGTCGGCAAAGCGCGGGACGTAGCTGCTCTTCTGCGGTGCGTCGACGATCGAGTAGTGCATGCGGATGATGACGCCGCGCCCGTCGGGCGCCGCACCCGGCCCGTTGGCAGGTCCGACGAACGCGAGGTTCGAGAGGAGCTCGTCGTTCTTCGGAAGGGCTTTGGTCTTCTCGATGTACGAGCGGCTCCCGTCGAGACTATAGCCGGCGCGCGCGCTCAGGCCGAGAACCAGCAGCGGGCTGCTGCCGCCGCTGCCGCCGAGATCACGCGCGACGTTTTCGAAGTCGCTCAGAAAGAAACCGGCCGAGATGACGACGTGGTTCTTCGCGTCGTCTTGTGCGACGATCGGCGCCGAGTTGATCACCGAGTCGGTCGTCGAGATTGCGAGCGCGTTGGCCGCCGCCGAATCGGGCGGAGCGACGAACGACGAATTCTGCTCGACCCAGAGAATCCGCTTGCCGACGCGCTTGAACTCGATGATGAACGGCGAATAGATCCGGCCCGCGAACGCGCCCTGGCCGACCCCCGACGCGAGCACCGGCGCGATGATGTACGGATGGCCGAACTGCTCGGGCCCGAGGTCGAGGTAGACCTCGTCGTCCTTGTGGATGATGTCGATCAGCCCGCTCTGGCGTTCGGCGTTGCGCATGAACGCCGTATATTGTTGCGGCTGCACGGGGCCGCCGAGCGCATTCGCCAATCCGGAAAGTGAGGGCATTCCCGAGAGCGGGCTACGCGCCGGGGGGGAACCGTCGGGAATCGGCGCCGGCGACGGCGGCGATTGTGCGGCACCGATTCCAAAACTGGAGGCGAACAGCATCGCTCCAAAAAATGCGATCTTAACGACGGTCCTAACTAACATCACGCGAGCCGCCTTAGCCGCTTTTGGAGCCTTCCCCCGCCAGGGCAGGCGGCGCCGCCCGCTAAGATTTGGACAACATTGCCTGAGACCATGCTGAGGAGCAAACGATGGACGAGCGAGCAACCTTCGGAGCCGGCTGCTTTTGGGGGGTTGAGGCAGGGTTTCTGCGGATCCCCGGTGTCCTCGACGCAACCTCGGGTTACGCAGGCGGGAGCGTGCCCAACCCGACTTACGAGCAGGTCTGTACGGGACGGAGCGGTCACACGGAGGTCGTCGAGGTTCGGTTCGATCCGTCGCAGGTGAACTACGAAGACTTGCTCGCTGCATTCTGGGAGATACACGATCCGACGCAAGTCAACCGCCAAGGTCCCGACGTAGGCCGGCAGTACCGTTCGGTGATCTTCTACCACTCACCCGAACAGAAGGCGGCCGCCGAGGCTTCGAAAGCAGCCCTCGAAGCATCGGGCCGTTATCGGAGCCCGATCGCGACCGCGATCGAACCGGCGCCGACGTTCTATCCGGCCGAAGATTACCACCAGCGCTACCTCGAAAAATCCGGCGCTCGCCACTAGGAGCCCTCGGACTGGAGCGCGCTGCTTAGGAAGCGGCGTAAGCCGCAGCGGGTTGGCGACGACGGCGGCCGCGCCACCGTCGCGGATTGCGACGCTTGTCGGGGCGTTGCACCGGAGCCTCGCCGCTGACCAGGCGCGCCTGCGCGGCGCCGATCGCCTCGGCGAGTGTAGCAGAGCTCGCAATGTCGCGCGCCGGGCCCTTGCCGTTCTTGAGCGACGTGATCCAGACGTCGCCGCGATGGACGATGTCGATCTGCAGCGACTCTTCGTGGATCGCGCGACGGTCGACGTTTAGCACGCGCAGCGCGAAGGCCGCCGCATCTTCGTGCGGCGCGATCTTCTTCGCCGTTTGGATCAACTTCTCGAATTTCTCATCGAAGTGCGGGACGATTCGGCCGCGGCGGTCGCGCGCGACCCGGTGGGGCGGGCGATCGAGGCGCCACTGCTCCGGACCAACCTGCTGCCAAGCAGCGACGCGCTCGCCGTTCGGCTTCGCCGCTTCGTTCAGCTCGATCAGCTTCGTCTCGATCTGTTCGGCGGTGCGGACGCGGGCGGCGTCGCGCGGCGAGCGTCGATAGAGTTCTTCGTAGTCGATCGCGACTTCGGAGACGACGTTACCTTGAACGTCGACCTGCGCCGGCAATCCCCACAGGTATGGAAGCGTGACCAGCTGATGACGGCGCGCCTGGTCGACAATATCGATGATCGTCGCGTAGGGCTTCTCGCTCATCGCGATCGCGTCGCGGCGCGCCTGCGAGGTCGGCAGTTCCGAGAGGAGGTAGGCGTATTCATCGAGCGGCCGTAAGCCGCGTCCGGTCACCTGCGTGTAGAGCGTCGCCGATTTCGTCGGCCGCGCGTTGATGATAACTTGAATCGACGGCACGTCGAAGCCCTCGAGGTAGAGTCCGCAATTGACGAGGACGTCGATCTTCGTCCCCCGGAAACCGGCGACGATCGTTTCGCGTTCACGCTCGGGCGTTTCGCCGCTCGCGAAGGCCGCTTTGATCCCGGCATCTTTGAAGAGCTGCGCGACGTTGCGCGCGTGTTCGACCGAAGCGGTGAAAACGAGCGTCTTCTTCCCCGGCGTCAATTCTCGGTATGCTTCGACGACCCGGCGGTTGCGCTCGTCGGTGTCAACGGCTTGGGCCAACTGTCCGAGGACGAAGTCCCCGCCGCGCGAGGCGACCTCGTCGAGGTTGGTCTCCGTCGCAACCGCATACGAGCGAACCGGCACGAGGTAGCCGGCGTCGATCGAGGCCCGCGCATCCATCGAGTAGACGATGTCGGGAAAGATATCGACCAGCCGCGCGCCGTCGCCGCGTTGCGGCGTCGCGGTGAAGCCGATGACCATCGCGTCGGGCCGTTTGAGCAGAATCTTGTCGAGGATCGCCCGATACGTCGGGGCCGCCGCGTGGTGAGCTTCGTCGATCACAAAGAGGGCTATGCGCCGTCCGAACTTGGTGACGAACCGGCTCAGGCGCGGTCCGGTCAGCGTTTGAACCGTCGCGACGACGATCGAGCAGTCTTCGGAAGCGTAGTCTTCGGCCTTCTCGACCCCGACGGTCCGGTCGGGATTCTGGGCCTCCATCTTTTCGACGAGCTGCTGGATCAACTCGTCGCGATGAGCGACAATGAGCGTAACGTCGTTGGTTCGCAACTCGAGCAGGTCGGGCAACGTCGCGATGACGACGCTCTTACCGAGGCCCGTCGCCAGCGAAACCAATTGTGCGCGGAAACCGCGCTTGCGCTCCTCGACAATCGCCTGTTGCGCCGCAAGTTGATACGGACGCAAGCGCAGGGTACTGAAGTTCAAGATTCGATCCTGTCGATCACCGGGGTGGTGACGTGCGACGACTCTCACACACGTCGGCGCGCCCTACTTACGAAATCGTCGCAAGCCAGACGCGTGATGGTCCGCTCCAGAGCCGCAATGTGCGGCTGAGCGAGCCGGCGTGAACCGCCGGACTCTTCATTGGCGTCCCTCGCCTAAAATCCCGCTGAGGCCGAGCGGGTTGCGTCGCTACTTCCTCCGAGTGGCCCTCTTGCGGGTCGCGGGCTTCTTGCGGGTCGCGGGCTTCTTGCCGGCCGCCGGCTTCTTCGCGGCACGCTTCTTGGGCGCTTTCGCAAGCCGATTTCGGTGGGCGCGCTCGGTCTGCAGCCACTCGGCGAAGCGCCGTTCGAAGATCTCGGGCTGCAAGAGCATCAGATCGCGGTACGCCTCGTAGCTGCGCTCGTGATACTGGTTGTAGCGAGAAAGCAACTCCGGGCCGCTGACGATGCCGCTCTCGATGACGATATCGGCGAGCGCCCGAAGGCGGACCCGCAGGAACGCGATCGTGTCGAGCATGTTTCCGAACAGGTCGATTCCGACGGTTTCGTCTTGGGGTCCGGTGACGACGTCTTCAAGCGGATGGTCCGCCGCAATCTGGCGCAAGTCGCCGACCGTTGCGAACGATTCGCCGAATGCGCCCCAGGTGATCGGCCCGTTTTCCTTATAGAAGTAGGCGAAGTTCTGGCCGCCCAAGATGTGGCTGATGACGTCGCTGTCGTCCTTGGTCAAGAGGTAATGGTCCGGCAGCATGGTCGCTCGGTGGATCGTCTCGGCGCTCGCGGTCGGGTACGGAATCGTTGCTTCCACGCGTGGGCTCTCCTAAAGGACGCCAGGTCTGTTTAGATTGTCGGCGCGCTCGAGGCGGCGGCCATGTCGGTCCGATAGGACTTTAGACCCCGGGGAATTGGGACGTTCGAAGCAGCGGGCGGCCGGGACCACTAAACTGTGTGATGCGGCGCACCGATGAGTAAGGTGCCGGCGGGAGCCCACTAGACTTAACTCAGCAGTCTCCGCAGACCGGGTGGAAGAGCGCTTGTAAGAGAGCGCTCTTTCGTTTCACCGGGCAAGGTGGGGACGCTAGGGCTTGAGATAGCTCCAGCCACTCTCCTGAAGTTCGATGAGCCGCACCGCACCCGATGGGACGATCCGCGCTTCAGGGATGATGGTGATCGGATGCCCCTCGGCCTTCTCCATCCCGGCCTTCGTCACGCCGCAGGCGGAGAAGGTCACGTTCGGCATGCCGGCTTTGAAGTTCCGCAAACGATCCTTGACGGGAGAGGTGTCGTCGCGGAACATGTGCAGCCCGGGTCCGTAGGCGACGATTTCAATTTGAATCGAATCCCCGATCCCGTCGTAATAGCTCGAGACGTTCGCGGCGTTGTTGAGGGCGAGGTTCATCACCGCGGCGTCGTTGACGTCGACTTGGATCGCGAGCTTGTGCGTCTTTCCGCCGGCGCCGGCCGACGTCGCCGTCGCGACCACGAACAGCGCGACGAGCATCATCCGAGCCCAAGCGAAAATGTCGGAGCGAGTGTTCACAATGATCTCCTTGCTACGGTCTTACGTAGTAGTATCCGCTGACCTGCCGCTCGACGATCTCGGGCAGGCCGTTCGGAACGACGGCAATGCCGTCGATCAGATCGCTCGCGGTCTTGCGGAGCGATTGAAGCGTCGCACCGCACGCTTCGACGGTAACGTCGATCGCAAGCAAGCCCTCGATCCGCGCGCGCACCGGACTCTCATCTTTGAGAACCGCGTGAATCCCGGGACCGTATACGACGAGCACGATCCGCACGTTGTCGGCGCCGTAAAACTTCTGGATGTTCCCGACGTTGCCGATGATCTCGTTCATCCGTGCCGGGTCACGCTCGGAGAGGCTCATGACGATCTTGCGAGGATGGTCGAGCGACGGTTGGGGATTTGCGTAGAGGCTCGCCGGCGCCGAGCCGTCAGCGCGCGCGGATCCGGCGGCAGCGAGCGCCAGGCAAAGAGCGATGAGGATAAAGCGCATGATGGTGTACCTCGAGGTGTGAGCGGAGCTACTGAGCCTTCGCGCCGGATTCGACCCAGCGACCGATCAGGGCGCGTTCTTCAGGGGTCATGTGCGTCATATTCCCAAGCGGCATCGCCTGCGATTTCACGGCCTCCCGCTCGATGCGCTCCGCCGCCGCCACGATGCGCTCGGGCGTATCGAGCATGACGCCGGACGGCGCCGCCGCGAAGCCGGACTGCGTCGGCGTCGCCGCGTGGCAACTCGCGCAACGCTGCTTGATGATCCGCTGCACGTCGGCAAACGCGACGGGCGCGACGGCGGCCGCCGTCGTGCTCGTCGCCGGCGTCACCCCCAAGTGACGCGCGAGATCGCTCGTGACCTCGACCGGACCAGGCTTGCAGTTGCGCATGCACGCGACGTTGTGGACATCGGGCCGCACGTCGTGATCGATGAAGCCGTTGCGATTGGGCATCTTGATCGCGGCGAGCGATCCGGCGTCGAGCGTCGCAGTCTTCGGGACGACGTCGTTGAGATAGAGGATGTAGCCCGTCACGGCATAGACGTCGTCGTTGCTGAGCGTCTGGGGATTGGAGAACGGCATCGCGCGACGAATGTAGTCGAAGAGCGTCGGCGCATACGGCCAGTAACTCCCGACGGTCTGGACCGGTCGCGCGCTCGCCAGCGTCCCGCGCCCGCCGGCGAGGACCGGCATGCGGCCGTTCCCTTCGCCGAAATCGCCGTGGCACGAAGCGCACTTGTCGGAGAACACCTGCTCGCCGTGCGCGACCGAGCCGCTCCCGGCGGGCAAGCCTTTTCCGGTCAAGCCGTTGACGTCGATGTTCCAACCTGCGATCTCGGCCGGCGTCGGCGCCCGGCCGAAACCGTACTGTTGCGCTGCGTCGGCGATCGAGAGCGCGGCGAGAAAGAGCGCGGCCAGGAGGGCCACGGTCCGCACGTCAGGCGATTTGGACATTGTCGACCGTCCCGTCGGCGTTGACGCGCCACGTCTGAATCGCGTTCTTGTTGTAGATCGCGTTGACGCCGCGAACTTTCCGCAGTTGGCCGAGCGTCGGTTGAACGTAACCGGTTTCGTCGACCGCTCGGCTCTGCAGGTACGCCGTCGCACCGGTCCACTTCCACGGGATGCGAAAACGCGTCAAGCACTTCGAGAGCACCGGCGGTGAAAGCGCCGCGGTTTGCCAGTTGTTCCCGCCGTCGAAGGAGACGTCGACGCGAACGATCTTCCCCCGGCCCGACCATGCCAGGCCCGAGACCTCGACGAAGCCGCGCCCCGCGATCGGCTTCTCCGGGCACGGCCTCGTGATCACCGATTTCGCTTCGAGGACCCACGAGAATTGGCGCGCTTTGCCGCCGGGCATCAACTCCGTGTATTTGGAGGTCTCTTCGCGCGTCTCCCAAGGCTCGTCGCCGAACTTGAGACGGCGCAGCCACTTCACGTTGACGTTGCCTTGCCAGCCGGGGACGATCAAACGAACGGGATAGCCGTTTTCCGGACGCAGCCGCTCGCCGTTTTGCGACCAGACGATCATCGCGTCGTCGAGCGCCTTGAACATCGGGATGCTGCGCGTCATTGCCGCTGCGTCGGCGCCTTCGGCGAGGATCCAAGTCGCTTGCTTCTTGACCCCGACTTCATTCATCACGACGGAGAGCTTCACGCCGGTCCACTCGCAGCAATGGACCATCCCGTGCGTGAACTGAACGCCCTCCATCTGCGCGCCGCGCCACTCCATCCCGCCGTTCGCCGGACACTCCATGAAATAGATGCGGCTCTGTGAAGGGAAGCGCCGCAAGTCGTCTACGGTCAGGATCAGCGGGCGCTCGACCATCCCGTGGATCATCAACCGATGCTGCGCCGGATCGATCTCCGGCGCACCGCCGTGATGGCGCACAAAGCAGAGCCCGTTCGGCGTGATGATGCCGTCGAGGTCTTGGAGCGGCGTGAAGCTGACCGACGATTGCGTGGTCGCCGTCAGCCAGTCGACGTTGCGGCGGATGACGCTCTGCTCGAACCGCGAGGGCAGCCCATACGGATCGGCGTCGACCCCTTTGCCGAGCGCTTTCATCCACTCGGGTACGCTCGGTGGCAAGTTGGCGGCGGCGCCGGATGCGGCGAGTGTCGCACCGGGCATGGATGCCAATACGGTGCGACCGCCGAGCTGAAGAAACTCGCGGCGGCCGAGGCGATCAGGATTCTTTTCCATATTTTACCCTCACCGGAGCGCGATCGGGGATCCGAACGATCTTGTTTCTCTTGAGGTACGCGGTGACGACGTCGTAGATCGGCGGGCCGTCAGTCCCTTGATTGATCGAGGCCCAGCCCGCGACGACGTAATCCTTCTGCGGATCGATGAGCGCTGCGGTACGTGTCAGGGTGAGGTCGGCGATCCGGCTGCCGATCGGTTTGTTGACGTCGATCGTATAACTCAACCCGCCGACGCGCACCATGTCGCCGCCTTGCTGAAAGTACGGATCGGGATTGAAAAGATTGTCGGCGACGTCTTCGAGCGTCCGCTTCAAGAGATCGCCGCTCATCGTGACGCGATAGGCCGCGGGGTAGGTGATTGCGGTCTGCGAGTACAGGTCTTCCAGACGAATCTCCTGACCCGGTAAGAGCGTCGGTCCCCAGCGGAAGCCCGGCGACAGCGCGATCTCCGCGTCGCGTTCGGCAAGCAGCGCGTCACAGATCAGATCGTCGAAGGTTCCGTTGAAGTTGCCGCGCCGATAGAGGAGCGTCTCCGTTCGTCCCAATACGCGATCGAGATCTTTGGCGTAGGGTTTGCGGACGGCCGCGACGACTTGCGCCATTTGCGGATCGGGCGCGATCGCATCGCTGAAAACCGGAATCAAGCGGAAGCGGTGACCGACGACCGCGCCCCCTTTGACGTCGAGATCGAGCCTGGCGAGGAACTTTCCGTGCGATCCCGATGCGATCAGGAGTGTCTTTCCGACGACGACCGGGCGGGGCATCGCATCGTGCGTGTGACCCGTCAAGATCACGTCGATGCCGTCGACCCGCTGCGCGAGCTTGCGGTCGACGTCGAAGCCATTGTGCGAGAGCAAGACGACGACGTCCGCCTTTGCGTCGCGGGCGGCTTTCACTTCTTCGCGGACCCGGTCTTCTTCGATCCCGAACGACCAGTCGGGGATCATCCAGCGAGGATTGGCGATCGGCGTGTACGGAAAGGCCTGCCCGATCACTGCGATCCGGATGCCGCTGCGCTCGAAGATCTTCGAACCCTCGAAGACGCGGTCGCCCCACGTTGCATCCTTCACATTCCCGCACAAAAACGGAAAGTTGAGCTTCGCGACAAGCTCCTTGACCCGAGCGGCGCCATAGGTAAACTCCCAGTGCGCGGTCATCGCATCGACGCCGAGCGCATTCATCGCGGTCACCATGTCGTCGCCACGCGTTTGCAGCGACGTGTAGGAGCCTTGCCAGGTGTCGCCCCCGTCGAGAAGGATCGTCTGCGTCGGCCGCTCGGCGCGAATCGCCTTGACCAGCGTGGCCATCCGGTCGAGGCCCCCGAGTTTCCCGTACGTCCGCGCGAGCGCGAAAAAATCGAGCGAGGTGAACTCGTACGCCTCACGCGTTTGCGGGTTGAGCGAGAAGGCGTTGAGGAAGTCTCGGCCCGTCAGGTGCGGAGGAAGACCGGCGTCGTTGCCGACCCCGAGATTGACCGACGGTTCGCGAAAATAGACGGGAACGAGCTGCGCGTGGATGTCGGTGAAGTGCAGGAGCGTGACTTGGCCGAGCGAGGGAAAGCGCAGGAGCGCATCTTGCGTAATCGTTTCCCGCGCCGCCGCGCGCGCCAAGTTTCGGCTCGATCCGGCAAACGCCGTCGCTGCCGCGGCGACTTGTACGAAGTCCCGCCGCGTCAGCATCCCGAGCCGAATTCTACTTGCGGACGGATGGGCTTTCGACCGGCAGGCCTTGACCGCGCGAGGCGACGTAGAGTTCGAGCGCAATGTAGTCGTCGGAGCCGTAAGGCTCGGGCTCGGCGCGAATCTGCGAATTACACTCGCGGAAGCGGCGTTGCACCGAGCCGAGCGTCTCCCAGCTCAAGCGGTACGTCGGGAAGCCGTTAGTCTGTCCTTGGCTGAGCGTCTCGGTGCGCAACTTACGGTTCCCGTTCTGCACGTGGCACTGGGCACACGCCATGTCGAGCTGACCGCGGCGCGTCTCGTAGTACTGCTTCCCCTTCAGCCAAAACGGATGCGCCGGACCGCCGGTCGCAACGTCGACCGGCATCCCGCGGGACTGCAGCTTGACGAAGGCAGTCATCGCGAGCAAGTCTTCGGACTCCCAGGCGAAGGCCGGGGCGCCCATTTTGTCGGTGCGCTCGAGGTTGATGCGCTGCTCGATGTCGATGAGCTTCCCAAGTTTCGCGTCGTACTTAGGATAGTGGGCTGCGACGCCTTTGAGTTCCACGGCGTCGGCGCCATGGCACGCGGCACACGATTTGCCCATGGTCCCGTCGACCCTGGTCCAGAGCGTTCTCCCTTTGTCGATCCAGAGGAATCCGGGGTTGGTGAAGTCGTCGTCCTGTATAGCACGCGTCTGCGGCTCGGCGTAGACGTAGCCGGATTTCTTGTCGCCCGCGGTGTGTTTGGCGACGCTCGGGTCGGGTTGCGACCACACGAGCGATGCCAGGCTCAACACGAGCCCGGCGATAAGCGCGGCAACGAACAGACGCATCAGGTCACCGTAATCTGCGCCGAATCCTTATACACGGCGCCGTTGTCATCGACCCATACGAAGTCGAGCGTCCCAGTCTGATCGGCCCGCAACGGGAAGGCGATGAACGGATTCGCCGAGATCGCCGGCTCGAGCATCATCTTGAAGACTTGCTTCCCGTTGTAAGAGCACGTGAAGGTGTTGATGATGTCGCGCGGGATCGGCTTCCCGTTGCTGTCTTTGGTTTGGCCGGAGACCATCGGATGCGACGCCAGCGTCTTGATCTGAACGATCTCGCCCTTCTTGGCGGCGCTCGGCACTTTGAGGCGAGTCTCGACGCTAGCCACCACAACCTCCGATCGTCACCTTGACCGGCCGCGACGCCGTCCACAGCGAGCCGTCGCTCAATTGCGCGACCGCGATGACGTTCTCGGTCTGCGCCAGTCGTATCCGGAACTCGACGTGCGCTTCACCGTTGGCAGGCGTCAGATCGAAACGCGCGACGCCCGGGGCCGGATTGCCGTCGGCGGCCATCCAAATCGTCTTGACGTAGTTCGCTTCGGTCATCGGACTGTCGACGGTGATCGTGATCGGGACCGTGTTGCCGTTCTCGGCGATCTCGGGAGCGCCGATCGTGACCTTTCCGCCTTGCGGCGAACCGGGTCCGATCCCGGCGAGCCACTTCTTCACGTCGTCGGGCGTAGCCAGGGCCGCGCGCGGCTTGAAGCCTGCGGCAAGCGCGAGCGCCGCGCCGGCACCCAACGCAAGCGCCCGGCGCCTGCTCAAACGTGATCGACTGGGGCTGAGTCTCATATATGTTGATCCACCGTGTCGCTATTTCAAGGTAACGAGGAACGCGACAACGTCCTCGACTTGCTGCGCGCTCAAGATCGGCTGGCCTTGAAACGATTTCGCAACGTCTTGCAGGCCGTCGACGCGATAGTACGCGGGCATGATCGTGAACGGGTTGAGGAGTTTTGGATTGACGATGCGTAAGCGGAGCTGCCCCGCGTTCAGTCGAGCCCCGACGCCGCGCAAATCGGGACCGATGTTGCCCTGATCGGCCGCCGAGACCGGCATCGAGTGACAGCTCAAGCAGTTGCCGAGCTTTCGGTCGATCGCAACCTTGTTGCCGTTCTCCGGATCGCCCGGCACCGCCGTCAGCGACTGCGCGATCGCGCCGCCGTCGACAACGTATGGCACGAGGCCCGTGTCGCTTATGCTCGTCCGCGCCGCCGCGACGACCGCGAAGCTGAGCGCAAACGGCGCGAACGCCGCAGCGACGATGGCGGGAGCGAATTTCCTCAAGCCTTGCAACCTGAGGACGGCTTTGGCGAGCGCGTCTGCGCCGTTCCTGCCTCGAGCGAGTGAAGCGCCGCGTCGAGCAAACCCCAAAATTGATCTTCTCCGATATATCCGGTGATGCGTTGGAACTCTCGACCGCAGTGCATCACGACGAAGGTCGGGGCGACGTGGACGTTCTTGATCGAACGGAGGTCCGCCGGTCGGGACACATTGAGTTCGACGCGCCGCAAGGGCAACTTCCGCGCCTCGTCCGTCTTGGCGTAGATCGTTCCAACTCGACGATCCCAGACGACGCAATAGGAACAGCTTTTTTCTTCGAACATGACGAGGCGATCGCCGCCGGAGACCTGGGCGACGGCCGGTCGAGCTGCAACGAGCACCAGCGCAAGCAAAACAACGACGCGGCTCATCGCTTGATTTTTTCGTCGAATAACGCGAGCGTGCGGCCCCAGGCCGCTTCGGCCACCTCGCGCTCATACGATGCGCGATCGGTCGACGCGAACCCGTGCCCGGCGCCGGGATAAACGGTCAAGGTGTAGCGCTTCTTCGCCTTCGACAGCGCTTCGGCGAGGCGCCCCTGCTCGTCGGGCGCGATCGCCTCATCGTCGGCGCCGTAGATCAGCAAGAGGTCAGCCTCGACCTCGCCGACGCGGTCGACCAAGATCGGCCAACCGAAACGGGACTCCTTCGGCGCGATCCCGCCGCCGTAAAACGCCACCGCGGCCGCAATCTTCGAGCCGAAGGAGATCGCCGTCAGCACCGCCAGCCGGCCGCCCATGCAGAAACCGACCGCGCCATAGCCGTCGTGGCGAACGTCGTTTCGGGCATCCAGGTACGCAATCGCTTTTCGGATGTCGGCCAGCATCGCACCGTCGTTCATCGTTTTCAACTTCGCGAACACCGCCTCGCGATCGTTGTACTCGTAGAGCTCGCCGCGAAAGAAGTCGGGCGCGATCGCAGCATAGCCGGCGCGCGCCAAACGATCGCATTCGCTTTGAATGTATGCGTTGACGCCGAAAGCTTCTTGAAAGAGCAACACGCCCGGATGCGGACCGTTCCCCGCCGGCAAAGCGAGATACGCTCGGAGCTGCGAGTCGAGATCGACGAACGCCCCACGCACCCACTCTTGAGCAGCCATCTCCCGCCGCGTTCGGCACGAGCCGCCTCCGCCCTAGCCGGGGGGCGGTTCCCGAGTCGAGGTGGAAAATTCGCTGCTCGTCCCCGTTCGTCATCAGCGGATGTCGGCGACGTTGCGCGGCCCGTGGGATTGTGCCGACGATCGGACTTGAACCGGGGTGATCGGGGAGCGGCGGAGAAGGAGCGCTATTGCTAAGGAGTTGCAGTATATGAAGAAATTTCTTGCTCGCTTTACCTGTCTGGCGTTTTCGGCGACGGTACTTGGCACAATGTTGCTCTCACACCGGACCGGCGCCGCAGCCCAGCAACCTCTCGCCACGTGGCGCGCCGCCGTTCCGACCCATCTCATTTTCGTCGAGCGTTTCATTTCTGGTGTCGAGCCGGAGGTCGATCTGCGCCCCACGATCGTGCAACGCGGATTGCACGTGCGCAATCAGGGTAACCGCGGCACCTGCACCGTCTTTGCCACGACCTTTCTGATCGAGTATCAGAAGGCCGGTATGACGAGCATCGGCGGGAAAAATCTCTCGGAAGAATATCTCAACTGGGCCGGCAACAGGGCAACCAACGAGGATGCCGACGGAGGGTTCTTCACCAAGTTCATCAGCGGCTACCAGGCATGGGGCATCGCCACCTCAAGAGAGATGCCCTACCGGGCGACGTACGATACCAGCCACCCAGCTACGCCGCGCAAGGCGACTATCGCGTCGGCTCAGGCGATGTTCCCAGTGAAGTATCCGTTTACGATTATCAAGGTTTGGGACAATACACGCGGTATGACCAGCGGGGAGTTGCAGAACGCGCTCGCCATCCTGCGTTCCGGGCGTCCGGTGGCCACCGGAATCTGGTGGCTAAGTAACTTCGCCACGGTGACCGTTGACGGCGTCCCATTGCTCAAGGACTGGCCGCGGAGCGCCAACACGGGCTCCAACGCGCCGATGTTCGACGGTCATTCGATCGACCTCGTCGGCTTCCGCGAGTCAAGGGCGTTCCCCGGCGGCGGCTATTTCATCTTCCGCAATAGCTTCGGCCCGAGCTTCGGTAACAAGGGTTACGGATTTGTGTCGTTCCAGTATCTCCGCGCCTATGCAAACGACGCCATAGCCATCTCGCCGCAACCTTGGCACCCCGTCAGGCGGCGTAGCGGACGTCGGTGACGCCCACGCGCTTGCGTACGGAGAGTTCGCCGGCGAACTGCGCGGTGAAGACGCCTGAAGTCGGCGCGACGTCGGCATAGTCGCGCCCAACTGCAACGACGATATACTTCATCGTCACGACACGATCGTGCGTAGGATCGAACGCGATGACCAGCGCGTCGCCGCGATCGGGAACGATGATCTCCACCCACGCGTGCGTCCCGCCCTCACCCAAAAGGTGGCCCGAGACATATCGTGCCGCTAGGCCGCAGTGGCGGGCCAAGGCAAGCATCACATGCGCGTAGTCTTGGCAGACGCCTTTGCCGAACTCGAATGCCGCCGCAGCGGTGGTACGAATATCGGTAGCGCCAACCTTATACTCCATGTGTTTAAACACGAAGTGATTGATCGCGTGAGCGAGTTCGATGGGATCTCGGTGTGCGGCGCGCAGGCGCTCCGCGGCTTCACGTAGATTCGAGTCGGCGCGCGTGAGCAAACTCGAGTGGACCAGGCTCGGCATCTCCAAAACACTGCGCCGTTCACGATGTTCCGTAACCCAAGCCTCGCGTTCGACGATCGCCCAGTATTCGAAGTCGATGCCGCAATCGAGCTGCGGAACTATCATCGCGATGACGCTGTTACCAAAAGCGTCGCGGTGCGCTTCGGCCGGCAGTCGCGGAAAAACATCAAGCCGCTGCACGATACGGCGCTGACCGCCATGGCCGTCCCGCGGAGATATCATCAGGCGCTGCCGCAAGTCGGTGATCGGCCCGGGATATTCGTAGCGAATATGCTGGTGAATGATGTAGGTGACTTCGCTGACGGACTTCCAGTCGACGGTGCTCTCGTCAAGCAACTCAATCCGTCCGATGTCCACGCTATCTAGCCGGTGTTCCGCCATCGCTTACCTCATCGGCCCAGACGCTCATGGTATTGAATTTTGAGACACCATAAGTAGTCACCATGGCCACGTCCAGGGCGTCGCGCCCAAGCGCGATCCGAATGCGGCCCTTGCGTTGCTCGTTGTTGCGTGGATCGAACGTCCACCACATCCCGCCGAGGTAGGCCTCAAACCACGCACAGAAATCCATGGGGGGATAGGGCGGCAGCACGTCGATATCGGGGAGATACCCGAAGACGTAGCGCGCCGGAATGTTCATCGCGCGGCAAAACGTAATCGCCAAGTGCGCGTAGTCGCGGCACACGCCGCGGCCGCTTTCAAACACGTCAACCGCCGTCGTGAGCGGCGTGCTCGTCCCGACAGTGAAGGTGAGGTGCGCGTGCACCCAGTCGCAAATCGCTTGCACGCAGCCGCGCCCGCGCGGAGCGAAGCCGAAGAGCTGCATCGCGCGGTCGGCCAAAACGTCCGAGAGACAGTAGCGACTCGGCAATGTGTAGACGAGCACATCATCGGGCAAATCTTGCACGAGATGTTGCTCCACGTTCCAATCAAGGGCGTCGGGCAGTGGCGACGTCCGTACGATCGCGTCGTACCGCACGGAAACACTGCCTTGCGGCAGGGTAAGGCGTCGGCACGCGTTGCCGAACAGGTCGGTGTAGTCATGATAAATCGCAGCGGGCTGCGTTGCCCACTCTTCGCGAATCACGTGATGGCTTCCACCGTCTTCGGGCCGCACGAGGAAGACTGCCGGCGTCAGGTGCTCGAACTCGTACGCGAACGCGCAGCCGACGCGAACATACAGCAACGCGGCTTCGCTCTTATGAGCTATGGCTTGCAGCAGACCACCTTTCCGCCCCCTGATCAGAACCCGCTTGGGCTAAAAGCCCGGGATTTTCGGTTTCGAGCCGAGCGGTTTTCTCACCTTAGGTCAAACGACGCACTCGGATCGGACCCAGTCGTGCGAATGGCCGAAAGAACGCGGGCGGACTCACAGCATCTGGAGCCGACGATCGGACTTGAACCGATGACCTGCTATTTACGAAACAGCTGCTCTACCAACTGAGCTACGTCGGCGCGACCCGGAGCCTTCGTCCGCCCCGCCCGGGCTCCTGGTTCGCTGATTTTGGCCCTACGCCATCCACCGAGGTTGCTGCGACGGGGACCTCCAGTTCGCCATGACCTGATGAATCCGGCTCCCAATAGCGACGAGGAACGCGGCCAATCCTAGCTCTGAGTCGACCCATGCCCGGATGATTTGGCCCAATTCACAACTTTGGCGCTGCCGTCCGAGCCGACGCTGTATTATATGCATATCATATCCTTACTTGAGGCACCGACGCGCATGCTGATTTTGACTAATAGGGCCTTCTACGACCTATTGTTGAAAAGGACGAAATGAGCTATTGCTCCTGGCGTGACGCTGGAATGCATGGAGTTGCCATCCGAAATGCAGGCGGAGGTTGACCGCGTGGTTGCACGTGCTAGTGAGGCGATTCGTTCGACTCTTGGCTATGACGTGACGGATTCTCAATTCTGGCGAGATTCCTTCAACGTTTTGGATCGACAGATCGGCGAGCTGGAGCGCTTGTGGGGTGCCGCCGGTTCGGCCGATGCAGCGCGTGAGGAAGCCTAAGTGTCAGATTCACGAAAAGTCATAATCACGTGCGCTGTCACGGGGTCCGTTCACACGCCGACGATGACACCGTACCTGCCCGTTACGCCGGACGAGATCGCGCGCGAATCGATTGCGGCGTGGGAGGCGGGAGCGGCCATCGTCCACCTGCACGCGCGAGACCCGCGCGATGGGAGGCCGACACCGGATCCTAGTGTCTTCCGTCAGTTCGTGCCGGCCATCATGGACGCCACCGACGCCATTATCAACATAACAACGGGCGGCAGTTCCGTCATGACGTTGGAAGAACGTCTCGCCGGCCCGCTCGCGCTAAAGCCCGAGATGTGCTCGCTGAACATGGGTTCCATGAACTTTGGAATCTACCCGATGCTCGAAAAATACCGAAACTGGAAGTATCAGTGGGAGCCGGAGTTGTTGGAAAAGTCACGCAGCGGCATTTTTCGCAATACTTTCGCGGACATCGAATACATCCTGAAAAATCTTGGCGAGGCGCACGGGACGAAATTTGAATTTGAGTGTTACGACGTCGGGCATCTATACACGCTCGCGCACTTTCTCGAACGCGGCCTCGTGAAGCCGCCTCTGTTCGTCCAGACCATCTTCGGGATTCTCGGCGGCATCGGTGCCGATCCGGAAAACCTGATCCACATGCGCCGCATCGCGGACAAGCTGTTTGGCGAGGAGTATCAATGGTCGATTCTCGCGGCGGGACGCAACCAAATGCCGTTCGTGACGATGGGTGCGAGCATGGGCGGGAACGTGCGCGTCGGACTCGAGGACAGCATCTTCATCGGCAAGGGCGAGCTGGCGCGTGGCAATGCCGACCAAGTTCGCAAGATCCGCGGCATCCTCGAGGGACTCTCGCTAGGGATCGCTACGCCGGGCGAAGCGAGGTCCATTCTCGGGCTCAAAGGGCGCAGTCCACGTGATTCGGCGAGCATTGTGGTGTCGACGGCTCCATGATGCTGCTGTTATCGACCAACTGAGCTACGTCGAAGCGACCCGGAGGCTTCGTCCTCTTCCTCGGACTCCCGGTTCGGCTTACTTCGCCTGCTTGAGGCTTCCGCCGCCTTGCGGCAACTGCAACGCCTCCACGTACACGAGCCCCATCGTCGGAACGTAGTACATTCCGGGGCGGCCGCCCTCGGTGACGATGCCCTTCGCTTTCGCATCGGTCGCCGAGAGAAGCGTTACGTAAGCACATCCGACGAAGCCGCGATATGCGCGGACCTCCGGTGAGTTCACGAAGCGCCGAACTTGCGCGATCTGATCGGCAGTCGGCTGGCCGCCGGCACCCGCCGGTGGACCCCCTTCGGGTCCCGCGCCCTCGCCGCCGGGCATTCCGCCCGGACCGCCGGGCATTCCGCCGCCCGGGCCGCCGCCGGGTCCGCCGGCGCCCGCACCGCGAGGGAGACGAGCACCGGCTCCGTTTCCGCCACCTTGCGCGCCGGGCGGCCGCGGTAAGTTCGGACGCAACTCGAGATAGTACGCGAAGCCGGCCCCGGCTGCAGATTTATGCGCGGTGACGTTAACGTTTGGAATCGGCGGCGGCGTCGCGCCCGCTTCGTACCCCGTGACGTATGCGCGGATTGCGTCGAAGACCGGTTTGCCGGCGGTTTGCAACTCGTCGGTACAGCCCTGACGGGTGGCGGCGAGCGAGAGCGGATCGACGCCGGCCGGCGGCGGGTACGAGACCAGCCGCGCAAAATCGCGTCGCGGTGTCGCAGTCGGCTTCGGCGCCGCAGCGATCTGATTGCCGCGCACGAGTGACTTGAACGCCGGACCCGGCGCCGGACCACCGATCACCGTGGCATAAGAAAGGAAGAGCGTGCGCGGTGTCAGCGGCGTCGCGGCGGTGTAGTACGGCTGGCCGTTCGAGAGCACGAGCGGTCGCGCAAAGGCGTCGCTCGCAAAGTCGCCCCCATACGTATTGAAGGCGTTGTTTTCGAAGAGGGTGAGCTGGCCCGGCCCGAAGCGATGCGAGATCCCGAAGCTGACGTTGACGTAGGGGCCGAGGTTCTGGTTGTTGTTCGCACCCGTGAATTGCCCGTTCGCGAGCAGTTCGATTCCGCTGCGCGGGAGGAGTCCGTCGAGCGTCACGCCTCCTCGATGGAGCGGCCGGTTGGGAAGTTGTTCGCCGACGACCGTCGTCGACGGGCCGTCCAAGAGACGCGCGCTCGCCGCGGTGAGTACGGCCAGGTTGAGCGAATACGTCGGGAGGATTTGGATGTACGGAGAGAGCGCGAAGCGGCCTTGCACGTCGAACCCTTGGTAGACGCGCCGGGTCCCGGCAACCGACTCTTGCGCGTAGACTGTCGGCATCGGTGCGCTCGCGCCGCAGACCGTCGGCCCACGATACGCCTGCAAGAGCGTCGGCAAGAAGCCGGCTGGATAGTACGACGCCGGTTCGGCGATCGCCGCGTTGATCAGTTGCCCGGACTGCACTTGCGTGTAGCCGTCGACCGTCAGCGACGCGCCGCCGTTGAACTGGTGTGACCACGCCGCGTTCAGTGCCGTCGCCGACTGCTGCGAGCCGCCGGTGTCGCCGGGGCCGCCCACGATCGCGGTCCCTGCGGTGCAATCGAACCGCGCGGCGTTCGGATCCGAGAAGGAACGGTTCGCGCTGAGATTCGGCTGCGAGCTCCCGACATTGAGCGAGAGCGCGTACGCGTTCGGCGCACGCGGAGACCAGGTCAGGCTCATCCCTCCGAGGACCGACGTCCCGAGGCCGGTCGTATTCGCAAGCGAGACCTGCGGCGTGAGGGTCAGCGCGTCGTTTGACTTGATCGCATCGGAGAAGCGGTAGGTCGACGAGCTCGCGGCGTTGGTGAACGGCGTCTCGAAGACCGAACCGGCGAGCGGCGTCGAGGTCGAGATCGCCGAATACGTGTTGCCGCCGAGGGCGAACGTGTGGTTGCCCTGTGCGATCGCCGCGCTATACGCGACGCCGCGCGTCGTCGAAACATTGGTCGCAAGCGACGGATCGAGCGTCGGCTCGTAGTTGTTGCTCGGATCGATGACGTAGCGGTTGACGTCGTCGGTCGTCTGCGAGCTCGAGTTGGTGTACGCCGAGAACGTCGTTTGAATGTCCCCGACGAGCGATGCAACCGTCGTGTACGCCATGCCGTAGCGTCCATAGGTGCGGTTGTCCGGCCCAATACCGCAAGGCACGATCGTAACGTCGCGAGCGCAGATCGAATAGGCGTCGCGATTGGTCGTGAGCGCGGAGCTCGTGATCGTCGTCCGGTCGTCGCCGAGCCGATAGCGCAGCTTCAGGAAGTCGCCGAGCGTCGCCGACTCGCCGCCGTGCGGGTACGTCAAGCCGCTCTGATCCTCGTAGTCTTGGAAGGTGAGCGGCGTGTTCGCGCCGCGCCAGGTGTGCTGCACAGCAATCCCAAGACTGCCGATCGAGCCGGTCGCGGCCGTCGAGTAGTTCGTGCGATCGAACGTCCCGGTCGTAATCGAATCGCGCAACGTCAACGCCTGCGTCGGCTCGAGGGTGCGGAAGTTCACGCTGCCGCCGAGCCCTCCGGCCTGCGGCGAGAAACTGACGCTCGAACCGGAGAACAGGTCGGTTCCGATGCTGCGCAAATTTCCCGCGACGCCGGGCGCGGAAAGCGGAATCCCGTCGAGCGAGAGCGCCGTCTGTGATTCGTCCTGATTGTGCAGCGAGATCGTCACGGCGCTCGTCGGATCGGTTGGATCGCTCGTGACCGAAACGCCGGCGAGTTTGTCGAGCGCGTCGGTGAGCGAGTCCGAGAGACGCCGAATCGGGCTGTTAGCGTTGATGTCGATCGAGGTGATATCGATGCGCGTCCGCGCGGAGACGACGGCGATCGTCTTGAGACCGCTTGGGCTTTCCGCCGGATTCGGCGATGCGCCGGGTCTGGGGCTGCCGGCAGGTCTGGGGACGCGCTTGGCGAGTTCGATGCGCACCTGCACCGCGCGGTCGGGGAGCACGTCGAACTCGCGCGAGACGCCGGCATCATAGCCTTGATGCTGCACGCGGACGCGATAGATTCCCGTCGGAACGTCGGTGAAACGAATCAGCCCGGACGCGGTCGTGAGCGAATTTGCCGTCTGTGGGCCGAGCAGGATCGTGCGCGCGTTCCCGAGCGGTTTCTGGTTTGCTGTGTCGACGATCAGAATGTCGATCTCGCCGATGTCGGACTGAGCGCCGGCGGGGACGATCGGCCCAGCGACGCAAGCCGACCCGAGCAGTAACGCGAAAAAGGCGGCGACCCAGCGGTTCATCGTCACGCGGTAAAGTAGCAAAGGCGGCTTAGGGGAGGCTGAGACGCTGTTGCGGGACGCCTTACGTCTCCGGTCCACGCTTATCGTCATGGAAGGTGCCGCGCGTCGCCGACGCGTCGAGCTCGAGATCGTCGAGCAGGTAATAGACGATCTTCCGGTCGTCGAAGCCAACCTTGGCAAGCTCCCGTCCGTCTATCGTCACGACCTCATGGATGTGGCCGGTCACTCCGGCGTACGCGTAGTTGACCGCGCTGTACGACGGATCGCCTGGGCGCGGGCGCGGGGTCGCTTTCACTCCACGCAGCGGCGTTCGGTGGCGGTGCGTGCTCACGCGGGTGCGGGGCAAACGAGCGGCAAAGGCATCTCATTCTAAGTTCGTCGAGGAGCGCGTATGTTCATCGAATACAAAGGAAAGTCTCCGCGAGTCCACCCCTCGGCGTTCGTCGCGCCGACCGCCGTCCTGATCGGCGACGTCGAAATCGGCGAAGAAGCAAGCATCTGGTTCGGCACGGTCATCCGCGGCGATAACGGCCTCATTCGCGTCGGAGCGCGTGCGAACGTTCAAGACAACGCGGTCCTGCACGTCAGCGAAAACAGCCGGACGATCGTCGGAGACGACGTGACGATCGGACACTGCGCGATTCTTGAGGACTGCGTCATCGAAGACGGCGCCCTGATCGGGTCGAACGCGGTGATCTTGAACGGAGCGACGGTCGGGCGGCGTTCGCTGATCGGTGCCGGTTCGGTCGTCATTGCGAACGCGCAGATTCCGCCGGAGAGCGTCGCCGCCGGCGCGCCGGCGCAAGTCAAGAAGAAACTCGAAGGGATCGCCGTCGCCTGGGTCGATACCGCCGGCCCCGAGTACGTGCACCTGTCGCGCTCGTATCTCCATCACGGCATCGGCGACCCCGAAGTACACGAAATCATCGTGGGCAAGTCGACCTAAGGGGTTAGGGCGCGCTGTAGTGCGAGCTCTCTCCGTGCGGGACGAACAGCGTATACTTTTCGAGGAAGCGAAGTTTGACCATGCCCGTCGGGCCGTTGCGGTGCTTGGCGATGATGAACTCGGTGACGTCGGGTTCGGCCGCCGACTCGGGATGATAGTACGCGTCGCGATACAGGAACGTTACCAAATCCGCTTCTTGTTCGATCGCTCCGGAATTATGGGTGACGATACCATCAACGCAAAAGTTGTGAAGTTCGCCAACCGTCAGATCGTAAACGTTCTCGATACCGTCGGGCTCGATCGCTACAATCGTATCCCAAACGACATCCGAAAACGCGAGAGCTTCTAGAACCTCGTCGGCGAGACGTTCAGCAAGCATCGCGCACGTCGTTCGCGACATCGCCTTGCCCTGCTCCCGCCAGCCCAATCGCTCGTGCGAAAATCCTCGCTCGTTTCGAAGCTTCGTGACGCGCTCGTTGATTTCAAGTGGAATTCGATCGAACTGGCCGGCATCGTTCGATTTTTCGCGACTAATCTTGCTTAAGGCTTCAGCGTGTTTCTTGCCAAGAAAACCGATTCGGTCCATGAAGGCACAGACCGCGCCGCGCTCCATGAGCGCCAAGGTCCACAGCCGCTTCGTTTCGGTACGGAATCCGCCGATGTTCCTTTCATCTTTTTTCAGTATCGCGTTGATGCCGAGACGCAACAGAAGGTGCTGAACGTCGCGAGCCAACGTTTCGCTAATCGTCGTGAGACGAACGGTGACGCGCGACGACGTCGCTCCCCGAGTGAGACTCCCGTCCGCATGAAAGAGCCCTCGCAGAAAGGCCTCGACGACGCTGTCGCTTTGTCCGAACATGCTCGCGGGGACGTGCTTTTGAGCGCCTGTCAGCTTCCAGACTCCGAGCCGACGCAGCCAGCTCGTGAGTGGGTTCTTGCCGGCGCCACAAAGCCTGCCCGTCGTAAAGAGCACGCGCTTTGCCTGGGTTCGAGGATGCTCCGGCTTCACATATGGTCGCACGTCAAACTCGCTCGCACCCAGGCTCACCGCGAGATCGGCCTCCGGAATCCTTGCGACGGTCAGCGTCGGCGTTCCACCGAAATGACCATCTCCGACAAGCCAGCCGAGCAGCTGAGCGCGCGCCGGCGTGAACTCGCTCTCGCATTCGTAGGGGGCCTCGTAGCGACGGGGGACGGCGACCGAGCGGCCCGGCGCCAAATCGCGAAGTCTCGCCCAACCGGAGACCGTCAAGAACCGATGCCCGTCGCTGCATCGAATAGTGCGGCCGCTCTGGGTCGTCACGCGGTAGACCGATTTCGAACCCACGAGCCACGCATCCGCGATGGGCCGGCGAACCAACTTCAAGCGGTCGTCGACCGCCCAAACGTTGAACCGCAGTTTCTTCTCTGCAATGTCGACCATCGGTACGCGCTCGCCCGTATCCGCGTTCGTCACGAGGGCATCGCCGGCGAGACAATCTCTCAAATCTGAAAGCATCGGGCGTTTGTCTTGACGCGCCTCGACGCCGCGATTGAGCTGTGCGAGCGCGATGATCGGAACGTTCAATTCCTTGGCCGTAGCTTTGAGCACGCGGCAGATTTCGGAGAGCTCTTCATTCCGGTTCTGGTTGCGCATCGACATCGCCGGTCGCAACAGCTGCAGATAGTCGATGAAAACGCAACCTAAGCCCGCGCCCGATTGCAAACGGCGGCAACGGCTGCGAATCTCGGTCACGGAAATCGATCCCGAGTCGTCGAGATAGATCGGAATCTGCGAGAGAGCGCTCATCCCTTCGGAGATCCTCTCCCACTCGTGATCTTCGATCTTCGCGCGGCGCAAGCTCTGCGAATCGATGCGCGCCTCGGCCGAAAGCAAGCGCGAGACGAGTTCGTCGCTCGTCATCTCGAGCGAAAAGAACGCGACGGGCTTCTGCTCTTCCCGCGCCGCCGCCATCGCCATCGTCAGGGCCATCGACGTCTTGCCCATTGCCGGACGGGCCGCCACGATGACGAGGTTGCCGGGCTGGAAGCCGGCGGTATACTCATCGATCCTTCGGAAGCCCGACGTGACCCCGGTGCGATCGCCGTGCGTGTGATACAAGCGATCGATCTGCTCGAAGGTCTCTTTGAGCAGCGTGCGGATCGCAATGAACTCGCCGCGCCGCTGACGGCGGCCGATAGCATAGACAATTTGCTCGCTCCGGTCGAGCGCGCCGTCGACGTCTTCCTCGTTTTCGAAGCCGATCTGTGTGATGACCGTTCCGGCATGGATCAACCCGCGCAAGGTCGACTTCTCGCGCACGATCTTGGCGTAGTATTCGGCCGACGCGGCGGTCGGCACCGTCTCCATCATCAAGCTCAGATAAGCGACGCCGCCGACCTTGTCGAGCAGCTCACGCCGGCGCAATTCCTCGCCAACCGTGACTTTGTCGAGCGGTTCGCCGCGCTCGTAGAGCGCGACGAGCGCGCCGTAGATCGATTCGTGCACGTGGCCGTAAAAATCGTTCGGCTGTACGATCTCGCTAACCGTCGCCATCATCTCGCGATCGACCAGGATCGATCCGATGACCGCCATCTCGGCTTCGAGATTGTGGGGCGGAATGCGATCGACGTTGCCGAGCCCGCTCGGCGACATCGTGGCCATCAGACGGCTTTCCGGCGGCGCAGCTTGAGCACGTCGAGCGCCTCCTCGACATTCGCAACGGGGACGGCTTCGATCCCGGAGAACCCCGTGCGAAGTTCGCGTTCGTTTTCCTTCGGAATCAACACCAGCCGCATCCCCGCCGCACGGGCCGCATAGACTTTCTCGGTAATTCCGCCGACGGCTCGCACCTTCCCGGAGATCGAGACTTCACCGGTCATGGCGACGTCCTGGGGGAGGGGACTCTTCACGAGGGCCGAGTGAAGCGCGAGGAAGATCGCGAGCCCGGCCGATGGGCCGTCGATGTTCCCTCCACCGACGACGTTGACGTGGAGATCGTAGTCGTACGGATCGATCCCGTCGATCGCGCGCACGACCGAGGCGGCGTTGAAGACGCTGTCCTTGGCCATCGTGCCGGCCGTATCGTTGAAGCGCATCGTCCCTTTGCGCTTCTCGGCCGCAGGGAACGCGACGGCCTCGATCTCGATCAAGCTGCCGACGTGGTGAGCGACGCCGAGGCCGAACGCCTTTCCAAGCTCCTTACCACGGCGCGCCCGGACCGGCGTGTGTTCGACGAGCCGACCGGCCTGAACGACTTTGACGACGTCGTCCTCCGAGATAGTGACCGCCGGCGGACGCCCGGCGGCCTTCGGCGCTTTCGCACGCTCGAGCGCGTGACCGAAGGCGTCGGCGAGGATCTGCACGGCCTTGCGCCCCTCGATCGTGTACGACGCGATCAACGGCGCAACGCGTCGCGTCAACTTCACTCCCAGGCGCTTCGCCGCGCCGCCGACGATCGCACGAATCTGCGGCTCGGAGAGCGGATCGAAGTAGACCTCGGCGCAGCGCGAGCGGATCGCCGCGTCGATCTCCTCGGGTTCGCGCGTCGTCGCGCCGATCAGGACGAAATCGGCGGGGGCGCCGTCGCGGAAGAGTTTCTTGATGTAGGCCGGCACGCTCGGATCGGCGTCGTCGAAGTACGACGATTCGAAAACGAAACGTTTGTCCTCGAGGACCTTGAGGAGCTTCGCGAGCAGCGACGGGTCCATCTCGCCGAGCTCGTCGATGAAGAGGACGCCGCCGTGGGCCCTCGTGACTAGGCCGAGTTTCGGCTCGGGGATGCCGCCTTCGGCGAACTCACGACGGCTGCCCTGATAGATCGGATCGTGAACGCTGCCGAGCAACGGATTCGTCGTTTCGCGCGGATCCCAGCACAACGTCGCTCCGCTCGCCTCGACGAAGGGTGCGTCCTCGGCGAACGGCGTGTAACCGCGGCGCTTGGCGACTTCGAGCGCGAGCCGCGCGACCGTCGTCTTTCCGACACCGGGCGGACCGTACAGAATCACGTGCTGCGGATACGGCGACGAGATCTTCGCGAGCAGCGAGCGGACCGCCGAGTCCTGCCCGACGACGTCGGCGAGCGAGGCCGGGCGCAACAACTGCAGCGCCGACGCCGAGAGTCTGCGCCGGTCGAGCGCTTCAAGTTCCTTGAGCTTCCTCTGCGTCGCCGGCGTTTCGGGGCCACCGTCTTCGCGCAGCGCTTCGAGCTTGAGATCTTTGAGATATTCTTGATGGCGCTCCGCCATCTTGACGTTGACCTTCGTCTCGATCTTCTCTTCGACGCTGCGCTGTGCGACGATTTCGGCAAGGCCGTCCTCGATCTCGGCGATCGCCTCGCGGTATTTGCCGGGCTGCGGCGCACGGTTGAGCGTCGGGTCTTCGAAAACGAGCCGCTGCAGCGCGAGGATACGTTCGGGGAGCAGCGGCGAGCGCATCATCTTCAGTGCGTCGAGTTTCCCGGCGCGCAGGATGAGTTTGTCGGCGCCGACCGCGTTCGAGAGAACGTCGTACAGCGCAGCGACATAACGGCGCACGCCGTCGTCGCCGCCGGTCTTGCGGCGAAAGCGAGCCACGTAGGCCTGCTCGGCGCCCTGTGCCATCGTTTGACTCCGGAGGTGCTAGTTCGCGGCGGAGACGACTTTGACCGTCGTCTTCGCGACGACGCTTTTCCCGAGACGCACTTCGATCGGATAGGACCCGAGCGACTTGATGTTCTCGGGGAGGACGATCTTGTGGCGGTCGACCTCGACGCCGAGCGTGCGTTCGATTGCGGCCGCGATGTCGGCGTTCGTCACCGCACCAAACAGCTTCCCGTTGCCGCCGCTCTTGGCGGCGATGCTCACCTCAGCGGACTCGAGCGACGCGGCGAGCGCTTTCGCGTCCGCGAGCGCCTCGGCGTCCTGGCGCGCCCTTGCGCGGCGCTGCTGGTCGAGGATCGCAAGCGAGCCCGCCGAGGCCTCGGCGGCCAAGCCGCGCGGCAAGAGGAAATTGCGGGCATAGCCCTCGGCGACCTCGAGAACGGTGCCGGCTTTCCCAAGCGACTTTATGTCGCCCATCAAAATGACTTTCATCGCTAATCCGCCACGAACGGTAAGAAGGCGATCATGCGTGCGCGCTTGACCGCGACGGTTAGGGCGCGCTGATGCTTCGCACAGTTTCCCGAAATCCGCCGCGGAAGAATCTTCCCGCGCTCGGAGATGTATTTACGCAGCCGCGTCGCGTCCTTGTAATTGATGTCGGGCAATTTGTCCGCGCAAAAGCTGCAGACTTTGCGCTTGGGCCGCCGATCTTTCTTGGCGGCGCTGCGTTTCTTGGTCGAACTCGCCATGGATTCTCGTTCCTATCCTCCGAGTGGAGGAAACATGTAGGTGGATGCGGTTGCACGGCGTTGGCTGACGCCCGCAACCCTACATATGTGACCCTTCGGCCACAGCCGCCCACGGGCAGCGTCCGCGATGATACCACGGCTGGACCCGAGGCGCCAGGCCTCAGGTCGAAGCGACGACAGATCTAAAACGGAACCTCTTCGTCGATCGCCGACTCTTCGGCGAAGTCGCCCCCGCCCGCGCCGGACTTCGAACCGCCGAACGATGCCGCAGCGTCGCCGTTGCCGCCTCCGCCGCTCGAGCGCTTCGAGTCGAGCATCTGCATGTCGGAGGCGACGACCTCGACCGCGGTGCGCTTTTCGCCTTCCTTGGTTTCGTACTTGCGGATCGAGAGCCGGCCCTCGACGAGGACGGACATCCCTTTCTTGAGGTACTGGTTGCAGATCTCACCGAGGCGGTCCCAGGCGACGATGTCGATGAACATCGTCTCGTCGCCGGATTTGCTGCGGCGGTTCACGGCAAGGGCGAATTTCGTGACGGCCTTTCCCCCGGCGTCGACGTAGCGAATCTCGGGATCGCGGGTCAGATTCCCGACGAGGGTGATGCGGTTGAAGCTCCCGGCCATGCTCGATTCTCCTGCGGTGGTCTTGTTGGTGCCCTATTATCGCGCGCCGCTATGCCACCTGTATGGCACTCAGCCGTTGGTCAGGTTGATGACGAGCGAGCGCATCACGTCTTCGTTCAGCCGCAATTGGCGCTCGAGCTCCTTGACGACGTCGGGCTCGCTCTTGAACCGCAGGACGACGTAGTAACCCTCGCGGACGTCATCGATCTCATAAGCGAGCCTGCGCTTGCCCATCTTCTCGGCCTCGCCGACCTCGGCGCCTTGGGCCTTGAGTGACTTCATCACCGCTTCGACCTTGGCGTCCATCTCGGACTCCTCGAGCGTGGGACGCAATATATACGTAACTTCGTAGTCTGTAGTCAACGGTCGTTCCCTCTATGGACGTCGCCTCGGATGAGACGAACGGCCCCGAAAACCCGGGGCAGTGGAAAACTCACCCACTCTATCACACGAACGAAACGCGCGACAAGGGCGGCCGTCTTCCCACCGGAGAAATCGTGCCTCGGCCGACCCGAACCCGGAGCCGACCGCTTTCCTTACTATATCACCGCCAAACGCCTCGACGAAAAGGGAGTCCACATGAAGCAGCTACTCAGCCTATTTGGATTGTTGAGCATCCTTGCGACGGTCGCCCCGGCGGCGGCCGCGTCGCCTGGACTCGCCTACGATTCGGTCACGAAGCTTGCCATCGGGGGCGATGCTGCATCCACGCAACCCGGCACCTTCGAGACGGACTTCCAGACCGCGTCGCAGCCCGTGCAACAACCAAAGGGCGGCGGGCTCTTCGGCGGGCTGAACGCGACGATCGCGCAAGGGATGGCGATGGGCAACATGATGAAGAACGGGCTCGCCGAGCGGCATTATATCGCGGGAAGCCGGCAGCGCGTCGACAACGTCGCGGCCCAAACCGCGACGATCCTCGATTGTCAAGCGCGCACGCTCGCCACGCTCAACCTCAAGAACAAGACGTACACGCTGGTCTCGCTCGATGCGCCGCAAAAACCCACGGCCGGCGCGAGCCGGGGCAGCGCGCCGCAAACCCTCCCGACCGACGACGGCACGCGGATCGCGATCACGGTAACGAACCAGGCTCTTGGTCAGCGCCAGATCGGCCCCGATCTGGCCGACGGCTACAAGAGCAACATGACCATGACGGTCACCAAAGCAGATGGTACGAGTTCGACGACGCAAATAATCAAGACTGATTACGTGATCAAGCTCTCCGACTACACGCTCTCCTGTGGAAGCATCCCCTCGAGCGTCCCCGGGCCGGGGGCGGCGGCGACGTCTCAATACGCGATGGCGCAGAGCGCTATGTTGCGGAAGGACAAGCGCTTTACCGTGAGTACCTCCGGCCCCGCGATCCCGGCGAGCCGCTTCCCCCTCTTCACGTTGACGACGATGGGCGGCTCCGGCGCCGCGGCGGGTGGCGGACCAAGCGGCGGCCCGTCGGGCTTTGCGTCCATCATGGAACGCGGTCACGAACGGGCGATCACGAGCGACGATCCGATCTTCACGATCCCGTCCGATTTTACGAAGACGAACTAGCGGGCGAGAGCTGTGATTTCCGGGCGAAGCGCCGCGGCCCAAACGCGATAGCCTTCGGGTGAGAGGTGGAGCAGATCGGGGTGAAAGAGTTCGTGGCGCACGCTCCCATCGCTCGCGAGAAACGCGCTTCCGATGTCGAGGTATCGAACCGCCCGCGCGTCGGCAAGGTGCGCGATCCGGGCGTTCACGCTCGCGACCTCGCGCCGCATCGGATTCGACGGTCCGCTTTCCCCGCGCGGTAGGACGCCGAGGAGGAGGATCGTCGTCTTCGGCAATTTTTGCCGAATCGCGCTGACGCACGCCGCGATCCCCTTCGCGGTCGCATCGGCGCCGAGGCCGCTTCCGAGATCGTTGGTGCCGATCGACAAGATGACCGCGCGCGGCGTTATCCCGTCAAGTTCGCCGTGGTGCACCCGCCACAAGACGTCGATGGTGCGGTCGCCGCCGATCCCAAAATCCTCGGCGCCGAGCGGTGCAAAGGTCGCTTCCCACGGTTCGCGCCCGTCGATGCGCCAACCGTAGGTCAGCGAGTCGCCGAGGAAGAGCAACCGGACGTGCCCTTCGCGCGCGCGATCGACGTACGCGCGGTGCAACTCGAACCAGCGCTCGACGTCGCGAGGCTCGCCTTCTTGTAAGACGTGCGGTTCCATCTGGGCGAATATTCGGCATGGCATGGCGACGATCAGTGCAACCGCGTACGCAAGGGCCCGAGCGTTCACGAATCGAGCCCTTTGCTATGACCTAGGGTTCGACCCTCTCGCGAGCGCCAGCTTCTCTCCCCGCTCGGGCGATCCCACGATCGCGCCATGCTCGGCGAGATCTTCTCTGAGATCGGCTACCAACTCCGTTTGTGAGGCGAGTTGCGCAAAATCGACCCGCTCGCCGCGCGCGAGCGCGCTCGCTGCACCGGCTGCTTCACCTTCCTCGATCGTCGTCGGGATGATGCGCGCGCTTCCAGCCGCGACATGGGTCGCCGAGATCGCCGGGCTCGCGATCAGCAGATTGTCGATCCCCGCCGGAACCATCACGCCGAACGGGAGGCCGTAGACGTGGCGGACCGGGGCGTATGCCGGCTCGTCGGTCGCGTCGACCGGATGGACGTCGAGCGGGTACGACGCGAGGCCGATGCTGTTGCTCGGGATGTTCCCCGACCAAACGTCGGTCGCCGTCAGGCGTTCGAGGCCGGCGACGTGCCGGGTCTCGCGCACGTAGACCGCGGGCGCGAAAGCTCCGAGCCGCGCGTGTTCGAAACCGTGAAGCTTCGTGCGTAGGAATTCGACGAGATGAGGCGCCTCGTCCATCGTCTCTTGACGGGCGCGTGCCAATTGACTGGGGTCGAGCCCGTCGATCCCGACGACGTCGATGGCATTGACCGTCACCGCGTCGTTGGAGACATGCCCGAGGTTGAGATCGCGGACGAGGACCGACGAATCGAGGGCTTTATAGCGCTGCATGAGATCGGCGTAGCCCCAGGCCGTGCGATCCGTCGCGCCGCCCGGCCCGTAACGCTTTTCGTCGTACGACGACATCAGCGCCGCCCAGTCGACGCCATCGATCGTGAACATCAGGGTGACGGCCTGCATCCGCTCGTCGAGGCCCGTGTCTTGCCGCCCGAGGTCGTACCGCGCGCCGGCGAGCGCGGCGACGTCGCCGTCGTCGGTTGCGTCGACGACGAACGGCGCGACGGCGCTCAGCTCTTGACCCGACGAGCTTCGAAAGGTGACGCTGCGGACGGCTAGGCCGTCTTTGGTGCGATGCGCTTCGACGGAGGTCGGCGGGTCATCGTACCAAACCGTGATGCGCGGTTCGGCCGCGACCATCGCCGCCAGCGCCCGAGCGGCCGCTTCGGGCGTGAACGCGTCGCCGAGCCGGGAGAAAATCTCCGAGAAGATGCCGCGCTCGACCGACTCGCCGTCGGGGCCGACGTTGAGGTCCCACTGATCCATCATCGCATCCGTCAGCACGCCGCCGAGATCGTCGTTCGCGCTGGCCAGCGTGACGCGCTCGCCGCGTCGCGCCGCCGCGATCGCCGCGGCGACGCCCGCCGGCGTCCCGCCGACGACCAAGAGGTCCGGATGCGCCGGGTCATCGCTCGACTGCGCGCGCGCCGCGAGGGGCGCCGACACAATAATCGCCGCACAGGTGACGGCGATCGCGAGGGTCTTGATCGGGTTCACGGGCGGCCTTTCCTACGGTTCTCTTCCATTAGAGAAAACGTACGAGACCCGATTTCCGTTGCTCGGGGCAGAGGACTAGCCGCTTGCCCTGGCTTCTCGCTTGGTCACGCGGTAGACCGTCCGGACGTCCTTGATCGTGCGCAACCGCTCGAGGACCTTGTGCAAATGATCGAGGTCGCTGATCTGCAAGGTCAGGCTGATGACGGCGGTCTTGTCGCGTTTGACGCGCGCCGTCACCGCCGAAGCACTGGTCTTGAACTCGGCGCAGACCCCCATGACGTCTTGGAGAAGACCCGAGCGGTCGAGCGCATCGACTTCGACGTCGACGGAGTGCGTCAACTCGCCGGCGTCGGCCCACGACGCCTGGAGAATGCGTTCGGGCGAAGCCGACATGTAGGCGACGTTCGGACAGTCGGCTCGATGGACCGAAACGCCCTTTCCGATCGTGACGTACCCCATGATCGGATCGCCCGGAACCGGGCTGCAGCATTTCGAGACGCGGACCAGCACGTCGTCGACGCCCGCGATACGGATCCCGCTCGCGTTGCGCGGCGCACGGCGCGCCGGCTGAGGGACCACCACGCGCTGCATCTGGGCAAGGTCGACGATGTTCGAGGTCTTGACGTACTCTTTGAGCCGCTGGACGGCGGTTGTCACCGAGGCGTCGCCGAAGCCGATCGCCGCGAAGAGATCGGTGGCGCTCGCATAGTTCATCCGCCGCGCGACCTTCTCGATCGCTTCGCCGCGGGCGAGTTCGGGACGCAAGCGTAGGCGCGCCCATTCCCGTTCGAGCGATTCTTGGCCGGCGACGACGTTCTCGTGCTTGTGTTCCTTACGGAACCATTGCTTGATCTTGTGCTTCGCGCTCGACGTCCGGACGACTGCGAGCCAGTCGAGCGACGGCCGCGAACTCTTGTTGACGAGAACCTCGCAGATGTCGCCGTTGCGCAATTGGTAGTCCAGCGGTACGATCTTGCCGTTGACCTTTGCGCCGACGCAGTGGTTCCCGACGTCGGTATGCACTTGGTAGGCGAAGTCGAGCGGCGTCGAGGTCGCTCCGAGTGAGTACACGTCGCCCTTCGGTGAGAAGATGAAAACCTGATTCTCGAAGAGATCGAGCTTGAGGTTCTCCATGAAGGCGCGCGAGTCGCGGGTTTCGGTCTGCCAGTCGAGCAGCGAGCGCAGCCACGTCAATTTATGGGCGAAGGTGTCGCGTTTCTCGCTCCCTTCTTTATATATCCAATGCGCAGCGATGCCGTACTCGCTCGTCTTATGCATCTCGAAGGTCCGAATCTGGATCTCGAGGGGATCGCCGCCCGGCCCCACGACAGTCGTGTGCAACGACTGGTACATGTTGGGTTTGGGCATGGCGATGTAGTCTTTGAAACGGCCCGGGAGCGGCTTCCAGATCGAGTGGACGATCCCGAGCGCGCCGTAGCAATCCTTCACCGACTCGACGATCACGCGAACCGCCGTCAAGTCGTAAATGGTCGCGAAGTCACGGCCCTTCTTCATCTTCGCATAGATCGAGTAGAAGTGCTTCGGCCGGCCGGTGATGTCGGAATTGATCTTGACGCGCTGGAAATGCTGCTTCAATTCGCTGACAACTTCGCCGACGGCGGCTTCGCGTTCCGCGCGTTTCTTCGCGACGCGTTCGGCGATGTCGCGATACGCGTCCGGATCGAGGTAGCGCAAAGCCAGGTCCTCGAGATCCCACTTGATCTTCCAGATGCCGAGGCGATGCGCGATCGGCGCATAGATTTCGATCGTCTCGCGCGCGATCGATTGTTGCTTCTCCGGCGGCAAGCTCGCCAGGGTCCGCATGTTGTGCAAGCGATCGGCGAGCTTGATGATGATGACGCGGATGTCCTTGGCCATCGCCACGAACATCTTCCGGAGATTCTCGACCTGCGCGTCTTCCTTGGTCTGATAGGGGATGCGCGTCAGCTTTGTGACGCCCTCGACGAGCCGAGCGATCCCGGCGCCGAACTTCTCGGCGACCTCTTCGCTCGTGACGACCGTATCTTCGACGACGTCGTGGAGGAGCGCAGCCGCGATCGTCTCCTTGTCCATTTCGAGGTCGGCCAGCAGCCGCGCTACCGCCAGCGGATGCTCGATATACGACTCGCCCGACGCGCGCAGCTGCCCCTCGTGTGCGGCGTCGGCGACTCGGTAGGCCTCGCGCAGCAACGCAGCCTCTACGGTCGGGTCGTAGGACTGGACTTTGGCGATCAGGTCATCGATCAGCGGCGTCGGCATGCAGAATTCAGCCTATCATGCCATAGACCGCCCGACGTGTCCAATTGGCTTAGTGTCGGGACACTAGTACGTGACGAAACTCGTGACTTCGTGACCCAATGCTTCGAGGGTCGAACGCCCGTCGAGAAACGAGAGCTCGATCAGGAATGCAAAGCCGACGATCTTCGCGCCGAGGCGCTCCAAAAGACGCGCGGTCGCCGCCGCGGTCCCGCCGGTGGCCAGCAGGTCGTCGATGACGAGAACGCGCTGCCCGTGACCGATCGCGTCGTCATGGATCTCGAGCGAGTTCGTGCCGTACTCGAGCGCGTATTCCTCGGTGTATTTCGTCCCCGGCAACTTCCCGGGTTTACGCACGGGAACGAAGCCGGCTCCGATCTGGTACGCGAGCGGCGCGCCGAGCATGTAGCCGCGCGCCTCGATCGCGACGACATACTCGATCTCCGTCCCCTTGTACCGCCCGACAAAGAGGTCGACGGCGGCTTTGAAGCCCGCGGAATCCTTGAGGAGCGGGGTGATGTCGCGAAACAAAATGCCCGGAATCGGAAAGTCCGGGATCGCTCGGATCAGCGATTCGATTTCCAGCGTACACCCTCCAGACGGGGAAGAATCGCTGCGCGATGGGAGCGGGAAACGTGCGACCGTTCGGGTTCGGCGGCTTCGCACCTTTAGCACCCTGCTCGACGGCAAGAAACACGGCTACCGTCACGAACGTCTGACGCCAATGCGAGCTCAGAAAGGAAGAGCTATGACGAAACGGATCGTGACCGCGGCACTCGCGGGCGCCATGGCGGTTACACCCTTTGCGGCCGCCCCGGCGCTCGCGGACGCAGGCACCAGCGCGCGCAACATCTTGATCCTGGGCGGCGCTGCTGCCGCAATCGGGATCACGAATTACAATCACAAGAAGCGCCTCAAGAAACAGGAACAGGAAGAGCAAGCGCGGCGTCAGTCTTCCTATAAGGCGTACTTCTACCGGAAGTACGGGTACTATCCGACGCCGCAACAGGTGCACGATTGGTACGCTCGCACGTACGGCCTGGAGCCGTCTTAGGCAGCACTCGGGCCGGGGCTTTGCGCCCGGGATGAGACGACGCGAAGGGTCACTCGCCGAGCGCGAGTGGCCCTCGCTTTCTGGTGCCGGAGACCGCACCTATGTACGACGCCTGGCGCTCGCCTTCGCCGGAGCGGTTGCGCTCCACGAGATCGCGGCCGGCTTCATTCACGGACAGGCACCGAACGAATCAGAACGAGCCGCGCGCGCCGAGCCAATCACCGTCACGCTTCACACGCCCGCGCCAACGCCGACCGCGCCGCCGACGCCTGGTCTCACGCCGGCGCCGATCGTGACCTTCTCGGAGCACGCGTCGCTCGCGCAAGCCGCGCCGCGAGCCGCGGCACGCGTGCATCGCCACCTCGGCGGCCGCGCGGCGCCGCGCATGACCCTCGTGACGCCGCCGCACTCGCTGCACGCGACGCCGGCGGCGATCGCGCTTGCGACGGCGGATGCGTCCGGCCTTCAGACCGGCGCTCCCGGCATCGGCGCCGGCGCGGGAACGAACGGAGAGGGCGGTGCGAGCGCTTCCGGCAGCGGAAGCGACGGCGAAGGAAACGGCGCCGGAGCCGGCGTTAAACCGTGCGGCGTCGTCATGCTGGCCCCGTTCGACTTGCAGGTCCACAAAGACGGGAGTCTTGTCATGCGCATTCGGCTCGCCGTCACGCTGAGTGACGGTGCGACCGTCAACGACGTTTTGGGCTGGCCCTTCCATTATCGCCGCGAACGAGACGACCCGTTCTCGCCGGCCGGCGAGAAAGCGGGCGCCGAGCCGCTGCTGCAACTCCCGCCGCCCGGCTACGACCTCGAGGGTCGTCAGAATTCGGCGACCGTCTTTGCCGTCAAGCACACCGACGCGCAAGGTTATACCGACCTCGAAGATTGTCCGCAGCCGCAAATCTCGCCGCACTGAGCGAGCCGGAGGCGAGCCTGAGCCCTAGTCGCGGCGACGCGCCGTCGCGATAGGACTCCCAGTTTCTCGCACTCGGAGGCTTCATGCTGGCACCGGTTTCACTCGACCGCAAATCGCGCGCGCTCGAATTCGGCATCTATCGCGACGGCGACAACAATCTGGACGAAATCCAATCGCTCGTTCTCGACCAAGCGCTCCGCGCCAGCGCGGAGAGTTCTGCGATCGAGTTCAGCGTCGAAGACACGACGGCCGGCAGCGACCGGATCGCGACCTGGGACTACACGATCGCCGACGGTGCAAAGCGGGGCGCGCAATCGGCGCAGCCTCCTCGCACCATGTCGTCACGGGCAAACCTGGCCCGCTTCGTCGCGCGCACGCTCGATAACGCCGAGCGTTCGAATGCGCGCGAAACCTGGATCGATTTGGTCGACCACGGCGCGGGCGACGGCGCGGCCCGCGGCATCATGCGTCTCGACGACATGGCGGGCGCGATTGCGGACGGCGTCGCACTCCACGCCGAGCATCATCCCGAAGATGCGAACCGTCGCGTCGACGGGGTCGTTGCAAATGAGTGCCTGATGGCAACGCTCGGTTTCGCCTCGGCGCTCTCGCATGCCGGCGTTCGATACTTGGCTGCATCTCCCGAGACGATGTTGGCGCCGGGGGTACCGACTTCGGTCGCGCTGGATATTGCGGCACACGAAGGCGAGCCCGCGTCGATGGCAGGCGCCGTCGTCGACCGCGTCATGGAGACGCGCTACTTTCCCAACGCCGACGGCGGATGGAATCCGGCTGCAGCGTTCGACGTCCTCGATCTCGCTCCGCAGAAAATTGCTGCGGTCGAGTCGCGCGTTCGCGATTTGAACGCAACGATCACCGCCGCCGCTCACGATCGGAGCGTACGAGCGGCGTTGCGTGAGGATGCGAAGGCGATCGACGGCATGGTCCGCTTCCCTCAGGGCAAGCGACTGCCGTGGCGTGCCGATCGTCCGGCGATCGAACTCTATCGCACGTTCGCCGAAGACGGTCGTTTGCCGCAGGTCGTGCGCGAGGCGTCGCAAGCCGCAGCCGGCGCCGTGGCGGCGACGGTACTTGCGCACAGCGAAGTCGACGACTTCGCGCCGTTCGATGGCGCAAGTTACGGCGACGCTGTCGGACCGACCGTCCACTTCCCGGTCACGCGCGCTCAGATCGACCCGTGGGCTCCAATGGTTAGCGAGACCGACAACGCGTTCTATCGCGAGGTCGGCGCCGCCGACCTCGTGCGCGCCATCGCATAGGGCGAGCGTCTCCGACGGCCAGAGAACCTAGCGTTCCAATGAGACCCGGTCGGGATAGATCGGGCGGTTGATGATTTGCTCGAGCGAAGCTGCGTCGGCCCCGAGCGCGAGCGTGCAAAAGCGCTCGAAGCTCTCGCGTTCGGCTTGCGCTTCGGCGTAGCGCGCGGTTTGCGTAAGATCGACCTTGCGATCGATTTCGAGAAAGCGGATGAAGCGGCCATCGTCGTCGCGTCCCGCCTCAACGAGCCCCGCTTCTTCCCAAATGCGGACGGCGGCGGCGACGGTGCTCGCGTCGGCGAGGTCGAGCGCGAGCGTGCGCGAGACATCTTCGTAGTTCATCCGTAAGACGTCGACGGTCGTCAAGGCGCGCATCCCGCGATAGAGTTCACGCAAGGTCGAAAGTGACGGCGCGGAACGCCCCAACAAGAAATCGTTGATCCGGCGATCGCTCTCTCCGTAGAGCAGGTGGATGCGAGCCGGCGCATCGTCGCGGCCGGCGCGCCCCGCTTGTTGATTGAAATCGGTGAACGCGAAGTTCAGGTGGTAGAGGACGACGTCGCGGACGTCCGGCAGATCGATCCCCTCGCCGAACGCCGACGTCGCTGCGACGATCCGCAACTCGCCGCGCCGAAAGCGCTCTTCCACTTCGGTGCGTACCGCGGCCGGCATTCCGGCGTGATAGAACGCGACGACCGGGCCGAAGCGCTTGCGCAGCCGCTCGGCGATCTTATGCGTCTCGGAGCGAGACATGCCGTAGACGATCGCCTTCTCCTCGCCGTCGAGATTGCGTTCGAGGTAGCCGAGCTTGTCGCCGGCGTTGCGAGCGTCGACGACGCTCAGATTCTCCCGGATGGTCGGATCGATGACCCACGCATCGATCTCAAGAACGCGCCGGATCTCGCGAAACGCGGCCTCATCGGCGGTCGCCGTCAAGGCCAGAATCTGCGGACGGCCGAGTTCCGCGACGAGACCGGCGAAGCCGACGTACGCCGCGCGATGACGCGACTCGTAAAGATGGTGTGCCTCGTCGACGACGAGCAACGACGCCCGGTTCTGCGGCCGCGCGAACGCTCCGTGGTGAAACGTCGCGAACTCCGGCGTCGCAAGGATGATGTCCCACGACCCATCTTCGAGGGCGAGTTCGAGAGCGGCACGTTCGTCGCCGTCGATTGAACCATTCGCTCGCAGAACACGCAAGCCGAGCGGGCTCAGGCGACGCGCGAGCGCTTCGTATTGATCGTTGGCGAGGGCACGCAACGGATAGAATACGAGGGTCTTCTTCCGTTCGCCGAGCGCCCGCCGCGCCGCCGGCAATTGGAAGCAGAGCGACTTTCCCCTCCCAGTCCCCATCACGGCCAGCGTATTGCGCCCGGCGTCGAGTCGCGCGAGAACGGCGTCCTGTGCAGGCCGTAACCTGCGAGCGCCGATGAACACCGCGCGTAGATCGGTTCCGTCGCTCGCCGGAGCCGTTTGAGGGGCGGCGGTTTCCTCCCGCAGCGTTCGGTGACGCCGCACGCGGATATTGACGCCGCTGTGTTTGTCGGGGCCGCCGCCCGTGAGGCTTCCGACTTCGGCGCTATAACGATCGCCGGCGTCGACGTTCGGCGCGATTCGCCGCGCGATCTCGCGCCGTAGGTAACCGAGGTGCAGCGCGCCGTAGCGGACGCCGATCGCATTGGCGTCGTGTGGATTGGCAGGCTCGCGAACCAGATCGAGCGCGACGCCGACGCTCAAGCCCGCGATGATGTCCTGGCGCTTCTCGAACGAGACGCCGACGATCTTCGTGTAAAAATCGACCGCGTCGCCGATCGAGGCGTAGCGATCGCGTTCGAGATACTCGGAGCGGCGCTCGAACAGCGAATCGAGGAACGCGGTAACCTCGGACGCGGGTTCCGGGATCTCCGGAGACGGATTTTCGGCAATCGATCGCGGCGTAATCGACCTTGGCGCGATCGGTTCACCGTCGAGCTGCTCGAATCGCTCTACGAGCGCTTCGAAGGCCGCCTCGGACGGCGTTGGCGGCGGGAGCTGCTTTCTCGGCCTACTCAGGGCGTCGCGACACTAGCCCCCTCCATGGGGCGTCGGTGTCTCGTTCTTCGGCTCGGCCATCACCTCGGGGTCGTCGTCGAGGTTCATAATGATCTCTTCGTGCCCGAGTTCCAGCTGAGCCTCATGCAAGCCGGCGTTCTGCGCGTCGAGCGGATCGAGCGCCTCGCTCTCGTCTTCGTAAAACGGCTCCTCGAGCGGCGTGCCGATGGCATCTCGGCGCGATTTCTTGCGATAGCGGGCCGGGCCGCCGCTCGGGCGAGCTGCGGATTTTTCGCGGCTGCGCCGTTCGCGCCGAGCCGCGACGATCTCCTCGCGCGACATCCCTCGCGTTGCCTGTTCGCGCGCTTCGGCGACCGTCCGGGGACGATCGAGCGCGGCAGCACGCTCGCGAACGCGGCGCTTCGCGGTCCTCGCCAGCTCCCGTTCGCGAAGAATATAGACCAGCGGCGCCGAGTAGAAGATCGAATGATAGCCGCCCGAACAGATCCCGACGAGCAGCGCAAAGGCAAAGTTTTGCAGCGAAGCGCCGCCGAACGCGAGCAGCGCGACGAGAGTGATGACGACGGTCGCAAGCGTGTTGAACGAACGCGTCATCGTCTGCAGGATCGAATTGTTGACGATCTTGTCGTATCGTTCGCCCGGCATCAATTTCACGTTTTCACGAATCCGGTCGAGGATGACGATCGTGTCCATCACGGAGTAACCGATGACGGTCAGCACCGCGGCCAGGAACGCGTCGTCGGCGCGCTTTTGCGCGAGCGCGTAGATCCCGATCATCATCGCCGCGTCGCGGATGAGCGCGATGACCACGACTTCGCCGAAGATGATGTTCCATCCGAAGCGAAACGCGATATAGATGAACTGAATCCCGATCGCGATCGCCAGCGCCAGCGCGGCATTTCTCAGGTATTCATGCGAAAGCGAGGGGCCGACCGAAGCGATCTGCGATTGTGCCCGGTCGACGGGCTCCACCTTCTGGAGCGCGCTCCAAAGGCGCGCCGTTTGATCGCCGAAGTCGACCTGCGTCGAGATCGTATAGCGTTCGCCCGGCGTCTTATCGGTCAGGCTGCCGAGAGTATTGATCTGCGCGTCGGTGACGCCGACCGTCGCGAGGGCCGCCTTGATCTCGTCCGTCGTCACCGGCCGTTCGAACTTGGCCGTCACGTCGGTCCCGCCCGTGAACGAGAGGCCGAGTTTGATGGGATAACCGTGGACGACCATGTTGTAGGCGATCATCAATGCGCCTGCCGCGATGATCGTGTACGAGATCGCCGAGACGATCTTGAACCACCCGACGATGTTCCAATTCAGCTTGCGGAAGAACATCTAGTGGCTCTACGCTCCGTAAGCCTTGTGCGACTTCACGATGTCGTTATCGACGACCAAATCCATGAAGTACCGCGTCACGAAGACGGCGGTCACGAGCGAAAAGATCGTCCCCCAGAAGAGCGTGTACGCAAAGCCTTTGACGGTCCCGGTACCCAACATGAAGAGCACGCCGGCACCGACGATCGTCGTGACGTGGCTGTCGAAGACCGCCGAAAACGCGCGCCGAAATCCGATCTGCACCGAAGCGCGGAGCGTCTTCCCCGACCACAGCTCCTCTTTGATCCGCTCAAAGATCAGCACGTTTGCGTCGACCGCCATCCCGATCGAGAGCACGAATCCGGCGATTCCCGGCAAGGTCAGCACGGCTTTCACGCCGGCGAGGAGCCCGAGCAGCATCAACACGTAGAGCACGAGCGCGAAGTCCGCGAGCAATCCCGGCAAGCGATAGACGGCGATCATGAAGATCAAGACGAGGCCGAGTCCGACCATCGAGGCCCACATTGATTTTTCGAGATCGACCTTCCCCAGAATCGGGCCGACGGTGTCGTTCTCGATGACCGTCACAGCGACCGGCAGCGCGCCCGCATTGAGTTCGTTCGCGATCGTCACCGTCTGATCGAGGGTAAAGGTGCCGGTGATCTCGCCGTCCGTCGAGATCGTGCTCTGGATCGTCGCCGCCTGGACGTATTTCTTATCGAGGAACGTCGCAAGCAGCTTGCCGATGTTGGCCTGAGTCAGTTTCGCGAAGTCGGCCGGCTTCTTGGTTGAAAAGAGGATGTCCGGGCGGCCGGCCTGATCGGTGCCCGAGGCCGCGCTCTTCAGATCGGCGCCGGCGTATACGATCGGGCCTGAATCCTTATACGCGCCGTTGGGATCGTCGGCGTATTTCTTGTCCTTTTCCGCGCGCTCGTACACCGCCGGCGGCATGATCTTGAAGTCGAGTTTGGCGACATCCTTGAGCGTTTGAACCGCTTCGTCGGGATTCTTGACGTTCGGGAGCTCGACCAGGATCCGGTCGGAGCCGACCGGGCTGATCACCGGTTCCGAGACGCCGAGCCCGTTGACGCGGTTCTGCAGAACGAACACGACCTGGCTCTGGATATCGCTCGTGATTTTCGGCACCTCGGGCGAGGTGTGCAACTGGAGCAGCACCCGAACCCCGCCTTGCAGGTCCAAGCCGAGCTTGATCTTGCTCTGGATCGGCAGGGTCAAATACAGACAAAGCGCCGCCGTCGCGAGGACGATGACACCTTTTAGCCAGGGCTTCAGACGCGACCACATATAATTGATAACAAGCCGGGGGAGGGGAGAACCCGCGTATTGTAGCAGGGTCGTTCCACCCCGTCAAACAGTTTTCGGAGCTTCGGGAGACGTCTTGCGATGGAAGCGAACTTAGGCTTCCTGCCGTCGCGCTATCGGCTGACCAAGCAGCGCGCAGCGGTTCTGCGCGCGCTCGACGGCGGCGGCCACCTCTCGGCGGAGATGGTCCACGCGCGGGTTCGCAGCGAGTTGCCGGGGGTCAGCCTGGGGACGATCTACCGGACGCTCGAGATTTTGCGCGGACTCGGCCTCGTTCAGGTCTTCTCGTTCAACGGCAGCGCCGCGCGCTATGAAGCGGCGCTCGACAAGCATTTTCATTTGATGTGCACGCGCTGCCGGCAAGTGCATAACGTGCAAGCAAACGGAATCGCCGAGATCGCCGGCGAGATCGCAGCGCAGCGCGGCTTTTCCGACGTGGACTGGTCGCTGACGGTCCTCGGCTGCTGCCTCGATTGTTCGAAAAAGGAAGCCTCCGGCTCTAGCTAGCGTTCGGCGACCAGTGCGGGGCGCAGTTCGATTTCCGGCGGCAACTCGCCGTAGGCATAGACGTCGAGTCGAATGCCGACACGCCGGAAAAACTCGGCGAGCTGCGCGCGGAGGTTCGCTCCGCACACGAGCGCAGCGCGTTCGCGCACGACGGACGCGGCGTAGCCGGCGGCAATCGAGCGAAGGCGTACGGCGATCTCGGGGCGAGCCTCGCCATCGCCGAACCACGAACGCAAGTCCGATTCGAACTCCGGCGAAAGCAGCAGCGGCTCGAGTGCGTCGAGCCGCCGGCGCCGCAGATGTTCGGGAACGATTTTTCTGCGAACGGCCTCGGCGAGTTCGCGCGGATCGCGGGTTGTCGCGGCCGCTTCGACGATCGACTCGAGCGTCGCGATGACATCGCGCGGCCAAACGCGTTCGCGCAAGAGCAGCTCGAACGTTCGCTGCACGACGCTCAGTGGAATGCCGTCCGCACCGATTTCCTTTACCAACGACGGGACGCCCGCACGCAAGTGTTCGAGCAACGTGTGAAGTTCTTGCCGTCCAAGCAACTCGGGCGCATGCGAGCGGACGATTTCGGCGAGATGCGAACCGATGATCGCGATCGGGTCGAAGACGAGTGCGCCGGCCGACTCCGCGACTCCGCGGCGCTCGACGGGAATCCAACATGCGGGCAAACCGTAGACGGGTTCTCGCGCCGCCTCGCCGCCGAATCGCGCCACGATCGCGTCATCCGCGACGGCAAGGACGCTCTCGAGGCGCAGACGGCCCTCCCCGGCGAGCGCGTCGCGCACTCGAATTCCGTACGTCGTCGAGTCGCGCGTCAGATCGTCGCGCAGACGGACGCCCGGCATCACGATGCCGATCTCGACGGCGAGACCGCGACGGACCTCACCGATTCGATCGAGCAGCGCTTCGGCGAGCGGTGGCGCGAGCAGTTGACCCAGATCTACACCGAACTCGATCGTCAGCGCGTCGACCCCGACGAGGCCAAGCGCCGTCTCCGGACGGCGAATCGCAGCGCGGCGCGACGCTTCGCGCGCGCGGCGCTCCTCTTCCGCGGTGCGCCTGCGCCGGCCGTCGGCCAGCGCGGCCACGATCAGCAACGCCGCACCGAGGCCGGCGAAGAGCGGACCCGGCAACGCCGGAACGAGCGCGAGGGCGACCGCAAAGCCGCCCGAGGCGCGCAACACTGCCGGCCGCTCGAGAATCTGCGTCGCGAGATCGAAGCCGAGCGACCCTTCAGCGGCGACGCGCGTCACCATCAGGCCCATCGCCGTGGACAACAAAAACGCCGGCAACGTCGTCACGAGCGCGTTTCCGATCGAGAGGATCGCGAAGGTGTCGAGCGCTTCGAGCGCACTCATCCCACGATAGGCAACGCCGACGACGAGCCCGCCGGCGAGATTCAACGCGACGATCACAAGCGCCGCGATCGCGTCGCCTTTGATGAACTTTCCGGCACCGTCCATCGCTCCGTAGAAATCGGCTTCCTTCTGCACCAGCGCGCGCTTGCGGCGCGCACCTTCCACATCGAGGACGCCGGCATGAACGTCGGCGTCGATCGCCATCTGCTTTCCCGGCATCGCATCGAGCGTGAAGCGCGCCGCGACCTCGGCGACTCGCTGCGAACCGGCGGCGATCACGACGAACTGTATGACGATCAAAATTGCGAAAACGATCAAGCCGACAACGAGGTTGCCGCGAACGACGAACTGGCCGAACGCCGGAACGATCGCTCCGACGCCTCCTTCGAGGTGGCCCTCCGTCAGAATCAACCGCGTCGCCGAGACGTCGAGCGCGAGGCGAAACAACGTGGCGATCAGCAGCGTCGGCGCGAAGGCCGAGAACTCGAGCGGGTCGGCGACGGTGATGCTGACGAGCAGGATCGTTGCGGAGCCCAGGATGTCGACGGCGAGCAATCCGTCGAGCGCGGGCGGGGGAAGTGGAACGAGCAGTATCCCGACGATCCCCAATACCGCAACGGCGAGGCCGTAGGTCGCCGCGTTGCGAGTCATCCGGCGAGTTTACCGGTCGCGATGAGCGCGGCGACGATGCGCGCGACGGCATCGTAGACTCCGCGCGGAATCGATGCTCCGGCTCGCGTGACCGCGAACAACGTGCGCGCCAGCGCCGCGTCTTCTACGACCGGTATCCCCAGTTCGCGCGCGCGACGCTTCACCAGGAGCGCGCCTTCGTCCAGCGCCCGCACGAGGACGAGCGGAACCGCGATCCGTGGGGGAGCGTACGCCATCGCGATCGCGACGTGCGACGGGTTGACGACGACGAACGCCGCCTCGCGAACGCGCTCGAGCGACCCGCGAACGAGCGCGCCGTGAGCCCTGCGACGCCGTCCGCGCAGGAGCGGATCGCCTTCGTTTTGCCTGAGATCTCGTTTGAGTTCTTCGAAATCCATCCGCAACCGGCGCCGCCAGCGCGCGCGCTGCAGGCCGATGTCGAGCAGCGCAAAGGCGACCGCGACGGCGATTGACGCGAGCGCGATCCCGGTCAGCGACTGGGCCACGACCGCGGCGAGCGCGCCGGGCGTTCCGCCTCGCGCCGCTTGCACGAACGCGGCAAGGACGCTCGGGCGCAACGCAAATGCAATCGCCGGCGCGGCGATCGCCGCTTTGGCCACGGCCACGAGCGCGTCGCGCGAACACAGTTGGCGCAAGCCGGAGAGCGGATTGAGACGACCGAACTCGATCCTCGGCGCGCGCAACACGAAGCCCGTGGCGACGAAGCGCTCGGCGCCGATCGCACCGGCCAGCGATGCGATCGACGGCAAGAGCGCGCACAGCGCCAGCTCCACATACGCGCCGGCATTGGAGCGAGCGTGCGCTGCGTCGTTCAGCGCGGCGCGCGCGGCGCCGGCCGCCGGTCCGATGAGCGCCGCGACCGCGGCGACGCCGAACGCAAACGACGCGAGCGCGACGGCCTCGCTCGAATGGGGGAGATCGCCGTCGCGCCGCGCACGCTCCAAGCGCGTCGAGGTCGCTTCGAAGCGCTTCTCGTGTCCCACGAATCAGCGTTCGCGGAGCGCCGAGAGATCGAGCCACGGAGCGCCGGCGACGGGCAGAATCGAACCGAGGCTCGCCAGGGTCGCGACGATCGCCGCGGCGAGCACGAGCCCGAACGAAAGCGGGAACGTCGAAAACCGCGGGACGACGCGTGAGATGGCTGCCAGAGCGAGCTGCACGGTGAGCGTGAGAACGATCGCCGGCCCGGCGACGAACAGCGCCGCTCGCAGCAGCGTCGCCGGCAAGATCAGCGCAAACGTTGCGAGGTCGTGCGCACTGACGAGCGCACCGGGCGGCAGCGCTCGAAACGCGTCGGCGAATGCGAGCAGCGCCGAGCGGTCGCCGCCCAGTACGAAGAAACCAGCCGTGAACGCAAGCGACCACAGCCTTCCAAAGCCGGCGCCGGCCGCGATGTTGGCGCTCGGGACGCTCCCCCGAATTCCAACGTAGTCATCGAGAGCGCGCCCGCCGGCATACGCGCCGTCGTACAAAAGTGAGACCGCCGTTCCTATCGCCGCGCCGAGCGCTACTTCACTCGCGACGGCGAACGCAAAAGCGTCCGGCGCGGCGCGCGCGTGCAGTCCGCTCGAAGCGAGCGTCAGCGAGAGCACGAACGCGAAGGCGGCGCGCGCCGGCAGCGGCACCGCCGGATGCGAGAAACCAGGCGCACGAAAGACGAACCCGACGCAGCGCGCGAGGACGAGAATCTGCAGGTCGCTCAGGGCGAGCCACGCACGATCTGCGGCAGCGCGGCAACGGCGTGCTCGAACAAGTTGGCGCACGCGCGCAGCGCTGCGCCGCCGAAGACGACGAGCGTTGCACCCACGGCGAGCAACTTCGGGAGCAGGGTGATCGTCTGTTCTTGAACCTGGGTCGCCGCCTGAAGCAGCGCCACGACGATTCCCACCGCGGTTGCGATCCCCAAAATGGGAAAGGTTACGAGTGCGGTGACGACGAGCGTTTCGCGAACGATCGAGGCGAGCGCATCCACGCCTCGAACGATACGAAACCGCGGTTACGCGGCTGCTATCAGACGGTTACGGCGGCGCGAGCGGCGGCAAGGGCCGAGACGACGGCCCGGGTCGCCGTCGAACGATTGAGCGTATAGAAGTGGATGCCCGGCACGCCGCGGGCAAGCAGATCCGCGCACTGTAAGGCGCAATAGGCGACCCCGAGATCGGTGACCGCTTGCGGGTCGTCGATGCGGCGCTCGAGCTCGAGCAATAGCGGCTGTGGGATCGTCGCGCCGCACATCTTGGTCATTCGGGCGATCTGCTCGTAATTGGTGATCGGCATGATCCCGGGGACGATCGGAACGTCGATTCCGGCGGAGCGCGCGCGGTCGACGAATCGAAAATAGCGATCGTTGTCGAAGAACAGTTGCGTGATCAGGAAGCGCGCGCCGGCGTCGACCTTTCGAGCGGCGTTGCGCAAATCGTCTTCGGCGCTCGGCGCCTCCGGATGCGTCTCGGGGTAGGCCGCTGCCCCGACCGCGAAATCGAACTCGCCCCGCACCATCTCGATCAACTCGGAGGCGTAGCGAAAGCCGCCCTCGGTCGGAACGAAGGTGTCGGTACCGCGCGGAGGATCGCCCCGCAGCGCCAGGACGTTTTCGATCCCGGATGCGCCGATCTCGTCGAAGACGGCCCGGAGCTCGTCTCGCGTGTGGCCGACGCAGGTCACATGCGCCATCACCTCGAGTTCGAGTTCGTGCTTCATCCGTTTTGCGACGTCGATGGTGCGCGCGCGCGTCGACCCGCCGGCGCCGTAGGTAACCGAAACGAACGCCGGTTCGAGCGCGCGCAGCGTCCGCGCCGTCTCAAGCAGTGCTACGACGCCGTCGTCGGTCTTCGGCGGGAAGAACTCGAACGAAAAACGGGGGCCCTTGCGCTCGAGGCTCCGGTCGATCCTCACAAAGCGACGGGTTCGTTGCGCGTCCCCATCGCCCCCTGAAAGCGTACCGCGTCGCGCCCGGAGTTCTTCGCGGCGTACAGACCGCGATCGGCGCGCCGCGTCAGCTCGAGCGCGTCGCTCGCAGGGTGACGGCTCGTCGAGGAGACCCCTACGCTCACCGTCAGGACGCGATGGCGCGCCTCGACGCCCTGCATGATGCCGAGCCGCCCGACGTCGCGGCGAATTCGCTCGGCGACGTCGATCGCTCCCTCATCGTCGGTCTCCGGCAAGAGCACGGCGAATTCTTCGCCTCCGATCCGGCACGCGACGTCGGCGGCGCGCCGCAAGCTCGAACGAATCACGCGCGCTACCGCACACAGCGCGGCGTCGCCCGCCGGATGACCGAATCCGTCGTTGTATCGCTTGAAGTCGTCGACGTCCACGAGAAGCAACGCGAGGGTCTCGCCCCTGCGTTGCGTCCGGCCCAGCTCTTCCTCTATTCGCAAGTTGAAGCCGCGCCGGTTGAGCAGACCTGTCAGCGCGTCGGAGACCGACTGCTCGTAGAGGATTGCGTTGGATGACATCAACGACACGATGACGCGGTACAGGCTCGCCAAGAGAACGATCAATATCGTCACCGCGCCTGCGAGCCATTCGAATCGTCCGGCGTACGCGGCGACCGTAAACCGTTCGCCGATCGTCGCCCACCCGAGCACTAGCGCGCAGAACGACATCACGACGACGACACCGAGCCACAGATGGACGGTACGCCGGCGACGCACCCCGAAAAAAACGACAACACACGTGAGGAACTCGAAACAAACCAGCAAGGGTCCGGTCACGTCGTGCGCGAGGCGCACGGCCGCCCCGCCTACAAAATACGTAGATCCATGATGACGCAGGATGACGATCGCGGCGGCGGCGACCGCCGCCGCCGCGCACGCGGTCGCCGCCCGTAAGCCCGCGCCCCCGCCGAACGCCGCAAAGCGCCGGCAGAGTCTTTCCCACGCGACGAACAGCATCACGTACGCTGCAAAGTAAAAGTGCATCGTGAAGTAGAGCCAATTCACCCGTCCAGTCAACGAATGCATGAAGTCCAGGCTCGACAACGCGAATGAAGTGACGTACTCGATCCCCAATACACCGGCTCCGCCGTACGCAAGCGCGAGAACGGCGAGCGGCGCGTAACGCGAGCCGCGGTACTGGTTGTAGAGCAAGAACGCGGCCAGCAATTGGGCGAATGCCGCGACCGCCATGAGCGTCGGGACGAACGCGGTCGGTGCGGCGTTCGAGGCCCGCGTAAACGGCAACGCCGCCAGCGTCAATGCGATGCACGCGCCGAGAATCCAGGCCGCGATGGTCCCTTCCGGGGACACGATCTCGGCATAAGCCAGTTTGGGTGAATCGCGGTAAGGCAGAGTCCGATCCCTCGTGGGGCCCTCGAGCGCCGTCCATGGCGGTCGGACCGGACCCCCTAAGCCGGTGTATCGGCAAGTCGCCCTGCCTACCTGAAACTGGAGATCAGCCCTCCGCAGACGAGCGTCCAGCCGTCGACCATGACGAACAGTAAGAGTTTGCACGGGAGCGCGACGATCGGCGGGCTGAGCATGAACATCCCCAACCCCATCAAAATCGACGCGACTGCCAAATCGATCGCGACGAACGGCAGATATAAAGCGAAGCCGATCGCGAACGCGCTCCGCAACTCGCCGACGACGAACGAGGCGAGGACGATCGCCGGCGATTCTTGAGCGACGGAGCGATGAGCGACGTGAGACAAACGTTCGAAGAGTGCGATGTCCCGGGCGTGCGTTTGGCGCAGCATGAAGGCGCGCAAAGGCGCGAAGGAGCGCTGGAGCACTTGCGATTGCGTCAAGCGGCCGCTTGCATACGGCTCGAGCGCCTCGTGCGAGATCTGCTGCGCCGTCGGCCACATCACGACGAGCGTGAGAACCAGGGCCAGTCCGGTCAGCGCCGCATTCGGCGGAAGCGAGGGCGCTCCGATAGCCGAGCGCACCAGGGACAGCACGACGACGATACGCACGAACGACGTCGTCATGACGAGCGCGAACGGAAGGATCCCGAGCGCGGTCAGGCCGGCCAGGACGTCGAGCGGCAAACTTGGCCGCAGGCCGTGACCGCCGAGCAGCGTTTCCACAGAGTCCGCTAGCGAGCCGCTCGCGCGACGATCTCGGTCACGCGCACGCCGAAACGGTCGTCGACGGCGACGATCTCGCCGCGCGCGATCAAACGCCCGTTCACGAAGAGATCGACCGGCGATCCGGCGCGGCGATCGAGTTCGACGACGGCCCCGTTTCCGAGTTTGAGCAGCTCCGAGAGCCGCAGTTTGCACCGTCCCAATTCGGCGCTGACTCCGAGCGTGACGTTCATTAGCAAATTCAGGCTCGGGTCCGGCTCGCTCATGCGGCTGCGGCTGCGGGCCGATCGACGATGAACGCGGCGCGATCGCCGCGCGCTCCGCAGGTTCCGCGCGTAAACGGTATGCGCTCGACGAGCAACGTTCCCCAGGCGCCGAGCCGGGTCTCGAGGAGCCACGTCGTTCCGACCGTCAACGCGCCGAGCGCCGTCAGGCCGATCGCTCCGCGCGCGCATTCGACGGCGCACTCGAGCTCGAGGTCCAAGAGGTCGTCGAGCGCCAATCCGGCGACGACGTCTTCCTGCGGGTCGGCCGTAAGCGCAAAGGCGATCGTCGCACGCAGCGCGCCGATAAAGCGGACTTCGAAGTACGTGACGGCTTCCGAGATCGCGCGCCCCGCTTCTTCCGCCCTCGCCGCGCCGACGGGTCCGCACAGCGGAACGCAGAGCGGCGGCAATGCCGCCAGCAATCGATCGAGCGTCGCTCGCTCGATGAGCGATAGCTGCGCCGACGAACGTTCCGTTTCGTGAAAGGCCGCACCGACGAGGCTCAAGGCATCGTTGCGGCGGACGGCGATCAGCACGTCGCAGAGCCGGCCGCTGACGCGCTGCACGATCGCATCGGAAAAAAGCGCCGTTGACGGTAATTCTCCGACGATGACGGGATCGAGGACCTCCGTCTCCAGTTCGCGGCCGAGCATCCGCGCGAACTGCTCGCGGACGCCGTTGGCGACGAGACAGACCGCCGACAACGGCAGATTCGATCGCGACGCGAAAGCGATTCCGCGCTCGACCTGCCCCTTCGCACCGCGCCGAACCCGGCCGAACGTCAACGCCGCGATCACTTGACCAAGTCCATCGCGCCCCGCTCGAGACCGGCGCGCGCTTGGCCCGCGGTACGGAGCGCTTCAAATGAAAGATATGCTTCTTGGAGGCGGTCGAGCCCGGCGGCCATATCGATGCGTCCGAGATCGCGCGCGAACGGCGTCAGGGACCCCGTTCCGGACTCGCCCGCCCGGCCGATCGCCGGCGTCACGCCCCGGGGAGCGACGACGTGAACGGCGTCGCGTCGTAGAGGTTGCGTGCCGGCCGGGAACCGCGCGAGCGCGATGCGTCCGACGCTCACTCGTTCGAAGCGCCGCTCGCCCGTGCGCGGATCGAGGCTGCTCCGCTGGTAACTCAGCGTACCGTCGCGGTCGATCCGCGGATTCCCGACGCGGCCGAGCGCGATGTCCAACGGATCGGCGCGAAGCGGCAGCGGCTCCTTCGAGCCGGCTCCGTAGCCGAGGATCTGCGCGCCGTCGCGCGCGCGCAACGTCCCATCGTCGAACGTAAGAGAACCGTCACGCGAAAAGGTGACACCGCTGCCGTTCTCCGCCACGAAGTACGCGCCGTCGGGAGCGACGACGCTCAGCGGATCGAGCGACGGCGCCGAACCCGCATTGCGAAGCATCGCGCGCGAGTCCGCAGGCTCGAACCCCGGTTCGAAACCCCCAAAGACGTCTTGGGCTTGCAGCTCGATGCGCCCGAGCGCATCGGCGATCGCTTGCGGAATCATGCGCCGGCCCCCTCCAGCGTACGGACCGACGAGCGGATCGTCTCGCCACGAAGCCGCAGATGGAGATCCGCGCAGGCGAGCGCGCGGCGAACCAGCTCCACGTGTCGTCGGCTGCACACCGCGACGACGTGCAGAACCGCTCCGTCCCGTCGCAAGACGATCTGCACCCGTCCGCCGCCCACCCCGATATGAAAGGAAGCGCGCACCGGCGCGTAGCGGACACGGCGCATCGGAAATGCGGCCACGACGGCGCCGCCAAGTCGCCGCGAACGGGCGGACGATGCTTCGAGCGGGATCGCCCGCGGATGCCGCGCTGCGAACGAGAGCGAACGGTGCGCCGGATCGAGCGCGCCCCGGTTCGCCGCCCGTCGCTCCGAAGGTACGCCTCCGGATCCTTGGGAGGCGGCGGCTTTTCGCTCGCGTCGCGGCGCCGACTTCTCGGCGTGCGCCAGATGGAGCGCCGAGAACCAGGCTTCGGAGAGAGCGCGGCGATCGACGTACGGAAGTCGAGCGCGGATGACGGCGATGGAGTCGGCGTTCACACGATGTCCCTCACTGGTCGTGGGGCTCAGGCTAGCGCAGAAAGATGCCGCTTAGGTAACGCGCGCGTTACGGCCCGGTGAAACGCAACAGTTTACGGCTCTTACAAGCGCGAGCGGCCGTCGTCGAACTGCGAACCGCGCTCGACGTAGAGAGCGTTCTGGCTCTCATCGAAGGTGACGATAAAATTCTTCAAGACCCCGAGGCCGACGTTGCCCGCATCGAACCGGTCCGCGAACGCACCCCGCGTCGCCAACATCACGCCGGCCTCCGCGTGGTAGAGCGTAAATCCGGCTACATCGAGCCGGTCGATTGAACTCGCGTACGACGTCGTCGCACCGCCGATTCCAAAGGACTGCCGCGTCGACGTGACGCTCGGTGGAATGACGCCCGGATGGCGATCGACGAAGGGCTTATACAACAGCACCTCGGCCGCGTTCCCCGTGTCGACGATGAACGGCGCTTCAATCGATCCGTTGAGTCGAAAGCGCGCTTCCGGGAATGCGCGATCGGTTTCGATCGAAATCTTCTGGCCCGCCGGTACGAACGAACCCGGCGGCCCGAAGAGCATCGTCGATTTCGCGAAGTCGATCGTCACCGCCGTCTCGGCGAAGAACGGATAGCCCAGGATGCCGTCGATGGGAAAAGCGCCGCTGGTCGAGCGGCCGAGATCTAGGACGGTGACGACAAGATCGCGCATCGTCCCCGAACCGATCTGCAACGCATCGAGACGCGCGAGCTGGAGACCGCCCGTTCGTTGGGCGCCGCTCGCCTCGAGCGCGCCGACGGCCGGCAACCCCGCTTCGCGCGCAACCCGCTGGTCGAGCAAGATGTTCTGCGCACCGCTGTCGACCAAGAAGCGGTACGATTTACCCGCGATCGTGACGTCGGTGTACAAGTGTCCCCCATTCTGAGTGAGGGAGAGCATCTGCGGACCCGGCATCTCGATCGCGCGCGGTACCGGTCGGCGGAAGAGCGCCGGTTCGATCGGCCCGTCGATCGCAATGCGCTCGGTCCGCTGGTCCATGTCAAACGCGTGATCGCCGTTGGAGACGGTCGCGCGAAACGGAAAGCGATGTCCCCCGACGAGGCGCCAATCCGAGAAATCGATGGTCGCTCGTCCGTCGTCATCATCGTAGCCGACGCGCACGGGGAGAAAACTCTCGGCGTCGATAGAGACCGTCTGCATTTCGCCGTCCGCCGCCGTCACGTCGACGGTGTACACCGCGCGCCCGTTGACCGTCGTGCGCCCCCTGAGGATGCAGCGCTCCGGCGCGCGCGCGAAATCACCTGAATCGATGAAGCGCTCGGTTCGGTCGCGCCGCAACAGCAGGCCCGTAAATTCTCGAACGTTCCCGTCGGCGTTCACGTAGTAGACGCGATCTCCCAAACGCAGGGTCGTTTCGCTGCGCGGGCCGAGCGTCTCATCCTCGCGCGAACGGTCGCCGTCTTCCCAGGTGTGAAACGCACCGGTCAAGCCGGCGCCGACGATCGAGCCGCTCGATTCGAGCCGCTCGATCGCCTTGGTCCCCGGTGCATCGATCGCGTGAAGATAGCCGGCGAGCACTTCGCCGAGCGTCGAAGAAGCGGGCTGCGCGGCGCACGGCGCCGCGGCTGCAACGACGATCAGCCCGAGGGAGAGAACGATTCGGCGATACACTTTTAGCAGGGTGCTCCAGAAAGGAAAGGGTTGTCAAACGTTCTGCATCGCGGACGCCAGCTCCGCGAGGCGGCGGCGCGTCGTTTCGAATCCGCTCGGTCCGCTTTGGCGGAGAAATTCTTCGAGCGCCGGCTCGAGTTGCAACGCGCGCGCGAGCGGCGCCGCCTCGCGATCGCCGAGCCCGGCCGCGCGCAGTTCCGCGGTCGCTTCGAGGAGCGCTAGGGTTTCGCGAACGGCGCTTGCGGCGCGGCGATGCCCGTCATCGACGACGACGTCCATCGTGCGGCTCGCGCTCGCGAGGACATCGATCGCCGGAAATCGGCCGGCCCGCGCCAATCTCGGAGCGAGCACGATGTGACCGTCCAGGGCGGCGCGCGCGGCGCCGCAAACCGGATCGCGCTCGTCGTCGGCGTCGGCGAGAACGCTCGCGACGAAGGTGACCGATCCTCGCGTCGCGGTTCCAGCGCCCTCGACGTATCGATTGAACTCCGACCACACGCTCGCGGCGTAGCCGCCGCGTCCGGCCGGCTCGCCGAGCGCGCTCGCGCGCTCCCGGAGCGCCGCCGCGTACCGAGCCAGACTGTCGACGACGAGCAGAACGTGCAGACCGCGTTCGCGCAGGTACGTTGCATGCGCGAGGGCGATCTCCGCGGCCCGAATCCGTTCGGCCGGCGATCGATCGGAGGTCGCGGCGACGATCGTCGTGCGTTTCTCCAGACGTTCGAGCCAGCGCTGCGCTTCACGCCCGCGTTCGCCGACGAGGCCGACGACGACCGCGTCGGCGCGCGCACCTTGGACCAGCCGCTCGAGCAAGGTCGTCTTTCCGGTCCCCGGCAAGCCGAATATCCCGATGCGCGCTCCGCGGCCGAGCGTCAAGAGCCCGTCGATCGCGGGGATCCCCGTTGAGAACACCTCCAGGATCGGCCGGCGCTCCATCGGCGGCGGCACTTCTCCCGCTACGCGCCTGCGTAGACCGCGCGGCGGATCGCGCCCGTCGAGCGCGCGGCCGGACGCATCGATCGCGCGCCCCAGGATGCCGAAGCCGAGGACGCATTCGAGCGATTCGGGCGCAACCTCGACCACATCGCCGACCGCGACGTCGCAGACCGACTCGAAGGGAACGATGGCCGCCCGGCTGCGTTCGACCGTCGCAACGCGGCCCGCGATCGTCCGCGATCCGCGCGATCGGACGCGGACGCCGTCGCCGACGCGGGCCGCAGGGAGCGCCGCGACGATCGTTTCGCCGAACGTCCGCACGACGTATCCGCGGCTCCGCGTTGCGATCACGAAGGCCACGCGCTCGCGATCGCGTTTGCGCGGCGCACGGCGAAGCGCGCGTCGACCTCGCCGTCGCGTACTTCCAGGATGAGATCGCCGGGCCTCAAGCCTGGATCGCGGCGAATCCGAAGCTTGCACTCCGCTCCCAAGGCTTCGGATGGCGCGACGATGACGGCGACGGGCTCCTCGCGCGCAAAACGCGCGCCAAGATCGGCGGCGAGAGCCGCAACGTCGGCCGGCGCGAGCGCGAGTTCGCGTCCGAGTACCTCCTGGGCGAGCGCCGTCAACAGCCGTGGCACCGCTCGATCGTAGGCTTCCAGCGCAGCGAGCCGCGCCAGGCTCAGTTCGTGCACGATTTCCGCGGCGAGATCTTCGCTCGAAGCGACGCCGGCAGCATCGTCGAGCGGCAACGTTTGCGGCGGCGCCGGAGCAGCTACGGGCCGCAAGCGTTCGGCGAGCGAGACGAAGCCTTCAGGCACGGCGCAGAACGCTCTCGAAATCGGGAACGACCGGCGCGGTTTCGCGTTGCATGCGCCGAATGATCGCCGCGCGTTCTTCGGCTGGATACAACTCGAGAACCGCAGTCGCCGTCGCCGCCGGGAGCGCGCTGATGATCGCAGCCGCGGTGTGCGGCGGTTCGTCGCGCAGCGCGCCGCGAACGCGCGCCGGGGGATAGCCGGCGATCGCGCGCGAGGTTGGCCCGAGCGCCAGCCGGCGCATCGCCGTCTCGAAGGCGCGCGCGAGTGGCGCCCCGCCCCAGCGGACGACGCAGAAAACGAGCGCACTCCACGCGACGACCGGCGCGATCGATGCGATGAGCCCAAAGATGCTCCAAAACGGCGCGGCGGCTTCGACCGGGGGATGCGCGAACGCGATCGCTTCGACATCGAGCGTGTCGCGACCGGAGACGAGCCCGAGCGTCGCACTTGCCAGCGACCGAATCGCGGCGAGGTCGAGGTTGCGTTTCGCGTCGACGGCGATCGCGACGGAGACGCGCGCAACGGCGCCGGGCGGAATCTCGGTCTGTTCCTCGTGCACATCGCTTCCGCGATCCTCGAGCGCGTGCACTTTCGAATAGTGTTTCTTTTCGCTGCTATATCGCTCGTCGAGCGACGTCTGCGAAATCGGGCTACCGGAGAGCGGGGCGCGATGGAGATCGCGCAACTCGCGAGCGCGTGCGTCGAAGTCGAGCCGCACGCGGACGATCGCGGCGCCGGCACCGAAGGCCTGGTCGAGCACCGATTGTAGCGAGCTCTCCAATGCCAAGGCGTCGTCGGCGTGAGCGCGCTCGCCGTCGAGCACGAGGCCGCGATCGTCGAGGATCGCGACGCGAGCGCCGCTGAGGCCGGAGACGCTGTCTGCGACGAAGCGACGGATACCCTCGATCGCGTCGCGTTCCAGATGCGCGCCCGGCTTCAAGCGAAGGCGAACGCCCGCGCTGGGCGCCGACGATGCCTCATCGGCAAAGGCGGCGGTACGCCCGGGAGCGATGATGACTTGCGCGTCGTCGATTCCGGCAATCCCACGCAACGCGGCAGCCAGATCGCCGGCGAGCCCTTCGCGCTGTTGCGCATCGAGGACGGACTGCGGCGTCAGCGGTCCGATACGTTCGAGCGTCTCGCTCGAACCGGGTCGATGGAGGTGCGGGATTCCGGCGAGCGAGAGTCGCAGCAAGAGTTCGTTGCGGCGCCGCGCATCGACCTTGACGTTGTCCGCTCCGGCGATGAACGGAACATTCCACTCCGCCAGCCGTTCGACGACCTCGGCGACCTGATCGCTCCGCATCGGCGTCGGAAAGAGCGCGATGCGGGTGTCCCGGCCGGAGAGCGAAAGCGCGACGAGCGCGACGAGCATAGCGACCGACAGAGCAACGGCTAGGCCACGCTGCCGCGATCCGAGTGCCTGCCAACGCGCGACGAGACGCAGCATCGTCTTCAGAGGCTCCCTGATTTTCTAGACTTGCATCCCGAGAATCGTCGTCAAGGCTTGTACGCTGCGCGCGGCAGCTGCCCCGGCGATCGCGAGAACGACGTCGGCTTGCGCGCGCTCGACGACCATCTCTTGCAAGCCGCCGTTCCCCGAGATGAAGCTTCGCTCGGCCGCGTCGGCCCGGACGAGCGACGCGCCTGCATCGTCGAACGCACGCAGCAGTGCCGAGCCGAAATCTCTCCCGCCGGGAAGGTTCGAATTGAGGGGAACGTCGGGATCGACCGAGCCGTCGACCTGAGGGACGGCGGCGAGCGGCGTCACCGTCATGGCCGCTCCAAATCGATCGTTCGTTCCGCGAGCCGTTTTCCGAGATCGAACACCGATGCGTTCGCTTCGTACGCGCGCTCGGCGTTCAACACCGCGACCATCTCCGTGACGGCGTCCGCATCGACGCCGCGTTCGACCGCGGTCCCGACGAAACGGATCGGGACGTTTGGGTCGTCACCCTCGTCGTCCGAAGGAGCACTCGTCGCAAATCGCGGGACGAGCCGTGCGAACGCCGCGCCGTCGGAGGTAGTCTCCGCCGCCGCGACGTTGTGCGCGGCGACGTCGAGAGCGGCGCGTTGCGCTTCCATTCCGGCCGCCGCGGAGATGAGGATGTCGAACTCGCTCGGATTCATTTCGCGACCGTCCGAAGTTCCTCGAGGCGCGCGCGGATCGCGCCGAGCAGCGCATCGGTGAAGACCGCGGCGCCGGCTGCCTCGCCCATCGCCGCGGCGAATCCGCCCCTGCCTGGGCGGAGACCACTCGCCGCCGCATCGCGCGCCAGCCCATCGAGGCGATCGCGGGCGGTCAGAGCGGCCGAGGCGAGGGCGCCGGGGAGCACGTTCATCGCCTGAGGATGGGCTATCAAGATGACCGGCGCCTCACCTTACGGTTACGACGCTATGATTTCATAAACCGGCCTCCCGGTTCTGCCGAACGTGGAGGGGAGCGATGCTGCACTTTCTGACGCGAGGCGGACCCCCGACCGTGCGCCCACGATGAGCGCGCGTCCGCGCGAAGCGTTTGCGGACGGACGGGTCTTCCTTGCGAAGATCCAGCGGCTGGCCCGCGCGGCCCAACTCGTCAACTCGTCGCTCGATTTCGACGCCGTCGTCCAAGACGCGCTCGATCTCGCGATGGAGCTCTCCGGCGCCGAACGCGGCGTCTTGATGCTGCGCGAACATCGGCGGATCGCCGCGACCCGCGATTTCTCCGGGCTCGATCCGTCGGAGTCGACCGAAGCGGCCGTGCCGGCGGTGGTCGAACGGGTTTTCGAAACGAAAGAACCGCTCTTCACCGGCGACGACGTTCCGTCGGAGTCGCGGAACGCGGCAGACTCGATCGTCGCGCTGCATAGCCGTTCGATGGCGTGCGTTCCGCTATGCGTCCGGGATGAGATCATCGCTGTGATCTATCTCGAGTCGCGCGTGATCCCAGGCATCTTCAGGCCGGCCGATCGCGAGCTGCTCATCCTCTTTGCGCATCAAGCCGCACTCGCGATTCATACCGCCCGGCACCTCGACTTTCAGGATCGCTTGCTCGAAACGATCGCGAACGGCGTCATCACCCTCGACGGAGCGCGACACATCACGAGCTTCAACCGCGCCGCCGAGACGACGTTCGGCGTCGGCGCACGCCAAATGCGCGGCGCCGGAATCACGGCGTTGGCCGCACTGATACCGGCCTTCCCCGAACTGATCGACACGTTCTATTCGAGCGGCGGCGTCCTACTGCGCGCCGAGGTCGGTGCCCATCGTCCCGACGGCACCGCGCTCACGATGCAACTTCGCTTCACGCCGCTCGACGGCTCCGAGGGCAAGGGCGTGGCAATCGTCGTCACCGACGTCACCGAGCAACGACGGCTCGAGGAAGCGCATGCCGCGGAGCTCGCGCACAAGCAGGCGATTCAGGCTTCATTTTCGCGGTACCTCGCGCCGCACGTCGTCCAATCGCTCGTCGACGATCCGCAATCGGTTCGCCTCGGCGGCGAACGGTGCCGCGCGACGATGGTCTTTGCCGACATCCGCGGCTTCACGTCGCTCGCCGCGACGCTCGAACCCGAACGCGTCAGCGAGATCCTCAACGCATACTTTGAGGAGGCCGTGCGCATCGTCTTCGAGCACGACGGTCTGCTCGACAAGTTCTACGGCGACGGCGTGATGGCGGTCTTCGGTCCGCCGCGCCCGCGGCCCGACGACGCCGAGCGCGCCGTCGCCGCCGCGCAGCGCCTGCGCGACGTCGTCCACGGCGAACTGGCCAAACGTCTCGCCTATCCGCTCGCGATTTCAATCGGGTTGGCGAGCGGGGAAGTGGTCGCCGGACATTTCGGCAGCCAGCGGCGGATGGACTATACGGTGATCGGCGACGCCGTGAACCTCGCGCAAGGGTTGCAAAGCGCGTCGCCCGCCGGGGGCCTCTACTTAGATGAAGCGACGTACCTCGCGGCGAGGCCGAACGGGCAATTCCACCGCATCGCGGCGCGCGTCAAGGGCCGAGGCGAACTCGTACCGGTCTACGCGCTGCTCGCCGAGGATACGCTCGAGGAATTGAAGACACCCAACGAGCGCGCGCTCGAATAGGAGGGACGTCCGGACAATCCCGAACAAAATCACGCCCGTGCGTATGTTGTCGTTGTGCCTTGCGTTCCTGCTCACCGCCGCGGTGCCGCCGCTCGATGGCGGAACCGCCTGGATCGGTTCATCGAAGCTCACCGCCGCGGATTTACGCGGCAAAGTCGTTCTGGTCGATTTCTGGGAATACACGTGCGTCAACTGCCTGCGGACGCTCCCGTACTTGCACGCGTGGTACGAGCGTTATCGTAACGATGGCTTTATCATCATCGGCGTGCACGTTCCGGAGTTCAACTTTTCACACGACGACAAGAACGTCGCCGCGGCGGTGAACCGCTTGGGCATCACCTGGCCCGTGGTGCTGGACGACGACTATGCAATCGCCAAACGCTATCAATTTTCCGAGTGGCCGCAAGAGCTGCTCTTCGATCAGGACGGCAACCTCGTCGAGACACAGCGGGGCGAAGGCAACTATCAGCAAACCGAGGCGAAGATTCAACAACTGCTGCGCGCTCAGAATGCGAAGCTGGCTCTGCCGCCCGTCATGGCGCTACTGCCGCAAGACAGCTATAACAAGCCGGGCGCCGTGTGCTATCTGCAAACCCCCGAAACGTACGCCGGGCCTTGGCACGGCACGAAGATCGCAGGCGCGCCTCGATTGGGGGATCCGTCTCACGACAGGCTGTACGCCGATCAGTCGGCGGCGCACGAAGACGGCCGCATTTATCTGCAAGGATATTGGCACGTCTCGCCGCGCGGCGAAGCCATGATCTCCGGCGGCGGCGACGGCTATGCGGCGATCCGCTATCACGCCATCCAAGTCGTTACCGTCTTGACGCCCGATCCGGGATCGTCTACGCGCGTAGACGTGACGCAGGACGGCAAACCGGTTCCGAAAGATGACGCCGGCGCGGACGTTCGCTACGACACCTCGGGGATGTCCTATATTACCGTCGATGCCCCACGCGCGTACGACGTCATCATGAACGCGAAGTTCGGCAGTCACGATCTTCGCTTGGTGCCGCAGCGCTACGGTCTAGGCGTGTATAGTTTTGACTTCGAGTCCTGCGAGATCCCGAAGTCCGGGTGAATCCCTAAGAAATCAGCGCTTCGAGAACTGGAAGCGTTTGCGGGCGCGCTTGCGGCCGTACTTCTTCGATTCTTTTTCGCGCGGATCGCGCGTCAAAAGTCCGTTCTTGCGCAGCGGCTCACGCAACGCTTCGTCCATGTCGAGAAGCGCGCGCGCGATCCCGTGCCTCACGGCTCCGGCTTGTCCGGCGATCCCGCCGCCTTGGGTCTTCACGTGGACGTCGAAACGCGAGCCGGTCTGGGTGACCTCGAGCGGCTGACGAACGATCGCGAGCAAACTCGAACGGCCGAAGTATTCATCGACCGGTTTGCGGTTGATCGTGATCACGCCCTGGCCAAGCTCGATTCGGACGCGCGCGACGGCGCGCTTGCGGCGTCCGGTTCCGGCAAACTGTTCTGCGGATTCCAATTAGTGTGCTGCCTCCGGGGTAGGTTTACACCAAGCGAGAGCGATTTTTCGTTGCCGCAAGGAGCGACGAGCGCGGAATGACAGGGTCATTTGAGCGAGGAGCGACGAAGCGACGGCGGAAAAGCGCCGAGCGACTGTAAAGCTGCCTTGGAGGCAGTACACTAAAAGAGCTCCTTCGGCTGCTGCGCCGCGTGCGGGTGTTCGCTGCCGGCGTAAACTTTGAGCCGCTCGAGGAGTACGTCGCGCATGCGGTTGGTCGCGAGCATTCCGCGGACCGCGCGCTCGATCAAGCGTTCCGGATGCTTCGCGAGCACGTCGCCCGCGGTCTCGGAGCGCAAGTTACCCGGGTACTGGCTGTGGCGCCGGTATACTTTTTGAGTCCACTTCTTCCCTGAAAGCTCGACCTTGTCGGCGTTGATTACGACCACGTGGTCGCCGTCATCGATGTGCGGGGTCCACGTCGGCTTGTGACGGCCGGAGAGCGCACGCGCGATGCGAACGGCGACCAGCCCCAGGCGCTGGCCTTGGGCGTCGACGATATACCAGTCGTGGCGCGTCTCGGAGGTCTTCTGTTGAAACGTTCGCATCCGTAGCCCGGGAGTGAAAGGACATGAAAGGACGGCCCGGCGAGCCGGGCCGACAACCTTCGGATTCTACCCGGCCCCCCACAGGCTGTCAAATGGAAAGCTCGGCGAAAGCTCGGGGGCCGGCGCAGCGACAGCGGGTGGGCTGCGGAGCAGCGCGGCGCGAAGCGCCCACTCGCGTGGCGCTAGAAATGAGGGGGGCGTGCGAGCGCTGCGAGCGTTCCCTGGACCCGGAAGCGGCGGTCTTCATCTGCAGCTACGAGTGCACGTTTTGCCCCGACTGCGCAGCGCGGCTCGGGGCCTTGTGCCCGAACTGCGGCGGCGAGCTGGTCAGCCGGCCACGAAGGCGAGCGGCGACCTGAGGCCGCCCTCCGGCCGGGACGAGAAGGACGGGTAGCGGACCTCCACCAGATAGAGCCCTTGCGGCGGGGCGGTCAGCCCGGCCGCCCGGCGGTCGAGCGCGGCGAGCATCGACGGCATCGCGTCGGCTGGGCGCCGCCCGGTTCCGATCTCGATCAGCGTCCCGGTGATGACCCGGACCATCCGGTGCAAGAAGCCGTCGGCGCGGAATTGCAGCCGCACGAAGTCGCCTTCGCGCTCGATCTCGAGGCGATCGAGCCTGCGAACCGTGCCGCCGCGTTCGGGCAAGACCCCGCAGAAGGTCCTGAAGTCGTGCGTCCCAACGACGTGCGCCGCGGCGCCGCGCATCGCATCGAGGTCGAGCGGCCGGTGTTCGAACGCGGACCAGCGACGGGCGATCGCCGACGCCTCGTTGCGATTGAAGATGAGGTACGTGTAGGATCGATCGAGCGCCGTGAGCCGAGCCGAGAAGCCCTCCTCCGCGCGAGCGCCGGCGCGCACCGAAAGATCCCGCGGCAGCATGCTATTGAGCGCGAGGGCGAGCTTTTCGATCGGGAACGCATCGTGCGCGACGAACGAAATGACCTGCCCGACGGCATGCACGCCGGCATCGGTTCGTCCCGCGGCCGTCACTTTGACGGGTCGATCGAAGAGCCGCGAGAGGGCCGTCTCGAGCGTCCCCGCCACGGTCCGCAGGTGCGGCTGGAATTGAAAGCCGTTGAACTCGGTTCCGTCGTACTCGACGACAGCCCGATAGGTCGCCTCACCTCTCATCGTCTCGCAGACTGCGTTCCCGTGAAGACCGGTCCCTTGACACACCCCCCGCTCGCATGGTATTGAAACGCAAATGCTTTCGATGATTTGCTGCCCGATGGCGATGTGTTGCTCGGAGACGAGTCGACGAGGCGCAGCTTGATCTGATCGAAACGGGTCCTACGCCATCGCCGCCTCGCCGAACCAGCGAGGCGTTTTTGTTTCTACCGCTTTCCCATCTCAACAGGAGGCGACCATCCACATGAAAACTTTCCTCTCGCGCCGAGCGCTGCTCGGTGGAGCGCTCGCGGTGTCCGCAGCGGCGGTTCTCAGTCCGCTGAAACGCGCACAGGCAGCCGGCGTTGAGCGGATCGGCATCGATTACGCCTACTACAATCCGCCGAGCCTCATCCTCAAGAAGTACGGCTGGCTCGAAGAAGCGTTCGCGCCGCTCGGTACCAAGGTCGAGTGGGTTCTCTCGCTCGGCTCCAACAAAGCGAATGGATTCCTGGCCGCAAACGCGGTGCAATTCGGTTCGACCGCCGGCAGCGCGGCGCTGCTTGCCCGCGCCAACGGTTCGCCGATCCACACCGTCTATCTCTACTCTCAACCCGAGTGGACGGCGCTCGTCGTCGGCAAAGATTCTCCGCTGAAGAAAGTCGGCGAATTGCGCGGCAAGAAGATCGCCGCGACGAAGGGGACCGATCCGTACTTCTTCCTGTTGCGCGCGTTGAAAGACGCCGGGCTCGCGCAGGGCGACGTCGAGATCGTCGAACTGCAACATCCAGACGGGCGCCAAGCGCTCGAGCGCGGCCAGGTCGACGCCTGGGCCGGGCTCGATCCGCACATGGCGGCCTCGCAGCTCGACGCCGGATCGCGCTTGCTCTACCGGAATCCCGCCTACTGCACGTACGGCGCGCTCAACTCCCGCGAGGATTTTCTGCACGATCATCCCGACGTCGTCACGATCGTATTGCGCCAGTACGAACGCGCTCGCCAGTTCGCCAAGAGCAACCTCGACGACACGATCAAGATCGTCGCCGAGGCTTCCGGACTCGAAGCACGCGTCGCCGCACTCCAACTCCGCGAGCGCACGCACTATCCCAATCCGACGCCGGGCGCCGACTACCACCGAGCGCTCGAAGGCGTGATCCCGATCGTTCGCGCGAATCAACTCGCGCTCCCGACGGCCGATCTCGAGGGCGCGCTGGCGTCGCTCGCCGACACCGCGCCGGCCAAGGCGGCACATGTCTAGGCCGCGCGCGACCCTCCTCGCACTCGCCCTCCCGGTGGCGCTCGTCGCGGCTTGGTTCTTCGTCACGTCGGTCGGTGGGATCAAGAGCTACCAGCTCGCCTCGCCGGCCGACGTCTGGCGCGAACTCGTGACCCTCGCGAGCAACGGGCTGCTGTGGAAGAACCTGGCCGCATCGTTCGAGCGCGTCGCCCTTGGGTTCGGCGTCGCCCTTGGGGTCGCGATCATTCTGGCGACCGCGGTCGGACTCTCACGGCCGCTCGAAAAGGCGCTCGACCCGACCTTGCAGGCGATCCGCTCGATCCCGTCGCTCGCGTGGGTGCCGCTGCTGTTGCTGTGGCTCGGCATCGGAGAGACCCCCAAGATCACGCTGATCGCGATCGGCGCATTTTTCCCGATCTACGTCAACCTCGTCTCCGGCATCCGCAACGTCGACCGGAAGCTGGTCGAGGTCGGCAACGTCCTGGGGCTGGGTCGCTTCGACTTGGCGCGGCGAATCGTGCTCCCGGCGGCCCTGCCGTCGCTGCTCGTCGGCGCGCGCATCGGCCTGACGCAAGCGTGGCTCTTCCTCGTCGCCGCGGAGTTGCTTGCCTCGACGCGTGGTCTTGGGTTCATGCTGACCGAAGGGCAGCAGATCGCCCGCACCGACGAGATACTCACCGCGATCGTTCTGCTGGCGCTCTGCGGGAAATTGAGCGAGAGCGTCATGCGCGCGATCGAAGCGCGGCTGACGCGCTGGACCGACGGCTTGCCCGCGTGAAGTACGCGATCGAAGTCTCAGGTCTCGCCAAACGCTTCGGCCAGCGTTCGGTCTTCAACGAATTCGATCTCCTCGTCGAGCCGGGTGAAACGCTCGCGGTTCTCGGCGCAAGCGGGTGCGGAAAGAGCACGCTCCTGCGCTGCATCGCGGGCCTCGTCAAACCCGACGACGGCACCATCGCGGCGCACGATGAGCTCGGCTTGGTCTTTCAGGAACCGCGCCTCATGCCGTGGCTGAGCGTTGAACGAAACGTCGCATTCGCAGCGCGCAGCGACGTCGAACGCGCGCGGGTGAAAGAGGTGCTCGATCTCGTCGGCTTATCGCCCGCCGCACACTTGCTCCCCAAAGAACTCTCGGGAGGGATGGCGCAACGCGCGGCGCTCGCGCGGACCCTCGTGCGCAATCCGAAGATTCTGTTGCTCGACGAGCCGCTCTCGGCTCTCGACGCGCTGTTGCGCCTCGAGTTGCAGTCGTCGCTGGCGGCGATCGTCCGCGAAACGAACTCGACGGCGGTGCTCGTGACGCACGACGTCGAGGAGGCGCTGTACCTCGCCGACCGGATCATCGTCCTCGAAGGGACGCCGGCGCGGCGCTCGCTCGAGTTGCTCGTCCCGCCGTCACGCCGCCGTTCGCACACCGCCGATCTGACCGACGAGCGGGTCGCGTTGCTCGGCGCGCTCGGCGTCGAAGGGCGCGCGCCGAAGCGCGCGCATCGAGGACTCCGCATCGTAGCGCCCTAAGGTCCCATTCGTGCTTCCGCGTAGAATCGCTCCTTGCTTGGGGCCGGCGCTCATGATCGCACTCGCCGGTTGCAGCAGCGGCGGGAGCGTCCCGGCCGGGGGAAACAACGTATCGGCAGCGACGGTTACCGTCACGGTGAGCGGCATGCCGACGGCGAATCTTACGGTCGTCGAATCGACCGGGTTCAACCCGTCGACATCGCCCGGCACGCCGATCGGCGTGCTCGCTCAGCAGATGACGGCGACGAGTCCCTTGGGCCAGACGACGTTCTTCGGGATCTTCGTCTCCGGGGAATATTGCTTCAGCGTTACGTCGGGCTCGAAGCAAGCCTATCAGTGTTACACCAACAACGTCCCGGCGTCCGTTTCGCTCGCCATTTAAACCTCAGACGCGAGCCTTTTTTTTCTCCGAATCAGCACTAGAGTGGGCGCTGTAAAGGAAACAAAATAACTTCGTGTATTGATGGATGCCCCGTCAACAGCATCACCAGGCGATCGATCCCGACGCCTATGCCGGCGGTCGGCGGCATCCCGTACTCGAGCGCGTTGACGAAGTCCCAGTCGGGATGCGGAATTTCCTCATCGCCTTTGCGACGCTCGTGGATCTGCACCTCGAATCGCGCCCGCTGGTCGTCGGGGTCGTTCAACTCCGTGAAGGCGTTCGATAACTCGAAGTGCGCGCCGAACAGTTCGTAGCGATCGACGAGATCGGGATCGTCGGGCTTTCGCTTGGCGAGCGGCGAGATGACGACCGGGTAATCGAAGACGAACGTCGGATCGATCAGGTGCGGCTCGACGACCTTCTCGAAAATCTTGTCAAGCGTCTGACCGTGCGTCTGCGAGCGCGGCAGCCCGAGTGATTCCTGGATCCCAAACGCGCGGTTCGGGTCGAGCAGGTCGCTGCGCTTGAACCGGCCATGCTGCTCGAGCGCTTCGAAGTACGCCACCCGCTTGAATGGGCGGCGAAAATCGAGCTGCAGATCGCCGAACGAGAACTCCTCGCGCCCGAGCACGTGCCGTACGAGATGCGAGAGCATCTCTTCGTTGAAGTCCATCATCTCGCGGACCGACCAATAGGCCGCATACAACTCGAGCATCGTGAACTCCGGGTTGTGCGTGCGGTCGATCCCCTCGTTGCGGAAGGTGCGGCCGATCTCGTAGACGCGCTCGAGGCCGCCGACGATCAAGCGCTTGAGGTTGAGCTCCGTCGCGATGCGCAGATCGAGCCCGATGTCGAGGGCGTGGTGGTGCGTCCGAAATGGACGAGCCATCGCGCCGCCGGCAAGGTTGAGTAGTACCGGCGTCTCGCATTCGAGGAAACCTCGCTCGTCGCAAAAGCGCCGAATCTCCGAGACGATCTTGCTGCGCGTAATGAACGTCTGACGGACGCTCTCGTTCATGATCAGGTCGACGTATCGCTGGCGATAGCGCTTCTCGATGTCGACCAGACCGTGCCACTTGTCGGGGAGCGGGACGAGCGCTTTCGTCAAGACCTCGAGCGAACGAACCCGTAAGGTCAGATCGCCCTTCTCCGAGCGAAAGACCGTCCCGCGTGCGCCGATGACGTCGCCGACGTCGAGCAGATCGAAGATCGCAAACTGCTCGGGCCCGACGACGTCCTCGCGCACGTACATCTGCATCCGGCCGCTGCGATCCCACAGATCGGCCCAGATCGCACGCTTTCCCATCCGGCGTTCGGCCAAGAGGCGCCCGGCAAGCGAGAACTCCTCCGACGGCGGCTCGGCGCCGGCGGCGAGGCTCGCGTAACGCTCGTGCAGATCGACGGCGTGCGCCGTGACCTCGAAGTGGGTCGCCTTAAACGGATCGATGCCACGCTCGCGCAGCGCCGCCAGATTGGCGCGTCGCGCTTCGCGAAGTTCTTGCTCGCGTCGACCGAGATCTTCGTTCGGGTTCGGCGGCGGCGACGGGCTCATTGCCCTGCCAATTTAGGAGGCCTTCTTGCTCGCGGCCTTCTTCTTCCCGATCGATTCGATCTTGTACGTCGTCATGCCGCGCGGCGCTTGGACGTCGACCGTCTCGCCTTTCTTCTTCCCGATCAGCGCGTGGCCGAGCGGCGATTCGTTCGAGAGGCGGTGGTTCTTCGGGTCGGCTTCGGCCGAGCCGACGATCGTGAACTCGAGTGAGGTCCCCGCCTTGACGTCTTTGACCTTGACGCCGGCTCCCAAATGGACCTCATCGGCGACATAGTCCGATTCGTCGATGACGCGCGCGTTGCGGATCATCGCTTCGACGCGCATGATCCGTCCCTCAACGAACGCTTGTTCTTGTTTGGCCGCCTCGTACTCCGCGTTTTCGGAGATGTCCCCGAATTCTTTGGCCTGACGGATGCGCTCGTTGACCTCCTTGCGATGAACGGTCTTGAGGTCGTCGAGCTCTACTACGAGATTCTGCAGCCCCTCCTGGGTCAGGACCAGTTCCTTGTCGCTCACTCTTGTCTCCGAGTCGCCGAAGCAAAACGCGCGAGCCCCTGCTCACGCCAGCCCCCCTGGTTCGCCCCTCCCTCCCAGGGGAACCTTCGAAACTCGGCCCCCACGCCAGGCCGCGAAGGGGACCCCGAGGACCAGGCCGCCCAATTCTACCGCTCGCGTCGGCCAATCGGCGTACGCGATCGAGAACGCGAGAATCGCCGTCAACCCACTCGCCCCGACGAGCGGAATGACCACACCGCCGAAGCGCTCCGGGCGCTCGCGCCAAAACATCCGGACGGCGGACAACGCCGAGCCCAGAAACAGTGCGCCTAAGAAGACCGACGAACCATTGAGCACGAGCGTCAGCGCGTCGGCGACTTTCGGCGAGAACCCGGTCACCAGGGTGAAGATGATGACCCCGACGGTGACGACGGCAAGCGCGTTGCGCGGAACGCCGCGACGATCGAGGTCGCCGATCGCAGCGGCCACGACGCCGTCGCGGCCCATCGCATAGACGCTTCTCGAAAGATAGAGCATCGTCGTCCACAACGCCGCCGACGTTGAAACCAGGACCGTCACCACGATGGCGATCCGCCAGGGACCACCGCCGAGTTGATCGGCGACGTAGGTCATCGCATCAGCTTGGTGCGCGACGAAGCCGGAAACCGGACCGGCATGTAAGTACGCGATCATCGCGCCGAGCAAGATCGCCGTCGTGATCAGCAACCCAGTGATTCCGCCGAGGCCGGAGGTACGCGCCGGGCCGGCGGTTTCTTCGGACGTCGATGCGGAGACTTCCCAACCGTCGGACATCCAGATGCCCAGGACCATCGCGCCGGCGAGTCCGCCGAGCCCGCCGACGACAAGCGGCGCTCCGTGCGTCGCGGCGGCTACCGGAGCATGCACGAAAAATGCAGCCGCAAACGCACTGATCGCGAGCACGCTGATTTCGGCGATGAAGAACACCGCGGTCACATGCGCCGTCGGCCGCAAGCCGAACGCCAACATGGTCGCGCTCGCTAGAATCCACACTGTCCCGACGAGCGCGTTCGCGAGCGGCGAGGCCGCAAGCGACGGTGCAAGCAGGTCGAGCGTGTAGATTCCGGCCGGCACGGCCGTCGCCATCGTCGCGAAGAAGTTCGACAGGATGAGCAGCCACGCGCCGTAGGCGCCGGCGTGATTGCCGAAGGCTTGGCCGATCCAGGCGTACGACGAACCCGCGTTCGGCCGTGCGCGCGAGAGCCGCGCGAACGCGACGGCGATGCAGAGCATGATCGCCGACAGGAGCGCCAGCGCCAGCGGCGCCTGCCGTCCATCGAGCGCGATCATCGGCCCCATCGTCGCGGCCAAGCTGTAGGCCGGTCCCATCGACGCGCCGGCCAAGACCGTCACGTCGAAGAGTCCGAGGACGCGCGGCAGGCGGCGAGCGGCGCTCAAGCGCCGGCGGGCGCCGCGAATTCGACGACGCGCGGCTTCAACTGAAGCTGTGCGAGCAATCGCCGGTAATCGTCTTGGGAGACTTCCTCCCACCGTTTGCCGAGATGCGCGAGCAGGATCGCTTCGATGACGTTGGTCCCGTACGAGCGTCCGCCGAAATCGGGTGTCGTGCTGATGAGCAACCGAACGTTGCGCTTGCGTAGTTCTTCGACATCGTTCGCGGTCAACGTGTTGGTCAGAATTATCTTTCCATCGAGCCGTTCCGGCATGAACTGGCGCATGAAGTGGAAGTCCCCGGCGATGATCTCAGCCTCCGCATAGTATTCGGGATACTTCGGTTGCGGCGGACGGTCTTGCTTTTTCCCGGTCGGATAGAAGAACTGGAAGGGCAACTTGCAAGCGTCCGGGAGATACTTTTCGGCGAGCGCTTCAAACTCCGCGAGGCCGCGCACCGGCTTGTCGAGGTCCAGCGCGAAGATGAAATCGCCGAACAGCACGTCGGCGCCGGCGTCGACGAGCGCTTGCGCCATCCCGAAGCGGTCGAGCGCGCTGACCATCAAGACTTTGCGCCCGCGCAACTCGATGCCGAGGTCATTGCGCAAGAAGTCGACGGCTTCGCGCTCGAGTGTGTTCTTGAGGCCGCTGCCGTCGACGACCGGCGTGATCTTCGCGGCCTCGAGCAACCGCACGCCGTCGCGCAGGGCATAGCGTTTCGTGCCCGCGTAAAGGTAGACGTCGATCCCACCCAAGCCGATCGCGTCGACCTTGCCGTCGAGTTCGCGGATCCTCTCGAGCGCGCGATCGATCGAGCCGTCGGTTCCGACCCGCCGGATGTCGAATTGCTCGCCGAACAGTTCGGCCTCGGCGCGGTGATCCCGCGACGACGAGCCGAGCGAGACGGAGACGACGCGCCTCACGCGTGTGACCGTACGACGCGGCGAACCACCGGCTCGTGTTCGACCGGGAAGTTGACCGAGTTCGCGATGAAGCACTGCTCGCGTGCCTCATCGTGTAAGGACGTCGCCCGCTCGATTCGCTCGTCGTCGATTTCCACGACCGGTCGCAGGGTTGCGCTCGTGAATCGGCCGGCGCCGCCCTTCTCGGACATCGTTGCCACGGCATCGTCCGAGTACGAGACGACGGCGATCCCTTCGCGCGCGCACTGCGCTAGATAACTGAGGAGGTGGCACGAGGAAAGCGCGGCGAGCAGCAGCTCTTCGGGATTATAGAGCGAAGCGTCGCCGCGGAACGCCGGATCGGCCGAACCGGTCAACTGTGGTTTCCCCTCAACGACGATCGTGTGTTCGCGGGAGTATCCGGCGTACGTTTTCGTCGGCCCGCGCGACGCGCCGCTCCAATCGACCCGCGTCGCGTAGCGATGCTCCCTCGCATGCTGCTCGCTCATACCGTCGCCGCGCGCCGCTCTCGTGCGGCCGCTCGAATCGACGCGATCGCTTCCGCGGTCACCGGCTTGTCGAAAGCCCGCATCTCGGCGAGTTCGAACCCGTTACGGGTCGCGAGCTCGTCGATCTCACGCACTTTCGCGAGATCGATGCCGCGACCGAGCGTGTAGTTCTCGCGCCGGTTCTCCATCGCGAGAACCATCGTCTCCGACATGCACGCGAGCGCCGTCCCCGGCGCGAGGCCCGTGTCGAACTCGCGTCCCGGCTCGCGAACCCGGTTGAAGTGCGGCGTCCCCGGCAAACGAATGTTCCCCCCTTCAGTGACCAGGACGTCGGGGCGCTCGACCGCGACGCGCCGGCCGACGTCGTGCGGGAGTGAAAGTTCGCAGACGACGGCACCCGTCTGCAGGTCGGGCGGCTCGATCAGTTCTTGGGTCGAGGTCGCGGCGGTCAGGACGAGCTGCCCGCGAGGAACGGCGGCGCGCACGTCGGTCTCTATCGAGAGCGAGCAGGAGACGCGCTCGGCGACCGCGTCCCGCAGATTGCGTAGACGCGTGAGGTTGCGCGCGACCAGCACGACGTGCTCGACGTGGGGCGCGATCAGTTCGACGCACGCCGAGCCGATCGAACCGGTCGCACCGATCACGACGGCGGTCGCACTCGCAAGATCGACGTCCATATCGCGTGCGCCGCGCAACAGGCTCTTGACGCCGGCCGCGATCGTCAACGAGTTCCCGGTCGTCACCGAAATCGGAGAACGCTCGGCGAGCGTGACGCCGGCATCGCCGACGACGCCGCTGAACGCGCCCAACCCGGCGATCTCGGCGCCCAGCTCGGCGCCGATACGAATTGCGCCGAGAATTTTCTCATAGACTTGTTCGCGCGGCAGGTTGAGCATCTGCTCGGGCAAGAGCGGGGCCCCGACGAACCAGCCCTCGGTCTCCCGCCCGTCCGGACTTCGTACGCCGGTCACATGAACCGCCGCGTACGGGGGCATCCACGCCATGATCTTCTCGATCAGCGGCCGCCCCTTGCCCGCCGCCCCGGGTTCGTAGCGCACTACGTCCTCCAGCGACGTGGGGTGGATCACGAAGCAGAACTTCACGGGCCCGTATTCGCAACGGACCGACCCGGCTCATTGGAGCGTTCTGCGCAAGGTTGTCCACAGGCCAAGCCACGAACGGTCGACCATGATGATTTCGTCCGCGGAGGTCTCGGAACTCGCCGAGATCGTCCGCATCCCCTCGCCGGCGCCGAAGCCTCAGGCGCTGGCGCACGACGGCGAACACTTATGGCTCGGCTCTTGGGAGACGAGCCATATTTATGGGATCATTCCGAGCCAAGGGCGCGTCTTCGAAACGATCGCGGCGCCCGGGAAACCGGTCGGCGCGACGACGGTCGGCGACGAGCTGCGCTTCGTCTGCTCGCAAAACGGCAACGACGACAACCGCTTCATCCGGCGCTACGTGCCGGGACACGGTTTCAAGACTCAAGCGATCCCGTGTCCCGACGACACGGGATCTTTTTTGGCCTACGACGGCGAGCATCTGTGGCTGAGCCAGCGCTTCAACAAGCGCGTGCTCGAACTCGACGCGGCCTACCATATCGTGCGCAGCGTCGACGTCGGCGAAGAGATCATCGGCATGACGTGGGCCGACGAGCGTCTCTATCTTTCGACGTGGCTCGGAAAAGAGCGTGGAGGTTGCCGCATCGCCTGCATCGAGCCGCGCGCCGCCGCCCCCGAGCTCGTCTTCGTCGCCCAATCACCGTTCACCGCAGTCTCACTCGCCCGCGACGGCGACCGCTTCTGGACCAACGACTTCAAGGCCAATCAGACGGTCGCGTTCCACATCCGGGAATAAGCTCAAATTCGAGGCTCTCCATATGTGCGGAGCGGGCGTCTCTAAGGGTCGAGGCTCTCCGCATGTGCTCGCGGGACCGCTGACGATTTTTCCATCGTGGGAAAAATCGTCGCTTGACTGCTCGGAGCCTCGCGCGCGTCCGGCGCTTCGGCTCCTCGTCAGACATCCCGCTCCGCAAAATGCGGAGAGCCTCGATCTATTATCTGCTATCGCTTTGACTCAGCCTCGCGCTTGAGGCCGGCGAGCATCATCTCGGCATTTTCCTTGACCTTCCTGTGCAGGGTAGGGCCGATCAATTCGGCGAGCGTCGGGACGCCGAAGTCGTAGTCGACGACGAGCGTAACGTTGGTGCACCCGTCGCCATCTACGAATTTCCACGTCCCCTCGAACTTGTCGAGATCGCCCTCGAGCAACGTATAGACGACGCATAGGCCGTCGTCGTCGAAGACGTCCTCTTCGGTCCACTCGATCGGCGCTTCTTCGACGAGCGTCTTCCAACGCGAGACGATTCGACCGGCCGCGCGCTCGATGATCTTGACCGACTCGACGTCCGGCATGAACTCGGGAAACCGCTCCTGGTCCTTCGCGAGCTCGTAGACGAGGCGCGCCGGCGCATCGACGACGATCGAGACTTCGACCGATGGCATCAGCTCTGCGGCGTGAGGATGCCGAGCCGGTCGTGCGCGGCATGCACGCCCGCCCGCAACGCTTCGAGCGCGCGGTCGACCTCGCCGGCAGTGACGATCAGCGGCGGTTCCATGCGAATGACGCGCTGTTGGTTGAGCGTCCAGGCTGCGGTCACGCCGGCTTTGAGCATCTCGGGGATGATCGTACCCCCGTAGCCCTCGCTCGTCAGCTCGATGCCGACCAAGAGGCCCAGACCCCGTGCCTCCCGGACGACCGACGGGTACTCGCTCGCGATCCGGCGTGCGCCGGCGAGCAATTGTTCGCCGCGCACCCGCGCATTTTCGACGAGACGTTCGTCGCGCAGCACGTCGAGCGCGGCGAGCGCCGCCGCGCAGGCGAGCGGATTGCCGCCGAACGTCGAGGTGTGTAAGAGCGGCGCGTTCCCATATGCGGCTTGCCAGACGGATGGGCGCGAGAGGTACGCGCCGATCGGAATCACGCCGCCGGACAAGCCCTTGGCAAGCGTCATGACGTCGGGCACGATGCCGTCGCGGTCGCAGGCGAACATGAGCCCGCAGCGTCCGAGCCCGGTCTGCACCTCGTCTGCGATCAGCAGCGCTCCAGCGCGATCGCACAAGAGACGTGCGTGCGAAAGATATCCCTCGGGAGGGATGCGGACGCCGCCTTCGCCTTGGACCGGTTCGACGATGAAAGCCGCTGCATCGTCGAGCGAGGCCGCGAGCGCGGCCGGATCGCCGAACGGAACGTGCACGATGTCGGGAATGAGCGGCGCGTAAGGCGTTTGAAACGTCGCGCGCCCGCTGGCGGAAAGCGCGCCGAGGGTCTTCCCGTGGAACGCGCCGCTCGTCGCAACGATCTTGGTCCGCTTCGTCGCGGCGCGAGCGAGCTTGAGGGCGCCTTCGACGGCCTCGGTCCCGCTGTTAGCGAAAAATGAAATCTCGAGATCGCCCGGCGCGATCTCGGCGAGAGCGCGCGCGAGCCGCCCGACGAGCGGATCGAACATCGTCTTCCCGGCGAGCGAGATCAACTCGAGCTGCGCGCGGACGGCGGCGACGACGTGCGGGTGCGAGTGACCGACGGTGAAGACGCCGTAACCGCCGGCGAAATCGAGATAGGCCTTCCCGTTGTGATCCCAGATCGTCGTCCCTTGTGCGCGAACTTCGACCGTCGAACCCGAAAGTTTCATCACGCGCGCAAGCGGCGGATTCACGAAGCGGCGATAGTTCTCGTACGTTTCGTCGTAGAGCGCTTGCGGCGAGCCGGCGCCGTAAAGGGGATCGGCCGCGTGCGTATCCTGCTCGCTCACGCGGCGACGTTGCGGAGCGTTGCCTCGAGACGCGCGATTGCGGATTCGACGCACGCAAGGGTCTCGGCCGCGGTATCCGTTCGCATCACGCGTTCGCGCAGCTCGCTCGCCCCCGGAAAGCCTTTGAGGTAGTGGCCCAGATGTTTGCGCATCTGCGGGACGGCGCGCGCTTCGCCCCACTCGCCGACCATCGTGTGATAGTGATGGATCGCGAAGCGCAGGCGCTCGGCGGGAGCCGGCGTCGGCTCGGTTTCGCGCCCCTCGAGCAGCGCGCCGATCTGTCCGACGAGCCACGGGTTGCCCAAGATCGCGCGCCCCAGCATAATCCCGTCAACGCCGCTCGCGCGCATCTTCGCAACCGCGTCGTAGGGATCGCTCAAGTCACCGTTTCCGATCACCGGGATCGAGACGGCACTTTTCAGCGCAGTGATGTGCGCCCAATCGGCGCTTCCCTTGTAGAATTGCTTCGCCGTCCGCGCGTGCAAGGTCAACGCGCGAACGCCGACGGCCTCAGCGCGTTTGGCCACGTCGAGATAAACGAGCGCGTCCTCGTTCCAACCGAGCCGCATCTTGACGGTCACTGGACAGTCGACCGCCGCGACGACTGCGCGCATGATCGCCTCGCAACGCGCCACGTCCCGCAAGCACGCGCTTCCGCCCTCGGTCTTGGTGACTTTCGGCGCCGGACAACCGAAGTTGATGTCGACGATGTCGGCGCCGCACTCGCGAACGACCTGGGCGGCGTAGGCCATGATCGCCGGATCGTTGCCCCAAAGTTGGGTCGAGACGGGTTTCTCGACGCCGTGCTGATCGATCATTTCCCTGGTCCGCTGGTTGCCGTACTGCACCGCGTTCGACGAAACGAACTCGGTAACGGTCAAGCCGAAGCCGAACGGTTTGTAGAGGGCGCGCAAGGTGCGATTGGTCACGCCGGACATCGGCGCCAGCACGAGCGGCGGCCAAACTTCGATCGAACCGATCCGTAGCGGGTTGACGGGCACCGGTCCCCTATTCTGCCTCAGATGCGAACCCCATGTTTGAAACCCGGGTGTAATACTCGCGTAGACCTAGGAGCACCAAATTCGGTTCGACCGCGTCGATCGAGCGCGTGTGCTTGGCGATGACGTCGGCGAGGCCGCCCGTTGCGACGACCTTCGCGCCGGAGCCGATCTCGCTGCGCATCCGCGCGACGATCCCCTCGGTTTGCCCGACGAAACCGAAGACGATTCCGGCTTGCAGCGCGCCGACCGTATCGCGCCCGATGACGCCGTTGGTTGCCTCCAATGCAACTTGGGGCAGTTTGGCCGTGCGGGCGGCAAGCGCGTCGATTGAAATCTGAATCCCGGGTGCGATCGCGGCACCGAGGTAGCGCCCTCCGGCGACAGCGCTGAACGTCGTCGCCGTCCCGAAGCCGACGATCACGACCGGATCGCCGTACAGAAGCCGCGCGGCGACCGCTCCGGCGAGCAGGTCGGCGCCGAGTTCTTTGGGCCGGTCGGTAGCGACCTCGAGCAGCGTTTGCGTCGCGGCACTGAAGTGGTGCGGCGTCCGAGAGCGCGGGAAGTAGGCGCGGCAGGCGCTGACCAGTTCGCGATCGAGCTGCGGCACGACGCTCGCCACGACGATGGCCTCGACCGTCTCGGTCGGAATATCCGAGCCGCGGAAGAGCGCTCGGAACAAGACGCCGAATTCGTCGCTCGTGCGGCGCAAGGCGGTCGTCACGCGCCAGGTCTTCCACAGATCGAGCGCGCCGGATTCGCGCGCGAAGAACCCGAGCTTGGTTTCGGTGTTGCCGACGTCGATTGCGAGCAGCATGCTAGGAGCGTGCTCTCCGCAGGTCCAGCAGTGCGTCCCACATGCGGCGCGCGAGCTCGCGTTTCGAAGCGCGACCGAGTTCCCGCCGCCCGCTCTCGCCCCACAGCAGCACGATCTCGTTCTCGCCGGCCCCGAAACCGCTGCCGGGTTGCGAGACGTCGTTAACAGCGATCGCGTCGAGATGCTTGTTGCGCAGCTTCTCACGCGCATTCGCTTCGAGCGACTCCGTCTCTGCGGCGAAGCCGGCGAGGAACGCTCCGGCTTTCCGGCTGCCGAGCGCGGCCAAGACGTCGGGCGTTCGCTCGAGCTCGATCGAACTCGCACCGTCCTGCTTCTTGACTTTCTGCGCGAACGTTTCGACGGGACGCCAATCGGCGACCGCCGCCGCCGCGATTGCGATGTCGGCGCCGGCGAAGCGCGGCAACGCTGCGTCGTGCATCTCCTGCGCCGACGTGACGCGCACGACGTCGGCGCCGTCGGGCGGCGTGAGCGTGGTGGGACCGAGGATCAGATCGACCTTCGCACCGCGCGCCAGCGCTTCGCGCGCGAGTTCGATCCCCATCGTACCGGTCGACGCGTTCGACAGAAAGCGGACCGGATCGATCGCTTCGCGCGTCGGCCCCGCGGTGATCAGCACGCGCTCGCCTTCGAGATCGCGCTTTCGCGAAAGGACGGCATCGAGCGCCGCGATGATCGCGTCCCCGGCGGCGAGCCGCCCGATCCCGCTCTCGCGTTCGGCGAGAAACCCCGTTTCGGGTTCCACGATGGTAACGCCGCGCGCTTCGAGCAACCGTAGGTTCTCGCGCGTCGCCGGATGCTCGTACATCGCGTCGTTCATCGCCGGCGCAACGACGAGCGGAATGCGTGCGGCGAGCGCCGCGTTGGTCAACAGATCGTCGGCGACCCCGCGGGCGATCTTCGCAATCACGTTGGCCGTCGCCGGAACGATCGCGAGAACGTCGGCCGCGCGGACCAGTGCGATGTGCGGGATCGTCTCGGGCGCGTCCCACAACGACGTCAGGACCGCATTGCGCGTCAGCGCCGCAAAGGTCAGCGCACCGACGAACTGCTGGGCGCCGTCGGTCAAGATGACGTCGACACGATCGCCGCGTTGGATCAACGTGCTCGTCAGGGCAGCTGCCTTGTAGGCGGCGATCCCGCCGCAGACGCCAAGTAGTATGCGTGCCATCTAGGGAACCTCTGAAGAACCCGCTGCACCGATCGCAACGAGCATTTGCGCCGCAGATCGAGAAGCGAGGAGGGCGCAATGCCACAGCGCATTGTAACCGACGCAGCGACGATGAGATGCGG
>Ga0182024_10000231_pt1 | contig 137018 bp, 123 predicted proteins | sample P32metaG_FD_120480 | JGI IMG/M metagenome (GOLD analysis project Ga0182024, IMG submission 120480) | Permafrost microbial communities from Stordalen Mire, Sweden - P3-2 metaG (Illumina Assembly) | ecosystem: Environmental > Terrestrial > Soil > Wetlands > Permafrost | place: Sweden: Stordalen... | reverse complement strand
CGGGGGAATGTATGGCTGGGACCGCAACATGCACGTTGTGGAACGCTTCAGTTTGCTCGACGCCAATACCATTCTCTACCGCTTTGAAGTGGAGGATCCTACCGCCTACACGCAGCCCTGGAAGGGCGAATTAACCTTCAACCGGGTGTTAAACCCGCCCTTTGAGTACGCCTGCGCCGAGGGCAACCAGGATTTACCCAATATCCTGAAACTCTCAGCGTCGCAGCCTAAGTAAAAAAAGGGCCTCGGCTGACACGGAACTCAGCCGGTCAGTACGCCCCGCGAGCCGTAGCCACCGCCGCCACCGTCCGCGCGAGGATGTACAAATCGAGCCACGGCGACCAGTTGCGGATGTAGTAGGTGTCCAGCGCCTCCTGTACCGCTATGTCGCCATCGCTGCGCGCCGACACCTGCCACATGCCCGTCAATCCAGGCAGCACGCGGGTTCGCAAGTTGCGAAACTCAGACGGAAACTGCTCCAGGTGGTAATCCGGAAAGGGCCGCGGACCCACCAAACTCATTTCGCCCCTCAGGACGCTCCACAACTGCGGTAGTTCATCAAGACTCGTCCGCCGCAGCAGCTTTCCGATCCATGGCAACACTCGCGGATCGCGACGCAGTTTGAAATAGCGCGCCCATTCCAGGCGATCCTCCGGGTGTTCCTCAAACCACGACTCCAGGAGCCGTTCGCCATCGACGTGCATCGTGCGCAGTTTCCAAACCGCGATTCGCTGGCCGTCGATTCCTTCGCGCATCTGGCAATGGAATGCGGGACCCCGGCTGCTGAGCTTGATCCAGATCGCGGCCCCCGCCATTACCGGAATGCTCATCAGGAACAGAGGAACCGCAATCGCGCGGTCCATGATTCGCTTCAGCGCGAGATTCCGCGGCATCAGAAGATTTTTCTTAATCTCGAGGCCAAGGCATCCGCCGAGATCCCGCGCCGTCACCCACAGGCTGCCTACGCCGGTGAACTGAGGGATCACCACAACGCGCGGAAAATTCAGTTCCTGCAACAGTCCCGCGACATCGTCTTTGCCGAGGTCGGCCAATGTTACGATCGCCGCCTCCGCCCGATGCTCAAAATCCTGAGCCAGCCCGAGCGGACCCGCCACCGGCACATCCTCCAGCGTCTGATTCCACACGCCGGGGCGATTGTCGAGAAACGCGATCGGCACCAGGCCCAGTTGCGGTTCTCTCAGCAGCGTCCGCGCGACCATCCTTCCGGTCGGCCCCGCTCCGAGCATGACCACCGGAATCCCCCAGCGCTTTTGAGCCACCAGCGCCCTCCGCGCCAGCGATTCGGCCAGGGGAGGCAGCACCAGGGCAAACACGAAGGTGGCCAGCAGCACTCCGCGCGAGAGCACTCCGCGAGCGACGATGTTGTCCCACGCGACCAGCCCTCCAAACACCGCCAGCGTAGCAAGCGTCCTCCGCCGCAATCGTTCGACTGGTCCGAGCAGGTATCCGGGGTAAATCCCGAGCTGATAATGAACGATTGGAAGCAGCAACACGCCAATCGCGACGGCGAAGTATTGTTCAACGCCAACTTCGTGGGAAAGCCATGGCGCCAGCATCAGGCGCACTGCAAGGCCTAGCCCTAAGGCCGCCTCCAGCGCCAAAACGTCCGCCGCGAGGATTGCCCAAGGCGTCCACGCGGAAGACCGCAGAGAATCGACCGAGATAGCCTGGCGTGCAGCGGTACTCATCCGAAATTGAAATCGTCCTTCGGCGAGATGGTTTCGGCCGGATCGGGTCGAATCAGTCCGGCCAGTTGCAATCCGACGCTCCCCAGGAAGGCAGCGTTTAGCAGAAGGTATCGCTTCCACAAGCGTCGCGGATCTTGCGCCAGCCGATGTAGCCATTGCATCCCCGCTCGCTGTATCCACAAGGGAGGTTCCTTCAACATGCCGGAGCGATAATCGAATGCAGCCCCGACCGCGATCGCTGGCATCGAAAGAGCATTGCGAAACTCATAGACAAACACTTCCTGGCGCGGGCATCCGAGCCCGACAAATACGATTCGCGCGCCGGACTCATGTACGCGCGCAATCAGCGACTCCTTTTCCGCCGGACCAATGGGACGAAATGCCGAGGGCTCTGCGCCTGCGATTCGCAGCTCCGGGAAGCGCTGCGTTAAGGAGGCCGCCAATGCTCGCACTGTCTCCAGGCGACTTCCGTAAAAATAGACAGGGAGCTTCGCAATTGCCGCCCCTTCACATACATGCATCATCAGATCCGGCCCATAGACACGATCTCCGAGCTTCACCTTATATGCGAGATTCAGCGCCCATCGAACGGGCTGTCCGTCCGGCGCGACAAGGTCGAATTGATTCAAACGGTAACGATGCTCGGGGTCGGAGTATCCGGTCATTACTCCATGCACCGCCAGCGCCGTGGCCGCGAATGGACGCCGCTGCCGTGCCGCCTCGATAATCTTCGCGGTCGCCGCAGCGTAGTCCAGCGCGTCGACCAGAACGCCAAGTAAATTTTTTTTTCCCAGATCGCGCACTTAGGCGACCTTCTCCGCGCGCTTGATCGCCGCGTTGCAAAGCCAGAGGGAAGTCGGAAGGCTGGAAGGCATGGTCATTTACGCGCGATCACAAAGGAATAGAGACGACGTTGTCGCAGCGTGGAGAAGGTCGTGAATTCAATCTCTCTAAATCCGATTTTCTCAAGCGATGAATGAAGCGAAGCGGTATGCAGGGAGGTGGAGCGCATCAGCCCGATGCCGAGCTTCCTCTTTAGCCACGCCAGGGAATCGGAAACTCCTAACAGGGCTCGGTGGAGGACTCGATGCAAGCCGGCAATTCTGCCCGCGCCCGGCCACTCGCACAGCAGAACGTGAATCATGATGCTGCCATCGCGGTCGAGGACTCGAAACATTTCCGCAAAATACGCGAAGGCAACCTGGCCGTTATCGAGATGCTGCATGACGTGTGTCGAGAAGACCGCCGTTTGTGATCGGTCTGGCAGCGGGAGCGTCAGCCCGTCAGTGATGTAGTACTCGACATTCGATCCGGTGATGGCACTCCTCGCGCGCTCAATCATGTCCTCCGAAACATCGACCGCACAGACCTTAGCGAATGCCAGGGACAATTGCTTTGTGATGCGGCCAGCCCCACATCCAATCTCAAGGCAAGAGTCACGTCTCAATCCATAGCGTTCCCACCGCGGAAGGAAGTCTCGCCAGTCCGCGTCCCCAGCGGCGTAGAACTCCCGATCGGTCCACTCCTCCACGCCTCCTCGCTGGCGTTCCTGCTCGGTGCAAACCGCCCACAGAGGATCCCGGCGTCCCCATCGCTTCCACTCAATGTTGGACTGAAGACTCACTGTTTTCACCTCGCGCATTTCTCTTTGCCAAGTTATAGATCTCGATCAGAGACTGATAGTTCCGCTCCGCAGTGTAGAGAGTCTCGTACTCTTCCCGCGCTGCGGCTCGCATCGCGTCGACGGCCTCCGGATGCCCGAACACCCAGCGGACCTTGCGCGCCAGATCTGTCGCGCTGCCCGGCTCGAACAGCAGCCCGGTCCGCTCGGCAGCCACCCTCTCCGCCATCGATCCCAAGTCTGAGGCGATTACTGGCAATCCGGAAGCGAATGCCTCCAGGACGGTCAAAGGTCCAGTTTCGTAGCACACGGACGGAACGATCAGCACCCGCGCGTTCTGCATCAGCGTACGGATCCTCTCGCGAGGCTGGCTCCCAATCCACGACACACCCGGCGGCCATGCCGTGGCCGCCAATGGGCCGTCTCCAGCGACCACCAGCGGGATGTCGGCAAGTTCTCTCCACGCCGATGCCATCACGGAGACTCCCTTTTCCGCCGACAGTCTTCCTACGAATAGCGCATAACTGCCGCCCGCCCCCATTCCCGGATCGGGCGAGACGAAATTCGACTTCACCGCAATTCGCCTGGCGGGTAGACCTCCTTCGATGAATTTCCGGCGCGCAAACTCGCTCGGCGCAATGTAGAGGTCGACCTTTCGTCGCCACGTTCCCGCCGCGCGATGAATCGTCAACATCGTGGCGACTGCAGCCGTCGCAGGAAGGCTTCCCCGGTAACATTTGTGCGCCATCGCGGGTCGCAGCGACCTCTGTTCGATGCACTCCTCGCACACTGCGCCCTCTCTAAACAACGTCACCCCAGGGCACAACAGGCGGAAGTTGTGGAGCGTCTGCACCACCGCGACGCCGTCGCGTCGAACGGCGTAATACGCAGATGGGGAGATCAGGGGAAACGTGTTGTGAAAGTGAACCACATCAGGCTTGTGAGAACGCACCAGATCGGTGAGCGCCCGCGCGGATTTCGAGCTCCAGACAGCGTCGATGGCAGCGGCCGCCGCGTTCCGTTCCGTGATGCGCGAATTATCTTCTTCATAGCGGACAACACGATGCCCCCGGCTTTCGAGCAAGTCCGCTTCGGCCGCGAACACCTGGTCCTCTCCGCCAGGCTGCTGGTAGTAGTTGTGGACCGTGAGGATGGTCATGTACCGGATACACGTCGATCCACTCAACTCGGCCTCCGCGAGCTTAAGTTCGGTATGCATCCGCCTCCCTACTTCCCGCGAGAAATGTCTCTGAGGTCCTCGCTTTCAATAGAATGAGGCTGCCCCAGCCGAGGCCGAAGACAGTCCAGAAGGGGACTCCCATCATTGGCCCTTCTAGCGAAACATCGAAGCCTGCTTCGACAACGAAGGCGATCCAGTAGGTCAGCAGCCATGCGAAAAGGCCTGACCAGGGCGACCCGAGCCTCCTGGCTCGAAAATGGGCCCTCAGCATGGAAATCGCCCAGGTTCCTTGAAGCAGAAGCCACAATAGGAACCCAGGAACGCCGGATCTCGCCAAGAAAGTGAGGTGAGAATTGTGTGGACTTCGAAGGGGCTCGTCGCGGGTGCCCACCTGGAATCCATCACTGTCGGCTAGGTTTATCCCATATCCTTTGCCGGACCAGAAATAAGGGCCGTCAAACGTGTAGTCCCAGATACGCCGCCACCAAGTGAGCCTCCAACCCTTTGTGCCCTCGAGATCAAAGCGTTGACTGTCGACAAAGACGCTTATCAGACTGTTCGATAATACATCGACCGACATTTCTCGCGGTGCACCTAACGGTGTAAAGCGAATGTCCAGTGCGTCCATTGTTAGTAAGAGCGTTAGTCCAACAAAGGTGATAGTAATAAGCCGCCGTGCACGAGGACGTAAGACCACGATAAAAGTAGCGGCACAAAGAAAGGCGAGCAGGCCTCCCCTATTGCTCATTCCCAGGAGCTCTTCGACAAGAATTAAAAGCGCTAGCCAGACGTGGCTTGCGGGCCCGCCCTGGACTACAAACGCGAATACGCCCGCTAAATGAACGCCATACTCTCCTCCCTTAATAAGCGGGATGGAGACAGAAGTTCCAGGCCAAATCGGCAGCCAATCACGCAGGTAGATAGTCGTGAGCCATGCGGCTGGACCCAGAAATATATAAACACCAGTGAAGCGACGATAGCGCTGCATCAGTATTTCGGCGGAGCGCGGTAACCGCACCACCAACGCAGCGGCCACCCATGCAAAGATCGCATACGCCCAGATCACGCTATCGCGAAGAGCGTCCACACCATATAAATCCAGATAAGGTGCAAGACAGAACACCTGCCAGAGAAGAAAGCAAACGAGGATTGCGCCAATCGGAGTGGTCACCAGCAATCGGACCCGTCGCGTTGCGATCAGTGCCGGAATCGCAAACAGGAGCAGGAACTCACTCACGAAGAATGGCGCCCAGCCCGCGTATGCGAAACCCTTACCGAGTAATGCGTAGAGAACGAACCACAATCCATGCACCGCAACGTAGAACTTCAGGAAACGCGGCCACACTACAATCCGCGGCACCCTTTCCGGGCGGCTCCCTACCCGGGGCGGATGGTCTAAAACAGCTGAGGCGCGATTAGGAATCATTTCGAGGCTTTTTCCGGTCGCCCATAATATTTGCTGTAATGCCCGTAGTAGTAGTAATACCCGGCGCTCACTTCCCGATGGACCTCGTTCAACACCACTCCCACTAAATTCGCCCGCAGCCGCGCCAGGGTCGTGATTACCGAACTGAGAGCCTTGCGGCTGGTGTCGCCTGCTCGCGCTACCACGATCACTCCGTCTACTGCCGTCGCCATTTGTAGGGGCTCGGCGAACCCTAACAGAGGCGGCGCGTCCAGCACTACCAGGTCGTATTCGCGGGTCGCCTCCTCGATCAGTTCGGCGAGCCCCATGCCTATTAAATCCGACGCCCGGCGCGTCGACGGACCGGCCGGCAGGATGTGCAGGCCGTTCGGCTCGTCCATGATCACCACCGCTTCCATCCACGAAAGTTCTTTCATGAGCACGTTCGAAAGCCCCATCGTGTTGGGCACCTGGAACAGCCGGTGGACGCTGGGGCGGCGCAGGTCGCCATCGATTAACAGCGTGCGTTTATGCTGGCTGGCGTGCGTGGCGGCCAGGTGCGCGGCGACGGTCGACTTTCCTTCCGAAGGCGATGCGCTGGTCAGCAGCACGCTGCGCAGGCGGCGGTCGAAATCGGTCAGCAGGATGGAATTGCGCAGCGTGCGAATGGCCTCTTCATAATTCGAGAGGGCCTGGTCGGTGGAGTCCTTCAGCGCAGCGGCGCCATTTGACGCGGGCGCGACATGCACCAGCGCCGTGCCGTTACCGGGCGGAATCTTCGCCACGTGCCCGTTGGTGGCACCGGCCGCACGATGGATCGGGCTCAGCCGACGGCGCCAGTCCTTCACCGCGGGCAGCGAGCCGATGACGTCCGTGTTCAGCCAGCGCGCCACCTGATCCGGATCGCGAATGGTGTTGTCGAGCACGTCGTTCAGCACCGCCGCGCCGACGCCGAAGAAGGTCGCGAACAGGAAGGCCAGCAGTACGTTTAACCAAGATATGGGAAACACCGGCTTCAACCCGGGGCGCGCCGGATCGGCCACGCGGATCATGCTGTTCTGGAAGCTGGCGTTGATGCCGGCTTCCTTGATCTTGCGGATCAGCTCTTCGTACAGTTTCTTGTCGCCCTCGGCTTCATTCTTCAGCGTCTGATACTCGAACTGGCGCGAGTTGAGGCGGTCGAACTCGGCCTTGGTCTCCTGCACAGCCGCTTCCAGCATCTTTTCGCGATTCATCGATTCGCGGTACTCGATTTCGACGCGCTGCGCGATGCTCGTGCGCGTGGCCGCCACTTGCCCTTCCAGTTCCTGCACGCGCGATTGGGCCTTCTTGAACTCGGGATGGTTGATGCCGTAATGGTTTTTCACTTCGGCGAACTTCTGTTCGGCGTCGTTCAAACTGTCGGTGAGTTTCTTGAGAGCCTCGCCTTGGGTGGAAACCTGCGCGGCGGCCAGCGTGCCGCTTTTCACCGATGCGTACGCCGCTTCCTTGGTCACGCGGTCGGTCTGCGCGTTGGTGTATTCGGTGTTCAACTGCAACAGGCGCGCCGACGTGATGTTGGTCTTCTCTTCCGGATTGATGACGTTCAGTTCGCGCTCGAACTGAATCAGAGCCGTGCTCGATTTCTCCATCTTGGCGTGCAGTTCTTCGAGCTGCCGCTCCATGAACTCGCTCAACCCGGCCGTGGCTTTGTAGCGGATGCGATAGGTGTGCGCCAGGTACGACAACGCGATTTCGTTGGCCACGTCGGCCGCAAGCTGCCGGTTCGCGGATCGATAACTGATCAACAATAGATAGGTGTTCGGAGGCCTGGTGACTTTCAGATGCTTCAGCACCACGGGAGCCTCAATGCTGGTCGCCGATTTGTCGATCGCTTCTTCCAGCGCGTCTTTTTCCACGTCGCGCAGCCGGTACTTGTCGACGACGGGCCGCAGCACAGAATCGGACTGGATCAGCTTTACCTGCGTCGCCAGAAACTGGTCGGCATCGTTGGTCGCATTCTGCATCGCCTCCTGCCCCAGAACCCCGGTCGGCATCTGGCGGTCGATATCGACCGTGACGGTCGATTCGTAAATCGGAGTCAGCCGCAGAGAAACGATCAGCGTGGCGAGCACCACGGCCACCACAAAACCCGCGATTTTCCAGCCATGGCGCCGCAGAATCCATAAATAGTGCGAAAGAGGGACGTGCGCGGCCTGCGGCTCATACTCCGCGTCCAGAACGGCGGTGTTGGAGGCAGAGATCGCGCGATATTCCGGTATCACCGGAGAATTATTTTTCATGATTAATGCCAAATCAGCAAGCCGGACGCAGTCGACGCGCCGAACGCGGTAATGCGGTCGATCACAGTAAACGTCGTCCGGCGGGTCTTATTATCGGGAATGTAAAACATGTCGCCGGTCTCCAACGTCACGTCGGGGGATTTCCGCTGCATGATTTTGTCGAGCGCGACGGGAATCTCCTGTTTCGCGCCTTTTTCGTCGCGCCGGTAAATGTATGCTTCCTTCGATGCGAACGGCAGCAGCCCTTCGGAGAGCGCGACCATCCGCAGCACGGAGTTGTCGTTGGCGTCGCGCACCGGAAACGCTCCCGGCTTTTTCACGTTGCCGACCACGAAAATTTTACCTGCTTCCGGAGCGCGAATCTCCTCGCCCCCGTGCAATTCGTAATTTAATGCGGGGTCGGCGTCCTTCATGAGCTTCTTCACCGAAATGCGCTGGACCATTTTCACTTGACCGCCTTCGGCGGCGCCGCCGCGCGTAATCAGCACCTCAGTGCCGGCGTCGTTGGTCAGGCCTTCGGCGCGAGCCAGGGCGTCGAGCAGCGTCACCTTTCCCACGGATTGAAAAACCACCGGTTTGTGAACCGCGCCCATCACCGAGATCGGCCGGCTATGATACTCGACGACGGTTACTTTGACGAACGGGTCGACCAGAATCTGCTCCGATTTCAGCGCCGCCGCGATACTCGTCTCCAGTTGCCGGGCGAACATGCCCGAAGCCTTGACGCCATCCTTCAACAGAGGCAGATGAATGGTGCCGTCTTCTTCGACACGCAGCGTGCGGGTCAACTCCGGCGCATCGTAGACGGAAACGGCAATCAGATCGTCGACGCCCAGCTTCTGCGACGGCAGATTCTCTTTGCCGGCGTCCTCCATCAGGGATGGCTGCAACGTCCGCGTCTGGGCGAACGCGGCGAGCATCGATAGGAACAAGAGGAAATAGCGCATTAATCCTTCTCCAGCAGTTCTTCGATCCGATCCACCCTTAGCTTCAATTCCGTGATTTGCGAATCTACCGCCGGAGGATCTTGCACGCCGAGCAATCGCGCTCGCGCAAAATCCGAAAGGCTCCGGGCGCCGGCCGACGCAGCTTGGACACGGTTGTACTCGTCCTGGGTAAGCCGGCAAAGGAGAACACGATTTCGACGGTTATTTATTGCCATTAAGCACCGTCCCGAAGACAGCCAGGTCGGGCGCGGGCGGGCCAACCCGGCGTGCGACCGCGAATTCTTCCGCGCAAGGAATCATTTTGCACTCACCGGGGGATGGAGTACGATACTTCCGCGCCGAACAGCCGACAGAACCGGTCCCGCGGAAAATTAGAATCTCATCATAATACAAATCAAATACATGTCAAGGTTAAAAAGAGGAGGTTGAGAGTCGTGACAGTCTGGAGCAAAATAACTCTCAATCGATTAGGCGTTTCCGACTGCGACCCGTCACCAGTGCGCACCCCAGGGTAACGATTCTCCGCCTGAGTCTCGCCGACTTCTTTCCGGAGATTGTTCTTGACTTTCGCGCTCTCGGAACTTTACACTATTTCAAATGCTGCAGCGTGTCCTCAGTAGTTCCGCTGTTGGGCTCGCAGTGTGGGTTGCGAGCGCCTCGGCCGATTCTCCCGCCATTGGTTTGATTTCGGCGAGCGGGCCTCTCACCATTAATCGCTCGCAGGTTTGGGGCAATGCGACGATCTTCGACGGGACGTCAGTGGAGACTGGGCAGGCATCCGGCGATCTCGCATTGCGGAACGGCGTTCGCATGCAATTGGGTACGGGTTCACGTGCGCAGGTTTGGCAAAACCACTTTTCTCTGGAGAAGGGCTCAAGTCAGGTCAGTTCCCCTGGCGGCTATCAGGTTGACGCTGCTGAAATTGTAATAAAAGAGGGTGCGGCATCGCGCATGCGAGTCGCGATGGCGGCCGGGAACAGAGTTGAGGTAACGGCTCTTATCGGGACGGTTCAGGTGAATAGCAGAAGCGGAATTCTGTTAGGGTTGATCCCCGCTGGTCGCACCATGAGTTTTGCGCCTCAATCTTCCAGTGCTACGACCACTAGAACCGGTTGTTTGCTCTATAAATCCAACCATTTTATCCTCCACGACGATGCCACCACTGAGGTCGTAGAACTCTCTGGAACCGGACTTTCGTCCAATGTTGGCGACAAGGTGGAAGTCAGTGGCACACCGATAGCGACGAAGCCGACCGTGAGTATTGCTACCGTAGTGATGAGTGTATCGCACGTCACGCCCAAGTCCAGTGGCGGTTGTCTGACCGTCGCCGCAGCCCTCGACGCCAGCACATCCGCGCCAGCTGCAACCGATACTACTGCTCCTGCGGCGAGCACCGGCGAGACCTCCTCCAAAGCAGGGATGTCAACAGGAGCAAAGGTGGCAATCGCTGCGGTCGTGATAGGCGGAGCGGTAGGTGGGATTGCGGCCGCAACGCTAGGTCACAAGAGTACAAGCCCGTAACCACCCAATCTGGGCGGAAAGCGTTCAAAGCGGATGGCGATGCGCGCGGCGAACATGGTCCTCGGGGCGTTTCCGTCGACAACTCTCATTGACCCAGGCGCCGTTATCGCGCACGATTACTCGTCTTACAGCTGGTCATCGAATTCCGCTTCCCGGTCCGGCAGGACGTCGTGTTTGCCGGCCATCCATACGTATAGTGTCGGGAGCAGGAAGATGCTCATCACCAAGTCGGAGATCAGGCCGCCGACGATCACGATGGCGAACGGACGCTGCGAGTCGGAGCCGATTCCGTGCGACGTGGCGGCCGGCAACAGGCCGAGGGTGGCCACCAACATGGTCATCATGATCGGGCGGAGCCTCAACACGGCTCCTTCGACGGCGGCATCCTCCACCGTATGCCCGTGAACGCGAAGCTGATTAATGTACTCCAGCATAATGACTCCGGTTTGCACCGAGACGCCGAATAATGCCAGGAATCCGACGCCCGAAGACACGCTGAAATTGGTGTGCGTGATCAGGAGCGCCAGCAAGCCGCCGATTCGGGCGAGCATGACGTTGAGCAGAATCAGAATCGCCCACTTGAACGATCGAAACATGCTGTAGAGGATGATGAAGATGAGGAAGACGGTCAAGGGCACGATGATCAGAAGCCGGGCTTCGGCGCGCTTTTCGCTCTCGTATTCGCCTTCCCAATCGATGTGATAGCCGCGAGGCAGTTCCACTTTCGCGTTGACGGTCTTCATGGCCTCCATCACCGTGCCGCCCAGGTCCCGGCCGCGCACGCTGTACTTGATGGCGACGTAACGCTGGTTGCCCTCGCGGTAAATTTCGGAACCGCCGTCGCGTTGTTCGATTTTGCAGAGTTGCGCCAGGGAGACGCGTTCGCCAGTGGGTGACAACAGGCGGATATCGGCCAGAGCCTCCTTGGTGTTCCGGTACTGCGGCAGGTAGCGCATCACCAGGTCGTAGCGCGCTTCGCCCTGCAACACCTGGGTCAGCGCGTTGCCGCCCGCCGCGGTCTGGATGGCGTCCTGCACGTCGGCGACGTTGATCTGATAGCGCGCGGCCTGCTGCCGGTCCACGATGAAATTCTCATTCGGTTGGCCCAGGACGTGAAACACTCCAAGGTCTTCAATGCCCTTGATCGTTCTCATCACCTTCACGACTTGATCGGACTTCTCGTCGAGAAGTCTCAAATCGTCGCCGTAGACCTTGGTAGCGAGCTGCCCTTTGACGCCGCTGACCGCCTCCTCCATGTTGTCGGCAATGGGTTGCGAAAAATTCCAGATGACGCCGGGAATTTTTTCCAGCTCCTTGTTCATCGCGGCGATCACTTCTTCTTTGTTCTGATGAAACGAGGCGCGCCACTGCTCCTTCGGTTTCAAATCCACGAAATATTCGGTGTTGAAGAAACCAGCCGTATCGGTGCCGTCGTCCGGACGGCCCACCTGGCTGCTGCACTGAATCACTTCCGGCCAGGAGCAAAGAATAATTCTGGCTTGATTCGACACGCGGGTGCCTTCGGTGGGGCCGGTCGAGGGAGCCAGCGTGCCGCGGACCCACAGCGCGCCTTCGTCGAGATGCGGCAGGAACTCGGAACCGATGACGCCGCCGAGCCAAAGATAAATCGCCACAACCAGACCGGCAGCGCCGATCGCCACGGTCACGTAGCGGAAGCGGATCGCCGCCCGGAGAGCTTGCCGATAAGCTTTGGTCAGCCAGGCCATCACGGGGTTATGCCACTCGCGCGTTCCTTTCGGGAAGAACAGGCTGGCCAACGCGGGCGCGATCAACATCGAGAAAATGATGGCGCCCAGCAAGGCGAACGCGACGGTCCAGGCCATCGGCTTAAACAGGCGCCCTTCGACCGCCTGCAAAGTGAAAATTGGAAGATAGGCGGTGATGATAATCGCGATGGCGTAGAAGACCGGACGCTGCACTTCATGAGCGGCGTCGAAAATTTTCTGCTTGGGCGTTCGGTCGTGCACGTCCTGGCGGCTCAGGTGCCGCACGATGTTTTCGACCATCACCACCGCGCCATCGACCACCATTCCGAAGTCGAGCGCGCCCAAGGACAGCAGGTTGGCGGGAATGCCCTTGATGTTCAGACACGTTGCGGCAAACAGGAGCGAGAAAGGAATGGTCAGCGCGACGATAATGGCTCCGCGAACGTTACCGAGGAACAGGAACAGGATAATCACGACGAGAATGATGCCGTCGCGCAGGTTGTGCAGCACGGTTTGGGTAGTGAAGTGCACCAGGTCGCTGCGGTCGATCAGCGGGACCAGCTTCACGCCCGCAGGCAGAATATGATCGTTCAGCTCCTCCACTTTTTTGTGAATCCCCTGGAGCGCCAAGTCCGCGTCGGCGCCTTTCCGCAGCAGCGCGATGCCGGAGACGACATCGTCGTTATCGACGATTTTTCCATCCTCGCGGCGAAGGGCGCGGGCGAACTGGCCCAGCCGGATCTTCGGACCCTGGGAGACCACGGCAATGTCCTTCATGTGCAGCGGCGTACCGTTCTTGGTCAGGATGACTGTATTTTCTATGTCGCGAACGGTTTTCACCAGACCCACTTCGCTCACGTTGATCTGCTGTAAACCGGCCTCGATAAAGCTGCCGCCGGCGTTGGCGTTATTCGCGTTGAGCTGCTGCTCCATCTGCCCGATGCTCAGTCCGTAGGAAACCAGCTTGTTGGGATCGATGCGGACCTGATACTCGCGCGTCGGCCCGCCGAAGCTGGCGACGTCCACGATGTTCGGAACGGCTTTGAAGTTTTTCTCCACCACCCAGTCTTCAATGGACTTCAGCTCCATCACGTCAAACGCCGGGTTGGTGCTGTGCAGGGTGAAAAAATAAATCTGTCCGACAGGACTCCAGTCAGTACCCATTTGCGGCACGACGCCGGTCGGCATCGTGACCTGCGACAGCCGCTCCAGCACACGCTCGCGATTCCAGGCGTTCTCCGTCTCGTCGTCGAAGATCAGTTTCAAATCGGACAGCCCGAAGAGGGAAAATGAACGCAGGTGCACCAGGCCGGGGATGCCGTTCATCACAATTTCGAGCGGGATGCTGACCTGCTGCTCCATCTGCTCGGCGGAAATTCCCGGCCACTGAGTGATGATCTCGACATAGTTATTGGCGACGTCGGGATACGCTTCGACGGGAAGGTTATGGAAGGCGATCGCTCCCCAGACGAACAGCATGATCGCGGCGGCGAGAACGAGAAAACGGTTATCCAGCGCGAAATCGACGAGCCTGCGAATCATTTACTGCTCCACCGTGTTCTGGAAAACGAGAGCGTTCGAGATCACCTGGTCGCCCGGTTTGATCCCCGCGAGAATTTCCTGCATGCTATCCGGCAGCATGCTTCCGGAGGTCACTTCGACGCGGCGGAAATACCCGTTCCGCGTCGGCGTATAAACCCAATCGCGGTCATGCAGGTGAAGGATCGCGGCGGCGGGCACGGTCGCGTGACGTTCCGCGCTCTGCCCTTTAAAAGTGGCGGTAACGAACATACCGATGCGCATGAGGCCGGGATTGTCTACTTCCAGGCGCACCTTGGCGGTACGGATGTTCGGGTCGACGATGGGCAGAATGTTGCTGATGCGGCCCTTCAGAACGCGGTTCGGATAAGCGACCAGATGGATGTCGGCATACTCGCCGATGTGCACCTGCGACATGTTGTTCTCGTACACGTCGCAGATGATCCAGACCTTCGACAAATCGGAAATTGTGAAGGGGTTGGGCGCGGAGAGCGCCTGCACGCCGGATTGATTGGTGATTTGTTGATCGGTGATGGTGCCCGCAACCGGTGCGAACACTTCGACGGTGCCGGTGGGATGTGCGGGGTCTACGCCCAGCAGCAGAAGATGCTCTTTCGTGGTCTCCAGAACGACGATGTTGTCGTCCTCGGCGTTTTGTGCGATCTCGAGCGCGCTTTTCGGAATGGCCCCGTCGTTGTACAGGATGTTGGCGCGGTTTAGCTGGATCTTGCTCAGCTCCTCGTTTTTGACCGCCTGGCGGTAGTCCGAATACGCGCCCGAAATATCGGTGCTGCGGACCTTGAACAGGAGCTGGCCCTTTTTCACCTCGTCGCCCAGGCGCGCGTCGATTTCCACGATGCGTCCAGTGGCCAGAGACGGCACAGGCACCTGCCGCGACACGTCCGGATTGACGACGCCGGTTGCGTTGAGCTCCGGCGCGGCGACGTGTTCCCCAGCTGTCGCCAGGGGAAAGCGCTCGGGATGCGCCACTTTGAAATTATTAGAATCGAGATCCGGTTCCACGGGGGAGGCAACGGGTCCGGTGGCACCGGAGCTCGGCTGGGCGGTGGCCGACCTGCTGCATCCGGTTCCGAGAAGTACAGCCGCGGACAGGAGAACGGCCGCAAACAATACCCGATTCATTAGAGAACCTCCCTGCCCGCGGCCATGTTCATTTGGGCCGCGGCGGTTAAGTAAGCGCCAATCAGATTGAAGTAGGCCAATCGAGTGTCCCTGTAAGCTTTCTCCGCGTCGAGAAGATCGAGCAGCGATGCGCCGCCGTTCTGAAACGCAATGGTGATCCGGTCGCGATTATCCGTGGCCAGCGGCAGATATTTCGTCTTATACGGTTTCAGGAGATTGATGGCTTCGATCAGCGTCCAGTAGGCGGAGTCGATGTCACTGTACACCTGCGCCTCCGCTGTATCCGCCAGCCGCTGGTTGCGGCCGATGTCGATCTGTGTGCGCGCCTTCTCGCCCTGGTTGCGATCAAAGACACGCAGCGGAATGGACACGCTGGCGCCTAGCGTATTGTTGTCGTATGGGTTGTTGAACGAAGGGTTGCTCGTCCACCATACGCTGAAGGTTGGATCGGTCGAGCCGTTCGCAACCGCAAGCTGGTGCGTGACCTTCGCCAGATCCACCGATTGCAGCGCCGCCCTCAAGTCCGGACGCGCTGCCAGCGCGGCACTACGATATTCTTCGATAGTCATGAGTTGTTCCTGGAAGTCGTACTGCCCGTTTACATCGAATTGACTGATGGGCGTCCGGTCGTTCAGCAACTGGAGGAGTTGGATTTTACTGGTTCGAAGGTTGACGAAAGCGGTTTCGTAATCGGACTCAAATTGCGCGCGTTCCAGTTCCAAACGATTTAGATCTACTAGAGCAAAGTCGCCCGCGCGGTGCCGCTTTCGATTGATATCCAGTTCGTGATCCCAATACGCAAGGTTGTCCTTCGCATTCTGGAGCACCGCTTTCGCCTGCAACACCCCGACGAAAGCGTTTCGCAGAGTGAACAGCAGGTTGCGCTCCTGATCCACGTAGGTGGATTCGGCAATGGCAGTGGATTCCTTCGCCTGATCCCGCCGTAGTTCCCGTTTGTGGTCGCGCTCGTGCAGATAACTAACGGTGGATGCAAATTGCGTGCCGGCGAACGGCCGCCAAACTCCTCTATAGCGCGAGAGTTGCGTTCCGTCCGTCCCAAACGTGAAGTCCGGGTTCGGGCGAAGAAAGGCCGTAATCTCGGCCGCTCTCGATTCATCGATGTTGAGCTTCGCCGCTTTCAAGGTTGGATTCGCGGCCTCGAACTTGTCCTTGATCTGTTGCCAGTTGAAAGCGGTCTGCGCTGGAAGCGTCGTCACAAGCACTCCCGAAACGACCAACGCGATGCGCGCGCACCAAGTCTTCATATCGATAGATCTCGACTGTATCCCCGATGCTTGCGCGAAGCCAGTGATCTTACTTCCAAACTGCGGTCTGTTCGATTATCTTTAGACTTCTCCCACCAATCCTGTGGCCAACGCATGGTCTTCCGGATAGCAGCGGTGATCTTTCGGGCGAAGGCCTTGGCACGCGGGCGGAATGCCCTTACTATCTGGGGATGAAGCCCCGTTCAGAGGACAGCCCGGCGCGAATCCGCCTTGTTCTGCTCGACGATCATTTGTTATTTCGCGAGAGTCTCGCCCGTCTGTTAGCCGCGGAACGGGATTTTGAAGTTGTCGCCCAATGCTCTAACTCCCCGGAAGCTGTAAAGGCGGTCAAGGCAGCGGAAGTGGACGTTGTGCTGATGGATCTCGGGCTCGCGAAGGAGTTTATCCAGGGCGCCCGCAAAGCCCGCTACGGCGGCAAATCCCTGGTGGTTGCGCGGACAGTGGACGCGACAGACTCAGCCGCGGTGCTGAAGTGCGGCGCCTCCGGAATTTTCCTGGAGTCGGATTCCTCCAGCCGCCTGATGCAGGCTATCCGCATGGTCGCGAACGGAGAAGCGTGGGTGGATCAGAAGGTGATCCAACTGCTGGCGGACCGGTATCCTCAATATGACGTTCGTTTGCTGGGACACCTGACAGATAGGGAGCAGTCGGTTCTGGATGGAGTCACCGATGGGTTATCGAATCGAAAGATAGGCGATCAGTTGGGAGTGTCCGAATCCAGCGTGAAAGCGACGCTTCAACAGTTATTTACGAAAGCAGGAGTACGCACGCGCAGTCAATTAGTGAGGATCGCGCTCGAAGGTCTACACGCCTCCGCGTCGAATAATCGTTCGATTAATCGGGCCTCCGATTCATTTTCCTAATCGAGCTCATAGAAGATCTCGATACTGCTCCATGGCGACGCGCACCAGTTGCGCGCGTGTTCGAACACTGGTCTTGGCAAAAAGCTGTTGTAACGTATTCTTTACGGTGCTTTCGGAGATGTCCATGCGCGTTGCAATTTCCTTGTTTGCCAGACCTTGAACCAAAAATCTCAGCACATCCATCTCCCGGCTGTTCAGTTGCGTCCGCTCGCGGATCTCTGCGGACGATAAATTGACGCCATCCGCAGCCGCCGCTTCCTCCGTGACATCCGCGACAATCGCCGCAAGTTTGTGCGTCAGCCCTTCCTTGTACGTAGAGAACCAAACGTCCGCGGTGAATGTTTCTCCATTGCCGCGATGAGCGCGGCACTGCATGGTGGCGCGGAACTGCGGCGCTTCTTCCCACCGCAACGCATGATGAAGTTCCGGCAGGAACGCGGAGATTGGATTCCCCACCAGTTTCTTATCCCGCGGAGCCATCATTTCCACCGCCGCGTTATTCACAAGTTCAATCAGGCCATGCTCGTCGACGGTGACAATCGCAGCCGGGCTGGTTTCAACCAGAGCCTTGAGTTTCGCCTGTGCTTCCAACGTTAATCGCCGATTACGAACCAATTCCGCAACGAAGAGCCCGCAGCCGGCAAGGGCCAGAGTCTCAAATGCCAAGCGGACGCTGGAGCGCTCCAGCGAACTGAAAACCTCGCTAAGAATGGCGCAACCTATTCCCAGCAGCGCAATCACCGATCGCGGAAGGAACCCCGCTGCCAGCATGATAGGAAACAAATAGAGAAATCCGAACGCAACGAACGGCTTTGTCCACCAATCGGCGATGGCCACGACTAAAATAATCGCGCCGCTCACTAACAGGACAGAAGTTCGATTTCGTTCTTCCCACACTCGCTCCAAGTGCCACATAACTGGAATGGTAATTATCCCACCGCTTGCTCGACCACGCTCCTAATCAAACGATTAACCATATGGCTCCGATACGCCGCGCAAATGTCTTTATCCTTTCTAAAGGTCAAAGATCAGCGAAACACTTAGCATTCGCCGCGGCTTGTAGGGCGGCCAATTTGGCTGCGGCCGCATTTCAGGCGGCTCTTGTGGATCGTCGAAAAGCCCGCCCGAAGGCAGGCTGCAGCCAAAATTGGCCGCCCTACAAAACTCAGCGACAAACTAACGACTTGCTTGCGCCACCAGTGCGCTATGTCGCGTCCGCATTTGTCATAAAGTATCAATAGAAGCGGGCTGTGCTTCGGAGGGCATCGGTCATGATTCCAGCCCTCGTGTTTTTCCTCGCGGCGTACACGCTGCCCGGCCAATTGGATTCGGCTGGAACGATGTAAATCGGGAATCAGCGTAGCGCCGCTGGGCGATGAGATCTTGAGTTCGAAAAAGAGATGCGAGTGGTGGCCATGATACAGACAGCGGATGATAGCGGCGCCGCGTTCCACTCCGGGGCGGACAACTGGCGGGCGCAGGTCACGGTCGACTCTCGCGGCGCAGGCTTCCGCGATTTGATCATTAAGAGCAGCGGCGTCCGCAGCAGCGAAAAGTTCCAGGAGGGCGCGCGTTACAAGTTCAACGGTTCGGAGTGCGCGCTGGCGCCATGAAACCACCTATGCGCTATGTTTTGCTCACTCTCGATGATTTCCGCAAGCGGACAATTCCTCGGCACGCCCGTCGACAATGTGGACGACACACGAATCCCGCACCGCGGTCGACCTTCTTCACCAGGGCCGTAGCTGGTTGTTAATGGATCGCGATCGTCACAGGTGGGCTGGTTTGTCCCGCGATCGTCAGTACGACAGGCACGGCGTTCCCTGGCGTAATTCCCGACGGTACCACCACGTTGATCTGGTACAACCCAGCGAACCCAGGCGCCAGCCCGCTGAAGGCCACCGCCGCCTGCTGCCCTCCGATGGTCACCGTCACCGTGTTCACCGTCGTCGATAACGGCGGAGTGCTCGGCGCGGGCGAGCCTTCTTTCACCGCGGGCGTTACCGCCCCCAGCCCGGTGCAGTAGATCACGATGGTGTCGCCCGCCGTCGCCGGAGTCCCCGGCTCGACCAGCGTCACTCCGTCGCTCTTCACGATGCTCCCTTGTCCCTTCCCTGTCTGATTCACGGTGAAAATCCCGGGCTGCGCCGGCGCCACCACTAGCGATTGAGGCAAGGACAACGTACTTCCATGCTGCACCGTCAACTGAGACTGTGTATTGATCGGCACGCCGTATGGCACCTGAACATTTAACTGGCCGGTGTTCGTGTACAGAATCGGCAGCGGCTGATTGCCCAGCAGCACCTGCGTCCCGCTCAATGTCTGCGGCAAGGGCAACCCGCTGTCCTGGGCCACTCCATCCGCCAGATTGTTTCCATACACCGTAATCAGACCGCCAGGCGCAATCGGGACGCCTCCCTGTCCGCTGGCCGAATGCACCACGCCGGCCGCTGTCACCAGAGGCGTCGACCCTGTAGAGGACGGAGCACTCACCGTCCCGGAGAGCGTTGCCGATCCTCCGACTACCCCTGTTCCTCCCGCCGGCAAAAGCGCCAACACCGAGACCACCACTGAGCCCGTCTTCACCGGTTTCCATCCCACCTGCCAGATCCCGTTGCCGATGTGTGTCATGGTCTGCGCCGGCTCACTATCGGAGAAGTTCGCCGTCACAGTGGCACTCTGTCCTCCGCCCGGCCCCACCAGGTTTCCGCAGCCATCGGTCACCTGCACTTCCAAAGGTGTCGCCTGCCCCTGCACCGCCGCGAAACTCTGCATCGGCGACCGGTACACTACCTGCAAAATCTGCGAAGCGCATCCCGACGCCGCACTGGTCAGATCGATGTGATACCAGCGCGCGTCTCCTTCGCCCACGAAGCCGGCCGTTGCCCCGGTCGGAGCCACCACCATCAGAATATTCACCGTCTGCGAGGGCGACCCATCGGAAAACTGAAGCGTGATCGTCCCCCGCGAGATGTTTCCCGGCGTCAATTGGCTGAAGTTCGGAGACACGCGCACGATCGTCGGCTGATTCGACTGGATGCTGCCATTGGGCGGCAGGAAGCTGAACCCCATTCCAATCTGTCCCGATTGGAAATTGTTCACCTGACCGGTGGGATTCCCCACCTGGACGTCCTGCGATCCAGGCGTCGCGCCCGCCACGCCCGTGAAAATTACACCCGTCGGATAGATCTGCGGACCGGGACTAAAGCCGGGCGGCAGCACCGTCAGAATCACCGTAACCGACTGCGGCGCGTTGACCGCGGTTGCCGAGACCTGAATCTTCCCGTAATAAGTGCCCGCTCCCAACCCGCTCGTGTTAATCGAAACGGTCACCAGGGAAACATCGAGATACGGATTTTGCACCGTCCCGCTCGACGGCGAAATCTGCAGCCAGCCGCCACCGGTGAGGGTGGTGGACGCCGCGGTCCAGTTCATGGAGCCCTGCCCGGTGTTGAGAATCCCAAACGTCTGCGGCAGGGGCACGCCGCCCTGTGCCACGGCGGTAAAACTCAGCCCCACCTGCGAAATCAGAATGACCGCTGTAGGAGCGCTCAGCGACAACGTGACCGGAATATTCTTCGTACTCCCCACCCCGGTAATCGCGACCGTTCCCGAGTAAGTTCCCGGAGCCAGCGATCCCGGCGTCGCGGTAATCGTCAACGAAGCCGGCGCGGACGCTGTAGCGGTGCCGGTGGTGGCGGAGATGCTCAGCCAAGAAGCGCCGGAAGCCGCGGCGGTAAACGAGAGCGACCCTCCGCCGATGTTGGCAATCTGCAACTGCTGCGTTAACGCGCTGGAGCCCTGCGTTGCGGAGAAATTCACATTCTGGGTGCTGATGCTCAGGCCCGCTGGGGAAGCCGTCGTTACCGTCACCGTCACGGCAACGGTGGTCGTTGGGGGAACGGCGTTGGGCGCGGTAATAGTGATCGTCCCCTGATAGGTGCCCGCGGCCAGAGTGCTGGGATCGACGCTTACCTGCAAGACGGATGGAATCGTGCCGGAGAACGGGCTAATGGTCAGCCAAGGAGCGCTGGCGGAGGCAGTGAACACCAGTCCGGGGGTCGAGGAAGCAAGATTGATCGTTTGCGCGGCAGGCGCACCGCCGCCGGCGGTGGCGGAAAACGTTAACGGGGAGGACGCGGACGTTACCTGGTAGGTCGGCAGCTGATTCAGCACCTCGCGAATACGATAATTGAACGTATCGGCGATGTACACATTTCCCGCGGCGTCGACCGCCACGCCGTAAGGGTTGGCGAACGAGGCTAAGGTAGCCAGGCTTCCGTCTCCGCCAAACGAGGCGGCGCCAATGCCGGCGAGCGTCGTGATGATCCCTCCGGAGACTTTGCGAATACGGTTGTTGAGGGTATCGGCGATCAGAATGTGGCCCGCGGCGTCCACCGCTACTGCCTGAGGGCTGGAGAGGTATGCGCTGGTGGCGGGGCCTCCATCGCCGAAGACGCTTCCACCTCCGGCTATCGTTGTGATGATGCCATTGGACACCTTCCGGATCCGGTTATTCGAGGTGTCCGCGATGTAAATATTGCCGGCCGAATCCACCGTCACGCCAAAGGGATCGGCGAGCGCCGCGTTCGTTGCGGGACCTCCGTCGCCGGAGTATCCGTAATTGCCATTACCGGCCACGGTGGTGATGGTGCCGCCCGTCACCTTCCGGATCCGGTTGTTGTAGGTGTCTGCGATGTAAACGTTGCCGGCCGAATCCACCGCGATTCCCTGAGGGAAGCTAAGGGATGCGGCGTAGGCGGGCCCCCCGTCGCCGAAGAAGCCCGAGCTTCCGCTTCCGGCGAAAGTCGTGATCGCCGAGTTTGGAGCGACCATCCGTACGCGATTGTTCAGATAGTCGGTGAAATAAATATTGCCCGCGCCATCCACCGCCACCGAGGTGGGAGTATTGATTTTCGCGCTGGTGGCAGCCCCACCATCTCCGGAGAAACCGGCCGCGCCACTGCCCGCCACAGTAGTAATCGTTCCTTTGGATACTTTGCGGATCAAATTATTTCCGCGATCGGCGATAAAAATATTCCCGGTGGAATCGACGGCGACACCCGTCGTAATCAGCATCCCCGCGCCCACCGCGGGCCCTCCGTCGCCAAAATAGGTGCCTCCGCCCGCTCCCGCGAAGGTGGTGATGATTCCGTTCGTAACCAGGCGGATGCGTTCGTTATAGAAGTCGGAGATGAAAATACGCCCGCTGGCATCCACCGCGACGCCGACCGGGCCATCCAGAGATGCACTGACGGCGGACCCGCCATCGCCGGCGTAACCCGACGCTCCACTTCCCGCGACCGTCGAGATGAAGCCGTTGGACACTTTCCGAACGTGGTTGTAGCCATAATCGGCAATGTACAAGTTGCCCGCGCTGTCGACCGCGACGCCCGACGGCCCACTGAGCTGCGCTTGGGTCGCCGCTCCGCCATCGCCGGAGAAGCCCCCGATACCGGTTCCCGCGACCGTGGTCATGATCCCGGCAAACACCTTCCGAATCCGGTTGTCTCCGTAATCCGCAATGTAGAGGTTGCCGTTGTTATCGGCAACAACGTCGTAGGGGTTGTTCAGAGACCCAAGCGTAGCCAAGCCTCCATCGCCGAGAACAGATCCACCTCCTGCGACGGTTGTGATTTTGCCGCCGGAGATCTCCCGAATGCGCGCATTGAACTGATCGGCGACGTAGATATTGCCCGCGGTATCGACGCCAACACCAAGGGGGTGATTGAAGGAGGCGCTGGTCGCCGCCCCCCCGTCCCCAGAAAAGCCGGCAATCCCATTTCCGGCGACCGTCGTGATCGTCCCGCCTGACACTTTCCGTATCCGGTGGTTATTGTAGTCGGCAATGTAAAGGTTGCCGGCCGAGTCTACCGCGAGCCCTTGCGGAGTGTTGAGCGACGCGCTCGTTGCGGGCCCTCCGTCCCCAGCAAACCCGGGATTTCCATTGCCAGCTACCAGGGTGAGAGTTCCGCCGGGAGTGATTTTTACCACGACGTTGTTGTAGCTGTCCGCGACGTAAAGGTTGCCCATGCTATCGACAGCAGGGTCCCGAGGTGAGCCCAGTGGGGCGTAGGCCGCCAGAATCTGAGACGGGAAAGGCCGCCATCCTCCGCCCGCGACCGTCGTGACCACACTGGTCGACACTGCGCCCGATGGCGAAATCGTGAAATTGTTTGTGACCAACGTCTGGCCGTTGCGGACTGCCGATACGCTCCAGGCGCCGGGAGTGCTGCCCGGCGGATATCCGGCGATGCTGATGAACCAGTTCCAGCACCAGCCCCCTCCGGTTCCGTTTTGTGTAAAGGTCTCGGTTAAATACAAGGAACCGTTGGGCTCAAACCAGGCAACGGACCAGTTATCGCCGGTGACTCCGCCGGTATACGTAAAGTCGAACCATACCTGGCTGTCTGTAGCTTGGAAACTGGATTGCGCGGCAGGCAGAGCCGGACAACCTCCTGCCGCTGCCGTGACCGCTCCGGTGAACGTCGGCGCCGACTGCGCAATGGCTTCGCTAGAACCGAACGCCACAAGAACGGCGAACAACATCGTGGTGCCAGGCCGTAGGATCACAACGTCCTCCAATTGTGCTCAATCCATCAATGACTGCGAAAAGAGCTGTCTCAATGCTCAAACAGTATACTGCAAATCCTATCCGCGCGAACCGGAGCCTTCAGGGCTCACATTTTGTCGAATTGGGTGCCGTCATCGGCGGTATCCGGCGGATCCGGCGCCTTCGGGCTGCCTGGCGAACTGGGGCTTGATCCGCTGCCCTGGCCGGCGGAGCCTCCGCTGTTGATCAGCACCATGATTCCTTGAATAGTGACGCCGCTGGGGTTGATATCGATGAAGCCTCCCGGTCCCACCAGGGACAATTCGACGCCCGCTTCAATCACCACCTTCATTCCGGCCTTCAAGTGAATCTCCTGGCCGGCCTGGTGCGCGAATTTTGTGCCGCTGGTCTGTTCGGTGGATTGGCCGACCGCCACCGATAGCTTCCCGCCAATCTGTTCTTTGTGATTCCCGGTCAGCGTAATGCTGTGATCCCCGCCGGTCTTCTCCAGAATATTTCCATTGGTGGTGAAATGCTTGTCCCCATCGGTTTCGAAAACGTAATCGCCGCCAACCTTCACACTCTTATTCTGAACAACCGATTCCTTCTGATTCTGTTTCACAAACAAATGGCGGTTGGCGCCCACCCACTCCCGCGATTCAGCCTTGGTGCGTTCATCCTTGTCGCGCTCGGCATGGAAGAAAACCTGCTCCTTGCCTTTCAGATCTTCAAAACGCAGTTCATTGAAGTTGGTCTTGGCACCCTGTTTGGTGCTGCGCGATTTAATGGTGCTCACCGTCTTGTGATCGGGCAGCTTATAGGGCGGCATCTGATCCGGATTGTAGACGCTCCCGGTGACCATGGGACGGTCCGGATCGCCGTTGATGAAGGAAATCACCACTTCCTGTCCGATGCGCGGAATGTGAATGCTTCCCCAGTTCGCCCCCGCCCAGGAGGTTGCCACGCGTGCCCAGCAGGTGTTGTCCGTACTGTCGGACGCGGGATCCCACATGAACTTCACTTTGATCCGGCCATAGGGCTCGGTGAAAATCTCTTCTCCATCCGGCCCCACAACGACCGCCGTAAGGGGACTGGGGATCGAGGGGCGCGCCGTAACGCGCTGCGGACGATACGGCAACGCGTACGGGATCGAAGAGAATATATTTCCGTAGCGGTTTTCCTCCTGAACCTCCGCCCGCGAGCGAAACGATCCTTCGGCGCCATGATGGGAAACGTCGACGATCACGTACGGCCCGTCGCCGTTGAAATGACCTTGCAGCGTGAATTTGTGGCCCGACGTGATCTGGCGGACGTTGCTGGCCCCCTGCGTGGTCAACATGGGTGTCTCCGTCTGTTCCATGCGGATGCCGACGGTGCGCTTGTTATCCTGGAAAATCTTCTGGAGTTCCGCCGGTTGCAGTCCTCCGGCTTTATTGACGCCATCAAACCGCGAAGCGTAGCCGCCGGGATGTTCCAGCACTTCGAAATCGTCGTTCCCGCCGAGTTTGAGCTTGTGCGACACCTTGCCCACCTGGACTGAATCGAGGACGATCTGCGTGGCTTCCAAATGCCTGTGCGGCAATTGGAAATTGTGGTCCCACAGCGTGTATTTTCCGGAGCCCCAGTATTGCTCCTTCTGCCATTCAATGACGAATTCTTCGTTTTCATTCCCGCCCGGTATCGCGCTGAAGGTCAGGTCGCTATTGCCGGGAATGGCGGAGTGCGATTGCGGAGTATTCGCCAGAACCAGTTTGTGTTCGTTCGGGGTGAAGCGGAAGAAGTAGAAGATCCCTTCTTCCTCCATCAGGCGGCAGGCGAACGCGAAATCGGTCTCCTGATATTGGGTGATGTATTCGCGCGGTTCAAAGGTCCCTTGAATTTCCGGGGCGACGTCAAATCCGGCGAAGAGCTGCTTCAGCAGATCCGGCACGTTGATGTGCTGGAAGATGCGGCTGCGAAACTTGCGTGTCAATTTCCAGATCTCCGGCACGACCGTGGCGCGGTAGGTAGTGAACACCGGATCGCGGACGCCTTGCGAGAGCTCGATCACGATTCCGTGAAAGTCCCGCGGGGCGCGTTTGGGATCTGCGCCCTGAACCCCGAAGCTGACCTTTTGTCCGATTAACTTGTCGAAGTCTACAGTAACGGAGTTTTCCGCCAGCAGCTCCAGCTCGAAGCGAAAGAGTTGGCAGAGAGCTTCATGACCGCGAAAGGAGTCAAGAAGGAGCTTATCGGTGCCCAGCGGCGTGGTGAGATACAAATACCGGTTCGCTTCTACATAGGCCATATCGGATCACTAGAGTATAATTCAGGTCTTCGACAACTGCTCCCAATTCTTAAACGCGTAGTTCAGGGCTTTTAACCAATTGGCGTATTCGGGATCGGTGTCATCGAAATTCCGAACGGCGAGGACGCCAATGTTAACGCGGGCCCGCTCCTCAGCCGCGGGGACTCGGTTCTCCTTCAGGAACTGGGAAATGAAATCGAGCTGCGGCCTGATCATCGCGGGCAGTCTGAAGGTCGGGTCGAGCGCGGCTAGTTTGTCCGTATGGACAACCGCTTTATCAAGAATAGCTTTGAGCTGGGAATGACTCGCGATCAGGGGACGGCGCTGCATCATAGCTCCTTGTCAATTAGGCTGCAAGCCGGTCTGACCGCCCCGGGGAATAAACACTTGCGTCGCGCCGCCGCCCGTCTGAGTGGCTTGACCTGGAACGGACCATGTGTCAACAGCTGGTGCGGCCGTGCTTTGCAAGCCGGTGACGGGCTCCGTCGCCGTGAATGAATCCTGGACCCTGGGCACAACCTGCCCGCCGCTCGCGACGTTGGAGTCAATACCAAGCTGGTCTGGAGTGACACTTGGGTCCGTGCTGAAATACTGGCCCGTTTTACCCGGCGCGTTCCATTGATAAAGCTGGTCCCCCGCCGGGCCTCCTCCAGCCCCCGGAATGGACGCCTCGCTCACAGGTTGGTTCATGTCAATGCAGGCGATGTGGCTGTCCATATCCTCGGGCCCCATGCCGGCGTTCTCATAGAAGGAGCGCGCGACTTTTTGACGAGCGGCAATCTGAGCGGGTGATGCTCCCGGTTTCGACGCCAATTCGGACTCCTCCGGAGTCGGCCCCTTTCCGACATTTTCCTCGGACGCGGACTCCGCGCTTTCCTCCGCATCCGCGGACGACGCCTCCTTGGCTGAACTTGAGGACTTCGCGGGCGGCTCTTCAGCGGCTGCCCCTGCGCCGCCCTCCTCTTCGGCGCTGGCCGCCCCTCCGAACTTTTCACCTATTTTTGCGATGAGTATGAAAAAGGCCACGACACCCAGGATCGTGACTGCCTGCGCCAGATAACCCGCGGCTCGATCCAGATCGGCTTCGGACTTGGCCCTCACCGTGGTCTTCACGCATTCGACGATATCTTCCGCCGCCGTGAACACCGCCATGCCTACAAAGTACGCGCCCACCAGCAGGAGAATAAAATCGACCACTTCTCCGATTCCGAACGCCTGCGAAATCGCCAGGGCAGTGAAGGTGGCCGCGACCATCCCCAAGCTCGACGGCGTCAGCATCGCCCGGAATTGACCGGCCAGCTCCGGCCCCATGTGGTTCGGCGTCAGCTTCAGCACCTCTACAAACCGCTGCTTCAACGTCAGCTTGGGAGCGCTCGTGGCATGTTGGCCGGCCGGTGAGTTCGGATGCGGGATCCCGGCCGACGACCAGTCAAAATGTTGCCCGGCGGGCGAATTCGGATGCGGCACGCCCGTCGCCGCCCAGTCGTGCATCCGGCTGGCGGGCGAGTTCGGGTGCGGCAAGCCTAACGCAGACCAGCGCCGTTTTCGCGAATGGGCCATATTCAATCCGGAGGGCTTCCGAGCTTCGCGCCAGTATACCGCAAACGCCTGGATCGAACTCCGCCTCCTGCAATTTCGATCCGCCTTTGGTATCTTAACCCTTGCTCTTTATTCCGCGCCGCCATGCCATTCATCTTTGAGAGCTTCTCGGGACCCGCCGCCGGCCGCAAGTTCGATTTACCCGACCATGTCGCCGTCACTTTCGGCCGGACCGAAAAGTCCCGCTACGTGATCCCCGATGACAGCCATCTCTCGAGTGCGCATTTCTCCGTCCAGTGCCACGGCGAAAAATGCGTCATCCGGGACCTCGGCAGCACCAATGGCACTTTCGTAAACGGGGCCAAGATCTCGGAGTTCGAAATCGGGATCGGCGCGGTCATTTCAGCGGGAAGCTGCGCCTTCAGGCTCGCGCCCGGCGCACCCGAGGAATGGATCGGGTACTCCCCGCGGCACAAGAACGTTCTTACCAATCTCTTTGGATACGGACAGCCCGTTCTTGCGGTTTTAGATGGGGCGCGCGAGGATCGACTGCCGGCGTTTCTTCAGGCCTATAGCGTGGAGCACGTCTCCCTTTACGAAGGCGGCAACGAATTGAAGGATGTCGCGCCGTACCTCGCGCTGCTCCCGAAAACCTCGACGCTCTGGCCGATGCTCATGAAAGAAGGTTGGGGGAAAAGCTGGGGAATCTACCTGAATTCGGACGCCGACTTGGCTGCGGTGCGCGATCACCTGCGCCGAATCCTGACGCTGAAGGATGAAGATGGCCGCTTGCTGTACTTCCGCTTTTACGATCCTCGGGTCCTGAGGGTTTTTATTCCCACCTGCACGCCGGAAGAAAGCACGGCCTTATTCGGCCCGATTTCCCGTTTTGTGATGGAGGGAGAGGATCTCGACAACCCGCTTCAGTTCGGAGGCAAACCCCCGTTGGCGCGCACCGAGGTTGACCCATCCTCATTCCGAGAAACCCGTTAGCCCCGCCGGGGCTAGTCTTTGTGCTGTCAATGCTCGCAAAAGGGAGCGCCATTTTTAGCCGCGGATTTTAATGCCGCGATCTGCGGGGCAAGCGGTCCGACGACCTGGCCCATGCCCACCTCGCCGATGATCACGGTGGGGCATCCCAGCACAATCACGCCGCCGTGAACGGTCGGATCGCCGATGCGCGCCGCCATCAGATTTCCGATCAGCACCGTCGGCGATCCCATGGCGATGACGTCCGGAGGTCCCACGCACGTCGCCATATCGGTGACGCGCGCCGCCGGCAGGAATCCGATCAATACCGTCGGCTCACAAGGTGGAAGAATCGGTCCGCCAACGTGAGGAACAATACCCGTCACCATCGGACATACGTGCATGTCGGTTAAACGGGATGCCGGAGGCATAGCGAACATTTTACGCTTCATCCGCGGCCAGCGGCAACTGGGTTTGATAACATAGCTCGATGACGCGAAACTCGATGATGAAAATCCTTGCCGCTCTGTTGTTCACGCTCCCGATCTTCGCCCAGGACGAACCACCACAACCCGCCGCTGGCGCGGGCGGAGGACGAGGGGGAGGCAACGCCGCCCTGGCCGCTCCACGCCCGCAGCCCTATGACCGCGTCATCACCAAGGAGGCGAAAACCAAAAAAGGCCTCTTCACCGTTCACCAGATTGGCGAGCGCTTCTTTTACGAAATCCCGAAAGCCGAGCTCAACACCCAGCTGCTCTGGAACACGCAGATCGCCAAAACCACGGTCGGCGTCGGTTACGGCGGCGCGCAGGTCGCCAATCGCGTAGTCACCTGGGAGTTGCACAACGACCGCATCTATCTGCGCGACATCAACTTCAGCGTCACCGCCAAACCCGACACGCCGATCGCCGAGGCCGTGCAGGCCGCCAACAACGCGACCATCATCATGGCGTTCAACGTCGCCGCTTACCATGACGCGGATCCCGTGATCGATGTCAGCCGCCTGTTCAACACCGACGTTCCCGAAATGAGCGCGCGCCAGCAACTGGGCGCGACAGCCTTCGACGCGGCGCGTTCCTATATCGACCACGTCAATCCATTTCCCGACAATATCGAGGCGGAAGCGACAGCCACCTATACCCGCACCGGCAACGCAACGGCCGCCGCGGGCGGTGGACGCGGAGGAGGGCAACTCGGCGGAGGCGCCATGCGCGGCTCCAGCGCGACCATCGTGCTACATCACAGCATGGTGCGCCTGCCCGCGAAGCCGATGATGCCGCGCCTGTTCGACGAACGCGTCGGCTACTTCACTACCGCGCAAATGGATTACACCGCCGACGAGTATCGCGTCCGCTACATCGCGCGCTGGCGCCTGGAAAAGAAGGACCCCAACGCCGCGATTTCCGAGCCGGTAAAGCCGATCGTTTATTACATCGATTCGGCCACGCCGAAGCAATGGGTTCCCTGGCTGAAAAAGGGTATCGAAGACTGGAACGAGGCCTTCACCGCCGCCGGTTTCAAGAACGCCATTATTGGCAAACCGGCCCCCACGCCGCAGGAAGATCCCAGCTGGAGTCCCGAAGATATCCGCCACTCGGTCATCCGCTGGCTGCCGTCGACTGTAGAAAATGCCAGCGGCCCGCACATCTCCGATCCCCGCACCGGCGAGATTCTCAACGCCGACATTCAGTTCTACAACAACGTCATGGTTCTTGCCCGCGACTGGTATTTCGTCCAGGTCGGCCCGCTCGATCCGCGCGCCTCGAAACTGCCTCTGCCGGAGGATCTGATGGGCCGCCTGCTCGAATACGTCGTCTGCCATGAGGTCGGCCACACGCTCGGCTTCCAGCACAACATGAAGGCCAGCTCGATGTATCCGGCCGATAAAATCCGCGACAAGGAGTTTGTCCACAAGATGGGCCACACGCCCTCTATCATGGATTACTCGCGCTTCAACTACGTCGCGCAGCCTGAAGACCACATCGCCGTCGAGGATCTGGTTCCGCGCATCGGCCCCTACGATGTATGGGCGACGAAATGGGGTTATATGCCGATCGCCGCATCGACGCCGCAGGAAGAAAAACCCATCCTCGATAAGATGGCCCGCGAGCAGGACCAGACGCCGTGGTATCGCTTCTCCACCGCCAATTCCGCCGGCTCCGACCCGGGTGAAGAGACCGAAGCCGTGGGCGACGCTGACGCCGTTAAGTCCACCGCGATGGGCATGAAAAACCTCCAGCGCGTCTCCAAAATGCTGATGTCTGCTACCGCCTGGAAGGAAGGCGAGACTTACGAAGACCTGAGCGAGCTCTACGGCCGCATGCTCAGCCAGTGGCAGCTCGAAATGAATCACGTCGCGCAGGTCGTCGGCGGTTTCAACAGCCAGGAAAAGGTGGTGGGCCAGGAAGGCCGGATCTTCACGCTGGTTCCGAAAATCGGCCAGGAGGAAGCAGTGAAATTCCTGGTTGAAAACGCATTCTCGACTCCGCTTTGGGTTGTGGACCCCGATATCCTGCGCCGCATCGAGCCCACCGGAGTACTGCAACGCATCCAGAACGCGCAGCGTAGCGTCCTCAACACGCTGCTCAACGATGCGCGTTTCGCCCGGCTCATCGAACAGCAGACGGTCGATGGAAACGCGGCCTACACTGCCGCCGAACTTCTCGCGACGGTCCGCAAAGGCGTGTGGAAAGAACTCGACGGCGCGCAGATCAAGATCGACGCCTATCGCCGCAATCTGCAAAACACCTACCTCGAACTGGTCGACGCGAAGCTCAACGGAGCAAGGGGAGCGGTCGCGGCGGCTGGTCGTGGAGGAGGCGGAGGGGGACGAGGCGGTGCGGTTGCCGCGGTCAGCGAGGACGAGAAGCCTTTCTATCGCGCCGAGCTGCGCGCCCTGACGGCATCCGTCTCCACCGCGATCGCCAAAGCCACCGATCACGATACCAAAGCGCACCTCGAAGGCGCCAGGGACCAGATCGCGAAAATTCTCGATCCCAAGTTTCTTCCGCCCGCGCCAGTGGCGGCAGCCGCTGCCACCGGCGGTCGAGGTCGCGGCCGGTAGATCACCGCCTTGTATCGCCTTGTAGGGCGGCCAATTTTGGCTGCAGCCGCATTTCAGGCGGCTCTTCTTCGAACATTTTCAGATTTCCAGGGAACAAAATCGGCGGTAGATCGTCTACCTTGCATGGTAGAATGCCTACCGTCATGCCAAACGACAAAATCGACCTCTTGCAGGGGACGCTCGACATGCTGATCCTGCGTACCCTATTGTTCGGCCCGGCGCACGGCCACCAGATCGCGAAGCATATCCAGCAGACCACGGACGACGTTTTGCAGGTGGAGCACGGCTCGCTCTACCCCGCCCTGCATCGGCTGGAGCGCAAGGGCCTGGTCGCGGCGAAATGGGAAAGCGGCGGTAACCAGAAGCGCGAGTTCAAGTATTATCGTCTCACCGCGGCCGGCAAGAAACATCTGACTGCCCAGGAATCGAAATGGCGGCGCATGTCGGACGCCATCGCGCGCATCATGTGGCCTGCGCGACAAGCCCGCTCGTCTCAAGAGTGACGACATGTTCTGGCGGCGCAAAAAAGAACGGGATCTCGATCGCGAGCTGCGTTCCCACCTGGAGCAGGAAGCCGAGGAATCGGGCCTGCCCTCCCTCGAAGCCCGCTACGCCGCGCAACGAGCCTTAGGCAACACCACCCTGATCAAGGAGCAGACACGCGACATGTGGGGATTCATGCTGATCGAACAATTCTGGCAGGACCTGAAATACGCCGTGCGCGGATTGCGGCGCTCGCCGGGCTTCGCGGCCGTGGCGCTGCTGTCGCTCGCACTCGGCATCGGTGCAACCACCGCGCTGTTCAGCGTGGTCTACGGAGTGCTCATCGCTCCCTACCCTTATGCGAACCCCGATCGGATCTGGGCGCCCGCTGTCGTCGCTCCCAACCGTGCCGTGCAAGGATGGCACACTTATTCGCGCCGCGAGTTTGTGGAACTTCAAAAGCTTCCCATATTCGCCGACGTGATGGCCACGTCCTATGACCAGATGCTGTTGGGAGGCGATCGCAGCCCGGAAACCTTTTTCGGCGTTCTCGTTACCGGAGGCGGTTTCAACTTCCTCGGTGTGCAGCCCGTCATCGGAAGGACCATTCAGCCCTTCGATGTCGGTTCCGACGGTCAGCCCGCGCCCGTCGTTGTGATCAGTTACCGCCTGTGGCAGCGCCTGTTCGACGGCCGCGAAAGCGCGTTGGGCCAAAAGCTGGTGCTGAATGACGTTCCGCGCACCGTCGTCGGGGTCATGCCTCCGCGCTTCGGCTGGTTCACCAGCGACGGTTTGTGGCTGCCCATGTCCATGGACCCGAAAGAGGAAGGCTCTCTCAACGTCATCGTGCGCCTCGCCCCGGGCGTGACTCCACCGCTCGTCGAGCAGCAGTTGCAGGCGCTTCATCAGCAAATGGCCCGGGAGACCCCAGGGAACTTCCCGAAAGGCGAGTTCCGCACGGTGCTTCGGAACTACATGGACATCACTGTCGCCAGCGGCGAGATGAAGTCCAGCCTGAGCCTGCTGCTCGCCGCGGTCGGATTCCTGTTGCTGATCGCCTGCGTCAACGTCGCTAATCTGCAACTGGCGCGCACCACAACGCGAGCGCGGGAAATCGCGCTTAGATTGTCCATTGGTGCAAATCGGCGCCGCCTGGTCCGCCAGCTGCTTACCGAAAGCGTCCTGCTCTCGCTGCTGGGCGGCGCGCTCGGTATCGGTTTTGCTGTCGGCATCACCAGGGGTATTGCTGTGTTGATGCCTTCGTTTTACGTTCCCAACGAAGCTCGCATCACCGTAAATACCTGGGTTCTGCTTTTTTCTTTTGGAACCTCGGTGGTCACCGGAATCCTGTTTGGACTGGTGCCCGCGCTCCAGTGCTCACGGCCGAACCTGGTCGATTCCCTGAAAGAAGGAGGCAGAGGCGCCGGCGCTAGCGTCCGTGGACAGAAAACCCGGCGCGCCCTGGTGATCGCCGAAGTCGCCTTGTCGGTCACGCTGCTCGCCGCCGCCACGCTGACCATTCGCAACTTCGCCGGATTGCTCAAAACCGATCCGGGCTTCCATCCCGAGCGCACCCTCATGGTCGACGTCCAACTCTCTCCCAAACAGTACTCCACGCTGGAGCAGCGCAATATTTTCGCCAGGACATTGCTGGAGCAGGTGAAAAACCTGCCCGGCGTTACCGCCGCGACCATCGGAAATGGTGGCATGCCTTTCGGCGGACCGCGCTCGACGTTCTCTATCGAAGGGCTCGCTCCCATGCCTTCGCAGCGCATGACCATCGGGTTGATCAGCGAGGATTATGCGCAGACCCTCGGCATTCCATTGCGGCGCGGGCGGCAACTCACCGCGCAGGAAGTCGCGCGCGGAGACCGCTTCGCCCTCATCAACGAGACTGCGGCGAAGCTGTGGCCCGCCGGCCAGGACCCCATCGGAAAGCACGTCAAGCTCGACCTTCTGGCGAACCCCGGCGGGAAACAATTGCTGACGCTTGGGGGCAGCACCGGCGATCTGATCGTCGCCGGTATCCTGGGCGATACGAAAAACGCGGGCCTGCGCGACGCAACCATGCCGGCGGCCTTTGTTCCCTATACGCTGATCGCGCCCCCTTCCCGCGTCCTCGCCGTTCGCACCGCGGGCGAGCCCATGGCCATGCTGAACACGCTGCGCGCGGTCGTCCAGAAAATGGATCGCGAGGTGCCGCTTGGTCGCCCCATCACGCTTGAGGAAGTGCTCGGTTTTGAAACGGTCCAGCCGCGCTTCAACATGGCGCTGTTCAGCGCCTTCGCGGCGCTGGGGCTGGCGCTGGCCGCCGCCGGGATCTACAGCGTGATCTCCTACGATGTGACCCAGAGGGTCCACGAAATCGGCGTCCGCCTGGCGCTGGGAGCCAGCCGCGCGGATGTTCTCGGCATGGTCTTGAAGATGGCCGGAGCCGTCGTCTCCATCGGACTGGCCATCGGAATCGCGGGCAGCATCGCGGTGGTCCGCCTGGCTCGCTTCGACGTTTTCGGAGGCGCGTCTTTCGATCCGTTGTCGGTGTTGGCCGTCATCGCCACGTTGTCGCTGGTGGCCCTTGTCGCATCCTGGCTGCCTGCGTACCGCGCCGCGAAGCTCGATCCGCTCACTGCGCTGCGGCAGGAATAAGGGATCTTCACTTCACCGGCTGATCCTTCCACCACCACGGCTCGGGGAGCTTTTTCTCCACGGGCCAAACCTGATTGAGAGTATCCGCCTCCCACATGTCGCCGCCCTTCATGACGAAACGGATGGTGTTCGTATTGCGAATATTGTCGAGCGGATCCTTGTTCAGCACCAGCACGTCCGCCAGTTTGCCAGGCTCGATCGAACCCAGGTCCTGATCGTAGCCGATGGCCTGCGCACCATAGAGCGTCGCCGAGCGCAGCACTTCGTGATTCGACAGGCCGCCGGATTTGAGAGCCCACATTTCCCAGTGGCACTGAATCCCCTGCAACTGCCCGTGTCCGCCGATGCACACGCGTCCGCCCGCGCGCATGATCTTCGCCGCCTCCGCGGCCAGCTTCGGGAAAACCTGCTCTTCTTCGGAGAACCACGGCCGCCGCTTCGCGCGTTCGTCCAAAATATCGTGCGGAATGAAACGGCGCAGTTTCGGATCGTCGTGAACCGTGGTCGTTTCGTAAAAATAATTCTCCGCCCATGGTCCGCCGTAGGCGACCAGGAGAGTTGGTGTGTATGAAATTCCAGAGCGCGCGAAAATCTCCACGACATCCTTATAAAGCGGCACAATCGGCAGCGCGTGTTCGTTGCCGGAGAATCCGTCCAGAGCGTGCGTCAGATCCAGTTTCAGATCGAGGCCGCCCTCCGTCGTCGGCATGATGCCGTTTTCTTTGCACGCCATCACCAACCACTCGCGCTGCTTCCGGTTGCCCACCATGTACGACTTCACGGTATTGGTCCGGTAATATTTTTTGTAACGAGCAACTGTGTTGCGCGCCTCGTCCAGACTCTGGAAATTCGTAGACGAAAAAGTTCCGGGGCCGGTGTTGAATGCTCTGGGCCCTTGCATTTCGCCCATGTCGCCCAATTAAATCAAGAAAAGCTCCAGTCGAAAGATTGGGGCTTTTTGCTTTGCGGTCGAAAATGCGTCTGCCCCCTTTTCCCCCTCTTTCGAAAAATGCGTCTGTCCCCTTTTCCTCTTTCGAGTTTCCGTTCGGATTTCAGAGGAAGCCCGGGCTTTTTCGCGGGCGCCTTCTGATCCTGAAAAGCGAGGAAACAAAGCAGGAGGATGTGCGGCATTGGCGAAGTTTACCAGAATCGCGCCATTTTCTGCTCCGTTTTGCGAATCATTCGGGGCCACAGAGTATCCGGATCTGCATCGAACACGGTTGCGGCATCCGCGGGAAAAACGAACCATGCGCCCAGTTCCACTTCCCTCCGCAGTTGATCGCTGGTCCATCCGGAATAACCCAGGTAAATATGAAAAACGCCGGGGTCTCGACGGGACGCGATGGTCTGTTCGAGCAAGCTTCTGGTCAGGATCAGGTAGACATCGTCGAAAATGCGCGGCGCTCCTTCGACCTTCGCCGGCGACTGGAGCATCGCGAACACGGTAGTCGCGTCGACGGGGCCTCCGGTATAAATCCGGTCGGGTCGGCCTTTGGCCGCTCTAAGCGCCGGAAGCGCCGACGAGAGAGTGACGTCGGTGCGGCGGTTGAGGATCAGGCCGAGTACTTTATCGCCGTCCTCGTGAACCAGCAGGATCACGGTCTTCGAGAAATTCGGATCGCCGAGATCGCGGCTGGCCACCAGCAGTTTCGCGGCGCCCAGATCGTTGATGCTCTTCGATTGAGGCAAGGCGGTTGCAGCCAGCAGGACGGCCAACAGCGCTCGGTTCATTCCATGATTCTCTCTCTTTTTCGAGTACAATCCACATAGTATGAAGGAAACCCGACGCAGTTTTGTTTATGCCGCCGCCGCAGCGGGCCTGGCCGCGCTGCCGGCGCGGGGCGCGAAGAGGGCTCTGGAGCCGTTGTCGCCAGGGATCAAGATCACGCTTCAGCTTTCGCAGAATTTATCGGATGACGATCTGAAGTTCGCCAGGCAGCTTGGTGTCGGATATGTGACCGTGGGCACCACGGGCGGAACCTACGAAACGTTCGCCGCATTGAAGCGCCGCATTGAATCCGCGGGCTTGAAGGTGACCAACATCGGCAACACGAACGTCCACAATATGCCGGAAGTGACGCTGAATCTGCCGGGGCGCGACCGGAAGATCGAGGAGTATAAACAGTATCTGCGCGACCTGGGGCGGGCTGGGATTTTCTACACGACCTATGCGCATATGGGGAACGGGATCTGGAGCTCGAATGCGGAGACGGCTCGCGGAGGCGCCCCGGCGCGGGCGTTTCATGAAGCGACGGCCAAAGGGCACTGGATGAACCAGACCTTTGAGCCGCCGTTGACACAGGGGTGCCGCTACTCCAAAGAAGAAATCTGGGAAAACTATACCTATTTCATCAAGCAAGTGGTTCCGGTAGCTGAGGAAGAGGGCATCCGCATCGGCATCCATCCGGACGATCCTCCGGTGCCGGAGCTGGGCGGTGTGCCGCGGTGCATTTTCGGCAATTTCGATGGATACGTGCGGGCGCTGGAGATCGCGAACAGCCCTAATATCGGCGTCTGCCTGTGCTGCGGGACATGGATGGAGGGTGGCAAGTACATGGGGAAAGATGTATTCGACGCCGCGCGCGCGTTCGCCAAGATGGGCAAGCTGTGGAAGATTCATTTCCGCAACGTGACCGCGCCGATTCCCGACTTTGTCGAAACGTTCGTCGATGAAGGCTACACGGATATGAAGAAACTGATGCGGACGCTGGTAGAGGTCGATTTCCGAGGCATTCTGATTGCCGACCATGTTCCCGGCATGGTGGATTCGCGCGCCGGGTGGGCGTACAGCATCGGGTACATCAAGGCGCTGTACGATATGGCGCGGTGATGCTGAACTGGCTGGTGGTTGGCGTTGGCGACATCACGACGAAGCGGGTGATTCCCGCTATTCTCGCCGAGCCCCGGAGCAAGCTCGCTGGAATTGTTACGAGGGATGCGCGGAAGGCCGAGGCTTATGGGGTTTCGGCGTTGAGCGATCTGGAAGAAGGTCTGGCCGTGGCGGATGCTGTGTATGTGGCCACGCCGGTTTTCCTGCACGCCCCGCAAACGATTCTTTGCTTGCGCGCGGGGAAGCACGTCCTGTGCGAAAAACCGATGGGGATGAATTACGCGGAGGCCTGTTCCATGGAGCAAGCCGCTGGTGAGGCCGGGCGCGTGCTGGGCATCGCGTATTATCGACGCCTTTATCCGAAGGTCGCGCGAGCGAAGGAACTGCTGGAGAGCGGCGCGATCGGGCGGCCGGTTTTTTGCGAAGCGACTTCCCACGACTGGTTCAATCCCGTGGGAGGGCATCGCAGCTGGCTGGCCGATCGGAAGCGCGCGGGCGGGGGCCCTTTGTACGACATCGCGTCGCATCGCATCGACCTGATGAATTATCTGTTTGGCGCGCCGCAGAAGGCCTGCGGATCTCTTTCCACGCTGGTGCAACCCGTGCCGGTGGAGGACAACGCTTCGGTGTTGATCGATTATGAAAACGGCGTGCGCGGATTCGTGGATGTCCGCTGGCATTCGCGGGTGCCTCGGGACGAGTTCCGGATTCGCGGAACCGAAGGAGAGATCGATTTATCGTCGTTGAATGGAGATTCGCTGGTGTTTCCCGGCGGGCGCGAGTCGATTGCAGCGCCCGCGAATCTGCATTACCCGTGCATTCACGATTTCGTGGGCGCGGTGCTGGATGGGACGCCGTTGCGATCGTCGGGCGCATCGGCGATGGTGACGGATTGGGTTACCGAGCAGGTCCTGAAGACGAGTTAAACACCGCCGACACGGAACCGCCAAGCGTAAGCATGCGGACATTCGCAAATAATTATGACGCCGTGTTTAGTTGTCACGGTGAGTTTATCTTATCTGTCCGCATACTCACGCATGGCGGTTCTTTGTGCGGCCCATGTGGAACCGCGACCGCCGCGGACCACTCGTTAGGCCAGGCCGGGGACGGACCAACCTGGTCGATATTTGCGTCGAAGAAACGCGTTGGCTTCTTTGGAATTAGTGAATTTCGCTTTGGCTCCGTGCCATTGTAAGGTTGTATTCGGGAAACGCGTGGCGAGGGGCCCCAGCAGGACTGCTTCGGTTAATCGTCCGGAAAAATCGAATGACGTCGAAGTCTTTCCGTTGCCGAGTACAGCTTCGGCGAATTCGAAATAGTGGTCCGTACGTTCGTATTCGGGCATGATGTATCCGGCGAAATCCTGCATCGGCAACAGCACCGGCATCGAGATGTGCGGCAGCAGCATCTGGCCTTTTGTCCCGATGAACAGCGAACCCTGGCCGGGGAATTTCACGGAGCCGAGGAGCGCGCGGATCTCTTCCGGCGGGATGCGGTCACCGTCATACCAGGTGAGCGGCATGGTTTTTTCAGCCGTAAACGAGGTGCCTGGGAACACGTAGCGGATCAGGGTATCGAGGGCCCAGCTTTCGCCGTTGGGCGCGGCACTCTCGCTTCGCACTGAAACAGGTGAGCCAAGTTGCAGCGCGCCGAACACGGGGTCGAGAATGTGGCAGCCCATATCGCCGAACGTCGCGGTGCCGAAATCGAGGCGCTTGCGCCAGTTGCCGGGGTGATAGACGTCCTTTATGAAAGGACGGGCGGGCGCGACGCCCAGCCAGAGATCCCAGTTGAAGGCCGCAGGCACGGCGTCAGGAGCGGTGGGTAGCTTCGCGGTGTCGCCCCATTTTTTTTCACTCCAGGTGTGGACCTCTTTGACCTTGCCGATCGCGCCGCCCTGGATGAGAGCTACTGCCGTTTTGTATTCCTTCCAGGAATGAATCTGGATGCCCATTTGCGTGGGCAGGTTTTTTGCGCGCGCCATTTTCATGAGCGTGCGGACTTCGTGGATATCGTGCGCGAGCGGTTTTTGCACGTATACGGGCAGGCCGGCGCGCATGGAACTGATGGCCTGAGGAGCGTGCATGTGGTCGGGGGTGCCGACACAGGCGGCGTCCAGGTGGCCTCGCTCCTTATGCAACATCTCGCGCCAGTCCTGATATAAGCGCGCGTCTGGATATTTTGTTTTAACGCGCTGGAGGCGGTCGGAGTCGACTTCGGCGACGCAAATCAGCTTCACTTTGGGATGGGAGGCGATGCCGTCGAGCGTGGAAAATGCCATTCCGGAGGCTCCGAAGCTGGCCAGGCGCAGAGTGCCGGAAGGGGGTTTTGCGAGGAGGTCGCGGATGAAGAAGGGAGACGCGGCGAGGGTCGTGCGGAGGAAGGACCGGCGATCGGAGATCACTGGATCATTTTACTCTTTAGCGCGAGCTATGATCATGGCGCCGCCCGAAGACTGCTAGATTTGTTGGAATGCCGATCACGCTTGAAGCGGCCAAAGAGGCTCGCCGGAATATTGCCGGCGTTGCGATGCGGACGCCGCTGGTGCGGCTCAACGCCGATGAACATCAAATTTATTTGAAGCTGGAGAATTTGCAGCCGATCGGGTCGTTCAAGATTCGTGGCGCGGCGAACGTGATCGCAAAGACGCCGAAAGAGCAACTGGCGAAGGGGCTGCTGACAGCATCGGCCGGCAATATGGCGCAAGGAGTCGCGTACTGCGCCAGGCGGCTGAAGATTCCAGCGACGGTGATTGCGCCCGACACGGCGCCCGAGACGAAGCTGCGCGCGGTAGAGAGGTTAGGCGGGCGGATCATAAAAACTCCGTTCGACCAGTGGTGGAGGGCGTTCGAAACCCGGTCGTTTCCCGGAGTGGACGCGACGTTCATCCACGCATTCGACGATCCGAACGTGATGGCGGGCAACGGGACCATTGGCCTGGAGTTGATGGAGGATCTGGCTGATGTGGACGCGGTGGTCATTCCGTGGGGAGGAGGCGGGCTGGCGTGCGGAATCGCGGCAGTCGTGAAGGCGCTGAAACCGTCGGCCAGGGTGTTTGCGGCGGAGGTGGCGACGGCTGCTCCGCTCGAGGCGTCGTTGAAGGCGGGATCGCCGCAGGTGGTCGATTACAAGCCTTCGTTTGTTGACGGCATCGGCAGCAAGACGGTTTTTCCGGGGATGTTCACTCTGGCGCAAGGCCTGCTGGACGGATCGATTGTGGTGACGCTGGAAGAAGTCGCGTCCGCCATCCGGCTGGTTGCGGAAAGGAATCGCGTGATTGCGGAAGGGGCGGCGGGGTGCGCGGTGGCGGCGGCGCTATCGGGCAGAGCTGGTGCGGGAAAAATCGTGGCCGTCATCTCCGGCGGGAATATCGATATGAAGAAGTTTTGCGAGATCGTCAGTTGATGGTCTAGCTTGCGCTGCCGCAGGAGTCGCACTGGCGGGCGTTCGGGTTCAACTTCGCCCCGCATCGGACGCACTGGTGAGACAGCCTTTTGCCCGGTCGTTTGGACTGAAAGACGATAAACCCGGCGAAAGCAAAAAACAGCAACAGCACGGCGGCCCAGGAGCCGGTGTAGTAATACAACATGAGGATCGCGAGGATCGCGGCGGTTGCTATCAGCCATGTCTTGCGCGGAGATTCGTCCATTTACCGCGCTCTGGCCAGGTCCGCCTTCGCGGCGGCCTCATCCTTCAGCGGAGTCACCTTGTCGGGATCGAGGCGGACCATCAGGTAACGGATATGATCGTCGATTTTCGTGAACCAGTGTCCGACGCCGGCGGGAATGACGATGACGTCTCCGGGCTTGAGCTGGTAAGTCGCGCCGTTGCGGATGGACTTGCCGTTGCTCCCGGGGCCGTTCAACAGGCGCACGTTTTCGTTGGTTGCGGGACGGCGCACCGCGCCCACAATGTCGGGGCCGGTTACCAGTGTGGCCGAGCCATCGATGACGTGATAAACCTCGCTCACCAGGTCATGTTCGGCGACTGGATTTTCGCCAGTCAGCGCGCGGCGATAGACGATTCCGATGTCCACATTTATTTTTCCGATGTCGAGCGCGCGGACTTGTTGGTCGGACACATCGTTGGCGACGATCCTCGCCGGGGCGCGCTTCAGGAACGCCTGCAATTCGTCGTTGCCGATATAAGTCGCGGAGCAGTGATTGCAACTCGGTCTCGTGTCCTGCGCGCAGAGCGCGAACACGATGGCGCAGGGGATCAGTTTAAGAGCGATTCTCATTTCCCTCCTTATTTTTGCGGCCACACAACGCCCTGGTCTTTGGTCGTCACCGGGGCCAGGCCTTTGTAGAGGAATCTCTGCACGCGTTGGCCGCGATAGGTCTCCGTCGTGTAGAGGTTCCCTTTCGAATCGGTGGTGATGCTGTGGACACCATAAAACTCGCCCGGCTGGCGGCCTCCTTCGCCGAAACTGGTGAGGACCTGAAGCGATTCGCGATCGAGGATGCGCACCTTGTCGTTTTCTCCGTCGGCCAGGTAAATGAACTTCTGTTGCGGATCGCGCGAGAAGGCGATGTCCCACGCAGAGCCCGAGCCGAGCGTGCTGGTCTCGAAGAACGCTTCCTTCACGAACGTCCCGTCGGGCTTGAAGACTTGAATCCGATCGTTGACGCGGTCGCAGACGTAGAGCAGGCCGTCATTCGAGAGCTGGGCGCAGTGGACGGGATTGCGAAACTGCTGCGCAGGAGCTTCGCCGGGCTTATATGGGTCCAGATTCGCGTCGTCCGGCTTTTTGCCGTACGCTCCCCAGTGACGTTTGTACGCGCCGGTATCGGCGTCAAAGACGATGACGCGATGGTTGCCGTAGCCGTCGGCGACGTAGAGCTCGTTGGTCTTGGGATCGACGAACAGCTTCGCGGGCTGCTTCAGGTTCTGCACGTCGTTGCTGCCCTTGCTCTGGCCCGGCTTGCCGATTTGCAACAGAAACTTTCCGTCCTGGGTGAACTTCAGAACCGAGTTGTCCATGGGACCTGCTTCCGGCGCCCGGTTGTTGCCGCCGATCCAGACGTTGCCTTTGTAATCGACGGTGATTCCGTGGTTGGAAACAGGCCAGTCGAAACCTTCGCCCGCACCACCCCAATGACGGAGAAGATTGCCGGCTTGATCGAACTCCAGCACTGGCGGCGCGGGCGCGCAGCACTGCGCTGTGGGAGGGTTCGTAGTAGCGTGGACTTCGCCGGGCTCCAGCGATCCGGGGCGGTGAACGATCCAGATGTGATCCTGCGCGTCGGTCGAGACGCCGATGGTTGCGCCCAGAATCCAGTGGTTCGGGAGGGGCTTTGGCCAAGTCAGATCGACTTCAAACTTCGGCGCCATGACTCTGGGGCTCTGGGCCAGAGCTACGGTGGCAAGAAACAGGAGTGGGGCACGCTTCATAGTTGGACTTCAATCACTATACATTCTTGTAGGGCGGGCTATTTAGCCTGCAGCCGCCATTCGGGCGGCTTCTTGATTGATTCAGAGAGCCGCCTCAAAGGCGGATGCAGGCTAAATAGCCCGCCCTACAAGACGCGTTTTGATTAGATGAATTGAAAGACTGTTGACCGGCGCTATCCGCACTTATTACACTTCGGGGCATGTACCGATTATTCGTGGCACTTTTACTCTGCGCCCTGACGGCGCTGGCCCAACGCCGGGGCGCGCCTCCGGCCGACGTGGACCAGTTCCGGTTTCGCTTTGTGGGGCCCTTGGCGGGCAACCGCGTGGCGTCGGTGGCCGCTGTTCCGGGGGATGTGAACACTTATTACGCGGGCGCGGCATCGGGCGGCATTTTCAAATCCGTCGACGGAGGTTTTGGATGGACGCCGATTTTTGACAGCCAGCCGGTTGCGGCGATCGGGGCGCTGGCGGTGTCGCCGTCGAATCCGAATATCGTGTGGGCGGGAACGGGCGAGGCCTGGGCGATCCGCGACGTGGACGTGATGGGCAACGGCATGTACAAATCGACCGATGCGGGGAAAACCTGGCAGCACATCGGCCTGGATGAGACTGGACGCATCGGACGAATCATTCTGCATCCTACCAATCCGGATATTGCCTTCGCGTGCGCGCTGGGGCGCATGACCGGACCGCAACAGGAGCGCGGTGTCTATCGCACCACCGACGGCGGCGAGCATTGGGAGCGCGTGTTGTTCGTCGACGAAAATACGGGTTGCAGCGGGCTCAGCATGGACGCGAAGAATCCTCGGGTGCTGTTCGCGGGCACATGGCAAGTGGAGATGCATACCTACGGCGAACTGAGCGGAGGTCCAGGCAGCGGCATTTATACATCGCGCGACGGAGGCACGACGTGGAAGAAAGTCACAGCGACAGGACTGCCGAAATCGCCGCTGGGAAAGATCGACGTGGCCGTTGCGCCGACCGATTCCGATCGTGTTTATGCGCTGATTCAGACCGCCGACCAAGGCTCGATGTGGCGGTCGGATGACGGCGGCACGAACTGGCGGGTGGTGAATTGGGATCGCGCGCTGATCGGGCGCGCCGGTTATTACATCCACCTGGCGGTGTCGCCGGTCAACGAGAACGAAGTGTTTGTGTCGAACAGTTCGTTCCACCAGTCCTTGGATGGAGGCGAGACGTTCCGGCCCACGCAATGGGGAGGCGACAATCATGACATCTGGTGGGATCCGACCAATGCCGACCGTTTCGTCATCACGCATGACGGCGGCATGAACATCACCACATCGCACGGGCGCGGCTTCAACCGGGTGACGTTGCCGATCGGGCAGATGTATCACGTGTCGGTCGACAACCAGGTGCCATATTATTTTTACACCAACATGCAGGACAACACGACGATGCGCGGTCCCGCCGTACAGGTCGGGTTTGGAGGATTCGGGCGCGCAGCGGAGCCGGGTTGGGACCGCGGGATGGGCGGGTGCGAATCGGGTTTCACGTACGCCGATCCGACCGATCCGAACATCGTGTGGGCCACTTGCTATGGCGACGAGGTGACGCGCTGGGACGCGAAGACGAAGCTCGCCCGATCTGTGAGTCCGTGGCTGCATACGCTCGATTCACCGCCGAACGATACGAAATACCGCTGCCACTGGACTGCGCCTTTGGCCATCGATCCTTTCGATCACAACACCGTTTACTACGGCTGCCAGGTTGTTTTTCGAACGACCAATTCCGGCCAGAGCTGGAGCGTGATCAGTCCGGATCTGTCCACCGAGGACCCGAAGTACCTTCAGCCTTCGGGAGGCATTGTCGGCGATAACCTGGGGCAGTTTTATGGCGAAGTGGTGTTCGCCATAGCGCCCTCGACGGTGCAGAAAGGTCTCATCTGGGCGGGGACCAACGACGGGAAGATCTGGAACACGAAGGACGCGGGCGCGAAGTGGAACGACATGACGAAGAACGTCGGGATGAAGGAGTGGGGGACCATCACCAGCATTCAGCCGTCATTTTTCGATGCCGGCACGGCGTACATTTCCGTGGATTATCACCTGATGGACAATCGCGAGCCCTTCATTTATAAGACGACCGATTTCGGGGTATCTTGGTCGAAAATCACCGGCGGTTTGCCGTCGCATCAGTTGTCGTATGTGCGCGTGGTCGCTGAGGATCCGAATTGCAAGGGGCTTCTGTTCGCGGGGACCGGGAACTCGCTGTTCTATTCTCTCGACGATGGCGGGAAGTGGACGAATTTGAAAAACGGCCTGCCGTCATCGCCGGTTTCGTGGGCGGTGGTGCAGAAGCAGTTTCACGACCTGGTGATTTCCACGTATGGCCGGGGGATTTATATTCTTGACGACATCACTCCATTGGAGCAGATGGCGAAAGGCGTGGGCGCCGATACGTCGGTATCGTTATTCACGCCGCGTCCAACGATTCGCGTTTTAGGGGGCGGCCGCGTGTACATGAATTATCAGCTCAGAAATCCGCCGAAGAGTCCGGTGCAGGCGGCGATTCTCGATAGCGACGGCAAGGTGGTTCGCGAGTTGCGCAACGTGCCCGGCCGCCAGGGGCTGAATCGCACCACGTGGGATTTGCATTACGACGCGCCGCGATTGATTGCGCTGCGGACGGCTCCGCCTGAGAATCCACACATTTTCGAAGAGCCTCGTTTTAGAGGGCAGGATTCGAGGGCGATCACGCATTGGGGCGCGGCCCAGGCGCAGGTCGGGCCGGTCGCTGCGCCGGGCAGCTACAAGATGCGCATCACGGTGGATGGGGAATCGTACACGCAGCCGCTTGAGCTCGTCAGAGATCCTAGCAGCACGGGGAACGATGCGGACATCCGGTCCCAAGTGAGCCTGCAACTGCGTATTCGCGACGATATTAATTCGACTTCGGACATGGTGAACCAGCTCGAATGGATGCGCAAGCAGATCGACGACGTCGAGAAGATGCTGAAAACCGACAAGAGCAAAGCTGCGCTGCTGAAGTCGGTTCAGGAGATGGACCAGAAGATGCAGGATGTTGAATACAAGCTGGTGTCGAAGGCGTTGACCACCAGCGACGACAAGTATTTCATCGCTGCGTACAAGATTTATTTCAACCTCATCTGGTTGAACGGCGAAGTGGGCACGGGCGCGGGTGACGTGGCAGGAGGCGCGGACTACAAGCCGACGGACACCGCATTCAGCCTGACCGACATGATCGAAAAAGATCTGGCGGGGGCGAAGGCGGAGTATCGCACGCTGATGGACAAAGAAGTTCCGCCGTTCAACCGGTCGCTGGCGGCCAGCGGGATTACGCCTGTGGCGGCGGGTGGCGGGAATCGGGAGTAATTGTGGGGCAGGCTACCAGCCCGCAGCCGCCTTACGAAGGCGGCTCTCGCGCACGGAAAGCGCCGGCTGGTAGCCGGCGGCGGGGCATTGCCCCGCCCCACAATGCTCTATTGAGCGACGCAGGAAAAATTCGTGGCGTCGTCGGTGCTGCCCGATCCGGAATACTTTGCGAACGTCGGATAGGGGCATAAAGGACGCGTGCGCGCCGCGCCGCTGGAGGGATTTCCTTCGGTCTTGTATCTCGTCGCGATGATTTTCGCGGGCGCGGCGCCCTGCTCCACCCACTGTTCAAGCGCGTGGACCATGCTGTGATCGGGAGTGGCAGGCGCGGGCGACATGGCGCCGAAATCGTTCGGGCCTGGTCCGCCGCCGCAATGCTGCATCCCGGGAACCATGAACAGTTCGATAAACTGATCGGCCTGCTTGCGGCCCATCTTCTTCACGACGCTTTCGTAATAGTGAATCGTATTGGTGGGCGGCAGCGCCGCGTCGCTCCATCCATGATAGAGCAGCAGTTTACCGCCGCGATCCTTGAACGCTTTGAGGTTCGGATCGGTGGCGTTATACATCTGCGCCATCTTATCGTCGGCGATCTTCATGTCGCTATCGAAATTCATCTTGAGAAAATCCCAAGCCTTGTCCTGAAACGTCATGTCGGCGAAAAATCCATTGGCGAAGGCCATTTCCGCGCTCTTGCCGGCGGAGAATCCGGTGATCCACGCGCCCCATCCGCCAAATCCCGTTTCGCCACCCGGCTCGAAGCCCGGGTAGAGTTGCTGGCCCTTGGAAGTTTTCGGACCTTCATAAATCTTCTTCAGCGCGGCGACCTGCGGCTCTGTCAGGCAGGCGTCGGAGGCCTCGCCTTTGCAAAGGAGCGTCGAAGGATCGAAATGGCACTTGGTGGGGTCGTCGATCACGCCGTCGGTCACGCCGTCCTTGGCATCGCAGGACGCCAGCGCCGCTCCTTCGATCAGTTTCAACTTGGCGACCGGAATATAACCTGGACCGTCCAGCGCCTGCTGGTTCCACACGAATCCAGCCGCGATGTGGGTGAAGTAATTCGCCGGCGCACCGGCGATGATGCCGTCGTAATCGGCCGGATAACGCTGCGCTTCCATCAGGGCCTGACGGCCTCCGTTGGAACAACTGGCGAAATAGGATCGTTTCGGCGCGCCGCCGTAATATGCCGCGACGATGGCTTTGGTTTTCTCGGCCGTCTCATGGATGGCGCGATAGCCATAATCGACCATCTTTTCGTGATGCGCCAGGGCCCACGCGCCGTCGATCCCGCCCGCCTGGTGGCCGGTGTCGGTCGATGACGCGACGTAACCGTTGGCGACAGCCTCAGCCAGCGCGGTGTAGCCGATGGAGCCGGCGAATCCGCCGTTGCCGACGCCCAGATATTTTCCGTTCCATCCGCTGGCCGGCAGCCACACTTCGAATTCGATGTGCGAATCGGCCGACGGCGTGAGCACGCCTTGCACGCGGCAGAATTCCGGCGTGATTTTGTAGATTGCCGCTTTGGGTCCCGATGGAGGCGTGAAGGCGCCAGCGGCGACAACCTGCGCCGAGGTCGCGGACGCGACTCTTTCCGCGAGTTTATCGCAATCCGCCGCGGCGGCAACGCCGGCACACGCGGCCAGAACGAACAAAGTTCGGAGGTTCACTCTGACAGCGTACCCGAAATGAAACTATTTTTCCCAGGGCCGATGAGCCGCACCCTTGTCGCGATCGACGACGCGGTCGTAGAGATGCTCGTCGGTGGTGGTGCCGAGCGACAGATTATACAGACTCAACAGGCCGAGCCCTTCGCGCAGGTCTTCATCGAATGCGTGAAGCGTCTTCAGATGCGTGGCCAGGGCGGGCAACTCGATGCCCGAAGGCGTTCGGATGATCATCTGGTAGCCGAGGTTGACCAGTTCGCCGATTTCCTCGCCCACCAGGACTCCCACTTTGCCGATCTTCACGTTGCCGGCGCCGAGACTTTCCACCATCGCCGCGCAGCCGTCGCGCTTGACGCGAGCAACGCCGGGCGACTGGACCACGCTCTGAAATCCGTACTGCTTCAGATTGGCGATGCGGTCTTCAAATGTCGCCTGCGGCGCCTTATTATTCCGAAAGAACATGTCATGTTCATTATAATGCGTGAGTGCCTTATATTCTTTCCGTGGACGAAGGAACCACCAGCGCCCGCGCGGCGCTTTACGATCAGGAAGGTCGCCGGGTGGCGATGGAATCGAGTCCGATCGATTGTGTGTATCCCCATCCGGGATGGGTGGAGCAGGACGCCAACGCGATCTGGCGCGCGCAGCTGGACGCCACCCGTCGAACGCTGAACGCGGTCAATGCCACGGCGAGAGACGTCGCGGCCATCGGTATTACGAACCAGCGCGAAACCACTGTGGTCTGGGATCGCCGCACCGGTGAGCCCGTGGCGCCCGCCATCGTGTGGCAATGCCGGCGCACGGCGGCGTTTTGCGATGCCCTTCAACCGCGCGAAACCATCGAACGAAAAACCGGGCTGGTCATCGACGCGTATTTTTCGGGCAGCAAGATTCGCTGGATTCTGGATCACGTGGAGACGAGCCCGGCCGACCTTCTGTTCGGCAATATCGATACCTGGCTGATCTGGAAGCTGACCAACGGCGCCTCCCACGTCACCGACTTCACCAACGCATCGCGCACCATGCTCATGAACCTGGCCGCGGGTGACTGGGATGAGGAGCTGCTCTCGATCTTCGGCGTGCCGCGCGAGATGATGCCGAAAATCGTGGCGTCATCGGGCATTTGCGGCGTCGCGGCGGTGGAGCATCTGGGGAGCCAGATCCCTATCGCGGGAATCGCGGGCGACCAACAGGCGGCGCTGTTCGGACAGGCGTGTTTCTCGCCGGGCCTTTCGAAGAATACGTACGGCACCGGATGCTTTGCGCTGATGCACTCGGGTGGCGCGGCTCCGGTGTCGAAAAACCGGCTGCTCGCCACGCGCGCCGCATCGCCCGATGCCTCGGCGCAGTTCGCGGTGGAAGGAAGCGTCTTCATCGCGGGAGCGGCAGTGCAGTGGCTGCGGGACAAAATGCAAATCATATCGACGGCTGCGGAATCGGAGCCGGTCGCTGCTTCGGTTGCCGATACCGGCGGAGCTTATTTCGTGCCGGCGTTCGTCGGGCTGGGCGCTCCGCACTGGGATTCCGCGGCGCGAGGGATTTTTACGGGCATCACTGCCGGAACGGATCGCGCAAGGCTGGTGCGCGCCGCGCTTGAGAGCATCGCTTACCAGACGCGCGAGCTGGTGGAAGCGATGGAATCCGATAGCGGGCACAAATTGAAGGAACTGCGCGTGGACGGTGGCGCGACGGCGAACAATTTTCTGATGCAGTTTCAGGCCGATATTCTCGGCTCCCCGCTGGTGCGCCCGGCCGATATTGAAACCACCGCACTCGGCGCAGCATATCTGGCCGGATTGGCGACGGGGTTTTTCAAAAGCCTTGAAGAACTTCAAAAGTTCTGGCGCGCCGAACGAGTGTTCGAGCCGAAGATGAGCGCCGATCAACGAGAAGCTTTGTTCAAAGGGTGGAAAGTCGCGGTGGCCCGATGCCGGATGGTCTGATCTCTTTCACAGGCTTAGCCTGCCCCACAAGAGGTCAGCACAGGGATAGTCAGATGGAGGCAGGTTAACGGGCGGCGCGGTGTGCGGCTTTTAGCAGGTCGCGCATTTCTGGTTCGGTCACTTTGGGCAGGCGGACTAGGATCCACTCGTAATTGAGGTAGTGGTCGGTGATGAAGAATTTTTCTGGGGCTTCGGCCATCATTGCTTCGCGCTGGTCGAAAGGCATTTTTAGCACGATCACGTCGCCTTCCTCTTTGAGGCGGACGAAGAGTTTCTTTTTTACTTTTAGCGCGGGCGTGCCGTAGGACTTGCCTTCTTCGACGTTCGGAAGTTTGAGAGCGAGTTTGCGCACGTCGTCGTAAGTCATTGGCGATAGAAATCCTTGAGGGCGGGGTAGAGGGATTTGTAGATGGCGTGCTTTTTGGTGTAGTCTTTTTGCGGCTCGACCGATTCTACTTCGCGGATGGCCGGCTGTTGCGGCATTGCTAGCAATGCCGCTCCATACGCCGAGCCTTCCTGGGTTTCGAGAGTCACGACGCGCTTGTTGAAGATGTCGGCTAGCAGTTGGCGCCAGAATTTGCTCTTGGCGCCGCCGCCGGAGACGCGGACGGATTCGATTTCCACGCCTAGCGTGGCTACGATATCGAGACAGTCTTTCAGGCTGAAACTGACGCCTTCGATCAGCGCGCGAATGAGGTCGGCGCGGGTGTGTTTGGCGGTGATGCCGATCCATCCGCCGCGGGCGAAGGGGTCGAGATGAGGGGTGCGCTCGCCCATTAAGTAGGGCAGCCAGTAGAGGCCTTCGGCTTCGGCGCCGGCGGCTTCCCAGGTGAGGTCGTCGTAGCTTGCGCCGGCGGCGAATTGATTGCGGAACCATTGCAAGCTGAGGCCTGCGCCTTGGGTGACACCCATGGTGTGCCAGGCTCCGCGGACGGCGTGGCAGAAGGTGTGGACGCGGCCTTGCGGATCGTAGGCGGGCTCCTTCAAATGGCCGAAGACCACTCCGGAGGTGCCGATGGTGCAGGACACGATTCCCGGTTTGACGATGCCGTTGCCTACGGCACTGGCGGCCTGGTCGCCTGCGCCGCCGACTACTGGGGTTCCGGATTTTAGTCCGGTTGCGGCGGCTGCGCGAGCGTGGATTTTTCCGGTGACCTCGGCGGATTCGAACACCGCGGGCAAGACGTCGCGCGACACGCCGACTTTATCGGCCAGGTCGAAGGCCCAGCGGCGGTTCACGACGTCGAACAGGCCTGTGCCAGAGGCGTCGGAAACGTCGCTCGCGTACTCGCCCGTCAGCTGGAAGCGGATGTAATCTTTCGGCAGCAGGACTTTCCTTACGCGGGCAAACTTTTCGGGCTCGTGGTCGCGCACCCAGAGGAGCTTGGGGAGGGTGAAGCCGGTGAGCATGGGATTGGCTGTCGATTTGACGACGAAATCGACGCCCAAGTGTTTATTGATCCAGTCGACTTGCGGCTGGCTGCGCTGGTCGCACCAGATGAGGGCGGGACGGATCACCCGATCGTTCGCATCAAGGAGCGTCAGGCCGTGCATTTGGCCGGAGAGGCCTACGGCTTTCACGTCTGCTCCGGTGAGGCCGCTGTCGCGCAGGACACCTTGGATGGCGGCTTGCGCGGCGTCCCACCAATTTTCGGGGCGCTGCTCAGCCCAAAGGGGTCGCTCCATGCGCATGTCTTCGTGCGGCGCGGTGAAGGCGTGGCGCACCTGTCCTTCTTCATCAACAAGAAGCCCGCGGCTGCCTCCGGTTCCGATGTCTAGTCCAAGAAAGAACGCCGCCATACTACCAGTCAGGTTGCAAGCATCCTGACAAGTGTACGGTTGGGGGAATGCTGGAAGCAAGCGCCTGCATCGAGACGAGTCTCGACGCGGCACGCCGGGGGCGTGCGCCACATCGGCTCAAGCTTGGCGATGTTCGGCTGGATTGGACAAAAAGCCAAGACGCCGGCTGAAGCCGACGCTGCAGACTGAAGTCCGCGCCACCAAAAACCGCCTGAATTGGTCTCAATTAGTGGTGGATGAAGGGCAGATAGGCCGCGCCGTAGAGGCCTGCTTCGTTGCCCAGGGTTGCTTTCTCAATTCGAGTGGGCGCGTGGCGGTAGGTGAAGGAACGGCGGGTGACCTCTTCGATCATCGCGGGGGCGAAGAAATCCCAGGCGGGGAGTGGGCCTCCGCTTAACAGGTAGAGAGGGAAATTGAAAATGTTGATCAGGTTGGCGAGAGCCACGCCGAGGGCTTCACCCATGGAGCGGAAGATGGCGACCGCACGCTCGTTTCCACCCACGGCCAAATGAAAAACGTCTTCTGAAGTGAGATCGTGGCCCAGGCCGATCAGGCGCGCCATGGACGCGATGGCGGTGGCGGAGGCGTGTTTTTCCACGCAGCCTCGATTGCCGCAGCCGCAGGGGTTGCCGTTGGTGACGACGGTGAGGTGACCGAGTTCGGCGGCCATGCCGAGCTGGCCGTGGAGGACGCGGCCGCCGACGATGATGCCTCCGCCGATGCCGGTGCCCAGGGTGAGGAGGACGAGGTCGTCCACTTCGCGGCCTGCGCCCATCCATTTTTCGCCGAGGGCCGCGGCGTTGGCGTCGTTTTCGAGGATCACTTTGGCGCCGAGGCGTTTTTCGATTTCGTCGCGGACGGGATAATTTTCGAACTCGGGCATATTGTTGGAGCCGATGATGATGCCTTTGTCTATCAGAATAAATCCGGGGATGCCGATGCCGACGCCGCGGAGATCGTGCCCGCCCAGGCGCGCGCGGAGGGTTTCGATGGACTGGACCATGTCGTCAATGACGGCGTCGCGGCCGGCTTCGAGAGCTGTGGAGCCCGCGATCTTGTCGAGCATCTTGCCCTGAGAATCGATGGCGGCGGCGCGGAGGTTGGTGCCGCCCAGGTCGACGCCGATGGAATATTCACTCATGCGGTCGAATCATAACAAAACTGGCCAGGCATCGAGACGAGTCTCGACGCGGCAAGCACGAGTGCGTGCGCCACACGTGCTCACAAATTTTGGGGAGGCAGCGGGGGAGTGACGGTGGCATTATACAAACATGAAGACGCGAAAAAGCTGGCGCGAGAAGCTGGAGGGGGCACACGAGGCCAAGGTCGTTGCGATTCCTCCGAAAATGCAGAAGCAGTTGGGAAAAGGGACAATGCTGATTCCGAAGCCTCTGGATGTGGATGCGCTGATCCGCAAGGTGCCTCGCGGGAAGCTGGTTACTTTGACCGCGCTGCGCGAAAAGCTGGCGCGCGCGGCGGGAGCCGACGTGACTTGCGCCATGGTGGCGGGGATGTTCGTGCGCATTGTCGCGGAGGCGGCGGAGGAGGAGATGAGGGCGGGGAAATCGCGCGTGACGCCGTGGTGGAGGGTAGTGCGCGACGATGGGAGGCTGTTTGAAAAATTGCCTGGGCAGGCGGAACATCTGGAGGGGGAAGGACATGAGATCCAGAAATCGGGTAAACTACGCGTAATCTTGTGAAGTAACTGTAATGCCACGTTAGAGTAACGGACGCCTCGAAGACATCGTCCAAATAATCGATGAGGGATTCAGTATTTCCGCCCGCTAGCCGATCTTAAATGAAGGTGAGGGTTTTATGGAAATCCTAGGCGACAAGAAATTCGTCGAAGTGCCCGGCTCGAAAACACACGAGCTGCCGCCTCTTCTGGTGCGCATGGCGCCGGAGGTAAAACGGCTGGACCGCGTGATGGAGATGGCCAACGAGCTGATCGAGCAGGAGGACATGCTGCCGTTCGGTCACGAGGCGGCGCAGATGGACCTGGCCCTTAACCTGATCGACCAGTACATGGGTTTCGTGCAGCACTGGCAATGGGGCGATAGCGTGCTCGAATGGATCCGGCAATGCGAGACTACATTCGGCGCACGCATCGATCTGCGCAATCTGCTGAAGGCCGACCTGTGGCCTCACGCCGGGCGGTCGAGCTTCGTCACGCTGCTGGAAGATAAGTCGGTGGACACGCGGGGAATCGGACTGGAGAAAGCAGTCGGGTTGCGGCTGACGTTCCGGCAGCCTCCGCCGTTGAAATGCTTCTCCGACCAGTTCCTGCTGTACTTGAATTCGCAGGTGGGCAACACGGCGTATCAGACATGGGCGGGTATGACGCCTAATCCGATCAGCGCGCTGCCGCCGGAGCGGTTCACGTTCGACGTGGTTAATATGAGCATCCAGTAGTCGTAGGGTATTTTCTCCTGAAACGATTTGTTTGCGTGGAATCACTTTATCCACGGGACTCGTCCCCACAAAGGAGAAAACTATGGCTACCCCGAAACCCGCGAGGATTTCCTCATTCCGTTCGAGCCCGCCGCTTAGCGAGCTCCTTACCGATCTCGGACCCTTGGCCGAACTCCCCGGAACGTGGTCCGGCAAAGGGTTTAACCTCATCGCGCGGCCCGACCATGAGGGCGGCAACGATATTTTCCTGGAACTAAATCTGACCACGGAGGACCTGGTGTTCACCTCGATCGGCGGGAACGTTCCCAATCGGGGCACGGCGCAGGACGATATTAACCTGTTTGGGGTGACGTACCTGCAAAAAATCAACGATGCCACAACGAGCGGAGCGCTGCATATCGAGCCGGGCATCTGGGCGACGATTCCGGCTACTACCGCGCCGGTGGAATCGCAGAGCGTGGCGCGGATGGCGACGATTCCGCATGGAAATTCGGTGGTGGCGGAAGGCGCATCGCTGGTGGTGAACGGAGGGCCGTTGCTGAATCCGGTGAATACCGTTCCGTTCCCGGTGGGCGGTCCGACCCCCGCTCCGGGCGCGCTGAACACATTTCCGGAATACAACCTGAGCGCGCCGAACCCGTTCCGGACCAGTCCTCTACCGGCGGGGATCACGCAAGCGATGGTGACGAATCCGGTGACGGCGCTGTCGAATGCGATCGTGGGATAGACGATCGAACAGACCACGGTGTTGAACATCGGGACGGTGCCGAGTTTTCAGGTGGCGACCACGCCGACGGCGACGACGGTCACGATCTCGAACGGCGGCGGAGGGGTGGAGAATATTCCGTTCCTGAATACCAACGCCAACGCGGCGACGATGCTGGCGACGTTCTGGATCGAGAAGGTGAAGCATCCGAGCGGATTCGGGCACTTTTTGCAGCTTCAGTATGTGCAGACGGTGCTGCTGAATTTTTTGGGGCTAAGCTGGCCGCATGTGTCGGTGGCGACGCTGGTGAAGCACTAAGAGCTGTCGAAAAACCTGAAATCGGCGGGCACACCATCGAGTGCCCGCTGATGAGCGGTCCAAATTCTGCAAATCCGGTTTAACCTGGACGGCGTACCAGGGAGGATTTGCGATGGAAACCAACCGGAGCGAGACGCCGCTCAGTTCGTGGAAAGAGATCGGGGCGTATCTTCAACGCAACGAGGCGACGGCGCGGAGATGGGAGAAAGAGGAGGCTCTGCCGGTCCACCGGCACAGTCACAAGGCGCGAAGCAGCGTTTACGCGTATCCGAGCGAGATCGACGCGTGGCGGGCATCGCGCAAATTGATTGCCGAGCCGCCCCCCCCGGTTCCGCTTTGGCGGAGCTTGTTCGCCACTCCCCGCTCTCTGGCGTTTGCCGTGACGATGCTGGCGTGTTTAATTATGGTCGGCAACGGAATTCGGCCCGTGTCGGCCCAACAGTCGCGGCTGGGAGGGAACGGGCCCGCGAGGGACAGAGGCGTCGTGGTGCAGCAGGTGTGGGCGGCCGAAGATGCTGCGACCACCCAATGGGGCGACGTGAGCCTTCAAGTATCGCCGGATGGCCGGAATGCTGTCTATTACGATGATAATAGACGAGGCGTGGCAGTGCGCGACCTCAGCACAGGGGAGACGAGGTTCCTTACGCATGACGCCGGTTCCGGGCATCTTGCGTACGATCTCGTGGTTTCGCCAGACGGCAAACAGATCGCCTTCCGGTGGGCAGGAAAGATGGAATCACAACCGATCCGGTTGATCGGCGTTGACGGCAAGCGCATGCATGAGATCGCGGTTGGGGAATATGGCACTTTTCTATTCGCGTGGTCGCCGGACGGGAAGCAAATCGCAGCCTTCCATTACGATGCCCAGGGCGACAAAACAACCGAGATTGTCTTAATCTCAGCCGCGGATGGTGCCATCACACGGGTGAAATCGACCGGATGGAGATTTCCCAGAATCGGCGGCTTCTCGCCGGACGGAAGGTTCCTCGTCTACTGGCTGCCGAATAGCGGGTCGAAGCCGGATGGCGGAATTTTCGCGATCGCTGTTGACGGCAGTCGCGAGACGCCGCTTGTTCAAAATACAGCGACGAACACCTATCCGGTTTGGACGCCCGACGGCCGGGCGGTCGTGTTTCTCAGCGACCGTTCCGGGACGAAGGACCTTTGGCGCGTGCCGGTCGCGGACGGCCGGCCGCAGGGCTCACCCGAGCTTATCCGGCCGCAAGTGGGCGCCATCGACCTCAAGGGTTTTACTCGCGACGGCTCGTTGTATTACGGGACAAATCAATTGGAGACCGATCTGTACGCGGCGGAATTCGACCCGGAGAAGCTCACGGTCTCCGCTCCGGCCCGAATCACAGAGCAATTTATTGGGTCGAATTATGGGCCGGAACCCTCGCCTGACGGAACGCTCGTGGCGTTTCTCCGCCGCACTCCCGGCGACACGGGCCGTGGGACTGCGACGCTCGTCATCCGTTCCACGGCCACGGGCGAGGAACGCGCTTTAACCAAGGTGAACCCGGGTCATTACCAGGAGCGCTCTATTCGCTGGTATCCCGACAGTCGATCCCTTTTGCTCCAGCAGCGCCGGGACAAGACGGAATTTCGCCGCATCGATGTCGAAACCGGCGAGGAACGAACCGTTCTTGAAGGGGACATTTGGTCTGACGAGCTTTCGGGCGATGGCAAGACACTCTTCTACTCGCTTAGGGGCAAGGCTTCCCAGCCGGGGCTGGACCTCCAGCGCCTGATGCGGAGGGATCTCGACACTGGCCGGGAAAAAGAGCTGTACCGGACAGAGTCGCGCATGACCGGCTTTTTCGGCCTTACGCTGTCCCCAGATGGCACCCGCGTTGCCTTTCTCACGCAAATTGGCGAGGGGGTTCGAGCGCTGGTTACCATGCCGGAAAGCGGCGGCGAACTCAAAGAAATCTATCGCGCGAAGAAGGGAGAAGGCCTGCTGTTGAATTCCTGGGGCGCATGCTGGACGAAGGACGGACGGCATTTGATCGTAACCGGGCACATTTATCCCAACGAACCGACCCAATTGTTGGCCTTTCCCGCGGATGGGGGCCAGCCGCGGACGTTGACCACGATGCCGCTGATCTTGAATCCGTCGATCTCGCCTGACGGGCGGCACATTCTATTCACCGGCGCACGGGAAAAACGCGAGTTGTGGGTCTTCCGAAATTTCCTGCCGCCCTCGCAGGCGTCGCGGTAGGTATATGCGGACTCTTCCCGCCCAAGGCATCCCCGGCGAGGTGAAAAAGGAGTCAATCGGCCTCCCGGTGCTGTTTGGACGCTAATGACTGTTGCTCGGAATCGCAAATCGACGCAATCTGGACGGGACCGGATCAAAGGAGCCGCTAACAGCCATGAACATCGATCAGCCTGAAGTCCCCAGGACGGATGAAGGAACGCTGGAGTCCTGGAAGGAGATCGCGGAGCACCTTCAGCGAAACACTACGACAGCACGCAGGTGGGAGAAGGAGGAAGGCCTTCCCGTCCACCGGCATAGTCACAAAGCTCGGAGTAGCGTGTATGCCTACCCGAGCGAGATCGACGCTTGGCGGGCGTCCCGTAAGGTGATCGCCGAGCCGCTGCCTCCCGTTCCACTTTGGCGGAGCTTGTTTGCCCCACCGCGCGCGCTGGCGTTTAGTGTGACGATGCTGGCGTGTTTAATAATGGTCGGCAACAGCGTTCGCCCCGCATCTGCGCAGCAAGTGCCCGCCAAACGTCTGGTTTGCGCCGCCTGCGACACCGGCGACATCAGCCCGGACGGACACATGATGGTCGCTGAGGATTACGAGACCGGCGACATCGCCATCCGCGACCTGTCTACCGGACGGGTAACCCGGCTGTTCGCCAAGCCTGGGACTTATAAGGATTCAGCCGTGTCCGCCGAAGCGCCAATCTTTTCCCCCGACCTTCGCCAGATAGCTTATTGGTGGGGCGGTAAGGGGGCTGTCCACGTTCATCAGTTGCGCGTCATGCCCAACGAGCCTGGTGCGAAGCCGCGGGTCTTGGTCGATAACCCGGAAAACCTCGGGTACCAACCGTTAACCTGGTCCCCGGACGGCAAATCCGTTTTCGTGATGCTTTACGAACTTGACTTCACCTCACAACTCGCGCGAGTGTCGGTATCGGATGGCACGGTAAGAGTGCTCAAGTCCCTGCAGTGGCGTTTTAGCGCTACCACGGCGGGCAAACCGCGCGTCTCGCCCGACGGCCGGTACATCGTTTACCCCGCGCTGGCGGTCAACCCGCTCAAATACGGACCGAACAGAGGGAAGATCGACGCCCATATCTATGTCCTGGCCGCAGATGGATCCACCGAATCCGAAGTGGTAAAAACCGCCGGTAACAATGAGAATCCGGCCTGGACACCTGACGGAAAGCACATTCTGTTCACCAGCGATCGTTCGGGCAAGGTCGATCTCTGGTCGATTGCCATCGAGAACGGAAAGGCGGCCGGTGCCGCGTCCCTGGTCAGCTCCGACATCGGACAGGTCGGCACAGGGAGCATGCACGGTAGTTCCTATTACTACCCCGGGTATCGACGCGACGCCGAATACGTCAACATCGCCGAATTTACGCCGGTCGGCGACAACCAAAGCCGTATCGCCCATGCGACGGAAAGCTTTGTTGGGATCAGGCCGACGTGGTCTCCGGATGGGAAATCAATTTCTTTCAAGAAGCATCATCCCGGGAGCTCGGACGGCTACGACCTGGTGGTCCACTCGCTTGAAACCGGAGACGAGAGGACCTATCTCACCAATCTCGGCACCAGCGGCAACGGCGGGGGCGCTTGGTTTCACGACGGCAAGACCATCATGATGGGAATCGGGTCCGGCGAAGTGCGCTCGCTCTACGGCGTCGATCTGAAGACCGGGGAATTCAGGGTCCTGCCAAGTCTTAACGCTCCGTGCGCTCTCTCCCCGGATGACAGGACGCACTACTGCGTCCGCAACGAAACGAAGGACTGGGCCACGCTAGGGGCCCACATTCAGGCCGCGGATTTGATCAGCGGGCAGGAGAAGGAGATTTTCACCATGCCGGAGCCCGGCTATTCCTGGTTTCTGCTGACTCCGGACGGCCGCACCTTCGTGGTCCGGCGGCAGGACTGGAAAACGCAAACGATACATTTTGCGCGATTGAATGTGGACGGCAGGGGATATCGCGAGATCTATACCATCGCCCAAAGGGATTTCAACGACAATTTTACTTTGACGAAAGATAGCCACTCGATTCTCCTCGCGAAGCGGCAAGCGGATAAGAGCTGGCAGCTCCTGCGGATTCCGATGGAGGGTGGCGCGCCCGAATCCACCGGGGTGGTACTTGACCCGACTCTCTACCAAAGAAGCCTCGATCTGAGCCCCGACGGTTCGCGGATCGCCTTCACCACGTCAAAACGTGTGGAGGAGCTCTGGGCGCTCGATAACGTGCTCGCGGCACTGAAATGAAGCCTTTGTTCTTGCTATCGATGGTGCTGCGGCCTCCGCTCGGGCTGGATCTTTACATGCCGGTCCCGGAGGCCAATCCGCTGACGCCGGCGAAGATCGCGCTGGGGCGGCGGTTGTTTTTCGACAAGCGGCTTTCGCGCGATGGGACGCTTGCCTGCGCGAGCTGCCACGATCCCAAACTTGCGATTTCGGACGGCCGCAAGGTCGCGCGCGGAATCAACGGCGCGGAGGGGAGCCGCAACGCTCCGGCGATCGTCAATCGCGGCTATGGCGCGTCGTTCTTCTGGGACGGGCGCGCCAGGACGCTGGAGCAGCAGGCGCTGGAGCCGATCCTCAATCCCAAAGAACTCGGGATGACCGAGGCGGAAGTGGAGCGACGTACCGGGCTCAAGATCGGCGACGTCACGGCGGCGCTGGCGAGCTACGTCCGCACCATCCGCTCCGGCGATTCCCGATTCGATCGTTATGCGGCGGGGAAAACGAACGCCTTGAGCGAGCTGGAAAAGGCCGGATTAGCGGTGTTCCGCGGCAGAGCTTCCTGCTTCACCTGCCACATCGGGCCAAACTTCACGGACGAGAAGTTCCACAACACGGGGGTCGCCCGGCGCGATGGCAGGCTCGTCGACGAAGGAGCGGGCGATGGTAAGTTTAAGACGCCCACACTTCGCGAGGTCGCGCGCACCGCACCCTACATGCACGACGGTAGCATTCGAACGCTCGAAGACGTTGTCGAGTTTTACGATCGCGGCGGCAATCCGAATCCTGGTCTTGACTCGGACTTACGGCCGCTGCATCTCCGCTCCGAGGAGAAGCGGGCGCTGGTGGCGTTTCTGCGATCACTGGCCGGTGAGATCCACGAGGGCAAGTAGGGATTTGGAAAATGAGAAACTCTTTGATTATCGCTTTGGTATTCGGGGCCCTCGTCGCGCCCCCGGTTTTGAAGGCCAACATTACGTACGAAGTAAACCTGACGGTCGGTGCTGGCAGCATGACGGGGTCGATCACGACCGACGGAACAATCGGGGCGCTCGGCACCGGAGACATTGTCGGCTGGAACCTGACGTTGAATGACGGCACAAGCATCGCCGACCTGACGACTTCTAATTCTGTTACGAACGTGATTGGAACCGATCTAACGGGCTCGCTATCGGCCATCCTGTTTAATTTTTCTGCTGGTGACGAGAGCCAGTTCGTTTTCTACAATCAGACTTCGGAACCCAACTACGGCACGGTCTGTATCGAGGCGGGCAATAACTGTGGGGCGACTTCTCTAACATCGTCCTGTACGACATCAACCAGGACGGCGGCGACGTTGCCACTAACCTAGACGGCAACCAGGTGATCGCGTCCAACCCGGAGCCGGGCACGGCCGGGCTTTGGGCCGCGAGTATCGGATTAATGATCGTGATGCGCAAACGCCTGGTCCTGCTGAACTTCCGGTAAAGCATTCGCTGACCCAAAGAAAACACCATCGAATCGGCGTCTTGTGGGGCGGCTATCAGCCGGGCAGCCGCCTTCCAGGGCGTCCCTTGTCGATCATCGAACCCTCCGCGTGGTGCAAGCTGGTGTATTCTGGTGATGTATGGATGGCACGCTGCTGGGTACAGATTTTATCAGACGCAGTATTTCGATTCCCGCGGGAATCGCGGAAAAGATTGACGCCATCGCTGCGGGCAGGCATGTGAGCGCGAATCGCGCGATCATAGATCTGTTGGCGGATGCGATCGCCGCTCACGAGCAGCGCCGGAAGGTGTTCCTGGACTTGGCGGACCGGTTTCAAAAGTCCAAAGATCCAGTCGAGACGAAAAAGCTCCGCGAAGAACTCGCGCGCATGACTTTCGGCGGCTGATGCCGAAAATAAAATGGCTGGATCTGCCGCCTCAACTCCGGCAACACCTTTTTGACCGCGCCAAAGAGCGGAAGATTACGATGGACGATCTGTTCGCGCTTGAGGAGTGGCGCAGGTATTCTCCGGATGTTCCGGAAGGTGCTTGGTACAAGGATTTCGGATCATTCAAGCTGTGCGGCGAGGGCCAATTCCCGAAGACGTTCCTGTTGCGCGGGCAACCGGCGCATGGCGAGGAAGTCGAATAGGCGGCTAATTCGTGTGATCCAGCACGATTTTCCAGCCGATCGCGGTTCGGCGGAAGACTAGACTATACACGCCGGCGACGTTGCCGCCGCCTTCCTGGTCGCGCTCCAGTTGCCAGCGGCCGATGACGTAGGCGTAGTCTTTGCCCATGGCGTGGATTTCCAGATCGTAAAACCCGAGCTTGCCCATCGCGGCGCGGGTCGGGTAACGCGACTGATAGCGCCTCTTCAAGTCCTCCACGCCGCGGGTCATTTTCTCGCCGACGAAGACGGTATCGACCGAATAGCCGTCGAGAAAACCGTCGGTATCGCCCTTATTCCAGGCCTCGACTTGCTTGTCGAGGACGGCGCGGACCTGCTCTTCAACCGTGGCGGCCGACGCCGCGGCGGTAACCAACAGAAATAACACTGGTAATTTCGATATCATGACAGTGATGGTCCAGCGGGACCCAAGTTTCAGCCCTCCAGTTTCGCTAACTAAGATATCCGAAATCGAGTCGGCTTTGGGCGAATCGATTGTAGGTAAGGCGGAAGTGCTGCGTCTATCGCTCGCGTGTTTACTGGCGCGGGGTCATTTATTGATCGAAGACGTGCCGGGCGTGGGGAAAACGACGCTGGCACAGGCGCTGGCTCGCAGCGTGCGGTCGAGTTTTCACCGGTTGCAGTTTACTTCGGACATGCTGCCGTCGGATGTGCTGGGGGTGACGATTTACAACGCTCACACCGAGGAGTTCGAGTTTAAGCAGGGTCCGATCTTTACGAATTTCCTGCTGGCCGACGAAATTAACCGCGCGACGCCAAAAACGCAATCGGCGCTGCTGGAGGCGATGAACGAGCAGCAGGTGACCATCGACGGGCGGTCTTATGAATTGCGGCAGCCGTTCATGGTGATCGCGACGCAGAATCCGGTGGAGCATCACGGGACGTATCCTCTGCCCGAATCGCAGCTCGACCGGTTTTTGATGCGGATTCGCATCGGGTATCCGGACATTGCGGCGGAACGGGAGATCGTGCGTCAGGGACGGACGTCGAACGAAGCCGGGCGCGCGGTGATCTCGGGCGAGGAACTGACCCGCCTTCAAGATGCGGTGCATCAGGTGCAGGTGGACGAAGCGCTGGTGGATTATATGCTCGCGATTGTCGAGAAGACGCGGACGCACGAAGCGCTGGCGATGGGCGTGAGCCCTCGCGGCTCCCAGGCGCTGTTTCGCGCGACGCAGGCGCTGGCGGCGGTGGAAGGGCGCGAGTACGCGATTCCGGACGATGTGAAACGAATGGTGGTGCCGGTGTTCGCGCATCGCGTGGCGGTGAATGCGCGCGCGGCGATGGCGCAACGCTCGGCCGAGATGGCGGAGAAGATCCTCGGCGAGATTTTGACGCTGGTGGACGTTCCTCTTTAAAAAAAAATGCAAACTGCAATCGTTGGCCTGCCGATGGTGGGCAAGACTAGTCTGTTTACGATCCTGACCGGCGTGCACGAATCGGCGCGGGTGGGATCGCTCGAAGCGCGCGTCGGCGTGACTAAAGTTCCCGACGGGCGGCTGGAGGCGCTGGCGAAGATTTTCGAGCCGCCGAAGATTACTCACGCGGTGGTGGAATATCTGGATTTTCCCGCGATTTCGAAAGAGTCGCTGCGGGATCCCAAGTATTTGGCCAGCTTGAGGGTAGTGGATGCGATGGCGCATGTGTTGCGGGTGTTCGAGAGCGATACGGTTCCGCACGAGGCCGGGTCGGTGGATCCCATTCGCGATTTTGAAGATGTGGAGATGGAGTTGATTCTCAGCGACTTGGTGGTAGTGGAGAAACGCATCGAACGCGTGCAGAAAGAGCTGAAGCGGGGCAAGAATGTCGAGTTTGAGAAAGAGCTCGAGTTGCTGCTGAGGATCAAGACGGAGCTGGAGGCGAATCGCGCGGTGCGAGTGCTGGACTTCACGGATGAGGATGAGAAGCGGATTCGCGGGTTTCAGTTTTTGTCGCAGAAGCCGATGCTGTGCGTCTTGAATTTGGGTGAGGAAGATGCCGCGCGGATGGCCGAGGTGGAGGAGAAATATCGCACCGGGGCGTTTGCGGGACGCAAGGGAATCGCGATCACGGCGATCTGCGGAAAGATTGAAGCGGAGTTGGCGGAGCTGCCCAAAGAGGACGCGCTGGAGTATCTGAAGAGCTACGGGCTGCATGAATCGGCGCTGGAGCGGCTGATCGCGGCGACGTATTCGCTGCTGGGGTTGATGTCGTTTCTGACGGCGGGTGAAACGGAGGTGCGCGCGTGGACGATTCCGAAAAACAGCACGGCGCAGAAGGCGGCGGGGGCGATTCACAGCGATTTCGAGAAGAAGTTTATTCGCGCGGAGACGGTGAACTGGCAGTTATTGGTGGATCACAGCGGGTATCCGGGGCTGCGCGAAAAGGGGCTGCTGAGGCTGGAGGGGAAAGAGTACATCGTGAAGGACGGGGATGTGCTGGTGATCCGGCACAGCTAAAAACGGTATTTGGCCGCCGATGAACGCGGATGAACGCCGATGCAGGATAGAACTCCAAGCGCCAGACAGGACCATGCGAACCAGTCGCCGTGGCGGGTGTAGGGGGTTTGGGTTGTCGAGGTGCCGTAGTGCATGGTGGCGGAGAGCTGCGTGAATGACGGCAGGCGTTCTACTACTCGGCCGGAGGGATCGATTGTAGCGGTGATGCCGTCGTTGGTGGCGCGGACGATCCATCTTGCGTTTTCGGCGGCGCGCATGCGGACTAACTGCAAGTGCTGTTCATGGGCGGCGCTGGCCCCGAAGTAGCCGTCGTTGGAGAGATTCACGAAAACTTCCGCGCCGTTGCGGGCGAATTCGCGGACCAAGTCGGGGAAGGCGGATTCGTAGCAGATGAACGCTCCGACGCGATTCGGGAAAACGACGATGCGGGTGCCGGGAGCGAAATCGCCGGCTTCTTTCGTGACGCGATTTACGAAGGAAAAAACGTCCGGCACGAATTCGCCGAACGGGACTAGCTTGATTTTGTCGTACTCGTCGAGAGGGCGGCCGTCGGGGTCGAGCATCATCGAGGAGTTGAGAGGCGCGCCCGACTTTGTGCGTCCCACTGCGCCGAACAGGAAAAACGTGTGCGCGGATTGCGCGATGCCCGCGGCATAGTGCAGGAACGCCGGGCTGGTGAGGTAGAAGGGCGCGGGCATTTCGGGCCAGATGACCATGTCCGAGTCGCGAGTGCGGGAGAGGAGGGCGAGTTGTTGCTCCATCTCAGCGAGGATCGTGGTGGTCCATTCGAGTTCGGTGTTGAGGTTAGGTTGCACCACCAACGCTTTATGTGTGGGCGGCGCGGGAGTGGGGGCGGGTAACAGGTAGAGCAGAGGGAGAATGAGCAGCCAGGCGAGCTCGCGACGGGGGCGGCGGAGGGCGATCAACGCCAGGGCGCAGGCGGTCATTGAGAACACGAATGACAGTCCGTAGACTCCGGTAACCGGAGCGAGGCGCAGGAGCGCGGGCATATCGATTCCGGCGTTGCCGAGGTCGAGCCAGGCGAAGCCGAAGGGGCCGTGCGTGCGTTCGAGGCCGGTCCACAGGGCGGCGGAGGCGGGGATGGCCCACCAGCGAGGCATCACGAATCCAGCGAGCGCGGCGAACACGGCCATGTGCAGGCCTTTGAGGATCGCGAATAAGACGAAGGATCCCCATCCTCCCCAGCGACCCATGCCTCCGTGGACTTCGAGCACGAATTGTATCCAGTTGCAGACGCCGAACCAGAAGACGAATCCTCCGGCCCAGCCTTGGAGGAAGCGGCGCTTCCAGGATTTTTCGCGGGCGCAGGCGATCAGGATTGGAGTCAATGCGACGGGGGCTAACCAGGTCAGGTCATAGCGGGGAAAAATCAGGATCAGCAGGACGGCGGAAAAAATGGAGAGTGCGTAGTTCACGCGTTCGAGGCTTCTTCATTCACTTGATCCGCCATGTATGAGCTGCGCACCAGCGGTCCGCTGAAGACCATTTTAAAGCCGATGGACAGGCCGTAGTCGCGATATTTTTCGAACTGCGCCGGCGTGACGTATTCGGCTACCCGCAGGTTGCGGCGCGTGGGTTGAAGATATTGGCCTAGCGTGGCGACATCGACGTTGGATTCGCGCAGGTCGCGCAACAACTGCTGGACCTCGTTGGAAGACTCGCCCAGGCCGACCATCGCGCCGGATTTTGTCAACGATTCCGGGCGATGCTGTTTCGCGAATTGCAGGACGTCGAGCGACTGGCGAAAATCGGCTTGCGGGCGCACTGTTTTATAGAGTCGCGGCACGGTTTCCATGTTGTGATTGAAAACGTGCGGGCCGGCGTCGAGCACTCGGGCCACGGCTTGGAGGTCGCCACAGAAATCGGGGGTTAGGACTTCGACGCGGGCGTCGGGGAGGGCGCGGCGGACGGCGCGAACGGTTTCGGCGAAATGATTCGAGCCACCATCAAAAAGGTCGTCGCGATTCACGCTGGTGATGACTACGTAGCGGAGTTTCATCTCCGAGGCCATGCGGGCGACGTTCTCCGGCTCCGCCGGATCGAGCGGGCCGGGATGTTTGGATTTCGGCACGGAACAGAATCCGCAGCCTCGGGTGCACAGGTTGCCGAGGATCATGAAGGTGGCGGCGCCGCGATGGAAACACTCATGCATGTTGGGGCAGCGGGCGGATTCGCAGACGGTGTGCAGATTTTTGCGGCGGAGCTGGACCTTGAGATGGTGAACCGACTCGGGGTGGGTGCGCGATTTGCGAAGCCACTCTGGAAGGCGCGGGCGGCTTTTTTCAATGTAAACCGGCTCAAGCTGGACCAACTCCATCAATAAACCCGCTTAAACGCCTTGTCGCCGGGGAATCCGGCGCTGGAGAGGTCGGATCTGGTTTGGTTCAAGGCTCCGTCGGGGATGGGTCCTACCAGCACGCGGAAGTTTCCGGGTTTATCTGGATTCTCGACCGAGATGGCTTTGAACTTTTTTTGATGCAGGACATCGACCATGACGTCGGCTTCGGCTCGGGCCGTCGCGGCGAGCTGCAAATAAGTTTGGCCGGATTGGGGTGCGGAGCTGGCGGGCTTTTCCTTCGCGACGGGCTGTTCCTTCTTTTTCGACTCGTCCTTTTTCTTGGGCTCCGGCCGGGGCTCGACCTTGGGCTCGGCTTTGGCTTCGGCTTTCGCTTCCTCGGTTGGCTGCTGCGGCTGCGTCGAAACGGGCGCGGGCGTGGCGGCCGGCGTGCTTGCGGGCGCGGCAGTCTCCTGCGGAGCCGGGGAATCGACGACTATGGGCTTCGAATCGGACTTGTGCGTGGAAGCAACGTCCATCTGCGCCGGGCCGGAGTTTCTTCCCACGATGTAGCCCATAGTGAAAAACACTCCGAGCAGCACCACTACGATGAAGAACACGCTGAGCAACTGGCGGTTGGCCAGAATTAATTCAAATTCGCCGTCTTCGTTCTTGGGCACCTATGCATCCTTGGCAAGTTTTTCGAGAATACGACCTACGTTCGAGAGTATATCCATCGGCAGTGGGAACACAACCGTCGTATTCTTTTCCGATCCTATCTCAACCAGCGTTTGCAGGTAGCGCAGCTGCATGGCGGCGGGCTGGGAGGACATAATCGCGGCGGCCTTTTCGAGATTTTGGGCGGCGGCGGCTTCGCCTTCGGCGTGAATGATTTTGGCGCGGCGCTCGCGTTCGGCTTCGGCCTGGCGGGCGATGGCGCGGATCATGGACTCCGGCAGATCGACCTGCTTGATCTCCACCATGGATACTTTCACGCCCCAGGGGCCGGTGTGCTCGTCGAGGACGGCCTGCAAACGGACGTTGAGTTTTTCGCGCTGGCTGAGAACTTCGTCAAGCTCCGCTTCGCCGAGGATGCTGCGCAGCGTGGTTTGCGAGAGCTGGGAGGTCGCGAATAAATAGTTTGCAATCTCGATCACTGCCTTGGTGGGATCGACGATGCGGAAGTAGACCACGGCGTTGACCTTCAGCGTGACGTTATCGCGGGTGACGACGTCCTGGGAGGGGACCTCCATGGCTTCCACGCGGAGCGACAGGCGCACCAGGCGGTCGATGGGGCGGAAGACGAGGATCACGCCGGGGCCTTTGGGAGTGGGAAGAACGCGGCCGAGGCGGAAGACGACGCCGCGTTCATACTCGGCCAGAATCTTGATGCTGGAGAGGACGTAAAGCGCGACGATGGCAACGACGATGGCAATCATGGATGGGTCCATAAGGGTTCTCCTGCGGCCTCCTTACTGTATCGCGTTCGGATGTGGGAGGTCTTGCGAGTAGCCCCAAGCTGACGCATCTCCGCTCCCTGTGGTCGCGGCTCGGTAGAATCCCGTACGCGGTCCCAGCGATTTTGTTAGCGAGGGTTTTGCGCCTGTCCGCATGCTCACCAGGTCGAGGAAAAAGTGGCTCAGGACGATCGCTCCCTTTGGTCGCGGCTCGGTAAGCAGTTCATTTCACATAGCGCCGACTCCGAGCCGCGACCGCAGGAAGCGATCTGTACCAGTTTTTCCGCAGCCTGTCACGCATGGAAGCGGACAAACGCGGAACCGGCGCTTTCGATACTAGTGGCTTGTCGCGAAGAAATCGTTACCGTTGTGCCATCCCCTCCATTACTGTCGGGGTTCCATTTGGTGTATGGAACCCCGACAGTGATGGAGGGGATATAGTAACGATCTGGCTGCGACAGGCCACTAGTCGATGGCGCCTAGGCGGCGGCCCAGGCGCAGCCATTTGCGGGCTTGGAGGCGGGCCTGCTCGGCCCAGGTGGCTTCCAGACGCTGCTTCAGGTCGGCGTTTTCGCGATCGAGGCTTTGCGCCCATTCGGTGCGCGCGGTCAATTCGCGGTCGAGCTTTGTGCCCCATTCCAGACGTTCTTCCAACTCGAGCGTCGTTTCCTTGTGCCACGCTTCGTGGTGCGCGACGTAGCGTTCGTAATCGGCCTGCAACCGGGCCAATTGATCCTCGAAATGCGCGGCCAGGCTGCGGGCGCTGCGATATTCGCGCGCCAACTCAGCGGCCGGAGGATGGAACGCGCCCTTGCGCGCCACGATGGGCAGGGACCATTTTTCGGTCAGCTCCACGCCGAACTCCGGCACATCTTCGAAGGCGACGCGGACGCTCGAAAATCCGGCACCCAGCAGTTGTTCGCGCAGCGATCCTTCGGTGAACACGCGCATTTCGACGGTGGATCCGGGGCCTCCGTGAAACACCAGGTTGTCGAAGACTTCGACCGATCCGTCGCGGCGGCGGTTGACGAGCACTGTTTCCGCGCCCAATTGCGCGAGGGTAAAATGGTGGAGTTCGGGAAAATGCTCCTTCGTTTTTCCGCCGAGCGTGTAAGGGGTGGTCATGACCAAGATGCCGTCCGGCTTTAGCAGGCGGAACAGATTTGCGAACGCCTGCTCGACGGGCGGAGGGACGTGTTCCATTACTTCGCTCGAGAGGATGAAATCGTAGCGGCCGAGATCGGCGGGGTCCGGATTGGTGACGTCAAGGCGCGGGGCCTGATGATAAAACGTGTTGGTGTAATCGAGCTTCTCGGCCAGGCGCTCGGCGAGCTCTGGAGAATCGCTCATGCCGATGCCGCGAATGCCTTTCAGCGTCGGAAATTCGGAAAGGGGCAGGTGTATACCAAGCATGTCCACGCCCAGCAGTTCGTCGCACAGCAGCGAAATGACCGCCCGCACGCGCGCCGAGGAATGGCAGACGGGGCAGGTTTCGCCTTCCCTGGCGATGCCCTCCGGCGGCCGGTCGCACTCGGTTCCACAGATATTACAAAGGAATTCTCCGGAATCGGAAAACTTCAAATGTCGCCCTCCCGTAATGATCGTAAACGATATCAGCCGACACTTCTTCGTAGCCCGCGCCGGTGGCGAAGTCCTCCACCGCGGTGCGGTCACCCGGAAAATAGGCGTACGCGGCGGTGTGGGCGACAAACACTGCGCGAGGATCCGATATGATTTGGCCCAGCGTCTCCGCGCTGTGCCAATCCGGCGGGGCGACCGGAATGGTCCCGTCGCTGAGCAACTTCAACGGTTCGAGAATTCCCCAATCCAGCACATAAACTTCCGGCGATCGCATTCGTTCGAGATGGCTCTCGAGCGAATAAATCGCATCGGTAAAACGAACATCGGGACCGTTACGGACCAGTTCCCAGTAATATTCGTTGGTGACCAGCAGGTTCGACGCGCAGAGCAGCACGGTAGCGGCGGCGGAGATCCATGCGCGAGGGATCGCCGAAAGCGCGGCGGCGATGGCTAGGAAATGAAACGGCCACAGCAGAATGGCGTGATGCGCTCCCGATCCTCCTCCCGCTACAAAGATCATGGGCAGCCAGGTTCCGAAGCATGCCAGCAATCCGAAAAGCACCGGTTTGCGGGAAGCGCGCGCAAACATGCCAAGACACGCGAGGCACAACGCGGCGACGGTGAGATTGCGCGTTGGATGATGAGCCGTCTCCGAGATCTTCTGTGAGACTTTCTGGAACCAGGAGCGCGCTTCCCCGGGATGCGGAGGAGGCTGGACGGAGGTGAAGAATCCGAAAAAGACGGGCGCGTTCATGGTGCGTTCAAGAACGATCGCCTTCTGGCGGACGGGATCCTTCGTCATATGCGCGTTGGACCGGAATGTATCGAGAGGCCGATGGATGTTATAAGCAACCAGCGGCAGCGCGCCCACCAGCGCCGACGCTACGGCGATGGCCAGATTGCGCATGGAAAGATGGCGCAGGACCTCGCGCGGAAAGACGATCAGCGTGGCCAGCGAGACTCCGAAGACAGCCCAAATGAAGATCGCCTTGTCCCATAGCCCCAAGCCGATGAGGAAGAATGCGGCGGCCAGCGCCCACTCCGAGGCATTGTTATACAAACCGCGATGGAAGCGGACCAGCAGCACCATCGCCCCGAGCTTGAAAACGAAGTGCAGCGCGTTGGGTCCGAAGTCGAAGGTATTCAGAATGACGAACATCGAATCGGTGGCCAGCAACAACGCGCCGATCCACGCCGCGCGCCGTCCGATGGTCTGGTCGAGCAATACGAAGAACAACCAGACCGCGGCCGCTGCGGCCAGCACCATGGGCACTCGGAGAGATTCCTGGCTGGGTTTCACGAAAGAGAAGAGCGCGAGGTAAAGCCAGGTCTTGAGCGCGCCTACGTAGCTGAAATGCATCAGAGGGAGAGAGAAGAAAGAAAAACTCGCGCGGTTGACGACCACCGCTTCGTCGGCTTCGATGCCGGGCCGGGTGACGAACAGCATCGCGGTGGCGATGAACAGCGCCAGAATAGAAGCCAAGCCTGCCGCCAGCGCTCCGCGCGCTCTCAGTGTCATCTCCGTTAGAATAGCCGCTTATGCGAATTTCTTTATTGGTGGTGGGCGCGGCGTTGGCGTCGGCGCAGTCAAGACCTATCGTGATTAAAGCGGCCAGGATGTTCGACGGCGTCAGCGATCGGGTGGTGTCGCCGGGGTTGGTGGTGGTGTTGGGAGAAAAAATTCGAGGCGTGGGGGCGAAGGCGGAGATTCCGGCGGGCGCGGAGGTCATCGATTTGGGCGACGCGACGATTCTGCCGGGGTTCATGGACGCGCACACGCATTTGACGATGGCGTATGAGCTCGATTTCCGCAAGCAGCAGATGGACACGCTGACCAAGACGGTGGCGGAGCAGGCGCTGGATGCGAGCGTCAACGCGCGGGTGACGCTGCTGGCCGGATTTACGACGGTGCGCGATGTTGGATCGTGGGATTTTCTGGACGTCGGGCTGCGGAATGCGATCGCGTCGGGGAGCGTCCCGGGACCGAGAATGCTGGTCGCGACGAACGCCATCGGCGCGACGGGCGGGCATTGCGATTTTGCGGCGGGTTTCAAATTTGGCCTGTTCGGGCGCGAAACGGGCATTCAGGATGGAGTGGCGAATGGTCCCGACCAGATGCGCCTCGCCGTGCGCTTCAACATAAAATATGGAGCGGACGTGATTAAGACCTGCGCCACAGGAGGGGTGTCGTCGCTGACCGACGACGTGGATACGCCGCAGTTGACGCAGGCCGAACTGGACGCGCTGGTCGACGAGGCGCACGCGCTGCGTCGCAAGACGGCGGCGCACGCACACGGCGCCGCGGGCGCGAAACGGGCGATCAAGGCGGGGATCGATTCGATCGAGCACGGGTCGTTTCTGGACGATGAGGCGCTGGACATGATGAAGGCTCGGGGGACGTATTATGTTCCGACGATGATGGCGGCGCAGGGTTTGAGAGAGGGTCTGGAGAAGGGATATTTTCCACCGCAGATCGCGGCGAAGGCCCGTTTGGCGATGGCTTCGCTCGATGGCGTGGTGGCGAGGGCGGTTGCGAGGAACATCAAAATCGCGTTGGGAACCGATGCCGCCGTGTATCCGCATGGGAGGAACGGGGAAGAGTTCGCGCAGAGGGTGCGGGTGGGCATGAGGCCCATTGATGCTTTGCGCGCCGGAACGTCGGTGGACGCGCAGCTGCTGGGGTTATTCGAAAAGACGGGGTCGCTGGAGGCGGGGAAGTGGGCGGACATTGTCGCGGTGCCGGGGAATCCGGTGGAGGATATTCGGGCGACGGAGAAGGTCGTTTTTGTGATGAAAGAGGGGACGGTGTTTAAGAACGGGAAGCGGTAGTCTTTCTGCTCGCGCGAGGCTTCGGTTGCGATTCCATGGCCATGCGGAGGATGCGGTTGATGCGCGTCTGATAGCCGCGGCCGTTGGATTTTAGCCAGGCGAGCACGTCGGCATCGAGGCGGATGGTGAGTTGCGCTTTTGCGGGAGGCCAATTCACGATTTTCGCGTTCTTGAAGAAAGCGTCGTCGAGTTCGGGGATGTCGGAGTAGTCGATATCGGAATCCGTCATCCGGTCAATTGATGCCAAATCGCTCTTGATAGATTTTTTGTTCACGTCGATTCGCCTTCCTCATCGAGATAATGCGCGTTGATCCGCCACGTAGAACATGGGTTATAACGACAGTTCGTCCTTCGAGCGCTCCGAGAGTGACCAGCCGGTCTTCTCCGTAGTCGAACCGGCGATCTTCGAAGCTGACGCAGGGGCCCACGAGCACCAACTCGGCGTCTTCGAAATCCAGGCGGTGTTTCGCAAAATTGCTGCGATTCTTGACAGGATCCCATTCGTACTCCATCTACAGTGTAACTCTTTTTGTAGTTACGTCGCCGGGGTGGCCGCCGCTAGCCTGGCGCGATGCTCTTTATACGCCGCGCGGACGGACTGGATCTGCTGGACGTGTTTTTCGACGTGCATGGCGTGGAGGCGCAGCAGATCGAGGACGGTGATCCTGCCGCGTTCCAGATGATTGGCGGTGCGGGCGAAGACTTCTTCGGGCTGGTCTTTTAAGAGCTCGTAATTTTCACCGCGCAGGCGGCGGAAGGTTTCAATGGGCTGCGAGATTTTTCGCTTCTTATAATCGAGGTTCGCCGCCCATTTATTCTGGTCGAAGGGGACCAGCGTGGGGTTATCCTCGGCGATCATCTGGCGGAAGCGCATCACGTTGACGGCTTCGCAGTCGGCCAGGTGGCAGACGATCATGCGTACGCCCCACTTGCCTTCAGCGGGCGCGAAATCGAGTTCGGGGCCGGCGGCGCCGGTGGTCACAACGGCCAGCAGCTCTGCGCCGCGCCGGAATCGTTCTAGAAGTTCTGCGAGTTCACTCATTCGATATGACCATTATGACCCAACTTTCGGCCGCTGCCGCCGGAAAACGACAACCGTGTTGGCGAAGCGGGGTGTAAAGTACAGGGTGTCGGCATCCCATCGGTAAGTGGTTTGATCGCGCCCGATATCGGCCACGCCGACCAGCGCATACCCGCTCTCGACGAAGGCGGGAAGCCATTCGGCCAGGCGGGTGGGCGAGGACGGTTTACGAAGCCAGGAGGGACTGACATTGACCATCACGATGTATTCGGGCTTCGCGACCTCGATATCTTTGATGAACTCCTCCTGCATTCTTAGCGCGAAGGGATGGGGCTCCATCATCGAATAGATGTAGACGTACGGCGTCACCGACTGGCGCGAGGCGTAGAAATAAATTTCCGGTTCCGAGCCCACGATGGCGATGCGGTCGTTCTCGCCGGAATGCGCTTTGATATACGCGGCGATCTCGATTGCTTCCGGGAAGGGGTTAATACCGAATGTCCGGCGCGATATCTGGAGAGGCGTCCATTCGAACAGGAAGTCGCCCTGCGCAAGGACGGAGAAAGTAATGGCGACCAGGGCGATCCATGGAAGGAAAGCGGCGACGTGCTTTTGCGCCAGGGTGACGCTGGCTCCGGCGAACAACGCGATCGCAGGCAGCAGGAGAACGAAATAATGTTCCCGGAAATACAGGCCGGGGCAGACGGCGAGAAAGGAGAACGCAAGAAAAGCGGTGAGAAACAGGGCCTGCGAACGTCGCGCCTTCTCCTTCCACGTTGCGAGGATGCCGGCCGCGGCGAGCGCCAGAATCGCCCAGTTTTCCGCGGCGATGTGGGAGAATACAGCGCCGAACGCTGCCAGTCCGTCCGAGAAAGATTGCATCGAGCCGTACAGCCTTGCGTAGGTGAACGTCCAGAACCAGAAGCGTTCGAACACGCCAGCCCCCCATAGCCCGAAACACATCAGGCCGAACGGAAGCGCCGCCGCGGCTCCAAAAATCGCCAGATTACGCGGCGCGGCGCGCCAGTTTCTATAGACCAGAAATGCCGCGCCGAAAACGGCGAACAGGATCCCGGGCTGTTTCATCAGAAACGCGATGCCGAAGAGCAGTCCACTACATAGCAGGAGCTGGTCGCGGCGGGATTCGTTCCAGTAGAGCAGCAGCAGGATCGCGCCGAGCGCCGGGAAGACGACGAAGTGCGTCGCATGAGCCCAGATGCCCAGAACGCCGGGCGAGACGCTGAGCGCGGCGTAGCTGGCAGCGGCCACCAATCCGGCAGCGGGGCGGAAGAGCTTGCGCCCGATGAGATAGATCAACGCAATCGCCGCCAGGTTGACCATCAGCAGGCCGAGATGAATCCCGGTCGCGGTCTGGCCGAAGATCGACATGGCGGCGGCATAAGCAGCGCTCGCGCCGGGGAGTTTCATGTTTGCGGCAACCTTGTAAGGGGCGATGCCGCGGAGCATCAATTGCCCCATGTAGGCGTACTCTCCTTCGTCCCTTTCAAGAGGCACGTCGAGGAGCCGTACGCGCGCCGCGAGCGGCAGCAGAATCGCCGCAACCATGAATGCCGGCCAGAGCAGATCCGGCCAAACGACGGGCGACTTGGCGGGCGCAGGGGCTGGAGCTGGTTTCGGCGCGGCGGATTTTTTCAAGACCGGATGCCTTTCTTTCTGGAGCTTGCTCTCTCAAGGAATCGGTCTCGTACCCGCAGATGAGCGATTCATCCAATTATAATGAGTACGGCTACGATCTCATAAATATATGATGCGAAAAATGCTTGCTCTCGCCGTCGCGGTGAGTCTGAACGGTCAGTCCCGGCGGGAATACGAACATCCCGTGCGGCAGGCGGTGCGCGGAACGCACGGCGCAGTCGCGGCCGGCAGCGAATACGCGGCTGAGGCCGGAATGCGCGAGTATTACAAGGGCGGCAACGCGGTGGACGTGGGCGTCACGACGATGTTTGCGGCTTCGGTGACCGAGCTTTCGCACTTCGGGTTGGGCGGTGAAGCGCCGATTCTGATTCGCACCAAGGCCGGCAAAGTGTTCGCGATCGCCGGCGTAGGCACGATGCCGAAACTGGCGACGGCGGAGATGTTTCGCACCCGCCGGCTGAAGCCATTCGAAATTCTGGAGATGGATCCGGGCGGGTTGAAAGGGATTATTCCCGTCGCCGGACTGATGCCGGTGCTGGTTCCGGGCATGGTGGACGCGGGGTTGCTGGCGCTGCGCGAGTTCGGAACGAAGTCGTTTAACGAGATTATTCAGCCTGCGATTGAGCTGGCCGACGGATTCGCGATCGATCAGATGCGCGCGCAGTCGTTTGCCGGATCGCGGCCATTTTTCGATGCGTGGCCGACTTCGAAGGCGCACTTCATGCCGGAGGGACACACGCCGAACGTCGGCGAAATTTTCCGTCAGCCGGATACCGCTCGGACGCTGAGGGCGATGGCGGAGGCGGAGAAAAAGGCGCTGGCCGCGGGAGCCAAGCGCGAGGCGGCGATTGACGCGGTGCGGGATTATTTCTATCGCGGCGAAATCGCCAGGAAAATCGACACGTTCAGCAAAGCGAACCAGGGTCTGATCCGGTATGAAGACATGGCCGCGTTCAAGCTGAGCGTGGAGGAGCCGGTTTCGACCACCTATCGCGGGTACGTGGTTTACAAACCCGGATTCTGGAGCCAGGGGCCGGCGCTGATCGAGACTCTGAATATGCTGGAAGGTTACGATATGCGGAGCACTCCGCTGAATTCCGCCGAATATATTCATCGCACGGACGAGGCGCTGAAGCTGGCGTACGCGGATCGCGACACGTATTACGGAGACCCGAAGTTTTCGCAGATTCCCTCGGATATTCTGCTTTCGAAAAGCTACGCCGCGGAGCGCAGGAAGCTCATCACGGAGAAAGCGTCGCAGGAATTTCTGCCGGGGAAAATCAACGGTAAGATCGGCAAACATCCGACCGAGACGGAGATTGCGAGCCTGCGCATCGACGACGCGCTGATGGCCAAGGACACGACGTGCGTGGACGCGATCGATAAGGATGGCATGGTGTTTTCCGCCACGCCTTCCGGAGGCTGGATGCCGAGCGTCATCGCGGGCGACACGGGTATTCCGCTGACCCAGCGCGCGCAGCAGTTCGTTCTCGTCGAGGGCAATCCGAACGAACTGGCGGGCGGCAAGCGTCCGCGCGTGACGCTGAGTCCCACCATCGTGACGCACGCCGACGGCAAGCCTTATCTGGCGATGTCGACTCCGGGCGGGGACAATCAGGACCAGGCGCTCATCCAGATGTTTCTCAACGTGGTTGAGTTCGGGCTGAACGCGCAGCAGGCCGTTGAGGCTCCCCGCTTTCAGACACGGCACCTGGTTTCCAGTTACGATAATCACGCCTGGAATCGCGGCGATCTGCTGCTCGACGAGCGCATTCCGCAGGCCGTTTTCAACGATCTGACGGCGCGCGGCCATCACGTGGAAGTGCGCTCGCGCTACGCCAATGGGGCTGCGCCGGTGATGATCAAGGTGCTGCCGAGCGCCATTATAGAAGCGGGCGCGGACCCGTTTTATAACCGTTCCGCACATGCCTGGTGAACCTGTCTTTATTCGAATCGCCGTCTTCGTTCGATAAGGAGGGGCTGGCGCGTCGATTGAGGCAGCTGGCGGATCAGCGAATCTTTATCGGCACGAGTTCGTGGAAATACGATGGATGGCTCGGGCAGATTTACACGCGGGAGCGATATCTTTCGCGGGGGAAATTTTCGCAAAAACAGTTTGAAGCGGAATGTTTGAAGGAGTTTGCCGAAACTTTTCCCATCGTTTGCGGGGATTTTTCGTTTTATCAATTTCCGACGCCGGAGTTCTGGAAAAAGCTTTTTTGTTTGGCTCCAGAGACGCTGAAGTTTGCGTTGAAGGTCCCGGAAGAGGTGACAGTCGAAGTTTTTCCGAGGCATCCGAGATATGGCGCGAGGGCGGGGCGGACGAATGAAGCGTACCTGAACGCAGACGCGTTTCGAGCGATGTTTCTGGAGCCTTTGGAGCCGTACCGGTCGCGGATTGCGTGCCTGATTTTCGAGTTCGGCGCGCGCGGCGCGACGGCCGAAGAATTCGTAGCGCAGATTGTTCCGTTTTTCGATTTGCTGCCGTCGACGTTCCGGTATTCCGTGGAGGTTCGCAATCGCGAATTCCTGGTCCCGCTCTATTTCGACGCGCTCAAAGAGCATCGGGCGGCGCATGTTTTGAACGCATGGACGAAGATGCCTCCTTTAGAAGAGCAGATTGCGATACCGGGTGTGTTTACCGCGGATTTCACGGTGGTGCGGGCGCTGTTGCGGTCGGGGCGCGCATACGAAAACGCCGTCGCGCAGTTAGCGCCGTACGACAAAATTCAGGACGAAAATCCGGAGGGGCGCAAAGCGCTGCGCGACTTGATCGCGCGAATGAGGGAAGAACGGCGCACTTCTTATATTTTCGCGAACAACCGGTTTGAAGGAAACGCGCCGGAGACGATTCGCGCAGTCGTCACAGCGTCCTGAGGAAAGCGATGAGCGCGGCCTTTTCGTCCGCCTCCAGTTGGAGTCCGAACTCGTGGCCGGGCACTGCGCGATGCCCCACCTGGTGGCCTTTGAAGCCGGTGGGGACGTAATCGTCGCGCAGTCGTGCGGGGTTAAACCAATCCTCAAGACTCGCAACGGAGCCGTCGTGCCCGTACAGCCCGCGGTACCAGACGCCCTTGAGCGACGGGATTTTGTAGAGCCCGGTTCCCTTGCGTGTCTTCAGGGCGAGATTCGAATCGGTACCCACTGAGATTCGAAGAATATCGGCCGCAAAGGGATGGCCTTTGGGCGGGTTGAACCCGTTCGCCAACGTCAGTTTGTTGTTGGTGTAGAGGGGCGGCGCGTGGCAACCAGAACAGCCTTCGCGCTCAAAGATCTTCCTACCCGAAGCTACGCGTGGGTCGTCGAAGTTTGGATTCTTCGGGGGTTCGAGAGAGACGATGTATTGCGCGAGCGCGTACAGGAGGTCATCGGAAAATGGATCTTGTACTACACGTTGCCGATCGCTCAACATGTGGTGCGGACCGAATTCCGCGACATCGCAGCAACTGACCAGCGCTCCGTAACGTGCAATATCGTCCGGATTGCGCAGGCGATGAGTTGCGGTGGCATCGATATACTTTCGGTCACTGGCGCCGATCAGGTCTGGAATCTTGGTCAGGAAGTAGGGGCTGCCATTGAAGCGCGGGAAAACACCGGGCATGTTGGCGGCGCTCATCAGCTGGTCCCGTTCCTTGTCCGGCATGGTCCTGATGCCCTCATGAATATCGTTCGCAATCCACGGAACGGCGAAGAAGCGCCGCTGGACCATCGCGTCAGGCTCGCCCATGAAGAATGTCCCATCGCCCCGCGACCCTAACTCGGCCTGTAGACCATCGCCGGGATCATGATCCGGCGCGCCGTCGAGTCGAGAGCCATCGGGCATGACCCGGATGTGGCAGCCGGAGCATTGCTCAATTGCAATGGCAAGACCTTTACCGGTAGGCACCAGACGCATACCTCGAACTGTGCCGTCTTTCTGCGGATGTCCTCCCAATTTCTTGAACTCCTCCGCGGAGCGCAAGACGGCGAAGTACTTCGGATCGTAGCTGCGGGACGCCCCAAAGTCCAGCTCTCGAAAGACGATTTGTCCGGCGGCGATCCACTCGGCCTGCGTGCGAGGACCGCGCGCGATGAGGGGCTCAGGCCTTTTGTTTCTCAGCATCTCCCAATACCCGGCCGGTTCGCGGCCAGGGAAGTAGACGGGATACGTGCGCACCCATTCGCCCAGCGGCGCGGCGTAGTACTCTTTTTCGGTGAAAAAAGTTGGACGGACATTAAGGCCGGCAACGGGCGATGCCCAATCGGCGAGCGACTGGTCATTCCAGATGCGCGGCGCCGCGATCTTCTGTGCGAAGCAGAGGCTCGCGGCGAGCAAGAGCGGCAGCAGGCGATTCATTCGATCCGTTCCCTTCAGTGTGCTCAAGAATGTAGCACAGCCGGGGCCATTCGGCACGCGTGAGGCGCCAACGGGGAACGCATGCAAGAACATTTCACGCGGAGACGCAGAGGGCGCGGAGTTAAGAGACTGTGCAGGTCCATTCGCCTTCTTCGTTTTGAAAGCCTGACAGGATGCGGTGGCGGGCTACTCGGTTGAAGTCGGGGAGCATTTTGCCGACCACGTCTTCGTTGATGTTGGCGACTACTACGTCGAAGGAGTTGCTGCGGACGGCGTCTACGCTGCCGATGAAATCGAGCGCCGCTTCGGGGTCGATGTCGCAGGCCACTACGCGGGATGCGCCCAGAAGCTTTGCGGCGATCGACAGGATGCCGGAGCCGCTGCCTACGTCCAGGACGGAGTCGCCGGGCTTGATGATGCGTTCCATGGCTTCCAGGCATTTTTGGGTGCAAGGGTGCTGGCCGGTGCCGCATTGTTGGCCGGGGTTGATTTCGAGTCGGAAGCGGCCGGGGGGAGTGGGTTCGGTGCGCCAGGGCGCGACTAAGAAAAACTTCTCGCCGACCAGCAATGGCGGCCAGGCGTCCTGGGTTTGCTGCACCCAATCGACGTCGGGGGCTTCGCTGGGCTCACCGAATTTTGCGGCGGTTTCGCGATCGTCGAAGAAGGCTTCGACCCAGCCATCGTGCTCGATCAGGCCCAGGGTTCCGGCTTCGTAAAGGTCGGCGATCAGGTCGATGCTGGCATCAACCTTGAACACGTTTCTCTTTGCCCGCCCAGAATTTTTCCTTAATGATCATTTTGCGAATTTTGCCGGTGCCGGTTTTGGGCAGGGGCTCTTTTGAAAATTCGATGATGCGCGGCAGCTTGAATTTTCCCAGGCGTTGTTCGAGGAAGGCCATCAGTTCTTCGGTAGTTACCGTTTCGCCGGGCTTCAGCACCACGATCGCAGCCGGCACTTCGCCCCATTTGTCGCTGGGCGCGGCGACCACGGCGCATTCGAAGACCGCGGGGTGGGAGAAGATCGCTCGCTCCACTTCGATGGACGAAATATTTTCGCCGCCCGAAATAATGATCTCTTTTTTGCGGTCGACGATGTGGATGTAGCTGTCCTCATCCCACACGGCCATGTCGCCGGTGTGGAACCAGGGGCCGGTCATGACGGCGGCGGTGGCTTCGGGTTCCTTAAAATAGCCTTCCATGACGTGATCGCCCATGGCGACTACTTCTCCGATGGCCTGCATGTCGCGAGGCACGTCGCGCATTTCCATATCGACCACTCGGATGGCGACGCCGGGAAGAGGCCATCCGGCCATCGCCTGGCGGCGGAGGCGTTCCTCGTTGGTCGCGTACGAGGGAACTTTGTGCCGCGACGAGGTGACCACGGGACAGGTTTCGGTCAAGCCGTAGCCGGCGATGCATTCGGCGCTGGGGAACGCTTTTTCGATGCGCTCGACCAGTTCGGGCGATGCGGCGGCGCCGCCGATCATGATGCGGCGCATGCTGGAGGTGTTCCATTTTTCGCGGTCCGGAGCGTTGATCATGGCGTTAGCCATGGTGGGGACCAGGCACATGTCGGTGGCTTTGTGTTCTTGAATTAACTCGAAGACGAACGCCGGTTCGAAGCGGCGCACCATGACCTGCGGAATGCCCAGATAGGTGGATGCCTGCGGACGGCCCCAGCCGTTGGCGTGGAACATGGGGATGGTGTGGAGGTCGACCATGCTCTCGACATCCTTCATGATGGAGCAGATATCGAGCGCGTGCAGATAAAGTGTGCGGTGCGCCAGCGTGACGCCCTTGGGGGTTCCGGTGCTGCCGCTGGTGTAGAAGAGCTCGGCCACACTCATTTCGTCGTAGGTGAAAATGTCGGCGCGTTCGGCTTGACCGGCGTCGATGATTTCTTCATAGGACAGGTCGGCGTGGGGGCCAGCCCCATCGAGCCCGACCCAATTTTCCACGGCCGGGCAGCTGTTGCGGAGCTTTTCGACCATGGGGGCGAAATCGTCTTCGAACATCAGCATGCGTGCGCCGGAGTGGCACAGGATGGAGGTCAGCTCCAGCTCCGACAGGCGGACGTTCAGGGGCATGACGATGCCGCGGGCCTGGACGACGCCGTAATAGCCTTCAATCAACTGGTGGGTGTTGAAGCTCAAATAGGCGACGCGGTCGCCGGGGCGGATTCCGTGTTTCAGAAGGCCGGTCGAGAGTTTCTCGCAGCGCTCGCCGAACTGGGCGTAGGTGAAAGTGCGGTCGCCCGAAACAATTCCTGTCTTCGAGCCGAAGACGTCGATGGCGCGGTGTAAACAGCGCAGGGGAGTAAGTGGAACAAACATGGTTCAAAGAGGCGCGAGGCAATCCCGCGCGAAGTCTCGATTGTAACTGATAATTGGCGCCTCGGAGGGCGTCGAGAGGAGTCTCGACGCGGCACGCACAACTGCGTACGCCACACGGCTGCTACTAGTGATGCTCGATCTTGCCGGCGATTTCGCGGTCGGCGTGGGCGCCTTCCGCATCGCCCATATTCGCCTTCGCCAGGGCCCGGGCGCGGTACATGTACGGCGCGTCGCGCTCTTCGGCGATGGCGCGGTCGTAATCGGCGATGGCTTTTTCATGCTGGCCTTGCGCTTCCAGGATCTGGCCGCGCTGATAAAACGCTTCGACGGTCGGATGGAGGGAGATGGACTTATTGAGATGTTCGAGGGCGCGGTTGGTATCTTGGCGCTCAATGTAGATGACGGCGATCCCGCTGTGGGCTTCGGGCAGGACGGGGTTGAGATCGGCGGCGGCCTGATAATCGGCGAGGGCGGCGTCCATCTCACCCAGCACGCGGTTGGCATTGCCGCGTTCCAGATAGGCGTTCGGAAGCTGGCCGTAGATGGAGATGGCCTTCGTGAAGTGGACCACGGCGTCCGGATACTTGCCCGGACTCATGGACTTCATTCCCTCCTGAAACTCCTGGTCGGCGCGCTCCGGCGCGCTGGCGATATAGGCGTAGGTCCAGGCTGCGGCGCCGACGGCGACGAGGGCAGACACGGTGATGGTGATCAACCGGCGCTGGCGGCGCTTCATCTCCAGGACCTTTCCGGAGGGCGGAGGTGGTCCTGGGCGATTACCCGCGGGCGGCGGATTCACCGTGTTCCAAAAACGTTTGAACGCGGATTGAGGCATAGTCAGCGTTTCATTATAACAACGTGTTTAAACTCGATTCGCGTAATGTTCTTGGACCAGGCCAGGTACTCGACGGCGACGGGCAGGGATTGCGCTCCGCAGACCAGCGTGGTGGACGCGCCTTCGGCGTTGATCAACTCCACTTCGGTGGGATTTCGGACGGTGAGCTCAATCGTTTTTCCGGAAGCGGACACCACCAGGCGTTCAGGATCCACGCTGCAATCGACGTCCGTCAGCGTTCCTTCGATCCGGGTGTCTCCCTTGAGATTCTGCCAGGACGGCGGCGTGACTACATCCGGTTTCTTTTCGCGAACGGGCCGGGGTTCCAATGCTAACAGGGTGAGCGCGGCTGCCATGCGTTCCTCTTCCGAAGTGTGAGCGAGGATGGCAGCGCGACGGGCGGATTCGGCGGCGGCCGGGCGATCGCCCGATTTCGCCTGCGCGTAGCCGAGGGCGTTCCAGTAGGTGAATCGGCGGGGTTGGAGGGCGACGGCCTTTTGCAAGTGTTCGATAGCGGGGGCGAAGTTGCCGTCGTCGGTCCAGCGCACGCCGAGCAGAAAATGAGCTTCGGCGAAATTCGGATCGATGGTCAGAGCTTTCTCGATCAGCGCGTTGTCGCGATTCAATTCAGCCAGTTCGAAGAAGGTGCGGGCGTCGCGCGATCCTATGGCGATGGCTCGTTCGAACTCGCGCTTGGCGTCGTCTTTGCGGTTGGAGGACAGCGCGAGTGAGCCTAAGCCGGCGACGGCGGCGGGCGAATCCGGATTTTCCTTGGCGGTTTTTTCGAACAGGGAGCGCGCCAGTTCCGGATGGTCGGTGCGCAGCGCGAGGTCGGCCAGGGCCAGTGAGGCGTCGGCGGGAGAGAGTCGCGTCGACTGATATTTTTCAGTTGTCTCCACGGGCGGAGCGGGCAGAGTGATTTCTTTGGGCAATCGCAGGTAGAAGTGGAGGGCTTCGAGGGCTTCCGCCATGGAGATGCCGAACACTTTTGGAAAAGCTTCGTTCTGGGCGACGCCTTCGGTGAGGAGCTTCACGAACTCCGGCATCCCTTTGCTTAAATCAGGTGAGAGGCTCAGCATGTGGACGAGCGCCCAGCTTTCGGCGTAGAAGATTCCGCCGTCGGCGCGGTTGCCGAGGGATAGGTCCTCGGCGTCCAGCCACCGCTCCCGCGCGAGCAGATGGAGATGCCTTTCGATGGGGGCTCCGACGCGCACTTTGTTTCCGCTGATGGAGATGGTGGAGTAGAACTCCGGGAGCCCCTCGTTCAGCCAGGCGGGGAGCAGGGGCGAGGCGTGTTGGATGACCCGGTGGAGATATTCATGAGAAGCGATGTCCTTTAGCTGGTTGCCCTCGGCGAGTACGATGAGGTCCTGGTCCTCTTCACTGCGGTAAAACCCGGCCGCTGCCCGAGAAGGCCGGTATTTTTCGAAGTCGCGCTCCGAGGAGAAAATGAAAACGCGCAGATGGGGCGGAGATTCGGCGACGTTGGATTCGCGGAAAATGCGGTTGAGCGTTTCGAAGCGGTCGAGCAAGGCGCGGGCTGAATTCTCGCCGGCGTCGGTGAAAATGTCGATGGAAGGCGAGGAGACGCGGGTCCAAGTTGATGCCGCTGCGCTCGCCTCAGCGGCGATCACAGCTAGCGCGAAGAGGATGCCCCAGCGCATGCTTCGATCTTACAGCCGTGCGATTCGTCTTTGCACCAGCAGAAAATAGAGGCCCAGCAAAATGGTCAGCACGCCGACGAAGGACATGGTCACCGGAGCCGTATAGATGGGAATCAGCTTCCCGACGATCAGCATGCCAAACGGCATGCCGCCGCGGAAGGCGACGTTATAGACGCTCATTACGCGGCCTCGCATGCTGTCCTCGGTGATGGCCTGCACGAGCGACGTGATGGAGACGAACACCGTGATCATGGCCGCGCCGGCGAAAAATATCGTGGCGCAGGAGAGGATAGTCGAAGTGGACTGGGCGAACACGATGGTCGCCACGCCGAGGACGAGCAGCATCAGCAGCGCGGTTCGGCCCTGGTTTTTCGTTTTGGCCATCCCGGCTACCATCAGCGCGCCGCAGATGGATCCGACGCCGGAGCTGCACAGCAGCGCCGTGAAGGTCGCCGCGTTGCCGTGGAGGACTTCCTTGGCGAACACCGGCAGGAAGGTGATCAGCGGAATCGCCATCATGGTCATCAGGAAGGACAACACGATCAGAGGCTTCATCCCTTCCTGTCTCCGAATGAAGCCGATGCCTTGTTTCATGCTGGCGAGCATGGATTCGCTCGATTTGCCGGGTGTAAAGCCGGCGCGAATAATGTAGAGGGAAATGATGACGGCAACGAATGAGATTCCATTCAGGCCGAAACACCAGGCCGCTCCAAGCCCTGCGAGCGTAATGCCTCCCAGCGCCGGGCCGACGACGCGCCCCAGGTTGAATTGGATGGAGTTCAGCGCGATGGCGTTGGGTAGATCTTCTTTCGGCACCAGAGAAGGAATCAGCGCGGAATACGCGGGTCCGCCGAAGCTTTGCGCGGAGCCGACAATGAAGGACAGAATGAGAATGTGCCAGACCCTTTCCACGTGCGCGAAGGTGAGCGCCGCCAGGACCAGAGCTGTGGTCATCTGCACGTATTGAGAACTGAGCAGCATTTTGCGGCGATCCGTGCGGTCGGCCATCACGCCGCCTAGAAGCGAAAAGAGCACGATGGGGATCTGGCCTAGAAATCCGTCCAGACCGAGGAAGAAAGGATCGTCCTTCGAGAGCGTGTAGACCAGCCACTGCTGCGCCACTGTCTGCATCCAGGTGCCGATGGTGGAGGTGCACGCTCCGATCCACATCAAGCGGAAGTCGCGATACTGAAATGCTTTAGAGACGCGCTGGAGCAAGGGGGTGGCCGATCTCTTAGGGTAGAGGCTTTTCCCGCTTGATCAGATGCACGAAGTTGCCGTCGCAGTCGGTGAAGAAGACCAGCCGGTTGCCTTGATTCACGTAAGGCTGGCCGGTGAAGTTCACGCCCCGCGCTTTCAGGGCCTCATGCGCGGCGTCGAAGTCGGTGACTTCGATGGCCAGGTGGCGAATGCCTTCGTCGCGCATTTTCTGCGCGGCGCGCGGACCTTCGGAAGGGATAATTTCGAGCATGGAGCCATTTTGCGCGCGGACGAAATAATTGCCGTCGTACTCGAAATTGATGTGGAATCCGAGATGGTCGGCGTACCATTGCGCCAGGTTCCTGGGATTGGGCGAAGCAATGGCCGTGTGTTCAAGTCCTACAAACATATTGTTTCAGTTTACCTTTTTGCCCTGGCTTGTCTCAGTACACTTCAAAACAAAAGACGTGGCTGGAGCCGGTTGGTAAGAGAGCATATTGGCCGGGGTCGAGAGTTTCCGAGGCTTCCAGCTTGTACAGGCCGCGGTCGAGCTTGGTGACCTGGAGGCGCAGAGCCTTGACGCCGAAGCGTTTCGACCCTCCCGTGACCTTCACTTCGCGATGGCCGCTTTTGACGTCCATGCGGTACAGTTCCACGGAATCCGGCTTGATGTTGTCGCTGTCGAGGATGAAGATCGGCTCGGCCAGGGGCGTGCGAGACGGTGAACTGGCGCCGGAGAAGGTGAAGACGGCGTCGTTTTTCTTGCCTTCTTCCTTGGCGTCGCCGGTTTCGGTGGGAATCAGGTTGTCGGCGTGGACCAGGTAGATGACGTCTTTCTTCGGCGGCCGGGGTCCATCGTATTTCTGGGCGACCACCAGGGAGCAGCAGAGCAGCAACAAGGGGACGGAGTGCTTCCACATTTGATAACAGTTTAGCTCGCGGCATTCCGAATGAATTATTTTTCTTGACAGGAATATATTTCGGTGGTAAAAACGAGCATGCCGATGGCGCTCCAGATCGTCCAGGATCCTGAAAAAGCCGCCGTCCTGCTTCAGCCCGGCCGCCTGGACCTTCTCGTCCGGCTGGCCGAGCCCGATTCGGCGGCCGGACTGGCGCGCCAACTGGGGATTCCGCGCCAGAAAGTGAACTATCATTTGCGGGAGCTGGAGCGCGAGGGGTTTGTCGAATTATTCGAAGAGCGCCGCAAGGGGAATTGCATCGAGCGGGTGGTGCGGGCGACGGCGCGCGAGTTTTTGATCGCGTCTCCTGTTGGAAAGACTGTGACTGCGGATCGTTTCTCGGCCGCCTACCTGGTGTCGACGGCGGCCCGCGTGATTCGCGACCTGGCGGCGGTATGCCTGCGCGCCGGAACAGCACGGAAACGCGTCGCGACGCTGACGCTGGAGACCGAGATTCGGTTCGCGAGCGCGGAGTCCCGCTCGGCATTCGCCGAGGAGTTGACCGCGTCGATCGCGCATCTGGCCGCGAAGTACCACAACGAGCAGGCCGAGGGAGGGCGGAGATTCCGCCTGATTGCGGCGTCGTATCCGGCGTTGAAGCTGGAAGTATCGAGTAAGGAATCCGCAAATCTGGAGTAAATATGAGCCGATCGCACGAGACAATTATCGACATTAAAGCCACGCCTGAGGAAGTTTTTCGGGCCATTACTGAGCCGGAACAGATTGTGAAATGGTTCGCGCCCGAATCGCGTGTGGACCCGCGCGTGGGCGGCGAATACATTTTTTCGTGGGGGCCGGGGATGGAAGGCAAGACGACCATCGCGGTTTGGGATCCCTACACGCACTTCGGAACTTGTAGCGAGCGATCGGTTACGTACGGGGGCAAGGGGAAAATCGATACCGGAGTCACCCGCAGCATGGCGGTCGACTACTATATCGAAGCCATCGGCGACGGGGTGACGCGGCTGCGCCTGGTGCAATCCGGCTTCGGTCCGGAAGCCGCGTGGGATGACGAATTTGAGAGCACGAAGTCGGGCTGGGCGGATTTCTTGAAGAAGCTGAAGGAAGTCCTGGAGACTTAGAAAAGCTTCCGCCTTCCGGCCACTGCCATCCCGAGAAGGGCTAGCGCCGCCAGTCCCACCGTGGCCGGCTCCGGCGTCGGGACGGCCTGGAAACTGAGGTTCGTGGCCGACGTGATGGTCAGCGTACCAAGGGTTGTGCCAAGGGTCGAGGCGTTCAGGTCGAACTCCGTGACGGCGGTCAGCGGACCAATTGCGGTGGCAAGGTTATAAGTTGCGGCCGCGGCGTTCACTAACGTGATCCCATTGTTTAAGGATAGATCCGAAAACCCGACGACGCTAGCCGCGTTGCTGTCCCCAACCTCGACCGCCGTGGTAAACGCCCCGGGGGATCCCGCAATTGTGATGACGTTGGAAAGAGCGGGGTTGAGAATAGGATTCGTGCCTGTGATGTTGGCCGTGTCACCAAAAAAAGTGAAGGAGAACGCGGCGTTGGTGAGCACTGTGCTGCCAAGCGTACCCGACAATTGCCCGGATTCGATATATTCAATCGGCCCCGCAGCGAGCGGAAGCGACAAAAAGGCCGCAAGGACAAACACCCCGTAAAAGGCACGCATATATTCTCCCTAGAGTATATGCCGCGGGCCAAATACGCAAGATGATTCTGCGGAAAGCGGCGAAAAGCCTCAGTCCAGCACCCGCACGAACTCCGCCACGATGCGAAATTTCTCCTCTTCCGGGTCCAGCGTCCAGGCTTCGAACTCAGGATTCAGAGGGTGCAAGGTAATCTTTTCGTGCGACCAGGTTCCGTCCTCGCGCTGCGCTTTTTCGCTGGCGTAGCGTTTTACGGTGTAGCGATCATTGGCGCCGCCGCCCAGCTGTTCCACCAGCACCAGGCGTCCCTGGCGCGATCCGGTCACTCCCTTGCGGAAGACGCACAAACTCCCGTCGGGAATGCGAGGCTCCATTGACCGGCCGGCGATCCTGGCGACGAACAACTCCGGAGTCAGACGCAGATCCGACGGCGCTTCTTCCCAGCCGTCTTCCGAGACTTCCTGATTCTCCAGAAATTTTCCGGCTGCCACGGCCAGAGAGTAGCGGGGCAGATGGGTTACAAATGGCCGCACGGTGGATTGGACGTTTTCCCGGTACAGGCGCCCGAGCGCGCGTTCGAAATCCTCCACCAGCAATTCGTGCCGAGCGGTGACCTGCACGGCGTTCGAAAGAGTGTCTTCGAGATATTTGAGTAGCTGGGTCGCACCCATTTCCCGCGCCTTCGACGCCAGATCGTACTCGATGGCCGAGAGCACTTCGGCTTCATCCGGAGCAAACTGGTCCCAATCGCGGCGCAGGCGCACCCATAAGCGATCGGTCGATGGATCCTCGAGCAGCACGCCGGCATTCATCCGGCCCGCGCCCGGCAATTCTAATGTGAGAATCATGTACCGCGCGTTCTGCGTTGTCAGGACCGACATTCAAGCCTGCTTATCGGCAAAAGCCGGGCTTTGTGAATTATAACGGTTAAGGAGTGAAGGGATAGTACCCTTTGCGGGCTCGCACCTTGACGCCCGCCAGCGCGACCCGTACTTCCAGCTTGCGGTATTGCCGCACCGTCGATGCGTCAATTTCAGGAACGTAGCGCAAAATGTACTGCGTGGTGACCTCGCCGGCGATGTTGGCCACGGAGCGGAAGATGGACGACGCGATGGCCGACGCGTAGCCGCCGCTGCCCACCGAGAGGGCGTAATTGCCGTCGTCCGACGGCGTCGAAAGATAGCCCGAGACGTCTGAATAAGGATTGACGAGGGGATATTCGACGCGTCCGCCGGTCTCTTCCGCGAGGCGCACCAGCGACGGGTCGCCCGCGGCATCGAATCCGTAGGCCGACGTGCTGATGCCGTACACCGTCACCAGATTCCGCTGCGCCAGCTCGATGACCTGGTCCAGGGTCTTGCTGCTGGAATTGTCGTTGCCGTCGCCGATGACGACCACCACCCTGCGCGGATCGACCGGCTCGCCAGCGACCAGGGATCGCCGCGTGCAGGCCTGATAAATGGCGTCGTAGAGCGCCGCTCCGCCACCCGGCTTGACCTTGCGGAGTTTTTCCATGATCTTCTCGGAATCGGTGGTGGTATCCACCATCAACTCCGCTTCGTTGCCGTAGCCGATCAGGTAGCCCGAGTATTTCTTGTCGCCGGGCAGCAGCGTGTTGGCCAGCTCGATGGCGGCGTCCTGGTATTGTTTCCAGTGCGTGCGGCTGTTGTTGCTTAAGTCCACCAGGATGCCGACCACGACGGGCTGGGCGCGCTCGCGCGTGAAATATTGAATGTTTTGCAGCTTGCCCTGGTCGAAAATCTGAAAATCGTTCTGCACCAGGTCGGAGACGAACTTGCCTTTATCGTCGGTCACGGTGACGGGCACGATGACTTCCTGCACATCGACTTTAATCGACGGGGGCTGCTGCTGCGGCGTCTGTTGAGGCAACGTGGAGTTCGGCTGGCTGGCAGGCTGCTGCGCGGCAGGAGGCTGCTGGGATTCGAGACAGAAAGCCGAGATAAGAAGACAGACAAAGACCCGCATGTTTAGAACCTATCGCAATTATAGCCTCTTGCGGGGCGAAACAAACAACTAAAGCCGCATGAGAGTCGGCTGCAGGCCTGCAGCCGGCTCTCATGCGGCTCGAGTATAAAGTAATCCGAAGAAGACAACCATGGGCTCTTCGCCAATGCTAGCCCTCTTGCTTCTCGCCCCCTTCTGCTAGGCGGGCGTCGGCGACGTCGCACTCCAGACAACCGTCGCCAGCGCGCAGACCCCGGTGGGCGTAGTGATTACGTTGCAGTAGTTAGTTCGTCACGTTGATCGGAATTCGCTCGCTTTGCGCGGTTCCGATCTGCACGATGGCAAACGCGGTCGCGTTGAGCTCCGCGGCAACGGGAAGCACGAAGTTAATCTGCACGACGCCGTCAGGTTGCGTAGGCGCGGAGCCCGCGTACAGCACCGTTGCCCCATGCACCGGATTGTTCCCCGAGAAAATCTGCACCGAGACGGGAAGCTGCGTCAGGAATAAGGGCGCCAGCGGAGCAATGGCGCCTGTTCCTAAATTCCCCTGAAATAGCCCCGCGCCCGTTACGAAAATGGTCATGAACGTTCCCTGCCTGGCCGGATTGGCTGGCGTGTTCAACGTGCCATCGGAGTTGAGAGGCGTCGTGACCCCATAACCTGGCGTCGCGAAAATCGCCGGCGCCGAAGGACTCACAGCCAAGGTAAGCCGTTGCGATCCGATTTGCATTTCCGTCTGCTGGCGCCCCGCGACTTCGAACGGCACCTGGATCAACACCTGATTGGTGAGCGCGGGCGAAAGCGGCGGGGCGGGGAGTATTGGCGCGACCACGCCGTCGAACGTGATCGCCGGCTGCCCGCCCAGGTTGGCGCCGGTCAGCAGCAGGATTTCCCCGGGCACGACCTGTGCCGTCGCCGCGAGAGAAGCCGCGTTCTCCAGCGCAAACACCGCCGGTTGCGTCGGGTCGGCTGGCCGGAAAATCGTCAATGCGTTTCCTGTGATCAGCGCGGCGGCATTGCCGGTGATCGCGAGTGGACCAGCTTGCGGCAGCTCGGTGGAGTAGAGCAGCACGCCTGCCGGGTCGAGTTCGAGGAAGGCCTGGGCGGAACTGGTCAGCGATACCCCTCCCGGTGTCACCTGAAACGAGGGCAGCGTAACGAATGTCGTGATATAAGCGTTGCCACCCGAGTCAGCCGCAATCCCGACAAAGTTTCCTTCCCCGAGCCCGCTCGAATAAATCAGGCTCGACGCTTTGGGGTCGAGCTTCACGATAAATCCGCCGTTGAATTGGGGCAGCGGGCTCGACGGCCAACCGGGCTTCACGGTGAGAGGAACCTGCCTCGCGTATCCGCCGACAATCGCATTGCCTTGCGCATCGACAGCCAGCCCGGTGAGAACCTGCCCCTGCGCGTTGCCCAGATACGTCGAGTATTGCAGCGACGAGGCGTCGGGACTAAGCTTGGTCACGAAGCCCTGGCTCTCGATACCATAAGGATCCGCGTATTGAGCCTGCACCACCCCGCTCGTCACCGGAAATCCCGCCGAGTTCGTGTAGCCCGCGACGTATACAAATCCCCCGGCATCCACCGCGATCGCCTTTCCGGAATCCTGCTCCACGTCGCCGAAGTAGAAGCCCGGGTTCGGCAGTGGGCAGGCGACGCCGGGAAGCTTGGAGCAGGCGATCCCGTTCCCCGCAAGAAACGTGGCCCATACCGGCTTGCTTCCATCGGGCGCGACTTTCACCACGAAGACGTTCTGCGCGTTCGGATCGACCGCCGCGGTGGTCACGACGACGTACGGCGTCGTGACGAACCCGGAGGCCTGCGCGGAGCCCGTGACATAAGCGTTTCCCGCCGCATCGACCGCCACCGCCAGGGCGCTACCGGAGCCGATATAAGTGGAGTAGACAATCGTCGACCCATCCGGCGACAGCTTCGTAAGAAACATGTTGCCCGAGCTGAGATAGCCTCCGGCGATGGGGAAATCGGTGGCCTGAGTGAAGCCCACAATGTAAGCCGCGCCCGCTGCATCGACCGCAATCGCCTGCGGCTGAGTAAAAGCGCTGCCGCCGAATCCTCGGGAATAGACCACCGTGCCGGAGGGGTTCACTTTCAGTACTACGACTTGATTCCCCACGTTTCCCACGGCGTAGAATCCCGAAGAATCCGCCGCGACGAAAGCGATTGTCTGATCGTCGAAGCCGAGATTCACCAGCGCCGTGGGAGCGAGATTCGAGCCTGCCAGGAGTGGGGTGAGGATTGCGAGAAACCACCGCACCTAACCAGAGGTAGCACAGGGCGCTATCATGTGTCCATGAAGTCCATCGTGCTGGCACTTATTTTCTGCGCGTGTGCAGCTTGGGCCTCCGACCGCGAAGAGATTGAGAAAACCGTCTCCCAGCTAGGCGTCTATCCCCCGCCAGCCGATTTATTCACGGTCGACTTCGATAGTCGCGAGGAGCTGTCGCGTTTGCGCTCCGCCATTGTTCCCACCATCGCGATAAATCCCGTTCCCCTCCAGGACCGGCCGGGCGAGGTCATCATTTCGACGGAGCCTTGGGGCGAAGCGACGATCTTAATCCCGGGCTCCCCTCTGAGCCTGAGGGTCGTCTTTCTCGTGAAAAATATCCGCTTTCTAACGCCCGAAGTGGCGCTAGTCGACGCCCAGGCCAAAACCCCTCTGCTGATCGTGCTCCGCAAAGAAGGCCCGGCCTGGAAAATCGCGTCCCTCAGAATCCTCGCCGAAGACGTTTTTATTTCCCCGCGTTAAACCGCTTCTCCGCCTCGGCCCAGTTCACGACATTCCACCACGCCCCGATATAATCCGGCCGCTTGTTCTGATACTTCAAATAATAAGCGTGCTCCCAAACGTCGAGGCCAATCACCGGAAATTTCCCCTCCATCAAAGGAGAATCCTGATTCGCCGTCGAAGTTATCTCCACGCGCGAGCCGACCTTCAACAACCAGGCCCACCCCGACCCGAACCGCGTAGTGGCCGCGGCCGCGAATTTCTCCTTGAAAGCATCGATGCTCCCGAAGGCTCCGTTAATCGCCGCGGCTAAATTCCCCACCGGCGCTCCGCCCGCCCCCGGACCCATAATCGTCCAGAACAGCGAGTGATTCGCATGCCCACCGCCATTGTTCCGAACCGCCGTCTTGATCGCATCCGGAACAATCGCGCAATTATTCGCGAGCAGCTCCCCCACCGTCTTCCCCGCCAGCTCCGGCGCCGACTCCAGCGCCTTATTCACATTCGTGATGTACGCCTGATGGTGCTTGCCGTGATGAATCTCCATCGTCATCTTGTCGATATAAGGTTCCAGCGCATCCGTAGCGTAAGGTAGTGCAGGTAGTGTAAATGGCATGTCTTCTCCTAATCTCTAGTGTGTCACGTGGCGCACGCACTCGTGTGTCTCGCGTCGAGACTCGTCTGGACGTCTGGCGGTTCAACCAGCGAGCAGACGCGGATACAGCTTCGATTTCAGTCGAGGACGAGGGCTACCAGTTCGGACATCTGGTCGATTATGAAGTCGGGGGGGGCGGCGGAGAATGTTTCGGGTTGGAAGCCCCAGGTTACGCCGCAGGCTCTTACTTGGGCGTTGCGGGCGGTCAGGATGTCTACGGCGCTGTCTCCGACCATGATGGTGTCGGCGCGGGCGATGCCGGATTCTTCCATTAATAGTTCGATGCCTTTTGGGTGAGGCTTTTTTTCTTCAAAACTGTTGCCGCCGTAGATGCGGAAGAAGTGGGCGTCGAGGCCGAGACCTTTGATCAGGTGTTCGCTGAAGCGGACGGGTTTGTTGGTCAGTACGGCCATTTTAACTTTGGCGGCGAGTAACTCGTCGAGGGCTTCGCGGACGCCGGGATAGAGGGCGGTCGCGTCCAGCATGTGGTCGCGATAATATTCGAGAAAATAGCCCAGGCCGCGCTGGATTTCTTCTTCGGGACGGCCGGGGAGGGCTCGGCGAACCAGCACGGGGGCTCCGTTGCCAACATAGGAATAGACGGTTTCGTCGGTTAGGGGCGGTTCGCCCAGGTGGATGCGCATGGCGTTTACGGAATCGGCCAGGTCGCGTTTGGAATCGATGAGGGTGCCGTCGAGGTCGAAAATTAAGAGTTCCTTCAACTGTCTACCTTTTTGAGTTTTTCCTGTTTCTCGTGCTTCTTGCGCAGTTCTTCTTCCCACAGCTTGCGGATTTCGAACATGGAGTCGCGGAAGGCGTCTTTCACTGCGCCGGGGGCTAGTTTGGAGCAGAGGTTCGAGGCGTCGAGGACGTAGGGCAGGACTTCGCTGCCGGTCATCCAGGTGGGCAGGGGCTTGGGCGTGAAGGCCATGATCACCGCGACGGTGATGACGGCCATGAGCGCGCCGCGCACTAAGCCGAATGCGCCGCCGAGAAGCCGGTCGAGCCAGCCGAGTCCGGTGCATCTGAAGAGCTTTGCGAGGAGTTTGCCGATCATCGCTCCGGCGCTTAAGAAGGCCAGGAAGACGACGAAGAAGCCTAGCATGTTGGACGCGTTGACGGACATGGTCCAGTGTTCGCGGAGCCAGGCCGCGGGGATGGCGTAATACCAGAAGCCGAACAGGAGGCCGGAGACGGAGGCGATGAAGCCGACGCCGACGCGCGCGAATCCGGCCATGAATCCGGTGGCGATAGAGACGCCGACGATGACGACCAGCAACAGGTCGAGCAGGTTCATAGCGATTTTCCGGTGAGCGTCCGGTAGGCGTCCTTATATTTTTCGCTGGTGCGGAGGGCGACGCCGGGGGGAAGGGCCGGGGCGGGAGGCTGCTTGTTCCACTGGATGGATTCGAGATAATCGCGGACGAACTGCTTATCGTAAGACGGCTGCGCGCCGCCGGGGGAATAGGTATCGGCGGGCCAGAAGCGGCTCGAATCCGGGGTGAGGACTTCGTCGGCCAGGATGATCTGCCCGTCGACCACCCCGAATTCGAATTTGGTATCGGCGATGATGATGCCGCGGGAACGGGCGTAATCCGAGGCTTTTTTGTAGATGGTGAGCGTCAGGTCGCGGAGGCGGGTGGCGGTTTCTGCGCCGATCATTTTCACGACGGTATCGAAAGAGATATTTTCGTCGTGGCCGCTTTGGGCTTTGGTGGCGGGGGTGAAGATGGGCTCCGGTAACGCGTCGCTTTCGACCAGGCCGGAGGGTAAGGGGATGCCGCAAAGGGAACCGGTGGATTTATAATCCTTCCAGCCGGAGCCGGAGAGATAGCCTCGGGCGACGCATTCGACGTCGAACATTTGCGCTTTTTTCACCCACATCGACCGGCCTTCGAACTCGGGAGGGAGCGAGCTCATGTCGGTACTGAGGAGATGATTGGGCACGTCGTCTTTTAGGAAATCGAGCCAGAAGAGGGTCATCTGGGTGAGGACGCGGCCTTTGTCGGGGATGCCTGTCGAGAGGATGTAATCGAAGGCCGAGATGCGGTCGGTGGCGACGAAGAGGAGGCGGTCGCCAGCCTCGTAAATATCGCGGACTTTGCCGCGGGCGCGCAGCTGGTAGCCGGGCAAATTTGTTTGCAGCAGGGGTTCGAGTGCCAATCCCAATTATACTGATGGAATTGCATGCTTCTTTCGATCCTGATTCCTGTCTATAACGAACGAACGGTCGTGGAACGAAGTCTATCGCTGGTGCTGGCGGCGGCACTGCCGGAGAATATGGATCGCGAACTGGTGATTGTCGACGACTGTTCGACCGACGGCACTTCCGATATTTTGAAAAGGATGGCGGAGAGCGAGCCGCGGATTCGATTGCACAGGCACGAGGTGAATCAGGGCAAGGGCGCGGCGGTGCGGACGGCGATCGATCAGGCGCAGGGCGATTTTTGCCTGGTGCAGGATGCCGACCTGGAATATGATCCGTCGGAATACGTGAAGCTGATACGGCCGCTGCTGGACGGGCGCGCGGATGCGGTGTTCGGGTCGCGATACCTGGTGGGCGAACAATCGCGCGTGCTGCCGTTCTGGCATTCGATGATCAACAAGGGGTTGACGCTGGTATCGAACATGTTCAGCAATCTGAACGTGACCGATATGGAGACGTGCTACAAAGTTTTTCGCACGGACCTGCTGAAGAGCATTCCGATTCGCAGCAACCGGTTTGGATTCGAGCCGGAGATCACGATGAAGGCGTCGAAGAGGAAGCTGCGCGTGTACGAAGTGCCGATCAGTTATCACGGGCGCACGTACGAAGAAGGGAAAAAGATCGGTTGGAAGGACGGGGTGAAGGCGCTGGGGGTGATCTTCCACTTTTGGCTGGTGGACGATCTGTACGTCGCGAGTTACGGGCGCGGGTTGCTGAACAGCCTGACGGGAACGCCGCAGTATTTGAGCTGGCTGACGCGCGTGCTGCGGCCGCACCTGGGCGATACGGTGTTCGAAGCGGGAGCGGGGATCGGGAATTTGACGGGCCGGCTGATGGCTCGGAAGTTGGAGTATGTGGCGGGGGAGAAAGATCCTTTGTATCTGCATGCGTTGAGGAATCGGTTCTTGAGAACGCCTAGCGTGACGGTTTGCAAGCTGGATCCGGAAGATCCGGGGGATTATGAGCCCTGGAAAGAAAAATTCGAGAGCGCGCTGTGCGTGAATTTGCTGGAGTCGGTGGAGGATCCGGGCGTCGTGATCGCGCAGATGGCGGGGATATTGAAGCCGGGGGGAGTGGCAATTGTGCTGGTGCCGCAGGGGCCGGGATTGTATGGGTCGCTGGACGTGGCGATGGGGCACAAGAGACGGTTTGCGGAGACCGAGCTGAGGGATATGATCGGAAAAACGGGGCTACGCGTGGATCGGGTTTATCAGTTGAATAAGATCGGCGCGGTGTCGTGGTGGATTTTCGGAAAGATGCTGGGGCGGACGCGGATCAACAAATTTTCGCTGAAGGTGTTCGATAAGACGGTGTGGTTCTGGAGGCGGATCGACGGGCTGCTGCCGTGGAAGGGGCTGTCGGTGATCGTGGTGGCAAGCAAGGTTCGCGCGTGAGTGTGTGGGGGCGAAAACCGCTACAGCGGGGGTGGTGGCTTTGTGGCGCACGCCCCCGGCGTGCAGCGTCGACACTCCTGTCGATGCCTAGGGCGGACATGCATCGAGACGAGTCTCGACGCGGCACGCACGAGTGCGTGCGCCACGTCGTCGCCTTGGGACAGAGTGGTGAAGGAATAGGATGAAGGCACTGGCGCTGGATTTCGAGGCGCGCACGCTGGAATGGGGCGAGCTGGATCCTCCGGAGTTTTATGCCAATCGAGACGTGTTGTATCGCGTGCATGAAGTGGGCGTGTGCGGAACGGATCGCGCGCTGGCGTCGTTTCAACTGGGTGCGCCGCCGGAGGGAGAGCCGCGGCTGATTCTGGGTCACGAAGCGCTGGGGCAGGTGATCGACACAGGCGCCGGAGTGAAGGCTTTGAATCGCGGCGATTGGGTTGCGCCTACGGTGCGGAGGGCTTGCAAGCCGGCGTGCAGTTCGTGCGCGCGAGGGCGTCGCGACCTGTGCATCAGCGGGAAATATACGGAGCGGGGGATTTTCGGGCGGCACGGATATTTCACGGAGCAGGCGGTGGATGCGGAAGAAGATTTGGTGCGGGTTCCGCTGAAGCTGGTCGATTTCGGAGTGCTGATCGAGCCGTTGAGCGTCGCGGAGAAGGCGATTACGAGGGCGCTGGCGGTACATGAGGGCGAGCCCCGGACGGCGGTGGTGCTGGGACTTGGGCCGATCGGGATGCTGGCGGCGATGGCTCTTAAAGCTCGGGGATATGCGGTGCGGGTGGAATCCTTGGAGGCGGAGGATCATCCGCGGGCGGCGATTTTGAAGCTGTTGGACATTCCTTACGCGGCGAAGCTTGAGGGGTCGGCGGATATCGTGATTGAGGCGACGGGGTCGACTGAGGCGGCCTTGTTCGCGTTGCAGCAGATGCCGGCGCTGGGGGTGATGGTGGTGCTGGGAGCGGGGAATGGGGCGGGTCCGGTGCCGTTTTTGCGGATGATTGTCAATAATCAGACGGTGGTGGGGAGTGTGAATGCGGATGGGGAGGCGTTTCGGGCGGCGGTGGAGGATCTGGGGAGATTTGACAGGAGGGCGCTGGCGGCGCTGATTACGAGGGCTCGGTTTACGGATTTGAAGAAGAGTTTAACGGGCGGCTTTTCGATGGCGGCTAAGGTGGTGCATGTTTTGTGAAGCGCGCCAGAAGACAATATTGGCCGCTGATGAACACGGATGAACGCGGATAAGGCCGGTCAGCCTCTACACTGGAAGAAGGTATGCGGCACGCGATTTGTAATGAGGTTTTTCAGGGGTGGGATTTTGCGGATGCGGCTAGGTTTGTTCGGGCTACTGGGTACACAGGCCTGGAGATCGCTCCGTTCACCCTGGCTGAAAAACCGTCCGACATCTCGCCTGCCGCGCGTGCCGAGTATAAAGACATTCTGAAATCCGAAGGTTTGTCGTTTGTTGGGTTGCACTGGCTGATGGTTTCTCCTAAGGGGTTGCACGTGACTACGCCCGACTTGGCGCTTCGGGAGCGGAGCTGGGGGCATATTCGGGATTTGATCGATCTGTGCGCGGACCTGGGGCCCAATGGGGTTATGGTGTTTGGGTCGCCGGTGCAGCGGTCTACCGTCGATGGCGCGACGGTGGCCGAGGCTACGGCGCGATATGTGGAAGGGCTCGAGAACGTTGCGGGGCAAGCGCAAGAGCGGGGCGTCACGATACTGGTGGAGGCGCTGCCGATTGAGCAGGCTGACGTGGTGAACACGCTGGATAGAGCGGCTGGGATCGTGCGGCAGATTGGGAGTCCGGCGATTCAGACTATGTTCGATACGCATAACGCGGTGAACGAGACAGAGCCCCATGCGCAATTGGTGGAAAAATATTTTGATGTCATCCGGCATGTGCATGTGAATGAGATGGACGGCAAACACCCAAGCATGGGGGATTACGATTTCAAGCCGGTGCTGCGGACGCTCGAGAGGCTGAAATACAAGGGGTGGGTGTCGCTGGAGGCGTTTGATTTTTCGTTTGGGGCGGAGAGGATCGCTGGGGAATCGATTGAGTATTTGAACGGGGAGATGGCGAAACAGGAATGAAGAAATATGTGGTGACGGGGGGAGCGGGGTTCATCGGGTCTACGCTGGTGAGGACGCTCGCGGACGCCGGTGGGGACGTCCATGCGATCGACAATCTGCTGAGCGGTCACAGGAAGAATCTGGATGGCGTGCCGGCCACGCTGCATGTGATGGATATTCGCGACCCGGCGGCAATCGGGCCGGTGATTGCGGGTGCGGACACGGTGTTTCACCTGGCGGCGATACCGTCGGTGCCGAGGTCGATTGACCACCCTAGGCCTTCGCACGAGGTGAACATCGGCGGGACGTTCGAGGTTTACGAGGCGGCGGTGAAGGGCAAAGTGCGGCGGCTGGTGTACGCGGCATCGTCCTCGGCTTATGGGGATAGCGAGACGCTGCCGAAGGTGGAGACGATGCGGGCGTTGCCGAAGTCGCCTTACGCGGTGCAGAAGTATGTGGGGGAATTGTATGCGTCGGTGTACGCGTCGTGTTTTGGGTTGGAGACGGTGGCGCTGCGGTTTTTCAACGTCTACGGGCCGAGGCAGGATCCTTCGAGCGCCTATTCGGGGATTCTCAGTTTGTTTATGAAGCACCTGATTGCGAGGACTCAGCCGACGATTTTCGGAGACGGGGAACAGTCGCGCGATTTCACTTATGTGGAAGATGTCGCGGGGCTGTGCCTGATGGCGGCGAATGCGCCGGGGGTTTCGGGAAAAATGTTTAACGCGGGGAACGGTGGCCGGTACACTCTCAATGAGATTTGGGCGATGCTTCAGAAGATGGAAGGAGTCGAGATCGGATTGAAGTATGCTCCTCCGCGGAAGGGTGACGTGCGGCATTCGATGGCCGATACCGCGGCGGCGGCGAAGGAATTAGGGCATGCGCCGAAATTTACGCTTGAGGCGGGGTTGAAGAAGACGATCGAGTGGTACAAGGGGTCGTTGTGAGTGGCTTTAGAGGGAACCGGCCGCGCATGGGAGGGCCTCGGAAGAGCGACCTGGCAGCGCGCCCATTGACACAAGGGCCGCAGGCGCAGGGTCCGGTGCAGAGGATTCGGAAGAGGGTGCTGTTTGTGTGCATCGGCAATTCGTGCCGGAGCCAGATGGCGGAGGGGTTCGCGAGGGCTTACGGAGGAGACATTCTGGTGGCGCAGAGCGCGGGGCTGAGTCCCGCGCCGATCGTGCAGCCGGAGACCAAGCGGGTGATGGCGGAGAGGAATGTGCGCATCGACGAACAGTTTCCAAAAGGCCTGGAGATTCTGGCGCGGGAGCAGTTCGACGTGATCGTGAATATGAGCGGGCAGAAGCTGCCGCTGGCTCCAGGAGCTCCGGGAGCGAGAGTGAGGGAGTGGCTGGTGACGGATCCGATCGGGCAGAGCGATGTGATTTATAAAACGGTCGCGGGGCAGATCGAGGGGCTGGTGATGAGGCTGATTCTGGAGATGCGGTCGTCGACGTTGTAGGGGGCGGGCGCTACTGGAGACAAAAATTGACTCTGGGGACGCAGTCTAAGACAATAGAAATAGTCGTCTCGTGCGGATATGGCGGAATTGGCAGACGCGCATGGTTCAGGTCCATGTTCTCGCAAGGGAGTGGAGGTTCAAGTCCTCTTATCCGCACCAAAACAAGCGCGCAAACGCGTAAGCCCGGCTAAGGCGAGGCCTGCTGCCAGCAGCAGGAACGTGGATGGCTCGGGCGATTCGTAAAACTCATCGGAAAACGTATAGAAGCCGGTTTCGTTACCAGCGGCGGTGCCGCCGGTGACCGTAGCCACCTGGGTGACGTCGATGAAGCCGGGGTGGCCGGTGGGGAAAAGCTCGGCTAGCTGGGAGGACCCGGTGGCGAGCGTGATGGTTATAGTCTGAAAGATTCCGGTTCCGCCGACGGCGGTGTTGCACAGCGTCTGGCTGGTGATGTTGCCGGTGGGGTTGACGCTTCCCGTTCCTTTTTGGCAGATATCCAGAGTGAAGGTGCCGCTGCCGCCGGTTTGGATGGTGATGCCGAAGACGGTGAGAACGACGGCCTGAATTCCCGACGCCCCGCTGTCTGAGACGGTGTAGGACTGCGTGGTTGTAAAGGATTCGCCGGTTTGGGTCTTGTAGTTGGTGGTGCCGTCGTTGATGGCCTGATCGGCTTGGTCGGCGGTTCCCTGAATGGTGGCGAAGTTAACGGTGTCGGGGTTGATCTGAGAGGTTCCGCTGGGCGAGACGAACATATAGGTATTGCCCGCCGTGGCCAGCACATTGCCGACATCGTTGGTCCCGGTGCTGGTGACGGCGAAATTGTTGAATGTCAGGTCGATTGCCGTGCAGCCGGTGTTCGAATTTGATGCATTGACGCCGGTCAAGCTGTTGGAGATGGGGCTGCCCGATCCGGTCCCTGGAATGGTGAGGGTATAACTGCTGCCGCCGGTAAAAGCCCGGGTTGTGGAAGCGGTGCTCGTCGGGCAACTGTTGATTGACGCGAAAGCGGTTATGGCCGTGAAAGCGAAAACACACGCGTTCCAAAACGTAAACTGGAGCGTTTTCGATAATCCTGTTCCGAAATCAGTCCATTGTTCGAACAAGCCGTTCTTTATCATATGTATCACATAGGCAAGAAAGGGATACTTTCCTGCTATTTTGTTCTGAAAACAGAACAAGCGCGATACAATCGTAACATTTGTCGAGTTTTTGGCCCTCCGGGGTTTCCCTAGTTGCCTAGGTGAAAGTGCCGTAGCGTATGGCCTTTAGCATACTACTTTACGTTGGACATACTTAATGCTCCCCATGGAGTCGGCGACCGGCTGACGGGAGCCGTTACAGGATTGTCAGACGCGCTTGCGAAGGCGGATCGCGCTGATCAATCCCGTCCCGGCCAGGAGCAAGCCAACGGTCGACGGCTCGGGTACCGCCGTAATCACCAGTAGAGCAGCGGCCCGCGAAATGTCTCATTTTAAGCATTTTAGATCCTCCGCACTAGAGAAGTAGGGATTGTACTCTCCTTGGATCAGGTCTGTCAGGGAATGTTATTAAGGCAGGCGCGACGCGCAGATCACTCTCGGAATCCGGGCGAGATCCTGGATGACTTCGACATCGCTCCAGCCGTCGAGCATTTGGCGCACTGGATCGAGCGAGTTGTAGCCGAGTTCGAGGATGAAGCCGCCGCCGGGTTTTAGGAGTCGCGCGGCTTCGGGGATGAGGCGGCGGTAGAAGTCGAGGCCGTCGGGGCCAGCGAAGAGGGCAAGCGCGGGTTCATGGTCGCGGACCTCGGGTTGGAGGGTGGCGCGGTCGGATTCGGGGACGTAGGGGGGATTGGAGACGACGAGGTCGAAGCTTTGGTCGCGGAGGGAGGAGCCGAGGTCGCATTGGAGGAAGTCGACCAGGGCGGCCAGGCGGCGCGCGTTGGCTTGGGCGACATGCAGGGCGGCGGAGCAGATGTCGGTGGCGGTGACGCGGGCTTCGGTTTCGAGGGCCAGGGTCACGGCGATAGCTCCGGAGCCGGTGCCGATGTCGAGGATGGTCTCCGACGCTTGTTTCAGCGCGGTCTCTATAAGATGTTCCGTCTCGGGGCGGGGGATGAGGACGGCGGGGGAGACTTTGAAATCGCGGCCGAAGAATTCCTGGGCGCCGGTGATGTACTGGGTGGGCATGCCGGAGAGGCGCTGGTGGAGATAGCGGCCGAAGTGGATCCACCAGAGCTCCTTAAGTTCGTCGGTGGAGTGGGCGTAGAGCCAGGAGCGGGGGCAGCCGATCGAGTGGGCCAGGAGGACTTCGGCGGTCAGGCGGGGGGCGGGGATGCTCGCGTCGGCGAGGAGTTTTTGGGCTTGGTGGAGGGCGGTTTGGAGGGTCATAATACAGATCGCTCCCTGCGGTCGCGGCTCGGTAGCGTCGACACGAATGTCGACGCGGCACGCGTGGGCGCGTGCGCCACATTTTCAGGCCGCGACTAAATCGTCGCCGGCGCCTTTTAGTTTTTCGGCCTGGAAATGCCTGGTTAACGCGTCTACGATCTGTTCCAGTTTGCCTTCCATTACCAGGTTGAGTTGATGGAGGGTCAGGCCGATGCGGTGGTCGGTCAGACGGTTTTGGGGGAAGTTATAAGTGCGGATTTTTTCGCTGCGATCGCCGGTTCCGACCATGCCTTTGCGTTCGGCGCCGATTTTTTCCTGCTGCTTCTGGACTTCGAGTTCGTAGAGGCGGGCGCGCATGACGCGCATGGCTTTGGCGCGGTTCTTGATCTGCGATTTTTCGTCCTGGCAGGAAACGATGGCGCCGCTGGGCAGATGGGTGATGCGGACGGCCGAGTACGTGGTGTTGACGCTCTGGCCGCCGGGGCCGGAGGAGCAGAAGGTGTCGACGCGCAGATCCTTGGGGTCGACGTTGATTTCGACTTCGTCGGCTTCGGGGAGGACGACGACGCGGATGGCGGAGGTGTGAACGCGGCCCTGCTGTTCAGTGGCCGGGACGCGTTGGACGCGATGGACGCCGGCTTCGTACTTCATCTGGCTATAAACTTTGTGGCCGCTGATGAGCGCGGTGACTTCCTTGAGTCCGCCGACGGAGGATTCGCTGGAGGAAGTGACTTCGACGTTCCAGCCTCGCGTTTCGGCGAAGCGGCCGTACATGCGAAAAACTTCGGCGGCGAAGAGAGTGGCTTCGTCGCCGCCGGTTCCGGCGTGGATTTCGAGGACGACGTTCTTTTCGTCGTTGGGGTCCTTGGGGAGGAGGAGGACTTTCAGCTCTTCTTCGATTTTCGCGATTTCCGGTTCCAGTTTCGCGACCTCTTCCTGGGCCATGGCGCGGAGTTCGGGGTCGGATTCGGCGAGCATGGGGCGCGCTTCGGCGAGGTTGCGGGAGGCGTCCTTCCATTCGCGGTATTTGGAGACGATTTCGGCCAGGTCGTTGTGCGATTTGGAGACTTTGCGGTAGAGGGCGGGGTCGTTGATGACCTCGGCGTCGGCCATCTGGGCGTTTAGAGCGTCGAAGCGGCGTTCAATGTCGTCGAGTTTTTGCTGATATTGCATTCGGCTTCTTCATTATAGATGCACGATCTCACGCGAAGACGCAAAGTCGCAAAGAACGCTAGGCGATAACTAACTCGCCGCCTTGTTTAGCTTCCAGCGCCATGGCGCCGTCCAGGGCCTGGATGGCTACTGCGGCCATGGAATCGTCTGGTGGTTTGGTGGTGATGCGTTGCAGCCAGAGGCCGGGTTTGGTTAGAACGGCCATGAGTGTTCCCTGGCGGCGTGCGGCGAAGCGGATTACTTCGTAGCTGACGCCGGCGATTACCGGGAGCAGAGCGATGCGGGCTACAAATTTCATCCAGAATCCGTCGATGGGGAGCAGGGCGTAGGTGATCATCGCGATGCCGAGGACGACGAAGAGGAAGCTGGTGCCACAACGGGGATGGAAGGTCGTGAATTTTTGTGCGTTCTCGACGTTGACGGGTTTGCCGGATTCGAAATTGAAGACTACCTTGTGTTCGGCGCCGTGATATTGGAAGACCCGGCGCATGTCGGGCATGAGGGAGAGGAGAAACAGGAAGGTGAAGAACATCACCATGCGGATGATGCCGTCGGACATGTTGACGGCGAGCCGGCTGCCTAAAGTGGGCACCGCGTGGCCTAGTTTCGTGGCCAGGAAGAGGGGGATGAATTTGTAGAGAACGATGAATCCCAGCAAGGAGACGGCGAGGTTGGCGACCATCATTTTCGAAGTGATTTCTACTGGCTTTTCGTCGGGCTTGCCTTCGTCCAGCGCTGCGTTGGCGGAAAATTTCAGGGCTTTTACGCCTAGGGTCATGGCTTGGCCCAACATGCCGAGGCCCCGGAAGATGGGGAGTTTGAAAATCGGATATTTTTCGGAGAGGCGATGGAGGGGGAACTGTTCGGTGACGACCTCGCCGTTGGGCTTGCGGACGGCGGTGCAGTAGCTGTGAGGGGCGCGCATCATGACGCCTTCCATCACGGCCTGGCCGCCGACGAGCGTGGTTTCCTCGCCGTTTTCGAGGGCGGGCATGAGTTGGATGTGGGCCAAGAGCCGGAAATGTTTGCCTAGGGTCACTATTTGATTATAAACCCCCTCCATTACTGTCGGGGCTCGGTAGAGCCGGCCCGGACCTACCGAGCCCCGACAGTAATGGAGGGGACGAGAACGGCCGTCGGATTTCCTTGGTTTTCAATTACGTAGCGGACCGCGTTTGAAACTTGCTCTGGGGTCCAAAGATATACGGTGCTGCCGTGGCGCGACCAGTACCTGCGTGGGACTTGAGAACGATTGAGGGCTCGCGTCGAATACGCTTTGAAGTCGTGCAGAATTAGTTCGGGCTTGGATTCAGATTCCACGGCTGCGTGGATGTGAGTGTCTCGGAAGTGGGCTGCCAGGAGGGTCCAATTGCGGTGCCGGCAGACTTCAGCGATCGCTCGGAGGACTATTTGGCGCTCGGGTTCTGCGGGGTGCCAGGGGGCTTCTGGCATTAGGGCTCGGGACTTGTTTCGGAGCGATTCGGACGAGGATTGGCGCGGGGCGCCTACTTGGTTGTTCCGCTTTGTGATCGTGCCTTCTTCGCCTGGGACACGGATGCCATAGCAACTCCAGGTTAGAAGGTAGACCATTGACTGTTAGTGCGGGGGGCTGGCGGGTTCTCTCACGAAACCCCCTCCATTACTGTCGGGGCTCGGTAGCGGCCGGGGTGTTGGACTTACTTGCCGAACACAAACCGGCCGCGTCTTGGGTCGGCGGCGCCGTTCAGGACTCCATCTTTTTTCTGGATGACCACTGGGGCGGAGGTGTTGCTCCATGCGCCTCCGACCTGCACGCGATGGCCTAGGGCGATCATGCGCTCGATGGTCGCGCGCGGGATCCGGCCTTCCAGGCTGACGCGGCCGGCGTTGAATTCGTGGAAATCGAAGGAGGCGTAGAAGTGTTCGCTTTGGAAGCGCGGGGATTCGACGGCTTCCTGCGGGGTCATCCCGAAGTCGAGAATGTTGAGCAGGACTTGCAGCAGGGCCTGGTCCTGGTTGTCGCCTCCGGGCGTCGAGAGCTCCATGTAGAATTCGCCGTCCTTGGTGACGATCGTGGGGCTGAGGGTGACGCGCGGACGTTTTCCGGGTTCGAGCTGATTGGCGTGGCCTGGTGTCGTGACGAAGGACGCTAAGCGGATCGAAAGGGGGATGCCGGTATCGCCGGCGATGACCGAGGGCAGCCATGCGCCGCTGGGGGTGGCGGAGAAGGCGTTGCCGGACTTGTCGAATACGTCGACGCAGGTGGTGTCGCGATCCTTCGACGAGCCGCCGCCGCCCTTCATGGGAGCCGACGCGCCGAGATCGCCGGGGCGCGATTCCATGGAGGCGTGGTCGGGATCGATGAGCTTGCGGCGATTGGCCGCGTATTCCTTCGAGAGGAGGGTGGCTTCGGGGATCTTGCTGAATTTCGGATCGCCGTAGTAGCGGTCGCGGTCGGCGAAGGCTAGTTTCACGGCTTCAATCACGGTGTGCAGATACTGGGGCGAGTTGTGGCCCATCGCCTTCAGATCGTAGCCTTCGAGAATGTTGAGGGCTTCGATCATGACCGGGCCCTGGGTGAAGAAGCCGGGCTTGTTGACGGTGAAGCCGCGATAGGTGCCGGTGCGGGGCTCGTCTAGCTCGGCGTGGAAGTTGGCGAGGTCGTCGTAGGCGATGAGGCCGCCGTTTTGTTCGTTGAAGGACGCGATGCGCTTCGCGATATCGCCTTTGTAGAACACGTCGTGGACGGCGTGGAGTTTCGCGGCGCGGTTGCCGTGCGCCTTCTTTTCCGCGGCGGCCATTTCGCGGAGGGTCGCGGCGAGGGTCGGCATGTGGACCAGTTCGCCGGGCTTGGGCACAGTCCCGTTGGGGAAATAGAACTGCTGCGAGGCGGGCCAGAGGGCGATGATGCGCTGGAACATGCCCAGCGTGTTGGTGAAGATTTCAGTGGAGGGGAACGAGTCGGCGTCCTCAATGGCGGGCGCGGCTACTTCGGCGAAGGACTTGGTGCCGAATTTTTCGAGCGCGAGCAGGAGGCCGTCGACGACGCCGGGGGTGATCGCTGCTCGGATGCCCTGGCCGGGGATGGGAGGGCGGTTTAGGCCGGGCTGCTCCCAGGGTTCGACGGGGCGGGCTTTGTAATACTCGATGGTCGCTTTTTTGGGGGCCACGCCGATGCCGCTGACTACGACCACGGGCTTGCCGTTCATCTTGACGAGGAGGGGCATTTCGCCGCCCAGGCCAAAGTGGTCCTGTTCGGTGACGGTGGCGGCGAGCGTGGCGGCGACCCCTGCGTCGACTGCGTTACCACCTTGTTCGAGGATGCGGTAGCCGGCTTCGACCTCGTAACTGTTGCCGGCGCCGATCATCTGCCGGGTGCCGCGGACGGCGGGGAACATGGTGTGCGGGTTCTGGGCGAAGGCGGAGAGCGCGGCGAGGAGGAGAAGGGCGGCTCGGGGGGTGCTCATAAGGTTTATGGTCGCATGTCGGGGGTTACAATTTCACGCGAACGCAGAGGGCACGGAGGAAGACCAAAGAAGACATCTCACGCAAAGGCGCCAAGAAAAGAGAACTATTTGCCTAGCAGATTGAGGTAGTCGTCGCGTGATATGTTCGCGATGCGCAAGTTGTTCTTGATTATGAACACCGGCACCTCGGAGTAGCGAGGAATCACCACGGGTCTGACCGCGCGTGGCTTGGTGAAAACCATGTGATCGCCCTCGATTCGCGCGCAGCGCCAGCCGGCGGCTTCGAAGACTTTGGCTAGCCGTCTCCAAGAAACGGCGCTAAGCTTTGGCATGGGTCAGCGGAAGGGGCAGCGAGATCTGCTGCATGCTGACGAGTTTGGGGCTGCGGAGTTTTTGGCCGCTTCTTGTGTAGCCGGCTTCTTCGAGAACGCGTTCCAACGTGCCCATTTTTTCGCATTCCTCAAGAAAAAGGCGAACCGCTTCCTTCAAATTCTTGACGGCTCTTTCGGCCGTGCCTCCACAGGAGGAAACGTCGAGCTCAATTGCGTGCGCAACAAAAGCGCGGCCTTCTTTGAAAACTCGGGTAGTGAATTGGATATCCATGCTATAGGCCTGATGCCAGCATACGGTATTTGCGCAGCAATTCGTACATCACGATGCCTCCGGCTGTAGCGACGTTCAGGGAGTGTTTCATGCCTAGCATTGGGATGCGGATGTGGGTGTCGGCTAGCGCGGCTAGCTCCGGGCGCAGGCCGTCTACTTCGTGGCCGAACAGGACACAGACGGGGAAGCGTGGGGTCCAGTCGAAGATGTCTACGCTTTGCGGGGTGGTTTCGATGGCGGCGATTTCGTGGCCTTGGGCGCGGAGATCGGTGACCAGCGCGACGGCGTCCCAGGTGTGATCCCAGGCTACGGTTTCCTCGGCGCCTAGGGCTGTTTTCGTGATGGCGCTGGCGGGGGGATGGCCGGTGATGCCGCAGAGGTGGAGCGTCGCGATGCCCGCGCCGTCGGCTGCTCGGAAGAAGGCGCCGACGTTGTAGGCGCTGCGGACGTTGTCTAGCAGAACGCTTACCGGGAGCTTCGAGATGTGCTCGTAGGCGGCGGCTTGCTGAGTGGCTCTGTAGGGGAGACGGTCCAAATCAATATAGTAGAAGAGATGATTTCGCTTAGTGGGAACGATCTGACGATTGAGCAGGTTTGCAGGGTGGCGCGGGCCGTTAATCAAGGTGGGGAACGCGTCGGGATTTCGGAGGCGGCTCTGAGCGCGATGCGGCGGTCGCGCGCGGTGGTCGAAAAACTTGCCGCGGGGGATTTCCCGGTTTATGCGGTGAATACGGGGGTCGGGCTGCTGGCGGACGTGCGCGTGCCGGCGGCGGATCTGGCGGCGTTGCAGAGGAACGTGGTGCGGTCGCATGCGGCGGGCGTCAGGGAGCCTCTGCGGGTGGAAGAAGTTCGGGCGATGATGCTGATCCGCGCCAACGTGCTGGCCAAGGGATTCTCGGGGATACGGACGGTGGTCGCGGAGAGGCTGTGCGATCTGCTCAATGCGAGGGTGACGCCTGTCGTTCCATCGCGAGGCAGCGTGGGGGCTAGCGGCGATCTGGCTCCGCTGGCTCACATGGCGCTGGTGCTGATGGGCGAGGGGACGGCGGAGTTTCGAGGGACGCGGATGCCGGGCGGGGAGGCGCTGCGGGCGGCGGGGATCGAGGCGATTGAGCTCGATTCGAAAGAAGGGATCTCTCTGTTAAACGGGACCCAAGCAATGTTGGGCGTGGGGTGCCTGGAACTTCAGCAGGCGGAGATGCTGGCCGAGGCGGCCGATGTGGTGACGGCCATGACGCTCGATGGATTGAAGGGGACTCCGCGGGCGTTCGATGCTCGGATTCATGAGATTCGTCCGCATCCGGGGCAGATGGCTTGCGCCGCGCATTTGGAGAAGTTGCTGGAGGGGAGCGAGATTCGCGAGTCGCATATCGGGTGCAGGAAGGTGCAGGACGCTTATTCGCTGCGTTGCGCGCCGCAGGTGCATGGGGCGGTGCGCGATACTCTGGCCGAGGCGCGGAGGGTTTTTGAGATTGAGTTGAATTCGGTGACGGATAATCCGCTGGTGATCGGCGAGGAGATAATTTCGGGAGGGAATTTTCACGGGCAGCCGCTGGCGTTCGCGCTGGATTACCTGGCGGTGGCGATGACGGCGCTGGCGGGGATTTCCGAGCGTCGCATCGACAGGCTGGTGAATCCGGCGTTGAACGAAGAGCTGCCTCCGTTTCTGGCGGCGCACGCGGGGTTGGAGTCGGGCTTCATGATGGTGCAAGTGACGGCGGCGTCGCTGGTGGCGGAGAATCGGGTGCTGGCGACACCGGCGTCGCCGGGGACGATTACGACCAGCGGGAATAAAGAAGATTTCGTGAGCATGGGGATGACGGCGGCGCTGAAGCTGCGGGATGTGGTCGCGAATACGCGGCTGGTGCTGGCGATGGAGGCGCTGGCGGCGGCTCGGGCGTTGGATTATTTGGCGCCGTTGAAATCGAGTCCGACGATGGAGGGGGTGAGAGCGCGGTTGCGGGAGGTTGTGCCGGCTTGGGAGGGGGATCAGGTGTTTTCGGAGAGGATTCGGATGGTGGATGAGTGGATTGCGGGTGGGGGGATGGTGGCGTGAGAAGAAGCCGCCTGAGAGGCGGCTGCAGGCTTAGCCTGTGCACAGAGCCTGGCAGACCGCGGCCGTAACCTCGGCGGTAGTGGCCGTGCCTCCCAAGTCGATGGGCAGTTCGGCGGTCGCCGTGACATGCTCGACCGCGGTCATCAAACGCGATGCAGCTGCCGTCTCGCCGAGATGTTCCAGCATCATCACCGCGGTCCAGAAGCTGCCGATGGGATTGGCGATTCCCTTCCCCATGATGTCGAACGCTGAGCCGTGGATGGGTTCAAACATCGACGGATATTGCCGCGATGGGTTCAAGTTCGCGGTGGGCGCGATGCCCATGCTGCCGGCCAGCGCGGCGGCGAGATCGCTGAGAATATCGGCGTGAAGATTGGTCGCGACGATCACATCCATGCTGCGTGGCCTGGCGACCATGCGCATGGTGGCGGCGTCGACCAGCACCTTGTCGACATCGACCGCTGGAAACTCGCGGGAAACTTCTAAGGCGATCTCATCCCACAGAACCATGCCGTATCGTTGCGCGTTCGATTTAGTCACCACGGTCAGCTTTCGGCGCGGGCGAGAGAGGGCGAGTTCATAGGCGAAGCGCATGATGCGGGTGACGCCGGCTCGCGTGAAGATGGCCGTTTCGGTGGCGACCTCTTCGGGAAAACCGCGGTGTGCTCGCCCTCCATGGCCGGCATATTCGCCTTCGCTGTTCTCGCGAACAATCACCCAATCCAGGTCGCCGGGGTTCGCATTGCGTAGAGGCGAAACGATGCCCGGCAGAATGCGTGTGGGCCGCACATTGGCGTATTGATCGAAGCCCTGGCAGATGCGCAGACGCAGGCCCCAGAGAGTTACATCGTCCGGCAGATGCGGATCGCCGACGGATCCAAAATAGATCGCGCCGTAGTTGCGTAATATATCGAGGCCGTCCGCCGGCATCATGCGGCCGGTCTGGCGATAGTAGTCGCTTCCCCAGGGAAATTCGTCGACCAGCAACTCGAAGTCGCCACAGCTTTTCTGGAGTTCTTGGAGAACCGCAAGGCCTGCCGGAATCACTTCCTTGCCGATTCCATCTCCTGGAATGGCCGCGATTTTATGTTGGCGCATATGGTGATGATAGATTATGCCTTGGAGGCGATTTCGATGACACGTCGCGATTTTGTGGCCGCTCCGATTGCTCTGAGCGCCACGCAGGCAGGGGCGCAGACCAAATCAGCCCCGAGAATTCTGGCAGTCAGTGCGCACCCGGCGGATTTCTGCTCCCGCGCCGGTGGAACGCTGATCAAGCACATTCGGGCCGGTTCCAAAGCGAAGGTGATCTGGCTGACGCATGGCGAATCGGACGAAAGCGCGTTTCTGACCCAGCAGCGGCCGGGGATTTCGGTGGAAGAAATCCGGCGCATTCGTGAAAAGGAAGCCTTCGACGCGGCCGCGATCATCGGCATCGAGGGCAAAATGTTCGGCTTCGGCGACGGGCCGCTGCGCATGACTCCGGAGCGCATGGAACTGCTGGCGCGCGAGATGGCCGATTTCAAACCCGACCTGATTCTGACGCATTGGAAGGACGAGCTGACGTATCCGACACACTGGAGAACGTCGCGCAGCGTGGTGGAAGCGGCGCAGATGGCTCGCGTATCCTGGGACATTCGTTTTTTCGAGCCGACCATCGGCACCGCTTCGCGCGTGGGATTCGTGCCCGACCATTACGTCGACATCACCGAGGTGTTCGAGCAAAAAATGAAAGCGGTGAAGACGCTGGCCGCCCAGCCGCAGCTGGTGGAATACTATACGGTTTGCAACCGGTGGCGGGGCCTCGAGTGCGGGCGCCAATACGCCGAGGCGTTCGTGCGTTGGGCGCCCAAGTCGCCCGTCGGCGAACTGTTGCGATAATTTCCATATGTACCGCATCGCTATCCTTTTCCCGATGATGCTGGCCGCCCAGCCGCTGGTTCCCGACACGTACTACCGCACGTTCTCCCACACCAACCCGGTCCTGCGCCACATGAAGCCGGGGGAGATCATCGCGACCCAGACGCTCGATTCCAGCGGCCGCGATTTCCATGGCGAGCCACGCAACGAATCCGGCAATCCTCTCACCGGCCCCTTTTACATCGATGGCGCGGAACCGGGCGACGCCATTCTGGTGCATCTGCGCCGCGTGCGTCTGAATCGCGACTGGGGCTATTCCGGTTACCAACTTGGCCTCTACTCGCTATTGCCGGACTTCATTCGCAACCTGTACTCGCCCAACTATAAGCCCAACCTCGCCATTCCGGGCCGCTCCAACCTGGTGCGGTGGGAGATCGATCTGCCGAATAACATCGTGCGTCTAAAGGACCCCTTAAGCGCGGTGGTCAAAATGGAGTTCCCCGCGATTCCCATGCTTGGCTGCATCGGCGTTGCCGCGCCCGGCGATTTCTCCCCCACGTCAGGGCCCGCGGGTTCTTACGGGGGCAACATGGATTACAACCGGGTGCGCGAAGGCGCTACTGTGATTCTCCCCGTCTTCCATCCCGGAGCCCTGCTCTATATAGGTGACGGACACGCGCTGATGGGCGACGGGGAACCTACCGGCAACGGCATCGAGACTTCCATGGACGTGGAATTCTCCGTCGACATCGCCAAGAAGATGACGCTCGACGGCCCGCGCCTGGAAAATGCCGAGTCCATCATTAGTATCGGCTCCCAACCGGAATTCGTTTCCAGCCTGGACCGCGCGCTGGCCATGGCCACCACGGACATGGTGAAATGGCTCTCCGCCGAATACAAGTTGGAACCCTGGGCCGCGCACTTGCTGGTGGCTTTTCAAGGCCAGTACGATGTCGTTACCGTCTCCGGTTCCATGGCGCTACGCATTCCCAAGAAGTATCTGCCGGCGAAATGAGCGATCCTTTCGATCTCCAGCGCTTCGTGAACGCGCAGAATCCTGTGTACGACAGCGTGTGCGCGGAATTGCGCGACGCTCAGAAACAGGGGCACTGGATGTGGTTCATCTTTCCCCAGCTGCGCGGACTGGGTTCCAGTCCAATGGCCACGAAATTCGGGATCTCTTCGCGCCAGGAAGCCGAGGCGTACTTGAGCCATCCGATTCTGGGACCGCGCCTTGAGGAATGCACTCGTCTGGTGAACCTGGTCGAGGGACGTTCGATCGGACAGATTTTCGGATATCCGGACGACTTGAAGTTCCGGTCCTCGATGACGTTGTTTCGAATCGTGGCCGAGGACGATCGAATCTTCAACTACGCGCTGGAAAAATACTTCGACGGCGAACCCGATCCCCTCACGCTCGACATGACATAATCGGAAAATCGAATTTTGAGGAGATTTTTTATGCGATTCGTCCGTTGGACTGTACTTCTACTGGCCGCCGCCGTTACGCTCCCGGCGGCACGCTTCGGAATCGAACACATCGGCCGCATCGTCCGTCTCAACGACCCGCAGATTTCGCCCGACGGCAAGTCCATCGCCATCGTTGTTTCGCGCACCAATTACGAAGACGACCGCTACGACCCCGAACTGGTGTTGATCGACGTCGCGACGCATGCGCAGCGCATCCTGACTCACGATCGAAGGGGACTGGGGCAGGCCCGCTGGTCGCCCGACGGCACGCGCCTCGCGTTCCTCGCCTCGGCCGAAGGCAAACCCCAGCTTTTCGTGATGCCGATGACCGGCGGCGACTCCTGGCAGATCACGAAATCTCCCACCGGCGTCCAGCAGTTCGCCTGGCGGCCCGCTCATAACGAAATCGCCTTCGTCGCCATGGATGAAGCGCCGAAGGTCACGGGCGAGGAACGCCACAACCATTCCTTCGAAATTCAAAATAACCACTACCTGTTGCAGGAAGCGCCGCGCCCGTCGCATGTGTGGCTGATCGCGGCCGACGGCAAGGGCGTCGCTCGCAGGCTCACTTCGGGAACCTGGACTTTGCCCGTCACGTTGCCTCCCGGCGCACCTTCGTCGCCTATTTCCTGGTCTCCCGACGGCAAGCGAATCGCGATCGTAAAAGTGGCATCGCCCTATACCGGCGATAACGACAAGGCCGCCATTCAGTTGCTCGATGTGGATAGCGGCCAGCTCCAGCCGCTGACCAGCCGCACGCACCACGAAACGCAGCCGCTCTATTCGCCCGACGGCGCGCACATCGCGCACTGGTATCCTCGCGACGGCGATACGAAAAACGTGAATGAGATTTACGTCGGACCCGCGGCCGGAGGCAACACGGCCAGCGTCACCAAAGCTCTCGATCACAACGTGCAGCGCGCCATGTGGATGCCCGACGGCAAGGCGCTTCTCGTCAGCGCCAATCACGGCACCACGACCGGCCTCTGGATTCAGCCTATTGATGGGAAGGCTCGAAGAATCGAACTGGGAAAGGTCGTCGCCACCGCGCCTTTCTGGCTGGATGCGTCGATGGGCCCGTCGGGCGAGCTGGCGTTCACCGGCACGGAACCGGAGCGACCGGCCGAGCTCTACTACCTGTCGTCGCCCACCAGCGCGCCGCAGCGAATCACGGATTTCAATCGCGAAGTGGCCTCGGTTGAACTGGGCCATACCGAAACCGTCGAGTGGGATTGCGACAAATTTCACATGGACGGCGTGGTGACGTATCCTCCGGATTTTGCGTCGAGCAAGAAATATCCGCTGGTGCTTTATGTCCACGGCGGCCCGCGGTCGGCGTCCAAAGAGGCCTTTTCGAGTCGCGCCCAATTGCTGGCCGCGCAGGGCTGGGTAGTTTTCGAGCCGAATTATCGCGGCAGCGACAATCTGGGGAACGAATTTGAGGCGGCCATTTGGAACGATGCCGGCGCAGGTCCGGGCCGCGACACCATGGCCGGCGTCGCGCTGCTCGAAAAACGCGGCTTCGTGGATTCCTCTCGCATGGCCGTCTCCGGCTGGTCCTATGGCGGCTACATGACCACGTGGCTGCTGGGAAATTATCCAACGCGATGGAAAGCCGCGGTGGCAGGCGCAGCCGTCACCGATTGGCTGGATCAATACGACTACGGCGACGCCAACGTGCGGCGCGGCACCGCGTTCGGAGGATCGCCCTATACCGACCCGAAGCGCCTGGAAGCTTATCGCGAGCAGTCGCCCATCACCTACGCGAACCGGATCAAGGCGCCGACGCTGATTCTCTCCGATACCGGCGACTACCGCGTTCCGATCACACAATCGTTCCAGCTTTATCACACGCTGGTGGACAATGGAGTCGTGACGCAGTTCATCGCTTATCCGGTATCGGGCCACAGCCCCAGCGACCCGGTGCATTCGCGCGATGTCGACCGCCGCTGGATCGCGTGGCTCGGAAAATATTTGAGTCAGTAGTAATCACCCCGGCGACTGGCGTCGAGATGAGTCTCGACGCGGCACGTATGAGTGCCCACGCCAGATGATTTGTTGGCAATTCAGCCCCATGCGTCAGAGTCTGTGTGAAAACCGCTGCGCTGACCGCTCCTGCTAGTCGCGGCTCTGTTTCGAGCCTTGGAGATTCATCAAGATGAACAGAGCCGCGACCAGCAGGAGCGGTCAGCGTCGGAGTTTTCACACAGACCCGTCAGCTTGGGGCTTGCACTCGGAACCGCAATGGCCCCAAGCTGACGCATGGGGCTCCACGGTGTCTCGCCGTCGGGATGAAAACCAACTGGCGCTACTCCTTTACGGTAAGCAAGACCAGGCCGCTGGATGCGATCAACATCGCAGCCAAGAAGAAAAGCCCGGCGACGAAACTGTGCGTCAGGTCGCGCAGATACCCGATCAACAGCGGCGTCGACATGCTCGCCAGGATGCCGCAGGAACTAAAGAACGCGATCCCGGCCGGGCGCGCCGCCGGGGAGAGCAGCGCCGGAGGGACTGCCCAGAAAACGCTCATCGCGGTGAATCCGCCCGCTGAACAAAACACCAATCCCAACATGCGCAGGTCGGGAAGCGCGAACGATGCGACGAGAATCCAGCCCAGCGCCGCGCATGCCAACGGCGCGACGATATGCCACACGCGCTCCCGCGTCCGGTCCGAATGCGCGCTCCAGAAAGGCATGCACAAAGCCGCGATCAGCGCAGGAAGCGCCGTCAGCAGACCCACCGAGGAAAAGCTGTGTTCAGCCCTCATTTCCTTAACGATCTGCGGAGTCCAGGTGACGATCGTATTCAACGTCATGGTGAGGCCGAAATAAGCGAGAGAAAGCAGGATCACCTGCCGGCTCAGCATCTCCCGCCAGGGAGTCCGCGCACCGCTGTCCGGCGCCGGATCGAGACTGCGTTCCAGCGCGTCCTTCTCCTCCGCCGTGAGCCACTTTGCGTCGCGCGGCCTATCCGTCAGATAGAAGTAAGTCAAAATTCCCAGCAGCGCCGAAGGCAAGCCCTCCACCAGGAACAGCCATCGCCACGCAGCCATGCCGAGCGCGCTGTGCCGGTCGAGAATGAGGCCGGAGAGCGGCGCCCCGAGCGCGATCGTCAAAGGCTGCGCGACCATGAACAGCGCATTCGCCCGGGCGCGGCGGGCGTGCGGAAACCACAGCGTCAGGTACAGCAGGACTCCCGGAAGAAATCCTCCTTCCGCCAGTCCGACCACGGCGCGGATCGAATAGAGGCTCATGGCGTTGGTCGCGAACATCGTGGCCGCCGACGCGATGCCCCAGGTGATCAGAATCCGCGGGAGCCAGACGCGCGCGCCGTAGCGGGCGAGCATCAGGTTGCTGGGAATTTCGCACAGGATATAGCCCAGATAGAAGATCGTGTTGGCGAAGCCAAACTGCGTCGCCGTCAGCCTGAGGTCGCGGTTCATCGACAGCGACGCAAATCCGATGTTGATGCGGTCCAGGTATGAGAAGGCGTAGAGAATCACCAGGAACCAGATCAGGCGTCTGGAAACCTTTCTTATGGCACGATGTTCGACGTCTTCGACGGCCGCTTGCATCGCCTTTTATCCGAGCTTGAAAATGCGCATCGCGTTCTGGCCGCGCACCAGGTGCCGAACATCGCCCGGCAGCGAATCGACGCGCGCCAGGCAGCCGATCATATCCCCGATCTTGTGCGGATAATCCGATCCGTACAGCACGTTCTCCGGTCCGCAAACATCCACGGCCATCTTCAACGCGTCCAGCCGGTACACCACCGCGTCTACATAAATGCGCCGCAGATAGTTGGTCGGGGGCTCGCTGATGTTCGCGGCACACTGCGGAATCCGGTCGAAGCACACGTCCAGACGCCCGGCCAGATACGGCAGCGCTCCGCCCCCGTGCGATGCAATGATTTTCAGATGTGGATACCGGTCGAAAAAGCCGTCATAAATGCACCGCCCGATGGCGAGCGTCGTGTCGAACATGAAGCCTATTGGTGGAATTGTATTCGTGGCGGCCATGTCCATTTCGCGCGATCCAGGAGGCGCGGTCGGATGAACGAGCACTGGCAATGCCTCTCGATCAATCGCATCCCATATCGGGGCGAACAGCGGATCGGTCAGCGAGCGCCCGGCGATGTTCGCAAGCACCATGACCCCCACTGCGCCCGCTTCGAGCGACCGCTTCAGTTCCGCGAGCGCGAGTTGCGGATATTGCCACGGCAGCGACGTGAACCAGCGAATCCGATCCGGATAAACGCGCTGCGCCGCCGCCATGTCTTCGTTTACGATCCGCGCCGCCTTCAGGCTGACCTCCGCGTCGCCCCAATAAACATTGGGGCAAGTAAGCGAGACCACCGCCAGGTCCACGCGCGCGCGATCCATGTTCTTGATGCGCAAATCATAGTCGAACATCTCCGGAAGGGGAATCATGAAGGGCGCGCCGTCGGAGTGAATCACCTGATTCAGGCGTCCCATGGGCGAGACCGAATAGGTCGGCCCGCCGTGCTGTTTCAACAACGCCAGCCATTCGTTGGCCAGCATGTGCGTATGAACGTCGACGACTAAACTCATGGGTTAAATTTTGTAATCCTTCGCCAGGATCTCTTTCATAATTTCCGAAGTGCCCGCGCCGATGGTGTGCAGCCGCACGTCGCGCCAGAAGCGGCCGATGGGATATTCGTTGGTGTATCCGAATCCGCCGAAGATTTGCATGCAATCGTAGGCCACTTTCTGGCACAGATCGGACGTGTACAACTTCGCCATGGTGATTTCGCGGGTGCACTTCTCGCCGCGGTTCATCAGATCGACCGCGCGATACACCAGCCAGCGCCCCGCCTCAATGTTCGTGAGATGCTCCGCGAATTTATGCCGCCACACTTGAAACTTGCGCACGGGGCTGCCGAACGCCGAACGCTCCTCCCCGTAATCGAGCGCATATTGAATAGCGCGATCCATCCCCGCCACCGTGCCGATCGCCGCGGCCAGCCGCTCGCCCTGAAAATTATGCATGATGTAATAAAATCCGCGATTGAACTCGCCCAGCACGTAGCGGCGCGGTATGCGGCATTCGTCGAAAAACAACTCGGCCGTATCGGACGACAAATTTCCGATCTTCTTGAGCTTCTTGCCAACCGAAAATCCCTTCGTCTTCGCCGGCAGCAAAACCAGCGAGATCCCCTTGTGCGTTTCTTCGCCAGTACGCACGCCGAGGATCACGAAATCGGCGCGGGTGCCGTTGGTGATCCATAATTTCTGCCCGGAAATAACCAGATCGCCGCCGTCGACGCGCGCGCGCGTCTTCATCGCCGCCACGTCCGACCCTCCGCCGGGCTCACTGATCCCCAGCGCCGCGATCATGTCTCCGGCAATCGCCGGCTTTAAAAACTCTTCCTTCTGTTCGCGCGTCCCCAACTCGTCGAGCACCGGCAGCGTGATGTCGCTCTGGACCATGAACGCCATGTTGACGCCCGCGTTGTCGGAATAGGACATCCCTTCGATATAAGCCGCCGTCGCCCACCAATCCAGCGCGCTGCCGCCCCATTCTGGATCGAGCCGGATACCGAACACGCCCAATTCGGCGCCTTGCTTGAATAACTCCACTGGAAAGTGGCCGGCTTCGTCCCAATCCGCCGCATGGGGCGCGATCTCCGTCTTCGCGAAACGCTTCACCGTCTCGCGAATCATGTGGTGTTCTTCGTCGAAATATGGAAACTGATTCTTGGTTTCCTGAATCACGGTGCTCATACTTCCTCCTTGGCCGAGATGCGGACGAGTGTCTGCCCCGGGGCGACCACCTGTCCGGGAGTTACCAATACCTGGTCCACGACGCCCTCGGCGTGCGCGTAAATCGTCTGCTCCATTTTCATCGCTTCCAGCACCACTAAGGGATCGCCGATGTGAACTTCACTCCCCTGCGCTGCCAAGATCCGCAGCACCTGGCCCGGCATGGGCGAACTCGCCGACTCCCTCGACGCCCGACTCTCGGATGAAGGATAGCGCGGAACGCGCGCGAAGATGTGGCCGTCGACCCAATAGTGGTTTTCATCTTCCGAAATTACATACTCGCGCTGGAGGCCGTCGATCTCCGCGCGAACCGCTCCAGGCCTGACGGAAACGATCTTCGTTCTCGAACCGATCTCTTCTGCTCCAAAAGGATTATTGCGATAACCCGCCGGAACATCCGGCAGAATCTTGCGCGCTGCCTGCCGCTCGAAAGAAAGGTACGCCTCCAGCGCCGCCTTGCTGTCCGCTTCCCCGCTCCGGTCATGCGCGAACGGAATCGCAAAATCGGTACGGACGCGCCCATTCGCAAAATCCGGATGATCCAGCACGCGAATGAGAAACTCGCGATTCGTGACCACGCCGTGAACCACAGTATTTTCCAGCGCGTGCCGCAATTTGCGAATCGCCTCCACCCGCGTCGCCGCATGTGCGATGATTTTCGCCAGCAATGGATCGTAATGGATGCCGATTCCTGTGCCCACCTCAATTCCGCTCTCGACGCGAACCCCCTCCGGCGCATGCCACGCAAGAATCCGGCCGGTTGATGGAACAAATCCGCGTTCCGCGTCCTCCGCGTACAGACGCGCCTCAATCGCGTGTCCTCGCGGCGACGGCTCCTCCATTTCCAGCGCGCATCCTTCCGCGATCTCGATCTGCATCCGCACCAGGTCCCGGCCTAAAACCATTTCCGTTACCGGATGTTCCACCTGAATGCGCGTGTTCACTTCCAGAAAATAAAATTCATCCGTTGGAGCCACCAGAAACTCCACCGTGCCCAGGCTGCTGTAGCCGATCTCGCGTCCGATTCGCACGGCCGCATCGAGAATCTCTACGCGCAACTCCGGAGCCAGATTCGGAGCCGGCGATTCCTCGACGATCTTCTGATGCCTCCGCTGCACGGAGCATTCGCGCTCGAACATATGCACCACGTTGCCGTAAGCATCGCCGACGATTTGCACTTCAATATGGCGCGCCCCCTCGATATATCGCTCCGTCAGGAGGGTACCGTCGCCGAACGACGATTCCGCCTCGCGCTTCGCCGCAGCCATCGCGTCTTCCAGGTCCTCAACGCGATCCACGCGCCGCATTCCCTTCCCCCCGCCTCCCGACGCGGCTTTTACCAACAGCGGAAAACCTGCTGACGGAACCACCGGCACAGCGGCGCGCATCGCGATCTTTCGCGCTTCAATCTTCGACCCCATCGCGCGAATCGTCTCCGATCGTGGCCCGATGAAAACGATCTCCGCCGCCTCGCACGCCGCCGCGAAGTCGCCATTCTCCGCCAGGAACCCGTAGCCGGGATGAATCGCGTCCGCGCCGGTACGCTCGGCCGCCGCGATGATCTTTGCAATCGAGAGGTAAGACGCGCGGCTCGCCGCCGGACCAATCGACACTGCCTCCTGCGCCGCACGCACATGCGGCGCGTCGCGATCCGCGTCCGAATACACAGCGACCGTCGCGATACCCAGCTCGTCGCACGCGCGAAACACCCGCCGCGCGATCTCTCCGCGATTCGCAACCAGGATCTTCCGGATGGATTTCAATGGCGAAACACTCCCCACTCCATGGTCCCTTCCACCGGCCGGTTCAGCGCCGCGGACAGCGAAATCGCGATGATGGTCCGCGTGTCGCGCGGGTCGATCATTCCGTCATCCCACAACCGCGCCGTCGCGAAATAAGGATCCGATTCCCGGGTGATTTGATCCTCCAGCGCCTTCTTCTGCGCGCCGAGCTGCGCTTCGTCCACCGCAATTCCCTGCCTCGCCGCCGCATCGCGCTTGATCAGATCCATCACTCCAGAAAGCTGCTGTGGACCCATCACCGCAATGCGATGATTGGGCCACGTGAACAAAAACCGCGGCTCGTAAGCCCGACCGCACATAGCGTAATTCCCCGCTCCGTACGAACCTCCCATCATGATCGTGACCGCCGGCACCGTGGAGTTCGATACCGCGTTGATCAGCTTCGCGCCGTTGCGAATAATGCCCTGCTCTTCGTACGAGCGGCCCACCATGAACCCCGTAATGTTCTGCAAAAATAGCAGAGGAATATTCTGCTGATTCGCCAGAGCGATAAACTGCGCGCCCTTGGCCGCCGATTCCGACATCAACACTCCGTTGTTCGCCAGTATGCCCACGGAAAACCCGTGAACGCGTGCAAATCCGGTGACGAGCGTCGTTCCGTAGTTCGCCTTAAACTCCGAAAAGTCAGATCCGTCGACAATTCTAGCGATCACCTCGCGCGCCTCGAACGGCACCCGAGGGTCGGCCGAAGCGATGCCCAGCAATTCGTCGGAAGAATAGACCGGATCCTTCGCCGCCGCCATCTCCACCGCCGGCTTCGGCAAATTGAAATGCGAAATAATCTCCCGCGCGATGCGAATCCCGTCCAGCTCGCTCTCCGCCAAGTAATCCGACAATCCGGAAACTCGGGAATGCATCTCCGCGCCGCCCAGCGATTCTTCGTCCGCCACTTCGCCCGTCGCCATTTTCACCAGAGGTGGACCGGCCAGATACACGCTCGCCCGATTCCGCACCATCACCACGTAATCGGACATGCCGGGAAGATACGCGCCACCGGCAGTCGATGGTCCGAACACCACGGACACGGTGGGAATCCGCAGCTTCGACCGCCGCGTGATTTCGCGAAACCCCCTCCCTCCAGGCACGAAGACTTTCGATTGCTGCGGCAGGTCCGCGCCCGACGCCTCCACCAGAAGGATCGCCGGCAGGTGATTTTCTCGCGCGATATCCGCCAGCCGCGCGTTCTTCAGCAGGCCGGGCTCGCCCGTCGCGCCGCCCTTGGCCGTCGCCTCATTGGCGATGATCAGGCATTCCCGGTCCTCCACCAATCCGATTCCACCGATGATCCCCGCGCCGGGAACTTCGCCGTCCATCCCGAATCCCGCCAGCGGCGCGATTTCCAGGAAATACGATCCCTCATCGAGCAGCGCCTCGATCCGCTCCCGCGGCAGCAGCTTGCCTTTCGCTTTGTGACGCTCGATGTACTTCGCTCCGCCGCCCTCGGTCGACCGTTTCAGTTCCGCGCGCAGACGCCCGATCGCCTCCGCCATCCACGCGTAGTTCGAATGGTATATCTCCAACCGCGGATCGATAAAGGAAGAAAGCAGCAAGCGAGTTATTCTATCTGATAACCTTCGTTCGATGTTTCGCTTCCTCGTGTTCCTTTCGGCCGCTTCGTATGCCGCCGGGCAGAGCAATCTTGCCTACGATAAACCCGCGCCCACCGTGCCCCCGCGACTCACGGAACAGTCTCGCAAAATGGAGCAGCGCGTTTATCGCGTAACGGACAACGTCTATTCGGCCGTCGGCTTCGGTCTCGCTAACTCCACCATGGTGATCGGAAACGACGGCGTCATCATCATCGACACGCTCGAATCGCTGACCTCCGCCCGCAACGTCGCCGCCGCCTTCCGCGCCATCACCACTAAGCCCGTGAAGGCCGTCGTCTACACCCACAACCATACGGATCACATTTTGGGTATCAAGGCGTTCGTCAAGGAGGAAGACGTGCGCTCCGGCGCCGTCGCGGTCTACGCGCACTCCACCATGATGCAGACCGTCATCAGCAACGCCAGCATCATCGGCCCGATTCTCACCGTGCGCAGCGCTTATTCGCTGGGCCTTCTTCTTCCCTTGGGACCCGAGGGCCTTGTTAACGACGGCCTCGGACCCCGATTGATTCAAGGCGAAGCCTCCTTTATCGCGCCGACAAAAACTTTCGACGATACGCTCGACGTCGAGATTGCAGGCGTCAAAATGCATCTCGCGTATGCGCCCAGCGAAACGGACGACGAAATCGTCGCCTGGTTTCCCGATTGGCGACTCCTGCAAAGCGCCGAGGTGATTCAAGGCGAGACCTTCCCCAACGTACACACCTTGCGCGGCACCAAATATCGCGATCCCGTGAAATGGTTCAAAAGCATCGACAAGCTGCGGGCGTTTCACCCTGACTACCTGGTGCCCTCGCACGGCCGACCCATGACCGGCGCGTCGCAGATTGAAGAAATGCTCACCGCCTATCGTGACGCCATTCAATATGTTCACGACCAGACCATTCGCAACATGAACCGCGGCCTCACTCCGGATGAGCTGGTGGAGGTGGTGTCGAAACTCCCTCCGCATCTTGCCTCGAACCCCTGGCTGGGCGAGTTTTACGGTACCGTGAAGCACTCGGTCCGCGAAATCTATCAAGGCTACCTGGGATGGTTCCAAGGCGATCCCACGTTACTCGATCCTCTACCGCCGCTGGAGCGCGCGGAGCGCTATGTCCGCATGATGGGCGGTCGCGACGCGGTCTTGAAGGAAGCCCGAGCCTCCGATCACAAATGGGCTGCCGAGTTGCTGACCTACTTGATCCGGATTAATAAGAACGACACAGAAGCTCGCACATTGAAAGCCCAAGCTCTGAGCCAACTGGCCTTTCAAACGGAAAATATCAACTGGCGCAACTGGTATCTCACCTCCGCTCTCGAACTCGAAGGACGAGTGCCGAACCTGTCCGGCAACCGCCTGGCCGCTCCGGACATTTTGAAGGAAATGCCGCTGTGCAATTACGTCGAAGGCATGACGGTGCTTCTCGATCCCATAAAGAGCGCAGACGCGCACGTGACCGTCGCGTTCCGGCTCAGCGACAAAGGACAATCCTGTGCCCTCGAAGTGCGCCGCGGAATAGCCCAGCTTCACGATCCAGCACCAAATACGGGAGCGTCGATGGTACTGACCAGCGCCCAACTTTTCGGCGCATTATCGGGTACCTCGACCCTTGCTCAACTGGTGACAACCCCCGGCGTCGTGGCCGATGCCGACCGCAGCACTGTCGCGCAATTCTTCTCTTACTTCGATCCGCCTGCTAAGGACGCCGTCGCGCTAACCGTGCGCTAGCGGATTCTCGAACCGCCATGCGTGAGCATGCGGACAGGCGCGGAAACCGGCGATTTACTAGGAAATCTGTTTCTTTTTCGCCGAAAGCATCAGCTTGATCAACTGCTCGGTCACGTGCGGCTCCAGGCCCTCGGTGTGGCCCTTGCTTTCGCGAACCACGTCGGCCACAATGCGGCCGCCTGCGCAATGGGAGTACTCAAACACTTCAGCCGTTCCCGGACGAGGCAGACGTCCCCATCCGTCCGAGCCAGGATCCTGACGCGTCGAGTCGTATACATAGCCGGCCTTCGTATCCACCACGTCCGGCTTCCGCACCCGCGCTCCGCATCCCAGCTTCGTCGCCCAATCCGATGTTTCGGGCAGCCCCTTGGCATCCATCTCGTTCTGCCCTGTCTCATAGATGAACGAAAACTCGTTCTCCGGAAGCGCGGCCGCCGGCGTTGCTCCGCGCCCACGCCCCGCAGCCGCCGCGGGCGCAGGACCTCGCGCCGCCAGATTGGAAAAATTGCCGCGACCCGGATTCGCTCCCAGCCGTCCTCCCGACAAGCTCAGCCATCCGTCCACTCTCTGCTTGAAAAAGTCCGTCCGGATGATCCGGTTCGAAGTCATCCCGCCCTGCGAGTGCCCCACCAGCCAGAACGCCTTGATGTTTTCCTTGCCGATCTGGTCGTAAACCAAATTCACCACGTTCTGGAGAAATTCGTCGTCCACCGCGGCCCAGGCCTTCGGCGGCGGCGCGACTGCGTTCGGGGTCGCGATCACCAGGCGGTACTTTTCTTTGTAATCCATCATCGGAAAGTAATGCCGCTGCCAGTTGCCGTACGATCCGAAGCCGTGCAGCGCTAAAATGAAGGTGACTTTTTCGCCCTTCTTCAGGTCGCAGGGATAATCGAGAAAGAATTTGCGGCCGCTCTTGGGCTCCACCGCGGTGCCTGACTCAATGACCAGGGGACCGGGGCAATTCGCGTCCGGGCAATGCAATGGCGGAGGCGTCTGGCAGGCGACTCCGGCCAGTTCGACCGGCATTTTCTTCGCGTAGGCGCAAATGGCTATTGCCGCCATCGCCGTCAACAGGGTGCTGATAGATTTCATAGGAATCCACGTGGTTCTGGAATGAAATCCTATCACAAAAAAAGGGCCGCCTGGATTTGTCAGGCAACCTTAATTCGAATTGGGCAGGATGCGGGCGTGAACCGTATCGACTGCGAACTGCCCGTTGATTCCGTGGCAGACAACGCAGGCCTCGCCAAGCGCCGTGGTATTGGCCAGCGCGTGCGAAGCAGTCGCCTTGTCGTCATGGCAGCCCTGGCAGGCGGCTGTGATCGGAGGCGTCGTGGGCGTGAACTCGCCGGGGGTGGCGATGGACGCCACTGCGCCGACATTGTCCACTTGATAAGACGCGCCCACGTGGCAGGTATTGCAATCGCGGAGATCGCCCGGGAACAGCAGCGTTTGGAAGTTCGTCGTTCCCAGAATGTACGGATTCGCCAGATTCGATCCGCGGTGGATACTGTGAATCTGCGAAGCGAAGCTGACGGTGTCTTTCGACGTGCCGTCGGTCAGAGTCGGATTGTGGCACATCACGCATTCCTGCGTGTTGCCCCGGCTGCCGCCATGCACGATCCCCAGGTTCTGGTGGCAGTTGCTGCAATTGGCCAGCGAGACAACCACGCGTCTGCCGACAACCGGACTGCTGTCGACAGAGAAGTAAAACTCGTACGGCAGCGCATTGTCGCTTGCCGTCTGCTGGTCGGTCGTACCTGCCAGCAACGTAACCGTATTGGCCGCTTCCAGTGAAATGGTGGCGGAGCCCGTTGCAGTCGCCGGAATCTTCGTGGCCATCGTGTAGGTGTAGATTCCGCTGGTTCCTCCGCTCAAGGTCGCGCCGGCCTGGGTCACCGGTTTCTCAGCCGTCCGCGGGATTTGAATTCCGTAATCGATGTTGTTTCCGGAGATCACCATGCTAAACGTGGTCAGCTTGGTGATATCCACCGGGTTCCCGGATTTGTCGGTCACCTGGAATTGCACGGTCGGAGCGTTACCCGGCGTTGCGTTCGTCACTTTCAGGACCTTCAGGACGATCCCCGGAAGCGCGGTCGAATTGTTCGGAACCGTGTGGGCTCCAGGAACCGAGGCGTCGAACTCGGAATACATGGTCGACTGGTGGCAGGTGCTGCACTGCGTATCGTCGAACTGAGGGCCGCCAGGATGATTCACGCCGGTCGAGAAATTCACATCGTCATGGCAGGAACCGCAAGCCGCGGACGTGGGCTGCGTCGCCCAGTAGCTGGATTGCGCCGGCCCGGCCGCATGGCACTTGGTGCAATTGCGGATATCCTGCGGAAATACTACCGTCGAAAAGTCCACGCGCGCTCCGCGATGCTCCACCCAGAATGGCGTGCCCGCGATCACGCTGGGCAGGCTCGATCCCATGTGAATTTTGTGAATGAATACTTTCAAGTCGACCGTATTCAGCGAATCGGGATTGGTGCTCTGCGGCGTGTGGCACAGAACGCAAAAAGCGATCTCCGTGCGCGCCCCGCCGTGCTCGCTCAACGGATTGTGGCACCCGTTGCAAGCGGTTTCACTAACGATGTCACGCACTACTTTGACCGCAGAGCCGTTCGGCACCCAGGTGTAAACGGTGTCGGAAGTGTACGCGGTCGGATATCCGTACGCTGCAAGGTTCCTCGACGCCTGCATCCCGATCGAGTGCGTGGCGGTCGCGTCGAATGTCGTCGGAGCCTTGGTTCCGAACGTGTACGTGTACGTGCCGCTGGCGGCGTCTACTAGCGCGTACTTGCCGCCCGTATCGGTCCCGGCCTGCGTTTGCGAGGGATTGCTGTTTACCGTCGCCGCGTCGACAGTCGTGGTGTACGCGGTGTACTGTGTCTGGCCGTTAGGGATGTAGGCTGCGACGAATGACATCGTCACAGGTCCCGCCGTCAGAACGCCGGTATTGTCCAATCCCGCGCCATTGGAGTCGGTCAGCGTGAACTGAGCTGTGATGGTGCCATCGTTGCCGATATTCGCGCTCTTGATCTTCACCAGGACGCCCGTCGTAAAAGAATTAAATGACGTCGCCGCCGCCGTTGCCTCGGGGTTGTAATCCTTGTTCTGTCTCGCCGGCCGATCCTGGCCGAACGCCGGTGCTAGGAGCAGAGTGCCTGCCAGCGCCAACGTGGCGGAGGAGAAAATTGTTTGAGTCCTCATATAAATACCTCGCTCGGATAAACCTTCCGCCTTAGGCAACGTGAACTGCGCGCTACGCGCCGCAACTGCTACGGCATTTGGTTCGCCAATCCTAACTTATTGTTTCTATTGATGATTCAGGCCCAGCGAGTTGGGGCAAATGACGCAGCATCGTCAATGACGTGGGCATTCACCCAATACTCCTGTATAATTTCGGACTATGACGATCGCGCGCTTCCTCTGTTTCCTGGCCCTCGCAGGCGCCGTTTCCGCGCAGACCTTGCAGGTGACCTCCAAGCTCGGCCGAAAATTCTATTCCCAGCCCGATACCAAAGGCGCCGTTGCCGAAGCTCAGAAAAATCTCTCCGCCGATCCGAAAAATCCCGCTCTGCTGCTCAAACTGGCACAGGCGCAGATTTCTATTGCCGAGGACCAGGAAGCCGTGGGGACCCTGACCAAGGCCATCGCCATTTCTCCTCAGGACGGCGACCTTTACACCGAACGAGGGCACCGCTATCTCCCCTTGCGCGAGTTCACCAAGGCCCGCGCTGATCTAAACCGCGCCGCGGAGCTGACGCCGAAGAAAATGGCGGTGTGGTATCACCTCGGCCTCTCGCACTATTTTCTAACCGAGTTCAGCCAGGCCGCCGACGCCTTTCAGAAGGCCGTGGAAACCGCGCCCAGCACCGATGAGCGCATCAACGCCACCAACTGGTATTACGCGGCCCTCCGCCGCGCCGGAAAAACCGACGAAGCCGCGAAAGCCCTCGGCGCCGTGCCTCCGGAAATGACCAACCAGGCCCCGCATACCCGTTTCTATCTGAATCTGGTGCGCTACTTCCAAGGCGCGATGCCCGAGGCCCAAGCCCTGCCGGCCGAGCCCCAGGCCGACAACAAGGACGATGAAGTGGAGCTGCCCTTCGACACCGTTGGCTACGGAATCGGCAACTGGTATATCTACAACGGCCATCCGGAAAAAGCCCAGGAATATTTCCAGCGCGTCGTGAAAGGGCACGTGTGGCTCACCTGGGGTTTCATCGGCTCGGAACTGGAGCTAGCCCGCAAACACTAGGCCCATGCGCCAGAGTCTGTGTGAAAACCGCTGCGCTGACCGCTCCTGCTGGTCGCGGCTCCGTTTATCTTGATGGATCCCCAAGGCTCGAAGCAGAGCCGCGACTAGCAGGAGCGGTCGAAGCCGACTTTTCACACAGACTCGCCAGCTTGGGGTTATTTCTATGCCCGCATTAACCCGACGCTCGCTTGGGGCTAGGGCTTCCACCACTCCGCGACCATATCCGAGGGCATCTTGCTCAAAATATACTGCGCCATCTCCTTCAGCCGTTCCGCGTTCCCTACCGGACCCGAATAGCAGTGTCCCTTCGCCGCTCCGTACACAAACGACCCCTCATAATGAGGATCCTTGGTGGTCTTCATCCACTCCTGCATCTTCCTGGTCGCATTGTTCAGGAAAAAATTATCCGCATCCCCGACAAACACGTGCAGCTTGTCGGCGATCTTCGGCCCCAGCGTGTACCAGTTCTTTTCCATGTAGTAACGCAGGTCGTAGTTTTCTTTCCAATACTTCGCGACTTCCGGATGCATCTCGCCCGTTTTCTTGTCCCACATCGGCTTGAAATACCCGTCGTCGCCCAAAGGCCCGAATACCGCCGACCAGATATCGAGCTGTTCTCCCGACCGCCCGTGAGTCCCGTTCACCAGCTCGAATCGATTCCGCTCTTCCGATGTCTGCCGAATTTGCCCGTTAATTTCGCGGCTGTTGATCGTTGGCACCTTGCGCCACTCGAATTGCTTGTAGAACGCGTTCTTGTCCTCGTAAACATTCACCCCTTCGACGTCGGAAAAATCCACCGAATCGGGACAATACACCCAGGTCCCACCGAAGAAATCCGGGTGAAATAATTCCAGCGCCATCGCCTCCCATCCGCCCGTAGATCCTCCTGCCAACAGGCGCGCCCATGGCTGTTTGATCACGCGAAACCTCTTTTCGATTTCTGGAATCAGTTCTTGCATGATGGCGTCGCCATAAGGACCCAGATTCACCGAATTGACCGCGTAGGAATCGTCGAAATAAGGCGCCGGATGCTGAAAGGTCACCACCAGCACGCGCGGGAAATTGTCCTTCACCCAGTCGTTGGCGAACTCGCGCCCGGGGAGAAACGCCATCGGCGGAGCCGTCGAAAAATGGCCCTGCGAATAGAGCACCGGATACGCGACGCTGGTCTTCTCGTAATCCTTCGGCAGCAGCACCGTCGCGCCCAAATAAATGGGACGCCCCCAAAACCTGGTCAGCAGCGCGCTCTGAATCCGGAACCGCTTCACCCACTCCGTATCCGCCGGAAACGGAATCGGCGGAATCACCTGGTCGCACGCAATCGGAATACGATACCCCTTCGTCCCGTCCAGCGTCATCTTCTTCGCGACGCTATATAAATTCCCGGGCGACCGGTTCCACCTCTGCCCTTCCCACTTGTCGTCGTGCATCCACACCGTGTGGCCGTCGGCGCGCTTGAACTCCGAATAGACGTTGATAAACGCCTGCACCTGATACTCGCCCGGAGGAATCTCCGAAAGGCTCACCACCGGACTGCCGAGATCGGTAGCATCGATCACCGCGGCCTGCCCGGGTTGGAGCTTCTCAATATCGCGTCCGAAAAACGGAATCCCGACGCGACCCACTTGCAGCCGAGGCTCCCGATCCGTCGCCCGCGAAATCATCACGTAGACGCGGCCCGTAAGCGGTCCCGCATTCGCGCTTTTGGGATAAGAAATGTCGAAATGAGTGTGTCCGCCGCAAAGCAGACGGAAGCAGCAAGGAACAACGCGGTGCGCATCGTTCACTTATTATGGACGATTGCGCCGAACAGTTGCCCGCCGTGACCTTTCCCGCTCCACGTCCCCGCGTACCGGTCGCGATACAGCACCACCCGGGCCGTGTAGCTCCCCATGCCGGGAATCGCCATGTCGGTGACCTCGATCACCGGCGTGTCTCCGGCCCATTTGATGTTTACGGGAATCGGCACCGGAATTTCATGCCCCTCCAGCTTCATGCGAGCCTGAAACATCCACACATCGCCGCCAATCTTGCTGACGTGATTGATCGAATACCGTTCTTCGCCCGAAAGCCCGTCCTTTCCATCCAGCGTGGAGTGTCCCACAAGAACCGCGCCGTTCATCATCTGCTCAAACTGACTCTCGGCGCTCGGAACTACCTTCTTTCCGCACCCAGCGAGCAAGATGGCTGAAAGCCACAATACCCTTTTCATCCCGTTGTCCTTCCAGCCCCATTGTCACGCATAAGGCTCGGCGGGGCCATGAGCGGCGATGCAAGCGAAGCCGAAGAGCTGAACTAAGGCGTTCACTCTATTGAAGCGGATGGGGGTTTGGCTTAGTCTTAAGGTGTGCGAACTTGTCTTTTTCTCATCGCCGCAGGCTTGGTGAGCGCGCAAAGCGCGTCCACGACGTACACGCCCGATATTAACGGGAATAGAATCGCAGGCGGACAGGTGACCTCGGCCGACGGCATCGTTACCGACATTCGCCAGTCCATCAACGGCCGGGAAGTGCCGATTTCGCAGACTCAGCAAAAGGTCTTGAGTAAGAGCGCCAACACGACGGTCACGGAACGCATCGTCCGTCACTATGGCGCGGACGGGCAGATCGTCCAGACCGATCGCGTGGTGACGGAGGAGACGACGGGTCCCAACGGCGAGTTTACGTCCCACTCGACGACCTCTCGCAGCGACATCAGTGGGAACATGACCGAAGCCGAGCGCAACACGGTCGAGACCCGAAAAATGGGTGCCGGGACCATCACCGACACGACTATTGAGAAGAAGGATCTGAACGGATCGTTTTCCGTGGCCGAGAAGCGTACCCTGACCAGCGATCCGACCAGCGACGGGAAACGCGATAACGAGACGGTGATGCTGCGCGACGCCAACGGGACCTTGTACGAAGCGCAGAGGTTGGCGACGGTCGAGAAGAAGTCCGGCAATCAGGTCGTCACAAACACCGCGATTTATGAGCCGGGCGTCAACGGGAACCTGTCCCTTACCCGACAGAGCGTCACCAAGGCAACGAGCAATCCAGACGGCTCTTCGAGCGAGGAAGTCGAAATTTATGGCCGAACATCGGACGGGCGGGCGCGTTCCGCCGGCGAGGCGCCGCCGTTGACCGAGAAGAGGATTTTCGAACGCCAGAAGACTTCCGGCGGAGCGATCGTCGAGACGCAGACGGTGCAGCTTCCTTCGGTGAGCGATCCGGGACGGCTGGAGCCGGCGAGGAAGGTCGGAGAAACGATCTGCCGCGGCGAGTGCAAGCAATAGCCTCAGTTATACTCAACGAGTGAAGAGAGAATCGCCCGAAATAACGGGCGACCAGGGTCTCGGCCCCCAAGGCGCGCTCAACCCTCCACGACATTTGATCATTCGGCCGCGGATGCGAATGATCTTCGTCCAGTTGCTGGCAGGCCTTGTCGTGTTTTGCTTCGCCACCATCTTGACACGGATCTATCACAACGCGGGCTTTATCTTTTGGACTCTCGGAATTGCGTTCATCGCTTCCGCGCTGGCTCACTTAATCTTGGGTATCAGAACTCACGGCGGGGCACCATGGAGCCCCATGCGTGAGCTTGGGGCTATTGCGGTTCCCATTGCAAGCCCCAAGCTGACGAGTCTGTGTGAAAATCGCGGCGCTGACCGCTCCTGCTAGTCGCGGCTCCGTTTATCTTGAATCCCCGAGGCTCGAAACAGAGCCGCGACTTGCAGGAGCGGTCCACACCGACTTTTCACACAGACTCTGACGCATGGGGCTGAATGGACATCAAATTATCCGGTCACAGCACTAGCGCTCAGAGTTGCGAAAGAAAGCTCTCGCCAACCACGATCTTCGCTCCGTAGTTCTCCGCCACCGTTTGCCCGATGTCCGATAGCGACGCTCGCGTACCGAGATTTACTCCGTGCTTCACCCCAGGACCGTAGGCAAGGAGGGGGACGTATTCGCGGCTATGGTCTGTCGACGGAGTTGTGGGGTCGCAGCCGTGGTCGGCGGTGACGATGGCCAGGTCGTCGGAGCGGAGTTTGTCGTTATAGGCGGGGAGCCAGCGGTCCACTTCTTCGAGCGCGCGGGCATAACCTTCAACGTCGTTGCGATGGCCGTACTGCTGATCGAAATCGACCAGGTTGACGAAGATCAGGCCTCGATCCACTTCCTCCATTGCGTCGAGCGTCTTCGCCAATCCGTCGGCGTTGCTCTTCGTCTTCACGTACTCGCGGATGCCGCGGCCGAGGAATACGTCGAAAATTTTGCCGATGCTGTAGACGTCGATATCGCGCGAGGCGAGCTGATCGAGCAGCATGCCCTTGGGCGGAGGGACGGCGTAATCGTGACGGTTCGGTGTGCGTGTGAACGCGCCCCCTCCAGAAAGTGACCCGCCGATAAAGGGACGCGCGATCACGCGGCCGACCTCATAAGGGCCGCGCAGAATTTCACGCGCCGTTTCGCAGATTTTGTAAAGCTCGAACAGAGGAATCACCTCTTCGTGCGCGGCCACCTGAAACACGCTGTCAGCCGAGGTGTAGACGATCGGCGATCCGGTGCGCACGTGTTCCTCGCCCAGTTCCTTGATGATTTCCGTGCCGGAGGCGGCCTTGTTGCCGATGGCGTGGCGGCCGATGCGGCGCTCGAATTCGTCCATCACTTCGGGCGGGAAACCGTGTGGGAACAGGGGGAACGGTTTTTTGAGATGAATGCCGACCATTTCCCAATGGCCCGTGGTGGTGTCCTTGCCAGGCGAGGCGAGCGCGCATTTTCCGTAAGCTCCGGACGGCTCCGCCGCCGGCGCGAGGCCCGTCAAGGGCTTGATGTTCGCTAACCCGAGGGAGCAGAAATTCGGAAGATGCAGCGGACGCTGGCGCGCGATGTTGCCGAGCGTGTCGCTGCCCACGTCGCCGTATTTCGCCGCGTCCGGCATCTCGCCGATGCCGACGCTATCGAGGACAATCCAGATTACTCTGCGAAACGTCATGGGAAACATCAGGGAGCAGCCGAGAGCGCGGTTTGAATGCGTTCGGAGAGCTGTTCGACGAAGCGATCGGGCAAAAATCCGTTCATGCGGCTGGCAACGCGGCCCTGCTTATCGAAGACGATGGTCGTGGGGATGTCGCTCACTTGCAGCAGTTTTTGCAGGCCGTCCTCGAAGTACACTTGCGTCCTGCTCCACTTCTGTTTCTCCAGAAACGGCGCGACGATGTTGTGATCCTCGTCGGTGTCGATCGAGAGCAGCACGACGTCGCCGCGGTCCTTGAATCGCTCCTGCACCTGGTCGTACATCGGATGCTGGATGCGGCACGGATTGCACCAGGTAGCCCAGAAATCGAGGATCACGACCTTGCCCTTCAAGCTGCCGAGCTTCAGTCTCTGCCCGTCGAGACCGCTGATGGTAAACGCCATCGGGTCGGTGACGTTGGCATTTGGATCCAGGCCGCTGATGCTTTTCTGCCGCTGGTCGATCCACAGGGCGGTGCGATCATAGGCTTCCAAAATCGCGTCGCCCAGACCTTTTTCCGAGCCGTGCGCCTTGCGATAAAGCTCCCCCAGCCGCTTGCGATCCAGAGCGCGATCGGAGTCCTGGGCGCGAATATCGGGGATCATGAAGGCATCGGCGAAATGGGCGATGGCCTGCTCCTCGAAGCCCAGCGACGCGAGCGCGGTTCCCCATTCGCGCGCCGATTCCTCGCACGGATACTTCGAGAATGAGAGCGCGGCCAGCTTGGAGGCTTCGTTGAAATCGCCCAGCGTGGATTGGGCGCGGGATTGATAGAGCAGCGCGCGGGCGATGCCGCGGTCGCGCTCCTCGTGCATTTTTGCCGCTCCCAGGCCGCTCGCATCGGGCAGCTTTTCGACGATCTCCTGAAACCGGCGGGCGTGGGCGAGCGCCTTTTCCGCGTTCTCTTTGCCACCGATGGCGATCTCGGCGCGAGCCACGCGGTCGAGCACCAGCATGTCGTCGGGCGTGGAGGCCAGCACGCGCTCGCCGTACTGGACCGTGCGCCGATCGTCCTTATTATCGATGGCGGCCTTGGCCAGCGCGCGCTCAATTTCCTTGATCTGCGTGGCGTTGGGATACTTTTTTAGAAACGCTTCCAGCGATCGGGTCAGGTCGATGGAACTGGTGCCAGCCTCATTCACGGCCTGCTGCAAATCCTGCTGTTCCTGATTTGGCTGTTCCCGATTTGGATTTGCTGCTGGCGGTTGCGCCCAGCACGTGAATGCGGCGATCAGGAGAACGGAAAGTCTCATTTAACGTTTGCCTTGCCTTGCTTTTCCTGGGCCGCCCGAATGGCTTCGCCCAGCATCGCCGCGCGCTGGCGCGCCATGTGCAGATAAATTTCGTTCTGCGCGATCTGGTCCAGCAGAGGCAGAAACTGGCCGGCGCCGGTGAGGCGTCTCATCGACCACTCGGATTCGATGCGGATCAGCGCGTCGTGCACGCCCAGTTTGTCGTGGCGGGCGGCACGCTTCAGCTCGGCGAAGAGGCGCTCGGTTTCGGTGATGGCCTCGAACCAGTCGTGCAGGGCCTTGGCGCTCTCATCGAGCGAGTAATTGAATTTCTGCTCGCTGGAGGCGTCGCCATCCTCCCAGCGGAACGTTTTCACGCCCATATTGGCGACCTTCAGACCCGATTCGAGAGGCCTCTTGAAATGATCGAGCTGCGCGGCGAGCTCGAACATCATATCGGTGCCGGAGGGTTCGAGCTGAAATGTTTCCGGATCGTCGTCGGCAGCTTCCTTATAGGAAACCTCGCCCGAGCGTTCGACGGTAATGGCGACGTAGGCCGGAGAGGAGCCTGGAAAAGACTTGGTGTAAATGATGCGGCCGGAATCGGCGGCTCCTGGAAACGCGGCTGGCGCCGCGATGCACAGCAGCAGGGGCACCAGGTTCATCGCGCGGCTCCCATGGGATGCGAGGCGGTGGTCGCGTGGCAGATGGCGACGGCCAGCGCGTCGGCCGCGTCTTCCGATTCGATGGCTTCTCCGAGGCCTGTGATCGACCGCACCATCAGTTGCACCTGCCGCTTCTCCGCGCGCCCGTAGCCCACCACACTGACCTTCACTTCGAGCGGCGAATACTCGCCCAGCACGATCCCCGCTTCGGCGATGGCCAGCAGCGCGACACCGCGGACGTGGGCTAGTTTCAAGGCGGTCTTGACGTTCAGGGAGTAGAACACTTCTTCGACAGCCGCAGCCTGGGGAGAATGTTCGGCCAGGACCGAGCGCAACTTGCAGGCGATCGCCGCGAGGCGCGTTTCCAGAGGATCGCGGACGCTCAGGCAAATCACGCCGTGGGCGACCACGGTGTGCCTGCGACCATCGCTATCGATGACGCCCCAACCGGTGCGCTCCGTGCCGCAATCGATGCCCAGAACGCGCACATTCCTCCGTGGCGGCTACGCCATGGCCTCCAGCTCTTTTTCGTCGATGTCGAAGTTGGAATACACGTTCTGCACGTCTTCGTTTTCTTCCAGCACCTCGGTCAGCTTCAACATCCCGCTGGCGTTCTTGCCTTCCAGCTTCAGCAGGTTTTTCGGCACCATGGCGATTTCGGCCGATTCCGGCGTAATTCCCGCCTTTTTGACCGCGTCGAGCACCTTCTCATGCATGTCCGGCGCGGAGAGAATTTCCCAGTTGCCGCCTTCGCCCTTCAAATCGTCGGCGCCCGATTCGAGGACCAGGTTCATCAGGTCGTCCTCGGTGGCTTTTTCACCGTCGACGATGATCTGGCTCTTGCGCTCGAACATCCAGGAGACGCTGCCCTGCTCGCCCAGGTTGCCGCCCCATTTGGAGAACGCATGGCGGATATCGCTGACGGTGCGGTTGCGGTTATCGGTGGCGACCGACACCAGCACGGCCGCGCCGCCTGGGCCATAGCCTTCGAACATGATTTCGTCGAGTTGCCCGCCCTCCAGCTCGCCCGTGCCGCGCATGACGGCTCGTTTGATGTTGTCGGCCGGCATGCTGACCGCTTTCGCCGCCGTAATGGCCGTGCGCAAGCGCGGATTCATATCCGGATCGCCGCCGTTGCGCGCGGCAATCATGATTTCTTTAATCAGACGGGTGAACGCCTTGCCGCGTTTTGCGTCGGTCGCGGCTTTTTTGTGCTTGATTGTGGCCCACTTGGAGTGACCAGACATTGGTGGATCCTCTAAAAACTACCGAGATTTATGGGGGTTATGCCTAACTTTTGAGGATACCACGAGGGCAGGAGAATCCCAAGGAAGCCTCAAACCGAATGTCAGTAGCACACGATCTGTCCGCTGGAAATAGCACATGAAGTGTCCGCTCTAGCCGGGCGGGGGAATCTGGGAGTTGGAACCCAACCAGACGATCCCCGCCCGAGAAGTGGAGCGGATGAT
>Ga0182024_10000230_pt1 | contig 137263 bp, 119 predicted proteins | sample P32metaG_FD_120480 | JGI IMG/M metagenome (GOLD analysis project Ga0182024, IMG submission 120480) | Permafrost microbial communities from Stordalen Mire, Sweden - P3-2 metaG (Illumina Assembly) | ecosystem: Environmental > Terrestrial > Soil > Wetlands > Permafrost | place: Sweden: Stordalen... | reverse complement strand
GCTTCTTTCAGACCTCGCCTCGCGACGACGCCCTTGCGCTTCACTAACCCTTCTCCTCCATCAGGATGGGTAGAGGACTTTCACCTCCAAGCGGTCGAACATGCTCGGCACACCAAAAAAAAGGCGTGGCCCTCGGCCACGCCTGCCCCCTTAACGTCACTCACCTATCCCTGACCTACCACGGCACTAGTTTGCGGATGCCTTTCTTCTTCTTGCTGCTAGATTCTTTTGAACTGTCATCCTGACTTGCTGAATCGGTTTGAGTCGTGTCGGTCTTGTTCGCATCAGTTTTGGGTGTATCCGTTGTGCCCGGTGTTCCAGAAGCGGCCGTCCCGCTCGAATCAGTTCCGGTAGCCACTGCCGCATCTCCCGTAGCAGCCGCGGGTGCAGCCGACGTCGATTCTCCCGGCGTCGCCGAACTCGATTCCGGTTGCGCAGCTGCGGGAGCGGTCCCAGGTCCAGGCCCGCCTGCCGCGGCAGGCGCGTTGCTCTCCGGCGCGGTGCCGGATGGAGCAGTACCCTCAGCAGGAGCATTCGCACCAGCTGGCGCAGTCCCTTCTGTGCCACTGTTGTCTTCCGTCTTTGCGCCACCTGGCGTTACCGTAGCCACGATGCCGGTCGTACTGCCCGTAGTGCTCCCGGTTCCTCCTCCGCCGCCACCCACCACAATCCGCGACGAGTTGCCGCCGGTAAGCACATCCGTTGCCGATGAAGTGTCTGCTTCCGGCTCCAGATTCGGGTCTCCCACCCGAGCCGCAGTCCTCATTTCGCCGCCCGGCCCCGAATGCAGAATTCCTAGCGGTTTCTTTGCCAGGCTGGTATGCGGCCGCGGCGCATTCTGCTCCGCAATCATCCGCGCTTTAGCTTTCGGATCGGGCTGCGGCACCGGCACTTTCATCGCCACCAGCCGCGCCTTAGCCTGCGGCGCTTCACTCGAAAGCGGGTAGTTCTTCACAATTCGCGCGTAGTAATTTGCCGCGACCTCTTTCTTCTCCGCTTTATCGAATATGTCCCCCAGCATCCACAGCGCGTGATCCGACCTGCTGTACAGCGGATAACGATTGGTCACTCCAATCAGCCGCGCTGCCGCTGCGCGCTTGTCGCCTTTTGCGTAATAATAATAAGCCACCCGGTAATCTCCCTCGGCGATTACCTCTTGCACTTCGCGCAAATGTTGCATCGCTTTATCTGCCAGCGGATCCTTCGGATATTTCTGCAGGAAGGTCTGGAATTCAGCTTCCGCCTCTTTCGCCTCCGTGCGATCTCGGTCCGGTTTCTCCATTTGCCTAAAGTGGCCCATGGCCACTTGTAGTTGCGCGTAAGAGGCCTCCGGAAGGAAAGGGAAGAACACGATGAAATCTTTGTAGCCCGAAATGGCCTGCGTCATATTGGCCGTGCCGCCCTCTTTGTAATAAGAGTCGGCAATCAACAATTTCGCCTTGGCTAGATATTCGCTGTCAGGATAAGTATTGATAAGCGTCTGCAGGTTTAGTCGCCCAACTTCATGCTTGCCGTGCTTGATGTCTTCCGCGGCGCGGTCGTATAAAACTTTATCCGGCTGGACGTTATTGTCCGCGCTAGTGGACTTATCAACTGGTTTTTTCTTGTGTAGGATTTGCGCGTTGGATTGCGTTGCTCCCACGAGGAAAATCGTCATCAACAACACGAACGCTAAACGATTGCTAGTTGCATACGGCGGAGTGCGTAGCAAACAACACCTCTCTAAATTTTAGAATTCCTTCGAACGCCTGCCGCGGCCGCTAGGGGAGAGCCGCCCGAAACCCCGAACTCCCGGATTATAACCTGAACGAAAGGTCAGTCTGCACCCATCTTTAGCCCTTTAGGACAGTAAATCCCGTTATTGAGAACCACCCCCCTACTCGCGGGTTGCCTCCCCTATCCCCTTTATTTCTCAACCTTTCTCCAGACCTGCGGTAACACGGAGGATGGCGGGGTGGCGCGCCCTCAGTTTTTTGGAGGGTGGGTCTCGTACCGTGGAAACACCGGGTCCATAACCATAAGGCCCCCAAATTGAATTACCGAGAGAGGGTGCCGCACCCTCGGCTCTTTGGAGGTTTACCTGCCGTGCAGGTGCGGTTTGTAACGTGGAAACACCGAGTCCAAAACCACAAGGCTCCGGATTCGTGCGCTTAGAGCCTTGCACTCCTGTGCGTTCAACCAAAAGAAATTCATTCAGATTTGAGGATAAGTGAACTTTTCCTATAACCGCCATACCCGATCTACAACGCGATCGTCAGCTCCACCGGCGCAGAAGCCGGAATCCGCGATCCCGCCAACGGCGTCTGATCCACCACCGCCCCATGCGGCCACTGCGGAGCCGTCACGTAGTTTACTTTGCGCCTCAACCCCGCAACATCCAGGCGGTGTTGCGCGTCGCTTTCATTCAGCCCCACCAGGTGTGGCATTACGTAAGCCTTATCTCGATCCCCCTGCGATACCAGCACATCTACGCGCGGTGTAGCCGCCCCGGTTCCCGGCTTCGGATTTTGAATCACCACCGTATCGGCAGGCACATTCGGCAACGTAATATTAGAAACCTCTCCGATTTGCAGTCCTTCGCGCAGCATTTCAATACGCGAAATTCTCAGCGTGGTTCCTTCCAGTCGCGGAATGCTGAGTTGCCGCTGCCCCAGGCTAAGCACCACGTGCGCTTGCTGCGAAACCTTCATCAATAATCCTGCAGTAGGTGTTTGTCGCACCACCACGTTGGTCGGTAAATCGTTATACACTCTGTCCGCCACACGCAAAACTAAACCGCGGGACCTCAAAAGTTGACTCGCCTCACTAACATTCTTTCCCACCAGATTCGGCATCGTCACTTCGCGTCCGTGAATCGCCACTCGCATGGCAGTAATCGCACTTAGAAATGCCGCCGACGCCAGAATAAAAACCAGCAGCGACATCCTGCTTACCCATTCCAGTCGTTCGCGCAGCGTCATAAATGGAATCTCAACTCAAAGACAAATTATTAGTCCGACCCTTTGTCCTGCCCGGCCTTTGTCGACGCCACCAACGGCGGTGCCGGATACTCTGGCAATTTGTCTTTGCTAGTGTCTGCGCGTTTTACTTCCAGCTCCCCGAACAGCAGCGACGGACTGATGATCGTCGTCGGCGCTCCTCCGGAACGGTTGCTCACCAGCGGATCGTCTCCCGCGGCAATCAAATCGCTCCTCATCGCGCGCACGTCCAGCTCGCTGAACACCGCGCCCCGCACCAACTCCTCATGTCCATCCTTCGCATATACGCGGTAAAGCAAGCGCGGTGTGTTACCCGGCCCCAGCGTATCCACGCGATAGGCATACGGCAACCCTTGATCCGCCACGATCTGAAGCGCCCGCTGTCTCAACGCCGCTGGGCTTTGCGGTTCCGCGGTCTTTACCACCAACACGCCAACGGCAGCGGCAGGGAAGACTCCTGGCGCCGCCCGGCCATGGCCGTTCGAAGCGGTAAAATCGCGTATCGGTTGGCGGCCTACCAAATAATTGGTCAGCGTTCCGTTATCAATCACCGTCACCCGCTGTGCTTTGACCCCTTCGCTGTCCACGCCATAACTTCCCACCGTGCTCTTACCTTCAAATTCCTTCAGCGTCGGGTCGTCAACCACGCTCAAGAAATTTGGCAGCACTCGCGTCTTGTAACTGGACGCAAACGACCCCGTCGTACGGTTCGGCTTCCCCAACTGCGGCTTGCGCCCCACAACATTCTGTCCAATCAGCGAAGCCACAACATCGTCCGCGGCGTCCGGCGCAAACAAAACCGGACCACGGTATTCTTCTTCCACGATCGGAGCATTCCGCAACGCCACCACTGTCTCCAATGTTTTCTTCGCGTCGCTCATTAACGCATCGTGGGTTGGTAATTCTTCCGCCCGCGCCACCATCCATGCCGGGTTTCGCGTCACGCGCATCCCGTCGGCAGCTTGCGCGGCGCTGTTCAATTGCACGCTATACGTCGCACGACCATCGCGCGTCACGGTCCCTTCCGAATTCACAAAATATTCGTTCACTCCCGTGAAGCGCGCCGATGCCGTGGCAGACTGTACATCCGGGTATTGTTTATACAGTTCCGTCACATCCTCCAGCGTCTTCTTCCACTCCTTCTGATCCACCTTTAATGTCGTCACTGGCTCCAGAGCGATTATCTCCGGCTCTTTGGCAAAATCATCAACCGCGTTGGGATCCGCGCTGAACTGTTTCAGCGCCGCCTGTTTTTCCGCGAACGCTTCTCCAGCGCTCTTATACGCCTCGTCCGTTGCCGTCCAAATCTGGTGACGCAAAGCGATGGGATCATTATCCAGCGGCAGAATATTTGTCTCTCCTACACCCTGGCTGAAATAGCTGTCTTGTTTGTAATCTCCGATGCGCACGACCACCCGCAGTACGCGCACGTGTACCCGCTGGCTCTGTACTAGCGCGCCGAACGCAGCATCCGCGCTGTAATCATCTACATCGTTCACGCGGTATTCGATGTAGTAAGGTGCCTCCACCTGATCCATTTTTAAATGTGTGTAGGACCGCGATAGTTCCGTAAGCAGTGCTTCCAGCAACGCGTCGCCCTTCGCCGCTGCCACGGCCGCCGCCATCGCGCTGGCATTTACAGGTCTACCTGCGTCTGCTGGTTTACCCGCATCTGCAGGCCTGCCTGCCGTGGCAGCCCTGCCGCTTTCTGTCGGCGGCGAATCGCCTACCGCGCTCCCAGTTCCAGAAGCCGGCGCCCCAACAATCGGCCCCGCAAAAACCAAAATCCCACTGCATAAAACTAGATAAGTTCTCTTCATGGCCGTGCCCCTGTTCCGGCAACCGGTGCCACGCTTTGCGCCGCTACAGCGGGCGCCGCGTCTTCAAATCCCGGTGGTGGCAGAATCGGTGGTCGCTCGTGCGCATGCGCCCGCTTCTGCACTTCCATCTCAGAAAAAATAATTGCCGGCGCCACCGCTGCTACCGGCACGCTTCCACTTTCCGCGCCGCAGATTCCATTGAACACATGTTCCTGATCCCCGGTAGCCACAATACGCGTCAGCGCCGCCAATGGCGTGCCCACAATATCCACTCCACGCACCAGTTCATCCGGCCGCCCATCGACATAAACTTTGTAAACAATCACTGGAAGCACCTGAAACGCCTGCGGCAAAGAACGCGTCGTCAGCGTAAATCCGCCTTGTATATCGTCGAAGTACAACCCGTAAGGTTTCCCCTGCTTCTTCACTTCGTCGATCAGCTTCTGGCGCATCTCTTTTTCAGGTATTGTCTGGCTCGATGTCACAATCAAATTGCCCTGTCGCCCAGTGGGCATCAGTCCCGGCTGGTTTCGTCCATGACCGTTCGAAACTCCGAAATTCTTGATCGGCATCCGCGACATCAAAAAATTCTTCAACACGCCATTCTGTATTACATCCACGCGTTGCGCCGGCGTTCCCTCATTATCAAAGTCATACGACCCGGCAAGTTTCACGTCGCCAATCTGTTTCGTCGTCGGATCGTCGGTCACGCTTAGAAATTTCGGCAGCACTTCCTGTCCCACCATCTTCGTAAAAGTCTGCCCTTCTTCCTCGTCTCTCTGCCGGTGTCCTTCCAGCCGGTGCCCCAGCACTTCATGAAAAAATACTGCCGCGGCCCGTCCACTCAACAGCGCAGGTCCGTCATAAGGTTCCGCCACTGGAGCCGCGCGCAGCGCCTTCAAATCCGCCGCCATCTTCTCGACTTTTGCGGACAATTCGCTTTCCGCTGGCAATCCTTTCGCGGTCGGCGCCTGAAAAGTCTCTACCCGCAACAATTCCATCCCATCGTCAGCCCGCGTTTGCGCTTCCATGATCAATCGCGTGGAGGTGCTCGGAGTGACCACCAAGCTTCCTTCGCTGCTCACCATCCGTGCATTCGAGTTCTGCACCTGCAACATCACGCTCCCGAAATAAACATCCGGATATTTTCGGAATATTGCCGACAATCTTTTGATTTCGCCTTCCCACGTTGCTCGGTCCAGAGTTACCGGCACCTTCGCTTCACCAATGTGAGTAGCCGACGCTTCCTTGGAAAAATCCGGCGATTTATCTTCTTCTTCCGCGCGCACCGCCGTATTCGTTCGCACGTTCATCAGCGAAGGAACCGCTCGCTTGTATTCTCGGTCGGTCAGTTCCCAAAGCACCCGCCCAATCGCGTCTTGATCGTCCGAGAGCGGCAAAGATCCCGAGGTGACTCCGCTAGCCCGGCTCTGCCCGTGCGTGTTATCTAGCGCATTTGAGCCCACCCGCATCGTTACGTCCGCCTGCCGCCTCTTGGCCGCCGCATCCGTCAGCAAGCTCCCATACGCCCCCACGAGCACCACGTAATCCTGGTCATATACCGTGTAGCTCAAGTAGTAAGGCGCCTGCTCAGTCTTGCCCAGCTCGCTGTTGGCCCGCGCCAGCTCTGTCTGCATCACCTTTAACACTGGATCGTTTACGGCCTTCTTGGGATCCACCGCGGCTCCGGAGCCGCTCGCAGAGTCCGCCTTGGCATCGCCGGATGCCGGCGCCTCTGCTCGGCTAACCGTGGAATTTTCGTTTGCGCTCCAAGCACCCGGCGCAACTGCCAGTTGCGCGCAAACCACCAGGCAAGCCGCTATCCGCCACATACCAAAGACATCCGTCGTCCCTACACCACGGCGTCCATGCTTTTTTGCTGGGCCAAAATTGATCATTAACTGTGAACTCCGATCGATATGACGATTCGACTTGCCTGATCCACGAAAAACAACGGAGAAGCTGAGTATGCCTCAGCGTGGGGAAACGCGCAATTTAGCTGTTATCGAAGCGTTCTTCTTTGGCTAACCGTGCCCCATTCACGAATTCCTGTGCCGACACTTGCGCGCGTCCTTCCAGTTTGACGGTCAAAAGGCGCAAAACGGTTGCGTGCCCGCATGCCACCCGCAATTCACCCTCTTCCAGTAGTAGCCTTCCCGGATCTGCTAGCGCTTGCTCTCGCCTGATCGGTTCGCCCCAAAGGTGGCAGGCCTTCCCTCGAAACGACGTATACGCCCCGGGCCAGGGTTCGAATCCTCGCATGCGATTGAAAATCTCTTGCGCAGGCCGCTCCCAGTCAATCCTTCCATCCTCTTTCTTTAGCAAAGGCGCGTACGTCGCCAACGCATCATTCTGTTTTTTCGGCGTAACCAGTCCATCCGGCAGGCCGCGCAGCGTTTCTATCATCAACTTGGCCCCGGCTTCTGCCATCCGCGCCGTCAGCGCCGGCGCCTTCACCGCCGGTAAAATCTCAATTTCTTCCTGCAGCAGCATATCCCCGGTATCCATGCCCGCATCGATCCGCATAGTAGTTAGCCCCGTCTTGGTCTCACCATTTGCAATCGCCCAATTGATCGGCGCCGCCCCACGATATTTAGGCAGCAGGGAAGCGTGCAGATTGATCCAGCCGCACCTCGAAAGCGGCAAAAGCCCGGCCGGGATGATTTGCCCGTACGCGATAATTACGAAGCACTCAGGCTCGAAATTTTGCAGCAACTCCCGCGCCTCCGGTGCGCGAATCTTCGCCGGTTGCCGCACAGGTATTCCCGCTTCCAGCGCCGCTTCCTTCACCGGAGAAAACGAAATCTCCTGCCCACGCCCTCGCGGACGGTCCGGCTGCGTAATCACCGCCACCACCGTGTGACTCGAATCCGCCAGTATGGCCTTCAGCGTAGGCACCGCGAAGCCAGGCGTCCCGCAGAAAACAATCCGCATCGTCATCCTTCCGGGTCAACGAACTTCCAGCCATAAAAATGATGTGACGTATTCGCCTGATTTGACGTTACGACAGCTATGGGAAATCCACGCAGGAATTCTGAGGAACAGCAGCCCAATCTTTAACTACAGTCTCACCACTCGCCTTGTTTTCTAAGTTTCTTGATCTTCCGCCGGATCAGGTCGCGTTTCAGCATGCTCAGGTGCTGAATAAATAAAATGCCGTTCAGATGATCGATCTCATGGCAAAAAGCTCGCGCCAACAAATCTTCTCCGCGAATCTCAAACGGCTCGCCCTTAGCGTTTTGCGCTTTCACCGTCACAAATTGTGGCCTCACCACGTACCCACGAAATCCCGGAATTGAAAGACAACCCTCTTCTTCCCGCTTTTCGCCTTCCGCGTGAATAATTTCCGGATTGATCAGCACGATTTTTCCTTCGGGATTTTTGCCGCCGGTCACATCCACCACCGTCAGCCGCAGATTCTTCCCTATCTGCGGAGCAGCCAGCCCCACGCCTTGCGCCGCATACATCGAGGCGAACATATCCTCGGTCAACTCTTCCAGCTCCGGCCCAAACTCGGTAATCGCCGCCGTAGGCTTTTCCAAGATGGGATCGCCGTACTTAACAATTGAATAAATCTTTCGCGGCGGCCCAACTGGCACTGCCGGAGCCGCTGGCGAAACAGCTTCTGTCGTCACCGCCACAGCGTCAGAACTCCTCGATTTGTCGGGCATAGTTATCGAAATTCCGCCGCATCTCCGCCAGCGAATCTCCTCCAAATTTTTGCAGAAAAGCATCCGCTAACACAAGTGCTACCATCGCTTCGCCCGCCACTCCCGCGGCAGGCACCACGCACCAGTCCGAACGCTCATACGCCGCCTGAACCGGTTCCTTCGTCACCATGTCCGCCGTCCCCAACGCCCGCCTCAGCGTGGAAATCGGCTTCAAATATCCCCGCACCACCACGTCTTGCCCGTTGGTAATCCCGCCTTCAACTCCCCCGGCGCGATTCGACGACCGCAAAAATCGCTTCGCATCTCGATCGTAAGAAATTTCATCCTGTACTTCGCTGCCATAAGACGCCGCACCCGCAACCCCCGCGCCGATCTCCACTGCCTTGACAGCCTGAATACTCATCACCGCTTGTGCCAGCCGGCCGTCAAGTTTTTCATTCCACTGCGCGTGACTTCCCAGTCCCACCGGCACATTGTGTGCCACCACCTCAAAAATTCCTCCTACGGTATTCCCGGCTTTCAGCGCTGCATCAACTTCTCTTTTCATCTTTTCTTGCAAATCCGGATCCACGCAACGCAACGGCGATTCCAGATCCCCGCTCACCGCCCGAATCTCCTCCCACGTAGCGGCATGCTTCAGAGCAAAATGTCCCACGCGAATCGTGTGGCTCGCAATCTCCGTCCCAAGTTCTCGAAGCAGCAACTTGGCAAACGCCCCAGCCGCCACCCGCGCCGCCGTTTCTCTCGCTGACGCCCGCTCCAAAATATAGCGCGCATCATGAAAATTAAATTTCTGCGATCCCGCCAGATCTGCATGCCCTGGCCGCGGCGCCACCAGTTTTCGTTCCTTCCCAGCGGATTCCGCCGACTCTTCCACCGGCAAACTATTTTCCCAATTAGCCCAGTCCCGGTTCTCAATTCGCAAAGCCACCGGTGCCCCAATGGTCTTACCGTGCCGCACTCCGGCAAAAATATCCGCCCGGTCCTTCTCAATCTTCTGCCGTCCCCCCCGCCCGTAACCGAGCTGCCGCCGGTGCAGCTCGTGGTTAATAAATTCCACATCCACAGGCAGCGAAGCCGGCAGTCCCGAAATAAAAGCCAGCAACGCCTGCCCGTGCGATTCACCCGCAGTGTAAAAGTGCAGCATTCCTTGAGGCATCCTCGAGAAATCAAAAATGTTGTGTGTAGATTAAGAAAAGGAGTGTATCTGCCGAACCGCCGCCGCGTCCAGTTGTCGTCGTGGCCCACCAAACCTAGAAGATTCGACCCACTAAGTTGGAGCCTCGAGTGTAGTCCTACGAGTACAAAGGTACTTTCAATCCGGAAGGCCAATGCGCCGCAACAATTCCATGTACCGAGGGTCACGGCGCAGCGAATCCATCTTAGGATCGACTTTAATAAAATTGATCCACATGTCATGACCTTCACGGGCGACCCACGCGCTTACTTTGTGTCCATCATCAACACGGTAAGGCTATCTTTGTAACCATTCGCCATTCGCAACACTTCACCGCGTCCAGAAAGAGGCCATCGTGGCAGGCACTCCTCTTCATCGAACACGACGCCGTTCGAACTCCGGAACGTAAGCTCTCAGTTGTCAATGTCGTGATCGACTCCCGCGAGTTTTGCGTCTCCATCCAGTAGTAGCTGTTACTTTACTTTTTGCGCGGCCTCAATCAGAGTGCCTTTCGCGTCATTCCCGCCAAATTTTCTTAGCACCGATTCAGCGCCCGCCCGGAAAATGTTGAGCGGAGATAACCTTGCTCTTTCGGCAATCGATTGCACCTTATGTATTACTCGAAGCCCTGCTCATCGGCTGCCTAAGCTGCTGGGCTCTCTCATGTAGCCGCTCGCCCGAGGCAACCTCTCACGTCACGATCAACAAGCAGCCCGTGAATTTCGCGCGCCGCAACTTTGACCCCGCCAATCCGCCTTCCGACATGCCGTCCCTGAATCAAGGAGAAAACGCCGCGTGCGATTCCGATTTTCTTTCCAACGCCACTGTCGCGGGAGAAACTCGCCAGACCGACGCCACCCACGCCACCGTAACCATCACCCACATCAAAATGAACCTGCAGCTCAACATCACCATCTGGGTACCCAACGACGTAACCCAGCACGTCATCGAACATGAGCAAGGCCATCGACAAATTTCTGAGTATTACTACCAGACCGCCGACAAACTGGCCGAGCAAATTGCCAAACGTTACCTCGGCAAACAAGTTGATATCGCCGGCACCGATCTGCAGGTCGCCTCCAACAACTTCCTTCAACAAACCGCCACCGCCATCACCGCCGATTACAGCAGGGAACTAAATCCCGGCCCAACCCAACTCCTGTACGACAGCATCACCGATCACAGTCGCAATGAAGTGGCCGTGAACGACGCCGTCGCTCACGCCATTAAAAATATCGCCATCGAATCGCCTTAGCCAGGGAAGCCCCAATTAGTCGCTTCGCTTTCTGACCTCTTCACAATAACGACGCCATGCTTGACGTGACCACAGCGCGCAGTTAGGCTTTTCTTACGCTCGCTACAAATCGCTCCCGATTAAAAAGGCCATCGTGGCAGGCACTCCACTTCAAATCGAACGCGAAGCCACTCCAGAACCTAAGCTCTCGGTCGTCGACGTCTTGGTCGACTCCCTGAAGCGCTGGGTCTTCAGCGTTCAGGATTACTCGCTACTCTCCGCCCGCTCCATTAAAAATCTCGCCACCGGCCCGCGCTATTTTCAAGACACTCTCGACCAGATGGACGACATTGGCGTCGGCTCGCTCCCCATCGTGCTCATCTCCGGTTTCTTCATCGGCGCCGTCATGGTGTTACAGACCGGCTCGCAATTCACCCGCTTTGGACAAGCGGCACTCACCGGCGACATCGTGGCCATTGCCCTCGTTCGCGAGTTGGGACCAACTCTAACCGGCATCCTAGTCGCTGGCCGCTGTTCCTCCGGAATCGCTTCAGAATTGGGCTCCATGCTCGTCACCGAGCAGGTGGACGCCATGCGCGCCATGGGCACAGACCCCAGTCGCAAGCTGATAACTCCGCGAGTTCTCGCCACCGTCTTGATGCTGCCGTTGCTTACCGCGCTCAACGACTTCGTCGGCTTACTCGGCGGTTGCGTCGCATCGGTCTTTTCTCTCCGTTTAGGCGCCGTAGAATTCTGGACTCGTGCCATCAAGGCCCTCGACTTCGCCGACTTGATGCAAGGTTTCACCAAGCCCATGGTTTACGGCTTCATCCTTGCGACCGTCGGTTGTTACAAAGGACTCAACGTCCGTGGTGGCACCCAGGGCGTTGGCCGCGCCACCACTCAAGCCGTGGTTCTGGCCTCAGTCATGATCATCGCTGCCGATCTCTTCCTCACTAAATTGGCCCTCTACCTTGGCGACAAACTCTTCTAGCCCCCTTTCATCCGCGCGTCCCCACCACCCTTTCGCCATGCCACAGCGAACCCCTTCAGTTCCCTATAATCCATGGCACATTCAATGACCACTGCTGCAGCCGCCGCCACGACCAATACCGGCCCCGCCGTGGTTTTTGATAACGTTTATCTTGGTTTCGATGAAGGCGACATCCTGCGCGGCGTCTCTTTTTCCGTTCCCGCACGCGAGACCCTGGTGCTCCTCGGCGAAACCGGCACAGGAAAAACTTTAACTCTCAAACTCGCTGCAGGTCTGCTCAAACCCACGCGTGGCAGCGTCTCCGTGCTGGGCCAGGAAGTTTCCTCTATGTCCGAGAAAGAGCTTCTGCATCTCCGCGAACGCATCGGTTTCGTGTTTCAAGAAGGCGCCCTCTTCGATTCCATGACCGTCGGCGAAAATGTCGCCTATCGTCTCCGCGAAGAGCACGTGAAAGAAGACGAGATCCAGCCGCGCGTTAAGGAAGCTCTGCAATTCGTCGAGCTCGAACACACCGCAGACCAGCTCCCCTCCGAATTATCCGGCGGCATGCGTCGCCGCGTCTCCATTGCACGAGCGCTTATCAATCGCCCAGACATCGTTTTGTACGATTCACCTACTGCCGGTCTCGATCCTGTTACTTCGCAAACCATAATCTCGCTCATACTGCGTCTGCGCGATGTCTACGGCGTCACCGCGCTGTTGGCCACCCAGCGTTTGCAGGACGGCTTCGCGCTCGCCAACTTTAGCTTCGACAAAGAATCCAAGCATGTCGTTCGCACCGACGCTGCGAAAGGCGCTAAGAGCAGCCAAACCCCTGCGGCCACCCGTTTCATGGTTTACAAAGACGGTCGCATCTACTTCGAAGGCGACCCGCGGGAGCTGTACAGCACCAAAGATCCATATCTACGCCGCTTTCTAGTTTGAATTTGCTGTAATCTTATTCTCAGACTCCGGAGGGGAGTCTCGATGGCCCAGAGGAAGCAGCTTACCTGGACGGAATTGCGTGTAGGTCTGTTCGTGCTGGTCGGCCTTTTCGTCCTGGCGGCCGGCATTTTCTACGTCACCGGTCCAGGAATCCTGGGGCCGAAGTACCGCCTCAAAACTTATCAAGCAGACGTTTCCGGTCTCGCTAATGGCGCGCCTGTACAGGTCGACGGCGTTGAAGTAGGGAACGTCGAGTCCATCACCTTCGTTCCCCGTACTCCGGGCCAGACCGTCGAGAAAACCAGAAACATAGAGGTCGGCATGCGCCTCGATCGCCGCTATCAACCCGACATCCTCACCGACTCCACAGCCAGTGTTGTTACCCAAGGTCTGCTTGGCAACAAGTACATAAATATCACCCGCGGTTTCACCGGCGTTCCTTTGAAAGACGGCGAAATAGTTCCCCCGTCAGAAACCAGAGAAATGCTTGGCAGTCTCCAGGCTCTCTCCGATTCTATGCAGGTAATTTTGGATGACGTAAAAGAAGGCAAGGGCACCATCGGGAAATTGCTCATCGATCCTCAAGCCTACAACCATCTCAACAGTGTTATGTCCAAAGCCGATACCATGATGAGCAACGTGCAAGCCGGAAAAGGCACGCTAGGCAAGCTGGTAAATTCAAACGAACTCTACGACAAGGTCGACAAGGGCGTTGACAACATCAACGGCCTCGTCTCCGATGTCCGCACCGGAAAAGGCACCATCGCCAAATTGCTCAACGACCCCGCCCTGTACGATGAAGCCAAGCAGGCCCTCAACAATAGCAACGCTATGCTCAACGACGTGCGCGCCGGTAAAGGTAGCGTCGGCAAACTCATGAACGACGACGCCCTCTATAACAATTTGCGTGACACCACTGCCAACCTCGACAAAGCTTCCGCAAAGTTGAACGAAAACACCACCACTGCGGGCAAGCTTTTTTCCGATCCCAAGTTGTACGACAATCTCGCCGGCTTGACCGGCGATTTGCGTTTGCTCATCGGCGAGTTTCGCCAGAATCCGGCCAAGTTTCTGCGTATAAAAGTCAGCGTATTCTAGCGATTCGCAACTTTGCGTAAGTCTGGTCTATCTTGTAATGTCTTTGTAACAATAAAGCCCTAATATCGCCGCGGCCAGCCACACCGCCGCGACTCACAAGTCGAGCCTATGGAAAATCAGGAAGTACTGCAAAAGCCTCGCCCAGAACCAAGCAAATCAACACTTCCTCAACCGGGACGCCCCGTCCCCAGCCGCGCTTATCCGGGTGCCTTAATCGTTGTAGAGGGCACCGACGGTTCCGGAAAGTCCACTCAACTCTATTTATTAAAGCGCTTCCTCGAAATTGGTGGCTATCGTCTGCACTTCACCGAGTGGAATTCTTCACCGTTGGTGAAATCCGCCACTCGCCGCGGAAAACAACGCCGCCTCCTTACGCCTACAACCTTTTCCCTTTTGCATGCCGCCGATTTTGCCGATCGCTGCGAACGCCAGATCATGCCCTTGTTGCAAGGCGACTACCTCGTTCTCGCCGACCGTTACATCTACACCGCCTTCGCTCGCGACGCCGCACGTGGTTGTCCTCCGCGCTGGCTGCGCAATCTTTACCGCTTCGCGCCTGTCCCAGACATTACCTTCTACTTTCGAACGCCACTCGACATTGCTGTCCATCGCATCCTCAGCGGACGCCCCAAACTAAAATATTACGAAGCGGGCATGGATTTAGGCATGTCCTACGATCGCGCCGAAAGCTTCCGCCTTTTTCAGGCCCGTATTCTCGAGGAATACGACAAAATGGTCGACACCGACAATTTTGTGGTCCTCGACGGCACCATCCCCGTCAATAAATTGCAAAAGCAGATGCGCGACATCGTCGCCTCCAAAATTGATCTCAAACGTTTTGCCCCTCACATTCAGGAAGCGGAGTAAGCATGCCCGATCAGGAAAAAGATAAAGAAAAAGACAAAGACCGCGATCGAGATCGAGACAAAGACCGCGACAAAGATCGAGATCGCGATAAAGAAAAATCTCTTTCCCCCATTGCTATTGAACCCCCGGCACCCGCCACCGCTCCGCCGGCTATCAAATCCGCCTCCGAAGTCGAGGAAGAAGCCTCACATTATTTTTTTGGAGAGCCACTCGTCGGTTTCGATCCCGCGGAAATCACCGGCACCCTGGTTGTCATCGAAGGCATGGACGGCTCCGGCCGCTCTACGCAAATCACTTTGCTTCAGGAGTGGCTCGAATCCGAAGGGTTTGCCGTCCAAACCAGCGGCTTGCGCCGTTCCAATCTTGTCGGCAGCGACATTGACCAACTCCTCGCCAAGAACGCCGTCACTCGCTTAACCCTGGCCTTGATGTATGCCACCGATTTTTTTGATCAGGTCGAGCACCGCATTTTGCCCGCCCTGCGATCCGGCACGGTAGTCCTCGCCGACCGTTTTATTTTTACTTTAATCGCACGCGGCGTGGTTCGCGGCATCAATCGCGATTACATGACCGGCCTCTACGCCATGGCCCTCCGGCCCCATCTTACTTTCTGGCTCAACGTCCGCCCTGAAACCGCCTTCGGCCGCGAATTCAAAAAGTCCCAAGCCATCAGCTACTGGGAAGCTGGTCGCGACATGTCTCTCTCTCACGATCTCTACTGGTCCTTCATCCGTTACCAAACCATGATCAAACGCGAATTCGAAGTCATGGCTAAGCGAAATAGCTTCATCGAGCTTGATGGTGAAGCCAGCGTCGCTGCCGTTAACAAACAACTTCGCCAGCGCATCGGTGAGCAGCTCGGTATTCGCGCTACTAAATACACTCCCTCCTCCGCGCTGGTTCATCTCTGGCGCTAAAAAATTAAATGTCAGAGCCGGTTCACATCGCTGCTATTGACGCCGGCTCCAACGCTGTGCGCCTGGCCGTAGCCCGCGCCTACTCCGCTCTCGACATTGAGCCTCTCTACGATGAGCGCTACTCCTTGCGTCTCGGCGAAGGTGTTTTCGTTCGTCACCGCTTTAGCGAAAAACTTCTAAAAAAATCCGTCAAGGCTTTCTGTGATTTCAAAGAGACCATGGACGAGTTCGGCGTCACAAAATACCGCGCCGTGGCCACCAGCGCCTCCCGCGAAGCCCGCAATCGCGACGCTTTTATTCGCAGAATTAAACAACAGGCCGGCATCCAACTGGAGGTTATCAACGCCGCGGAAGAGTCACGTCTCGGCAGGGAAGCGGTGCTCGCCGCTTTAGGCCCGGAAGCCCCGCCGCGCTGCATCATCGACTTGGGCGGCGGCAGCCTGGAACTAAGTATTCTGCGTGACGGCCACGTCGAGCAAAGTGCGCACCTCGGTGTAGGCACCGTGCGCCTGATGACCACCTTGAATCTCCCCGGCGTGATTCGCCCCTCGCAAGCCGAGCAAGTTCGCAAATATGTACGCGCGCTCCTCGAATCAAAACTGCCCAACCGCCCCAATCTCGGTGAGCAAATCGCCGTCGCCCTAGGCGGCAATGCGGAAACGCTGGCTGGTATCGCTCCCGGCCCACGCGAGCATGGCCTCCCCATGCTGCAACTATCTCTCTTGCGCGACCGCCTGCCTGACATCCTCAAGCGCGATGTCCGCCAACGCATGAAGGCTTACGCTGTTCGCCGCGACCGTGCCGATGTCATGGGCATCGCCGCCATCACGCTCCTCACTCTCGGTCGTTACCTGAATGTCCGCTGCATGGCCATCCCCGCGGTTAGCCTTCGCGAAGGTATTCTCCAGGAAATCGCCCACGAGGCCTTCTCGCGAAAAGAGCCCCACCGCTACAACGCGGCGGCACGCCAGGTCATCGCCAGCACTAGAGCCTTTGCGCGCCGCTTGGACCGCGATCAAGCTCACGCCGAGCATGTTCGCGAACTCAGCATTCTTCTTTTCGACCGGTTGCAGCCCGCCCATCATCTCCCCCCTCAGTACCGCGTGCTGCTCGAATCCGCCGCGTTATTACACGACATCGGCCACACCATCAGCCACCACGGCCACCACAAGCATGGCGAATATTTGGCGCTCAACGGCGACATTCCCGGTCTCGCCGGCCGTGATCGCGCCATCGTTGCCTCCCTAGTGCGCTACCACAATCGCAAATCCGAGCCCGCCAGCCATCACATCGCCTACGCTTCTCTATCGAATCTCGACAAACGCATGACCCGCCGCTTGGCAGCCATCCTTCGCATCGCCGAAGGCCTCGACCATTCCCATCGCCAGCGTGTCACCAACATTCAAGCCTCTTTCCAACGCGGCTCCGTAGGCCTGCAGGTAAAAGCCCGTGGAGATGCCGGCGAAGATTTGCGCGATGCCAATCGCAGCGCCGATCTCTACGAAAAAGAATTTCACGTGCGTCTCTTCTTCCGCCAATCCTCATCGTGAAATCCCGAGAGACTTCTCGTTTTTTCCATCACGGTTCTTCAATCGCCGTTCGCCGCACTCTCCAATTTCGGATATCCACGAACGCGACGTACCGATCACTCGGATCATAAATCTATGCCTGTGGAATCTTTATGCTCGGCGCAACTCTCCCCGCACTTTTGGTCGCGAATTATATAAAGTGAATTCTCAAACCCTGGGTTATACTCGCCGATATTCCGAAGGCAAACTCTGGGGGAAAAACATGTTCCACTTGGTCTGGTACATCCTGATTGGGCTAATTTCGGGCATTATCGCGAAATCGGTGATGCACGTGCACATCGACATCTTCTGGACCATTGTGCTCGGCATCATCGGATCGATCATCGGTGGCGGCATTAGCCACATGTTTTCGCGCCCCGCAAACGAGCGATATCATCCCGCCGGCCTGCTTCTTTCCACGGTGGGCGCTATCCTGATTCTCTTCATTTGCTACAAGCTCAGGATTCATTTTCCCGCGGTCTGACCTCATCAGCCCGGAGAGGCTTTTCGCGGCTCTTGTGACCGCTACTGGGCCCCGTAACAGTACCGTCCAATTGAAGTTCTGTTCTTCTATGTTGCTTCTGTCGCCGTGCGTGCTTTGTTAGTCTTTATCCGGATGAGCGTGACGGTAATTCCAGTATTGCGACTGCTCCTTCTTGCTGGCCTTCGCGTATTCGTGTGAACTCTTGTGGTTTTCCTCAAGGAATTGTCCCCAAGCGTGATTTTCCTTGTCATCCCAGTTGTGATAATCATTGTGGTCTTTATCGTAGACCCGGTTGCCACCGTCTTGCGGTGCGGGGATCGCCATAAGTGCCACTGGTGTCGCAAGCGAAGCGGTCAGGAATAGTGAAGCGATGTAACGATGTACTCGGTGCATGATGTGTTCCTCCAAATTCAGGTTGTCCGCTTTAGAAATCGCGGCACCATAAGTGTGCATCTAGAGCCCTTTGATTTATGTCTCATAGCGCACACCTACATCGTCATTAGTCGCAGCAATTTGGGCCGTTTCTTGGCTTCCTGCTCGAGAGCTGTGCTCACCGCCTCGATGCTGGGTTTCATGCGCTCTCACGACTGTTGTTGCAACGAGAAAATGTCGTATTAACTGCAACGAGACTATGTCACCCCCTGCCATTTAGGGAACGGCCGTTAAAGCGGGGCGGCCGGAGAGAGTGGAGATGCGGGGCGTCGGGGTTTTTCTTTTGCGGGCTGTATTTGTGGGCGCGGGGCGAGCTTCGCCGTGTTCTTCTAGTGGCAGCGGCAGGGTGAGGAGCAGTTGGTCTCCGCGATAGACACGCAGCAGGCCATCCAACTGATGAGCGAGTTCGACCGTTTCTCGGGCGTAGCCGCGCTAGCCGGGCAGAGCGGGTAGGGCGATGGCGTGGGCGCCTAAGCGGATAACGTGGTCCGCTCCCACGACGCGTTGATAGTGCAAGCTCAGGCGGCGCGCCAGATTAAAACGGCGTGGCAAAGCACGAAAGTCACAAGCGGCTTCGGCGGCGGGATGCGCGAAGCGGCGATTGTACTCTGCGCAGAAGCGCTGCAGCACGGTGTTGGCTTGCAGCAAAGTAGTGGCGTGAGCCAGACGTAGTTCGCTAACCAGGCGATCCTGACAAGTGCGCCAAGCCCGCTCGATGCGGCCCTTGGCCTGTGGTGAATACGCGGGGATCTGCTCGATGCCCAGTTCCCGAAGTGCGCGTCCGAGTTGGGTGGGAGATTGTTTTCCGGAAGGTTCCTCGGCGCGCGTCCAGTGCGTGTCATTACGCTGGAAGATATTGTGGCGGTCGCGATACAAACTCAGCGGGATGCCATGAGCAGTAATCATGGCGTGCAAAACGCGCAGATAGCCAAGCGTATTTTCCGGTTCGAGTTGAAAGTGCGCAGCCAGGATCTGACTGGTGGCGTCATCCTGAAAACCGACCAGCGTGAGCTGCGGGCCACGGCCTTCGAGCCAATCGTGACGGCTCGCGTCGGTGAGCACCATCATGCCGAAGCGTGGACGGGGAGGCCGGCGCGAGCGATATCGGCGAGGCCGGCGCTTCTGTGGAGAAGCCAGTTTTGCAGCTCGCAAGATCCGACGCACCGTTTCGCGACTGACCGACAGTTGCTGCTCATTATGAAGTTTTTCCGTCAAGTGCGAATCGTGGAAGCCCTGATATTTGCCGCGGGCCAAGCGCAAGATCAACTGCTTCTGGGGAATGGAAACGGCCCAAGGCATGGAACGTCCGCAATTGCCATGTTGTACCCAGCCGACGGAATCGGGTTGATACCGGCGTTTAAGGCGCTGCACCTGACGTTCACTCAGCTGCAGCAGCCGCGTTCTCAATTACTTTCACCCGTTGAAACTCTTTCTGACTCATCGTCACCATTCTTACAGGGTGACAAAGTCTCGTTGCAGTTAAGGGGTGACATTATCTTGGAGCATCTACACATGCGCTCTCACGACTTGCCCCCGTCATGAGTTGCCGCCATTATGGGTTGCCGCGGAATCACCAGTTGCCCCGGAATCACCAGTTGCCCCGGAACCCCCAGTTGCTTGATAAGCGCTCTGGCCAAACATCGGCGGCAAAAGTCCGTCGAGAATAAGGTTTAATGAAATTTCGAAAGGGAGCTACTCGATGGATCTATACATCGTCCGCCACGGCATCGCGATCGACCGCGAAGACCCCAAATGTCCGCCCGACCCCGAACGTTATTTGACCGAAGAAGGCACAAACAAAACCAGGCAGGTAGCCAAAGCCGTCGCCGCCCTCGGCGTCACGCCGGACCTCTTCATCTCCAGTCCCTATGTCCGCGCCATGCAAACCGCCGAAATTTTTGCGAACGCGCTCGACTACTCCAAACAAAAAATCCGCCGCAGCGATTTGCTCTTGCCCGGCGCGGAAACCTCCGCGCTCTTCCGCGATTTAGCCAAAGACAAACAGTCTGCCTCCGTTTTCCTTTTCGGACACGCCCCACACCTCGACGAACTCATCGCGGCCGCCTTCGCAGCCAAGCACCCCTTCACTGCGCTCAAAAAAGCCGGCGTCGCCGCCCTGCAACTAAAACGCATCTCCCCGCCCAGCGCCGAATTCCTCTGGCTGGCCACATCCCGCCTCCTCCGCCGCGCCGCCAAGTAAGAATCGCCCCAAATTTATTTTTGAATTGTTATCCAGCTAAGAAAAACTCGGCGCTGTTATTGAGAGCTTTTAGGGATACCCCTTGCAGAATTTCACGCCGTTCTGCCCCGTTCAAAATTCGCCAAGTTTCGTTTCGAAGCTTTGTGGGTCGCGGCTTCAGCCGCGACATTGACAACCTTCAACCACAGGGCTTTTGAAGCCCCTGATTCGGACTTTAGCTCCCGACACTTCTAATCCGACGCCCCAGCCACCGCATACAAAACGCCCCGCGGCGCGCTCTCCGGTAGCGCCATCACCTTGGCCGCTTTCTCCGTCGCTCGCACCACCAGCGGCTTACCAAGCACGGTCTCCAACAAATGTTTCCCCGCCGCAAGTCGCGCGGCAATCTCGAGATTGTCCTCCAGTTTCGGGATCATCAGCGTAATCGCGTCCGTCGAATTCTCAATCTTGAATCCCGTCGGCGAATCCACTCCCGACCTATGCAGCACTCGCCCAAGCCGAATAACTCCCGCCATCACGCGAACATTCTCCTGTTGCAACGCGCTCAGCTTCGCAAATTTCGCGTCATTCATCGTCGGTTCCGCCCCGCGATGGAAGCGCACCGCCCAAGCCACCAATTCCCAATCCTCGCGCGTCCACCGCGGCGGCACTTTCAAGCCCAGCAGAAACTTCCGCGTCGCTTTTCGCGGGTGCTTCTGATCCCGTCCCACGGCATGCAGCATCGCCGCTGCGCGCAAATTCCGCCGCATGTTGGCGTCGCCAAATATCGGCTGCAAAACCTTCGCTCGCCGCAACAATTCGAAAATTCGTATCGATATCCTCGCCACACGCGCCGCATTTCGCGGACTCGACTGCGCCGCCCGCGCTGTCGCTTGCAAGCGCGCCAACGCCGCTGCCTCCAGTCGCTCGCCGTGCGGCAATGCGTGCCGCCACTTGTTCCAGATGCTCGTTTTCCCCAGTGTCAGTTGCCGGTACGTCTGCACCCGTTTCCCGCGCTCACGCTGGACAATCTGCTTCCACGCCTTCCGCGCCGTCCCGTCAACTCCGTCCTCAGCTTTAACTTTTTCCGCCAACACATCTAGATCGTGAATGTCCCCCAATAAATCCTGCAGCCGTTTTAAATTCTCACTCCACGCCGCGTGATGCTCCGGCAAAAGGCTCTCAACCGTGTACCTCAGCTTCTTCAGACCAATCCTCAGCGCGTGCCAGGGCTTCGGCTTTTTCGTACGTAGTGCCTGCGCGTGCAGCTGTTTAATCTCCTCAAATCGCTCCCAAGCCAGGCACTCCGCCGCCAATCCACTTACCGGAAGCACTCGCACCCGCTGCCGCAACCGTCCCCGTAATCGCTTCCACTCCTTTTCATCGAACTTGCCCGCCACCCGCAAAACCTCACTCCGCAGCTCCGGTTCGTCCATCTCAAAAGAGCTGTGCATCTGCACCCGCACCGGATCGCTCGCAGGCGTCAATTTCTTGACCCAATCCTCCATCACATGCGCGTCCCGCAGCGCCCCCAACGCCCGAAACAGCTTTTTCGCCGTCTTCCGCATCTCCAGCCAAGCCGCGTCCGGGTCCACCTCTTCGAACACCACCGCCACTGAACGGCACCTTCGAATCGCCACCCTCAAGTCATGCACATTGTCCGGATCCGGATTCGAACGCACCTTATCCAGCTCCGTCCGCACCTTGTCCATGGACTCGGAAAGGTCTCGCCGCTCCAACCGCGGACGGCCGTTAACTTGTGCCTGATCCTCAGCCTTGCTTTGAGCCCTACTTTGGGCCCCGCTTTGAGTGTTATTTTGAGATTGCAGGGTGGTGACGCTAGCCATGAAGTGAAATCCTCGACAGTTCCAGTTTGGGCCGAAATACCTTGCCAAACGATCCTATAGGGTAGCCCTTCGTTGTAGCCTCGTCCAGTCCAGCGCCTGGCCCCACAATTCCGGCCACATCCACACTAAAATCAGCCCCATCGCCGCGCTCATCGCCCCCGCGATCAGAAACACCTTCGACGGATCCGGGTGACCCAGCCTCAACATCGCGAATTGCGCCACCGGCTGCAGCGCCACCCCAATAAACGACAACATATTCGCCACCGCGATGGTTCGCCCCTTCTCCGTAACCGCCGGCCGCCGCTGAATGAGCGCGTTAATAGGCACCACAAAAAAGCCCCCCGCGAAACCGAGCAGAATCAGAAACGAGAGCACGGTGCCAAATCCTATACCCGGCCAAGATAGTAGCGCCGCCATCGCCAGAACCCCGCCAAGCCCCGGTAGCACCATCCCCATCTGTATTTTCTTCCCGGACACAAATCCCGCAGCCAGGCTGCCCAGCCCGATCCCCATGCTCAACCCCGCCAGCAAACAGCTGCTCTGCGTCTCCTCCAAATGCAGAATATCCGCGCCAAACAGCACGATATTCAGCAGCAACAGCGACCCCAGAAACCAGAAAAATGTGTTCGCCACCACCGCCGTCAGTAACGGCCGGTCTCCGCTCATATGTCGCACTTCCGAGAAAAATTCGCGCGGCACATTCCAGTCAAACTTGCGTCCAGGGTCCGCCGCCGGCACTCGCGAAATTTTCAGGCTGATCAGAAGTCCAGCCAGCGCCAGCACCATGAAAATCGCTCCCGACCAGACTTGCCGCCCATGAAACACATGCGCCAAATATCCGCCCGCCAGCGCCGCCAGAATCGCCGCCACCAAAGTCAGAAATTCAATAATCCCATTTCCCCAGCTCAGCTTCGATTCCGACAACAATTCCGGCAGCAATCCATATTTCGTAGGCCCAAAAATCGCGCCCAAAGTGCTCATCAAAAATAGAGCCACGCCTGCCCAACCCAGCCGCCCCAGCGCCAACGCCCACGTAGCCAGCGCCATCACCGCCAATTGCCCAACCACCGTCCCAATCGTCACGCTACGTTTGCTGTACTTGTCCGCCAAAAATCCGCCGGGAATGGAAAACAACAAGAAGGGAACCGAAAACAACAGCGGCACAATCAGCACGAACCACAAATCCCGCTCCTCCTTCGACGCAGCAGTCTCCAGCACCAAAAAACTGACCAGCCATTTCAAAGTGTTGTCGCTGAACGCCCCCTCAAATTGCGTAGCAATCAACGCCCAAAATCCACTCAATTTTGGCGCCACCACCTCCGCGGCAACCCGTTCGCGAGAATCTTCAATCACCCTGGCCATGCGCCGCGCAGTCTATTCCCCAACCCCGTCCCCCGCAACCGTTACTGCAAATCTCCTCATCACAGCTCATCCCTCGGCCTAACACCGGGTGGCGTACCCTTTGCGGTTTTTGCAAAGGGTGGGCGTTCGTCGACTCACCTCCAAAAGCAGCGCACATTTCCATGAAATTTTCAAAATGAGTTTACCGTTGAAATTCCCGAATTTTCTCGAATCTCTTCATTACACGCTATAATTATTAAGAGATGCTCTACGTAGACAATGTTTCCATGCGCTTCGGCCCCCGCGTCCTTTTCGAGGACGTCACTTGCTCCTTCCTCGACGGTCGCCGCTACGCCATCAGCGGCCCCAATGGCGCCGGCAAATCCACATTAATGAAGATCCTCACCGGCGAACTTGAGCCCACCAAAGGCTCCATCACCCGCCCCAAAAAGCTCGGTATCCTGCGTCAGGACCAGTTCGCCTTCGACCAATTCCGCGTCATCGACACCGTCATCATGGGTAACGCCCCACTCCGGCAAGCTCTCGAAGAGCGCGACAAACTTTACGCCAAGCCTCACGACTCGCTCACCGACGCCGACGGCATGCGCCTCGGTGAACTCGAAGGCATCGTCGGCGAAGAAGGCGGTTACACCGCGGAAGCTGACGCCGCCATTCTCCTCGACGGCCTCGGTGTAGAAAGCTCTCTTCACGAGCGCCAAATGGGTGAACTGCAAGGCGGCCAAAAAGTTCGCGTGCTCCTCGCGCAAGCCCTGTTCGGCAATCCGCCGGCCCTGCTCCTCGACGAGCCCACCAACAACCTCGACCTCGATTCCGTCCACTGGCTCCAGGATTACCTGCTCGAATACGAAGGCGTCCTCATCGTCATCTCTCACGATCGACATTTTCTCAATAGCGTCTGCACTCACACCGCCGATATCGACTACGAAACCGTAATTATGTATAACGGTGGCTACGACGACATGGTCCTGGCCAAAACCCAGATTCGTTCGCGCATCGAAACCGATAACGCCAATCGCGAGAAAAAAATCGCCCAACTCAACGACTTCATCGCGCGCTTCTCAGCTGGCACTCGCTCCGCGCAAGCCACCTCCCGCAAAAAAGAAGTCGAGCGCCTGCAAACCACGGTACTCGCGCGTTCCAACATTGCCCGCCCCTACATCCGCTTTGACATGAAGCGTGCTTCAGGCCGGCACCCGCTGGAAATTAAAAGCGTCGTGAAATCCTACGGCGACTTGAAAGTCATCAAGCCCTTCACCGCCAGCATCACTCGCGGCGAAAAAATCGCGCTGACCGGCCGCAACGGTACCGGCAAAACCACCCTACTGAGATCGCTCATCCGCAATGCCGGCGAATTCATAGACGCCGCTGAAAAAGATTTCCCCATCGACAGCGGCATCGTGAAATGGGGCCACGAAGTAACCGTCGGCTATTTCGCCCAGGATCACCGCGACTCCGTCGTCACCGACCTGACCGCTATCGAGTGGCTCTGGCAATTCGACCCACAAGCCTCCCAGGAAGAATTGCGCGGCCTGCTTGGTCAAATGCTCTTCAGCGGGGAAGACGCGCTTAAGCCCACGAAAGCGTTAAGCGGCGGCGAAATCGCGCGCATGATTTTCTGCCGCCTCATGCTGCAAAAGCCAAATTTCCTGGTTCTCGACGAGCCCACCAACCACTTGGACCTCGAATCCATTAACGCCCTGAATATCGCCCTGCAAAAATACGACGGCACGGTCCTTCTCGTCACCCACGACGAAGACGTCCTCGATGAAGTGGCCACCCGCATCTGGCATTTCGAAAACAGTAAAATCGAAGACTTCAAAGGCCCCTACGCCGACTATTTAATCTCCACTCGCGAAAAAGCTTCCTAGCAGCTCCCCGAATTATTTCCGGACGGCATAGTGCAGCCTGACCACCCCATCTGTGAACTTCGTGCTGGAGATCAGTTTCAGTGGCACCGTGCGACGCGCCGGTGCGATCAATGGAATGCCTTCGCCTATAAACGTCGGAATCACATGAATGATAAATTCGTCGATCTCTCCTGCATCCAGAAACGATGCAATGATGGCCGCGCCCCCCATCATCCAGATATCTTTCCCCTTTTTCCCTCGCAGACGCTTTACGAACAATTTGATTGGTTCGTCCACAAATTCCACGCCCGCAGGTAAGGGCGATGGTAGGGCACTGCGTGTGAAGACATAGTTCTTAACTTTGGTATCGAATTCCGCCCCGGGTATGCCTTTCTTTTGAAATTCGAGCGCCATTTCGCATGTCTTCCTGCCCCACAGGATCGTATCGATCGATTTGTAGAAGGCAGTCATCCCATAGTTGCCCTTCGGACTCGGCCGGTCGAGCCAGTCGACGGATCCGTCAAGCCGGGCAATAAAGCCGTCGGCACTCGTGGCAATGTGGACGATGATCTTTCGCTTGCTGACCATAACGCCACAATCCTAATCCGGAACTCCTCGGATTTCCATCAAGCGGTTTTTGAGTAAGAAGGTCGTCACCTCTTGTGTCCCCGTTGCGCTTGCTTCAAATTCGCGCTCACCCCAGGTCCTGCTCACCCCAAAAAAAACTCCTGCCCGCCGTCAGGTGCTCACCGGCGAGCAGGAATCTGTGTTCCAAACAAATCTAAAAATACCGACTAGCGGTTATGTCCACCCTGGCCGCCACCCGGGTTGCGGTCCTGTCCACCGCCGCCCTGGTTCGGATTCTTCTTCCCACTGTCCTTATTCTGGTCCTGCTTCTTGTTGTCCTGTGCCATCTCTAAACTCCTTTATATACTGCGGAAGTTTAAGTACGTCCCCCACGCACCTGCCGCGCGGCGAACGAGGTGTCATCCTCAGCCCGATTATGAAACTGTGCTCATTTCCTTCTATCGGGAGGTTCCTGTATCTGAATCCCGGACAAAACCGATATTTCCTTAGACACTTTCCCGTCATTTTCGCCGTGCATAATCGACAAATTGGGGAGCTCGCTCTCCTGTGTTAGCATCCCGTATACACCCCGTATATAACAACAAGGACCGATGGATTTTTCTCTCAGCGACCACCAAAAACTGATTCGCGATACGGTCCGCCAATTCATGGAAGTGGAGGTGCGCCCCTCCGTAACCCAGCGCGACCGCCAGGAAAAATTTCCCGCCGAGGAAATCCGCAAGCTCGCCGCCCTGGGCTGCTGCGGCATGATGGTCCCCGAAGCCTGGGGTGGCCCTGGCCTTGACACCATCTCCTACGTCCTCATGCTCGAAGAAGTCGCTCGCATCGATGCCGCCATGGCCACTACTCTGGGCGTCACCAATTCCGCCGTCCAAATCCCGCTCCTCAATTTCGGCTCGGAAGCCCAAAAGAAAAAATATCTGCAACGCCTCGCCACCGGCGAAATTCTCGGCGCCTTCTGCCTCACCGAACCCCAAGCCGGCTCCGACGCTGCCGCCATCCAAACCCGCGCCGTCCGCCACGACGCCGTCTACAAGCTCCAGGGCACCAAAACCTGGGTCACCAATGGCAGCGTTGCAGGCGTTTTCATCGTCTTTGCAAAAACCGATCCCGCAGCCGGCGGGAAGGGAATTACCGCTTTCCTCGTCGAACCCAATTTTCCCGGTTTCCGCGCCGGTCGTCACGAGGAAAAAATGGGCCAGCGCTGCTCGCCTTCGGTAGAAATCATCTTTAACGATTGCGAAGTCCGGGCAGAAAATCGCCTCGGCGAAGAAGGCCAAGGCCTCAAAATCGCTCTCAGCGCACTCGACGGCGGCCGCATCGGAATCGCCGCTCTAAGCGTCGGCCTGGCCCAGGGCGCCCTCGAAGAAGCCGTGAAGTACGCCAAGCAACGCCGCGCCTTTGGAAAAAATATCGCCGACTTCCAAGCCATTCAGTGGATGCTTGCCGAGATGCACATGGAAATTGAAGCCGCCCGCGCCCTTTTGTATCAAGCCGCGTGGCTCAAAGACGCGCATCCCATTCGCCTCGGTACCGCCGCCAGCAAAGCAAAACTTTACAGCAGCGAAATGGCCAATCGCGTAGCCGCCAAAGCCGTGCAAATCCACGGCGGCGTCGGCTATTCCCGCGAGACCCCGGTAGAGCGCATCTACCGCGACGCCCGCGTCCTCACAATTTACGAAGGCACCAGCGAAATCCAGCGCATGATCATCGCTCGCGACCTGCTGCAGCGCACCACCGCCGCATGATGCGGTAGGCTGACGCGGCCAGACATGGCCACACGTGGTGCCCAAAGTTTTTGCGCGGTGGTCTTTGTTTGCGGTTGTCTTTTTTTTTTGATTCTAGGTTTGTTGTTTTTGACTTTGGGTGCCGCACCCTTTGCGATTTTCAAACGGTGCGGGTTTAGATGACTGTTCAACCCAAACCTCAACGAATTAGGGCCTTTGATTTTGATTTGTTTTGATTTTGACTCTGGGTTTCTGTTTTTTGACTCTGGGTTCTGTTTTTTGACTCTGGGTTCTGTTTTTGACTCTGGGTTCTGTTTTTGACTCTGGGTGGCCCACCCTAGGTTTTTTAGGGTGGGGGTTTAGATTATTGTGTAACCCAAACATCAACGATCAGGGCCTCTGATTTTGATTCGTTTTTGATTTTGACTCTGTTTTTTTGTTTTAGACTTTGGGTTTTTGTTTTTGACTCTGGGTGCCCCACCCTAGGTTTTTTAGGGTGGGGGTTTAGATTACTGTGTAACCCAAACGTCAACGATCAGGGCCTTTTATTTTGATTTGTTTTTGACTTTTGGTGCCGCACCCTTTGTGATTTGCAAAGGGTGCGGGTTTTAACGACTGTGTACCCGAAATTTTATCGATTAATCGCCTCAACCAAATATCCACCCACTAAAAAGGAAAGCTCTTGGCCTCCAGCATCACCTCAAAAAGCAAACGAGTAGTCAGCGGCATGCGCCCCACCGGCCGCCTACACATCGGCCACTATTTCGGCGCCCTAGAAAACTGGGTCCGCCTCCAAGCCGACCCCGCCTACGACTGCTTCTACTTCATCGCCGACTGGCACGCCCTAACCAGCGACTACGCTGACGCCAGCGCCGTAGCGCAAAACACCATCGAAATCACCACCGACTACCTAGCCGCCGGACTCGACCCCAATAAATCCGTAATCTTCCAGCAATCCCTGGTGCGTGAACACGCCGAACTTCATCTCCTCCTCTCCATGGTCACGCCCCTCGGTTGGCTCGAGCGCGTCCCCACCTACAAAGAAGCCCTCGAAAACGTAAAAGACAAAGACCTCCACACCTACGGCTTCCTCGGCTACCCAACTCTGCAAACCGCCGACATCGTCATCTACAGCGCCGAAGACACCGACCTCTTCGTCCCCGTAGGCGAAGACCAAGTCTCCCACGTCGAACTAAGCCGCGAAATCGTCCGCAAAATGAACTTTAACTTCGGCCTGAAAATTAATGTAAATGAGATAAGCAAGCCCAGTAATTCTGGAATTGTTCATGCGCTATTTGGTGCCTTCCTTGGCAAGACTGGACCAAGTGTCGTCCCGCCAAATTATTCAATGGATGAAATTGAGAAAATGGCGACGCATTTGCGAAGGACCGCGATGGAAGACGGTCTGGACAATTTTTATAATCGCTTTGTTCCTTGGCTTGAGGAGAACACTGCTGCTCGCAGATTTATAGAAATTGGCCGGGTGTTGGTCGAGCCTCAAGCAATGCTCACCCAAACCGCCCGCATCCCCGGCCTCGACGGCCGCAAAATGTCCAAAAGCTACGGCAACGCCATCACCCTATCCGAATCCGACGCCGACATCCGCGCCAAAACAAAAGTAATGGTCACCGACCCAGCCCGCAAACGCCGCACCGACCCCGGCGATCCCGACGTGTGTCCTGTCTACGACTGGCATAAACTGTTCTCGCCGCCGCCCACGCTCGAATGGGCGGCCAACGGCTGTCGCACCGCCGGAATCGGCTGCATCGAATGCAAAAGCGCCATGGCCGACAATTTAATCAAGTGGATTGCGCCCATACGTGAGCGTCGCATCGAGCATGAGAAAAATCCGGCCAGGGTCTTGGAAATCTTGAACGAGGGCTCCAGCAAGGCTCGCGACGTCGCCCAGAAAACCATGTCTCGCGTACGCGAAGCCGTCTTCGGCTGGGACAGCAAACGAAAAGAAATCTTCGGCGCGGCAGGGGAATAAAAACAAATGGCCTCACCCTACAAAATAAATATCCCCATGTACGAAGGTCCTCTCGACCTGCTTCTCGATCTCATCAAGAAGCACGAGATGAATATCCACGACATCCAGATCTCCACCATCACGTCGCAATACCTCGACTATCTCCACAAACTCGAAGAGCTCGACGTCAACGTCTCCGCCGAATTTGTCTACATGGCCGCCACTCTCATCTACATCAAATCCAAAATGCTTCTCCCGCCCGATCCTCTCGCAGGCCTCGAAGCCGAATCCAACGACCCACGCGCCGAATTAGTCCAGCGCCTCGTCGAGCACGAAAAATTTAAAAACGCCGCGCAGCTCCTCTATCAAAAACAACAAATCGAAGAAAACGTTTGGTCCAAGCCCGACAAATCCCTCTACAACGACGAAGGCACCGACGCTGACCTGGTCGTCTCCCTTGTCGATCTCGTAAAAGTTTTCCAGCAAGTCCTCGAGCGCCGCAAAGAAGTCTCCCGCATCGAGCTGCGTCATGAAGAATTCACCGTCGCGCAAATGATCGCTCAACTCCGCGCGCAAATTCTAGCCAGCGAAGACAACACTCTCAATCTCATCCAGTTCTTCGAAGCCTGCCCCTCGCGCCACGCCATGATCGTCGCCTTCCTCGCGGTCCTCGAGATGGTCAAGCTCCAGGCCGTAGCCCTCGTGCAGGAAAAACAATTTGGCGCTATTCTTCTTCGCAAGCACAAGATGTTCGACGTGATCTTTGACGAGCAAGGCGGCATCCGCCAAATCGATGACCAATATCAGTAGCAATCACGTCGCTGAAGTATCAGTAGAAGTCGGCGCGGGCGCTTCGTTTTTGACTTTGACGTTGAGTTTTTGACTTTGACGTTGAGTTTTTGTTTTTGACTTTGGGTGGCCCACCATAGGTTATTTAGGGTGGGGGTTTAGATTACTGTGCAACCCAAACGTTAACGATCAGGACCTTTTTGATTTTGATTCGTTTTTGACTTTGACGTTGAGTTTTTGATTTTGACTTCGGGTGCCGCACCCTTTGCGATTTTCAAAGGGTGCGGGTTTAGATTACTGTGCAACCCAAGCGTCGCGATCAGGACCTTTTTGATTTTGATTCGTTTTTGACTTTGACGTTGAGTTTTGGGTGCCGCACCCTTTGCGATTTTCAAAGGGTGCGGGTTTTGAATTGCAAATAATGTCAGTGAACGCAGCAAACAGGACTCCACCAGGTGTTAAAAGTTAAATGACCAACGAAGAACGAAAAGCCTCTCTGGAAGCCATCATTTACGCCGCCGACGAGCCCGCCACCATCGACCAGCTCGCCACCGCACTCGGCGACGAAAAGCTAGCCGTGCAATCCTCGCTCGACGAACTCGTCGCCAGCTACGCCAGCGAAGACCGCGGCATCGAAATTCGCGAAGTCGCGGGCGGTTTCAAGCTTTACACCAAGCCTCAACATCACGACGTCGTTCGCCGCTTCATAAAAAGCCTGCGCCCGCCGTTGCGCCTCACCATGCCCGCGCTCGAAACACTGGCAGTCATCTCCTACAAACAGCCCGTCACCGGCCCCGAAATCGGCGAAATTCGCGGCGTCAACACCAGCGGCGTTCTGAAAACTCTCCTCGACAAGCGCCTCATCACCACCGCGGGCCGCAAAGAAGTGATCGGCCGCCCCATCCTCTATCGCACCTCCAAAGAATTCCTGATGCGCTTCGGTCTCAGCGATCTCGGCGAATTGCCCAGCCTCAAGGAATTCGAGGCTCTCGCACGCGAAGCTCTCGGCAGCGACGAAGGCGTAGCCGCTCCCGACGAAACACCAGACGAGCTCCCCACCGACGAGCTCGATGAACTTCTCGACTCCCCGGAAAACACCGCCATTCAATCCGAACCCGCCTCCGACGGCGCCCATCACGACCGCCTGGATCCGGTAGATCCACTAGTCGACTCCGCGGAAAATCCCAGCCACGATGGCCACGACCGCATGGACCCATTCGTCTCCGCCTTCGCATCCAAGCTGCAGGGAGAAAACATGGCCACCCACAAAATTCCCTCCAACCAAGCAAACGACGACGATGAGCTAGCCGCAGAAGTTAACGCTACCGGAGAAGGCATGCCCGCAGGCGAGCTCGACGAAGCACCCAAAGATCCCGCAGCCGTCCAGTCCCCCGAATCCTCCTTCGACACCGAACATCAACGCAAAAATGTCACCTCGGCAGGGAAGGCCACCGAGAAGCCCAGCGAAGAATCAAAGGGAGTAGCCGCCGGCGAATAACCCCGATATTTTCGAGGCGTAGCAGTTTTCTTTCTTTTAGGAGTTTTCTTTCTTTTGCATTAGCAGTTTCTTTTTTTTGGGTGGCCTACCCTTGCGGTTCTTGCAAGGGTGGGGCACTCGCTCACCAACGCAAATCAAACCGTTCTAAATTTTCCACGAGTGGAAACGAGCCTCTCCCTCCAAATCATCCCCAAATGTTCGTCTTTAAACTTCTTCTTTAAACAGTGCGATTTCCGCAAAACCCGTTCACAATAGATACCGCCACAATAAATCTCAACCATCGGATCACGTAAAACAAAATGCTAGAACGCCTCCAAAAAATCATCGCCCGCGCGGGCATCGCCTCTCGCCGCCACGCCGAACAACTCATCGTCAGCGGACAAGTCCGCGTCAACGGCCAGGTCGTCACCGAACTCGGCTCCAAAGCCGACGCCAAAGAAGATCGCATCGAGGCCGCAGGCAAACTAGTCGAAGCCAACGAACGCCGCGTCTACATCATCCTCAACAAGCCGCCCGAAGTTGTCTCCACGCTAGCCGATCCCGAAGGCCGCAAAACTTTAAGAAATTGCCTCAAAGGTTTACCCGAGCGCGTCTATCCCGTCGGCCGCCTCGACTACGACGCCAGCGGCTTGGTTTTCTTAACCAACGACGGCGACCTCGCCGCCGAAATGCTGAAAGACTGGGCCAATCTCCAGCAGCATTACCACGTAAAAATAAAAGGCCGCCTCATGATGGACGAGCTCGAGCGCCTCGGCCGCAACGCCGCCGCTACCATCCGCACGGTTCGCCAACCCGACGCCACTCGCGGTCACGCCGAAAATTTCTGGTATGAAGTTGCCTTGCAGGACTCCAAAAAAGACATTCTCCGCCGCGTCCTCTTCGCAGAAAAACATCCCGTCGAAAAATTAAAACGCATCGCGCTAGGCCCACTCACGCTGGAAGGCCTCCCACAAGGCCGCTACCGCCTGCTCATCGACAAAGAAGTTGACGAACTTCGCCGCGCCCTGAAAATTCCCCCAAAACCGCGCACGTTATTTATTCCCGATCAGCAATTGTCCGAGCCTGGCGCCCGCCCTGCGCCCTATCCTCATCCCGCGCCCTATCCTCACCCTGCGCGTTCAGAAAATCGTGAGCAACCTCGCGCCGCAAATTCCGGCGGCCATCGCAAACACGGCCCGCGCCCCAGCCGCCCACCCTCACCCAATCGTCTCGAAACCATGGACCGCGAGGATTTCCAACGCGAAAATTCACCGGCCGATCGCTCCCGTCCATTCCAGTCGAGACCTCATTTCTCCAAACCCGATTCCTCGCGGCCAACTGATTCAAGATCACGTGATTCAAGATCGGACGACTCAAAATCGTCGCGCCCTTTCACTCCCGGTCGCCCCTTCAATACCGGCCGTCCACCTTCTTTTGCTCGCCCCTCCGCTGATGGTCGTCCCAACAAATGGAATCAAAACGGCCCAAAAAGCGGTGGTTCAGGCTCAGAGGGCGGACGCCCACCTCGTCCTTTCAGTCCCGGTCGTCCTTCTGGCCCCAGCCAGCCATCCGCTCCCGCTCGCCCGAATAAATGGAATCAGAATCGCGGCCCTCAAAGCGGCCCGAGAAGGGAAGGCTCAGCTCCCGGTCGCCCCTTCAGCCCCGGCCGTCCCTCTGGCCCCAGCCACACGTCAAATCCCGGTCGCCCAAATAAATGGAATCAGAATCGTGGCCCACAAAGCGGCCCGAGAAGGGAAGGCGCAGCTCCAGGTCGTTCCTTCAGCCCGGGACGTCCCTCAAGCGCTGGTCGTCCCCCAGATTCGCGCCAAAGAAAAAATACTCGCAAGCCGTTCCGCCCCAATCCCAAACGAGCCCCGCGATAATTTCACCGCGCATCAATAAAAATTTGCCATGAAAACATCCATCCCCGAAAACTGGCCACGCACCAACGACGCACTCGCCGACATCCTCAGAAACTATAAAACCATCGCGGTAGTCGGCCTCTCTTCCAATCCCAGGCGCCCCAGTTTCGGCGTCACTCAATACATGCAGTCCGCCGGCTATCGCATCATCCCCGTAAATCCCAACGAAACCCAAGTCTTGGGCGAAAAATCCTACCCGCGTCTCGAAGACATCCCCAAATCCCATCACATCGAAATCGTCGACATCTTCCGCCGCTCCGAAAACATTCCACCGGTCGTCGACGGCGCCATCGCCATCGGCACAAAAGTCATCTGGATGCAGCAGGGAATCGAAAACCAAAATGCCGCCGCCAAAGCCTGCGCCGCCGGCCTCTACGTAGTCGAAGACGCCTGCATCCTGATCGAGCACCGCCTCCGCCAAGGCCGATAAGTTCAATTAACAAGCATGTCATTTGAAATAGAAGAGTGTGTGACTACCCGGACCGGGTGCCCCAGGTTCGCAGTTGAGGTATAAACTTGGGTCCTGCAGTTGAATTTTTTATTTTCTTTTTTGACCGGACTTACTGCACCGACAAAGGAAACACCGACAAACTATGTTTCCCCACCGCGATAACCCCAAGCAACTTCCCATCCCCCGAAATCCCAAAATCCCGAAATCCAATCTCCCGCAAAATCGGCCGTGGCCCAGGCTGCGCCATCGCAATCTCCTTACCATCCGCAACCTCGGCAAGTTCCGGTAAATCAATCCACACCAACTCTCCAGTCTTTTTCTCCACCGCACGCTTCAACAATATCCGCTGCTCATCAGTCGCCCAGTGAAAAACGCCCAGCCCCGCACGCACCCGCGCCACCCGATGCGGCGAACTCAGATCTCGAATCTCCAGCACTTCCTTATCAACGTAATATGCAACCTTCTTGCCGCTAGGCGAAACTGAAAGCCCGCCCGCAAAATCCTGCAGCGTGGCCAACTCCTTATCGTCCTGGGCCAGTAAATCAAGCCGCAGCAGCCGCGGCGGTCCCGTTTGTGCCCGATCCTGTTCCACCGCAATCGCCACGTTGGTCCCCGCAATCGTATCCGCATCCGCAAACGTTCGCCCCTCAAACGCCGCGCCCGCCGGCCCGGTCGACACATTTATATAGTGAAACGAATACAACGCCCGAGGCTTTACCGCCTCGCTCATATAAACAATCGTCGCGTTATCCTTCAACCAGAACGCATTCGCCGAATCCCGTATCACGTTATCGCCGCCGTTGATGCGCACTTCCTTGCCGTTCTCGTCCAGCACCACGGTCATGAACGAATCCTGCGTTTTCCCACTCTCATCAATCACCGAAGTCACGAAAAGCCGCGCCAGTATCAGCCTTCCATCCGGCGACCACCGAAAAGAATCCACCGCATAGCTGAACGGCGCATTCCCAAATTTAAACTTGTCTCCCTGCAGCAGCCGCCGCTTCTTGCCATTCGCCTCCAGTAGCCAGATATCGTCATGCTCCAGGTCGTACAACTTTGTTTTCATGTTATGCCGCACGGAAAAAATGATGCGCCCATCCGGCGCAAATGCAAACGCGCTGATATCCTCATCAATCGTCTGCAGCGGCTTCTCAAAATCCACCACCTGCGCCCGCGCCGCCGGAATCATGCAACACCCGAAAAACACGCACACCAGCGCGCACGCTCTCCGCACCCTCTGGTATCGGCTGGAACAAAGGCAAATCACAAGTTGTCTCTGGAATTAACTACCGTTTGAAGGTGCTCACCATCAAAGTATTTGCGTAGTAGAGGAATCTCTCTTCGATCCCTCGCGAAACCAAACCGTCCCATCCCCGCTCCGCACGCAATCACCACCGCCTCATTCCTTCGCCCCTCGCACCTTCAATTTCCGAATCTCCTCCAACCTCTGTCGCAGTCGCGCTTCAAATCCCTGATCCGTCGGCTTGTAATACGTCCTCCCCGCCAAATTCTCCGGCAAGCAAGTCATATCCGTAACTTTTTCCTCAAAGTTATGCGCGTATTTATATCCCGCGCCGTACCCCACGTTCTTCATCAATCCCGTTACCGCATTTCGCAAATGCAGCGGCACCGGATCCGCTTCCGTCTTCGCCACATCCTCCATCACCTCGCCATGCGCCGTGTATAGCGCATTCGACTTTGGCGCCAGCGACAAATACACCGCCGCCTGTGCCAGCGCGAGGTGCCCTTCCGGCGCGCCCAGAAAATCAAACGCATCTTTCGCCGCCAGCGTCACCGCCAGCGCCCCAGGCTCCGCCAATCCAATATCCTCGCTAGCCATACGCACCAATCGCCGCGCCAAATACAACGCATCTTCGCCCGATTCCAGCATGCGCGTCAGCCAATACAGCGCCGCATCCGGATCCGAATTCCTCACCGACTTATGCAACGCCGAAATTAAATTAAAATGTTCTTCGCCAGCCTTGTCATACCGCAACAACTTCCGCTGCAAAATATCTTCCAGCAGCAGCGGCGTGATCGCCAGCACCCCGTTCCGGTCGCGTATGGCGCTGCGCGCCGCCAGTTCCAGCGTGTTATAAGCCGACCGCGCGTCGCCATTCGCAAACGAAGCAATCCGCATCAACACATCGTCGCTGGCCTCAAACTGTTCGTTCCCCAGTCCGTGTTCTTTATCCAGCAGCGCCCGCCGCAGCAGCTCCGCAATCAAAGGCGTCGGTAGCGCCGCCAATATGTACACCTTCGTCCGCGACAGTAGCGGCGAAATCACCTCAAACGAAGGATTCTCGGTTGTCGCCCCGATAAACGTTATGTGTCCTGCTTCCACATACGGCAGAAACGCATCCTGCTGCGTTTTATTAAATCGGTGCACTTCATCCACAAACACAATCGTGCGGTGCCCCGACCGCGACTTGCGCTCCGCCACCGCCATCACTTCTTTAATTTCTTTGATCCCCGCCAGCACCGCGCTGAACGACACAAATTCCGAGCGCGTCAGCCGCGCAATCAATCTTGCCAGAGTGGTCTTCCCACACCCCGGCGGACCCCATAGCAGCATCGACCCGATATCGTCATTCTCAATTTGTGTGCGAAGCGGTTTGCCCGGCCCCAACAATTTCTCTTGCCCGATAAATTCGTCCAGCGTGCGCGGCCGCATGCGCTCCGCTAACGGTTGATGCGCCGCGGGCACTTCCGACTCCAGCGAGTTCCCGCCTGGACCTAACGGTATTTTGTTGAATAGGCTCACGGCTTTTGGATGTTACGCGTACGCATAGAGTTGCGCTGCCGTGCCGCTTCATAAAACAGCACTGCCGCCGCAGCCGCCGCATTCAGCGACTCCACGCCACTGGCCATTGGTATTCGTATGCGCGCATCCGCGCTGCGTTCCACTTCTACCGGAAGCCCCGACCCTTCATTACCCACCAGCAACGCCGACGCCTCGCACCAATCCACTTCCCACGGAGCCAGCAGCGGCTGTTCACCTGTCTCCGGCTCATGCACACTCGATGCTAGCATTCGGAATCCCACCACTTTCAATTGCGTCATTAAAATTGGCAGCGGAGTTCCCGATAACACCGCCAGGTGCAGCGCCGCTCCCGCCGAAGCCCGCAACGCTTTTGGCGAAAATGGACTTGCCGTCCCGCTTTGTCCCGACGCAGAAATCGCTGCTCCCGTCGCGCCAAACGCCGCCGCGGTCCGCAAAATGGTCCCTACATTTCCAGGATCCTGCACGCCGGCCAAAACCACCAGCAGCGGCGAACAAACACCCTCCGGCGCGCGCACCAAATCGTCAAATGTCGTAACGCGCGGTTCCACCAGTGCCGCGACTCCTTGCGGATGCTCGGTATCCGCTAGCCCCTCAAAAAGTCGATCAGTCGTCTGCAAAACTGGAAAAGCAATTTCCGGTCGACCAATAAAAGGCGCCAGTCGCTCGCGATATCGCGCGCCTGTCTCGCTGAATAACACCGCATCGATCCGGCATCCCGATCGCAGCGCTTCTTCAACTAGCCGCACGCCCTCCACGCCAACGAATCCCGACTCCGTCGGAATCCCCCCGCGCAGCGCCATGCGAAATTGTTTCAGCCATCGATTATCGCGACTGGTAAGCACTGCGGACGCCCCGCGCACTGCCGCCGCCTGCCCGGCTGCAGCGCCAGTTGCAGAACGTGGTGCTCGCGCACTGCGCGTCCCGCTTGGTGGCGCTCCCGTCGCTCCTGAAGGTGTCTTCATCGCCCGAAAGCGTAGCATCCTTCCCCAGCCAAACGCACTTCACCAATTACCTGAGGTCTGTTTCGAATTTGTCTTTCGTGATTTATCTCAGAATTAGCGCAGGATCGGGATTCAGCGAAGCGTCGGCCAGCAGCCCAGCCCGGAATCGTGAGTAGGCCGCTGCCGCAATCATCGCGGCATTATCAGTAGAGAGTGCTCGGCTGGGAAAAAACACTTCTAAGCCAGAGGACTCAGCGCGTTTTTCAAACGCAGCGCGCAACTCGCTGTTAGCCGCCACGCCGCCCGATACCAGTATAGACTCCGCGGAAATACTTTCCGCCGCAGCCATAGTTTGTTCCACCAGGGTCCGCACCACCGATCGCTGAAATTCGTGAATCAACGCCAAAGTCTGCTTGTCGCATAGCGGCAACAATTTTTCAAAGCTATTCTCACCGCGCTCCAAAGCGGCTTGGCGAACGCCGATGTCTTCGGAATATTCAGGATGTTCACGCAAATGATAAAGCACCGCAGTCTTCAAACCGCTGAAGCTGAAGTCCAGTGCATTGCCTCTCATTTTCGTCGGCCCAAATCTCACCGGCGGCGCCACACCATTCCCCGCGCCATTGCTGCCCGCATTGCTCGCGACTGCCAAACGGTCGAGTATCGGACCGCCAGGGTAGCCCAGCGCCAAAAGTTTCGCGACCTTATCGTAAGCTTCGCCGGCCGCATCGTCCCGGGTTTGCCCGATTTTGCGGTAGCTCAGCGATTTCCAGTCCTCTGCCGTGCGATTCGGCGTCTCGGTTACTTCGTAAAGAACCGTGTGCCCGCCAGAAACAATCAAACACACCGCAGGGAATTTCACCTTCCGCCCCACGCGGTGCGCCTCCAGAAAAACTGCGTGCACATGGCCTTCAAGGTGATTGACCCCAATCAACGGTTTCTTAAGCGCGGCCGCCAATGTTTTTCCATATGTGATCCCCACCAGTAAAGCTCCCACCAGCCCCGGCCCTTGTGTCACCGCGATAGCATCCACTTCATTAAGCTGCATCTTCGCTTGCGCCACAGCCTCGCGAACAACTGGCACGATCTGCCGCAAGTGTTCTCGTGACGCCAACTCCGGCACCACGCCACCATATTTTTTATGAATTTCAATCTGCGACGCTACCACGTTCGACAGCACGTTGAGCCCGTCCGCAACCACCGCCGCCGCCGTCTCGTCGCAAGACGATTCAATTCCAAGGATGCGTGTACTCATAAACCCGTTCTCAATTGACGATATCCATTCTTCTACAGTGACGGTCGGATTGACAAATCTGCACGCCAGCAGCTACTTTCATGAATCCTTATGACCATCGATAATAAATCTTCTGCAGCCACCAAGTCTTCAGAGCCCACTCCACAAAAACACCAGAGAGTCCGCAAGGCCGTTTTGCCCGCCGCCGGACTCGGCACCCGCTTCCTGCCCGCCACCAAAGCGCAACCCAAGGAAATGCTGACCGTCGTAGACAAGCCGCAAATTCAATACGTAGTTGAAGAATGCGTCGCCGCAGGCATCGAGCACATCATTATCGTCACTGGTCGAGGCAAAAGCTCCATCGAAGACCACTTCGACGCCTCGCCGCTCCTGGAAAAGTTCCTCGAAGACAAAGGCAAGACCGAGCAAGTCGAATTGGTTCGCAGCATCAGCGACATGGTGCAGATCAGCTACACTCGACAGAAAGAGCCGCTGGGTCTGGGCCACGCCGTTCTGGTAGCTCGCGATCTGGTCGGCGATGAACCCTTCGCCGTGCTTTTAGGCGACGTTCTGATTCCTGGCAAAAATCCCGCCACCAAACAATTAATCGACGTATACGAAGCCACCGGCGTTGGCGCCATCGCCGTCGAAGAAGTGCCGAAAAATAGAACCCATCTTTACGGCATCGTCGATGCCGAGCCTGCCCCGCAGCCGCCTTTTGGCGCGCGCTTGCTGCGAATCAAAGATTTGGTGGAGAAACCAAAGCCAGAAAATGCTCCATCAAATCTCGCTATCACCGGCCGGTATGTTTTACCCCCGGAGATCTTCGAGCACTTAGCGCGAACCAAGCCCGGTGCAGGCGGAGAAATTCAACTGACCGATGGCCTGCGCATTTTGGCGCAGCAGGAGGGCTTGTGGGCCTACATCTACGAAGGTGTTTCCTACGATGCCGGCGACAAACTAGGATTCTTAATCGCCACAGTAGAATTAGCACTACAAAACGAAGAATTAGGCGCCGGTTTCAAAGCCTATCTGAAGTCACTGAAGCTCACCTAAGAATTGATCAAGCGATTCCGGGTGGCCCATCCTTTGCCGCTTTTGCAAAGGGTGGGGCTTTTTGGGACGCTTCTCTCCGACGCTTTGCTCGGTGAATCCGCCGGTGCTGCGCTAAAACTGACCGCTAATCTTTTTTCCCGGCCGAAGATTTTTTCTGCTTACTATCCTTCGACGAAGACGATTCCTTCGACTCGCCCTCTTTTCCCGAAGAATCTTTTGAGGAACTTTCCTTCGAACCCGAATCCTTGGAGTCAGAACCCTTCGACGAAGATTCCTTCGACTCGCCCGCCTTGTCTGCGCTGCCGTCGGATTTCTTCCCATCTCCGGCATTCGGCTTAGCCGCGTAATCATTCACATACCAGCCCGACCCCTTGAACTTAATAGCCGGCGCAGTAATCACCGATTCCACTTTGCCCTCGCAATGAGGACATTTCTTCAGGTGCGGCCCGGCGACCGGCTCGATTTTGTCAGTGTGGCGCCCACACTTCAGGCAAGCGTATTCGTACAGCGGCACAGAAGTCTCCTCGCTGAATTAGAAATCACATTATAACATGCGTGGGAGTACGCTTCCGGAGCGCATGATAGACTCGAACCCATGAGCAGTAAGAAATTTCGTAGATTTTCCAAAGTGCACAAACCGGACAAAGTGGGCGAAGCGTCCTCCGAAGCGCAAACTAACGGTGAAGTACATGGCACGCCTGCAACCACCGCCGGCTGCCTCTACCTGGTTGGCACTCCCATCGGCAATCTCGAGGACCTCACCTTCCGCGCTTTGCGAATTCTAAAAGAAGTGGATCAGATCGCTTGCGAAGACACCCGCCACACCTCAAAACTCCTCAACCACTACCAGATCGATAAGCCTCTCGTGAGTTATCACGAGCACAACGAAATGACTCGCGCGCCCGAACTGGTCGTTGCGCTCGAGCGAGGCGCTCGAATCGCCCTCGTATCCGACGCCGGAATGCCGCTCGTTTCCGATCCCGGTCACCGGCTCGTTGCCATGTGTTTGCGCCATCACATTCAGGTGATGCCCATTCCCGGGCCTTCGGCATTGTTGGCGGCTCTTTCGGCCTCCGGTTTGCCCAACGAAGAATTCCTGTTCGTTGGTTTTTTACCGTCGCGCAGCGGCGAACGTCGCCGCGCCCTCGAACGCCTTCGCATCGAAAATCGCACCATCATATTTTACGAAGCCCCGCATCGCGTGGAAGAATGCATCGCGGACGCGCGCGAAATATTAGGAGACCGGCCCGCTTGCCTTGCACGCGAAGTCACTAAACTTCACGAAGAATTCAGACGCGGAAAACTTTCCGAACTCACTTCTTCTCTGGAAGCGCGTCCCGCGCGAGGCGAGATTACTTTATTGATCGGACCGGAAGACGCCGCCGAAGCCCGCGCGAATCTGGACTCCACGCAAAGCTTATCGGAGCGCGTGGACGAATTAATCCGTCAGGCCAAACTGGATCGCAAAGACGCCTTAAAATTGGCAGCTAAGGAACGAGGCCTGACGCGCAGAGCCGCTTATGGACAACTGCTCGAAGCCTTGGGTAAAACCGAAGTGGAATAAAGAAGTTGAATTAAAAAAAGTAGAATGAAAAAGTGGAAATGAAGCAATCGTGCTAAGCCGCCGATTCTGAAAGAAACATCCTCCGAAAATGTGGCCCGGTAAACTGCACCCCAATAATATTTTCTCCCCGGGACTCAAGACTCTTTACATGAACCACCCGGCCTCGCGTCGCGAAATCCGATTCCGCGTTTTTGCGCCGAACCGAACTTTGCGCAATGGGAATGTGGATTTCCACATCGCAGCCGATAGGCAGATCGAAGCGCGTCACAAATGCCGCGCCGCCCCGGCATAAATTTTCGCTGGAAGTTTCTTCTTGGAAAGCTACTCCGCGGCTGTCCCGCCCGCTTACCGTCAATGGTAAGCGCACCGCGAGCCTACGATCCGTGCGTTGCGCCGAAATGGCTGTACTGCGCTGGAGCATGGACGGGGTCCTCTCCGGCTGATTTCGACCGGCCCGCGAAGAATCCTTCTACACTCTCTAACACTTCGCTGGGCGTTCGCGCCGCGTGTACGATACGGCGAAGCTCGCTGCCATTCCCCACACCGTGGGTGAACCAGCATGCGAACTGCTTCATTTTGCCCACCGCATCCGGCAAATTGGCAGAACTAATCTGTCGGTAGTATCCGGAAAGTAACTGGTGCCGTCCCTCGTCGCTGGGCAGGTCATATCGCCCTGTTTCGGCATATTGCTGCATCTGCAAAAAAATCCATGGATTGGTCGCCGCGGCCCGTCCGATCATCACCGCGTCGCAACCCGTTTCTTCCACAATGCGTGCGGCATCTTCGGGCGTGTTGATATCCCCATTCCCGATGACCGGAATCTTGACTGCCTGCTTGACCCGCGTGATCAGATTCCAATCGGCGCGCCCACTGTAGCCTTGAGCCCGCGTGCGGGGATGTACAGCGACCCCTTCCACCCCCACGGCCTCCGCCATTTTGGCCACCTCGACAGCCACGATGGAATTGTCATCCCAGCCAGCGCGCAGCTTGATGGTCAGCGGAATACGAACCGCAGCGCGCACCGCGCGAAAAATCTCGCCCAGCAGCTCCAGGTCGCGTAGCAAACCCGAGCCGCCGCACTTCACAACTTTTTTGGCCGGGCAGCCCAGGTTGATGTCCACGGCGTCGTACCCGAGGTCTTCCACCATCTTCGCCGCTTGCGCCATAACTTCGGGATTCGCGCCAAAAAGTTGCGCCGTAATGGGATGCTCGTCTTCTTGAAAATACAAATACCGCAACGTCTTAGCGGCGCTGCGAGTAATCCCTTCCGAAGAAGTAAACTCCGTCATCAGCAGCCCACAGCCGCCCAATCCACGAATTACGCGCCGGAAAAGTGTGTCCGTGACGCCCGCCATAGGCGCCAGGATGGTAGCTGGCTGAATAACGAGGTCGCGAATTTTAAACGATGCAGGCAACACGGATTTATTTGCATTCTTCCGAAATTTCCGGATCTTGTCGCAGGAATTCTTCTACCTTGAGGAATTTTCGCCCCAGCGCCGTGCTGTAAGCAGACCACTGATCATCACCCGCGCCGCTGGCCAGCGCCGCCCGCACCGCCGCCATCTTCGAATCCAGATCATCCATGTAGTGAAATACCATCGCCTCGCGGATCATCGGCAATTTCGGCGAGCCAAACTCATACTGCCCGTGATGACTGATCAACATATGCTGCACCACCGTTTTCAGTGGAGCAGGGAAGCCCGGAATCCCATCCATGGCCCGCGACACAGTCTCCAGTTCCATCACAATGTGCCCCAGCAGCTGCCCCTCGGTCGTATATCCAATCGCCCGCTCGTAGCAAAGCTCATCCAGCTTGCCAACGTCGTGCAGCATCGCCGCAGTCAGCAGCAAATCCACATCCAGCTCCGCATAGTGCATAGCCAAAATCTGCGCCAACGCACACAGCCCCACAACATGCTCCAGCAGCCCGCCAATAAAAGCGTGATGCATCACCTTCGCGGCTGGCGCCCGTTTATACCGTGGCGCGATTTTCGGATCGGTGACAATCCCAGTCACCAGCGTCTTCAGCGACGGATTGCCAATCGATTGCGCGAACCCGAGAAGCCGCTCGTACAACTTCTCGACGTCCTCTTTGGTATGCGGCAAAAAATCGACAAGATCGATTTCCTCCGGCTTGGCTCGCCGCACCTGCTGCAACGCCAACTGCGGCCTGTTGCGAAAAATTTCTACGCGCGCCTGCACTTTTACAAAGTCATCGCGATTGATGTCTTTAGCGATGGTCTCGAACAAGTCCCACATGCGCGCTTCGATCGTCCCGCTGCGATCCCCCAGCTCAAGCCGCAGATAGGACTTGCCTTCGCGCGTGTTGCGAATTTCTTTTTCGTGTACCAGGAAGAAAGTGGTGATTACTTGCTCGCTGCCTAACTCCGTGACGAACGGCGTCTTCATTGGCCAGAGCCAGAGTCCGGCTTTTTCCCGAACAAAACGTATTTCTTGTGTGCCTTCTTGGCCTTCTTGGCCGCTTCAGGCGTCGCACTCACCTCTTGAATCTCCGAGTTCCCGCCGCCCGCAATGTCCTGGAACCCCGGCTTGATCACCACGTAGCTTTGTTCCCGCAACGTCTTCACGTATTCCCGCAGAGCCGGCTCCATGCGCGCCGAATACAGCTTGTCGGTAATTTCCGGTTCAACCTTGGCAAGCGACTGTTCGCCTTCATCGTAATGTTCCAGAACCTGCAGAATCAAAAACCCCTGCTTGGTATCCATGACGTCCGTAACTTCATTCTTCTTCATCTTAAAAACCGTGTTTTCGAGCTCTTTGGAGAGTTCGCCCCGTTTATAAACCCCCAAAAAGCCGCCCTGCTTGGCTGTGCTGCCATCCGAAAAGCGCTTGGCCATTTCCCCAAAATCGTCGCCATCGTGAATACGCTTGAGCGTAGTCTCCGCTTTCTTTTTCAGCTCCGCGATTTCTTCCGGCGATTTCTTTTCCGTATTCACTTCGATAGAGCGCAGTGCCACCTGCTCGGGCCGCACGAACTCCGCTTTATGCTCGTTGTAATATTTTTCGATTTCATCGTGCCCGATGGTAATGTGCGAACCCACCTCGCTGCTGATCACCCGCTGCGTCAACACTCCGTTGCGGATATTATTCTTGAAATCTTCCCAGTTCAGTCCCTGGCTCGATACCGCCTTCTCCAAATCTTCCATGCTGGTCAAATTGTTCTGGATGCGGATTTGATCCAGCTTCTTGATTACATCAGGCTCCACACTGAGGCCCATATCCTTGCCGCGCTGCACCAGCAAAGATTGATCGATCAGGTCACGCAGTGCGTTTTTCTGCCGATCTTCGACCGCAATCTCCAGCTGTTCCGGCGTGCAATGCCCCTGGCAATCCTGTTTGGCCTCGTCAGCCGCAGCTACTCGAGCCTTCTCGTATTCCGAGCGCGTAATAATTTCGTTGTTCACCCGCGCGATAATCTCCTCCACCACGCGCCCCGAGTTGGGATCGATCTTCGTAGCCGGAGGCGGAGTTTTCTTCGCGGGAGCCGGCGTTGTCGTGGTTTCGGGCGTTGCCGGCGCCATCCCGGGTTTTTCGAGCGCGGGCGTCGACTTATCTTGCGTGTCCGCAGGCTTAGGCTTCGGATTGTTAGCAGAGTTATCCTGAGCCACGCTCGCGAACGGCAACGCTCCGGAAAGCGCCAAATATATTAGTAATTTACGCATTATTACCTCGTCTTGAGTTTAGCACTTTCAATTATTTCTAGCAGTCTAGCTCTCGCCTTGAAGCCCCAGCAATACGTTTCTGACCGATGCCGCCACCGGCTCCCCCCGGGCCACTTCCATCCAAAGTACCCCGCTGGGATCGAGTTTGATCCCTTTTCGCGATCGCACTACGGAGACCAGCCTGGCCGGATCAAGTGTAGTCTCCGGATAGAACCGAATAGCCACCTTGCTACCTTGCCGTTCCACGGAAGAAATACGCAGGCGCTCGCTCATGGATTTGAGGGTGGCATACTCCAATAGGTTTTCTACCGATTTGGGCAACGCTCCAAACCGATCCTCCAGTTCCTTGCGAACGTCCTGCTTCTCCGCCTCCGTCGAAATCGACGAAATCCGCTTGTAAGTCCGCAACCGCAAATTTTCGCTGGGAATGTAATCCTGCGGAATGCGCACATCGAAGCCCAGGTTGAGCGTAGTGCGCAGCTCCGGCGTAACATCCTCGCCTTTCAACTTGGCAACTGCGCGTTCCAGCATCTGGCAATACAAATCAAATCCGATAGCTTCGATATGCCCGTGTTGCTGTCGCCCCAGCATGTTGCCCGCGCCACGCAATTCCAGGTCCAGCGCCGCAATGCGGAATCCCGCTCCCAGTTCGCTGAACTCTTTCATCGCCGCCAACCGCTTCCGGGCGATATCCGACAAAATTTCCTCCGGCGGCACCAGCAAATACGCATAGGCACGCTGGCTCGATCGTCCCACTCGTCCCCTCAACTGGTATAACTCCGCCAAGCCCAGCCGGTCCGCGCGATTAATCAAAATAGTATTCGCCCGCGGAATATCCAGCCCATTTTCAACAATCGTCGTGGCCACCAGCACATCCGCCTCATCGCGGATGAATTTCAGCATCACCGCTTCCAATTCTTTTTCGCCCATTTGTCCGTGCGCCACTACCACCCGCGCCTTGGGCACCAATTTCGAAACCAGCGCCGCCAGCGAATAAATCGATTCGACCCGGTTGTGGATGAAGTACACCTGACCTTCGCGAGCTAACTCCGTTTCTATCGCGCGCTGCACCAGGTCCTCTTGAAAAGGCGCAACCACCGTCTGAATCGCCAATCGGTCGCGCGGCGGAGTCTCGATCAGCGACATGTCGCGCAGTCCCACCAGCGACATGTGCAGCGTTCGCGGAATCGGTGTAGCCGAAAGCGCCAGTGCGTCCACGTTTTTGCTCATTTCCTTGAGCCGTTCTTTGTGCGCCACTCCAAATCGCTGCTCTTCATCAACAACCAACAGCCCCAGTTCCTGAAACTTTACGTCCTTGGATAAAAGCCGGTGCGTCCCAATCACGATGTCGACTTTTCCCGCCTCCAGGTCCGCCAACGTTTTCTTCTGTTCCGCCGTACTCCGGAATCGACTCAGCATGTCGATGCGTACCGGAAACGCCGCGAATCGATGCTTGAACGTTTCAAAATGTTGAAACGCCAGCACCGTCGTCGGCGACAGCACCGCAACTTGTTTGCTATCGGCCACCGCTTTGAACGCCGCGCGCATGGCCACTTCGGTTTTTCCATAGCCAACATCGCCGCACAGCAACCGGTCCATCGGGGCCGCCCGCTCCATGTCTCTCTTGATATCTGTGAGCGCGGTGTTCTGGTCAGGAGTTTCTTCAAATTCGAACGCGTCTTCAAACTCCCGTTGAAAATTTCCGTCCGCTGTAAACGCGAATCCTGGCGCCGTCTTCCGCTGCGCGTAAAGCGCCAAAAGCTGGTCCGCCATGTCTTCAACCGATTTGCGCGCCCGCGTCTTCCGCGTGTTCCACGCCGTGCCGCCCAGCTTGTCCAGCGGAGGATGGTCGCCCTCCACGATGCGATAGTTCTGCACCAGGTCCATGCGCTCCAAAGGAACGTACAGCCGTGCTTCATCCGCGTACTTGAGCAGCATGAATTCGCCGCGGCGCCCGTCAGACTCGATCTGCCGCAGCCCATCGAATTGCCCGATGCCATGATCGACGTGCACCACAAAATCCCCAGGCTTGAGCTCCGCAAAATCGCTGAAGAAACCGGAAGTCCGAATCTTCCGGCTAGGCCGCTCCACCGACGGAGTCACGTCGAACAGATCGGCATTTCCAAATAACGTCACCCGCGCGTCAGGAAACGTCACGCCTTCCGAAAATGGCGCGCGAATCAACAGCAATGTCGCCGACTCCGTCGCAGCTTCCGCGGTGAATCCAGCGGCGGCGTCTTCCGATTCGCCCAGTACGTAAGGAACTTCGTATTCACGCGAAACGTCCGCGAGTCGCTCTAATTCACCCAGACTCCCGGCTGTCAGAAACACCGTTCCGCCCGCGGCAAGCTGTGACTTCACTTCGGCCATACAAGCCACCACATCGCCGTGGAAGCGCGCGCTCGGCCGCGACGAAAGCTCGAATCGTTCGAACGAGTCTGCGCTGAGCCCCAATTGCTCCAGCCGGACTTGCGAAGTCTTTTCCAGCGCTTGCGTGAGTTGCTCGCCAGTCCAGAAAAAATCCGAAACCTCTGGCGCGTTCGCCTGCCCGTGTCGCTCGTAGTTTTCTTTCGCGCTCTCCAGATGTTTCTCCGCCGCGTCGCGCAGCGATTGTGGCTCATCCAGAAAAACCAGCGGTCGCAGCGAGCTTTCAGCCAACTCAAATAGCGAAGTTTGCTTTTCCTGTCCGGCGGGACCGAAGAAAGAATGCGTTTCCCACGGTGCTTCGCGTGTTGGTTCGAATGACTCCGCGCTGGGCAGCGCCCATTCCGTCAGCGGCAATAGCGTTGTTCGAACCACCGGGGCAATAGAACGCTGCGTCCGTGCATCGAACTCGCGCACCGATTCCACCGTATCCCCCAGCAGCTCGATGCGCACCGGGCGCTGCGCTTCCGGAGAGAAAAAATCCACGATCCCGCCGCGCACCGCGAATTGCCCAGGAAGCTCCACCATCTCCGTGCGTGTGTAACCCACCGCTGCCAGATGCCCGACCAATTCTTCGTGTGGAATTTCCGAATCCTTGCTCAACGTGCGGGCCAGCGATAAATAAAGATACGGATCGTTGTAACGCCACAGCGCCGCAGTGATTGGCGCGACCACCAGCGAAATCTGCCCGTCAGCCAATCGAAAAAGTGTCGCCGCGCGGCGTTCCAGAATATCCGGATGCGGGCTTTGCGATTCCCACGGCAAAGTGTCAAACGCCGGCAGAGTTGCGACCTCTCCCGCGAGACCACTTGCCGCACCAGTTTTGCCAGGGAAAATGCCCGAAAAAAATCGCAGTGTTTCCGCAAACGCTTCCGCTCGCCGGTTCGAGCTGGTAATAAAAAACGCCGGCCGCCGCAGCGCGTGGGTGGCATACGCCGCGACCAGCGCTTTAGCCACGTCGTGCAAGCCCGAAAACGCCACCTGGTCCGCGCCCGTGCGCAGCGCCGCCAACGCGCCCTCCACAGCGGGTTGGCGCAGCACGGCCTCCAAACGTTCGCGTACAGCGGGAAGTATCATGCGAGGACCATGCTAGGACTTCAGGACTCCGTAACTGGCGCGGCTGGCAAATCCCCAATGCGCTTCAGAATCGCGGTCGTGGAATAAGAGGGAACCACCGGAACCGACTCGACGCGTCCACCCGCCGCTTCTACTTCTTCGCGCCCAATAATTTCGTTCCCCGGCCAATCTCCGCCTTTGACCAGCACATCCGGCAAAAGCGCCGCAATAATTTCCCGTGGCGTGAGCTCGTCGAAAATGACCACAGCCTCCACACATTCAAGCGCCGCCAGAATTTCGGCACGCTCTTGCTCGCACACCACCGGCCGCCCCTCACCCTTCAACACACGAACGCTCGCATCACTATTCACGCCCACGATCAACGCGTCACCGAGCGCGCGAGCAGCTTCCAAAGTCGCTACATGCCCCGGATGCAGCAGATCAAAGCATCCATTAGTAAACACAACGCGCCGATCACCACGCCGCCCACGCCCAAATTTCAGAATCGCGTCATGCAATGAAAGAATGCCTGAGGTCAAAAGATCACTCGCGGAACACGTCGGTGCGGGTCCGAACCCGTAGTTTACCACGCGCGCGACGACCGCTCCGAATCCCCGCCTTCAACACTCAGCAAAATAAATTGCCCCACGGATGGAGAGGGTGGCCCACCCTCAGTTTTTTTGAGGGTGGGTCTTGTAACGTGGAACAAGCAAAACGACAACCACCAAGCACGTTCAAAATATCCGTATCCGATGCTCTGCAGAACGAAATGACACACGGAGGGTGCCGCACCTCAGTTTTTTGAGGGTGCGGTTTTTAACGTGGAACAGGCAAAACGCCAACCACAAAGCACATCGGGTGGCCCACCCTCAGTTTTTTTGAGGGTGGGTCTTGTAACGTGGAACATCCAAAACGCCAGCCGTCAAGCACGTTCAAAATGTCCGTCAAAACGTGAATACCCAAGTACCGCTCCGGTACCAATAACCAACACCACCCTAACTCCCACCCCGATTTTCAGTGTTATACTCCTCAAAGGTCTCTGCCAGGATCGTCCATATCACTAGGCTTACCAAACCCACCGAATGACGCGTTTCGCATCCCGATGGATTTGCGGCATGCCAGGAAGATGTAACAATGGCTGAAATAGCGATTGTCGGGGGTGGTCCTTCGGGCGCCATGTGCGGCGAACAACTCGCCCGCGCCGGCAACAACGTAACCATCTTTGATGAGCATTTGGCTTGGGAAAAGCCCTGCGGCGGCGGCCTCACCCACAAAGCCATCCAGTGTTTCCCATTCCTCCTCGATAATTCCTATCCCAAAAAATTAGTCAGAGAAATCGACATCATCAGCAGCGATGAGCACCACGCTTCGCTGGAGATGACCCATCCCATCGTCATTTATTCCCGAACCGTCCTGAATGGCATGTTGCTCGATCGCGCCCGCGCCGCAGGCTGCACCGTCCAGCGCTCCCACGTCTTCAATGTAGATACCGCCGGCTCCAAGCCTCGCTTCTGCGTTGACGGCGAATGGCGCGACACCGATTTTCTGGTGCTCGCCGCCGGTGCACGTAACCAACTCGTTCCCGAGACGCGTGCCTTGCAGCGCAACGAATTGGAAATGACCCAGGGCTATTTCGTCCCGCAAACCGCTGACGCCATCACCATAAAATTTCTCCCCCACTTCGAAGGCTACATCTGGTCCTTCCCGCGCTGCGATCACTTATCCGTCGGCATTTGTGGCAGCATGGAAACCCACACCAGCCCGGAACTGCGCACCCATCTGAAGACCTTCGTGGAAAAACACAAAATTCCGACCGAAGGCGCAAAATTTTACAGCCACGTTTTACCTTCGCCCCAGGAACACACCCTTTCGAAGCGCACCGTCCTCGGAAAAAACTGGGCACTGATTGGTGACGCCGCCGCGTGGGTCGATCCCCTCACCGGCGAAGGTCTTTTTTACGCCATCCGCTCCGGTGAATTGCTCGGCAAAGCGCTCGCCGAGGGATGCCCGGAAAAATATCCCGCCTGGATTCGTGCTTCCTTTTCCGCGGAACTGGAATTCGCTTCGCGAATCGTGAGGCGCTTTTATCGCGGCTCGGTGTTGGGCACCGCCATCACTACTCGCATGGTGCAACTCATGCGCCGCAGTCCAGTTTTCCGCCAACTAGTCGGCGACCTTTTCAGCGGCAGCCAGGATTACACCAGCCTCAAGCGCCGCCTCTGGGGCCACCTGGGAATTTCGGTCAGCGAATTTATCTCTACCGTCTTGAACCTCGAGAGCCCCATGGCCGTCCCCGCCGCGCGTGCCGGGACTGGTGCTGACTGAGCAGCTTTTTGGATCGCCGAAAAAACGCGTGGATGTCAGCTTGCCCATGACAAACGACGCGCCATATAACAAGCCCCTATGCCCGGACATCTAACACCGAGGGATTCCGAACGCCCTTCACAGATGCCCACAGAAAAAGACGCCCCCGCTACTTCCAAACTTAAAAAAACGCAAAAAGCGTGGAAAAATCTCCCGCATGTCTGGGCGCTGATAAAGCCTCGCCGCGGCATTTTAGCTGTCGGCCTCCTACTGATGGCCGTCAACCGCGTGTCCGGTTTGATCTTGCCCGCCTCCACAAAGTATCTGGTCGACGACGTCATCGGCAAACACCATATCCGCCTACTCACTCCCATCGTCCTCGCAGTCCTCGCCGCCACCGTGATTCAAGGACTCACTTCCTTCACGCTGACGCAGCTGCTCTCCAAATCCGCACAAAAAATGATTGCTGATCTGCGCCGCCAGGTGCAGGCCCACATCGGCAAGCTATCCATCTCGTTTTACGATTCGAATAAAACCGGCGTCTTGGTTTCGCGGATCATGAGCGACGTCGAAGGCGTGCGCAACTTGATCGGCACCGGCCTGGTCGAATTCGTCGGCGGCCTTATGACCGGCCTGCTGGCTTTAGTCGTCTTGCTGCGAATCAGCGTGTCCATGACCTTAATCGCCTTCAGCGTACTCCTGGTATTTGGCGTGGGACTCAACAAGGCCTTCGCCACCATTCGCCCCATTTTCCGCGCCCGCCCAAAAATTACGGCCGAGGTAACCGGCCGCTTAACAGAATCCCTCGGCGGAGTGCGCGTCGTAAAGGGCTATCACGCCGAAGAACGCGAAGAAAAAATCTTCTCCACTGGTGTACAACGCTTGCTCGACAATGTCCTCAAAACCCTCACCGCCACCTCCATCATGAGTTTGTCAGCCGCGGCCTTGATGGGCCTGGTCAGCGCCGTAGTCATGTTTATGGGCGCGCATCGCATCCTCGCCGGCACCATGACCCTGGGCACCTTCCTCACTTTCTCCATCTTTTTGGGCCTGCTGGTTGCCCCGGTATTTCAAATCGTGGCTATCGGAACGCAAATCACCGAGGCGATCACCGGCCTCGAGCGCACCCGCGAAATTCTCGACGAGAAAATCGAAGACGAGGCCCCGGGTCGCGTCGTCAAACTGCCCCGCGTTAACGGCCAAGTGGTCATGGAAGATGTCAGCTTCGCCTACGATTCGCGCAAGGAAGTCCTGCACGACATCAGTTTCCGCGCGGAGCCGGGCACCGTGACCGCCCTCGTCGGACCGTCCGGCGCCGGAAAATCCACCATCATTGGACTGCTCGCTGCCTTTTACGTCCCCTCGTCAGGACGCGTCCTGGTTGACAGCATCGATCTCAGCACCGTCAAGCTGGATTCTTACCGCACTCAACTCGGCGTCGTGCTCCAGGAAACTTTTCTTTTCGACGGCACCATTCGCGAAAATGTCGCCTTTGCCCGCCCCGACGCCTCCGAAGCTGAAATCCTTGCCGCATGCCGCATCGCGCGCGTCGATGAATTTGCCGACGCATTTGAAAAACAATACGACACGGTAGTCGGCGAGCGCGGCGTGAAGCTTTCCGGCGGTCAGAAACAGCGCGTCTCCATCGCTCGAGCGATCCTCGCTGATCCCCGTATCCTCATACTCGACGAAGCCACCTCCAGCCTGGACTCAGAATCGGAAGCTCTCATTCAAGAAGGATTGCGCTACTTGATGCGGGGCCGAACCACTTTTGTTATCGCCCACCGCCTCTCAACCATCCGCCGGGCTGATCAAATTTTAGTCGTCGAAGCTGGCAAGATTATCGAGCGTGGCACACATACTTCGCTTTACGCCGCCGGCGGAAGGTATTACGACCTCTACACCAAGCAACATTCAGTGGAGGAGAATCTATTTTTGGCCCCTGGGGAAGAGACGTCGCTGGACGCTGAAGACGCCGAGACAGCCAGCCGTAGTAGTAATGGGGCGGGGGATTCCGCGATACCCGACGCGATCCGCCTGATTCGCGATCGCAACTCCGCTTAGCCCGAACCTCTGGGCCAAAAAATCGACACAACAAATTTGAATTACGCCGTAGGCCGTCGCGCTAACGGTTTGCGCGCCACAGTCAGCGGCAGCAAACTCGCCATTTTGCGAATCATCGCCAGAACCAGCCGCTTGTCTCCATCGGAGAGCGTAGTGCTATACCGCTTGATCTCCGCCAGGAAGCGAATTTCGTCCTGCGAAAGTTCGCCAAGCATCTTTTGCGTCTCTTTATCGCGCGGCGTTTCCGTGCCCGGAAAAAAGTCCGCCAGCGAGATATCCATGGCTTCCGCAATTTTGGCCAGCGTCTCGAGGGAGGGCACCGTGTGCCCGTTCTCCACGCGTGACAAGTAGCAGCGCAGCAATCCAGTGCGCCGCTCGATATCCCCTTGCGACAGCCCCCGCTGGCTGCGATAGGTTTTGATCACTTCTCCGATATTGACTCGTGGCTTTTCTTTGGGCACGTTATCTCTCCAGTAGATAGGGTATCTTATTAACTAACAGTGAGAGTCGCAAGACCCAACTTCCCAGTCGTGAGTCTAATTAGATAACAGTAACTATTGTTCCGTAGCGCACCCTACAAAGGCTCAAACCAACACCCGCTTCGATTATGGACGTCTGAATTCGCTCCAAAGTTACAGATTCGCGCTCAGTGATCAAACTGGCACCTGGGAAGGGAAGAGTGCGGCGCATAACAGTGCGGTGAACAAAGCACCGCTAAACAAATGCCCAAAATAAAAAGAGGGCCCGCGAGGCACCCTCTTTTGCTAGCTCGAATTTTCCGCCGCCAGGCTACTGCTCAGCGCTGCGTCGGAGTCACCGTAGCAGGTTGATCGAGCCGAAACTCCAGCAATGTTTCGCTCGGCACTTTCACCGCATGGCCGCGGCTAATTATCTCTGCTCCCGCGCCCGCCGCTCCTCCAACTCCTGCGCCGATTGCCGCGCCCGCGCCACCCCCGGCAACGCCGCCGATGATTGCGCCAACGACCGCTCCACCGCCGACTTTCTTGGCCGTGTCGCCGCCGCGCCCTTTACCTTTCACGCTGTACTCTCCGCTGACCACCGGAAATTCCCGGCCATCGATGATGATGCGCGTCAGCTCCAATTGCAGTTCCGAACTACCGGATAACCCGCGCGCTTCTTTGCTGTACGCCAGCCGCACGAAAGCATCACTGCCACGCCGTGCCACCAGCACATTGTTCACTGCGACGTCAGTTTCTAGGCTGGCCTTGAAAACATCCCCCACCACATTATGTTTGGAGTCCACGCCATCAATCATGCGCACCAGAATCGGGTCACCTGCAGGCAATGTAATCGGAGTTCCCGGCGCCGCATACACGTAGCGACGCGAATCGTGATTCCGGTCCCGGTCATAATCGCGATCACGGTCCGGAGGTGGCGGCGGTGGCGGGTAATTATTAGGCCGCGATTGGTCCGGCGGCGGAGGCCCGTCAGGCCCTTGCGATTGCTCTCGTTGTGCAGGCGCCCCATTATCCTGGCGCCCATTATCCTGGCGATTGTCCGGCCCATTCGGCGGCGCATTCGGAGGAGGTGGCGGCCCACCCGCATCGTTTGGCTGCGCCTGATCTGGCGGTGGCGCCCCATTATCGGGACCATTCGGAGGAGGATTATCATTCGGCCCTCGGCCCGAATCCCTGTCAAGCCTCACCGCCGACACTTCCGATACCCGGAAAGTTTGCACGTCCCCTTCAACCTCAAAGCGCACAATCACTCGCGTGCCACCCAGATATCTCCCCTGGATGACCCGGCCATCTTTCAACTCCAGCGTATCCGCGGAGGCACCCGCGCAGAAGATCAACGCCAAAGCGCCCACGCCCACTAAGTGCTTGAATATATTCATCACCGATTTTCCTCTCAAGCCTGGTGGCCACACCGGCAGCAGCAATCGCCGAAATACGGGCCCGCCCCCCGTTACTCTATTGTATTCGATGTTCGAGGAATGAAGACGGGTTGCGTCTTCTTTTGGTGCACAGCAGCAATCCGCCCCACCATCAACATCATGCCGCGGAATCAGGTCGCCGACATGGGCAAGCCTCAGCCCTACGTTTAGTGGCTGCCGCCGGTCGCGGTGTCAGCTTCCAGCGTTTGTTTGGCGATGTTAAATCCTTCCACTTCCAGCACTGCGGAGTCGCCGCCCAGCACGGCAGACAAATAGCTCGCCGCCACCTCCCGCTGTTCCCCAGGCAGCAGTGAGAAGTAATTATCTTCCCAAAGGATCGGAGTTATATCCGTCCCGCCTTTGTTACGAGTGGCTCTCAGATGCACCATAAACGCCACACTATTCCCCAGATTCTTCACCGTGACCCGCGTCGTATTTTTCCCCGCCTCTGATTTGGACGACGAAGTCACGTCCAGTTTCACTTCCGGCAGCGTAGCCAATCCCGTCAGGTCCCCGAATTCCGCTTGCGGTGTGTACACCGTGTCCTGCTTATTCTTCCAGTCCAGCACATCCGCCTTGGTCGAAAGCCAGTAAAAATTATCGCTCACCAATTTTCCCGCGCGATCCTGTAACTGCAGCCGCAAAAAATATGTCTTGCTGAGCCCATCGACCTTCGGCAATTCGAACGCCGTAGTCGAACTGTCTGGCGCCAGATCCAGACTTGCCTCCTTCGTGCCATTCTCCGAAGCATCCAGGTTGTAAATCTTCGCCGTCACTTTCGCGCCCTTGACCGCCTCATAGGTGCTGTTGATCACCGCGACCGAATTATTATCGTAGGAATATTGCACGTGCACCGGCTCGCACGCTTTCTTCGTCCCGTAGTACCCGCCCGCAGGCACCAGGTAGTAGTCGTACAAATGCCAGATCAATGACGGCCACGCGTTATTGAGCATCCACTGAATCACTCCCGTCGAGGTGTACTTGTTTCTGGCGTAAGCCTCAAACATCGCTCGCTGCCCATCATAAGTAACCGCCTGCGACTTCCTTAAGAAATCGTCCAGCGAAGTCGCTTGCCCGTAGCGCCGGTTCAATCCATCCGCGAACACATTGATCGTCGTGAATCGCTCTTTCCCCGCGTGAAAGTTCCACACTTCATCAATGGGCCACAAATGGTCTTTCGGAATAAACCGCTCCAACGACTCTCGCGGCGGAATCGCTGGCCCCGGACTGGTCTCGGTGTTGTATCCGTACGCCCCGCCCGCCTCTTTGTCCGCCAACCAATAAACCGGCGGCACATATTCATAAGGTCCGGTCATTTTCACGCCCGACGCGCCGGTCACCGTTGTCGCCGTTTCGGCCGCCGAGGACAGCGTCGGATTCGGCCATTCCAGATCCTTGAGAATGCCCAGGTACATGTTCTCCACATCCGCTGGCGGCGGCCCATCGCTGCCATTCAGCCACACGAACACGCTGGGATGCTGCCGCAAAATGTGGATCTGGCTTTTCAACGAAGCCGCCGCAATTTCCCGTTGATCGCCCTTCCAGTCCTTCCACCGCTCCCACGCATCGCAACACGTCCAACCCGGCATCACCAGAATGCCCAGCCGGTCCGTCTTTTCGTAAAATTCTTCGCGATCCAGCCGCCCTTCCAGCCGGATCGTGTTCAGCCCCATGTCCCGAACATAAGACAAATCCGCATCTAGTTTCCCCGGCATCCACCGAAACAATAAGTCCGGCGCCCACGCCGCTCCGCGAATCAAGACCTTGCGCCCATTAACTTTAAACAGCCGGAATCCCTTGTCCGTCATTTCGGAAGTAACTTCCCGAACTCCAAAGCTAGTTGTAGTCGAATCGCTCACATGCCCCGCAACTTCAAAAGAAATTTTGGCCTTATACAAAAACGGTTCCCCCATTGTGTACGGCCACCACAGGTGTGGCTGTGTCAGTTTCAGCGCCGCAAATTTCCCGGACGAGAAGCGCACCGTCTTCGTTTCACCGGCGGCCAGTTGAACCGGTTGGCTCACTTTTGTGTTATCAATTTCCGCCCGTAATATGCCCCGCACCGCATGATCGCTGCTGTTATGCAGATCGGCCGTGACCGTGAGCGCTGCCGACTTATAATTCGCGCTCAATTTCGAGGACACAAAAGGGTTGCGCACCGATACCGCCGCGCTCTGCGTCAAAAACACTTCCTTCCATATCCCCATGTTTTTGTCAGGTGGCGTGGGGTTCCAATCCACGAGGGTAATCGCCAGATCGTCTTTGCCAGGCGCAAAGACTTCTACCGCCAGCGCATTGCGCTCCCCACGCTTCAAAAATTTCGTAACGTTAAATTCGAACGTCCGGTAAGTTCCCGCTACGTCCTTCGCGTCGGCCACCTTCTGCCCATTCAGCCAGATATTGGCGCGATAGTTGATCCCGTTAAAGTGCAGCCAATCCGTCTTACCAGCCCCATCCGCTGGCGCCGTAAATTCCGTGCGATACCACCAGGAACAAGCAAAAGGGCTGTCCGTCGGCATATCCACATTCGAGAAAATTTTATTTTCCGCGCTATAAAACCCCGGAAAATTCTTCAAATTCGTCCCATAGTTCGGATCCGGGTACGTTTTGCCCGTCACCAGCACACCTACCACCGTCGCAGGAATATCCGCGTGGTGCCACGCCCCAGCCCCAAATCTAGTGCTGGAAATCTTCTCCCCACCCGCCGTGTCCTCGCACGACGACTGCACCTGCCAATCCTTATGCAGAAACGTCTTCCCGCCCTCCCCGTCCGCTTCACTGTTCTCCGCTCCCAAATTTTTCACTTGCCCGCCGTGTGCCCCGCCCTTCTTCGGCGCATCTTGTGCGGTCTGAGCAGTGCAGGGGATGGCCAAGCCCGCAGCTATGAACGCAACCAACCCATATTTCCGGGATCGCCCCATCTCCATCCTCCCCATGCCTACAAAGTTCAGTGCCGCAACCCAGCGCAATCTACCAATAAACCAGCCTGCCCGGCCAGTAAGCCAACGCACCACCGCCCTGAGCCGGGCTATATTAAACCGATTCAATCCCCGGTTTTAAATGTTTTTAGCGATTCGTAAAGCCTGTTCACCACCAGGAAATCTACTTGCACCACAAGGAGGAAAAAATTGGTGCGGGCGGGCCAAGTTCGGGTCGAATGTTTAGGTTGTTACCACTGTCGTTTTCATTCTGCGCCACTCAGGCTCTAACCGACGCGCCCCGCCCGTTCACAACCCTGTCTGTCGCGTCCGGCTCCTCGCCAATCCGCAGGGAATCTAATGTGGAATCGGAAACGGTAAAACGCCCAAAACCACAATTAAGACACACGGAAAGTGTGGAAGCCAAAAAAACGCCTGGATTTCCAATGTTTTTCAGTCCGGGAAAGTAAACCATCATCTCCGCAGCAAATTGAGATTGAACCCTCAGTGAACCACATATAGGACAAACCATTGCTGCCACCTCCTCTCGGAAGATGGAAAGTCTAGCCATTCGGAAATCATTGTGACTGTTCAAAATCGCACACTTTTCCTTCGGCCAGGTTTTGGCACTGTCGACCCGCTCAAAATGCCTGGAGACCGATGTCCTCGATGGCAGGGCACTCCGCGGGTAGTTACGCACATAGTTACGAAACGTGAGTGCCGCACCCTTTGTGATTTTTCAAAGGGTGCGGGTTTTCTTCCTTGTTTCTTAGCTTTTGACTGTATAGGTGCGGCGAAAAAAGTTGGTGCCGGAGATAGGAGTCGAACCTACACGGGCGTGAGCCCGGAGGATTTTGAGTCCTCTGCGTCTGCCATTCCGCCACTCCGGCACAGCAATATCTTAGGGCACCTTTCCCCTCCCGGCAACCGCTGACCGCACCGCTCGCGCCGGAAACGAAAGGCTTCGCTGCTACAGTCTGCCGCTCGACAACCCAGACCAACAAATCGCGCAATCGGATTACTATTGTGGTATAATGACTACCAGGTATAATAACGTTCAACGACTCGTTTCCCGCGGATGGCAGCAAAATTCCCGGTCACCTAGGCTTCCGATATGCACGTTGCGATTGTTTTTAACGCAGGTAGTTGAATGTTCAACTAAATAAAAGTCCTAGTACTAACCAAAAAGTTTAGCGACTCATTACTTGCGTGGCTGAGACGGTTAGTATCGGGGGTCGTGTGGAGAAAAACTTTACTGCGTTTTTCCCAATCGTCTTGGTAGTGCGCTTGTTCCACACTGCGCCCATCAACATGGACACGCCCGGCACCACTCCATTCACGAAGGACCGCCGCAAAAGCTTGTAGCCCAGTTTTTTCGCGAAGCGCTTCAGCACCTCGAACGACTCTCGCTTCGCATAATAGCGCCCAACCACCGCCGCGGATATTTTTGCTCCAGACTTCGCCGCCTCTTTGCTTAAGCCCTCTGCCGCGGCTCCGCCAAACGCGAAATTCATAATCGTCAGCAAGTCGTCAGGATTTTTTTCCGGATCGAGCGTAGCTCCATACAACGCCGCCAGCCGCGCCACTAACTGCAACTGGATGCGTGCCGTAAAAAACACTTCAGAGCAAATCGCCGTAGCCGCTACAGCAATGTTCACCGGCAAACCAATCACCCCTTCACCCGCAGTGAAAAGTCCCACCAGTTCATCGGCCGAAACAGCAGCGCCAGTGATTGCCCCAGCCAGTGCCGCTTTATTGCTGGCCGAAGTAATCATCATCTCCGCAATCTCCGCGCGCGTGCGCCCCGGAAATTCCAGCGGGAAAGATTCCTTGGCGGCGTCCTGTGAGTAATGACGAAATGTTTTTTCCATTAACTGAAAAAGCCATTCGCCGCTTTTAAATCCTGACCACCCGCCCAGCTGCTTAACCTCTAGGGCCACTTCTTTCAACTGTTGGCGAATGGCATCTGTCGCGGCACTTTTATTCATTGCCCACCCAATGGATTCAACCCCACGGAAACGATCGCCGCACTTCGCGGCTCAATCACCCAGTCCAGCTGCTCTAAGGATACGGCTCTTTCCCACATGGCAGATGTAGAAATTCGCATGCGCTACCGCATCGCAATATTTTGATTCGCGGTACACTTGGTTTGGTTCACTTTTATGCCCGTCATCGAACAAAGCACCCCAACTACTCCTCCCACCAATAAAACTTTTTCAGTAGTGAAGGGAATTCTCGCCGGCAGCCTCCTGACCATTGCATTTATCGGCGCCGCAGTCTGGCTATCCACCGGCGTAGGACTTCTGCACTTGATGGGATTTATGCGCAACGGAGCTATGCGCATTAATGTCGATCAGCCCACGGTAGTCCGCCAGATTCAGCAGCTACAAAAACTCGAAACAGTCAGCTACACCATGGACAAAATCATCGGCGGCGCGCGCGACAATCCCTACTTGCCAAAATTTTTAGCTGGCGATCGCATTCTGCTTGTCGTCCATGGTGAAGTCGTTGCCGGCGTGAATCTCGCGAACATCAAAAACACCGACGTCAGCGTGCAGGGCCATAACATTTCCTTGCGTTTGCCTCCTGCCGAAGTTTTCAGCACGCGCATCGACAACGCCAAGAGCCGCGTCTATTCCCGCGACACCGGCCTATTTTCCTCTCCAGACCCCAATCTGGAAAGCGAAGTACGCGAAGAAGCCGAACGTCAGCTTCAACAGTCGGCAATGGTTGACGGAATCTTAAAGTCCGCCGATCAAAATGCCCGCAACACCGTTACGGGAATGCTGACCGGCCTGGGCTTCACACAAGTCACGCTGCAATAAATTTTAATCCGCACCTTTCGCAGCCGCTTTCGATTTTCCCAGTTTATTAAAATCGCGTACGTAAATCCGCAGCGCCGAGTTCGACGAAATCTTCGAATAACCAGCCGCGATCTGATCCTTGTAACGATCCAGAAAAAAATCAAACGGATCTGTGGGATCCATATCAATGAGAATCATGTCCACATCCGTCATCGTCAATTTCCCAAAGCGCAGGCGATTCCCCCGAAAAGACATGTAGTTGCCTGACTGCCGTGCCTTCGCCGCGTGGCTCTTGTCCCCAAAAGTCAGCACGATGGTATTGCCTTCGATGCGTGTAGCCGTGACCCGCCCCTCCATGTGCGGACCAGGAAAAACCAGCGAAGGGTCCAACACCAAATCATCGCCGCGCGACTCCACGCCCGGAATTTTGCCGTTCTTGATTAAGTCGGCAATCTCCACTCCGAATAAATTCATGATGCCTTTCACCGGAACATGCAAGGCCTTCACTTTTGCGGTGCGCAACAAAATCTTTCCGTCGTCCGTCGGACTCAGCGTGCTTTCCGTTTCAAACGGAATCGTGCCTACCTGATGCAATTCGCCCTTTATCTTCAAATGCCCATTCTCGATAGTCATCGAAACGCCCTTCAGTGGGCTGTTCGCGCGAGCAAACACATAAGAGTTGAATACGCTTGCCAGGTCGGAAGCAGCGAGACCGATTTCCGCATACCCGATGCGCAGCCGAAACGAATCTTTATTATCGAAAATGGGGAATTCCGAGCCTTCCGTAGGCAATAATTCTCCGCTCAACGTCTTGATCATCACCGTTGCGGATTCTGTAAAGTGATACCTGACATTTTGCATTTGCGTCTGCACTGCAGCGTTGACGTCGCCTTGGCGTGAACCGGTCTGCGCACCAAGTAGACCAACGGAGGCGCCCAAGAGCGCAACAAGCAAGCAGGTCCCCCACGCGCCAGCTGGGAAATGGCGTGACGCAAGAAAGCGCCAGTTCTTTTTCAACTCAATCTCTAGTTCAGTTTGCACGCTTTCGGATCCCCCGCTTCCGCTTCATTCCCGATAACATAGTGCCAATAAGTTTGATTGCGTAGCGATACAAATATGAATCTGGTAGACTGGCGCGACTTTGAGCGACAAAACACGAAGACGTTTTTTGCTCGACGCGCTGTCCGCGATGGCTGGAGCGATGGCCTTGTTTCCCAGCATGACGACCGCGGCGGGCGACAGCACACAACCCAGCATGCGCTTCCCGGAGCAACCGCGCGAGCGTATTGCCATCGCTTCGTATCCATTCAGAGACTATGTCGCGGGCCGAAAAGATGCGCTCAGAGGCCACAAACTGGAGCTGAAAGATTTCTGCGCGCATGTCGCTGAGAAATTTAACATCAAGAAAATCGAGCCGTGGAGCGACCACTTTCGCTCGTTGGACCCGAAGTATCTGCAGGAAATTCGCGCCGCGGTAGAAAAAGCCGGCGGCATGATTGTCAATATCGCAGTCGATGGCGAGCACAGCCCCTACGCCGTTGACAAAGCCGAGCGCGAAAAATCCATGGCTTTCAGCAAGCAGTGGGTGGATGCCGCCGCCGCAGTCGGCTCGCCCAGCATTCGCAGCAATATGCCCCAGGCCAGCGATTCAGAACCCGACGCACAACGCGCCGCGGACAGTCTGTCTCAAGTGGCAGAGTACGCCGCCAAAAAAAATATTGTAATAAATATGGAGAACGATAATCCAGTCAGCGAAGACCCTTTTTTCATCGTTCAGGTAATCGAGAAAGTGAACAAAGCATGGCTGCACGCGCTCCCCGATTTCGCGAATTCGCTGACAACCGGCCGCGAAGATCATGCCTACCAGGGATTACAGCGCATGTTCGCCCACGCCTATAATATCTGCCACATCAAAGCTCTCGAAACGAACGAGCAGGGCAAGGAATTTCGCGTGGACCTGGCCAAAACATTTGGCATCCTGCGCGCCGCGCATTATAAAGGTTACTGCTCCATGGAATTTGACAGCCCCGGCGATCCCTACAAAGGAACCAGCGACTTGATCGAGACCACGCTAAAATATCTCGCCTAGCCATCACATGCCCACTTCACAAACGAAGCGCCCACTACAGGAGGTCTGTTCATGATTGTAGGCGTGCCCCGCGAAATTTATCCGGGGGAAAGACGAGTCGCCTTGGTTCCTGCGGTCATTCCCAGCCTGACAAAAGCGGCGATGGAAGTGGTGGTCGAGGCGGGCTCCGGTGCTAGTGCCGGTTATCCCGACGCAGATTACACCGCTAAAGGCGCCCGAGTGGTCCCCGACCGCGCCGAAGTTTTTCGGAGCGCCGATGTGATCGTACAGGTGTTGTGCTACGGCGCGAATGACAAAACCGGACAAGCCGATGTTCCGCTACTCCGGCGCGATCAAGCCTTGATTGGATTTTTGCGCCCACTTGGCTCGACGGCCAGCGTGCAGGAAATTGCCGCACGCGGCGTCCGAGCCTTCGCGGTCGAATTGATGCCGCGTACCACCCGCGCGCAAAGCATGGACGTGCTTTCCTCCATGGCCACCATCAGCGGTTACAAAGCAGTGCTTCTCGCAGCGGACACTTTGCCGCGCATTTTCCCCATGCTCTCCACTGCCGCAGGCACCATCACTCCCGCCCGCGTTTTCATAATTGGCGCCGGCGTTGCCGGTCTTCAAGCCATCGCCACCTCTCGAAGGCTCGGCGCGGTAACTTCCGCATACGACATGCGACCGATCGCCAAAGAACAGGTAATGAGTCTAGGCGGCCGCTTCGTGGAGTTGCCCATCGAGGCCAAAGACGCGCAAGACGCCAGCGGTTACGCGCGCGCGCAGGATGAAGAATTTTACAGAAAGCAGCGCGAACTTCTCGGCCAGGTGGTCTCGGAAAGCGACGTTGTGATTACCACTGCGGTGATCCCAGGAAAGAAAGCTCCAACCCTGATCACCGCCGAGATGGTCCAAAAAATGGCGCCCGGCTCGGTGATTGTCGATCTGGCGGCAGAGCGCGGCGGAAATTGCGAGCTAACCCATCCAGGCGAAATTGCCGTGGAACACGGAGTCACGATCATCGGGCTCTTCAATCTCGCGAGCACCGTTCCGTATCACGCCAGCCAAATGTATGCGAAAAATCTAGCCTCGTTTCTCCTGCACGTGATCAAGGATGACAAACTACGCTTGGATACTAACGATGAAATTATTCGCGACACCTTACTGACCGACGGCGGAGAAATTGTGAACAAAAGATTGCGCGAACTTTATTCTCTGCCCGCTTTAGCCGCTCCAGTGGCAGCGGCCTCCGAGGGAAATAAATCATGAAACTGGATCTGCTCACCAGTCTTTACGTATTTATGCTCGCCGGTTTCATCGGTTTTGAAGTGATTCGCCGGGTTTCGCCCCTCCTGCACACACCGTTGATGTCGCTCACCAACGCGCTGGACGCCATCGCAGTCGTGGGCGCGATTATTTTGGCTGGCGAACACAAAACCAATTTCTCCACCGTGTTGGGCACCATCGCCATCGTCGCGGCCACCAGCAACATCGTTGGCGGCTTCCTCATCACCGACCGCATGCTCAAGATGTTTAAAGTAAGCGGGCCAAAGAAATCATGATGTCTGAGTTCGCCTCCACACAAATCATCGAAGTCACCTACCTGATTGCCACGGCGCTTTTTATTTTGTCGTTGAAGTGGATGAGTTCGCCCGCCACGGCTCGCCGCGGCGTATGGGCCGGCGAAATAGGCATGTTGCTGGCTGTCGCCGGAACGCTCCTGCATCACGGCATCGTCGATTACAAATGGTTAGCCGCCGCGCTGGTGCTGGGAAGCATCATCGGCGTGCCGCTCGGCAAAGTAGCCATGACCGCGGTCCCGCAGCGAACCGCGTTGAGTCACGCGTTCGGCGCATTGTGCGTGACGCTCGTTGGCACAGCGGAGTTTTATCTTCGCGCGCCGTCCGTCCCGCCTTTCATGATGGCCGTTCTCGGTATGGAAGTAATTCTCGGCTCGCTGACATTCACTGGCAGTTTAATGGCCGCGGGGAAATTGCAGGAAGTATTGCCGCAGCGGCCCATCACCTATAAAGGTCAGAACTTCGTCAACCTCGGAGTCCTGGCCATCGCCGTAATTGTGGCGGTGATTCTCGTGCTGCATCCCGAGCGTGTTTATCTTTACCCACTGATCGTAATTCTGCCGCTGATCTTTGGCGTGCTGATGATCATTCCCATCGGCGGCGCCGACATGCCGACAGTCATCTCGCTCTTGAATTCTTATGCCGGATTGTCAGCCGCCGCGATGGGCTTCGTCCTTGATAACAAATTGCTGATCATCGCCGGCGCACTCGATGGCGCGTCGGGCTTTATCCTCTCCGTAAATATGTCCAAGGCCATGAACCGCTCCTTCTCCAACGTTTTGTTCGGCGCTTTTGGACAGGAGCAGGCCGGTGCCGCGGTAGGCGCTGAAACACGCGCCGTGCGTAGCGCTAGCGCGGAAGAAGCCGCCTCGATCCTGGGAGCCGCCAACAAAGTTGTGATCGTGCCCGGTTATGGCATGGCCGTTTCGCAAGCGCAGCACAAAGTTCGCGAACTTTATGATGCGCTGACAAAACGCGGCGTCGACGTGCGCTTTGGAATTCATCCCGTCGCGGGACGCATGCCCGGCCACATGAACGTGCTGCTCGCCGAAGCCGATATCCCGTACGACAAATTGATGGAGATGGACGACGCCAATGGCGATTTTGCCCAGACCGACGTTGCGCTCGTGATCGGCGCGAATGATGTCACCAATCCCGCCGCGCGCACCGACGCCAACAGTCCCATTTTCGGCATGCCCATTCTGGACGTGGACAAAGCCCGCACCGTAATGGTTATCAAGCGCGGCATGAGCGCCGGATTCGCGGGCATCGATAATCCGCTTTATTATTCCGACAAGACACTCATGTTATTCGGCGACGCTAAATCCTTCGTCGGCTCAATTGTCCGCGAACTTTCTGGCGGAGCAGGGCATTAGTTTGTTGGCAGGCGTTTAGAACCCCATTTGAATCGAAGCGTGCTAAAGAATGTTGACCGCGCGCGCAGCGATCAAAACGATGATCGTCAGCGAAATGAGCGACTGCGCCATCATCCCAACTTTGGCACCCCGCGATAGCACCGCCGTATCAGTAGGAGAAAACGCCGTGCTGGTGTTGAAAGCTAGAAAAAGATAATCAACAAACTCCGGAGACCAATCTGTCCGGGCTTTTCTGTCCTCCGCCGATTGTTTTCCGCTTTCCTGCTGCAACATTTGAGGAAATAAAAACGCACTGTTCACCATGCCCTTAGGCCGCGCACGTTCATGCGGACCACCAGCGTCGAGGCGCCAATACCACAGCGCAAAAACCAGAATATTAGTCAGCCACAATCCTACCGCGGAGCGCAAAAGCGCCTCCGAAGCCTCGCGATGTTTGGGCAACCCTTCAATTAGAAATGCCAGCGACGCAATCATCGCCGCCGTAATCACCCCATTGGCGACGAGCGTCAGCACCCGCGTAATCCCCATATTCCCGCGCCAGTGCGCAATCACGATGGGAATCAGCAGAAAAACAACTACGGCCAGCAACAGCCATGGGGGCCCCATAGAAAGCGCCGGCGGCAGTGCCAGATAAAGACAAGCGTCCGCCAAAATCGCAACGACTGCAGGCCAATGCGGAACCTTAGGCAAATCGTCGGGCATTCGAGAACTGTGGATATGCTGCATCGCCAAAAAGTATACGCGGAAAAGCAATCACTAACCCCCAAGCGGCGCAGAAATTTATGATGAACGCGTAACATTTTTTGCTCGCTGAACAAAACCACCGTAATTCCTGGCCCGTGCCACATCGCAAATCAAAAAAACACGAAGGGTACCCCCAGGTTCACAGTTGATTTATGAACCTGGGTCTTGCTTCGTCTGGAAGTTTCGTAGTATTACCGCACAGCTTTACTATGGTTTCGGTCGGCCGCACGGACCTCAGCGGTGAAGGTCGACGCGAGGCCCTGAAAAAGCCGCACCCAGAAATATATTTTAAAAGGCCGTAGCCGCTGGCCGACGTAGCTCATCCAAGAAACCAAGCAGGAGGCTCGCTATGGACAGGACCTTCGGAGTCGCCACACCTTCGTCGCCGCAATGGAATGCCGCGCTCCTGGCCATTCGCATTGCCAGTGCGCTGGCCTTCTTGTATCACGGCGCTGCTATTACATTTGGCGCGTTTGGCGGGCCCGGTCCCGGAAAATTCGCGAGCTTCATGCACATGCCCGCGATGGTAGGTTACCTCGTGGGGCTGGCGCAGTTAGCCGGCGGGTTGGCGATGTTGACCGGAGTTTTAATTCGCGTAGGCGCTGCATGTCTCATCATCGTCATGCTGGGCGCTATTTTTCTGGTGCACCTGCCCCACGGTTTCGACATTGGGCATGGCGGAATGGAGTACGCGCTTACTCAGCTGCTGGTGGCTTTTGCAATATTATTGACCGGGCCAGGAGCGTATTCCTTGGCAGGCTCACTACCGGCATCGTTGCGGAGATTGTAATTTAGGCAGGCAGGCACCGCTGCGACTCGGATAAAAAAATCCTGGTTGCGCGACAGCTTCATTCAACGAATTTTTCGATGTCCGCGCCAGGAATCACACCTTCGCGAACAATTTTCCAATCGTCGCCGCGCAGCACCACGATGGTGGATGCGAGCGACGTCCCCAGATCACCCACATCCAGGATCAGCGGTAACCGTGTGCCAAGCTGCTCCTGAACTTGCACCCCGCTGATGCACGAAGGATGCCCCGAAAGATTGGCGCTGGTTCCGGTGATGGGCCCGTCAAACTCGTCGATGAGCGCCGCAATTACCGCGCTTCGCGGCAAACGTAAAGCTACGCGTCCGGTGTTGGCGGTAACTTTCAGAGGCAAACGATGCCCGGCGTCAACCACCAGTGTGAGCGCCCCAGGCCAGAATTCATGCGCCAGCCGCAAAAAATTCTCCGGCACATCGCGCGCGAGCAGCAACGCCTGGTCAATGGAATTCACCAGAATCGGCAACGCACGAGTTTCCGGGCGGCCCTTCACCTTATAAATTTCGTCCACCGCGGCCAAATTAAAGGGGTCGGCAGCCAGGCCGTAGACCGTGTCCGTGGGAACCGCCACCACGCGACCACGCGTTAGAAAATCTGCCGCATAACGCAGCAAGTTGGGTTCCGGGGAGTGCGCGTTGACGCGCAACAATTCTGCTGCCAAGTTTGGGCCTTCGGCGAAGTTGTAACTACCGGCGCAGCGCTTCGCGTCGCTGATGTGGCTGCCGGGACGCTACCACAGGGTGCACGCCTGTGCAATAAGTACAGCTCGATAACCAAAATAATGTTTAGGGCGTAGCCTCGATTATGTTGCTGAGCGCCGTCACGAACTGCGTTCCCTGTAATGTAGAATCACCAACTCATGCGCATCGCTATCGACAGCGGCGGCACGTTCACCGATTGCGTATTCGTGTGCGACGGCAAATTGCAAATTATAAAAGTTGCCTCACGTCCTGACGCGCCTGCGGAAGCCATTGTCGAAGCGGTTAAGCTGGCCGCCGTAGATGCTTCCTCAAAAAATGAGATTCACGATCTGGTTTGCGGCACAACGGTAGGTACCAATGCTTTACTGGAGCGTCGTGGCGGACGCGTAGCCTTAATAACCACTGCCGGCTTTGAAGATGTACTCGAAATCGGCAGGCAAGCGCGCGCCAAGTTATACGATTTGTTCTGGCAGAAGGCCGAACCGCTGGCGCCTTCCTCGAGACGCTTCGGAGCGAAGGAACGATTGGCTTTCGACGGTTCTGTTGTGCGGGCTTTGACTGCTGCTGAGATTCGTCGTCTGTTGCGGCAAATTACAAAAGCCAAGCCGGATTCTGTGGCGCTGTGTTTGTTGTTTTCCTTTCGCAATCCGCTACACGAAAAGCGCATCGCGTCCAGGCTAAGATCCGCGGGTTACGCCGTTTCCGTGTCGCATGAAATTCTGCCGGAATTTCGCGAGTATGAACGGATTTCCACAACTGTCATTAATGCTTATCTTGTTCCAGTAATGAGCAGCTATCTTCGAGATACAACTGTCCGCGTTTCCGCGCTTCTTCCGCACCAATCTCAAAAAAAATCCGTTAAAAGACATCTGCAACCGTCGCCAGTCGCTCGCGTGCGCATCATGCAGTCCAATGGCGGAATCATTTCCGCCGAAGAGGCGGCTCGAGAACCGGTGCGCACCATTCTCTCCGGCCCGGCCGGCGGTGTGATCGGCGCAGGTCACGCGGCCAAGCTGGCGGGCTTCGACAAATGCATCAGCTTTGATATGGGCGGCACGTCCACGGATGTGACGCTACTCACTGGCGAACTGCGCTCCACCAGTGAGGCCATCGTCGCCGGGCTCCCCGTCGCCGTGCCCATGCTTGAAATTCATACTGTGGGCGCTGGGGGCGGGTCCATCGCGCGATTCGATGAGGGTGGCGCGCTGCGGGTCGGCCCGGAAAGCGCCGCCGCTGTGCCCGGGCCGGTCTGTTACGGCCGCGGCGTGAATCTTACCGTCACCGATGCTCACGCGGTGCTCGGCCATCTGGGAAACGCGGGACTTCTCGGCGGATCATTTGTGCTGGATGTTCCTCGGGCTCGGGCGCAAATGCAACACGTAGTCAAACAGTCGGGCCAGCGCTTTCGCACCGTGGAAGCTTTCGCGCAAGGCATCATCGCTGTTGCCAACGCTGTAATGGAAAAAGCTATTCGTGTGATTTCTGTGGAGCGCGGCCACGACCCGCGTGACTATACCCTGATCGCTTTTGGCGGCGCTGGCGGTCTGCACGCCTGCGATCTTGCTGCGGCGCTCGAAATGCGCGGCGTGCTGATTCCTGTTTTTCCAGGCGGCTTATCAGCGCTGGGAATTCTACAAGCCAACGTAGTGAAAGAATTGTCCCGGACTGTATTGCTGCCCGCAGAGGAATTACGTAAAGAATCGCAGCAATTCCAAAATATTGTGAGACGCCTTGAACAAGAAGCTCTACAAGTTCTCGATGCAGAAGGATTCTCTCGCGACCAAATGCGCTTCCAGCACAGCCTTGATATGCGCTATCTCGGGCAGGCCTACGAACTGAATATCCTGCTTAGCTCCGTTAGTCGCGAAGTAATCCCAGCGTTTCATCGTGCGCACGAAATGCGCTACGGATACCGTCACAAAAATAAAAAAGTGGAAATCGTAAACGTGCGTTGTCGCGCCACCGGAATCACTGAAAAGCCTCCAAACCAGAAAATCGCCCCGCGTACCCGCAGGGAGCCCTTGTTACAGGGGCGAACTATGGAACTTACAGTTGACCGCCGGGCGCGAAAATCCATTCTGTATCGGCGTGATAACCTGCGCGCTGGCGACGCTTTCTCCGGCCCCGCAATTGTGCCGGAGTACAGCGCCACCACTCTGATTCCCCCGGATTGGAGAGCCCGCGTGAACAACTACGGTCAACTGTTGTTAACGCCTAAATAATTGGAGCCGTCTGGAAGAATCTTATGCGCAAAACGATTCGCAAGCCCGACCCAACCCGCTTGGAAATATTTAAAAATATCTTCCATTCCATTGCCGAAGAAATGGGTGCTGTTCTTCGGCGCTCCGCATTTTCGCCCAATATAAAAGAACGCCGCGATTATTCCTGCGCGGTCTACGACGCCAATGGCGAAGTGCTGGCGATGGGCGACCATATGCCGGTGCATCTGGGCTCCATGCCTGCCTCTGTGATCGCCGCACGCTCCGCTTTGACGCTCGAGCCAGGAGACATCGCTCTGCTAAACGATCCCTTTGCAGGCGGCACACATCTTCCGGACCTCACTATGGTGATGCCCGTTCATTTGCAAAATAAAAAGCGTGCCTCGTTTTACATTGCGAATCGCGCGCATCATACGGACATTGGCGGAGCGCTGGCCGGCTCCATGGGCCCAGCACGCGAAATATTCGAAGAAGGTCTACGAATTCCGCCAGTGCATTTATTTCGCCGCGGCGAACTGAATCGCGATGTGATGTCGCTCATTCTGTCCAACGTGCGCACCCCGGAAGAGCGCGAAGGTGATTTAGCTGCGCAGATCGCCGCGTGCAGAACCGGCCACCGGCGGCTGCTGGAAGTTTCCCAAAAATATGGAGAAAGAGAATTGCACACCTACGGCAATTTCCTGCTCGAATATTCCGAGAAAATGATGGCCTCCACCCTTCGCGCTTTACGCCCCGGCATCTACACTGCGGAAGATTTTCTCGACGGCGATGGTGTCAGTGCGGCACCGCTCAAAATCAAAGTGCGCATAAAAATAAATCACGATCGAGCGGAAGTGGATTTCTCCGGCTCGGCGCCGCAGTCCGCGGGAAATGTAAACGCTGTCGAAGCCATCGCCGTCTCCGCCGTCTATTATGTTTTTCGGTGTCTCCTCACCGAAGACGTGCCCGCAACTTCAGGCCTTATCCGTCCCATCCGGGTGATCGCCCCTGCCGGCACTGTTGTGAATGCCAAGCCGCCCGCGGCCGTCGCCGGCGGAAATGTCGAAACCTCGCAGCGCACGGTAGACACTTTATTCCGTGCCCTGGCTAAGGCCGCGCCTTCACGCATCCCCGCCGCGAGCCAGGGCACCATGAACAATTTCACGCTGGGCGGCCGCCATCCCGGAAATAACAACGTGCCATTCGCTTACTACGAAACCATTGCCGGCGGCATGGGTGCGCGCCCGAGCCTGGACGGCGTCTCCGCAATTCATACTCACATGACCAATTCTTGGAACACTCCGATTGAAGTCTTCGAACAAACCTATCCCGTGCGGGTGCGCAGCTATTCGATCCGGCGAAATTCCGGCGGCGAAGGAAAGTTCCGCGGCGGCGATGGCATCATTCGCGAGATCGAGCTGCTAACTCCCACGCAGGTGGGAATCTTAAGCGATCGCCGCGAACGCGGCCCATACGGCCTCAACGGCGGGTCGGAAGGGAAGCGCGGCAAAAATGAGCTGGCGCGGCGAGGGAAAACCACACCGTTGCCGGGGAAGTGCGCTTTCAATGCTGATGCCGGGGACGTTCTTCGGATCGAAACGCCAGGCGGCGGAGGCTGGGGAGAAAGGAGAGGTCGCAGTCGTTCGGCAAGAGAAAAATAATTCGGCGGTGGCTGAAAGCGGAAGACCCACCGATCATTCCATTAGAAAAGACTAAGTATTTATGCTTGAAACGGAACGGCGGGTCAGTCCCGCGAGCGAAGGAACGCTTTTTGCTGCCCAAAAATAAAAAGCGGGCAGCAAATACGCTGCCCGCGGAAGGAAATAAAAAGAAAAGCTCTACTCAAATTTTTCGGTCAACACCGGGAATTGCAACTTGGCCTTGGCTAGTGACTTGACCACGGTAGCTTCCGCATTTTCGGCAGAAGTGTTGCGCGCGGTGGCCATTTCACTGACCAACAAATACTTGGCGCGTTCCAACATTTTCTTTTCGCGGAAGGAAAGAGGTTTGCTGCAGCTAAGTGATACCAGGCTTTTGAGTACTACGGCTACTTCCAGCAATGCGCCCGTGCGCATGCGCTCGGAATTTTCTTTGAAGCGATGTTTCCAATCGTGGTGGGAGTTTAGTTTGCCCTTTTCAAGGAACCCCAGCACTTTCATCGAGTCCGTGGAACGAATCACGGATCGAAGGCCTACGGTCATGGCGTTCGACTGCGGAACCATAACGCGTAAACCGCTGGAGACGATTCGAATCATGAAGTACCGCTCAGTCCTGCCGTTCAAAACGCCGTAACTGATTTGCTCGACAATTCCAACGCCGTGGTTTGGGTAAACGACCTTGTCGCCGATTTTGTATTCCATAGATGCGGTTGCCCCCTCCGAGGTACTGGAAACACTGTACGAGAATGTGTCGCAAGAGTCAAGGTATATCCCCTGGAATGAGGGAGTTAGGGAAATAAAGTTACTAATTTGGCACTTCAATTGCAAGAGGGAAAAATTGGGTGAGACACGGTAGGATTGCTATGCATGTGTTCCGGGTGCTTTTCGCGCCTCAAGCCGACCAAAATGAGAAGTCTCCGGGGTTCGGAAGCTATGATAAAACTGCTTGTATATGATTGTTCTGGCGATAGATACGTGCGAGGCGAGGGGTAGCGTTGCGGTTCTCGAAGATGACGCCATCTTGCATGCCTTGGCACACACCGGCGCTGAGGAATACTCGTCCTGGCTACTGCCTGCCGTCGATTTGGCGGTGAACTCCGCGAGAAGTACGCTAGAGCAAGTGGATGTGTTCGCGGTGGGGTCAGGCCCGGGCTCCTTCACTGGGGTGCGGATAGGTCTGACTACGGTTAAGGCTTGGAGCGAAGTCTTTCAGAAGCCGATCGTGGCGGTCTCCAGACTTGAAGCCGTGGCCGCCCACGCGGAAGGCGAGACCCGTTACGTCGGCTCGTTTATTGACGCGCAGCGAGGCCAAATATTCGGTGCCCTTTATGAGAGAGCGGGAAGTCGACTGAGGCTGATCGAACAGGAGATGGTTGCGTCGCCTGAAGTTTTCCTGGACTGGGTCGACCAGCGCGTGGCAGGACACGAAGTGGCGTGGGCGTCGACGGACCCGGACGCGGTAACAAACCAACCGGCATGGCGGGGAAAATCGGCGAAGGGCGAAGAAATCCAACCTGTGCCGTGCATCCTGGCACCCCTCATCGGCAAAATGGGGTTTCAGCGGGCATCGCTGGGTGAGGTACAGGACGCTCTGTCCGTCGACGCGAATTATGTCCGGCGTTCTTACATTGAAGTTTTCCAGAAAGGTCCGGCCAATGTACCCGGAACCTGACCCACACCTTCGACTAAAGCGTTTCAAAGTAAGGCCGTACCAACCGGGCGACGGTAAAGCGGTTTCCGAGATTTGTCGCCAATCCCCGCAAGCAGCGCAGTGGCCTGAAGAAAGCTACGAGGAAACGCATGCCTCGGGAAGAATCGTGCTCGTAGCTGAAACTGAGTCCCAAATTTGCGGCTTCCTGGTTGCGCAGATCGTTGGTGACGAAGCTGAGATCCTAAATATGGCTGTCGAGTCGGCGCATCGACGCAAAGGAGTTGGAGGCGCCTTGCTCTCGGCGGCCATTTGCGCGGCGCACGGACGTAACGTGAGAAATATTTATCTAGAGGTTCGGGAATCCAATTCCCCAGCCGTCTCTCTTTATGCGCAGCACGGTTTTGAGAAAACAGCACAGCGTCGCGGGTACTACAGCGGTCCTACAGAGAATGCCGTAGTCATGAAAAAACTAACAGGCTAGGACTAAAGTTCCAACGATTGCCACTTGACGTGGCGCGGCGGAGTGCTATCTTTCGTTTATGTAGTGTCATCTAAAAATTCGGAACGCAGCATTGCGGGAGGAACGCATGGCAAGTATCGCGCGCAGCCCTCGAGATATACTCCTCGAAACAGACGCCGAGTATCAGCGTCTGGCAGAGCAGCACTCGAAATATCAGGCCGAACTAAATCGAATCTCCACTGCTACCTACCTCAGTTCAGAAGACCTCCTCGAAGAGATCAGACTTAAAAAGTTAAAACTTCACATAAAAGATGAAATGGAACTTCTGGCCGCGCGCCTCCGCTCTACGCCGCCTAAACGCACGCAATAGCGACGCACTCAGTTTAAAACTACAGCAGAATCTGTCGTAGAATGACCATGCAATGCGTAGACGCTTGGGGTCTACCTCACGCATGGTTAAAGAAGGCTATTATTTCGGACTGCCGCTACTTCTCATCGGGGGTGCGGCTTTATTTTTGCACTGGCGCATCGCAGCGTACCTATTTTTGCTCCTGGCACTTTTTGTTTTTTCCTTTTTCCGTGATCCAGACCGCGTAATCCCCTCGGAAGCCGGTGCTATCGTCTCTCCTGGCGATGGTCGCGTTGTGGTTGTTCAGGATGAAGACTACGACCGCAAGCCCGGCAAGCGCGTGAGCATTTTTCTGGCGGTGTGGAACGTACACGTCAATCGCTCTCCGGCGGCCGGGCGCATTACAAAAATGGAGTACCGCCCGGGCAGATTTATCGCCGCCATGCGCGCGAACGCTTCGGCGGAAAATGAACAAAACGTGTTTACGCTTTCCACTGATGCAGGAGAGCTGGTATTCAAACAAATTGCCGGGCTGATCGCGCGCCGTGTCGTGAGTTGGAAAAATGAAGGGGACATCGTGGCCCGCGGCGAACGCATCGGCCTGGTGCGCTTCGGCTCGCGCGTGGATTTGTGGGTGCCGCAACAAGTCCAGATCCTGGTGAAGGTCGGTCAAAACGTAAAAGGCGGGTCGTCCATTCTGGCTACGTGGCCGGCGCTGAAAAATAATCCTGTAACCAAGCGAGACGCGTTCGCCGATACAAATCCAGTCACAACCGGAAAAGGTTCTTGATGCTCGATCAACAAACCCAGCAGCAGCAAATGCCGACGTTTCGCAAACGCCGGATAAATAATCCGCGCTTGCGGCGGGGCATTTTTTTGTTGCCCAGTCTTTTCACGGTGGCAAATCTGCTGTGTGGGTATTACGCGGTCATCGCTTCGCTGGTCGGCGGTGCCACAGAATTCGACCGCGCAGCCAAAGCCATCGGTTTGGCAATTTTATTTGACTCCATGGACGGCCGCGTAGCGCGCATGACCGGCACCAACACGGAGTTTGGCGTGCAGCTCGATTCGCTGGCGGACGTGTGCAGCTTCGGAATTGCGCCCGCGGTAATGGCGTATGCCTGGGGCGTGCGCAGCCTGACCGACCTCGGTGGGACTCATTTGCGACAGCTCAGCGAATTTGGTTGGGTATGCTGCCTGGCATTTTTGATTTGCTGCGCCTGGCGACTAGCCAGATTCAACGTGCAAGGCATGGCGCCGGGAAGCTCAAAGTATTTTGTGGGCATGCCTACTCCAGCCGCGGCAGCGGTGATTGCCTCGGTGGTACACGGATTCAAAGATCCCCTTAATGATTGGCATTATGCGGTGGCGTGGTTCGTAATGGCCGCTTGCCTGGGCGCTTTGATGACCAGCACGGTGCGCTACTACAGCTTTAAAGACATTCCCTGGACGCGTAAGCAACCCTCGCTCGCGATTGTTTTGCTGTGCCTGACGGTGGCGCTGGTATGGCTCTATTCCGAATATGTGTTAATACTTTTCTCCTGTGCTTATGCTGCGGTCGGTGTGGTTCTTCACGTAGTGCGGCTGTTGAGACACCGGATGGTTTCCCGGACTGCCTGATACATGCCTTCACTTGAACGACTTTCCAATCGAATTGTTATCGCGGGTGCCTCGTCTCTCTTGGGCGCGGAGTTGCGGACAGTGGTGGGTGGAAGCCGTTTTGCCGGTGCGGATTTCGTACTGGTCGACGAGCCGATCGTTGCGGGCACACTAACCGAAGCTGGCGGGGAGCCGGCGGTGATTCAACCGGTAGAGGAAGGCAGCTTTAACCGCGCGCAATGCATCTTTTTCACCGGTTCGTCTGAGTTCACAAAAAGAAACTTACCCGCAGCTCTGAATACCGGTGCAAAAATAATCGATTTGTCGGGTGCTGCTGCTGAACGTGAAGACGCAGTGGCGTGGTTCCCTAAACTTGACTGGCTGCGCGGCCGCGAGTTTGTTACGGATGCCAAAGTTTTTTCGATTCCTTCTGCGTTTGCGACCGCAGCGGCAGGATTAGCTTTGACGCTCTCGCGTGTGGGGCTCCGTCGGTTGATGTTGCTCGGATTTGAGCCCGTCTCGGAAGCCGGGCCAGCTGGTATTGAGGAGCTCGAGAGTCAGAACACGCAGTTGCTTTCCTTTCAAGGACTGGGACAACCCGTTTTTGATACGCAAGTCGCAATTACCTTGCTTGACCGCTTCGGGCTCAACAGCTCCCATAAATTATGCACCACGCGCGATCGGGTGCGGGTCGAAACGAAAGCCTCAATAGATGGAAAATGTGCCATGCCCGCAATTCAGATCGTGCACGCGCCGGTATTTTATGGTTCCGTTTTCAGCGCCACGGGCGTTTTCGACCGTGGTAGCGCGGCGGAAACCATTTCCAACGGTTGCGTAGATGCTGGTTTTTCTATTCCGCCGGATGCAAACGTTGGGCCCAGCAATATCAGCGTCTCTGGCCTAAATTCCATACAGCTCTCGGTACCCGAGCCCGACGCATCTAACCCCGAGACTTGGTGGTTCTGGGGCGCCGCGGACAACATGCATTTGCCGGCCGCCAATGCCGTGAAGCTCGCGGAGATGCTTTTGTAATGACTTCGAAACTGGTGAGGGGCGCATTGCTGATCGTGTTGCTGACAGCAATGCTGCAAACGGGATGCGGCTATCACGTCGAAGGCCGCAATAATTCGCTGCCGAAGAGTATCCACGTCATCGCGGTGACCGCGTTGGAAAACAAGACCAGCAGCTATCGCATCGAGCAAAAGCTTACTTCCGCGACGGTGCATGAATTCCTGGTGCGCACGCAATACAAAATAGTTTCCAATGCTGCGGATGGAGATGCGGTCTTACGCGGTAAAGTGGTGAGCCTCGAAGCTGTCCCGTTGCTTTATAACACCCAAACTGGAAGCGCCACGACCATGCTAATAACTGTGAAATGCGAAGTTTCACTGACGGAACGTGGCACCGACAGGGTGCTGTTCCACAGCCAAAATTTCGTGTTTCGCAATGAGTATGAAATAACTACGGATATTCCCAGTTTTTTTGAAGAGCAGGATCCCGCGTTGGATCGCTTGGCGCAGGATTTTGCCCGGAAGCTGGTAGCAGCGGTGATTGAGAATTATTAATCGGGAGCGTTTTTGAATGGCCAGGGTCTCTACACAGGAGCTATTGAGCCGACTTGAAAAGGGCAAAGTGATTCCCGCAATACTCTTGCTTGGCGATGAGCCCTACCTGCGCGACGCTTGCCGCGCGCAATTGATTGAGAAATTTGTGCCGGAAGCTTCCAGGATCTGGGCAGTCTCTCGTTATTCGGCCGAGCGAGGAGAAACCGAAGCTGCGCTATCGCAAGCGCAGAGTTTGCCGATGCTTTCGCCGCAGCAGGTTATTTTTTTAGAAGATGCCGAAGCCATCGAAAAGCTCGGTGACAAAAACCGCGAAGAGACCGTCGCTCTGTTGGAGTTGTACCTTGGCGATCCAGCGCCCTTCAGCGTGCTGGTGATTGAAGCGGGGACGCTTGATGAGCGGATGAAGTTGGCCAAAATACTGGCTCTGAAAACGCTCGTGGTGGAAACCGGCCTGGGGGAAAACCCCGAGCAGCGCCAATCGGCCGCCTTGTTAATGGCGCAGAATTTTGCGAAGACGCTTGGTCTGCAATTTGACAAGGGCGCGGCTGAGGATCTGGTGGAGCGTGTTGCGGCGGATTTGATGCGGCTTAAAACGGAAATCGAAAAGCTGGCAAATTACCTCGGGGATCGAAAAAAAATTACTGGTGATGATGTCTGCGTCATGGTTGCGTCGGAAAAGGCTACCAACGTTTGGGCGTTGGCGGACTTACTGGCTTCGCGGCAGGGCCAAAAATCCCTGGAATTTCTGGACCGTTTGCTGCGCGATGGGGAAGCGCCGCTGGAAATGCTCGGCGCGTTGACGTGGATGTATCGCAAATTGATTGAAGCCAGTGAAATCAGCGGTGCGATGAATGGCTGGCAAGCGGCGCGCACTCTGGGTATGCGTCCGGAACAGGCGGACATCGCTTTGCGGGCCGCCCGTAAAACTTCCAAAGCTCAATTACTTTCCGGATTGCGAGCGCTCGAAAAGGCTGACGACCGTTTGAAGAGCAGCAAAGACTCTCGTATGGTGCTGGAGTTTTTAGTGACGGAGCTGACCAGCGCGAATGCGGCAGCTAGCGCGCGTTGATTGTAAGGCAGCTAACCCGGAACCCACGTCCCCGAAAAACTACGAAATCACAGTCAAAAAAAGAGGGAATCTAGGCGCCAATTTACAAAGTAAAATTGGCGCCAAACCTACTCTGAAGATTGATTCACTCACTTTGCGGCGTTAGCTTTGAGTCCGTTGTGGGCCAGGGCCAGTCGCGATTTGTAGCGGTTGCCCGTGTTTTCGTGCAGCACGCCCTTGCTGATGGCGCGGTCGATCGCGGAAAGCGTGGGTTGCAGCAAATTGCCGGCAGCCGTGGCATCGCCGGCGGTAACCGCGGTGCGTAGCCGCTTCATCAATGTGCGCACACGGGTGCGGTTCGCGCGGTTCACATCGGCGCGCTGGCCTGATTGGGCTGCCCGCTTTAGAACCGACTTTTTCTTCTTCTTTATTTTGGTGCCTTGACCTGCCATTTAAAGTGCTCCTTTTTTATTCCTCATGAAATTCTACCATCAAACACCGCAGGGCACTTTGCGAAAGTACACAATCGCTGGCGATAGGCAGAAGTTTCCGCTCCGCCGTTAAGCGCGCGCAACCCCACAAATCTGCCGCCAAGAAAAAAGCCCCGCTTCGCGTGCGCGAAGCGGGGCTTTTAGCTGGGTGAGCTTTGGCTTAGTTATTGTGGTTGAAAGAAAGAGGGAACTCGTAAACGATCCCGCCCACCGGCACGCGCAGAATCATTTCCTGCAGCTTGCCGTTTCGCTGAAACCACGTGGAGCCCGAAATATGCTCGCTGGGCAATACCACCGTGTCTTTCAAAGCCACGGTATTTATCTGCGAATGCGGGTTGAAGTCCTCTTTGCGCTCGCTGACCAATTGAACGTTGGCTTGATGCTGCGCAAGGTAGTTCTGCGTGCGGTTCAATCCATCATTGTCGGAGGTACGATAGTTGGCCGTCACCAGGTATCCGCTGGCCGACGGTGCCGCATTGGCTTCCGTCCAGAGGATCTGGTGGTTTACAGCGGTCCGCAGTTTTTGCGGTTGTTGGTAAGACAGCGATTTTTTCACCTGGCCGAGATCGTCCAGCGTGATGTGCGACGGAACAACGTTCACCGCCTCAAAGCTGCCATTGGCCACCGCGATGTTGGCAAGCAGCTTCCAGCCAGTGTCCTGCAACGATACTTGCACCGTCACGCCATTGACCGTCAGAGATTCCACCATCAAGCCTTCGCTATAAAATCGCTCCGAGCCTTCTGTACCAGCGAGCCACTGGGCCCGGCCATCGTGTATGACCAACGGCTGAAGCGCGGGTTTCGTCGCAGCGACTACCTCGCCCTTGGCGACGTTCATCCAAGCCACGTAGCCGCTCTTGCCATCGGCGGTGTGGACGGCGACGGTGTAGCCTTCACTGTTGGAGAGCAACGACACCGGTTGTCCGCAATCCAGTACGGCCACCACTTTAAGAGGTAACGACTGTTCCGCGTCAGCCGTCATGGGTACTTTGGAAGTGCCGCGGCAAAGGATACTGCCGCTCGCAAAGCCGCCCGCAAGGGTCGAGAGTGGTTTGGCAATTTGTTGAGCTGAAACGCCTTGGGCGAGTGCGAGACTTGCTACCGTTCCTAGAAATTTAAGATTGTTTTTCATGTACGCTCCCAGCACCTTTCACAGCGAGAATATGGGTAAGTTCTAATGTTCCCTCACGCAACATTTTTGCTGAGGCGACGGTCGGCGTCGATAGGAAGTCAGTCACGATTGAGGCGGTACCAAGGTTGAGTACTAAAGTTGGGTGCGGCTTTGGACACTTCGGTCTGGTACAGGTGTGATAGCTGCCGACGCGCTTCAACTTCTTCCAGAGTTAGTGGGGATTCGGATTAATGACTGGAGGTGGCCGCATGTTGCGCATCCACGACATGGATGGGGTAGGACCACTTCACGCCGTCGAAGTCTGCCACAACGACCGCGTCGCCAGGATGCAGCGCTTTAACCCCACCTTTATCATCGACCTCAACAACCGCAGGGCCCTTCTGCTGTTGGACGCTGAACTTCACGCCCTCAAGACTGTAGATGGTAATCGCGTCCTGGAGTCCGTCGTAGGTCACAGCCGCAGTGAGTTGCGTGGAATGGTTTCCTTGTTGGTCTGATGACAACTGAAGAAGTTGGGTCTCATATCCCTGGAATTTCGCGAGGCCACGGGATGACGGCACGACCTTCATGCGGAAAAAGCGCTGGTCAAAGCCACCGTCCTCGAAGTAAACAGCGACGCCAACTTCCAAATTCCCTAGGCCGAGTGGCACGACTTCGATGAATTTTCCGGAATCTCCACCATCCCTCAGAGGGTCTGCCCTTTTTTGGCCGGCTGGAACCAAATTGTTTCCACCCAGAAATAATCCGTTTGCATCCCTGACCACAGCGGGAACCCCAAAGCCAAGACCGTCGTAAATCCATTGCTGGAAAACGACCGATCTCACGTTATCGGCGGAGAGGCAAATGGGAATCCGGACGGATTGCCCGAGCCCGACGGAGTGGTCAGGGGCTAAGACGGCGAGCCGGTCAGTAAAGAAGTAGATGTTAGCGGCATTTCCAAAGAATGCATTAAATCCGCCGGGGTCCGCGGTCCACGTGTGGTTCAAAGGAGTGGACGCCGCGAGTTGGTCCAGGTGACGCAGTTCTCTGCAATTAGAGAGGTAGTCGGAGATCGGTGCATCTCTGACTTGAACGCAGTTCTGCATGGTCAGTCCGAGATAATTGGTTTCGACCATCGCGTCGCCCTTGTGCAAGGGAATAAGCTCTCCCGTAACTGGATTTATCTCGATGACTGGCGTTTGGTCTGCGCTCTTCACTTTAAATGTTGCGAACCGCGCAGGAATCGGCACCGCCCATTGCATCCCGTAATAAGACGCCATCGGAGACAGGTATGCGAGATGCGGGTGGTTCAAGTCCAGGTAAAGCCCGCTGCCATCGACCAGTCCTAAGGCCGCTGGCGCAACCTTGGAGGGCTCCACATCGACAGTCAAGTTTTGAGACGTATAGCCTCCGTCGCTAAAAGTCGCCATGAACCGGATCGTAAGTTTTCCGAGGCGAATGGGGACGATGTTGACGTAGGTGCTGCCGTCTGCGTGGCGAAGAACCTGCGGCGTCTGCTGGCCTCCCGCCATTCCGTATGGATCATCGCCATCGATCTTTTGCTCGGTAATGATGGTCTGCAGCCCAGGGGCATGGAGCACGATGGGGATCTCGTTCGGCTCTGCAACCCTTAACGTGTGATGAATGGCCGAAATCTCCAGGCGGTCGTCCGCGGCAGGCGGCTCTCGGGATGTGCTGCTGGGAGGCGATTGGACTTGCGACGCAGATAAACTGGTTCCAATCACCGGTAGGAGTAGAAGAATTCCGCGACGAATCAAAGGCCTCTGGAACATGGGAGTGCCTCCAGCCTGCGCATCTGGACCCGCATTGTGCACCAGGAATGGTGGAACGGCTAGTGTGGGCAAATCTGACTGGCATTTCAAACCGACCCAGGAGTAAGGATGTACCCTTTCAATTCCACCAAGGGCCTGAACCTTGACCGCGTAGAATGGCTGGGATAGGGTGGGAGAAGTTGTTTCCGAGTCGACTGCGGTAAGTAGCTTAGCCCGGAGGACCCATCGGCCACTCATTGCCCGAAACTGGGCCTGCAGCTGGAAAACCTGCCAATTGGATGAGACGTACCGTACACATATCCGGACAAATTGAACCGTTTTTTGGAACGCTGGATGACAACGTGCGTTTGCTTGAGGATGCGCTGCATGTGCGCACGCACCTGCATGACACTCGCTTGACCATCGAGGGCGACCAGGACAACGTCGATCAGGCGGTGAAGATCGTCGAAGAGTATAACCACCTAACCCGCCACGGGCGTACCTTGACGAGCGCAGAAGTGAAGTCATTGATGCGCGTGGCCACCGAGGTTCCGCACGAATCGCCGCGCACCATGTTTGAACCGGCGCGTACGCGTTCGTTTGGCAAAAAGCAAGTCACTCCCAAAAACGCCAGCCAGCGCCGCTACATGGAAGAAATTGAAAAGCACGACATGATGTTTGGCATTGGACCGGGCGGTACGGGCAAGACTTATATCGCAGTGGCGATGGCCGTGAGCGCGCTGCTGACCAAGCAGGTCAACCGCATCATTCTGGCGCGGCCCGCAGTGGAAGCCGGCGAACGGTTGGGATTTTTGCCGGGCACGCTGCAACAAAAAATCGACCCCTACATGCGGCCGTTGTACGACGCGCTGTACGATATGCTGGATGCCGACAAGCTGGAAAGATTTTTGGAAAAGGGCATTATCGAGGTTGCTCCGCTGGCGTTTATGCGCGGGCGCACCCTGAATGATTCGTTCGTGATTCTCGACGAGGCGCAAAATACCACCAGCGAGCAGATGAAGATGTTTTTGACGCGTCTGGGATTCAATTCCAAAGCGGTGATCACTGGAGATGTGACCCAAGTGGATCTGCCGGCTGGAAAAAAGTCCGGGCTGGTGGAGGCGCTGGAAGTCTGCGGCAAGATCGATGGCATTGGCGTCATTCATTTTGGCGAGAAGGATGTGGTGCGCCACAACCTGGTGCAGCAAATTATCCGCGCTTATGAAGAGTGGGATGTTGCGCATCCGACGCATCCGCACAGAAATTCCGGGGTCAACGCCGCAAATGGCCGGGGCGAACGGCGGGTGCAGGAAGTGGCCAAAGAGTTGGTATCCGAGCAATTTCGTGCGCCTGGGCGGGCTTCAGACGAACCCGCGGACCCAGACGTTAAGTAAAGATGATTTTGAATTGTCAGCGCTCGGTACGTTTGTCGACACGCGCTTTGGAGTCATTTTTGCTTCGGGTGCGTCGCGAACTGGGCCTGAAGCAAGCGCAAGTGACGGTCTGCCTGGTAAGTGACGCGGAGATTGCGGGGATGAATCGGTCCTTCCGAAAGAAGCATGGGCCTACGGACGTATTATCTTTTCCTGCGGTAAAGCTGCGAAAGCCCTGGCAATCGAGGCGGCTTCGCATTTCCTTGGGTCCAGATTCATTAACCAGCGATGAGTCTCTGGGCGACATTGCTATCGCTCCGGCCGTGGCCAAACGGAATGCCAAAAATTATGGCCGGACTCTCCTGGCCGAATTGAAAATTCTGATACTGCATGGCGTTCTGCATCTTTTGGGCTTCGACCACGAAGCCGACTGCGGTGAAATGGACCGCACCGAAAAGAAACTGCGGAGACGGTTAGGCCTGGCGTGACCTTCAGCTGGCTATATATCCTGGGCATCGCGGCGCTCGCCTTTGGCCTGCCCATTTTTTCCTATTTGACGCTGATTTATCGCGAGCTCGGGCGCATGACCACCGGGCGTATCCACGAACACCTGGAAATATTCGAAGCCGAAATCGAGCCCAAGCTGCACATTAATCGACGCAGTGGTGGCCGGACATTTCGTATCCTGGGGCATTTCTGGCTGGCTTTCCTGGTCCTCGAAACTACGCGCGGAGTGGTTCATTTCACTCCTGAAGCCTGGGAATCGATTGTGCAGTTCATCGTTTTTCTCAGCTTGGAAGTCGTGATTTTCATGCACTTCATTCCGGACATGCTGCTGTATCGCACTTCTGGGAGATGGCTGCTGCGATTACTGCCGGCCATTCGTGCGTGCATGTGGCTGGTTTGGCCCGTGCGTGTTTTTCTGGAAGGCGCGGAATCGCTGGCCCGGATTTCAGAAAAGGAAAATGAGAAATCTGAGGAGCAGCGTACCGAAGAGGGCATTGAGGCGCTGGTCGAAGCCGCCGAAGAAGAGGGCATTATCGAGCCGGAGCAAGCCGATCTGATCGAGCAGGTGGTGGAATTCAGCGATAAGCGCGTACGCGAAGTGATGACCCCACGGCCGGATATTGTTGCCATTGCCGCCGAAGCTACGCTGGAGGAATTGCACGCCAAGTTCGTAGAGAAGAAATTTTCCAAGATGCCCGTTTACGAAAAAACGCTGGACGATATTTTCGGCGTGGTAAATGCGCAGGATTTGTTGCACATCGCGGATCAGGATTTGCCCAAACGCAAGGTGCGGGAACTGGCCAGGCCGGTGTTATTCATTCCCGAAACGAAAGCGGGATCGGATCTTTTGCGCGAAATGCGGCAAAAGGGGCAGCCGCTCGCGGTGGTGATTGATGAGCACGGGTCGGTCGCGGGTATTGCCACCGTGGAAGATTTGGTCGAAGAAATCGTGGGTGAGAGCGGGTACGATGCCAAGCAGCCGATGGCTGACGTGGTGCGTGAAACGGATGGCGGCCTGGTGATGCGCGGCAGTATGTCCATCGATGATGTTGAGGATTTGCTGGGCGTAAAGTTTGGCAATAAGTCGGATGCAGCGGTGACCACCATTGCCGGACTGCTGAGCCACGTTTCGGGTAAAGTTCCAGAGCCAGGCGATAAGATCGATCTGGAAGGCCACAAATTCGAAGTACTGGAAGCCAATCAGCGAAAAGTTTTACGTGTGCGGATACGCAAGCAGGTGGCGGCGCAAGTGAGTCGTGTGCAAGTTCCAAAACGCTAAATTCGGCGCGCCAGTCGTTTAAGAGATGGTTTCAACATTCAGAAAATTTCGATGCCCGACAAAAAACCGTTAGACAAAAAGATCCCGCACCAAGAGATGTCAGAAAACAAAACTGAAGATATGCCGGTTCGCACTGGCTTCAAGTCCGGATTCGTGGCCATCGTGGGGCGACCGAACGCGGGGAAGTCCACGCTTGTGAATCGCCTGGTCGGCCAGAAAATCGCCATTGTAACTTCCAAGCCCCAGACCACGCGGAACCGTATTCAAGGAATTGTTACCAAACCTGAGGGACAGATTATTTTTATTGATACGCCCGGGTTGCACGACGCGGATTCCGCGCTGGGCCGCCAGATGATGCATGAAGTAGCCGCGGCGCTCGAAGGCATCGACGTGCTTTTACTGATGGTAGATGCCAGCAGAGCGTATCCCCATGCCGATGCTTTATTGTTGCAAAAGGCCGAACGCTTTCGCGGCAAGACGATCCTGGCACTGAATAAAGTCGATCGGCTTCCTAAGCCCAAACTTTTACCAATGATTGATGCGTTCCAAAAGGCTTTTGATTTCGCCGCGATCGTGCCGATTTCCGCGCTGACCGGCGCGGGCTGCAATGATTTGCTGGAAGCGATTTTGCGCGAGTTGCCTATCGGCGTGCCGTACTTTCCAGACGATCAAGTCACCGATCAACCGGAGCGTTTTCTGGCCGCGGAAATCATTCGTGAAAAGGCCATCCAGGTGATGTATCACGAGGTTCCTTACGCGCTGGCGGTCATCGTGGATAAATTCGACGAACTGCCGAAGCTTTTGCGCATTGAAGTGACTATGAACGTCGAGCGCGACTCGCAGAAAAAGATTTTGATTGGGCATAAGGGCGAGATGCTCAAAAAAATCGGCACAGAAGCGCGCAAAGAACTGGAGAAACTTTTTGATATCAAGATTTATCTCGCGTTGTTCGTGAAAGTCGTGCCGGACTGGCGCGAGAATCCGCAGAAGGTGCGCGAATTGGATTGGCATTTTCAGCTGGAAGGCCTCAGCGAAGACATTGCGCGGAAATCGCCCACGGAAGAAGATCCATCCAGCGAATAACATTTTCTGGACGTGCTCGTGAAAAATTTGAACAGCGTGGCGCTTGGATTTAGAGCGCACTCAGGATGGACGGCAGCGGTGGCCGTCGGCGGATCGCCGCGCTCGCCAGAAGTGCTAGACCGCCGGCGCATTGAGCTGATTGAGCCCGGTTCACCGGGCGGGGTCCAGCCTTATCACGCCGCTCGCACAATGAATTTGCCGAAAGCTGAAGAATTTATTACAGGTGTAATCGCAACGATCGATCGCTCAGCGTTAACCGCTGTGAGCGCCTTCGCCGAGTCAATCAGCGGAAATGGCTGCGAGATAGCCTGTTGCGGAATTGTTCTGGCTTCGGGCCGGGCGCTGCCTTCCCTGGAAGCCACGCTGCGGTCGCACGCGATGGTGCACACGGCTGAGGGAGAATTGTACCGGGCCGCAATTGCCCGGGCCGCCAAGAAGTTTAAATGGCGATGCGTTCGTGTTCCGGAACGCGATCTTTACAAATTGGCCGCGGAACAGCTCCGCATTCCTGAGCAAAAATTGAAGACGCGTATAACTGAAATGGGTCGCGAAGTAGGCAGCCCGTGGAGCGCTGACGAAAAATGCGCTACGTTGGTAGCGTGGTTGGCCCTGGCCGGTTTTGAAACGGCTTAGGCTTACTACTGAGCAGGTATCTCAGCCAGTTTGCACGGGAGAATAAATTGCTCCAAGGATTTCGTCGGGCTTTCATGGCTGCTTGCCTGTATCTCGCGACTCTTACCATTGGCATTCCTGTTGGGATGACAAGGGCTCGATTCACCGCGACCGATTCGCAATCGCAAAATGCGGGCAGCGCCAATTCTTCCGCGCAGCAAAATTCTGACTCGAACAGCGACCCGTTGGCCGGCAATGCGGCTGCGCAACGAGTGGTGACCGCCACGAAGAGATGGCTGGCCGGCAGCATGTCCACCCCCGGTATGACAGCGGAGCTGCGGGAAATTTCGCGAGGAACCGTTAAAGGGAAACTGGAAGTTCAATATCACATCTTCGTCAGCGGCGTCCCCAAGGCTCAAACGTATACGCTGGTGGACTGGCCTCCGAACGCGCCTGATCCCTCGCCTTCCATCGCCGGGCTCAGTGTAATGGAAGACGGCTTGGTCGTTTGCGCCGGGCGAGCCACCGACCAATGCAGCCATCCTGACAAACCCGAAAAGAAAGATGCTCCGGTAAAATTGGTGTTTTACCCGCTTAAAGGCGAGATTTATCGCTTGGCGTTAGTTTCGCAGGATCAGAACGCAAAGGTATTTTTTGCGGTCATCCCCAATCCGATTCGAGAGACCGCTAACGGTTGCGCGCTTGAAGCGGTAAGCCTTCGGCTGAAAAATGAGCTGGTGCTGATTCACGGAAAAGGATTTCAGCCCAATGAATCGCTGCTCTTCGAGTCAATGTCCTTCGAACAAAACCGCTCGCGCGCTGATAAAGCTGACGCCAATGGGGAGTATCAATTGCCAATGGAGCCCTTTGTAAGGGGCCACGACGGAGGTACTACCGAGGTAAAGCTGACCGGCGAAAGATGCGCTCCGGTTCTAAAGTTTCAGTGGGGAAATTGAGAGCTGGCATTTGGCTTAGATAGTCTGGAAACACGATAATAGAACCGGGAGCTTTCATGGACACTTCAGATTGGGCCAAGAACTTGGCCGAACGAAAAAAGAAAGAGCGGCAAGAGAAGCGCGTTAAAGACGACAAACTTGATGCGCAATTGGATACCAAGTGGGCCGAAGTGTGCCGGGCGGCACAGAAGGCCGCTGAGGAACTGAATAAAGAAATGGGCGAACAATATGTTCGTTTCTCGCAGGATACCAACGCCGACAAATTTTCTCTGAGAGTTGGAGAGACGGACAACGTTGTTCGGCTTGATCGCCCCAAGCGGGCAATTCAGGGTAGTCGAGGAAAAAACTATCGACTCACTATGGTAGGTGACACCGTGGTCTGGAAATATGATCCAGTCGATTACACTTCGGAACAAATCGCCCGCGACGAAGTGCAGCAAGCCTTCGAAGGTTAAGTTTGCGAGTTGCATTCAGGGTTTGCCCGCCGATACATAGGCGACCCAACGTAATATAATGGCGTTTATGAAATTTCGTGGCCGTTTGCTCTCGGAATCCATCGCCCTCGCGGAAGCACACGCGAAACAATTGGGCTACGAACCGACGATGGATGCCGACTTCGCTTCTGACCTCAGGGAGATCATCAACAACCGCAAACCGCGCGAGGTCTTTGGGGGGGATAGCCTTGACTCTCTTCCTACGCCTCGGAATTCATAAACTGTAAAGATAATTAGTCCGGGGCGGCGATGCCCAGGCTTTTCATTTTGCGGTAGAGGTGGCTGCGTTCGAGACCGAGCGCGCCGGCGGTTTGCGTCATGTTCCAGCGATTTTCCTGCAATTTGCGAAGAATGAATTCCCGTTCGTAGGCGCTGCGCGCTTCATACAGTGTGGAATAGGGCTGCTGCGGGCTTTCGGCCACGCCGCGAAATAATTCCGGCGGCAAGTGATGCGGCTCGATGCGCGGTTGCGGGCAAACAATCACCAGGCGCTCTACCAGATTGCGCAGCTCGCGCACATTTCCCGGCCAAGGATAACGCACCAAAATGTCCATGGCGGGATCGCTGAGCTCGCGGCCTTTTTTTCCATAGGCGGCGCTGAATTCGTTCAAAAAATAACGTGCCAGTGTGGGGATGTCCTGCAAGCGGTCGCGCAGTGGGGGAACGAAAAAGGGAATTACGTTCAGGCGATAGAAAAGATCCTGGCGAAAACGTGCGTGCGCAATTTCCTGTTCCAGGTTTTTATTGGTGGCGGCGATGACGCGCACGTCCACGGTAATGGTTTGGTTCGAACCCACTGGTTCAAAGCGTTGTTCTTCCAGAACGCGCAACACTTTTGATTGCGTGCGCAAACTCATGTCGCCGATTTCGTCGAGGAATAGCGTGCCGCCATCGGCTTTTTCAAATTTGCCAATTTTATTTTCTGTGGCCCCGGTGAAGCTGCCTTTCAGGTGGCCGAAAAGTTCGGACTCAATCAGTTCGTCGGGAATGGCCGCGCAATTTACTTCCACGAAGGGGCCCTTGGTGCGCAGGCTCGCGGCGTGCAAGGCATGCGCAACCAGTTCCTTGCCGGTGCCGCTTTCGCCGTAAATCAGAACGCGTCCGTTTGTGGGAGCAGTCACAGCGATCTGTTGGCGCAACGCCTTCATCGGGATGCTGTCGCCGATAACCTGATAGCGATGGCCCAGTTGATTGCGCAGGGTTTGATTTTCTTCTTCCAGGCGGCGCTGCTGAACGGCGTTGCGTACCCGCAAAACAATTTTCTCGAGCGAGAGCGGTTTTTCAATGAAGTCGAAGGCACCGAGCTTGGTGGCCCGCACCGCTGTTTCAATAGTGCCATGACCAGAAATCATAATGACTGCCGGAGGATGAGCTGCGGACTGAATGCGGCTTAAAGCTTCGAGACCATCCATTCCGGGTAACCACACATCCAGCAGAATTAATTCCAATTCGCCGGAGGCTACGCGCTCGAGCGCTTCTTCCGCGGAACCCACCGAGTCCACGAGGTAGCCTTCGTCTCGCAATATGGAAGCCAAGGATTCGCGAATGCCAGGTTCGTCATCGACGATCAACAGGTGGGGCTTAGGAATCATCGCGAAGATTCCGATGCTGGTGCGTGGGGCTCTCCAGCAGTCGCGGGGACGGCTTCCGTCACTGGCAATTCGATTACGAAACGTGACCCGACAGGATGATTGTCTTCCGCATGAATGGTGCCGCCATGCTCGGCAATAATGCGGGCGGCGATAGCCAGGCCCAGTCCGGTGCCGCGGTCCTTGGTGGAAAATTGCGGCAGGAAAAGCTTGTCTTTATCCTGGGGCGAAATACCGTGACCGGTATCGGCGACGGAAATTTCGACCGATTCGGCCTCGGTGCGATTACGAGTGGAAACAACAATTTCGCGGCACGAGGAATGCTCCAGCGATTCCGCCGCATTGTCGATCAAATTGATCAACACGCTGCGCAACAAACCCGCGTCAGCGCGCACTTGCGGGAGATTGTCGGCCAGCATGGTTTTGATGGTCACGCCATCGAGGCGATTGGCAAACACTTCCAGCGCTTCCTGCACGATGGTGTTGGCTTCCGTAGGCACCAGCTTGGCGGTAGGGAAGCGCACGAACTGAGAAAACTCGTTCACCAGCCCTGCCAGCGTGGATACTTCGCGCTCAATCAATCGCGAACATTCCTGAACGAGGGTGGTCAGCTCGATATCGATTGGCTTCGTATCCGAAGTGGTGCGGCGATCGAGAAAGCGCAGCAACCTCTGCGCGGAAAGTTGGATAGGCGTCAGCGGATTTTTTATTTCGTGCGCGATGCGCCGGGCCACTTCCTGCCAGGCGGCGGATTTTTGCGAGCGCAACATTTCAGTGAGGTCATCAAGCACGAGCACGTAACCAATATTGCCGCGTCGAGGCCCCAGAGGGCTCACCGTGACGGCTAGGTGTAGAACGCGCCCGCCCACTACGGTTTCAATTTCTCGCGACACCACGCCCATGCGCAAAGAACGGCGCATCAGATATTGCACCGCACGCGAAGCTTCCGGGCCCAACAAATCGTCGAGCGATTGTTTGTCGCGCGAATCCGACCCTAGCATTCTATTCACGGCGGTATTGGCACGCAGAATAGCGCCGCTGGCATCCAGAGAAACAACTCCCGTAGGAATATTTTCCAGCACCGTTTCCATCAGCTGGCGCCGCCGCTCCAGTTCCTGCACCGCTTGCTGCAAATTGCGCGTAAACTGATCGATTTGCGAGCGGCTATCGCGCAACTGCTTGGTCATGTTATTGAACGAGCGGGCCAGGATGCCCAGTTCGTCCTGCACTTGATCGGGGACTTGATAATCAAAATTCCCCGAAGAGATTTCGCGGGTGCCTTCGGCGAGAGCTTGGATGGGCACAGTAACTTGTTTGGAAAGAAATAAGGCCACCCACATCACCGAGAACAGCACCAGCATGGTGAAGAACAACAGGATCAGCAGCATTTGTCGTTTCAGCGCGCGAAGATTCTGCTTCTCGGCGTAGTACTGAGCAGTTTGCACTTGAATCTGGTTCACACGGTCAAAGATAGTTGGATTGGAGCGATACGCGGTTAACAAAAATCCAGAAGCCCCGCGTGACTCGCTAATAGGGATACGAGTGCCGGAATAAGTGAACTTGCCGGCTTCCCAGATTTCAATGCCGCTCGGAAGCACGCGCAACTGCTTACCCAAAACGCCGGGCACGGCGCACGTCTGCGAGTCGCGAACCTCCGGAGGATCGTCACAAATTACGCCGCCGCCAATAGCGTTGCCATTTTGATCGAGGAGCCAGACAGCGTCGGCGCCTGCCGTAAAGGCGCGGCCCAGAAATTCGCGGATCGGCTTGTTTGATAGAGGCTCAATCTGGTGCGCGATATTTCTCAATCGCGGGATTTGCGTGCGTCCAAAATCGTTCAGCAAGAGTTGCGTTTGCTCTGAGGCGATTTCCAGCGGCCGTGGGAACCACCTTCCAAGCGTGCGGTTCAGCAGCGAATAGCTGACAAAAAACATGAAGAGCACCGGGAGCAAGGAGATCGCCATGGCCCCGACCACCATTTTCGTTTTGAAGCGCGCGCCTAACTGATCCTTGCGGCGTTCCGCCCATAGTCGCAACGCGGTGCGGCCGAGTATCAAACCGAAAGTGAGCAGCGCCGCGGTGATAAAGCTGGAAACCGCGTAAAGCGTCAATACGTCGCGCCAATTTTTGGGCTCGAAAGGAACCCCGAGCGACCCAAAAGTAAACACCGCCGCCAGCAACAAAATCAGGAATAGCCCCCCGGTAGCGAAGCCCCAGCGTTGTTTGGAAGTAAGGCGGCTCATCGCGCGACACCGTTTACTGCGCGCTGAGATTTAAAACACTTGGCGAGCGTGACTCGCCCGCGAGTTTTCGCAAAGTCACTAATAAGCGCTTGCAAAGCACCGAGGCGCGACTCAAACAACCCCAGACACTTTTTGGCCGACGTTCCAGTCTGGTGCTGTAGCGCGAAATGGGAACACAACGAAGGCATCTCTTTGGCACGATAGCCAGCGCGTGGGACCAAGTCAAGAATTGCTCCTGTCCATATGGCTACCAACCTGCACTAAGGTGCAGGTATTAGCCATTTACGAACTACGTTCTAAATTCGCGCCACGGTGCGCTTTGGCATTTGTTAATGTGAGCCTTGGCTGTTCACTGCTCCAGGAGTGCTGCGGATGTCTGTCCGGTTAGGTGAAATCTTAGTTAAAGAGAGCTTGATTACGCAGGACCAGCTCTCTAAAGCGCTCGAATTTCAGCGCTCTAATGGCGGCAAGCTGGGAAGCTGCCTGACCAAGATGGGTTTCATTACCGATGACGATATTACCGGAGTGCTTTCCAGGCAATACGGCGTCCCCTCCATAAATCTCAAGTACTACGAAATCGATCCCATCGTTATTAAGTTGATTCCGCAAGACACTGCGCTGCGTTATCAAGTGATTCCGCTGTCTCGCGTGGGTTCCGTGCTGACCATCGCGATGACTGATCCCACCAACGTTTTCGCCATGGACGATATCAAGTTCATGACCGGCTTCAACGTGGAACCGGTGGTGGCGTCGGAATCCGCGATTGGCGACGCGATCACGCGATTCTACGGCGGTTCGGCTACCAATCACGAAGAGCTCAGCAACCTGATGAAGGACCTGGTCGACGAGGACCAGGAGTTGGAGCTCGCGGCGGAAGTTGCGGAAATGGACACCGCGACGCTCGAGAAGGCTGCCGAAGAAGCGCCCATCATCAAACTGGTGAACCTGATTCTCACCGATTCCGTGAAGCGTGGCGCCAGCGATATTCACATCGAGCCGTACGAGTTGGAAATGCGAGTGAGATTTCGCGTAGACGGCCAGCTTCAAACAGTGATGAGTCCTCCGCTGCGATTGAAAGACGCGATTACCAGCCGGTTGAAGATCATGGCCAAGCTGGACATCGCGGAAAAGCGGCTGCCGCAAGACGGCCGCATCATGATCAAGTACCGCGCCGACGGCAAGAAAAAGGAATTGGATTTCCGCGTTTCGACGGTGCCGACGCTGTATGGCGAAAAAATCGTCATGCGCTTGCTGGACAAAGAAAACCTGCGCCTGGACATGACTAAGCTGGGTTTCGAGCAAGAGTCGCTGACGAAATTCGAACGCAATATTTTCAGGCCCTACGGCATGGTGCTGGTTACCGGGCCGACTGGGTCGGGAAAAACCAACACGCTGTATTCCTCGGTCTCCTCGTTGAACAAAGTGGACACCAATATTATGACCGCCGAGGATCCCGTCGAATTCCAGTTGGCGGGAATCAACCAGGTGCAGATGAAAGACCAGATCGGCCTGAACTTCGCCGCCGCTTTGCGTGCCTTTTTGCGCCAGGACCCCAACATTATTCTGGTTGGCGAAATCCGCGACTTTGAAACGGCGGAAATTGCGGTGAAAGCCGCGCTAACCGGCCACTTGGTTTTGTCCACGCTGCACACCAACGACGCGCCTTCCACCATCAGCCGTTTGATGAACATGGGTATTGAGCCGTTCCTGGTAGCCACTTCCGTGAACTTGATTTGCGCGCAGAGACTGGTTCGGCGCATTTGTCAAAATTGCAAAGTGGAACTGGAAGTTCCGGAGCAGGCCCTCATCGACGCCGGCTACACCCTCGAAGAAGCCAAGACCACAAAAATTTATCACGGTAAAGGCTGCAATATTTGCAATAAGGGCGGCTACAAGGGACGCACGGGACTTTACGAAGTCATGGAAATAAATGACGAACTGCGGGAACTGATTCTTGTGGGAGCTTCAGCTCTGGAATTGAAGAAGAAGGCTGTCGAGCAGGGAATGATCACGTTACGACGAAGCGGCCTGACCAAGGTGGCGTTGGGTCAGACCACGATGGAAGAAGTGGTACGCGAGACTGTTCTGTAGGGATAAGAGTGCACCCATGGCCGGAGCGAACTTAAGCGAATTACTAAAAAAGATGATCGAGATGGGCGGCAGCGACCTGCACATCACGACCAACAGCGCGCCACGTGTGCGCGTGCACGGACATCTGCGTCCTTTGGACGCGCCGCCACTCACAGCGGCGGATACCAAGTCGCTCGCCTATAGCGTGCTGACGGATGCGCAGAAGCATCGCTTTGAAGAGAACCTGGAGCTGGACTTTTCCTTCGGCTTAAAAAATCTGGCGCGCTTCCGCGGCAATGTGTTCAATCAACGCGGCGCGGTAGGCGCAGTGTTTCGCACCATTCCATGGGAGATCAAGGGCTTCGATGCTTTGGGGCTGCCAGCCGTAGTGCGCGGGATGTGCGACAAGCCGCGTGGACTGGTGCTGGTTACCGGTCCGACCGGCTCCGGCAAATCCACTACGTTGGCCGCCATGCTCGACAAGATCAATGCCGAACGTGAAGAGCACATGATCACCATCGAGGATCCCATCGAGTTTTTGCATAACCACAAAAAGTGCCTGGTAAACCAGCGTGAAGTACACGCAGATACACACTCCTTTGCAAACTCTCTCAGGGCCGCATTGCGCGAAGACCCGGACGTGGTGCTCATCGGCGAAATGCGCGACCTGGAAACCATTGAATCAGCGCTGCGCATCGCGGAAACCGGCCACTTGACCTTCGCTACTTTGCATACCAACTCAGCGGCTTCCACCATCAACCGCATCATCGACGTATTTCCTTCGCACCAGCAGCCGCAAATTCGCGCCCAGCTTTCCATGGTGTTGGAAGGTATTTTGTGCCAAGCGCTGTTGCCGCGTTCCGACGGTCGCGGCCGAGCGATGATCATGGAAGTGCTGGTGCCCACCGCGGCCATCCGCAACCTGATCCGTGAAGACAAAATTCACCAGATTTATTCCGCGATGCAAACCGGCACGGGCCAAACGGGAATGCAAACATTCAACCAGGGCCTCTGCAATGCCTATCTGTCCAAAGCCATCACCCTGGACATTGCGTTGTCGCGTTCGTCCAATGCCGACGAGCTCCAGGACATGATTAACCGAGGCGTAGTTACTACTCCCACCGCCGGTGGCGGCAGCATGAAATCGCAGGTGAAGACACCGGTCATGAGTAAGCGTTAGGCGGAGATTTCATAAATGAATACCAACGATTTCGATGAGACACAGGCACTGAGGAGACAATCACATGCCGGATTTTAAATACCAAGGAACAAATCGCGCCGGCTCTAGTGTGAGCGGCGTGATGACCGCTGGCAGCAAGGCGGAGCTGCAGAATTTGTTAAAACGCCAGCAGATTACCCCCACTAAAATGTCGGAGAAGGGCAAAGAGTTCAACATGCCCACCTTCGGGGGTGGCGTAAATGCCAAAGAACTGGCGATTTTCACCCGCCAATTCTCGGTAATGATCGACGCCGGTTTGCCGTTGGTGCAATGCCTGGAAATTCTGGGCAGCCAGCAGGAAAACAAGTTCTTCCAGAAAGTACTGGTCAACACGCGATCGATGGTGGAAGGCGGCTCAACTCTTTCGACCGCCATGCGCAGCTCGCCAAAAGTGTTTGACGGACTGTATGTGAACATGGTGGAAGCCGGGGAAACAGGCGGTATTCTCGACATCATTTTGCAACGCCTCTCCACTTACATTGAGAAAAACGTCAAGCTGCAGCGCGCCGTAAAATCCGCCCTGGTCTATCCCGTCGGAGTTATAAGCGTAGCTGGTGGCGTTATTACCTTGCTGCTTTGGAAGGTCGTTCCAATTTTCGCAACTTTGTTCGCGGGTCTAGGCGTTACTCTCCCGTTGCCCACAAAAATAGTTATCACCCTAAGTAATTTTATCGGCAGCTATTTTGGTTTATTACTTCTGGTGGGCATGATCGGCAGCATCGTTGGGCTAAAGACGTGGTACGGAAACCCCACAGGGAAATTTGTTCTGGATACGATTGTTTTGAAGATTCCGGTCATCGGGATGTTGATGAAGAAGATCGCCGTGGCCCGTTTCACCCGCACGCTCGGCACTTTGATTTCCAGCGGCGTTCCCATTCTTGAAGGTCTGGACATTACCGCCAGGACTTCCGGCAACGCAGTGGTGGAACGCGCACTGCAAAAGGTACGCAAAGCGTTGGAGGAAGGCAAATCGCTGACCGAGCCCTTGAAGGAGTGCGACGTATTTCCGGGCATGGTCACGCAAATGATCGCGGTTGGCGAACAAACCGGCGCCATGGACGCCATGCTGCAGAAAATCGCAGATTTCTACGAGGAAGAAGTCGACGCCGCGGTGAAAGACCTTTTGACCGCCCTGGAACCGGTAATGATCGTGTTCCTCGGTGTGGTTGTCGGTGGCGTGGTCATCTCCATGTATTTGCCACTCTTCTCGCTCATTGGAAAACTGGCCGATGCGCACTAAGCGCATCGGGTCTGACGCGTATTGTTGAAACCACCGGCCGGGCGGCAAGGAATTGCCGCCCGGCTTTTTTCTCTTTTATAGTGAGCACTGGGGCCGGGCTACTAGCTAGCAGGGCGCGGGCGAAAAATGCAGCAAAGTGCCAGCATGAAAGAATGGCTCGAATGGCTGACCCGTGTTCGCCTGTTAATGATCACGCTGATTCTGGCCGTCGGCGTGGTGTGGCCGAAGTACGTGCCGGCTTCCCCGGGCAGCCGGTTTTTCCTGCCGCTAATCATCTTCTGGATAACGCTGGGCATTCTCCATCTCATATTGTTGCGATGGCTTCCGCAAGCGCCGTGGCATGGCGGACTGCAAGTTACCTGCGACGTAGTAATGATTTCGGCGCTGGTGTACGTCACCGGGCTGCAAGACAGTTATTTCATTTCGCTGTATCTGCTGGTAATTATTGTGGCCAGCATTTTATTTTCTCGGGCTATGGCATTTGTCACGACCGTTTTTTGCCTGGCGATATTGGGCGGCCTTGCGGCACTGGCGTTTAACGAGAAAATTACTCGCACTTACGTGGGAATTGCCACCGGTGAAAGCCTGCGCACCTGGTTCCTCAGCACCCTGATTGGCTTCCTGGCGGTAGCTTACCTGGCCAGCTTTCTGGCGCAGTCTTTGCGACGCAAGGGCGCGGAGCTGGACGAAAAGCGTGAAGAGCTGCGCGACCTCCAGGACTTCACCGAGGACATTGTTCACTCCATGCGCGGCGGCTTAGTGACCACCGACCTGGAAGGCCGCATCCTGCTTCTGAACCGAACCGGTGAGGAGATTTTGGGTCATCGCTTCGCGGGACTTCGCGGCCAGTTACTGCAGGAACTCAATCCTGACTTATGGCTGCCAGGGGAACATGGTCTGGAAAACGTGCCGCGTCGAAAAGAGATCGATTTTCGCACGCCCGACGGGCAGCAGCGTTACATAGGCATCAGCGTGTCGCCGTTAAGGTCCCGGGATAATAGCCGTAGCGGTTACGTTTTCAATTTCCAGGATTTGACGGAATTGCGGCGCCTGGAGCAGGAAGTCGCCACGAAAGAACGCATGGCCGCGCTGGGCCGGCTTTCCGCAGCCATTGCCCACGAAATCCGTCAACCGTTGACCGCCATGGCTGGAGCGGTGAAGGAATTGGCTCGGCTGGTGCCGCTGGAAGAAGACGAACGACATCTCGTTAATATTGTGAGCAGAGAATCGGAGCGTTTGAATAACATCATCACTGACTTCTTGAAATATTCGCGCGAGAAAACCTATGAGTTTCAGGACGCCGATGTGCGCTGGCTGCTGGATGAGACGCTCACTTTAATTGAGAAAAAACCGGAGATCGGTCCGAATTTTCGCGTGGTGCGAAACTTCAATGGTCAGGAGCTGCGCGCCCGCGTGGATGCCGGCAAGATCAAGCAGGTTTTCTGGAACCTTTGCGACAACGCCTTGCGAGCCATGCCCGGCGGCGGCACGTTGACGGTGCGCATCGAACAAAAACCATTCTGGCTGCGCATCGCATTCTCCGACACCGGAGTAGGGTTGGACGCCAAGCAGCGCGCCAAGATATTTGAGCCCCTGCAGTCCGAATTTGAAGGCGGCACGGGGCTCGGGCTTTCCATCGTTTACCAGATTGTGCAGGCTCATAGTGGAAGAATCAGCGTTATCTCGGAAAAAAATCGCGGCGCGGAGTTCATCGTGGAGTTGCCGCGAGTGGTATGAAGGCGTCCCGACCAGAGCTGCGTGAAGAAGTCGCGTGGACAAGTTGCCTGAAAAGCGGTGTGAGGGTTTATGCAAGGCGCTAAAACAGCGGTGAAAGAAACAGCCCGGGAAATGCCACATATTCTGGTGGTGGATGACGAAAAATCCATCTGCGAACTCCTGGAGATTACTTTCCGCAAGGAAGGTTATCGCGTTGAAATCGCACACAACGTGGAAGGAGCCAAGCGCAAACTGGAATCCCAGATTTTCGACATCATTATTTCCGATATTCGCATGCCCGGAGAGGGTGGCGTCGACCTCTTAAAGTTCTCGAAGGAGATTGCCCCAGACTGCTTTTTCCTGCTGATTACCGGCGTGCCTACGGTGGAAACCGCGATCGCGGCGATCAATTCCGGCGCCGACCGCTATGTGATCAAAGACCATGAGTTGGTCGATCAATTGCGCCGCGCGGTGCGGGAAGTATCGGAAAATCTACGCTGGAAAAAAGAAGCCGGCTACCTGCGTCGCGAACTGCGCAGATTGACGGGGCTGGACAATATCATCGGACAAAGCCCGAAGATGCGCGCTATTTTTGATTTGATTCAAACTGTCGCCCCGCAGACCAGCCGAGTGCTGATAACCGGAGAAAGCGGCACCGGTAAGGAATTAGTGGCGCGCGCCATTCATGAGAACAGCGCGCGGGCGCAAGCTCCCTTCATCACGATTAATTGCGGAGCCTTTCCGGAATCGCTGCTGGAATCGGAACTGTTTGGATACATGAAGGGTGCCTTTACCGGAGCCAATGATAATCGCCATGGACTCTTCCAGGCCGCCAATGGCGGCACGTTGTTCATGGATGAAATCGGCAATATGAGCTTGACCATGCAAGTGCGGCTCTACCGCGTGTTGCAGGAAGGTAAGGTGCGGCCGATTGGTAGCACGGAAGAGAGCGACGTGGACGTGCGTATTATCGCGGCCACCAACAAAGATTTCGAGAAAGAGATTGCCGAAGGCCGATTTCGCGAAGACCTCTATTACCGCTTGAGCGTGATCCCCATTCAATTGCCTTCACTGAGGGAACGTAAAGAGGATATTCCGCTGCTGGCGCGGCACTTCCTCGAGAAATTCCGCAAAATCATGGAAAAGCCCATTGAGGGTATTTCTCCGGAAGCGGTCCGAAAGCTGGAGGCCTATGATTGGCCCGGAAACGTCCGGGAGCTGGAGAACACCATGGAGCGTGCTGTCGCCTTGGAGACCACCTCCGAGATCACTCTGCGGGTGCTACCGGACCGTATCGCGGGATACTCGTCGGCCATTTCGAGCCAGGACGGCTCGCCAGTCAGCTTCCCGGAGGGTGGGGTCGACTTCGAGAAGGAAGTGGCAGGCGCGGAGCGCCGTTACCTTGTGGCCGCCTTGGAAAGCGCGAAAGGCATCCGAACTGAGGCTGCAAACCTTCTAAATATAAGTTACCGGTCGTTTCGGCACTATGCGAAGAAACACAATCTGTAGGTGCCATCATTGGCCCTTAAAGTAGGAACGACTTATACCGATCGCCATGATAAGAAGAACTTTACCTTGGGTTCTGCAGCTTCCCAACAGCACCTGCAAACGCCCTCCGAAAGCGTATTTGGACGACGGTTTTGGTCAATCTGCGGTGACAAAAAACGGCAGAATCGAGGCTGCTTGCCCGGTATCGACAGGGCCCTCAAGTACGTCATCTTATAAGCGCATGATAATAAGGAGCTTGCTTAATCCCAGGGAGCGAGTACTACTCGTTTTGGTTTGGCCCTCGCGATGCCTTAGTGTAGGTGTGCTCTGGCACTATAAAATCTAACTCTCAACCATCTCTTAAGGAGATACAAAAGTCATGAAGAAGCAAAAGGGTTTTTCACTTATCGAGTTGCTGATCGTCGTCGCCATCATTTTGATCATCGCGGCGATCGCCATCCCCAACTTGCTGCGCTCCAAAATGGCAGCTAACGAATCGTCCGCAGTTGGTTCTATGCGCACGATCAACACTGCGGAAGTATCGTATGTGACCGCATATCCTAACCAGGGTTTCAGCGTCGACCTAACTTCCCTCGGTGGCGCGGCACCTTGCCTGGTGGCCACCACTGGTGCGGCTTGCTTGCTTGACAACACCTTGGCCTTGGCCCAAGCTCCCGCAACTGCGAAGAGTGGTTACTACTTCACGTACGTTGCTGGCGCAGCGCCGGCCACGACCTACACCAATAGCGGCCTGCCAGCAACGGCGGGTTCCACCGGACAGCGCGGTTTCTTCACCGACCAGACTGGCGTGATCCGTTACGCGATCACTGGCGTGGCAACAGTTGCCAGCTCGCCGATTCAGTAAGATTCGGCGCAACGCTTCAAGGGGGGTCGAAAGACCCCCTTTTTTTTTGACCCGGGACTGATTAGAAGTGGAACGACAGCCATCGCAGCGTTAAGAGAACCAGCGAGATGTGTTGTAACGGTTGGCTGTGTACCCAGATAGCCTAAGGCCCTGCAAGCACTCGGCACCCTCTCGAGGAGCTAGGTATCATGAAGAAGCAAAAAGGATTCTCACTTATCGAACTTCTGATCGTCGTGGCCATCATCCTGATCATCGCGGCCATCGCGATTCCGAACTTCCTGCGTTCCAAGATGGCGGGTAATGAAGCCTCCGCAGTGAGTTCGCTGCGCACTATCAACACTGCTGAGGTAGCCTATTTCTCGACCTATCCGAATCAGGGGTATAGCGCAAACCTGGCGTCGCTTGGCGGTGTCGCGCCCTGCGCGGTTGCCAGCACTGCGGCCGCGTGCTTAGTCGACAATGTGCTGGCGGCTGCCAGCGTGGCACCCGGGAAAACCGGTTACTATTTCACGTACACAGCCGCCGGCGGAGGGATCGTTACGACCTACACCGTATCAGGGTTGCCGGTCACCCCCGGCTCTAGCGGACAGCGTGGTTTCTTCACCGATCAAACCGGAGTCTTACGCTACGCTATCACCGGCGCGGCAACAGTTGCCAGCTCGCCGCTGTAGTTCGCCGGACAGTACGCGCTTACGTCAACACATTTTGCAAAGTATTGTGAACGGAAGCTCTCTGGAGCTGTAAGCAGGGACAGAAACTAAGCGTCAAAAACGACGCGCATTGTTAGACCCGTGATGGACACTCGCGAGAACGCCAATTTAGATTTTCTTCGATCCTTTGCCGTTCTTTGCGTGGTTTTTGGTCACCTCTCCCACTTCTTCGACATTGATCGAGCAGGTTCAATTGCATTGGGTGGGTTGGGCGCGCTCGGCGTGCGAATATTTTTCGTGCACACCGCGCTCGTCCTGATGTTGTCCCTCGAGAGGGAAGCGGCCAAGTCCCGGATATTATTCGTGCCATTTATGGTGCGCCGGTGTTTCAGGATTTACCCGCTGGCGATGACGGTTATTTTGTTGCTATCGGTGTTCCGCATTCCGCAAGCGGTTTTAAGTCCTGGGTATTTCACGGGATGGAATTTTGACGGCGGCGACCTGCTGGCCAATCTGTTTCTGGTTCAGAATTTATCGTTCCGTGTGCCAATCCTCGGGCCTACCTGGAGTTTGAGCTACGAGTTGGAAATGTATTTATTTCTGCCGCTGATCTTTTTGATTCTGCGCAACGTGCGGTCACTGTGGCGGTTCGCGGGCTTCGTCGCGTTGCTACTGGCATGTTCTTTTGAAGTGGTTAAGTATTCTACGACTCCGAACGTGGCTGCTTACGTGCCTTGCTTTCTGGCTGGAATAGTTGCCTACCAATTCAGGAACTACGATTCGTACAAGCTACCAGCGTGGTTATGGCCTGTGTTCGTTATCGGTATCGGTGTGGCTTACCTGAGCAGCAGCCTGACCCGCATAGATACCCTCTGCGCGTGCTTTCTGTTCGGACTGGCGATACCGGCGTTTGGCTGTCTCACTTCACTTTGGATCACCGTGAGTTCGAAGGTGATTGCCAAATATTCTTACGGCATCTACCTCACGCATTTTTTTGCGATATGGTTCGCATTCGAGAAATTGTCCAACGCCCCCTTGCTTTCCAGAATCCTCGTATTTCTTACATTGACGAGCACATTACCGGTGCTCTTTTATCACTCCATCGAAGAACCGATGGTGCGCGCCGGCAAAAAGGTCGCACAGCTTTATGTTACAAGCCGGCAATTGCGATCAGCTACTCAGAAGTTAGCCCTCTCTGCACACTCCATCCCAGTTCCAAATCCAGTGCTCGATCCGGCTCAGTAATCAGAAGTGTTGCGGGCCGGTCTGTTGCGGCCTGGTCTAAGGTTTTAGCCGCTCCAGTGCGGCTTTAGCTTCGTTGTTATTGGGGTCGTTGACCAGGACGGCGCGAAATTCATTGGCGGCTTCGGCGCGTTTACCGGCCTGTTCAAGAACATTCGCGAGCATAAGATGCGCGGAACTGTCATAGGGAAACTGCGCGATGATACGCCGTATCACCGGCTCGGCCTCCCTGGGTCGGCCCTGCAGAATGTACCCTTCACTCAAATCGTGCAGCGCTTCCAGCGTGGGGTCCAGCGCTACCGCCTGCTTGAACTGTTCCACCGCCTGATCCAACTGCTCATCTTGCAGCAAGGCTTCGCCGTACCAGCGGTGCGCTGGCGCGCTAAGCGGAGACAAGGTCACTCCGGTCTTAAACTCCACTAAAGCTTCGGGTAAATGGTTAGTTTTTTGAAGCAGCAAGGCGCGACTGAAGTGTGAGTCACCCCACAACGGCTTAGCTGCGATGGCTTGTTCAAAACTGGCTTCGGCATCGTCATAGCGGTTGAGGCGCGTATACAAAATTCCCAGCGCATTCATGGTGACGACGTTGTCTGGCTTTTGGGCCAGCGCCAGTTGCCATTCCGGCAGTGCCTTATCGTACTGCAGGGCGTCAAAATATAAGGATGCGCGGTTACTGCGAATGACTGCGGCGCCGGGATCGATTTGCAGCGTGCGCGTGTACAGCGTCATGTCGTCACGCCAGATGGGGTTGCGCCGCACAATGGTTAAGACCGAGATCAGCACGATTGCGGCTGATGCAACCGCCAGAATGCTTCGCCGCCACGCAGTGGTTGCAGTGCTGCGATCCCAGAGTCGGACACCATACCAGGCAACGAGCCAGCAAAAGCCCACCGAGGGCAGATATAAATAACGCTCGGTAAAAACGTTCGACGCCATCCAGCGTGCGTTAAGCACTGGCCCCAGGGTGATGCCAATCCAGAAAATGCAGAAGGCCGGCTCAGGAACGCGTTTGGAGAGATATACAATGAGTGCGATTGAAATTAAAACCACGAACATGCCCAGGATGACGGGGAGTTCCCACGGCGAAACGCTGGCGTGAAAAACGTGGAAGGCCGACAAGGGCGCAGGCCAGAAAAGATATTTGGCATATCCGGCGACTAGCGCGAAACCCGAGTAAATGGCTTGGGGCCAGGTGATCTGCGCATGTTGCAGCACCGGAGCCAATTTCCCGAATAGCGCGACGCGCAGCAGCAAGTACGCTGCGGCCACAGCACAGAGCGGAGCGTACCTCGTTATTTTGCCAAGTAGGGAAGCGCCGCGGTTGTCCGGCCGAACAAAATGTTCGAAAGCGATTGCCAAGGGCGCAAACATCAGCGCTGGCTCCTTGCAAAGAAGTGCTACCGCGAACGACGCGCCGGTTGCCAGATGAAACTTCCAGGAATTTCTATCCAGTTGAGTGAACAACCAGAACGTCAGCAGCACAAAAAACGTTACTTCCAGTTCCGGAACCGCCGCAATCCAGTCCACCACTTCGGTGTGCACTGGATGAATCGCAAAGAGCGCGGCGGCAACCCACGCCACTCGGCGGTCGTGAAAGAGCCGACGCCCAGCGGCAAAAACCAGCACCACCACGGCTGCATTTAACGTGACATTAAACAGATGGAAGCCGAACGGAATGTCTTTGAACGCCTGCCAGAGTACAAGGAACGTAAAGGTCATCAACGGACGGTAATAGTTGGTCGTTCCCGCGGCCCCGACGAAGGACCACACCGTGGTGGTAAAAATCTGCGGCAGGTAATGCCAACTTTTTACGTACGGGTTTTGTAGGATTTGTTGCTCGTCGTCATATACAAAGCCATTGAACAGCGAATTTCCATAGCAAAGGGCAGCCAAAAGGATAAGGATGCCAATGAGTGCTTGGTCAGAAAGATGGATGGACCGTCGCGGCGCAGTCGCGGAAATGACTTTCGGAGCCGCGTCAGGCGGTCCGGCAGCGCTAATCATCTCTGGTGGATCGGCAACGGTAGTCATTTGGAAGGACTAACACCGCATTCTAGACAGCCTAATCTGCTTCAACGATTTTAGTGTACCCAATTACTCCGCGCCTACCTGATTAGGATGATTATCGGTTGTCCGGTTCCATAACTGAACCTGCACCGACATTTTCGCGCGCCACGCCGCGGCGGCCAATGAAATGACGCCAGGCCCCGGCCCGCCACGGGGATGCTCCCGTGGTACTTCGCTATACTGGCTAGATGGATGTCAGCAAGTATTGGGCACCGATCGCACGAGTTTCCGCGCCTGCTCTCAAAATAGCGATTGTGGCCTTCACTCTGGCCGGCTCTAGCCTGCCCACGACAGCAGATCAGAAATCAGCTGACACCGAGCCGATTCGCCGCATGGAGCATCGCTATCGCGCGGCCAAAACCTTGCAGGCGACTTTTCTGGAGCGCTACACCGAGAACGACCGCACCGTCCGTGTAGAGTCCGGCGTGGCCTATTTTCGGCGGCCGGGAAAAATGCGCTGGGAATACGCCGCCCCGGAAAATAATTTATTTCTTATCGACGGCAAGATGGCATGGTTTTACGTGCCTGGCGATCACACTGTAACTCGGGTGCCTGCCAAACAAAGCACTGATTGGCGAACGCCTTTGGCGCTGTTGGCGGGCGAGACGAAGGTTTCGCGGGTGTGTGCGCGAGTGGAATTGGCGATTGATCAGCAACCGGAAAAGGCCGGCGATGCTGTTTTTAGCTGCATCCTGCGCGGATCGGCGGACCGTAAGACGCGAGTCGGGAATAAAGCCGCTAAGCCCGCCGCAGCGTCAAATGTAACGAGTGTTGCACCGGACAATGGCGACGCGGGAGACACGGTGCTACTCGAAATCGGGCGCGAGTCGGGGGAACTGGTCCGCATCGTCGTTCGCAACAAGGGCGGCACCGGAATTGAATTTCATTTCGCCAATTGGCTGGACGATCCTCCGATTGCCGAAGCCCTATTTCATTTCGAGTCCCCCAAGGGAGTGGCCATCGTTGACGCAGAATTACCTCCCGAAGCACCAGGTCAGCAGTAGGGGTTTAACAGGCCGGAATTGGGCCTGGGGTACCCCTTTCTAGGAAGGAACGGCCAACCATCCCGGTTGACCGCGCAGACATCTTACTTGGGGTAAACTGAGGGTATATGGGGGAATTTGTTTGCCGCGTCGCGGATGCTAACGGCCGGGTGTTTTCGCAGGTAGAGGCCGCCGGCACGCTGGATGAAGCCCGCCAAAAACTGGTGGACCGGGGTTTTTTTGTTTACTCCGTAGAGAGCCGCGGAAGTGTGCTCGGCATGCTGAATCGCCGAAAACAGCGGCAAATCGGCGGCTCGGACTTTCTCATCCTGAATCAGCAATTCAACACCCTGGTTAAAGCTGGCATTCCGATTCTGCGTGCTCTGGACCTGCTGGCCACCCGCGCCACCACGCCCAAGCTACGCCCGGTCATCACCCAGATTCGCGATCGCGTGCGTGAAGGAAAGTCCTTATCCGAGGCTGTCGACGAGGCGGGAGTTTTCTCCAAGGTTTATTCCACGGCAATTCTGGCGGGTGAGAAGAGCGGGAACCTTTCCGGCGTCCTGGACTTTTACATTGCCTATCAAAAGGTAAGCACCGGCGTTCGCAAGAAGATTCTGGCCTCCCTCGTATACCCGACGCTCTTGGTGGTGGTCGCCACGGTTATTGTGACGTACCTGGTCACCGCGGTGGTTCCAAAATTCGCGGTTCTATACCGGGACTTGGGCGTGGAGCTACCCACGTCGACTAAAATTTTGATGGCGATAACAGTGGATTATCGCTTCGTTGTGTTAGGAGTCGTCGGTACGATCGCGCTTTTGGCATTCGGAATTTTCCTATGGTCGCGAACCGACGAGGGTGGCGCTACATTTGACCGGCTCAAGTTCAAATTGCCGGTCATTGGGGACACTTTGCTGAAGTTTCAGGTGGCGCAATTCTCGCGCACGTTGGCAACTTTGCTGACTGGCGGCACAACGTTGGTGGTTGCGCTGCAAACGGCCTCGGATTCGCTGACCAGCAAACTTTTGCGCGTGACGATCCTGCGAGCCACCCAAATGGTACGCGAAGGGGAATCGCTGCACGGTTCATTGGCTTCTACGGGAGTGATGCCAGAAATGGCGCTGGACATGGTGGAAGTTGGAGAGAGCAGCGGCGCGCTGGGCCCTATGCTGACCAGCATCGCGGAATTTTATGAGGAAGAAGTAGGTTTGAGGCTGGGAGCGCTGGTGTCGATCATCGAGCCGGTGATGCTGATATTCATGGGAATTTTGGTGGCGTTCATACTCATTTCACTTTACTTGCCTATATTCTCGCTTTCGGTTTCAGGCGGAGCTAAGTAAATGGCAACCACAGACTACACAAACGTAACGGCAACTCTGGGCGGCGGAGACGAAGAGCGCGAGCGCGAGCACGCGACCCGATTGGCGCAGCGGTACCGCTGCAGCTTCGTTGATCTTCGCGAGCAGCGCATCGACCCCGAGCTATTCCGGACCATTCCCGCGGACTTGATGTTCCGTTACAACTTCGTGCCTTTGGAAGTTCACAATAATTTGCTGATGATCGCGGTGGCGGACCCCAGCCAGGTACTGCTCAGCGATGAGCTGCCCTTGCTGCTCGGGAAAAAACTGGCTATTAAGGTGGCGACGGCTCACCAGATCGGCGACCTACTTAAGCGCACCGAACAGTCGCAGCGGGTGCTGGAGCAAGCTACTGAAGCGTTCACACTTCAAGTTTCGAAGGACGAAGGAGAGAGCGACGAAACCATTTCCGGTGACCGCCTCACCCGCGACACCGCGGTCAGCCCGGTCGTTCGATTGGTGGAAACGGTTATTTTCACGGCTCTAGAACGCAGAGCGAGCGACATTCATATTGAAGCGCGCGATTCGGAAGTGGCCGTGAAGTACCGCATCGACGGTGTTTTGCAACACGCCATGCAGCCCATCGCCAAAGAATGGCACTCCACGGTAATTTCGCGCATCAAGGTTTTGAGCGATCTGGACATTGCCGAACGCCGCGTCCCACAGGACGGCCGTTTCCGCGTCAAGTACAAAGGCCGCTACATCGATTTGCGCGTTTCCATTATGCCCGCGAGCCACGGTGAAGACGCGGTGCTGCGTGTTCTCGACAAAGAAACGCTGTCGGAAAAATTTCAGAGTTTGAGCCTGGACGTAGTCGGCTTCTCAGCGGAAGAGATGCGCCGCTTCCGGCGCTATATTCGCGAGCCATACGGCATGGTGTTGGTCACCGGTCCGACCGGCTCCGGTAAAACCACCACGCTATACGCGGCCATCAATGAAATTAAATCCGACGAAGACAAGATCATCACCATTGAAGATCCGGTCGAGTATCAACTGAAGGGAATTACGCAGATACCGGTCAACGAGAAAAAAGGCCTGACCTTCGCGCGCGGGTTGCGCTCCATTTTGCGCCATGACCCGGACAAAATCATGGTCGGGGAAATCCGCGACCAGGAAACGGCGCAGATCGCTATTCAATCAGCGTTGACTGGCCACCTGGTATTCACCACGGTGCACGCCAATAACGTGACCGACGTGATCGGCCGCTTCATCAACATGGGCGTCGAGCCTTACAACTTTGTGTCCGCCCTGAATTGCATCATGGCGCAGCGGCTGGTGCGCATTATCTGCATGAATTGCCGGCGACCCAAGAACTATTCGCCCACGGAATTAAAGGAAGCGGGGCTTGATCCAACGGCCTGGGGCGGCGTGACGCTGATGGAAGGCGCAGGATGCCTGGAATGTTCGGGCACCGGTTACCACGGGCGCACGGCCATCTGCGAACTGCTTGATCTCACCGACCGCATCCGTGAAATGATTGTAGACCGGCGGCCCACTTCGGAAATCAAGCGAATTGCCCGGGACGAGGGCATGATCACGCTGCGTGAAAGCGGCCTGGCAAAAATTCGCGACGGAATTACCAGCGTGAAAGAAATCAACAAGGTGACCTTCGTTGAATAGCGCTACCGCGTTTCACCAGGGAATTTACAAAAGCGAGCTGGTGCGCCGCATCACTCGCTGGCTGGATGCCACGCCGCATCCGCCGCTTGCGTTGGAGATCACTCCAGAACGTGTCGCGGCAGCGCGCTTTGGCAGGACCGGCGCGCTGGATGGATATGCCATTGAGACGCTGCCGCAGGGCGCGATTGTGCCTTCGGCGGTGGAATCCAACATTGGAAATCCCGCGGCGGTCAAGTTGGCGGTCGGCAACGCTTGCGCCAGGGTGAAGGCCAAGGACGAAGACGTCGCGCTCATCCTTCCCGATCCGGTGATCCGCGTTTTCGTGCAGCACTTTGACGAATTCCCACGCTCGGCTCAAGAAGCCGAGCCGATGTTGCGATGGAAGTTGAAGAAGAGCGTTCCCTTCGAAGTAGATGAAACGCTGATTTCTTACATGCGTCAATCTCCGCGCGAAGACGGCGTGGACATTGTCACTGCGCTGGCACGGCTGCGCATCGTTCGGGAATACGAAGGATTGGCGGAAGCGGAGGGCTTGCGCCCCGGCGTGGTGGTGAGCTCCTCGCTCGCGGCCATTGCTTTGTTGGATGATCACAAACCCACCCTGCTTGCCCGTGTTTCGGAAAATTCCTTGACCACCGTGATCGTTCGCGAGGGCGTGCTATGCGGTTATCGCTGCACAGAACTTCCCGCGCAAGGACTTGCTCTCACGCCCCAAATGCTGCTGGAAGAAATCTATCCGGTTGCCGCGTACTACCAGGACACTTGGCGGGAAGGCGTCCAGTTCGTGAGCCTGACTGGGCTGGGTACCCGGTTACCCGAATTTGTGCCGCCCTTTGAAGAGGAATTTCACTGCGAGATAAGTTCGTTGCTGCATTCCGCGGTTGCTGGCGGTCGGGTGCATGACGATGTTCGGCCCCTGGCAGAGCGTGAATTGGAAGGGTTGGTAGGCTGGGCAATGCACCGCGGATAATCAGTAGCACGCGGAATTGAAAAATAGTTCGGAGTTTTCTGAGATATGAGAGTTCGGCTTAATCTAGCGACCAAAGCGCAAGAAACGCACCGGCGTTTCATGGTGGTGGCAGGGTTTGTGGCCGCCGTCGCGGGAATTGTATTTCTCGCTTTGGGTTGGCACGTGTACTCGGTGCGGAATGTAGATGCGCGTCTACGTGCGCAGTCGGAGGTGACCAGCCGCAGAATCGAAGAATTACAGGCCGAGCGCACTGAGCTGGAACGTTTTTTCGCGCAACCGGAAAACGCCAAGCTGCACGATCGCGCCGCGTTTCTCAACTCCCTGATTGATGGCCGAAGCTTTAACTGGACGCAAATGTTTATGGACCTGGAGCGCATCCTGCCTGGGGGCGTACGTCTGGTTAGCATCGAGCCGCGACAAGCCAAGGGACACGTGGAAGTAAAATTGACTGTCGGTGCTTCCAGCGATGATGCCAAATTGAAATTCCTGCGCGCTCTGGAAGAGTCCCATCAATTCAGTGAAATTCAACTGGATAGCGAACTGCCGGCCAAGACCGGCAACCAGCGAGTTGTGGAATTGACCGCTGTTTATTCGAGGAGCTGATGAAACGCGACGTTAAATTGCAAAAGCGCTTGGTCATCGGCGCACTGGTTCTTCTGGTTCTTGCCGATGTGGCGCTTGCCACTTACAGCTGGAAACTGAGCTCCGCGCCTCACACTCCTCAGCAGGAGCTGGCGCTACAGAATCAGCAGCTGGAAGTATTGCGGGCCGATATCAAGCGCGGCGAATCCATCCGCCAGTTGACGCCTGCGATTCAGAGAGATTGCGACCGCTTCGAACAATCCTTGTTGCCGGTCAGCAGCGGCTATTCTTCGGTATCCGCGGAACTGGACAGCATTGCGAAAAAAGCCGGCGCGCAAATCGAGGGACGGGGATTCAAGCAAAAGGAAATTCCCAAGCGTGGTTTAGAGGAAGTGGCCATCGATTTAACCGTGAACGGCGAATATTCCGCAGTGGTGCATTTTCTGAACGGATTGCAGCGCTCCAAGAATTTATATGAAGTCGATGGGCTGGCGCTGGCGAGCGATACTCAGAATCAGAGCGCTAACGGGCCGATTAAAGTAAGCGTACATATGAAAACGTATTTTCGAGTGGCTTGATGACGCAGAAGAACCAAATAATCTTGCTGGCCGCGTTGGTGGCGATTATGGCGTTGGTGTGGTATGTCAATCGCACCACGTCGCCGACGGTCCCCGGGAATGTGGCTGCTATCCAGAATTACCAGTTGCTGGCGGTGGAGAATCCGCAATTGCACCGCGACAAAATGGAAGCAGCGGAGAAAACGGAGTATCACAGCCTGGGGCGCAATCCGTTCAGCGAAATCGCGCCGCCCCCGGAGCAGCAGAAGACGGTGAAGGTTGCCGAAGCGCACGGTCCGGTAGGGCCTCCGGTTTTGCCGCCGCCTCCACCGCCGACTTTGCCGCCGAACATGAAATTTTTTGGTTACGGCACGATTCCTAACGGCACGTTGCGCCGCGCATTTTTGTCCGATGGCGATGAGGTTTATATCGTTGGGGAAGGCGATACGTTGTTGGGTCGTTTCCGTATTGTGAAAATAAGTAATGCCAACCTCGAGTTCGAGGAGATCGCTACCGGCCGCCACGCTACGGTAACGCTGCAGGAAGAACAGGCGGCGGCGCCGCCAGCCTGATGAGAACATTTTTTACAGCGCAAAAGTTCACTGCGCGTCGAGCGCTACGTTGCACGCGATGCCGCACGCGACGCCGCGAGGGCGGCTACGCGCTGATGATGGTGATATTTTTCACCGCTCTGCTGCTGATCGCGACCATGGTGGCGGCCCCGCGCATCTTGCAGGAAGGCAAACGCGAAAAAGAAAAGGAAATGATCTGGCGCGGACATCAATATGTCCGGGGCGTCAAATTGTATTACCGCAAGATGGGCCGCTTTCCGACCACCATTGACGATCTCACCAAGCCCAAGACCGGCTCGTTGCGATTCATGCGGCAGGCCTACAAAGATCCCATGAATGCCGAAGACGGCTCGTGGCGCCTGATTTATGTGGGTCCGGCGGGCCAGTTGATTGGAAGCCTGAAGCCTCCGCAAAATTTGCAATTGCCTACGGGCGGCGCGGGGCTAGGCACGGCGGCATCGTCGTTGGCCAGCAACAGCACCGGGCAACAAAGTGGATCTTCGGCGTTCGGCTCGTCTTCATCTTCAGCCTTCGGCTCTTCTTCGGGGTTTGGTTCGTTCGGATCGTCGGCGGCGAACAGCGGAGCAAATTCTGGTAGTGCTGCTGGCACTCCGGGATCCGGCGCGCCTGGCGCGGCGTCACCGACCGGGGGTGGCGGCGGCACTCAGCCTGGAGCGCAACAGAGTGGTGATCAGGCAAATGCTCAAGGTGGCGTGCCTGGCGGCGCTCAACCCGGGCAGCCTGGCCAGAGTGCAGTCGCAACATCGGCGGATGGGTCGCAACCCGCGACTACAGACGCGTCGGGCGACGCGATGTCCACGCCGCAAGCTATAACTCCTACTTCAACCGGTCCAATCATCGGCGGAAATATCATAGGAGTAGGCAGCAAAATTTCCGCGCCTTCGGTCATGGTCTACGAGAAGGCCAAGAATTATCATTTGTTTGAATTCATTTGGGATCCATCCAAGGACACTACCATCGCTGGTCAGCCGCCGCTGCAAACGGGCACTGGTTTGGGTCAAAACATTGGAACGAATCCGAGTGCGTTTGGGGCGCAACCTGGTAATCCCAATCCCAACTCCAGCCCCAACCCGAATCAGGGACAACCTAATGGGCCGGGTAACGGTGGTGCGCCTACCACGCCGCCGCTGGATGCCGCACCCGCGCCGCCTCCGCAGCAATAAAAAATTCCTTGTCGCTGCCGCGCGCTAGCATGACTTTTTGATGCGGCCACACCTGCGGCTTCTTTACTGAAGTCGATTTTCTCAAATTACAATTTGACAGCTAGGTTGGAGAGTTAGCTTTCGGCATTGCTGGAGCGGGTGGCGTCGTTTTGCGCTGATCATAGGTGTGCTTTACTCGCCGCACGTACGACATGGTTTCGGGAAACGGCGGCACGCGGCCGTATTTCTGCACCCGCTCGGGTCCCGCGTTGTAGGCCGCCAGAGCAAGGATCAAATCGTTGTCGTAGCGATGCAGTAGTTCGCCGAGATAGCGCGTACCGGCGTCAATATTTTCAGCAGGATCAAAAACATTGCGCACTCCCAGCCGATTTGCCGTGCCGGGAATGAGCTGCATCAGTCCCCGCGCGTTGCGGCGCGACACAGCTTTGGGATTGAAGTTGGATTCAACGGCAATCACGCTGGAGATCAGGTCGGCGTCGACATGGAAGCGGGTGGCGGCGGACTGAATGAATTGGCCGAATTGGGTATTTTGTGCCAGCGCACCTGGCGCAACAGGTACGACAACCGGTGTAAATACTTCTTCGGGCTCGATGGCCACTACTTCGTTGCTGGGGACTTCCACAAAACCGCCATTCATCTGTAGGCGGTATTTGTCGCCGAGTAACTGGTAGCCCGTCACGGTAAGGCGCTGGCCGCTGCGCAGGACAACATATTCGGCGCGCAGCGCTGGAGCTGCCAGCAAAATTAGCGCCAGAATAATGAGCTTGCGACTCACGCGCATGAGGGCGCCTCTCGCAAGGCAAAAAGTTCGATGGCTGCGGCGACGCCGTCGTTGTCATTGCTGCGGGTTTCGTGCCAGCCAAAAGTCTTCAATTCCGCGACGCAATTTTCCATCACTACGGGAATTCCCGCGAAATTCAACATCTCCAGGTCATTGTGATTGTCGCCGATGGCCAGGACGTCCTCGCGATCGATGCCGCGCAGAGCTGCCCATTCCGCCAGCGAAGAGCCCTTGGAGCACGACGGATTGATCACATCGATCATCGCAAAATCTTTTTTGGCGTAAATGGTCACCGCCAAAGCGAATTCTTGCGCGAAGGGCGCGGCGCGCAATGCTGCTTCGATTTCGCGGACCGGCGCGATGTTGCCGGAAAACATCACCTGGATAGGATCTTCGGTCAGGCAAATCTCGAGCGGTTTGGCGAAGGCGATGAATTCCCGGTTACGCGCGTAATAGCCCGCCCGCAACGAATCATCGGGATTGAGCGACTCGACCATCACTTGTTCGGCGCTGGGCCGATCGAAAACAACCGCAGCGGCTTCGCGCCACGGCTTGGTGATTTCCAGCGCCTTTTTAGCGACAGCGCGAGGGAGCAGGTGACGCACGTGGGTGCGCCCTTCTTTGGAGCGGATCAGCGCGCCATTATTGACGATCATGGTGAGCGGGGAGTCAATTTTCTGGGCCACGGGAAGAGCAAAATCATAGCGGCGGCCGGTAACCAGGGCAACTTCTATTCCGCGGTTGGAGGCTTCCGCGATGGCCGCGCGATTGGCATCGGAGATCTGCCAGCGGCTGTCCAGCAGGGTACCGTCGATATCGAGAGCGATGAGGCGCACGGGCATAGGTCAATTATATCGTGATTTGGGGGCTTTTTTGTGGGCTTACGACGGCCGTTGGCGTAAATGGCAGCCAATCTAGCCTGTGCTAAAATTTTCAACATTTGGCGATCTTTGCTGATACAGCGTGACGTTGGGGAATGCGCGAAATAGAAAATGGCGACCAAGCGACTTTATTACGACGATGCGTTTGTGCGGGAGTTTACTGCCGAGGTTTTGAGCTGCGAGCCGGCTGACTCCGCTGCAGTGGAAAATTCTGGCGGCCCCGCTGTGTTAGAAAATCCGGCGGGCAGCGCAGCATTACAGCCTTCGGCGGGCTCGTTGTGGCGCGTAAAACTTGATCGCACCGCGTTTTATCCCACTTCCGGCGGCCAGCCGCACGATACGGGTTTGCTGGGAGACGCGCGGGTGGTGGATGTAGTCGACGAAGAAGAGGAAGTAATCCATGTGTTGGACCAGCCGATTGAACTTGGTGCGGTGACGGGAAGTATCGATTGGAATCGGCGGTTCGATCATATGCAGCAGCATAGCGGGCAACACGTTTTGTCGGCGGTGTTTCATTCCAAGTTTTCGCTGCCGACCGTATCTTTCCATTTGGGCTCGGACGTTTGCACGATCGACGTGAGGGGGCGGGAGCCCACGCACGAAATTGCGGATGTTGCGGCGGCCGCTGCGAATGAAGTGGTGTATGCGGATCGCGCGGTGAACGTGAAGTACGGATCGGCGGAGGAGTTGGCTGCCGCCGGGGTGCGCAAAACTGTGGAACGCAGCGGCACGCTGCGAGCTATCGAAATTGAAGCGTTGGAACTGCAGCCTTGCGGCGGGACGCACGTACAGCGAACCGGGCAGATCGGGGTGATTTTGGTGCGGGGAGTTTCGCGCGTCAGGCAGGACTGGCGCGTGGAGTTCGCGTGTGGGCGGCGAGCGGAACGGCTGGCACGAGAAGATTTTGCGACGTTGCGCGCCGTGGCGCAGCGGCTCAATTGTTCGACGCAAGAAGCGGTTTCGGCGGCTGAGCGGGTGGTCGCTGAGCGCGACGCCCATTTCAAAAGCGCACGCGCCGGCACGCAGAGACTCGCCCAGATGGATGCGCGCGCATCTGTGCACGAAGTTGAAATTGGCGCTGACGGCCTGCGGGTGGTCGCCAGGCTATTTGGAGACGACCCGCCGGAGTATGTGCAAGCCTTTGCGCGCGAAGTGGCCCAGGCAGAAAACACTGTAGCGCTAGTTGCTCGCAGCGAGTGCGGGCACATTTTTTTCTCGCAACATCCCACGGCAAAGAAAGACATGAACGCTTTACTGGGCGAAGCGTTGAAGCAGGTTGGTGGCAAGGGCGGCGGCTCGCGCGATTCCGCACGCGGACGCCTTGCGGAACCGCTGCGCGCGCCGGAATTCCTGAGGATCGCTGCTGCCGCGTTGCGACCAAAACTTTAGTTGCAAAAGCGTTTACTCCTCTCAGTGTGTTTTGACGGTTCAACGTTATGATGTGAGTCGCGTCGGCGCGGTCGGGGCGTGAAACTGCAGCGCTGTGCTTGAGTGAGTGGGGGCGGAGAATTCTCATGGTGGAAGCGGCAAAGAGCTTATTTCTGATTCTCAGCGCGTTATTTCCCATTGTCGATCCATTGGGCGGCAGTCCTATTTTTTTGTCGATGACGCAGGATTATTCGCCGGCCACTCGTAAAGAGCTGTCGTGGCGGATTGCCATGAACAGTTTTTTTCTGTTGGCGGGTTCGTATTTTATTGGGACGTATATTTTGCGATTTTTTGGGATTTCGATTCCGGTGGTGCAGGTTGGCGGGGGATTGATTGTAGTGTCGAATGGGTGGACGCTGCTGAAGCGTGGCAATTACGGGCAGAAAGAAGTGGCGCAGAATGTGGTGCCGCAGGATCCGTACGGCGATGCATTTTATCCGTTGACGCTGCCGCTGACGGTGGGTCCGGGGTCAATTTCCGTGGCACTGACTTTGGGGGCGAATGCTCCATATCACCAAGGGCTGCATTGGTGGAGCATTCTTACGGCGTTTATCGGATGCGTGCTGCTGGCGGGGAGCATTTATCTCTGCTACAGCTTTGCCGACCGGCTGGGGCGAGTGCTGGGTACGACGGGCATGACGGTTATCTTGCAGCTGACTTCGTTTTTGTTGGTGTGTATTGGAGTGCAGATCGTTTGGAACGGTGTTAGCGCGCTGCTGAAGTCGCTGCCGGCCGGAACGCCTTGAGGAAACTCCCAGGTTACGAAAGCATTTTTTACAGTGTCGTAAGGGCGGTATTAGGGTGATTATCTTATCGACGAGTGAAGCAGCTCGATTCGACACTTATGGACAGCCCGCCTGATCCTTTACTCAAGGAGGAAAATGTGATCCGACACTTAAAGATGGCCGCTACTACCGTTGTGGCTTTGTTGTTTTTAACCGGTGTGGCCGCTGCTGCTCAGGATGACTACGGAGGAGCGAGGAAAGCACGCGACCATGGATTTCAACATGGATACCGGGATGGATACCGTCAGGGGCGCGCGGATTTGAAGGCCAACGTAAAGCCGACGGTGGACAGCCAGGATTTCCGGAATGCGGACCTGGGTTATGAAGAGTACATGGGCTCGCGCGAAGATTTTCAGGATGGCTATCGCGACGGTTATAAAAAGGGATATGACGATGGGTATAACGGCCGGGCGGTGCGTGCTGACGTTTATGGTGTGAGAGGGGAGGACTACGACCCGGACCGCGTGCCGCGACGAGACGAAGATGCGGACAGGTACGCGAAATGGGCGTATACCGATGTGGCGACGGATATCGGTTACCGCGATGGAATCAGCGCAGGACAAAACGATTTGCGTAATCACAAAGATTACCGTCCGGACAAACACGATGCGTTTAAAGATGCCGACCACGGATACCGCAAGGATTACGGGGATAAAAGTCTCTACAAGGAACAGTATCGCAAGGGATTTTCCCGTGGATACGAAGACGCATTTCATAACAGCGGACGATAAGGATTCAATTCAACGAAAAGAAACTAGGCATTTCTTCGAAGCGACGTGATGCTCGCAGATAGCGGGTATCCGTCGCTTCGATTTTTATAGGGCTTCGGGCGATAGCGCGGGTGACGATGCGAGATGCGTTCCCTGACTGCGTACGTCTGAAGGGCAGGCTACACTGGCGTATATGCTGGACAGCGAGTAACACAAGTGTTATACCAAAAGTGGAGCGCGTCCCTCCACTTATGTGTATAAAAGTACTGTTAGCTGATGACACCGCGGTAATGCGTAGAGCGATCCGCACTTTGCTGGGCCACGAGCCAGAAATTGAACTGGTCGGCGAGGCTGCGAATTTCGCCGAGAGGGTCAGCATGACCCGCAAGTTCAAGCCGCACGTGGTCATCCTCGATTTACATATGCCGGACAGCTCCAACCTGACGCCGATGAACGTCAGCGAAGGGCTGTGTGCGTATCAAGCCGCAGTGCTGGCAATTTCTGTGTGGAACGATGAGGACACGCGGGCTTTGTCGCAAAGTTATGGAGCATCGGAACTGCTGGATAAAATGCGGCTTGGTCAGGAACTTATTCCCGCGGTGCTGAAGCTCGCATCCGGAACTGAACCTGAGCGCAAAGCTAGCGCGATGTGCAACTAAGTCCTGATTCAAGTCAGTAGCTTGTGCCAATCTCGGCGGTTCTACTCTCCCACCAATAGCTCCGCGAAAATCCCACCGCCAGGGCTTTGTCGCAAAGTTATGGAGCATCGGAACTGCTGGATAAAATGCGGCTTGGTCAGGAACTTATTCCCGCGGTGATGAAGCTCGCATCCGGAACTGAACCTGAGCGCAAAGCTAGCGCGATGTGCAACTAAGTCCTGATTCAAGTCAGTAGCTTGTGCTAATCTCGGCGGTTCTACTCTCCCACCAATAGCTCCGCGAAAATCCCACCGCCAGTTATCTTGCGTTGAAAAAATATTTCGACTGTGTCTCAACTTCTTAAGGGCGGGCGCATTAAGCGAGTTCGTACGATTGACCCTGACGTTTGCTGGGAATATGATCGGCGCATCAGATTTACGACGGAGGGTGAGCTGGCCCCTGAATCGAGGTGGTTCGGTGAATAGAATCAGCGGAACAGTAGGTTCAATTCTTAAACGTAAGGGCGGGGAAATCTGGTCGGTTCGACCGGATCAAACTGTGTATGAAGCAATCGAGATGATGGCTCAAAAGGGAGTCGGGGCTCTGCTGGTGATGTCGGAGGGCAAGTTGGCGGGAATCATCTCGGAACGCGATTACGCGCGTAAGGTGATTCTGCAGGGCAGATCGTCGAAGACCACGGTGATTGAGGAAATTATGACGAGCCCGGTAATTTCCGTCAGTCCTACGGAAGAGGTGGACGAATGCATGGCACTGATGACACAGAACCGTATACGTCATCTTCCGATCATGGAGAACGGACGGGTGACTGGAATTGTGTCGATCGGGGACTTGGTGAAATGGCTGGTGTCGGAGCAGGAAGAGACGATCGAGCATTTACACAATTATATTTCGGCGAAGTATCCCAGCTGATTGACTCTTATTTCTCGCTCGCGACGAAGGCTACTCGGTGCTTACTCATCGAGTGCGCTCTTTAGTAGGCCCTGATCGCGCAATATTCTGCGAACTTTTTTAGGGGAGATGGACAAGCGGGTGGCCACGCGCGCTACTTTGCGATTTTCGCGCCTCCAAACTTTAGGTATTACGATGGCGGCAAATTCCTCGCTGACTTGCTGAAACGATTTATTGCCTACCATGCCTTGAGACCATTCACGCAGCGTGGAATTGATATTCCCGGCGCCGCGAATCTTGCGCTTTAGATCCTGTAGTTCACGCCAAACATAATCCTGATGAGCGGGTTTGAGCATGGCTGCCGCAGCATCGACGCATTGCTGGGCAGGTTCTAGATCGTCGGGAAAATCGAGGCAGAGGGCCAGGCCCAGGGTGATGTGGGCTTTGGCGATGAGGCGGCGATTTTGGGTGTGCTTGGCAGACTCCAGAGCTTCGCGAGCGAATTCGCAGGCCAGCTGCGAAGAAGGAACGCGGCTGGATCCTTCCTCAATTTGGCCTTCGAACATTGCACCTTGCACGGCGGATTGCAGCATGCGAGCACGAGCTTTGAGGACGCTGTCTTTTTTTTCGGCGCCGAGCCGGAAGGCGGTGGCAGCCTGAGCGGCGGCGCGGTCCAATTCGCCATCGTCTAAATTCAGGTAGCCCAAAGTAATGTGGACATTGCCATTGCCGCGGTGATCGTCGTAACGCTGATAAATTTCCTGGGCTTTGGTGAGGTGCTCGAAAGCTTCTTTGCGAAGCTGGGTACGCTGCTCGCGCGAGGGTAGTTTAAGCGCGGTGGAAGATTTGGAATTCGCTTTATTTGTTTTGGTGGTCTTTTTTCTGAGCCTGGCGGCTTCTGAGTCGATTTTATTGCCGAGTTGTAGCGCGAGGAGGCGTTTCACAAAAGCGATGTTCACGAACGAGCGGGCCAGATTGCGATTGAAAGGATCACGCTTGTTGTAGAGCTCGATGGCTTTTTCGAATTTGGAAAGGGCGTGCTCGGAATTGCCCTGGCGACGAGCGATTCGGCCGTAGGCGGAACTAATGTTTCCGAGGGTGACGTAGTCGTCGGTATCGGCTAAAACTTCTTCGGCTTCAGCGAGGATTCTTGCGGCTTGTTCGGGGTGTCCTTCCTGGAAAGCAACCCAGCCTTCCAAAACTTGCATGACCGCGGCCATTTTGGGGAACTTGAGCTGCATGGCCAAGTCTCTAGCTTTAGCGACATAGCCGAGAGCGTCATCGTAACGGCCTTGGCGACGAAGGCAGCGGCCCATCCAGAAATTCGCGATGGAGATCATTTGTTTATCGCTGATTTCGTTTTCGAGGGTGAGCACGGTGTTGAAGTTTTTGATGGCCTTGGCGAATTCTTCTTCGGACATGGCGACGAGTCCATCGGCCATACGCAGATGCGCATACTCCAGCAACGTGAGGCTTTCGGGGGAAGCGCTGGAGAAATGGGCCAGGAGTTGTCTTAAGAGCGGGCGGCCGGGAAATCCGACGTCTACCCATTGGGCGAAATAGCCTAGCAAGATCGCGGAATTAATTTGATGGGGCTTGATGGATTCGACGATTTCCTTGTGAGCGGAAAGGCAGCGGAGGCCGCCTTCGATGCGGCGGTTGGCTATGTCTTGTTTTATTTGAGAGAGAAAGTCATGGGGGATTTCGGTTGTTGGAGCGCGATCGGGTTTGAGTGTGGATGGAGGCATATTTTTGAACGATCGAGCCCACCCTTGCAAAAACCGCAAGGATGGGGCACCCAGGTTCAAAGGCTAAGAACGCCGTGGGCCAGACTACGGTATGGCCAAAGCGGACACACGTCCGAATCGGACTAGTCGCTTTGACGGCGGCCCAATTATGGAGTCTACTCCATCATGGTCGCGGTGGTGTTCGGGATTGTGCATACTGTTCCGATGAGCAACCACAAAAACGACCAACAAAACACTGAAATGCAACCCGCTCCAAAGCGACGCAAACTGCGAGAAGACGCGAACCTCGCGAATCGCGTTGTTCCGGTGAATCACGCCCCGGAAGGATTTGATCCCAAGCGCGATCTGCCGACAGGATTTATTGAGTTTCTGCTGCCGCTTCATGAGGCGTTGACTGCCAGGCAGCGAGCGCTGGTTCAGCGGCGCGCAGTTGCGCTGGCGGAGTCGAATGCCGGGAAGCTGCCCGAGTATTTGCCGGCGTCGGAGGCGACGCGAAGCGCTTGGCGAATTGAACTGCCGGGGTGGTGCGCGGATCAACGAAACCAGATGACTGGACCCGCGGATGAAGCCGACCTGGTGGTGAAGATGCTGAACTCGGGCGCGCCCGGGGTGATGCTGGATCTCGAGGATTCGACGGCGAATGTTTGGGAGCACAACCAGCGCGGGGTCAAAAATATTCTTGAGGCGCTTTCGGGACGGCTTACTTATTTTGATCGGAAGCGCGATAAGACGGTGGAGATCAACCCCAGCGATACCGTGATTTTTACGCGTCCTAGAGGACTGCATCTGCATCAGGCCGGTGTTGTGGATGGGGAGATTTTGCCTGCGTCGCTGTTTGATGTGGCGATGATCGCGTTTCAGGTGGATTACAGCGCGCTGAAACACCCTTTGTGTTTTTATATTCCGAAATCGGAGTCAGCGGAAGAAGCGCTGTGGTGGCGCGATTTATTTCAGATGATTGCGAAGGCCAAGGGGCAGCCGGCGAATGCGATCAAGTGCATGGCGCTAGTGGAATCGCATCCGATGGCGTTTCAGATGGAAGAATTTGCCTGGAATTTGCGCGAACACATTCTGGGGCTGAACCTGGGGCGTTGGGATTACATGGCCAGCCTGATTCATTTTAATTTGGCGAATCCCAAGTGGGTTTTGCCGGATCGCAATACCATTCCGCACAACGTCGCATTTTTTCAAAATTTGCGCAGGTTGATTCCTGAGATTTGCCACAAGCACGGGATGTTGGCCATTGGTGGGATGACCGCGCTTTTTCCGAGCCGGGAAGATGCGGAGTTGAATGCGCGGGCGCTGAAAGTTCTTGCGGAAGATAAAAAAAATGAGGCGCTGTCGTTGATGGATGGCGCGTGGACCGGGCATCCGGATCAAAACGAGATTGCGGTGGCGCAATTTCCGGCGCCGAATCAGCTAGAGAAGCGGCCTGAAAAAGCGGAGCAGCGTCCGGATATGCGGCCGGTGCCGGAAGGCGTGGGCAAGCGGACGGTGGCAGGGACGCGCGCGGCGATTCGAACGGTGATCCGGTATCGCAACGGCGTTTTGAATGGCAAGGGCGCGAGTTTGCTGGATGGGTATATGGAAGACCTGGCGACGGATCGCATTTACCGTTTGATGATTGCGCAGCGGGTGATGCATTCGGACGTGGTTGAGATTATGGACGAGACGGGCCAAGCGGTGCGGCATACACCCGAATTTATTGCCCGGCTGTTTGATGAGGAACTGGAGCGGCTGATCGGCGAAGGCGCCAAGGACAACGATGCAGCGGCGACGGCGCGGCTGCGCGAGGCGCGCAGGATGAGCGAAGAAATGATTGAGCGCGGGGAATTTGATCCTGCGTGATGCGCTGAGGTTGCGCACGTAAACGATTTCTCGATTTTGCTCCGCAGCAAACGAGGCATAAGGAGAACGATAATGGCGAGCAACGGAAGCTACGGCAAAAACGGAAACGGAAATCACGCACACGGCGGAGCGGATTGGAGCAAGGATCCGCGGTGGGCAGGAATCACGCGGACGTATTCGGCGGCGGATGTGCTGCGGCTGCGCGGATCGATTCAGATTGAGTACACACTTGCGAAGCTGGGAGCGGAGCGGCTGTGGAACTTGATGCATAGCGATGATTACGTGCCGGCGCTTGGCGCGATCACCGGGAACCAAGCCATCGAGATGGTGCAAGCGGGGCTGAAGGCGATTTATGGCAGCGGATGGCAAGTGGCTGCTGATGGAAATACCGCGGGCGATGTTTATCCGGATCAGAGTTTATACCCGTGCGACAGCGCGCCGAATTTGGTGAAGCGGATTAACAAGGCGCTGATGCGCGCGGATCAAATTGAATCCGCGGAAGGAAAACATTCGGGGACTTATTGGTTTGCGCCAATCGTGGCGGACGCGGAGGCAGGATTTGGCGGGTCGCTGAATGCGTATGAGTTGATGAAAGCCATGATTGAAGCGGGGGCGGCGGGCGTTCATTTTGAGGACCAACTTTCTTCCGCGAAGAAGTGTGGGCATCTAGGCGGCAAGGTGGTAGTGCCGATACGTGAATTTATCGAGAAGCTGGTTGCGGCGCGACTGGCTGCGGATGTTTGCGGCGTGCCGACGATTCTGATCGCGCGCACGGATGCGAACTCAGCGGGGCTTTTGCTTTCGGACGCGGATGAGCGGGATCGCGAATTTATTTATGGGGAACGGACGCCGGAAGGCTTTTATCAATTTCGCGGCGGAATCGATGCGGCGATTGCGCGCGGGCTGGCTTATGCGCCGTATGCGGATGTGCTGTGGTGCGAGACTTCTACGCCGGATTTGGCGGAGGCGAAGAAATTTGCGGACGCGATTCACGCGAAGTTCCCGGGCAAACTGCTGGCGTACAATTGCTCGCCATCGTTCAACTGGAAGAAAAAGCTGGACGATGTCACAATCGCGAATTTCCAACGCAAACTTGGCGAGATGGGCTACAAGTTTCAGTTCGTGACGCTGGCGGGATTTCACGCGCTGAATATGTCGATGTTCACGCTGGCGCGCGGATATGCGCAGTCGGGTATGACGGCATATTCAAAGCTGCAGCAGGAAGAATTTGCGGCGCAGGAATTGGGATATCGCGCAGTTACGCATCAGCGATTTGTGGGCACCGGATATTTTGATGAGATCGCGCAGGTGGTTTCCAGCGGGAACTCGTCGACTACGGCGCTGGCGGGATCGACGGAAGCGGAGCAGTTTCATGGGGCGCTGCCGGTTGAACCGGTGGTGCGGATGCGCGTGGAAGTTCACAACTGAAGGACGTGTTGCGAAGCGCGCCCCAATCCACGGAACAAATTAACGTAAACCGAAAAAAAAGCCTACCCTTTGCAAAAACCGCAAAGGGTAGGCCACCCGGAATCCTCTGGCATTTAAGGGTGTGCCACGCGTGACGTGTTGCGAAGCGCGTCCCAATCCACGGAACAAATTAACGTAAGCCGAAAAAAAAGCCTACCCTTCGCAAGAAATGGGCGCCCGGGCCGCGCTGAGAACTTGCGATGTTTTCAGCCTCGATCGATTCGGGTGAGTAATAGATGAGGGTGCGGCGAATCACGGTCGCATCGTTGGCGCTGGTGGCTGAGCTGGCCCTCTGCTCGGTCCAATTACCGAAACCGTCGTACTTATAGGAATAGCGCACTTCGGATTTTTGCGAACTGACTGGCGTGCTCGATGAGACTTCGCAAAGCTGCCGCCTAGAGGCGTGATCTACACACGACTGTTTTCAGACGATCTGGGTGAGGAGGCTGAGCGCATGAGGAGAGCGGCCCAACCGGTACAAAGAACGGTGAGCGAGGAAAAAATGACGGGCGGCCGCGGAAAGTATCTCAGAGCGAGAGCCAAGCCCAATAGCTGCAAGAAGAAGAATATCCAGGGCAGCGAGCCGGCAGCGGTTGGGAGTTTGCGGGCCAATTCTGCTAAATGCCACGACACAACGGCAGCGAACAAGAAATAAACCGTGGCGAAGAGTCCGAAACCTCGATAAAAGCCGCCGTAGGTGTAGGGAGCGCCCGGTTGAAGAGGAACATTGTTCATGGCGTTCATAACGGCTTGGCCTTCTGGCGTTGGCGGAACAAATTTGAGGAATCCGAGGGTGTGGCCAGCGGCGAAAAGTATTAGGAGAATCGCGGCGATGCGGTAGAGCCATGTGGCTTTCATCTGTGGGGCTTGCCTTTCTTATTCGCCAAAAGTTTCTGAGCGGTCGGTTTGAGCACACCAATATGCATTGGGCGATACATCTGTGTAAAGAAGTCCTGTTTAATTTTTTAGAAAAAGTTTTGACGGGAAGTGGCTCAGTCGGCTATGCGAACCAAGAGCGATTCGTTACTTGAGTGCTCGATGTTGTTTAAGGATTTCTAAGGTTTTTTCGATTGGGAGGGCTTCGACGGTGTGGCTGTTGCCGGTCGTGGTGGTGGCCTTGAACATGGAGTTGTAGACGGCTTCTTCCGTGGATTCGATGACGGCTTGAAATAGCGGGGACATGGCGTCGTTGGTCAACACTTGAATGTTGCGCGTTGGCATTTTGTCGTTGGAGTGGATGCGCACTTGTGGCGCGGTAGAGAATGCGATGGCGTAGTCTCCGCTGCCGTTAGAGGCCGAACTGCCAGTGCGCGCGAGGGCCAGCCAGGCCCGCGCTGCGAGGCGCTTCAGGTTGCGCGCGTCCAGCGGCGCGTCGGTAGCGACGACGATCATGCATGATCCGTCTGGCTTGTCTTTCGCGCTGACGGGCTGCTGTAGTTCCTTGCGCAGATAATACTGGCCGAGTTCCTGACCAACGGGGGCGCCTGCAACGGTGAGGACACCGCCGAAATTCGTCTGCACCAGGACACCCACGGTATATCCACCGAGATTGGTGGGGAGGTAGCGCGACGCGGTTCCGATGCCGCCTTTCCAGCCGAAGGCCACCGTTCCGGTGCCCGCGCCGACAGCGCCTTCCTCGACAGGGCCGGCTTTGGCGGTCTTTATAGCGGCGAATACGTCGTCAGGGGTGATGTGACGGCCGCGAATGTCGCTAAGGTAGCCGTCATTGGTTTCGCCGACCACGGGGTTGATAGAGAGCACATCTTCGTTACCGGGTAGAGCCAGCATGTAACTGATCAGTGCGTCCGCCACGAGGGGCACGCTGGTGGTGGAGGTCAGCAGGATAGGAGTTTCGATGTCGCCCATTTCATCTACTTGCGTGGAGCCCGCTAGCTTGCCAAAACCATTGCCCACGAAGATCGCGCCAGGGACTTTTTCGCGATAGAGATTGCCGGAGTGGGGGAGAACAGCGGTTACGCCGGTGCGGATGTTGTCGCCGCGAATGATGGTGGCGTGCCCGACTTCGACGCCGGCGACATCGGTGATCGCGTCGAGCGGGCCGGTGGGGAGAATGCCGACCTTGAGTCCCAGGTCAGAGGCGCGAGGGCGTGGATTATTCGTTGTGCTTTGCGCGGTGGCAAAGAGGGTGACCAAGAAAATTGGGGCGAGGGCGAAAAGCTTGTTGGTCATGGGCGCAGTATACGATTAAATCTCTTTCGGAGATAAGTCACAGAAGGTTTGGTTCAGACGAAGGTTAACCATGATGAAGAAGACGTTCAAAGCGAAATTGCAGAAAAGCCCGAATAAGGGCGGCTGGATTTATGTGGTATGGCCGGATTCGGTTAAATTCTTCGGAACGGGGGGCGCAGTAAAGGTCAAGGCCGAGACTCGGGAGGCGATCGGTAAAGATGTGGGCGACGTTGTGACGGTGATATTGGAGGAGCGGATAGAGTCGGCCAAGGCTCGTTCGAAGCGTAGCGTAGCGTCGCGTCGCTTCATAGTTTAGTGGAAAATCCGCGCCTTCCGAGGAAACGAGGCGGAAGAGGAGAGAAGCGTGCGTTCGCCCATGCGCGACGGATGGCAGAGGACAAGATGGCATTGATTTCCGTGACGCGTTTGCGGGTTCGGTCGGTTATCTATCTGGCGCAGTTTTTCTGGGGCACATTGAAAGCTATGCGCCAGGCGGAGAGCAGCGCTGGTTTTCTCGGCGGCGGGCTATTAGTCAATGCAAAGAACGTCTTTTGGACAATGACGGCTTGGACAGATCAGGCGGCGATGAATGCGTATCGTACCGGCGGTGCACATCTCAAAGCCATGCCCAAGCTGCGCGAGTGGTGCGACGAGGCTGCGGTTGTTCATTGGACGCAAGAATCCTCAGAAACCCCTTCCTGGCAAGAAGCCTATCAACGCATGGTGAAAGAAGGGAAACCGTCCAAGGTAAATCATCCCTCCGCCGATCAGGCCTCGAACCACATTCCGGCGCCGGTGCCCGGTCAGGTTGGACGGATACTTAAACCAGCGCACAGAGACGCTAATCGCATAGACCATAGGTAGAAGAAAGTCGCGTTGTCTAAAAAATAGTTAAGACAGTGATTGATCTTAGCTGGAAAAAGTCCGCACGCTTTGAAAACCACAAAGGGTGCGGCACCCTACCTCGTCGCTGGACGCTACACACGAAGCGACATGCTCGGTCTCATTCGTGATTACCGTCTAATCCTGGGAAATAATGAAAGGGTGAGCCACCCGTCGGCACCCTCCCTCGTCACTGGACACTACGTACGAAGCGACATGCTCGGTCTCATTCGTGATTACCATCTAATACTAGAAATAATAAAAGGTGAGCCACCCGCCAACAACAGGTCGGCTTCGCGACCAGGACAAGTAGGAGGACAAAACCACATTAAAGATGGTGCACAAAATAGGAAACGTCGCGTCCGACTCTCCCCCCTTTGAGACCTCTCCCACTTAGAAGCAATTCTCAACGCCTCAAACTCTTGGAGCTCACTCGAGCAGTTTGCTACTGACGACCCAGTTTGCTACTGACGATCATCGAGGAGAGGCAAGCCAATCCGCCGGTCCAGGTCCGCAAACCTGGGGTCATGATGGAGGGCCTGGAAATCGGGAACGGGGTTAAGAAGAATCAAGCTGCCAGTGCGGTTTCGGTAGGCTTTCTCCAGCCAAGCGAATGCGCGATCGGTCTCGCCAAGTTGCGCATAAACCTTTGCCAGTTCGACGGTCAGATCTTCCTGGCTTTTTGCACGCTCGAGTAGGTCGCGGAGGATGGCTTCGGATTTGCCCCTTTGGCCGACAAGAGCGTATGTCTGGGCGAGCCCCGACAACGCCCAGGGATCCGTCTTGTCGATGACCAGGACCTTCTGAAACTCTGCGATCGCCGCCTGATAGTCTTTCTTTTCGACATAGGCTACCGCGAGATAGAGGTGAGCCAAGGGGAACGCCGGGTCGATCTCCAATGCACTTTGAGCCTGCACCGTGGCCTCGTCGCTGCGTCCGGCGTATGTCAGCAATTGGGCGGTATCGGTCTTGATGATGATAGAAAGGGGATCTGCCTGTTGCGCGCGGCGCTCTTCTTCGAGTGAGTCAGCGGTCTTCCCTTGGGCCATGAGCCACACCGCGTACCACTGATGAGCGGTGGCATAGTTTGGATTAAGTTCCAGGGCGCGCTTAAATTCCTTCTCAGAGCCCGGCCAGTCCCACTCATAATGCATCATTACGAATGCCAGGGAAGTGTGAGCCTCGGCCAGGAAATCATTGAGTTGAATCACCTTCAACGCAGCTGCTTTGGCTTTGGGCATTGCTTCCCCACGCGAGATTTCTTGATTGGGCATAGATCCGAGCAGGGCGTACGCATCGGCCGATCCGGCGTAAGGCTGGGCATATTTAGGATCGAGGACAGTGGCCTGCTCAAAATACCTGATGGCCCTTATGAATCCATCTTCGGTGCGCTTGTTCCAGAAGTAGCGGCCTTTGAGGTACAGCTCATAGGCCTCAGGATTCAGAGCAGGTATATTGGCGAGGCGCGCACTCTCCTCGGAAGTGAGTTTTAGTTTGATCTCCCGCGCGATGGCGCTGGCCACGTCGCTCTGCATGGCCAAAATGTCGCGCAAGTTGCGGTCATAATCCTTGGCCCAGAGATGGGTCTGGTCTTTTACCTGAATTAGTTGTGCAGTAATGCGCACGCGGTCGCCCTCGCGGCGGACACTTCCTTCCAGAATATAGTCCACGCCCAACTCGCGGCCGATCTGGCGAGTGTCTTTCCTGGCGCCTTTGTATTGCATGGCAGAAGTGCGAGCGATCACACCGAGGCGATTCGGTTCTAAGTCTCCCAGTTGAGTGATCATTTCCTCGGTCAGGCCGCTGCTGAAGTATTCTTGCTGGGAATCGCCGCTCAAGTTCTCAAAGGGTAAGACTGCCAGCAAAATCTTCTTCGGAGCCGGGTCGGGGCGCGGCCAGATACGTTCCCGAACGAGGAAGAGAGTCACGAGCGAAACTGCTGCAATCGTCAGCCCCACGATCCAGCCTGGCCTTCCCGCGCGTCGCGTAGTGACCATCGGGACCGGCGGGAAATTCTCCTCTGACACTGGCACGAAATCGGTCTGGTGCACGGCTCCGGCGAATCGGTAGCCGCGACGCGGGATTGTTTCGATATAGGTGCTTCCATCCGGGGCCTTGCCGAGAACTTTTCGCAAAGTTGAGATGTTTTGAACGAGGGTGCCTTCCTCGACAAACGTGTCCGGCCAAACGCGTTTGAGGAGTTCATCCTTTTCCAGGATATGCCCGCTGTTTTTGAGGAGCTCCAGTAAGGTCTCAATAGCCTTGGGCGTAAGTGCTACCGGGTGGGAGTCGGCCAGCAACACCCGTTCGACGGAATCCAGCCGGAATCGGCCGAAATCGAAGAAGCGTTTAGTTTTCTCCGGCATGGTGGCTTTGAGAACTCTTTGAGAAAAATTTCAGTGCTACCGCAGGACATTCCCACTGTCTCTCGCTTACTTTGCGGGGAGTAAGTCTGGCAGTGGGGGCTTCCGAAGCCAGTAATGCCGCCGATCCTAGCAGAAATCTGACACGCGGACTACTAGCACTCAGCGAGTAGGCAATTCTGGTCAGCCAAGGCGGAGCCAACGTGGTTCAGGGAGAGTACATGAATTCGACAATCCAATCGAGGTTCTTCACGCGGTTGCTGGCCGGGCTATCGCTCATGACCATGTTTCTTCTACTGCCGCACAATGCCGAGGCTACCAGCGTCCCAACCATCATCCCAGCCACGGGTCAGTGTGCTGCGTTCAGCGAATGCATAGACCAGTATTATACACTGGCACCTCAGTCGACCTTCGGTGGTTTGAACTTGGAGTCGCTGCCAAACTCGCTGATTTCCGGCACTGCGCCCGGGTTTATGCCTGCGCCCTTCGGCTCTGCCTGGGATGCTCCTACAGGTGACACTGGCTGCTGCGGCCCTGGCTCTGTCTTCGATTACCAGGTGTCCTTCACCACACCGGCGAACATCGGGGCTGGGAATTGTGCGATAACTGTGCCTTTGACATCTACATGTATCACGGTGTCTGGTACGCTTGCAGCAAATGGCTCTGTAGGCGTGGCCGTCGACGGTGTTGGGACGTTTTTAGGTGTTGAATCGCTCACCAGTTTGGGAAATTTCTCAGTCACTGTGCCATTTAACCCGGCTACGACTTCGCACACCCTTGACTTCGTCTTTAACGGCTGCAACCCGTTTCCCGCTTGCTCCGGTTCCAACGATCCCGTCAGCGCCTTGCTCGTCGATCCTTCGTGGAGTCTGTCCCCCCCCCGGCACCCCACTCGACACAACCCCATTGTCCGAAATCTTTGCCGATGGGGGAGTTGCACCAGTAATTTCCACCACTCCCGAGCCCGGCAGCCTGCTTCTGTTCGGCACTGGCCTGCTGTGGATCGTGGGTGCCGCACGCAGGAAGTTGCTGTAAGTCCCGCCGAGGGGATTGACCCGAAGCACCGGAGGACAAATGGTGCATCGGTTTCCGCAAAACTAAATTTGAAACCGGAAGTTCCGGCTGAACAAATCTTAATCAAAGGAAGACGGGCACAGAAGCGATAGGACCCAAGGGTGCGCGCGATGTAGGAAACGTCCCGTGTGTCCTTCCCTTGACCCACTGGTATGCTCGCTAGTCGAAAGTGAGTCGTGCAACACTCGGATTGACGGAACCGGCTCGATCAAGGCCACACTAGTTTCTCGAAGCCACTCTGGAAAGTATTCACCCTCGTTCTTCTGCCACTCTCGTTCGCCGTTCACGATTGCTATCTGGTGAAAGTCAGGCGAACGCGCTTCTCGTCTCCAGTGTGTGGGGGAAGCCCACCAAATCTCTACCAACCCGGCTCGATTCGATCCTCGATCCCTTTCGAGACTCGGCGCTAGAACCGCTTTCAAGTGAAAGGGCTTCGCCCTGATTGATTTAGGGTGCTGCGCTCCACGGCTTTTTTGACCAACTTCTCCGGATTATCGGCACGCGCCGAGGCGGTCCATATTGCGGCGCAGATTACGCCGACAAATATAATCGGCACTCTAGGTATTCGTTCTATTCGCACGCGCCGTAGTGTATATGCGGCTGGCCTCGGGGAGCAATCAGTTGATCGTAAAAGTGGCTTAACTCTTGGCCCAGCATTAGCGCCCAGAAGCGGTGGGCTTCCGCTCCTTGAATTCAACATAGGCAAAATTCATGTTGCCGTTGGTGAGAATGTGAAGAGTGAGGACATGCTTACCTTTAGGCAATGACGCGATGGCGAGGTCCTTCATGATGTTCCAATGGTGCCACTGGCGCCATGCCACTGGATCGGCGTCGATCTTCGTGGAAGCAATCTCCAAAAGACCGGTCAAGTTCTCACCGTCCAGGTCCAGAGAAATCGTGCCGCCGCGGTTTGAGGTATACAACAGGTCCATCGCGTAGGTGCCTGCGCGGTCCACCTTTACGGTCATGTTGAACCACTCACCGGGCTCGGTCCAACCGACATAAAGCTGATTTTCCGAAGGCACGACCAAGTTGTACGGGCTGTCATCTGTGGCAATTTCGCGATGAAACTTGGTGTAAGAGATGTCCACACCTTCGCTTATCCGAAACTGATTCAGATAGGTTCCATCCGCTGGGTTGAGGATGCCGCTTCCGTTGTTTTTGGCATCGGTGTCGTGATAGGCCACGCCCTCGCCGCCCAGGTCGTAATACGCGCATTGCACCCGCCCGGGTATTTTTTGTGCACCGCTGTGATACACCCTGTCGTGAAAGGGCTTTCCGCGATAAGGGTTCACTTGCGCTGCGAACGCGGAGCAGCAACACATTACGGCCATCGATACGGATAAAAACGTGGTGAGACTGATGGTCAGCAGATAGAAGTAGCTTAGGCCTTTTGCCCCTGCGTCAGTGGGTGCGTTGAAAAACGATGCTGGTCGGGTCATGAGAGTCAACCAGGCCGCGGCCGGGGGATCAGTCTAAGGCTGAGGCGGGTTTGGGAAAAGGTGACGGTGTAGAGAAGACTGGCGGAATCGAAGAGCTGCCATTTGCCCACGGTACCGCTGGCAAATTGCAAGGTGCCGTCGGCGGAGAACTTGGCGGCGCTATCTTCATTGTCGTGCACAGACATCGGCGTGTAAGTGCCGACGATGAGTTCAGTGGGGCTGAGCGGTGGTTCGAATTTCACGGCGCCAGTGGCATTGACGGTGTAGTCGCCACCGGCACGCACCAAGCCGCCTTTAGGCGGAATTACGGAGAGGATTAGCTTGGTGGGGACTTTGAGGTTTCCGGACAAGGTGGCTGAGCTGGACTCTTTTGTGGAAGAGATGGTACGGCGCTCGGTCCAGGATTTCTTGTCGTCGGAGAGCTCAATGTTAAGCGCGGAACGTTGCGCATTGCCGAGCAGGCTCATGGAGCTGTAGGTGACGGTAATTGTGACTGTGCCAGGGCCCCCGGTGAAATAGAAGTAGTTGCTGCCGACAAAGTTGTCAACCGTTCCGGAGTTTTCGCCAGGCTGGAGTGGCGCTGGATTGCGGGAGTCGAGAGACTGGGCTACGGTAACGCAGGCAGGAAAACTGAGAAATATGCTAAACACAAAGGTCCCCGAAAAGGTGCGGCAGGAGGTGGAACGAAAGCAAAAGGATGAGCGAGACACTACCATGTCCATCCGGAGCGACGACCCGTTGACCTACACAAACTTCGGTGAGGTGATCGACATCTTCGCGGCCAATTGGGCAGATTTCTCGGACATCCTGCGCAGCGAAAAAGCTATGCGCCAGACTCTTTCGCAATTCAACAAGGAACGGAACCTAGTGGCCCACAGTTGCGCATTGAACGAAGACGAAATCGCTCGGTTCAAGCTGACAGTCAAGGACTGGTTCCGTATTCAAAGCTGACGTTTCTTTTCCGCCTTCAGGGTATCGTTCCACGACCAGACCTCGCCGCGTTTTCTTCCGCGAATCCGTGATAAGTGCGATTAACTCTGCCAACCACCGCGTTAATCAGGCAATAGGACAAAGCCCGCCAGAGTTCACTCAACCAATTGAGTTGTACCATTCAACAAAAGTAGACCGATGGCGAAGGGGTTTAACCAAATGATTACCTTTCACGCGATCTGGGTAATAGTCCTCACTCGTCCTTTCGTACTTTGGTAAGCAGCGACGCCCGGAAGGTCTCCGATCATGTTGTATTCGACAACCACGCGCGAAGCCGCGTCGGATCACAGATAGGTTTGGCATAGACTTAAAGTCCCCCCAGAATCCGGTACGCGTCCGCGGCTCTGGCCTTCTGACTTGAATAGCTTCGCTAACACTTGGAAAAAAATGGCACTAATAATTCGAAAAGTGCAACTCGCGTTCGCGTCTGCCATCTTGACCTTACTCATAGCGGGTGGGATGTCATATCGCGCCATCTCCTTGTCAAATGAAAGTGACCGATGGGTGCGGCATACTCACGAAGTTATTGAAACCCTGCAGGGTCTGCTCTCCATAATGCGGAGTCTTGAATCGAGCAACCGCGGATTTGCACTGACCGGCAACGAATCCTCTCTCGGATCCTACCGGGCCAACGTAGTGCGTTTAGGGCAAGAAGAAGCCACTTTGCGCAAGTTGATAGTGGATAGCCTCGAACAGCAGCGTCAGCAACAAGCCGTTGAGAAACTGGCTGCTCAGAAGGTCCAATTCGGGGATTTGGTCATCAGCTTGCGCCGGACGAAGGGATTTGAACCGGCAGCCGCTGCCATCCGGAGCGGACTGGGCGAGCGAATCATGGACGAATTTCAAGGGACAGTCCGGGAAATGCAGAATGAAGAGTTACATCTATTGGTGGTTCGCGACGCCGATGCTAAGCGACGCTTGGGGCAGACCAAATTTGTTTTAATCCTCGGAACCATCGCAGGAATCATCATAGCCACCGGTGCGGGTTTGGCTGTCCGTCGCTATGATTTTGCCGAACGGGACTTTGCGGAAAAAGCGCTGCTCGAAGGTGAGAATCGTTTTAGAACACTTGCGAACAACATGTCCCAGTTGGCATGGATGGCCGATGAAAAAGGCTGGATTTTCTGGTACAACGATCGTTGGTTCGATTACACCGGAACAACATTAGAAGAGATGGTTGGCTGGGGTTGGAAAAACGTCCATCCAGACCATGTGCAGCGGATCGTCGACAATATTAGCCAATGTTTTCAGACGGGAGAAACTTGGGAAGACACATTTCCTCTCCGCGATCGGCACGGCAACTACCGCTGGTTCCTTTCGCGAGCGGTTCCGATCCGAGATTCAAGAGGGAAAGTCTCGCGCTGGTTCGGCACTAACACCGACATCAGCGACAGCAAGGTCCTGGAAGAGGCGCTGTTCGTAGAGAAGGAACGCGCTCAAGTCACCCTGCACTGCATTGGCGATGCCGTCATTTGCACGGATATCCCGGGAAACATCACATTCCTCAATCTCGTCGCGGAAAAAATGACAGGCTTGTCTTGTCAAGAAGCGGCAGGACGGCCCTTGGCTGAAGTTTTCCGAATTATTGACGGCGCCACACGTCTACCTGTTCCAGACCCAATGGAGATGGCCATCGCGCAAAATAAGACTGTCGCGCTTACTGCCAATTGTGTCCTCCTGGGCCGCGACGGATCGGAATCCCCCATTGAAGATTCCGCTGCGCCGATCCACAACCGTGCGGGCGGCATAATCGGTGCGGTAATTGTTTTCCACGACGTCAGCGCCGCACGGGCTATGTCGCTCCAGATGGTGTACTCCGCGCAGCACGACTTTGTTACCAATTTGCCCAACCGCATATTGCTCAATGACCGCACCACTCAATCGATTTCGCTAGCCCGCCGAAACAATCGATCCATTGCCGTGCTCTTCCTCGATTTGGATCATTTCAAATACATCAACGATTCGCTGGGCCATGACATCGGCGACCAACTTCTGCAGTGCCTTTCAAAACGATTGCAGACGAGCGTGCGCGGTTCCGACACCGTCAGTCGACAGGGTGGGGATGAGTTCGTCATCCTGCTTTCGGAGATCACCCATCCGGAACACGCGGCCACTAGTGCCCAAAAAATACTTCTATCTCTCAGCGTTCCCTGCTCCATTGAAGGACACGATCTCCATATCGATGGCAGTATCGGCATCAGCATCTACCCGGCCGACGGCGAGGATGCGGAAACGCTAATTAAGAATGCCGACACCGCGATGTACTACGCCAAGGAACGCGGGCGCAACAATTTCCAGTTCTTCACTGCGGAAATGAATCTGAAATCTGTGCAGCGTCAATCTACCGAAAGCAATTTGCGCCGCGCCATCGAGCGCGACGAGTTCTTGTTGCACTATCAACCCAAGGTGAACCTGGTTACTGGTGAAATCACTGGAGTCGAGGCCTTGATCCGCTGGCAGCATCCGGACCGCGGACTAGTTCCGCCGGCCCAATTTGTGCCCATTGCCGAAGACTGTGGCCTCATCCTCCCAATAGGCCGCTGGGTCTTGCGCGAAGCATGCCGGCAAGCGCGGGAATGGCAAGCCGCGGGCCTCCCATTCAAACGCATCTCCGTTAACGTTTCTGCCGCCGAATTTCGCGACGAGGGTTTTGTCGAAGGTGTCGCGACCGTCCTTGCGGAAACCGGCTTGGATGCCCGCCATCTCGACCTAGAACTCACAGAAGGCGTTCTCATGGCGGATGCTGAATCCACTGGTGCCACACTTCAGGCTCTCAAGGCCATGGGCATACACCTCGCCGTGGATGACTTCGGCACTGGCTATTCCAGCCTGAGTTATCTTCGCCAGTTTCCCATTGATGTTTTGAAAATTGACCAGTCCTTTGTCCGCCAGATCACCACCGATCCCGATGACTCGACCATCGTGAGCGCCATAATTGATATGGGCAAGAACCTCAAGCAGCGCGTGATTGCCGAGGGCGTCGAAACGCAGGAACAGCTCGCCTTCCTCCGAGCCCGTCATTGTGCCGAAGGTCAAGGCTATCTCTTTAGCCGGCCACTGCCCGCGTCCGAATTTGGTCGCTTACTGGAGAGGTGCGTCGCAGACACTGTCGTCCACTAAGGGACAACACCCACGGTTCAACTTGCACGCGTTGCCCGGGGTTGGCATATCTCGAAGGAAACATGCGAGGGCCTTCTTCGCAGGACTGCGAAAAGTCGTATGCCCGGACCGGAATCCCATCCGAGAACTTAACGGCTAGAAAAGCGTCGTGTCAGTCTTTCTGGCCTCTGAAATTGGTGCAGATTCAAGGTTTGCAACCTGCCGCTGGAAATTTTGCTGGAGTGGTAGGATTCCACATTGCAAGATAGTTCGTGAGGGACGGTTCGATCCTGCCCCACACTATGATGATTAAACCAAAGAGCAAATGTTTTCCATTTGACACAGAAGAGATAAACGGCAGTTTAGTGACGTTCGGGGTGTCGTGAGGCTTTGCAGTCCCGCTACCGAACCAATCGGATACTTCGCTAACTCCCGATTAGTCTTAGTGCTGTATCGGAAGCGCGAATAGGCAAAATGCGGACACGAGCACGGCGGGAATGCGCGCTTTCGATACAGCGACTTGAAGGAAGCCGCTCGGGGTTGCGGCGGACGCGTGTTATGCAAATTCAATTGAGGAAGAGTAGGTGTGGCAGCACCATGGGGGAGACGCGTGCGCTTACGACAGCTGCACGGTTACGGCCGAAATCAAAAAAGCAAAATACACCTATTACCATTGCACCGGCGGTCGAGGGAAATGCGAACTACCTTATTTCCGGGAAAACGAACTTGGCGATAAATTGGGCGGAATTCTGAAGGATATTCAAGTTCCGGACGCGATTCTTGCCCAGCTCCAGAATTCCCTGTTGAACGATGAAGGCCGCACGGAAGAGATCACCAAGCAGCAACGCGAGCGAAATGCCCAGCGCCTGTCTCAAGTTCATCGCAGGATGGACCAGGCTTACACCGACAAAGTGGACGGCAAGATCAGCGAGGAATTCTGGATTCGTAAATCCAAGGAGTGGGAAGGCGAAGAAAGCCAGATTCAGGCTTCGAATCAAGTGCTGGAGGCGGTTACCCCAGAAAGGTTCTTGGATGCCGCAAGGACTTTAGAACTCGCGAACAAGGGTTATTTTCTATACGTTAAGCAGGATCACGCGGAAAGAGCGAAACTCCTCAAAATGGTGCTTTCGAACTGTGCCAAAGACGCGGTAAGTCTATATCCCACATATAGAAAGCCATTTGATCTGATCTTTGAAAAGGCCAAAACGAAGGAATGGTGCGCCCGGAGAGATTCGAACTCCCGACCCTCTGGTTCGAAGC